>JAABUY010000016.1_pt1 | contig 480993 bp, 342 predicted proteins | sample 5560271 | NCBI WGS metagenome assembly JAABUY01 (sample SAMN10711886, study PRJNA513374) | rock metagenome | isolation source: Antarctica rocks | place: Antarctica: Victoria Land, University Valley
TTTATATATATTATATAATAATTAATCTCTTATATATAAGTATACTTATAAGTATAATAATATAGTTTAAAAATATTCTTTATTAATATTATTTAAGGAGTTAAGCTATTAATAATATATTATATTAAAAGAATACTTTTAATCTTAATATAACTTAATAAGGATACTAGAGATATATTAATAAAAGATAAGCCTAGGTATCTTATACCTAATAAATAACTTAAGTAAATAAGATATATAAATAACTTATTTATATTAAAGTATAACTATAAATTAACCTTTAATTATTAAACCCTTTAAAGTCTAAAGGCTTTATAAGGTTAAGATTATCTAGCGTATCCTTATACTATTAAATATTATTAAGTTTAGTCTAGAGGAGTTCTACCTAACTCTCTAACTCCTTATATTATATATTTAGTATATTAATTAAAGCTTATAAGTTAATAATAATATTAGGTGCTAACCTAATTATTATAACTATCTACTTATAAGCTTTCTATTATTAGGTTATCTTCTTATTAAGCTTCTTTCTCTTTATTAAATATATATCTACCTAGCTAGTCCTAGTAACGGCGCGTATAGATTTCCTCGCCTTCCTTTAAAAGGGAGTTAAAAACTATTATAATAAGTACTTATACTATTATAAAGCTAAAGGCTTAATATACTTACCTCTATATAATGTTTAATATTATAATAACTATTAGTATATTAATAATAAGGGGGAGTATTACCTTATTTATAATTATCTAAACCCTTTATAAAATAAGTCTTATAGGGAAGAGATATACTATATAAGTTAGCGAGCTGTCATATAATATATATAAGTTAATATTTATATATAATATTAATATATTAATAAATACTACGTAATATTAATAAGATATTATAAGTACTTATAAGAGAAATATTATATATTAGTAAATATATTAGTAAATATATTTTATAATATTATTAAGTTAAAGTAATTACTTATAAGAGAGGCTAAAGGAGTTATAAGAAGTTTTAAATATTAGGATAAAAACTTTATTAATATCTTATAATACTATCTTAGTATAATTTCCTTTAAAGCTATTTAAATTATAATAATAATAATAATAAAGGTTCTATCTAATTCTATAATTAATATATTAAAGTAATGCGTTACTTATTATATCTTATATCTATAAATATTTAGTCTATTATTAATAATAAAGTATACGCGCCTACTAATTAATATTACCTTCTTATTTCTATATTATTATTAATATATATTACTAATACCTATACCTAATAAGTTATTCCCTATTAATATATAATAATACTAATAATATAAAAATATTATATACCTTAATACTTAAAGTTAATAAACTAAGTCTCTAACTATATATTAAAGGTATTTAGAATAATTCTAAATTATATTATATATTATCTTAGTATAATTAAAAGATATAAATAGTTTAGAAGTATATATATACTATTTAAATAATTTATTAATATACTCTATTATTAACTACTAAATATTATTATTATTACCTTATAAAAGGTTTTAATATGCGCGTCTAGCCTAGCTAACGCTAATACTATATTAGTAGTAGTATATTAAATAACTCTTTTCCCTTATTTTTCTTATATAGCTTTAAGGTTTTTAAATAAGTATTCTAGTTAATCTTATTAGCCTTAGGGACTAGGGCCTAGGAGGGGAGGTACTTATTAGGCTTAGGTATATATACGCCTTACGCGCTACCTTATAACCTACTTTAAGTAACCTTCCTTAGAAATACGGGGTAATATCCTAGTAACGGGAGGCCTAGATTAAAGCTTATACTTAGTAGATATATATCTTCCTAGCTATCCCCTATTATTCTTCTAAGTTCCTTAGAGATTAGTTCTACTACTATAATAGGCCTACTACCTAATCTATTAGTAGACTTATACCTATTATTAAACCCTATAATATAACTCTACGTCTTTTATTACCTAATACGCTACTATAGAGCTAGCGGGTCTAAGCCTTATAGGTATTTATCTCTAAATACTAAGTATTACTATTTATAATAAGACTTATTAAAAACCTTTAAAACCCTAGTAGGGAAAATAAAGGAAAGAGTTTTAAGGATAGTAATATTATAATAATAGTAATATACTATTAATATTATATAATACTAATATATAATAACCTTTAGAGTTATAATATTATTAGTAATAGAATATAATTATTAATTAAGTTTATTATTATAGTACTTTATAAACGCGTAATATAATAAGTAATTATAAAATTAGGTAGTAATATTATACTATTAAATCGCGTAGTTAATATATATAATATAATATATAATAAAGTTATAATTTATTTACTTCTAACTCCCTTTATAACTACTACTATTAATATTAACCTATTATAAGTTACCTTAAGCTATATCTTAATATATTAATAATATAAGCTAATATATTTAATATTAATACTATTATACTTTATAAGATAAATACTATTAGAGTATAAATATAATATAAAGGATTAATTACTAATATAGTATTATATATTAAATAGTAATATTAATAATAATAATAACTAAGGTAAGTCTTTACCTAATATTCCTTATTATATTATATATAATATTACCTTATAATAGACTTTAATCCTCTTTAATATATTATAAGTATATTACCTATAAATTACCTTTTTATATAAGTTTATTATATTATATATTTAAAGACTTTATTAATATTATATTATATTATATTTAAAGGTATTTATTTTAGCTAACTCTTATAATAGATAGTTAAATACTCTTACTACGCCTTACTTCCCTATTATATTACTAGGGTTATAACCCTCCCTAGGCCCTACTATCTTTAATATACTAAATACCTAGGTTTAAGTCCTAGGTTATTATATAATTATAAGATAGGTAGAGCCTATTAAAGGTATTATAACCATTATAAAAAATATAAATTAATTTATAATAATAAGATTTAAATATATTTTACTTATAATATATTAATAAGTTATAAGTCCCCCTTACCTTTTATATTTTTATATCTAACCTCTTTATTTATAACTTTATTATTACCTTTTAAGGTAAAAAGTTATTTTATTATATTACCTTTATAATATACGTTACCGCCTTTACCTTTAAGATAAAAGTAGTAATTTACTTAAGGGAGTATAATAAAATACTTTTATATAAGTTATAAATCTTTAAGGAATTATTATACTTTAAAGTAGAGGTAGGTAGTTATATAATTATTATTCTTAAAGGTATTTTAAATATAATAAAATAGTAGGTAAGTTCTTTTATTATATATTTCTTATAATATATATTAATACTTTTATAAGAGTAGTTAATTACCCTTATTATAATAGAGGTTAATAAGGAGTTAAGGGAGGTAAATATATTATTAAAGTATTAGACTATCTTTATATAAGTTAGTTATATATTAGAAGGAGGATAATAATAATAATAATAATAATAAGGAGGAGGAGATAAAGGAGATAGAGGAGGATATAAAAGAGGAAGAGGCTTCTACCTCTATTATTATAATATTACCTACCCCTACTTCTACTAGCCCTAGCCGCCCTTTTTATAATAATAGTGCTATTAATACTACGCCCGCTACTTACCCTTATTATACTACTTACCTCTCTTATACCCTTTATACTCCTTATACCCTCTCTTCCGCGCCTATTCTTACGCCTACTCTACTTCCCTTTAAAGGGAATACTCTTTTATTTAATAACTTATTTTTCTTAGATTATAACCTACTTTAATATACTACCCTTATAAGATATTAATATTATACCTTTAAGTAAAGATTCTTCTTTTAAGTTATAAGGGTTTTCCCTTTAATTAATTCTTTTCTTATATATTTCTTTATTAAAATCTCTATTATATAAATATAACTTATAACTTACCTTATATAACTTAACTTTATATTTAAATAATTTTATTATAATAATTATATATAAGTATTTTATTTATAATATCTCTTTATTATATATATATTATTATATTCCCTTTATAAGTCTTTTAAATTTATATTCTTAATAGATATCTATTAATTATATTCTATGTTATAACTAGACTACTTAATTAAGTAGTATTAAGTACCTTTATTTCTTATTTTATCTAGGATTTATTTTACCTTATAATATTCTTTACTATTAATAAGTTTTAAAGGAGGTATAAATAGTTACTAACCTTCATTAAGATAGCTCTAATATAATTCTAGTAAAGAAATATATAATATAAGGTAGATTCTTTATACTATTAAAAGACTTAAGTAGTATACTTAATATCTAATTATATTTATTACTTTAAAGGGATTAATATATTTATATAATAACTTTTAATTTAATCTTTTCTACTTTAAGTTCTTTATAACTAATATTACTAGTTCTCCTATTATATAAGAGTTTAAGATATAAAATTTATCATAAAACTTTATAACTTATACTTAAATAATCTACTATTAATTTACTAGTATAACTCTTACTTTTAAAAGGTTTTTTTATAAAATCTTTAATTATAAGTACTCCTCCTTTTAAAAAGTTATCCCTAACTTTATCTTTTATATATAGATTATATCTATATATTATATAAAATAGTAAATAACCTAGTATTATATAAATATTATTATAATATATAAATTTAACTATTAAAAGTAATATAATCTAATTATCTTATTCTTTATTTAAAAGTACTCTTTAGTAATATTTTAATATTTAATTCTAGTATTTAATCTATCTATCTATTTATAAATAGAATATAATACTTAATTATCTCTTTATCTTTATATAATAATAGACTTTTAACTAATATTATATTATTATAAAGTTTATATTTAAGAGCCTTTATCCTTTAATATATTTTATAAGTTTAGATATATAACTTAGTATCTACTAATATTCTACTTTAATAATATTTATATTAATATAGCTCTAAGGTTTTTTATATCTTAAAATAACTTATTAAAATATTATTATAATACTTTATAATAATTTCTATATATAATATTAAAATATTTAATATATAAAATATCCCTTTAAATCTTAATAATCCTATTAAATTAACCTTTTAAGACTATTTAAGAGTATTTTACTTAGAAGTTATATACTTTACCTTATCTTTTTATTTAATAATAAATAGATTATTACTTTATAATAAGAGGATAAGTTCTTTTAAAGATTTTAATCTAGCTTTATAAGCTATTTTAAGTCTAGTAATTACTCTTATTAGTATTTATAAGATATATTATTTATAACTAATAACCTTAGTAATAGGATTAAGTAGTAGTACTATTATATTACTTTAATACTAGGAAGGTAGCTTTATACCCCTTCTATCTAAATTTTAGGCTTAATTAAGGGTTTCTTAAGCCCTTTTAAGCTAGATAAGTTTATATACTTAGTTATTTCTTCTAGCTACTTTTAATTAGAGATAATACTTCTTAAATTTACTAGCTTATTTTATAAGGTAGATAGGAGCTAGTTAAATAATATTTTAATATTATTATAATTAAGTCTATATAATAAAGTATTTATAGGATTCTTCTTATTAAGTTAATATTTAATATTAAAGTTATATATAATTAGATAAATAGCTTATTAAGCTTAATAATTATTTAACTACTTTACTTATATAAATCCCCTAAGATTATTATAATTTATAAGTACTTTAATAGTATAATAACTACCTTTTATATAGTATTATTATTACTTAAAGGCTTTAATAGAAAGAATATATCTAAATAATACCTTAGAAGTAAAACGGGGAATATTTAAAAAGAATACTTAATCTAAAATTACTTTAATATATAGTGAGATAAGTCCTAATATTAGGATATAGTATAAGGGGAGGAATTATAAGTAGTAGTAGTAGTAGTAGAGGTAGTAGGCTAGGGAGTAGAGGAGGGATACCCGCGTAGGGGTTAGAGAGCCTAATAAAAGGGAAGGAACTTAAAGATAAAGGAATACGCGTTAAGAGAATATTAATAAAGGCCTTAAAAGTTATAATAGTAGTATAAGACGCGTTAAAGGGAGGAATAACGCGTAAAGTAGGATAGATAGTAGGGGTAGGGCTTAAATATATAAAGGAGTTTATTATAAAGGTAGATTAATAGCTTAAAGAGGTATATAAGTTTAAAAAAATAGTAGAAGAGTAATCCTAGAGAGGGAAGATATAAGGGGGTAGAAGGAGCTAGGTATAAATAGCTAGTTAAAGCTTAATAGGTATAAAAATAGGTAATATAAGCCCCTAGGGGACGTTTACTATAATAATAATAGGTAATATTATAAGGAAGGGATCTAGAGTAATGAATAATAGGAAGGCTAGGACCTTAATAGTCTAGATTAAAGATAGGACTAAGAGGGAAATAGTAAGGGCGCTTACTAGGGAGTAGCTAATAGAGAGGTTTAGGATAATTATATTCTTAAGGATATAAGAGATTATAATAGTAAGGTACCTAAATAAAAGTAACCTTATACTATTTATAATAAAGATAGAGGTAAGGGAGGAGTTAAAGGAGAATAATAACTAGGTAAGGAAGGTATATAAGTTAATAAGGGTATTAAGATAAACCTTCCTAATTATAATATACGGGGTATTAAAGAAGGTAGTAGATATATTAAAATAAAAGGAGATAAAGGAGGTAATTATTTAATAGAATAAGAAGAACCTCCTAGGGCTAAAGATTATAAGGGTAGCCTAGCCGTAAGTAGTTATATAAGAGAGGAGAGAGGGAGAGGTAGAGAAAGAGAGAGCCTTACTACTATTAAAGCTCCCTACGCTAGAGATAGTAGATAAAGTAATTAAAATGGGCTTAATAAAGGGATATAACCTCTTAGAGTATAAGAGGTAGGAGAGGAATAGGGTTATAATATAGTACTTTAACTACTAATAGTATAAGTATATAATAGGATATTATAAGAGCCTAGTATAATATAAGATCTATATTAGTAGGTATAACTTAAGGGAATATAAGATAAAGGAAGGGGAGATTAAGAGATATAATAACTACGGGAAGAATAGTTATATAGCCTAGAAGTAAGGGTATATAATTAAGGTAAGGGAGTTAAATAAGCTCTGTTAGAAGATAGTAGAAAATAAGAAAAAGCTATATAAAGGCTTTATAAGAGGAAATAGGTAATAAGATACCTAGAAGTAGCCCTAAGAGGAGTAGATAATAATAGTAGTAAGGAAGAAGAGGAAGCCTATATTAAAGTTTAAAGACCTTAGTAAGGTTATAATATAAATAGGTTCTTAAGGGGATATAAGGGAAAGGGGAACTATACTACTACTAGTAGTAATATTATAAAATAGGCTAGGAAGGCTAATACTCTCTAAGTAATAGAGATAGGCTAATAGATATTAAAAGAAATACTAGTATAAGAAGCCCTAATTATTAAGGGAATAGAGGCTATAAAGGATATTTAATAGAGATCCTTATAAGGGTATAAAAGATAATAAAACTATTATAATATAATATATAAAGGGAGTAGATTATAATAATAATAGTACTATTAGAAGATAAAGAGATATAATAAATAGATATCCTAGCTATCTAGGAGCTATTATATATAAAGAGGACGGGTTTAATATATAACTTAAGTAGAGGCGTATTTTACCTAGTATATAAGGTAGAGAGGGATATAAGGATATATTTCTTTATAAATAAATACTAGAATATTAATAAATAGGGAGTTAAATTTATATTAAGGGACTTATACTCCCTAGAGATATAAGTTATAAGGAAGGAAGAGGGAGTATTAGCGCGCCTCTAGATATATAATATATATAACCCTAGCCTAAAGTCTAAGACCTTAATAGATAGCCCCTTTATACTATTAAGGGTAAAGGAGTAGCTAAGTTAGCCTAGGGAATATATACTAATAGGAAACTTTAACTTCTATTACTTAAATTAGAATAATAAGAGAAGATATATATATTATAAAGCGGCGGATATATTAATAAATATTATAAAAGAAAAGGGAATAAAGCTTATCCTATTAGAGAATATAATAACTTAAAGGGTAAGGAAAGTAGAAAGTATTATTAATCTAGTATTTATAATAGAGGCTATTAAGTAAATACTATTAGAATATTATATTAGGCTAGACCTCTATTATAAGTCTAATTATATTTTAATATATATTAAAGTTAGCCTTAAGGTAAAGATAGTAGCCTTATAATTATAAAGGGTATAAAAGTTAATAGACCTAGAGGAGATAGAGAGGTAAACGGGTACACTTTAATACTTATTATTAAAAGGGGAGCTAATAACTAAGGGGTAGATAAATAGCTACCTAGTTAAAATACTTTAAGGCCTAGTAGAAATTATAGAAAAGGAGGTATTATAAGTAAAGCCCTCTTTAGAAGTAAAGTCCTTCTAAAACTTAGATTATATAAAGGTAATAAAGACGGCGTTAAAACTTAGGGTAGAGTATAATTATAAGAGAAGTTAGAGGAGTCTAAGGGTATAATAAGAGGCTTAGAAGACTAAAGGGAGGGTATTAAAGAAAGTAAAAGTACTCTATTTTAAGGAGGTAGTATATAAGGCGTCTTAAATACCTAATAGACTCTAAAGGCTAGTTAAATAGGGCTAAGAGAGAAGTATACTACCTTAGGAACTCCTAAAGTTCCCTACCCTTAAAAAGGATAGGGAGGGTCTTAAGGTAGAGTTATTCTAGGAGAAGGTAGATATCCTTTAAGGGACCTTCTTCCCCCTACCCTTAAGGGTAGATCTAAGTAATATCTAGGGGTTTTAATATAAGATACCCCTAATAATAAATATAAAAGTTATTAAGGAGGAGGTTTATAAGGTAATTAATAGGCTAGAATAGGATAAAGTACTAGGGATAGATAGGATCTTAAATAGGTTCTTAAAGATAGTAGAAAGGGAGCTACTACCTAGCTTTATATACTTATTCTAAATATACTTAAGAATTAGATATTACTTAATAGAGTTTAAGAAGGCTAATATAATTATCTTAAAGAAGTTAAAGAAAGAGGACTATTTAGAGTTAAAGTTATATTATCTAATTACCCTACTTAGTACCTTAAAGAAGGCGCTAGAAGTAGTTATTATAAAGAAGCTAGGTAACCTTATAAAGGAATATAAGCTACTACCCTTATAATAAATAGGGGTAAGAAAGGGAAGGTTAATAGTAATATCCCTTAAAATAATAATAGAGGTAGTATATATAATATAAAATTATAGTAAATCTAATATAATAAGTATATTATTACTAGATATTATAAGGGCCTTTAATAATATCTCTTATAAAAGATTACTTTATAACTTAAAGAAGAAATAGGTCTTAACCCTTATTATAAGGTAGATATAAAGCTTCTTAATAAAAAGAGTTATAATAATTACGCTAGGCTAGGAGATAAGTAGGATAGAAATAGTAGAGACTAGCATCCCTTAAGGATCTTTAATATTATTAATTTTAATTTAATTTTTTTAACTCCCTACTTATAAAAGAATACGCGAGGATAAAACTCTAGATATAAATTAAGGGCTTTATTAATAATATTTACCTAATAGTATATAATAAAAATATTAAGGAGAATTATAAGATCCTAGTAAAGGTGTATAAGATATACCTTTATTAGGTAAATATATATAAGGCGACCTTTACCCCTTATAAATATAAGCTAGTCTATTTATTAAAGAGCTTAAAGAGGTTTAATATAAAGGTAATAATAGACCTTAAGATAGTAATAATATACCCTAAAGTATTAATATAAGTCTTTAAACTTTATATTAATAGTAAAATTAGGTAGGGCCTATATACTAATAGGGTAAAGTTAAAGATAAAGATATAAAAGCTAGCTTTATTAATTATTACTAGCTTAATATAAGGCGTTATACTTAACAGGGTAAGATAGGTATATAATATTATAATCTAGCTAGTAATAACCTATATAATAGAGATATAATATAGCTTAAAAGGGATATTAGAGGTAAAGAAAGTAAATATTATAATATTAAAAACTATATAAAATAGGTACTTAAGAATAGTACTTAAAGCCTTTAAGGTAACTAATATATAAGTATTAGAGGTAGAGTTAAAAGTCCTATTAATAAGGATAGGCCTTAACTAGTTAATATTATAAGTACTAGTAATATAGGGGATCTACCTATTAATTAAGGAAGGGAACGCGAGGATCTATTATAAGTTAAAAGGGAAAAGGGGAAGAGAGAAGAGGGTTATAAAGACTTTAATAAAAGAGAAGTAGTCTTAAGTAAGGGGAGCCCTCTAGGTGGTAATAAGGGGAGGGGATATTTAAATAGTAGACTAGAGCCTAAGAGGTAGGGAGGTAGTAAGGAGGGATAACCCTACCCCTAAAGAGATTAAGAGGTAGGTAAAGGAGAAGTAGAAAGAGAGGTAGCTAGGATATCAAGAGGGTATCCCTAATTATATAAAGATAGTAGTATAAAAAGGGGAGGTTTAAGAGATAAGAGTTAACCTTTATATAAGGCTTTTTAAGGCTAAGAGCTTTATAGGTATCTAATTATATATAAAGAAGATAGGATTATATACCTTCCTATATAAGAGGAGGGTACCTAGGGTTAATAATATTAATTATAAATATAAATAAAGGTATTAAGACGCTAAGTATATACTTATATTCTACTCTAATTATATAAAGGGGAGGAGGTAGATACTTTAAAAGGCGGGGTTAAATAACTTCTACTAGATAGTATTAACTTTAAAAGGATTAAAGGTAGTAATTAAGTAGGTAATCTAGTAGGGTATACTTAGCTAATTTACGCTAATAAGGGAATAACTCTTTAAGGTAGTATAAGAGTAGATAGGCTCTAACTAGAGGGTAAAGGGGTAGGTAACCCTAATAAAAGAAGAGAATAAAATAGTATAAAGAATATAAGAAAGGGTAGTATATAATATCTAAAGATCTAGAAGTATAATAATAAGTAGAGTAGGGGATAAGGTTTTCTTTTATAAATTATAGTTTCCTCTAGTAAGTTAGATATAAACTACCCTTATTAGCTCTAAGTAGCTAGATAGTAGAGTATAAAATATAAATATAAGTATAAATATAAATATGAGGCTTTAATAATTATTAATAGCTCTTAATTATATATCTTATACCTAGTCTTAATAAGTATTAATTTATAAGACTAGAAAGCTACTAGATATTAGGCCCTATTATTATCCTATTAAGATAAGATAATAGTTATAATAAAATTAGATATATCTATTTTAATCTAAATTTTCTTATTAGGGTTAAAATATATTAAAATAGGTATAATTATAAAGGTATAATATAAGTTATAAAGCGCCTTCTCTTTACTAGTACTTTATATAAATAGTCTTAACTTCTTCTTATCCTTACTACCTTTTAAAAGGCTAGTTAAGGGGGATATTATATAAATTGTAGTATATAAAATACTAATAAAAGTTTATAAATCTTAAGAATACTTAGACTTCTTAATATATAACTAATACTAGCTAGTTTTAAATAGTAAATACCTTATAACTATCTATTAATATACTATTAATACTTATAATAAATCTAAGGAATTCTATTAAATTAATATAGAATTTATATTTCTTTTAATTTATATAATATTAAAACTTTTATAACTACTTAAGTACCTAATAGATATATTACTTATAACTTAAAATATCTTTAGAATAAATTAAGATATTATTAAGGTATATTATATAAGTAATATCTACTAGGCCTATTAAAGCTCTATTAATATAGGCTTAAAATTTAACTAGGGTATTTATTAACTTAAATAATATAATTATATATTTAAAATAATTATATTATATATAAAATATTATCTTCTACTTATTACCCTTATAAATATAAATCTTATAATAAGTATCTTTAAAGTCTAGCTTAGTAAATATCTTTATACCTTATAAGTAATTAAGTATTTTATTAATTAAAGGGAGAAGATAATAATTCTTTACTATTACCTTATTTAACTTATAATAGTTAATATATAAATATAAGCTACTATCCTTTTTTAGTATAAATAAAATAGGAGCCCTAGTAGGGCTAGTAGACTCTTATATTTAACCCTTTAACTTAGTATTATTTAGGTAGATATATAGAGTTTCTAACTCCCTTTATAATAAATTATAAATAGGCTTATAAAGAGGCTTTTACTATTTATATTAATAGCGTAGTCTCTAGGCTTAAATAGAGGTAGCTATTCTACCTCCTTATTTAAAAAGATATTTAAAAAGTTATAAAGACTTTTAAGTAGCTTTAATACTTTACTATTAAAGCTCTAGGTTTCTATCTAGAATAACCTAGTATAAATAATGGTATAAATTACTAACTTATCTTTAAGGGTATTTATAAATACTTATAACTCTAGGATAGATATACTAGTAGAGTCTAATAGAAATTACTATTTTTAATTCCTTAAATCTACTTATACCCTAGCTTCTAATAAGGTAGGTATATTAAGAATAATTAATAACCCCTTCTTCTTAATTATATAAAATACGCTAGTATATTAACCTAGCTATCCCTAGCTATTAATAAGGTAGTAGTCTACCTAGTATATATTATAATAATAGACTAATTAACTATTTATCTATTTAAGAATTAATAGCTAGTAGCCCTTTAAGGGTTTTAAGTTATATTACTTAATAAAGCTTTAAGAGATAATATTAATCTCTACTCTTATATCTATTAAGTTTATATAATTTTATATACCTTATATATTAATAGAACTACTAATATTAATATTATAAATTAATAATAAACCTATTTTAATAAGTAAGTACTTTAATATTAAGGTTTAAATAGAGGTATACTTCCTTTTTTTAATTTAATAGTCCCTTTTTTAATAATATTAATAGGTACTATATTTAGGTTCCTAGGTATCTGAGGCTTATAATAATCCTTATTATAATACCCCTTCTTTTTATAATTAAAATATATTAACCCTTCCTTAATATCTAGTAACTTATTATAACTACTAGTAGGTTAGATACTTCCTACTTTTATAAAAGGATTAATAGCTCTATCTTAACTTCCTTCCCTCTTCTAACCTTTATTCTACTTATTAGAATAATCTCCTTTTTTAGTAATATAATTATTACCTACTATTATTCTAATATAATACTACTAATTATTCTCTAATTAAGTAGTAAGGGTAATTAGGCTTTCTTTAATTATAAGGAGGTCTTAATAGTTTATAAAGCCCTTTTAAAGGTTTAGGTATAACTTTATAAAAAAGTTAACCTATTAATACTCCTTTAAAAAAGAGGGATTTATAATTTAATTCTACTTAAATATATATTAAAGCTTTATACTAACTAGTTAGAGTTCTATTATATATCTAAATATAATTATATATTATAAAACTAGTAATCTACTAGGTCCTTAATAAGATTTAATAAGTATTAAGTAAAGTACTCCTAGGTAACTACTCTCCCTAATAATAACTTTTTATAATAATCTTATAACTTAATAGGTTTACCTTTTAAGAATTATATAACTTAAATAACCTTTATAAACTTAGTTAGGAATTTATTAAGTATTAATTAAAATATAATATTTATAATATAATACTATTTCTTATATTTATATATATTCTTCCCCTTATAAAAGGGTAAGCCCTTAGGCTTTAAGTAGTTTCTAGGGTATTAACTACTAGGTTCTTCTAATTAGCCTCTAGTAGACTAACTTAGGGTAAAATTATTAAAGATAGAGCCTACCCTAGGGTTTAATATACCTTATATATTAGTACCCTAATTTAAAGGGTATTAATTCTCTACTAGGCCTAGTCTTAATCCTTATTATATCCTACCTAGTAATCTACTAGTAATTTAATATAGATCTAATATAACTACTTTTACTTCTACTTATAATTAAGTTATCCTTTTTTAGATACCTTAAAGCTTTTTTCCCTTTATTAACTACTCTTCTTTAACTTTAGTAATAATAATAAGTTTATTAAGCGTAATAGCGCTAGTAAGGGTTTTATTAGAAATTCTATTACTAGCTATATTATTTCTTACTTTAATATCTCTTATATTAGACTCTAGTATTATATTAATTTTATTATAATAGACTTCTAATATATTTTAATCTTATTTAGTATTAGATATCTTTATATTATTATATTATTATAATCTAGATTATCCCCCTTTTTTAGGTAGAGAGATTAGAACTATTAGGAATTAGACTAGAAGGCTAGTTCCTAAGGGCTAGAATAGATAGTATAAACTACTAATAAGTAGGTAGTATTATAAAGGTAGACTTAATACTCTAGTAACTTTATAATTATAAAAGAACTAATCTCTACCTATTAAGGAGGTAGAGGGAAGACTATCTAAATACCCCTTAAGGAAGCTACCTAGCCTCTTAGATATCTAGATAAAAGGATATCTATTAGGATAATAAGAAGCCGAACTAATACCGCTAGGATATTACTAGTAAGCTATATAGTACTAGCTAGATATATTAAGATATCCTAATAAAATTAGAAATATACTTTCCTAGTAATAAGGGTATAACTCTCCCTAAGGGGTACCTGGGGTCGAGGTTACCCTTAGGGGCGCTTAGGCTACAGACGATTAAATAGCAGTAGACTCTAGCCTTATACCGACTATATGGTAGGATAACCGCTTAAGATCCTGCAGTATAACGTATAAAAAGAAAAGGACGGCGTGTAAACGCCACTCCTAGAAGATACTAAAGTCTAGTAAATGGATATCTTAGTAATACAGGAGCTATGGATTAACCCGAGGACTAAGTCGACGTACGACCTATCCTATAATAGGTTCTATCTAGTTTATAGAGCTAAGGAAGATACTCGGGTATACTTTTATATTAATAAAAGGGTTGATATAGAGAGCTAGGAGGCGGACTTCTCGAGCGGCGACTACTACTCGCTGAAAGTCAGCCTTAGGGGAGGGTAATAGGGAATCTAAGAGGATAATATCTAGATATATAATATTTATAGCCCCTCTCTAATGATATATAGGTTAAAGGATGGCCTAATAATAATCCCTCTAATAGTAGAGGCCCTAAAGAGGCTAGGGGAATATATCCTCCTCGGGGACTTTAATCTCTACTATCCCCGGTAGAATAATAAAGGGAGAAGTATATACTACGCTATAATAGATATATTACTAGGCGAAACGAGTAAATATAATATAGAAGTCGCCCTACTAGAGGGTACGGTAATATAGCGGGGGAGAGGTCTGAAGTTAGTAATCGACCTAGTCTTTACTACCGAGGGTACTACTAACGTACTCCGAAACTGCGGCCTAAGGGCAGACCTCTAGTATAGATCTAACTACCTCCCGGTATACACGGAATTTAAATGGAGCTAGGAGAGCTAAACCCCAGTCTAAAGGAGGGCGTAGAAGATACTTAAAGACAAGGAGGTCGCCACGAATATAAGGAACAGGGCCTAGTAGCTTAGACTTTCTCTAGGGCTCCCCTAGATTAGATCTGCCGGCGAGGCGGACGAGTATCTAGGGTAGATACTAGATAGGTTCCAGGCTATCGTATAGGAATATATTCCGTAGGCGAAGCTGTCTAGCAAGGTAAGGTCCTTTTAAAACTCGGCTTATAGGGATATAACGTAAAGGGCTAAACGGGAACTAAAGGCCTACTACCGGTACCGTAATACGGAGATAAGGGAGACTCTAAGAGAAGCGGAAAGGGCGAAGGTAGCTATAATCTAAAGAGAGAAAACCCTCTACTTCCGGGCGGCTATATACTAGGCCTTAGAAGACCCTCAGGGGGTATAAGTACTAGCCCGGTAGGGGAAAAACAAGAGTATATCGCTAAGAGCCCTACCTAAGTTCCCCTCCCTAAGTAGATAAGACGGGACGCTGGTAGCTACCTTTAAGGAGAAGGTAGAGCGCCTTTAGGAAACCCATTTCCTAGCCCCTTTAAGGGTAGATTTAGAAGATATTACCGAGGTAGAATACCTAAGCCCGATACTAGGGGAAGGGGATCTAACGGAGGCGGAAGTCTATAGCTTTATAAAGAGACCGTTATAGGATAAGGCTCCTAGGATAAATAGGATTTTAAATAGGTTCCTACGGGCCGTATATAGTAAACTGGAGGAGGAGATCCACTATCTCTTCCAAGGGTACTTCGAGATTAGATACTACCCCCGGAAATTTAAAGAGGCTAATATAGTAATCTTAAAGAAACCGTAGAAGGAGAACTACGCTAACCCTAAGTCTTATAGGCCGATTACCCTCTTAAATACCTTAGGAAAGATATTTAAGACGGTAATAGCGGCTAGGCTTAGAGATTACGCGGAGGTTAATAACCTCCTTCCGGAAGAATAGATAGGTATAAGGCAAGGGAGATTAGTAGAAACCGCGCTAGAAATGATTACTAATATAATCTACACGGTATAAGGAATAGGGAAGAGGAATATAACGAGCCTCCTCTCCCTAGATATCGCCGGAGCCTTTAATCACGTCTCCTACTCTAGGCTACTTTATACGATAAAGATAAAGAGGGTCTTAGAGAAGATAGTACGCTAGACGGCAAGCTTCCTTATAGAGAGGGCGACTTTAATTACCCTCGGTAGGAGGACGAGTTAGATAGAGTTAGTAGAGACAGGGATCCCCTAGGGTTTACCTATCTCTCCGATATTATTTCTATTTTTTTAAGCTCCCCTAATCGAGGAGTATAAAAAGCTAAAGCTACTAATTTAAGTCGGCGGATTTATAAATAACGTCTATCTACTAGCTTATAACAGGAGTACTAAACGGAACTACGAGGTTCTAGATAAAGCCTACGAGGTATACCTGCGGTAGGCGAAGACTTATAAAGCCTTATTTATACTAAAGAAGTACGAGCTCGTTTATATAACCTATAAAATAAAGGGGGTGAAGATAGACGTAATAGTTAAGCTTAAAGGAATCGAAGTTAAACTAAAGACGTCGATTAGGGTCCTAGGACTTATACTTGATAGTAAGCTAAATTAGAATATATACCTAAGGAAGGTACAAGCTAAGATAGATAACTAGATTCAGGCGCTCTACTACGTCGCCGGCTTAATATAAGGCGCGGTTCTACCGGTTAGTAGGCTTATATATATGGTAGTAGTAAGGCCTATAATAACGTTCGCGGCGCCAATATAATATAGCTTAAAGAATACCCCCGGAGTAGTAGGGAAGCACGTAAAGACCCTGATAACGATCTAGAATAAAGGACTACGTAAAGTACTAGGGGCGTATAAGGCCACTTTAATTCCAGTCTTTAAAGTAGAGGCGGGAATCCCGTCGGTAAGAGACTTCCTTAACAAGGCCCTGTTATAGAGTAAGATCCTCCGAGGGATATATAAGACGGTCCTGAAAGGAAACGCGAAGATTAAGTCTCGGTTATAACTAAGAAGGGGTAGGAGGCTACGCCCTCCGCTACCCCCGTCAGCTAAGAAGGAGTCTTGGGCGAAGCGGTCGCTAAACGGGGTACTCGATAGCCCGACGCTATAGAAAAGGATACTAACCTAGTAGGAAGGCCGGTAGTAGGGCCGGTAGCGCCACTACTAGCGGGGATTAGAGAGCCGATATAAGAGCCTAGCATAGAAGGGTAACCTAGTAGGGGGGAGATAGGACCTCTATAAGGGCTTAAAGAAGCCGGAGAGCTCTATAACAGTCTAGTTACGCACGGATAAGATTAGGTTTAACTACTTCTTATTTATTAGGAAGGTGCCTAGGATCCTAAGTCCTAGCTACCCGTACGGGGTAGCGAGGTAGACCGGTAAATACGTCCTACTATTCTATCCCGACTATTATACTAGTAGGAGTTAGATATTACTAGAGGCTAGGTCGGAAGACTATAGTACTATTCTCTTATTACCGATAGGGATAAGGGTAGCGGCGAGGTAGTTAACTAGGTCAGGCGCCCTCTACTAGTTTATACTAGTAAAAGAGATATTAGCGAGAACCGATAGAGAGGAAGGGCTCCGCCCTAACTAAAGAGAAGAGAATATAGTCGACGAAACCTTAGTATTATAGACGGTAGACCCGACCCCTCGATATACCGCCCCGATAGCAGGCCTATTAAGGGGGGGAGGGAAGGAGCCGAATAATAGTATGGCCTGCGGATAGTAGGTAGAGTTTTTATCCCTTAGCTAGGTTTCTCCCCGAACGATAGGTACGCTAGGCGTACCCCCTGAAAAGTCTACCCTTATTAGCTTTAACTAGCATAGGAGTATAATTAATTAATTAATTAATTAAGGGTATAACTCTAATTAAAAGAGAGCTTTATATTATTAATAATCTATTAGCTAATATAATTATTAGGGTAGATATTCTTAAGTTTAAGGGAATAGTAATTAACTTTAATTAAAATATACTAATAATTTAATCTTATAAGGGACTTAGCGTTCCTATTAATATTTCTAGTAGAGGTAGTTAAATAGACTCTACTATCTATAGTAAGAACGCTATAATTATTACCCCTTATATAAATAGGAAGGTTTTAATTACTAGACCTTATTATTAGGTTTTAGACCTTCTATATAATAGAGAGTTTCTATTTAAACTAGAGAAACTTAATAAGCTTTTAGCTTATATATATATAATAGACTATAATATATCTTATATTATTATCTATAATAACTTTAAAGAGTAAATTAAGCTTCCTAGGAATATTAAATTTAGTAAGATTACTAAGTATAAAGCTATAAGATACTTCCTTATAAAAGCCTTTTATAACGACCTAGTAGTAAGACCTCTAAAGAAAAATATAAACTAGGTTAAGTTAAATTTAAGATATTTAGTAGCCGCCGCCACCGTATTTTTAGTAGTTATACTAAATACCCTAGCTTCTAATACTAAGGTAGTTTATAATATAAGTATTATAATCTATAACTTACCCTAATTAAGGTCCTTATTAGGATTAGTTATTAATAAATTTCCTAGTTTATAATAAGATATAGGTAATATTATAAATATACCTAAGTCTTAGTAGATAGATATTCCTCTAGTAGATAATTAGTAGGACTTATATAACCTAGGCTAGGCCTAGGTTTATCTAGTTAGAAAGGCTAATAAGGAGGTAATCTATAAAGCCTTTAATAAGCTCTATAAATAGGGTTAGATAGAATAGACTTCTAAATTAACCCTATTTTCTTTCCTATATTTTATTATCTAGAAAGACGGGGAACTTAGTAGGAAAGGGAGAGTTATTATTAATATTAGGGTATTAAATAAGATTACTATACTTAATATATATCCTATTCCTTCCTAAGCTAAGATTCTCGCCTTACTAAAGGGTACTACTTATATTACTACTATTAATATATTAAGTTTTTTCTACTAATAGTAGGTAAATAGAGACTATTACTACTACTTAATAGTAGCTAGCTACTATAGGTAAGAATTATTTAATATTCTAGTAATAGGCTATTATAATTCGCTTATATATATCTAGCGTATAATTAATAGGATTCTTTATCCTTTCTATTATTTTTATAAGGTATATATAGATAATATTATTATCTTCTCTAAGTTATTAGAGGAGTATTTATTCTAGCTTAATTAAGTCTTTTAAGCTTTAATAGATATAAATATTTACCTTTCTCTTTAAAAATTATTCGGAGGATATCCTTCTATTTATCTACTAGGTTAGAAGGTTAATACTCTAGGCTTTATAATAGCTAAAGAAAAGCTTATAACTATTATTAACCTCTTATTCCTAAGAATATTAGCCTAGTTAGAGAAATATCTTAGTCTAACTAACTATTTAAGGTAATATATTATATAGTATACTATAATAATTAAACTACTCTAGTTATATAAAACTTACCTAAATAAATCCCTTTATAGTAGTACTAAAAGTATTAGAGGTAATACTTATAAAAGACTAGCCCACCGTACCTACCTAGGTAGGCTTATACTAAAGGAAAGTAATACCTTTTACTAGCTTTAAAAGCTATTTACTTCCCTAACTATCTTATACTACTTTAATAAGCTAAGATAGCTATTTATAGACCTTAATACTAGTAAGGAATTTAGATTTAGGGCTTATATTTACTATGTTCTACTAAAGGCTTTTATAGATAATCCACTATGATAAAAGTCTTAATAACCTATTATATTTCTTAGCTATCTACTTATAAATGCTAAGACACGCTATTAGCTTATAGAGCTTGAAATTACTAGTATAATCTAGGATATTAAGAAGATCTACTATATAGTAGAGGCGGCTAAATTAATAACTATTATATATACTAACTACTTAGCTACTATCTCTATTATTTAACAGACTAGTCTAAATATTATATTAGTTAAGAAGCTTAACTTACGCCTTATTTAGGTATTAGAATATTTATAATATTTCCGTCTTAATATTTACTATAAACTAGGAAAGTTTAATATTATTCTAGATATATTATCTAGGCTAGCTAGTTAGGAGTATTATCTAGCTAATATAAATAAGTCTAGCCTAGATATATTATCTATTTAGGTCTTCCTAGTTAGCTTAGTTAAAATAAGTTTAGAGTTCTATTAATAGCTTATTAAAGGCCTTATTAAGGAACCCCGCTAGGTATAAGTAATATTTATAGTTAAGAGGAATAAAGCCTTAGGTAGTAATACTACTAAGCTACCTTATTATATTATTAATAAGATCCTCTATTTTAATAATAATAAGAAGGGTCTCTAACAATATATACCTTTATTAATTAAGAAGGAGGTTTTTTAACTAGCTTATAATAAAATAGGTTACCCTAGGTATACTTATATATATAAGTATCTTACTAATAGCCTTTATATTTATAATATAGCTACTAAGCTTTATAAGTTTATTTATTACTACTAATATTATTAACTTAATTAAATACTAAGGTATAGACCTTATAAGTTATTATAACTAATCCTTTTACTTATAAGACCCTTTTATACTATTATAATTAATTTTATCTTTATACTTCCTATCTCCCTACTAGATTAATATAAATGCGTTATATTAGTAATAGATAAATTCTCTAAAGTAGTTAGCTTTATTCTAAGAAAGACTATATAGACTAGTAAGGAATAGGTAATTAGGCTACTAAATTAATTAGCTAAACTTAACTAGGGAATTCCTAGAGTAATTATTTTAGACTAAGATAGAAAGTTTATTAGTTAAATTTAGAAATAGATATTCTAGGCCCTTAAAGTTAGTCTACTATACTTAACCGCCTAGTACCCCTAGATAGATAGTATATTAGAATAGTCTAACTAGATAGCTAATATAGCGCTTCGCTACTACCTTATAACCCTAGAAGATTCTAGGTAATAGCCTAGCTAGACTAACCGTCGAGTCGGGTTTCAGTACCATAGATTGGTACCGACCCGAATACTCGGTACTAGTTTAGGTACCAACCCGAATACTTAGTACCTACTTCCGGTACCGACCCGAAAAGCCCTTAGTACCTTGGCGAGTCGGGTTAGACCGACCCGACTCGCTAAGGTATCGCTAAGACGCTAAGCCCCTAATAAAATAGTAAGGGACACTAATTTTTTTCTAGAATTACCTCTATTCTAAAATTAGATTTTTTTTTAATTAGATTTAAAATACCCCTCTTAATTCCCTAGGGATATATATTACCTTTTTATATTACCTTATTTACTTTTAAAGAATTACGTAGGTAATAATAATAATAATAATAATAGAAAAAAAACAGAAAATATAGTAAGAAATACTACTAAAAATAGAAAATATTACTAGAGAAAAAAGTCTTAGCGAGTCGGGTTAATACTTCGGTACTAATACTTAGTACTACCTTATAGTATTAACTCGAATACTTAGTACTAACTATTAGTACTAACCTGAATACTCGGGCTAGGAATTTACTATTAACTCGCTAAGAGTCGAGTCGGGAACCCGACTTAAGTTCGAAGTACTAACCCGACGCGGTTAGTCTAAGCCTAGCGTTTTAGCTAGGATATCTTTAGCCCTAAATAATTTAACTAAATATAGTACTATAAACCGAATACTAACTTAAATTATATATAGGTTTTAAATACGGGAGGCCCTAGATCTATTACGTATTAATAACCTATCTACTAAAGGCTTTAATAACTTAAATATTAAGAACCTTATTACTTATATATAGCTAGTATATCCTATCTTTATAAATAAACATTACCCTTTTAATATTAATACTAAGGATATAATTACATTTACGGCCCTTAAAATAAAGGAGTATTATAATACTAGGTACGCCCTAATATTCTTTAAGGTAGGTAATATAGTTAACCTACGCCTTTACTAGGGATATAGGCTTCTAGTAGTTATATTATAGAAGATTAGCTAGTAATTAGCTAGGCCTTTTAGGATTAAGGAATATATAGGTTAATTGGTATATTAACTAGATCTACTAAGTAATATAAAGACCTATAATATTACATTAATAGCCTACCTTAAGCCTACTACTAACTCTAAGAATAACCTATATTAATAATATTATCTAGCCGTTCCCCTTATTATTAATAGATAGAATAAGTAGGAAACAGAAAGGCTAATCTAGAAGTAGAGGATTTACTAAGGTTATAATTAATTAACCTAGTTCCTAATTAGGTAGAAGAATTATAGCCCTAAAAAAGATTAGTAGATATTAGAGAGGGAGCTATTATAGAATACTTTAATACTAGTAAATAAATATAATAATAATTTTAGTAAGGAGTCTAGGATCTAGCCTTAATTATTAGCGTTATTAGTATTCTATATAGCTATTAGGATAATAGCTTTATTTATTAATAGTATTTATTATAATCCTACTACTTTACTACTTATAGAAGCCTTCCGTAGCCTAACTAGGATAGGCTTAGCCCTTCAGCTTATAGGTAGGTTTTCTACACTTAGAGAATACATCTTTCTACTACATCTTAATACCTTTATAATAAAAGATTATACTTTATAATTTAGTATAATAGATTAGAGTTAAATCTAGATAAGCTATTAATAATAACTACTAAAACTCTAGTTAATTATTAGTCTAAAAAGACTAATTTAAGGTAAGAAAGTATTTATATAATTATTTATTATACTTCTCTTAATAAAAGTTAGTAGAAAACCTAAGATTACTTTTCCTTTAAAGTTATCCCTAGATAATTAATTTTATATTACTAATTTATATTATTATAAATAATATACCTAACTTAAAGAAAGTTTTATTTATAATAATAAGCTAAGCTATTTATAAAGAAAGTATTTATTTATTTTAATATATTTATTTATATTAGATATACTTAAGTTACTAGTAGCTATTACCTAATTAAATTTTTTATTATACTTCTTATAACTAATCTTTAATAATCCTTTAATTATTAAAGTAACTTAAATAAAGTTATCTTAAATATTAGCCTATTTACCTAATATAGTCTTCTTAATTTAAAATAGATCTTTAATTTTAGTATTAGACTTTATCTTAATAATTCAAATAATAGTAGTTTACTACTATTATACTTTAAATTAAACTTTAATATACTAACTTTATTTAATAAATTTATTATTTTTTAATTAAAATTAAGTTTAGGAAATCTTCTTTAATAGCTTTAATAGTATTTTAGAGAAGTACTTTCTTTTCTTAAAGGATCTATCTAATATACCCTATCTAATCTAACTTATAAATTAACTAAGATAAAGACTATTAGATATAAAATTATTTATATTAAAATTATTAAATTCTAATTAGATAGCTTTATTACTTAGGCTTATAAAACTTAATACTCTTAAAGGACTTAAAGGAACTAATATATTCTAGGCGCTAATAGTAAGAGAATTAAGGGTAATATAAAATAGTAATATAGACTATTATATTATATAAGATAATAAGTAAAGAATATTAGATATAAGATAAATCTTAATTATATAAAATTATTTAAATTTATATTATAAGGAAACTATATTAAAGTCCTTTACTATTTTATTAGTAGCTTAGCTTCTTAGTAATATTTTTATAAGTTAGGTTAGTCTAATCTAACTTACTAAGGTACTAAGGTATTATAATATAATCTATAGAAGCCTTCTATAAAGAGCTACTAAGGAATATTCCTTAGTAATATACTTAGCTATTCTTATACTTTCTAGATAGCTAGATATCTTTTAACTATTTAACTTATTAGCTATATTACCTAATAATTAGTAGTGATACCTATTATTACTATCTAATACTACTATTAGATAGTATTAGATCGGGTACTAGCCGACTATATCTAGTAAAGTACTAGCTGAAATCCCTAGTACTAGTCCTCTACTATAGCCCGCTATAGCCTTTAGTAAGGCTCTTATATATAATAATAATAAGGCCTTTAATACTATACTTATTAAGCTATATAATTATCTAAAGCCTTTTATAGCCCTTAGTTACCTAATTATTACTAATAAGACGTTTCTAACTTACTAAGATATCTAGAGAAGGTAGGTATAATTATATACTACCTTTCCCCGCCTTATTATTCTCGCTAAGTTCTATAATTCTACCTCTTTAAAGTATTATTCTATCTTTTTAGCTACTTTATTAACTCTTTATCTATTACCTATATCTTATTAATAGTTTCTACGCTTTATAAATAGATAACCCTTCTTAAACTAACTTCTATAAGTAGGGAGATAATTATACCTACTTTCTAGTTGTTAAATTTTATTACCTCTAGTTATATTTATACTAATCTTTTAGATAATCTTAATTATTTAATTATTTCCTTAATTATTAAAGGAAATCTTAGGCCTCCTAAGCTAAATAGTCTTACTTAAGGCTATTATTACTTAAGATCTACCTCTTTTAAGGCAATTAGCCTTAAGAAAGAAGTAGGTACTAAGGACCTTTATCTAGTTAATTAGATACTAAATAAACCCTTATTTTATATTATAGTTAAGAAATTTAAGTGTAACTAATAGATTTAGGTAGCTTACTATTATTTACTAGAACTATTATTAGCTAGGAAAAAGCCTTCTTTATTATTAAGATTAAATCTAATATTACCTTCTTTATTTATTTATTTATTATTTTTATCTAGGACTACTCTAATAATAATAACTAGGGCTACGTTAGCTAAGAAAGCTATTTATAACTAACTAATTAGCCCTAAAAATATAATAGTAGAATAAAATATTAAGGTAATTATTAAGTATATTATAATAATTTATATAAGGTATAATCTACTATAGCCTAGGCCCTTAGGTACTCTAGAACCTCTAGGACTACCTAGGTAAGACGGCGTTAATAGTAATAGGAATTTTAGTAGCCCTACCTTATTTAAACCTAAAGATATTAGTTACTTTTTCTTATATATAAAAGGAGAAGGGGTAATTATCTACTAAGGATATTACGCCTTTTATTAAGATATTTATAGGTTTATTAATAGGCTATAAGATCTTATAACCTCTAAGGGTAAGATAAGGTCCTTAATATATTACTTATATATCTATATAGTAAGGTATATAAGTAGTATTCTTTAAAGCTTATAACTCTAGAAAAGGATCTCTTCTAAATTACCCTATTAAAGTCTTAAATTAATACCTTAATTAAATACTTTAAAGAAAGATAATCTATTACTATCTCTAAATTATAAATAGAGAAGTATATATAAAAAGATATAAGGTAAGGTAAATTACTTAAAGTCCTTATATAAAGCCTCTTATTATATAAAGGCTACTAATTTTAAAGATATTCCTAACTAGTTATCTATTATATAGAATAACTTTATCTTAGAATACTAATAATTTATTAATAAGCTAATAAAGATTATAACTCTTAGTAAGTTTCTTAAAGCCTTAGATAATAAGGTAGATATATAGTATTAAGTAGCTCTTAAGGATTATTCTTAAAAGAAGTATTAGGCTAATAGAAAGTTAGTACTAAAGATAGGTTAATACTAGAATAATAATTATTAGGATAGTTTTTCTAGGCTACTATTTCCTTCTTATTATTAGCTGTTTTAGCTACCCTTTTTTTAAGGGTATTTAATATATAGTAATTATAGTAATAGTAATATTAATAGACCTACTTATTAGCCTAATCCCTATAACTAAACCCCCTAGTAAAGTTAGCCTTTACTAGAACCTTAGTAACCTTTATAAATTACTATAGGAAATATACCTAATATATTAAATTCAACCTTAATATTACTCTAATATACCTTAATATCTCCCTAATATAATCCTTACTCTTAAAGCGGGTATAAAAGAGGTTTGAGTTATTTTATAAAATATTAGCCCTATCTTATAGAATATTAACCTTACTATCCGCTATAAAGCGTAGCTTATTAGGCTATTAAAAAAGCCTCTTATATATCCCCTAATATAAAGTCTTCTAATACCTCTCTAAAAAATATTATAATACTTAAAGAAACCTTAGAAAATAATAACTACTACCCTAATAAAAACCTTAATTACTACTAATCTTAATAGGATAATAAGGTAGAGTAGTACTTTAATACTACCTCTATTATATTACCTAGGTATTAATATTATTATTACTACTAGTTATATTAATACTTTAAGAGCTTTAAAAAAGGTTAACGCGTATTTATATTAAGATATCTAGGTTTTCTAGATACCTGTATTCTACTAGACTCCTAAAATCTAGGATTCCTAGACGCTAATTATATCTCTACCCCTAAAGAATTAGAAAGTATTATTAGGTCTTCTACTAACTTATCTAAAGAAGTAGGTATAAGGTATATATTTTATAGATACTACTATATAATAGCTAAGGTAAAGCTATTACCTAGTAGAAAGATAGACTTTATATACCTTAATATAAGCTATAATATTAGCTTAGGTAATTAAGTATACTTAAAGGCTTTTTTACCTAACTTATAAATCTAAATAATAGCTAGCCTAATAATATTTAGAGGTATTAGATTAACAAGGTATATAACTTTTAAATATACTATCTTATCTCTCTATCTACCTAGGAAGAATAATAGGAGAAATATAATTATAATAATATCTCCTTATAAAATTTATATTACTAATAACCTTTAGTTAAATATACTTATTAAGATAGATATTATAATACCTAAGAAAATTAATATCTTAGCCTCTTAATTAAGGGCCTTAATAGGGAGCTATAATATATATATTTTATTAGAAATAAAGGCTTATAAAATAGTAGTTATATACCTAGTTGATATTAAGCGAACTATAATTATACCTCCTAATTCTTAGATATAAATCCTAGTCTATTATATCTTATTACTAAACTATAATTATTTCTTTAAGCTTAATAGTTATTAGGAATTATCTCTCTATACCTATTTAATTAATATATTACTATTAGTAATATTAGTAAAGAATAAGGGAGATAAGGTAATTATAATACCTTATAGTTATTATCTAGGAATAGTCTAAGAATTAGTATTTAACAGGTATTTTTATATAATATTAGGAATAAAAGATATAGTAAAATTAGTAATATATTAGCTAAAAAATAAATGTTATAGTAGCTAGCTTTAGAAAATATTTAATAAGGTTATTACTACCTTTATGATAGTTATATTAGTAACTTCTAGTTATCCTCTACTTTTACTATCCTTAATCTTACGCCTTCTATAAAAGACTTTATTATACTTTATAGGGCTACTATTTATAATAGATACTAGCTAATATATAATATTATTAATAACTTCCTAAAGCTTTAAAAAGAAGGAGGATTTACTAATATCCCTTAAAGATAATAGATAAGAATCCCGTTAAAGTCTAACTAGAAATAAAAAATCCTTAAAATAGCTAGGGTCTACCCCCTTTATATTAAGTTAAAGAAGGTTCTTAATAATACTATTAATAAGCTTTATAACTAGGATAGACTACGCTAAATAACTAAATTAATACCTTTTAATTTCCTAGTTTTTACCGTCTAGAAGATAATACCTAATAGAAAATATAAAGGATGTATAATTATTAATATCTATAGCTTAATTACTATTACTTACCTAGATATCTATACCTTATCTTTATAATTAGAAATAATAGCTACTATAGAAGACTATAAATATATAAGTATCATTAATACTACTAGCTTCTTCTACTATTAGTATATATATTTTAATAACTATTATAAACTTACTATTATTAGCTATTAAGGCTAGGAATTATTTAATATTATTATTATAAGTTTTAAGAATTCTCTAGCTTATATCTAGTAGTAAATTAACTATCTCCTCTATATCTATTAAAAGTTTATAAAGGTATATATTAATAATATAATTATTTATTCTTAAACTCTATAAGAGTATATATACTACTTATAATAAGTATTTACTATACTATAAAAGTATAGAATATTAGTAAATCCTATTAAAGCCTTCCTTAAATACCTCTTAATATAGGTATTAGGGTAAAAGGTTGACTCCTTTAAACTATCTATAATAAAAGATAAGCTTTTAATTATATTAAGGCTCTTATCCTTAGTATTACTCTTATAGCTAAAAACCTACCTTAATATAACTAGGTAACTACGTAGGTATATTACCTATTATATAGTAATTACTAAGCTATTATAAGATAGGAAAACGCTTATACTTATATTAGTACCTAAAGTAGGAAATAAATAGAAGAATTTTACCTAATAAAAGCTTATAATAGACCCCTCTAAGTTAGAATTAATATCTTTTAAGGTATTATAAAAGGCTTTATTATCTCCTATATTTTTATTATACTTTAATAATAAAATTATCCTATTTATAGATCTTAATATTAATAAGGCTTTTAATTTTAGTATAATAGTCTATTTTATTAATAGTACTATTAAAGAAGGCGAATATTCTAGTTATACCTAGGTTAAGCCTATATTATTTCTTAGTTATTTATTAAAGGACGTAGAGATAAGGTACTAGCCTATTAAGTTAAAATTAGTAGGGATTATCTAAGTTTTAATTAAAGTCTACTATATAATAGAATTTATACTATAGACTATAATATATATAGACTATAATATAATACTTAAAATTATAAAGTAAAATTTAATATTAACTTTATTAATAGCTAAGCTAAACCTTTACCTTATATATACCTCTAAATATATATAATACTTTAATAATCTAGAATTTTATTATAAGCCTAGGAAATAGTATATTATTTCTAATACCTTATCTAAACTTTATAATACTACTACTATAAAAGTAGTTATAAATAAAGAGGGTAAACTTAATATACTATAAGACTATACTTATACTATTACTAGTCTTATTAAGATTAGCCTAGTTCTCTATTAATAACTTATTAATAGCTATAAGGTAGATTTATTATAAAATAAGATTAAGAACGTCCTTAATACTAATAACTACCTTATTATAGAAGACGCTATAAAGCTTTCTTTCTAGTAGGTTAAAGGCCTTATATAAAAGCTTAATATAAGTAGACCTAATAGACTATATATTCTAAGCCTAGTAGTTAAGATATTTCTAGAAATTACCTATTTAGAATATATAGGATTTACTAAATATTATTAGATCTTATTTAGGTAATAGTATATTAAGGGCCTTATTAAGAAGCTTTAGGAGTTTCTTAGCTACTATCTATAATACTAATTATATTAGACTCTATGTTATTTACTTTATAGTTCCTTATAACCTATTCTATTACCTCTAGTACCTTTTTATACCCGAATAATTAACTTTATTCTAGCCCTACTAATATTAACTAAGGGCTATAATATTATTTTAACTATTATAGATAAATTTTCTTAGAAAATTACTCTAATTCCTAGGAAGGTAACCTTTATAGCTATAAACTAGGCTAACTAGTTATTAAAAAGGCTTTATAAGATTAATTAAAGTCTCCCTAAATAAATTATATTAGATAGGAATTATAAATTCTTAAGTAAGTTATAGCCTACCTTATTTAATAAGCTAGAAGTAAAACTACTATATTCTATAACTTACTACCCTTAAACTAATAGGTCTAGTAAATATACTAATTAAATAATAGAAATTACCTTATACTTTTAAATAAGTACTCTAGAAAATATAGTTATATAACCTACTATAATCCTAGCTATCTAATTAAGTTATAATAACTCGCTCTCTACCCCTAGTAATTAATTCCTAAATAATATAGCCTATAATCTTTTACTAAATTAACCCCTAGACCTTAATATATATAATAAAGAGGTTATATCTAGAGCTATTACCTACCTCTAAGTATCTAATACTATTACCTTCGCTTAAATATATTTTAAATTCTACTATAATTAGCGTTATTAGCTGTAATTCTTCTATATAAGAGACTCTATTAAATTATATCTCTATCGCGGATATTCTATCCTATTAGCTGTAAGTAGAAAGTATAAATAGTAGTTTATTAGTCCCTTTAAAGTCCTTAAATAAGTTAGCTACTTAGCCTACTAAGTAGCTATTCCTATATATTAGTAGATTTATAATATCTTTATAATAGCTTAACTAGAGCTATACCTAAGTAATAACCTATTTAACTAGCTATAACTAAAGGAACCCCTATCTATATTTATAAATAGGGATATAGATATTACTAAATCCTTTAAGATAGAATAACTAATTAATAAGTACTTTATTAGAAAGGGATATAGTCTAGCTATTAAGTACTTAGTAAGATAGAGAGGTTATATAATCTACTATAATTAATAGATAAATATTAAGGAACTAGGTAATACCTAGAAGTTAATAAGTAATTATAAGGTAGGTTAGTATACTACCTTATTATAAGGGCGTAATATCTTTTTTTATTACTAGTATATTATTATAATATAACCTATAGAAGCCTTTTATAAAGAGCTACTAAGGAATATTCCTTAGTAATATACTTAGCTATTCTTATACTTTCTAGATAGCTAGATATCTTTTAACTATTTAACTTGTTAGTTATCTTACCTAATAATATATTACTACTATAAAAGGTAGGGTTAAGTAACTTCTACTAGATAGTATTAACCTTAAGAGGGCTAAAGGTAGTAATTAAGTAAGTTATCAATAAAATATACTTAGCTAATTTATATTAATAAGGGAATAACTCTTTAAAGTTATATAAGAGTAGATAGACTCTAATTAAAGGATAAGGGGTAGGTAATCCTAATAAGAGAAGAGAATAAGATAGTATAAAGAGTATAAGATAGGGTAGTATATAATATCTAAAGATCTAGAAATATAATAATAAATAAGGTAGAAGATAAGGGTTTCTTCTATAAATTATTATTTCCTCTAGTAAATTAGATATAAACTACCCTTATTAACTCTAAGTAGCTAGATAGTAGAGTATAAAATATAAATATAAATATAAATATAAATATAAATATAAATATAATATTTAATATAAGTCTAATATATCCTATTTAATAGCTTATAAATAGATTATATAATATAATTAAGTAGAACCTATATATATATTTAATAATAGAATAATAGAAGTAGAACTCTTTAATTTATATTCATAATAATTAAGATATAAAGTAGTAATCTTAGTTTACTACTAAAATTAGATATAATAAAGTTTAAACTATACCTTAATAGTTAAATACTACTACTATTTCTTCTATCTTATAAGAATCTCTATTATATTCGGTATAAAAAGTAATTCTATAGAACTATAAATTAAATTTTATATTTTACTTATAATTCAAATTATAAATTAATTGTAGATTAATGATTATAAATTAATTTACAATAGTAATAATTTATGACTACAGAGATATTTGATCTCGCGCGAACACCTTTGTGCACCTATCTCAAGGGGCTCTTCAGAAATTTGCCCGTAAGTAATCTGTCCAGAATGAGCTTTGAGAACCTCGATCCAGCAATTTTGGCAGGTAAGCGGCCTGCTTGCTTCATGTTTTGCCGGAAAGCAGCGTCGACGAGATGAATATACACCGGAGAAAGTGATGCTGGGCACTAACAATAGTGACAGTTCTTCCGGTCGGGAGTAAAGTGCTATCCGTCGTTCTACATGGCAAGACTAGGGTATACTATACTAGACTAGTATTCTCTATTGATATGATACTGATTGGCGGACTATCAGTGGTCCATTGGGCTTCGAGTCGATATCGAAGTAGATGGCGAAGAAAAGGAACATTTCCTCAAGGCAAGCTCTTTAATTTTTGAGTGCAATTACAAGACTCTGCTGATGGCTGCTTTCTAGATCATTAAACAAAGTCAATGGAGTGGTATGGCGGAAGGGGAGTATGAATCGCAGAAGGCCTTAGCAGCGATAATACCTGACAACGTCGTTATTCCGATGGCATGGGGCATGTTCGAAGAGGACAAGTCTAAGGCGTTCTTTATGACCCGCTTCCGCGACCTGTGCGATCGTCCACCACCCACTGTGCAATTTCTCGCCATTTTGAAGAAACTTCACCAGACTTCCGTATCGCCGACTGGTAAATTTGGATTCCAAGTGACGACGTACAATGGACCTCCTAAGATGGTCAATGATTGGACGGATAGCTGGGAGGAGTACTTTACGCGTCAATTTCGTTCTGACATCTCGTTTCTGCAGAATGTCTACGGAGAAGATGGTGAATTGTCTGATCTGACAGAAGCATTTATACAGAAGGTTGTCGCTCGGCTCCTGCGGCCTTTGCAGACCGGTGGCAGAGATATCAAGCCCACTCTGTGCCATGGCGACCTATGGGACGGCAACGTCCAGATTGATGTGAATACAAAGCAGCCTATAGTGTTCGACTCATGCGCCTTTTATGGACATAATGAAAGTCAGTATGCTGTCGGACAATATTGGTCAAGGGGCATTTGACTGACAGGGATACGCTCTAGTGGACCTTCAAAACATGGGCGACCCCCGCTACATTTTCGGAATGGATTTCATCGACATGTATAAGAATGAAATCGGGGCTTCTGAGCCCCAGCAGGATTTTTACGACCGTCATGATATATATGCAATGTAAGTGTCCACGTGCTAATAAATACGTGGAAACAAACACTGACCTGTTGTAGTCGTACTGACATCGTTGTGGCTGCTATCTGTCCCGAGTGGTTCAAACTTATCGAAACGTGGGTGTCCGAAGCTTTCGACAGCTTAGTAGGGTAATTAAGACTTACGACATCCAGGTCGAAAGAAAACATGCGCAAGTTTTTGGCTTGATTCCCCAACGGCTTTGGAGATTTCAAGGACGACGCAACCCGCTAGGGTTTCTCAAGGATGATACAAAGAGGAAAATTCCAAATGGGCACTTCACTTACGATTTCCTTAGCTTCGTCCCTGTTGCCAGAGCGCCTAAGGTCCCACCCTAGGTCATAGATTGGTCTTCGCGCGGTCGAACTGGAAATGAGCGGCCATGAATCGACTCCATAAATTACGGGCGGGGAAGTAAGACCTATATTCATATTCATACACAAGGTATGATACCATGGCTTGATTCATTGGATGATCTGGAGCATTTTGCTGCCGCCCTTGCAGGCCCGGACGCCCTTGGAATCGAGACGACTTCTTATCATGTATGCGGGAAAGGATTCTTTCTATATATTTCACCTCGAATTTCTCATTGACTATTGTATTCTCGACAATATGTTGGTCGAGCCTTAAATCTGTCCCAGGGATCTCAACGTTATTCCAAAGACCTTGCCAACAGAACATCCGGTGAAGGTCAGCTCAGCTTATCGAAAGGTACAGATGCTGAACCGTTTCACACAATCAAACACGATCAAAGGTCTCGCTCATACGAAATTTCCCATCATAACCCATTGGCCCAATATGTGCCCGGGCCCTGCGAGGAAGTAGTGTGATTGTAGCCATAAGACTACAAAAGCACTTCAAAGTATTTACGCTGGGCTAGATTGCCTTCATATAGTATATAATTCAACAAGTCTTGTCAACTACGATTTGCGTTCAAGCACAAACCATTTAGCATCCTAGGCTGATTTTCCTCATTACTGACTTACCGGTATTGTGTCAGAACAAGAAAATTGACCACAAGTCTTGTGTTGAATTTACAGACCTTCTTCACCCAACTTCTGTTACTGCTGCAGCGTCACAACACTCTCGGAAAAGCACTTGTGTCCATTTATGTCATGGTCCTTCTGCTTTATTACTGCACTTTTCGCTGATTCTGGAAGTACTTGTCTCCTTCTGGATTCTTCCACCCCTGGAGCCTAGTCTTAGCTCTGCCGAGTGGACTGGGTCTGGAGGATCATATCGCCAGGTCTACTTACCTCTTGTCTGGTCTCTGTGAGCTCACGGTAAATCTTAGAGCGTGCCAATCGATACTTTGATATAGTCCGAGCCACGGAACTTGACTTTGTATGATCTTGATCTTCTTGTAAAGATACAGTCCTTGTGATGTTAGAATCCATATCAAAGGAAGAGACCAATGCTTAGAATTCAGACGAATGCACGGAACCTAGGGAAGATGCTGATTTCCGATGATACAGTAAGCTTATGGAGGTATAGCAATACACGGGCACGCTCTTTAAAGGGAGCAGACGCGTAAGGCATTCTTCTTGATAAGGCAAACAAGCCAGCTCTGCAGCCCTATGATAGCAAACACTGCATTAGCGCAATGCAAGTTGTTTGCAATGCATAAAGCGCCTTTTTACAAGCTCGATATATTTGTGATACGTGGACACTTTCTCGTAGCTCACCCATGCGATCAATGTCATAAATGACCGACTCGCTGCTGGGTAAAATGATATTCAACCGAATATAATCTTCTCGCTTTCTCTCGTCCACAGAGTTCATTAGTTCCTTCCAAGTCTTTCGCTCATTGAAGAACAACATATAAGATCATCACAGTCGAGGTAAGTAGCCGTCTAGAATCACATGACGAAAATCTGTAACCCGAGAAGATGCAAAGATCCATACCCGTCAGCACTGTTTAGTACTCTTATATACATAGTATTTTACCTTGTAGACTTTTTTCAATACCAGCGGACTAATCCGTCTCCCCTTATATCCAATGTACACTTGACTGAGCTGGTGCCAGTATGTGGTGACAGAGCTGACTTTCTGGACGGTATACTCGTTGCACACCCAGTGAGAAAAGTTGTTGATCCTACCCGCGGGAGACTTCTTAAGCGTGTAATTGGGTCGATGTTCACTACCCTGCAGTACCTAGGGAGGGTCGCTGGTGACTAGATAGATGCATGAAGCGTAAAGGGAGAAGCGTTTAACGTACTCTCTCCATAGACCTTCCATCCTTCTATGATTCTATAGAATCCTCGTAGAGACCCGTAGACCGATGCTTCTTATCCACCTTTTTATATTGCCGGTTTTAATATTCGCGTGCAGATACATAGTCCTTTAGAGTAGGGAAGTGGGCCGTAGAGGAAGCTGCCCGGAGGATGTGGCGTGGGGCTTTGCGACGAGCTATTGTCTGTCAGACGGAGACTACGAGTGATTACGGTATCAGACAAGAGAGGGTTGGCGCCTTCTTAGTAACTAAGCTAACTAGGCTTATAACCTATTAAAATAGTAAAAGTTACTAAGACTCTTAAATTATCTTATTATAGTATTTATAGTATATTTTAATATACTGCTTAGGTAATAAAATAAGCTAATAGTAGATATACCTTAGTAGAGTATACTTATTAATATAAATACTAATACTACTTCTACTTATTAAGTACTCTATTAGTTACCTATCTAGTTTTAATTTATCTTACAGCCTTCTAGTAGATATATTAATAATATAATAAGTTTATATTAGAATACTAGTAGAGATTATTATAGTATTCTCTACTAAGTATAGTACTTACCTTACTATATATTTATTTTATTACCTACTAAGGGTATATAACTAAGAAGCGCTATCTTTTATAAGTAGAATTAGTAGCTAGTATAAATATTAGTAGGGGTCTAGTATAAAGGCTACTTAAAATAGTATTAAAGTAAGTTAGAAGAGGCTTCCTTTTTACCTAGAATAAAAAACGAAAAATAAAAAATAAAAAACCTAATATCTTCTAAATATTCCTATTTATACTAACTATATTTAACTTCTAAGGCTAAAAATTAGGGTCTTAGCCTAAGATTAAAAGGACTAGTTTAGAATTAAGTAATTAGTAGCTTCTCTTAAAGCTACTAAGCGAGTAGACTTACTTATAAGGTCTTATTAAAATAGTCCCTATTATACTAGTTTTTAACTTATCTAATATTAGAAATTAGCTTAGATAAACCTTAGTAATTATAAATTATAGTCTTAGTAGATTAATTAATTAATTAATAAGTTATACTCGCGTCTATCTAAACTATTAAAAGATAATTACGGGGGCTTATAGGTATATTATAATCGCTATTATAGTAGCTAACTTATAAGGGAAACCGTATACTTATACCTTATAAAGGCCTAGGTAAAAACCCTTACTATTCTTATCTCTTTATAACTTCTAGTCCGTTTCTCTTTATATTATATTTAACTCTTTATACTTAGTACCTATATTTATTACCTTATTATCCTAGCTCCTTAGGGCTAGATTATATATTATAGTAACGGGTATTATTCTAATAGTAGGGACTTATACCTTAGCTTAGTCCTAATATAACTATATTGTTATAAGCGAGAACTAGCCTAGTATCCTAGTTTAAATTATCTATTTTATTATCTACTTTACCCCCTTTATACTTATAAGTATCTTATAAGTATCTAATATACTTAAGGTATCTCTTACCTCCTAATAGTGGTTATAAAACCTAGGGTAGTTAATAAGGATATATCTTATATCCTACCTACGCTAGTTATACTTATAACCCGCGGATATAATACTAGGGACTTTATATTAATATAAGAAGGCGGCTAGCCTTATCTTCTCTATTTTTATCTATATAAGGGCGGAGCTCTTAGCCTTTTAGAGGCCCTTATAAAGGGCCCTCCTACTAGTCTATAAGTCTTTAAGCTAGGCTAGGGGATAGTCCCTAGCCCTTAGTCCTACCTAGTATTCTTTTTATATTACTACCTAGGAGGATTTCTACTAATAGTATATCCTCTTCTTAATCCCCTAGGGGTATTAGGTTACCTCCCTAGTTATAACCGCGTTCTAGTCGTCTAGGTATAGGGAGTATAAAGCCTACTTATTCTCCTCCTTTATAGGGGACTCCGCTACCTTTCTCCTCTTCCCTCTCTTAGCCTTAAGCTTCCTCTAGATATATCTATTCCCTATTACTATTACTAGGTAAATCCCTTTTAATATATACTAGTAGAGAATTAAGTAGTTTAATATTAGTTATATAAGGGCTATCCCTACCTCTACCTCTAGTACTCGCGTTAGGGTAGCTTTATATACCCCTAATACGCGTCTTAAGTAGCTATTTTAGATAACTTTAAGCTTCTTTATATATATCTTCTTTATTTCCCTTAGGCCTTATAATATATACTATATAATAGACGCGTAGGTTATTACTAGCCTTACTATTATATTGTATATCCTCCTAGCCTTATTAAGGGTAGCTTCTTATATTAATACTAATATTATAGAAAGGGCTAGGCTCTAAGTAATAAGCTTTACTTATACTCTCTTTAAATATAAGCTCTATTATAGTTTACTATTAATATATAATCCTAGGACTTAGATCTCTACCTAGGGTTTTATTATTATATACCTTAAACTAACTACTATACTTATATCAAAGTAGTAGGGGTAGTAGGTAAGGTAAACTAACTTATACTTCTAGGGGGCGAAGCTTACCTTATATATTAAAGCCTATTTAAGGTAGATCTTATATATTAATTCTAGGGTCTTATAATTTCCTTTTATAATTTTCTTATATACTAGTAGGTAGATATTATTTATAAACCCTCTAACTTATAACTATAGTTTAATAGTTATATACTCCTTAATAAGTAGTATATTAAAGAATAGGAAGAGGATAGGGGAGATTAATAACCCCTAGGGGATCCCTATCTCTACTAGCTTTATTCTACTTATTATCCTTCTAATAGTAATAGATAAAGACCTCCTATCTAGGAAGCTTTCTATCTAGCTTATAATATAATAGGGGATCCCTTTTCCCCTAAGGTTATAAATAAGTCTTTAATAGGAGATATTATTAAAAGCTCTTATAATATCTAATAAGAGAAGGTTAATTATATTAATCCTATTATAATCTTATACTATATATATTACTTTTATAATAGTCTCTAGTATAATCTTAATTAATCTCTTTCTTCGCGCCCCTATTTATTCTTAGGGGAGGAGGCCTTAACTCTTAATATAATTACTAAGTCGCTTTATAACTATTAATTCTAAGGCCTTCTTAAGGGTACTTAATAGTACTATTAGATAATACGCCTTAGGTTTTATATAATCTTCCTTCTTTAGTTTTTTTAGGATAATGATATTAGCCTTCTTAAACTCCCTTAAGTAATAGCTAAGGGAGAGGTATATATTAAATAAGTAGGCGAGCTCCTTAAGGAGCCTATCTACTATTAGCCTAAGGAATTAATTTAAGATCCTATTAATTCCTAGGGCTTTATCCTACTTTAGTCTATAAATAGCCTACTAGACCTCCTTATATATTACCCCGTTACTAGGGTCTATTAATAGTAGTAGGTACTCTACCCTCTTAAAATTATTTAGATTAGCTTATAAGGGGGGTAGGAAGAATATTACTTATAAGACCTCTACTTTCTCCTTAAAGGTCTTAGCTACCCCGTCCCTATTATCCCTTTTTAAAGGGGGAAACTTAGGGAGGGGTTATAATAATAAGCTATTATTCCTTACCTACTTAGTAAGGCCCTATATACCCTTCTATAATTTAATAATATTATAGACTTTCCTCTTAAAGTTAATTACCTTCTCTATTTATAGCGTCCTATCTCTCTCTTTAATAGCTATATTCTTAGCTCCTTTTATAGTAGTATCCCTACTCTACTAGAATACCTTTATACTTCTTATAATATTTTTTATAATAAGCTAGTACTTTAAGTTCTAAAAGGTTCTCCCCCTACCCCTAGGCTTTACCTAGGGGACTATCTCCTCTACTATCCCCTTTAGACCCTATTAGAGTTATAAGAGGTAGTTATCTATCTAATTTATAGTCTCTAATAGCCTAAGGCCTAGCTTCTAGCTTAATATATAGGCCCTATTCTTAATTTCTCCTAGGTCTACTATTTTCTATAATCTCTTAGGCGTATATTACTATTCCTCTACCCTTAGGTCGAGCTTTATATATATAGGGAGGTAGTTAGAGCTAAATTATAGCTTAGGGTATACCTAGTAGGCCTATACTATACTAAGGAGCCTATATATAGTAAAGACTAGGTTAATTATACTTTTAAACCCCCTTATCCTCTAGGTAACTATCCTATCTAGTAGAGCTAGGTCTATCTTATTATTAGATATAATTCCTACTAGCTAGTCTACTTTAAGGTAGTATAAAAACTATCCTAGATTATTCTAGTTAGGGTAATAAAGGTTAAAATCTCCTATTATAATATATTCCCTAGGGTAACTAACCTCTTCCTCTACTATTTAAAGGCTTAATAAGTTCTTACCTATTACTAGTAATAGGCTTAGGTTATATATATTATATAGTTAGAGGTATATTAAGTATTCCCCCTCCTCCTAGATATAGAGTTAAAGCTTAAGGGTACTAATATCTTTTATAAGGAACTCTATATTCTAGCTATCTATCTAGAGTCTTTTATTAATATAGAAATATGCTTATATACCCTACTCTACTTTATATACTAGAAAGAACGCCCTAGAGCTAGAGTTATATAATAAGTAGTTCCTAGTATTATAATATAATTCCTAAATTATTAAGATATCTATATCCTAGATAGCCCTATCTTCTAATAGGGCTATTATTATACCTATCTTACCCCTAATATTATATTATAATATCTTTAGGGTTAATATATTAGATATCTAGGCCTAGGGTACTACTACTTTCCTCCTATATATCTATTTCTTTTAAGGTAGCCTATTTACCTTCCCTAGCTAGGTAGGTAAGGCTACCTACTACTACTTTTATAAGTAGCTTATTAATACTATTTAATAGCTCTCTACTACTACTTATTATTACCTCTAATATTTTCTAGCCTAGCTCCTTTACTAGGAGCCTCCTAGAGATAGATAGTCTCCCTAGCTTATACCTAGGACTCTATAATCTTAACTACTTCCTACCGCCTAATATATTATATATTATTTAATTAGTTATAACCTTCCTCTTTTTCTTTACTCTTATAATTATAAATCCTTTAATATTTATTACTACTATTATACGCTCCCGTCTAATCCTATAAAATAGGGTCTTATTCGCGACCTATTACTTAGCGTATTACCTCTCCCTAGCCCTTATTAGGTATTTATTAAATTAGGAGGAGTAGCCCTATTATTTATACGCGGTATACCCTTATAAGGCGCTTATAACCTTTACCTCATACTCTATTATATTATAGCCCTAATTATAATCGGCGTATTATATATTATTAAGGTAGTTATAATATATATACTTATATAATTAGTATTTAAAGTATTATATTAATCTAGCCCTTTATTTATATTACTTTATAAGTTTTATCTCTCCTACCTTTATTAAACCCTTCTTAATTAATTTATCTACTATTATTAATAACGCGACGCTTATTATAAAGGAGGAGTAGGCTTTTTTAGGTATATATATACCTATTAACTACCTCCCTTCTATTATATCTAGATTAAGGTAGAGGGCCCTATTCTCCTATTAGATCTTCTCTTTAATTACCTACTAGTTTTTTATATTAAAGATAGATACTTATACCCTATATACTATTATATTAAATAATTTCTTAACTACTACTATAAAGTAGTATATTATATTTACTTATAACTACTCCCTCTCTAGTACCTCCTTTACTTTTATTAAGGTAATTTATAGTAGTATATCCCTACTCTTTATTTAATTTACTACTATAATTTCTAACGCGTATTTATAGCTAGAGGCCTAGAATACTATAACTAGCCTCTTACCTACTACTCCTATTACTACTTCCCTCTCCTTCTTATCTTTTAATACTACTAGTATCTACTAGACCCTCCTAGCCTTAGCCGCCTTTAATATCTACGTATATAGCCCCTATAAGGGGGGTAATATATTCCTTATAAAAGGGTTCCCTTAGCTCTATTAGCTCTATAAGGAGTCCTATCTTATTAGGATACTAGCCTGACTAGTAGTCCTAGGCCTACTAAGGTCCTATACTCTCTCCCTATATTCTCTCCCTTTTTATTAGAGTTCCTTAATATATATTTATATTAGGCTAATACCTACTATTAAAATCTTCTATCTAGACGTATTTAAGTCCTTAAATTATATATTCTTTATAGCCTTAAGGGCCGCTATTATTATAATAGCCTAGCCGCTTAATTTATTTATAGTCCCTATAATATATATACGTCGTAGTTTAAGTATTATTATATTTACTAAGCTTATAAGTAGAGTAAAGGCCCTTATAACCCTTACCCTAACGCGTAGCTCTCTACGCTCCCCTCCCTCTCTAGCTCTACTACCTTTACCCCTAGTAGTCCCCTAATTAGGGCTAGGGCGCCCTACTACTCCCCTACTCCCCTCTCGTACGCGTTTCTTAAACGCTTCGCTACTTAATACTTATATATTTAAGTTACTCTCCGCTATTTTTTCTTAAGTTAGTCTTAGTAGATATTAGAAGAGATTTTCCTTTAATATCTCCTTTCTTATATAGCTATTATATATCCTATTAGTTATTAATACTATTATATATATACTTAATTATATATATATAACTTATCCTTATTATATTATTTAATACCTAATACTATAGTAATTAAAATAGTAAATTATAAAAATACTATACTTTTCAGGAATAATTTTAAAAATATTACCCCTATATTTTAAAAATATTATACTAGGGACTTATATACCTTAGATACTAGGCGTATTAGCCTTATAACCGCCTTTAAAGCCTAAGACTCTATAGAATAGGCCTTATAATAGCCCTTATAATAGCTTTTATAATAGTTACTATAGTAGCTACTATTATATAACTCCCTTAATAAGGCTCTTAATATAATTACCTAGCCTAATAGAAGAGTACTAAGTACCCTAAGCTCTAGGAATAAGTCTTTAAAGAAGTTATATTTTACCCCTAAAAATTTTATTCCTTATAATAATAGTAATAGTTAGGAGGTTTATATAAGATATCTCTAGGCCTACTTATATTAGAGGTACTAGATACTAAGTTATAGGAGCTATTATAAGGGCTCTTATAAGGTATCTTAAGCTAATACACCTAGTATCTAGGGTATATAAGTCCCTAGTATAGTATTATTAAAATATAGGGGTAGTATTTTAAAAATACTATACTAGGGACTTACATACCCTAGACGCTAGGCCTATCAGCCCCCTTACAGCGCGAAACACCCCGTAGCAGCCCCCGTTCTAGTAAGTCCGTCCCTAGGATATAGGCTAGCCTAGTATTAGTAAACTAGGAACTAGTATAGAAAATTCGAAGCTAGAAAATCTACTAAAAGCGTATTTTCCAGGGTAAATACTAGTAATAAATAGGAAAATTTTAGGCTTTTTTTATTCTAGCTTAAAAGTCCTATATATAGAAAGTCTAGATTTAAGGCCTTAAATCCGTGATTTTCCTCTAGTACTAGGAAGAAATAGGAAGCTTACTAGAGTTATAATAGCTACGTTATTAACGCTAGTATTATATAGGTTTTAAATATAATTAATTTATATAACTTATATAGGCGTAGAGTACCCCCCCTAGCCTAGCCCTATTTCTTATACTTATATTACGCTTATAATTAATTCTCCTACTAAGTATTAATACTATTAGTTATTAATAAGACTTAGTACCTTATTATAATTACCTATTTAGTATTAGCCTAATATAGTTATATTATAACTAATTAGTAGGACTTATCTCCTATTAGTCCTATTACCTAGTATTTTCTAAAAGTTACTAAATACGCTAAATATATATTTAGTAACTTATAGTATTATTCCTAGCCCTAGGGCTAATATATAAGCGCGCTAGTTATATACGTATTTTCCGTATATTTCTATATTATTCCACGTTCCTAGTTTACTAATAAGAGACCTCTTATATAGACCTCCTAATCGTCGCTATTATTATAGAGAATAAAATTTTTAGGGGTAAAATATTACTTCTTTAAGGACTTATCCCTAGAGCTTAGGGTACTTACTACTCTTCTATTAGACTAGGTAATTACGCTGGGAGCCCTACTAAGGGAGCTAGATAATAGTGGCTACTATAGTAATTACTACGGGAGCTACTACGAGGGCTGCTACGGGGCCTGCTACGCGGAGTCTCAGGCTTTAAGGGCGGCTGTGGGGCTGATACGCCTAGTATCCGGGGTCGATAAATCCCTAGTATAGTATTTTTAAAATATAGGGGTGGCATCTTCAAAAATATTCCTGAAAAGTGTGGTATTTTTGTAATTTGCCGTTAAAAAGATTAGAATATGTCCGTCCGTAGCTAACCGCTCAGAACTTTGTAAATTACTATGAACTCAAGGTCTGTTACGCTTTACTTTTGGCTCGCCAACTTCGATCTCTAAAACGACGCATTGCTTAAACTGCAAAAACGTGGAGTGCTGCTGCCTAAAATTCTCAAATTTGTCTGTACCGTACGGATTATGGATGTGGAATTGCCTGGCGGTTCACGCCATGGTACCCCACCAAAACCGTCCAGTGGCTGTTGGACGTGCAAACTCCGGCGCAAGAAATGTAATGAGAACTCCCCGGTCTGCGACGCCTGCGCTGCACTCCAAATAACCTGCTATCATGACCAGGCCAAACCGGAATGGATGGACGGCGCCTTGAGACAGGAGGCGATGGCCGAGTGGCTGAAGTGTAAGGTCAAAGAAAATGCTCATCGCCGTCGTGGTGAGCGGTCAGTCAACATCTCTTCCGACCGTATCTCAGCTGCTGAGGCGCCTACTGGCGAATGGATCGTGCTCCCCCAGAGACCATCTCCTATGAATCTGACTACTCCGAAATGCGCCCTCCTCAAAGCAGCCGCGGTGGATCCTTGCCCCGGGACCTCTACACCCTTGATCCATCGCGAGGCTGACTGCACACTCGCCCGCAAAGACAGTCATGAAAGCATCCTCATCATGTTCTACCTGGAAAGCGTGCTTCCCTTCCTGTTCCCATTCTACCAACCCTCTCTCCTACAAGGCGGTAGGTCATGGATCTTAGAAATGATGATCAGCAGCCCGGTGGTACGGCAAGCCACGCTGTGTCAGAGCTCATACTATCTTTCTCTTGCGCGCGGAACGGCCAACTACGATGGGGCGTGCGAGATGGTGCTCGCGCAGACTAGAGATGCCTTTGCTGTGCTGAGGCAGTCACTGCATGTCATCGACGGCCCAGGCATCACCGACCACATGCACGGTGCCGTTCGGATCATGGTAAGCATCATGCAGTTGCAGCGGTTTGAGGTTGCCGTCAGGAGTTTCAACAACTGCCAAGCACACCTCAGTGCCGCCTTGGCTCTTTTTCGACAGCTTCTCGACAGCGGCGGCGTAGGTGCCGTCGGTCTTGCTTGCCCCTGTTCAAGCTTTGATGCCGTGATCAGCCGCCTAGGACCGTCGTCCTGGATTTTGTTAGGCCAGAATGTCCAAGTTCCGAGCGCTGAACAGGCCGCTTTTCGCTTCTCATCCGCCCTTCTGATGTTGGATGACATTATCGCCAGTACGGTGCTCCAGGAGCCACCGAGACTCTATGAGTATCACCACAGTCTTCTCAGCAGCTTCGACAGCACCGAACCCGTCATCAATCTTGGGGCTTCAGTAGGGTGTCAAAACTGGGCATTGCTACGGATCGGAGAAATTGCTGCACTCGACGCTTGGAAGCAGCGATGTAAGAAAGCGGAGAATCTCGATATCATACAGCTGGTTCACCGCGCCACATCAGTCAAAGACTCTCTGGAAGCTGATCTGGCACGGCTTGAGACCAATCCAGTGATAACTCCACAGGACAGCGGCAGCCTACTGGATGTCTTCACGGCGGGTTACTGCCAGCAATCTCAAACACCCGCCAGTCAAGGTTCCTTGGTCACCCAGGTCTGGGCTCATGCCGCAATTGTTTATCTATTTGTCGTTGTGTCTGGATGGCAGCCCGCTAGCGTCGATGTGCGATATCACGTTGGGCGAATCGTCGAGCTGCTGACGCATCAAATATCGCCGCCAGCATTGCTACGCACAATGGTGTGGCCATTCTGTGTGGCAGGCTGCCTCGCGGAGCCCGTTCAGGAACCTCACCTGCGTGGCATGGTGGAGACGTTGCAACCGCTGAGCATGTTTGGCACTGTACACGAGGCACTTGAAATTATGGAGAATGTATGGCGCAGCAGAGACGCAGGAACCGCGGCAAACCGCGACCTCGCTGCCTGTCTTCGAATTCGAGGTGATCTGGTGCTACTTGTGTAGAACAGCACAGGGGCGAGACATGGGGAAAAGGTTTCACTGCGGTCAAGATACGCAATTCACTCACGATCAATGGCATAGATTTGGTTTATCTAATACTCGACACTTCCCTCCTCGCACAGTCTGTAACTTGTGACTTGGAGTTCGTTTACTTGAACGAAACATAGCCCTTGTCCTTCACGAACGTGGCGTGCCACGGCACACCTTCCGTAGACTTCGCCAACTGCGCATAGAAGTCGCCATGGGCTGGTCCGTCAAGGGCCATGCCCTTAAACTTGCCATCTGGATGGCGCTCATCGGCGTAGATGAACCTAGCAAGCCATGCATATCAGTACTAGTCTCTTCACACAAGGGATCAAAAACCACTCACCGATACCCTTGGGCCGAGTAGGCGCCGTCGGCAAGGCCAACCCAGTATGCGGAAGCCGCCTTGCCCACGCCCAGGTTCAACATCATTGGCACTGGCAGGACGGCCTCGTTCTGGATGTTGCCCGTGTAGATGAAGGTCTTCTTGGCCTGGGCAGGAAGCGTCGCCCAGCCCTTGATCGCCTCCTGGGCTGCGACGTATGGGCTGACGACGTTGACGTTCAAGTCGGACGTGACTTTGGCCGCGGGGATGGAGAAGACCGAGTCCTTGTCGGGAGGAGGCGTGAGTGCGGCGGCGTTGTAGATGACGATGCCGGGGGCGGCACCGAACTCGGCCTTGACCGCATCGAACACGGCTGCGACAGACTCGGGTTGGGTGAAGTCGGCCTTGATCGAGAGGAAACCCTTGTCGGTCTTGGAATTGGTCCCCTTCCTGGCAGCTACGGCGACCTTGTAGCCGTGGGCAGCGAATGTCTCCGAGACGGCAGCACCGACTCTGGGGCCGGATCCGAGGATGAGGACGATGGGCGTGGGTGCCATAGTGCTGTTTTTGTTGATGGGTTGGGAGGTGGACTTGGAGGTGGTGACAGAGGTGGAGTTGGGGGTTGGTTTTGATGACAACCGATTTTGAAGACGCTGAGAGATGGAGTGAAGGAAAGCCATCTTTCAATTGAGATTCGATCTACTTATACCAAACACCGGCCTCATTCATATACGCCTTCGTTGGTCATACCCCGCTTCTCCTTTAGGCTTCGTCATCATGGTCATAATTCACACCGGCTGCAAGTAACACGTCCGAGAGATCAATAATGCCATCGCCTTCCTTCCGTCACTCGTGACAGCGTTATCTGTTATTAGGTGCGTCTCGAGGGCAATCCCGCGCGCGCCATGCATGCATACGGACATTAACGGCAAAAGTCCGGGCAGACGTCAATAAACCTATTTTAAGAAGTCTGAATGTTCCTATTATCGGGACGACATCTGAAACTTACCTGACATCTCCAAAGTCCACCAAGAGCCTATTGAAGCTACCCCTGTAAGCCGAGTCTTGGCATGTCAGGACTTTCAACCTCCGTCCCTAGAGCCCGCGCGCATGCATGAATCCTCGCGCGCGCGATTAGTCTGCATGGGCTGTAACCCTGTAAGCTCAGCAGGCCGCGCGCGAGCTTCAAGGTTCAAGAATGTTGCTAGTCTCAATGAAGGACCCGCGCGCGATCCCAATAATCCATTTGCACCATTGTTGCAGTAACGTGTCACACGCGCGGGGATAATACAAATCCGGACAGCGTCATGTGCACGCAACCTGTTATCAGGTTAGCGCTTCTCGAGTTTGATAAGACGCGAAATGTCCTAGGACGAAAGTGTGAATACAGCTCGTCATGCCCTCGGCGCCATCATACGACCGTTCCTTCCTCCACTCGAAATACGTCTGGTGTTTCCTTCTCCTTGGGATCTTCTCCATCCAGGTCATCTACCGCACTGCGCAGTCTCGCATCTGGCAAACCGACACCATAGCACCATCAACCGCACCAGCAGCAAGGACCATGTCTGAAGCCTTCTCTCACTCCAAATCCCCCTCAAGGATGCCCGTCTACTTCCTCGGTATTGGCGGGCCGAACTTCATGGAAGACAAAACCCATCCTGCCTTTCTCAAATTGGGCGAAACCGGGCGGGAGATCACGACCCAAGTGAAGCCAAAGGCCGTGGTCGTCTTCTCGGCTCACTGGCAACATGGCCCAAGCACGGTGGCAGTCAATGTCGCCGAGAAGACGGATCTGATCTATGATTTCTACGGTTTTCCACCTCACTACTACGAATACGAGTACCCGAACAAGGGAAGCCGCGAGGTGGCCGAGAAGGTCATCGAGGAGCTCTCCATTGCGGGTATTGGAGTGGATCGGGTTCATCGAGGGCTTGACCATGGCGTCTGGGTGGGATTCTTGGCTGGTATGTGATGAGTCTCTTTCTTGGACTTTGGATCTTGTGTGCATCGCATTGCTCATGCACTGCCCGAACAGCCTTCGATCCGAAGAAGAACCCGTTGAACGTACCGATCGTGCAGGTTTCGCTGCTTAGCAACGAGGACCCGGACCAACATTACCGCATCGGGCGAGCGCTGGAAAAACTACGAGACGAAGGTGTTTTAATTATCGGTGCGGGTATGGCCGTTCACAATCTTCATGATTTCCGGAAGGCGAGGTCAAACAGTAAACTCATGCCGTAAGTTCACCATGCTGGTCCTGTTGGGTTGACCGTGTGTGTGTTCCCGCTAACGTTGGTGCAGCTACGCCTCCAGCTTCGAAGAGGGAGTGAAAGAGGCTGTCGCCGTAGAGCCAGAGGGCCGCCAGGCGGCGATGACGGCGTTGCTGAAGCGCAGTGATGCCAAAGCGGCACATCCAAGCTTGGAGCATATCCTGCCGATGCATGTCGCTGCCGGCGCTGCAGGTTCGGATGTGGGCGAACGTCTGTGGGCTCTCCCTGAGGGGAGTCTGAATTGGGCGCAGTACCGGTTCGGTGCTGTTGCGGCGGCGTAGAGGACGGAAAGTGAGGTGGGATCGACCTTCAGCAGCGGATGGGCGCTGATGTAACTATGAAACGGTTCTTTCTACATCACTCTAAGGCTTCGATCCAGTTGATGAACACGATTTCACGCATTTGATCTGTAGAATGCGCGATTCCTATTAACATCTAGAAAAGAATTCGGCGGATAGACTTCCTCAAACATCTCAGCCTCTGGATCGTCCTTTTTGAAAATCGGTCATAAGCAGAAGTCACATACTCAATTAGCTCAGCCCTACGCCTTAGCGTAATTAAATTAGATACCTTATTTACTTAATATATTTACTATCCTTATTTATACTATTAACTATTAGTACTATCTTATAGTATTAATTTAAATACTTATTACTAACTATTATTCCTAACTTAAAAACTTAGGTTAATATTTTAGTATTAAGTTATTAAAAGCCTAAGTATTAAGTTAAAGTACTTAACTTAAGTTTACAGTACTAAATTAACGCGGTTAGCTTATAGATAATAGATTAAATTTAGATATCTAGTTAGATTCTAGCTATTTAAATTATTAATAAGATACTAGATATTAGTATTAATATGATAGTATAAGTAGATAAAGTAGTACTAAGATATATAAGTTTAATAGGTTTTTTAAACTTATAAAATTAGTTATATCTTAATTATAAATAGGACTAATTTATCTAATCTTAAAGTTTTTAGATATTATAAACTTATATACTTTATTTAACTTACTTAGATATATATTATAAGTACTAAAAATTAAGTAGTATAGTTAAAGTAGTTTATAATAAATTTATATTTTATACTCTACTATCTAGCTACTTAGAGTTAATAAAGGTAATCTAATACTTACTAACTAGCTAATTTAGGAGGAAATTATAACTTAGAAAGGAAAATCTTACTTTCTTCCCCTTCTATTACTATATCTTAATCTCTAGATATTATATACTACCCTATTATATAACTCTTATACTATCTTATTTATACCTTCTATTAAGTCTATCTATTTATAATTATATATAATTTTTATTAGAGGATAATATAATACCTAGTACTATAAAGTACTTCTATATACTAAGTAGCTAATAGTACTAACTTAAAGAAGCTTAGCTATTAGCCTACTAGTAAGTAAAATATTAGCTTTTAACTCTTAAAAGATAGGCTTACTATAAAATATCTATATACTTTATAATATACTATAATAATATTTATTAATAATCTACGTCCTGGTGAAATGCGCGCCCGTTCCTGCTTCCAGCCAAGCGTCGACCCGGTCGGGTTTGGCGCGCCTCGTTCGGGCAAGGCGCGGTGCTGCGGCGGACCCGCCGCTTTGTCGAAGTATAAAGACCACCCGTCCCTCGCTGGTTTCCCTTCTCCCTCCATCTTTCCTTTTCACCCCCTGGCCGTCTCCTTCGCTCCTTCAGCTGTCCGGCGCCTGCCTGACCGGCCGACCATCGTCGATCGCCCTGCCTCGACCGTGCACGAGGCGTTTCGCCAAACCGCCTTCGTATCGATCCTCGGCCCTCCACCCATCCTCTTATCTTCTCCCCTTCGCGTCCTTATCCTTCTCACCTGCCCAGTCGGATCCAAAGCTTGAGCGAGCAACAGAACCACACCCTCTCATTCGCTGCTCTCTGTCTCCACACCGCTGCAGCAATTCAGCTCGAACGGAGACGGTTCTGTTTCGGGGCGAGCTGAAGGACTCCCTGTGCTCGACTCTGCCGCTTTGGACCCTGATGCCTCTACTTCCCGCGTCGACCACCGTTTCACCACTGCTCAGCTGACCTCCGACTCTGCAATGATATTGGTTGAGAGCTTCACCTTACGGCGAGGATCCTACAAAGATACGAGTGTTGGATTACAGGATGCCTGCCACACGACCAATGAACGAAATGCCTCATCCCTCATCGCGATTGCTCGGGCTTTCCACATGTCTGCCTGGCCGCGTCGACAGGGATCGCACCGTGGCAGTGACCGGATGACTAGGCAGCGAAGGGCCTGAGCGTGAAGACAAACACCGGGCGGTGAGCTGTAAGCCAGCGAATGGAGTCCTAGGAGAGTTGGCTTCGCCTCGATCGACAGCGGCCTTTGCGTGTCTGCCTGGCTGCGCCCGCAAGGGTGCCGCAATGGCGTGGGATCCGGCGACGTGGCCTCGAGACGTCGATCTCGTGTTTGGGCAGGCGTGGTGGACGGCGCGGTGGACGGCGCGGTACAGCCGATGCGTCATGGAGTCTCAGCTTAAAGATCCAGCCCGCCGCAGCTGACGTGGCTCGACCGGATATGGACGTCTCCGAGGGGCGCAGTGGGAAACAAATTGCATAGGATGCCGATGCGCAGGGAACGCTCAGCTCGCATGGAACATGGATCGAATACGAGGGTGCAATGGCGGGGAGCTGCGCCTGGGCGTGCAACGTGGTGTGAGGCGAATAGCTGGAGATCAGCGATCGATGGTGTTATGAGGAAGAGAAGGCGAGGGACGGGGTATACAAACCAGGAAGATCCCAATGCGCGGTCTGGTAACCTTGGGTATATGTAATCTACCGCTCGCCATCTCTCTCTCTCTCTTCGTCTGGAATCTGCCTTCTAAACGACCAAGTCAACAACGGTCCGACTAGTTGTATCCTCTGGTTCCCTTTGCGCATGTGTTGTACAATGTCCTCTGTCGGGAAGGGCTCTTTCTATCATTATCAACCCCCACCCGTAGGCCTGCGTTGCGATGAGCGGCCAACGGCCTCCAACCTGCGTCTCCCTGCGGCTCATGCGAGGGGCAACGATCGTACGTCTCTTGGACCAAGTAAGAAAACGAGTGGGAGACTCCAAGACTACGACCCGATCGAGATTGTCGATATGAGTGGCCTACCGCGGGAAGAATCTCACAATCCGATCCGCGCGCCAGCGCTGGGTCTCGACTACACCGAAAGAGACGCCGAAGGTACAATTCCCTATTATTGCTTTATGCTGGACGGTAACTAACACTCCCAGATACCTCGAACAGACTCAATGCCACTCGTGCCCACAGTCGCAGCGGTGGCGAAGAAGACGATGATTTCCTACCTGTCGAGGAACTCCTGCTCCGTGCGGGAGAAGCGCAAGAATGGCAACGAACAGGCTCGAGTGATAAACACGTGACGGGAGGATCTGAAGGCAACTTCGAGCATACCGCTGAGGGTGTTCGCAACAGCGCTGCCAGCCCCAGATCGAGCAAAGGCGAACACAAGGGTGGGTACATCAGATCCACATGCCGCCGAAAACGATACTAACCGTCGACAGAAAAATCGGTAGCATTGGGTGACGGTCTTACAGAGGATCGCGATACCCAAGACGCTTAACGAGAGGCCGGCGGCAGTATTAGCGCCTATATGAGCGACGACTTAACCGCTGCTAGAGGTAATGAAGAGAGAGGCCGTGCGTCTAGGTCAGTGTGGACGACTCAACGACTGTGGACATATCTGATGATTCTAGATAAGGTGATCGTGGCCTACGATATGGACAGTGATGACTCCGATGCGTATACCGCTTTACGAAACAAGCCGAAGCCTAAATTCAAGCATCCTGAAGACAGAAACAATCGCGCAAGTTCGACTCGGAAGGAACCCGGGAGTCCAGGTAAGTGTTGACTACATGTTTCTCGCTCTGCGATTTAAAATGGTCGCCTAACACTCTCTAGGTGATCCGATCGTGGTTGAGGATGAGGATACCGATAGCAGCGGCGACGGTACTTCGGAGGAGCAGGTTGGGAACCAAGGGTCGCTCAGGACTTCGCCGACGTCTGTGGGGGGCTCAGAGTCTAGGTAGGGCCCTAAGTCCCCATTCGATGATTCCAAGACTAACAAATTACGTAGATCCAGATCTCTCAAACTCCACGAGAAGAGTGAATATGATATCCCCAATACCTCTCCCCCATACCGAAATACCCCCTCGTCGACCCTCGGCAAGCGAACGTGCGGCTCCAAAGACAGAGATTGCGAGGGTCTCACGCCGGATCTGTCAACGGGAAGGGATAAGAAGAATCCGTGGAACGGTCAAGAAGCGGAGGCGGACAACAAGGGAGATCATCAAGAGAGATATAATAGGGATGGCAATAAGAAGACTCTACCTTCGCTGGGATCGACAAAGAAAGGGCGTCCGTCTGCCGTTGAGGGGAAGTCTGCGTCGAAGCGTCGCGTCAAACGTCGCCGCTGTTTGTTACCTGAGCGAGATGGAGTTGTTGGCAGTCCAAGTGGGTGTGAATGCGCATTTATACATGGGAGAGCGAATAGCCTGTCTAACGTTCCACAGATAACATACTTGCGGTCCAGGATCAGGATCTCGACACCCAGGCCGACGGCACTTCTCCTGAGTCGAAGGGTGCCAAGCCTGAAATCCGTAATGCATCCATCCCCCGCGGCCCTGCTAGTAGTACTGCCACCAGCCCACCTACTCTTGAGCAGGCTCAGGGACAACGTGATGCGGCACAAGTCGAGGAGCAGGAGGAGTGGGAGATTGTAAGGATCGTTGGTAAGAGACGAAGGGGAAAGGACTATGAATACAAGGTGTGCTGGAAGAGAACGTGGCTGCTCGAACGCGAGTTAGGAAATGCACAGGAGGTGGTGCGGGAATTTGAGGCCAACCGCCAGGCGCAGGGGGGAGGCAAACGGGGAAGACCGGCACGTGTAGATAAGGGTCGGTGACCGTTGGTTAGTTTTGTTCGCAGAAGAAGTACACATATTCTTGATACTATCGGAGTTGATGGCTCCCAAATTGGTATTCTGCCAGTACGACTCTTTCCTCTTCCTGACCTTAGGGCTACCCGCTCCACGGTCACGCGTTGTCGTATTGACGTGGTATCTTCTCTACCTGTCGTCTCTAGCTGTTTATCTCCACAGCAAACCGTAAGGAAAAATCACAAAGAAGATGTGTATCCCTCACAAGTCTTGACAATTGGATAAACCTTGTAAGGCGAGTGTTCAGCTTAGCTAGAACTCATTGTGGGAGCACTTACTGACCTTCGAAACAGTTTTCCTTAGGGCAGTGTCCTGTTTCCTTACGAGAACGCCATCGCACCTCTTAATCGAAGAGTCCTCCTCACCATCCCCCATTGATTCATCCTCGGATTCGGCTTGGCGGTTCTCTTCATAGTCACGGGAGAACCAGTCTCGTCGTTGCTGATGAGAAGGATCAGCCCCCGGTACTGTGATAAAGGTTATAGAGTGCTCACGACCAAGTATGGCCCGACTGTAACCGTCACGCGTTGCCAAGCGATTCGGACCAGGGAATGGGAAAAGCAAAAAAGAGGATATAGAGACAGAATTCTCTTAATAGGATCGGTTATCAAAAGGTTGATGGCACATATATATACAATACACCTGCAAAGGTCGGTTTGATATAGTCTCTACATAATTCCCGCCGATTTCAAATATACCGTAAAGGAATCGTGCATTTATTTCTTTCATACCTCTAAAGACCTTTCTCCGCCGAATTAAATGCCCTACTCAACGAGTCCTACTCCGGTTTGCACAGGGTTTCGCCAACCACGTGGTCAAAGTCTTTAGGTAGGAGGTTGATAGGTAACGGGTACGATGCCTTCTAGTTTTCTGTCAGCTCAAGATCGGTATATCGGATTCCAACATACGACTTCTAATAAAGTTGGAGGCCACTGTTCGTGATCGCTCGACCGATAAGTATAGTACCTTCTATTCTTGCGGATGATCAGGGCAAGGTCCGCGTGATATGGTCGCGCTAGTTGATCGGCCTTTTTCAGTAAATTCGATTTCCTTCTAGTGAACTGCTGGGTCTTGGCTTTTGCTGCGTAAGGCATATTATGAGGTTGCTGCCTCGATTGGACGGAGACGCGACGAGGAACTAGATTACTAATAGAAGTTCAAGCAAAGCAACGAGATTATCCTTACCTTATATGCGGATGAGCACAGAGACATCCAATTCTGACACCCTCCACCAATTCTGATAACCCCTCCAATTCTGGCATCCCTTCCAATTCTGGCATGTATAAGTCAAGGTCCTTCAAGGCTCGAGAAAGATCGTTTCAAGAGTTTCCAACCAAGTTGGCAGAGGACCCGCTTCAGACTTGAGCCACGCTAGATGTACTGCTTCGAGTTTAATCCAATAGCGTTGAAGTCATCATCGTCACCTAGTCCGTCATGACGTACTAGGCTTTCCGCTGCTGACTGCAAAATCTTACACATCCTCAATGTATGCGTGTGTAAATGGCGGATGTACTGGACTAGAGTTTTTAGGTAGCGATCAGTATATCCTGTAGTATTATAACTGCAGATTAGCAAATTCTCCTTGCGTAAATGGGCATAACATTTTTTTGGCGACGGCCGGCCCAAAGTAAAAGGAGCCCTGGGCCAAGCCCCGGGATTCTTTCGCCGTTGTCGGTAACGAACCTATCGATTAATATTGACTATCGTCGCCTATATCGCAGGTCTTTCTTAAGTGCTTGCCTTACATGTTTGTAATCTTTCGGGGTCCGATCCGCGTAGATATATGTGAGGTATTCTTGGTATGCTCTATTGCTGTTACTCTCTCCACTGTGGCGTGTCTACTTGTGGATTCTTTGTTGGGCTTGAGCTTCGGCAAAGAAGCTTATATAACCATCTAGGTTTCGCCACTATTGGTGAAGGTCGTCTTCCATATCGAAAGTTTCGGAGGATAAGATGATAGTGCAATCGACGGACTTATTTCGAGCTACCTTCTAGAGTCGAATGTGAACACTTGACGCGAGGGCATCGCAAACAGCCCTTCCACCTTCAAAGTTTCCTAGGAGTCTTAAGGCAATCGAGAAGATTGCCGCGTAGTAGGTCTCGCACGACCGTGGCCAGCGTAGTGTTTCTTTGGTTCTGGACAAGGCTTGCAAAGCGTCGCGGGTGTACCTTTCCCCGGAGATGTAGGACTAGCGATTGGAGCCGACGATGCTGGGCAACATGGGCTAGCTTCTGTCTGTGAATCCGTCAACTGCAAGAGAGGTTCTTCGCAGCGGTCATTGACAATTAAAGAATGCTGTTGGGCAAGAAGCAGCAAAAGCTTAGCTGGCTCGTATTTCCAATACTGAGTCGCTGGAGTTTGAGCCTGGAGCCGAACATTGCGACGGCTCGCGGATGGAATCCATCAACGAAGACTACATGACTGTTCCCACGCCCTTCTCGCCCTACGAAAAGATTGAGTCGCCGTCATATGTGCTGTGGTACTTCGGGAGTCATTTCTGACGCTCACGGCGAGACCTGGAAGACTCCTCAAGCTGCGGACTTGCGGACCTAATGGGTCCGCAAGTCAGAGATTCTAGAAGGGTCTATCTGACAGCCTTTTGAGTTAAAAATAAACGGCGCTCCCAAAAGCCATTGACTGAATGTTTCTTCTATGGATGGATAGGTTTGCAAAAACGGGATCGATACTACCCATAGACTTATCCGGTGATCATACCAGGAAAAATCACCAGGTGAACTGATCCAACTGGCTCATTCAAGCTGGTTCAAGGCCCAGGAGATTTTTCCCAAGAGGAATTACCCAGGAGAGTTAGAGATGCCAGAATAGGAGCAGGGGGCCAGAATTGGAGCACCATATGTCCTAGGAGATTTATCCGGAGCGGATCTTCCTAGGACTATTGACACGGCTTGACCGTCATTAACCCAGTACCAGCTCATCCCAGATGCCTCTTAGCCCCAGGAGAATTCTCCTGGGACAAACTCCCTAGGAGCTGCGATCAGGCAGCGAACCGCTCTAATACGCCGTGCCAAATCGAAGCGGGGTGCCAGGATTGAAGGGCAAGATGTGAGACGAGATGTATCCGCAGTCGTATTCGTGGTCGAGCCTCTGCGAAGAATGAGCTCCGTTGCGAATCGAGTACACAGGTTGTCCTTTGTTGGGAACCGGACTCCCGAGACAGCCTCTTTTGCCAGAGGATTAGTCACCATAGACGATGAGTCGGGGCAATGGGATGTAATAACTGATGTCTTGGGATCGAAGCAGATTAATCACATCAAGCAGCTGTCCATGGTCCTTTGATTGCAATGATGAAGGCATTTTTTACGTTTACAGTATCGCCCATTCTGGCGTTTCCCTGACAAAGATGCGAGCTTAGTACTTGCGCGTTGGAATTCTAAAGAATACGTTCCAAATGGGAGAGCATAATATTGTTTCTGAGCTTAAGCTTTATTGAATCTATACATCTTGCCAAGAAGCATTGATAATATAGACCATCCGTGGGGATACCTAAGTAGCGGACCCAATCCGTATAGAAGATCTACAACAGCGCACCAATAGTTTTATCGATCTCTAAAGCCACAAATTTTGGCTGGTAGGAAGCAAGTCCTATACACTACCTGCCTCTTGCACAAGAGACCTTCCATATGCAACCGCTTGTTTTGAAACAAAGGGAGAACATCAGGCCCAGGCAGTTGCAAAGGCGATGGCTGCGGAGACCCATTTAATAAGAACTAGCGGCTATAACTCATTCTTGTTTCACCTTCTAACTTCTCGTTCGATCGACATGGCCTTCAACCAGGCGATCCCCTAAATTTAAACCATAAACTTAAACAACACTGCTTGCGATTGGTTTATCAAAGCGCTGGGGCATTATCTGTGATGACTCATTTGTGCTCTGGGTGCGGGGTCTAGGGGGGCACTAGAGTAGTGCCTCTTGCCAAGACTTTTCGCGCCGTTGGCTAACACCATCTTCTGTCACACCAGCGGCTACATAACAGACCTCCCATCTCCTACTACCAATCGACATGGCCCGCGATCAAGCAACGTCAAATATCAAAAATAAACTGCGGCAACCTCCAGTACTAAAGGATCAAGGTGAGCATTCCGAGTCAGCGGTCTGTGTCTGAGTTGACCATTTAAAGGGAAGCGGCCTCAAGGCATCAAGAAACAGCAAGCCGTGCGCAAAAGCCCACGTCTACAAGCCATACAACAGTCTCACAAGCAGTGCTTATCCAAAAGCAATCATATCCAGGTAGTGCGGACACCTCAATCCCCTCCAGCAAGCAACATCCCCGAGGGCAGAAAAGTATGTGCTTTCGTAGCTCTTCTTACTACGTCATAGCGCTGACTTAATCGAGGTACCACAGCGCCTGCAAATCCTCCACAAACTTTTCACGTCCTCTCAAAAACGGAAACGAGGGCAAGAAGAACAAGACACCGGACATCGCTCTCCTCCAACCCAAGACCAGCTTCCTTTGAAGCGACTACGAACCAAGCCTTCAAGCCGTACTACTGAAAAGGAATTACATCCAGAGGCCGTGACTGACATTAGCGGGAATTGCCTTGACCCTCTTCGATATTGGATTCAGACCGGGAGGTGGCGTAAGGACTACTTCGAGCAAGACAGCCAGGTCAGGGAAGATTTCGAGAGGGGCAAGTCTCCAGAAAAGTTCGAACAAAGGTCTAGGCTACGGGAGTTTTACGCAATGCACGGCTTTCCTCATCTACCTCATCTGTTTGCGAGGAAAAGGTCCTCATCTTCCCTCAGCCGCAAGAAATCGCAATCAAGCCTCAAGACACCTAGCGATCAACTGCCGCGGGAAGTCAAAAGTGCCCAATACAATAATCCAGAGTATGAAATCCGCCTGGAGCAAAAGGGCAGCTACATGCGCGAACATGATGATATTGATGATGATAACAAGGGAGAGAATATGAAGACACTCTGCAATGACTTACTGGAAAGGGACCAGACGCTTCCTCAGGACTCTTTATTTCGCGATGATTTGTTCAAGAAGACTTGTGAAAAGGTTCGAAACAGGAACGAGGCCATGGTTGTTCAAGACATCACTCGACTAATCGTCCCCTCGGCGGAGAACCTAGCAATCTATGGTGCTAAACATCTCAATCATCTCTACGAAGGTGTTAACGAAGGCTGGAACAGCATAGAAGAGTTTGAGGGTACTCGTCCACAACCGGACTACTCAGTCGGATTCGGGCGATCTGCATTTAGCCAGGAACAACTGAATAAGCTTAAGCCATTCGTGGGTGAGCCCGGGTCCAAGCTTCTTACCCATTTTATGACTACAACGCGGATGTACTTTCCCTTCTTCACCTGCGAGGTCAAGTGCGGCGCCGCGGCTCTCGACATTGCCGATCGCCAGAACGCGCACAGTATGACCGTCGCCGTAAGAGCTCTTGTCGAAATATTTAGGTTGGTGAAGCGCGAGAAAGAGCTGGACCGGGAGATCCTCGCCTTTTCCATCTCGCACGATCACAGGTCCGTGAGAATCTACGGCCATTACCCCCTGATCGAAGAAGACAAGACTACCTTCTATCGCCATCCAATCCGAGAGTTCAGCTTCACCGAACAAGATGGTAAGGAGAAATGGACAGCTTATAAGTTCACCAAGAACGTGTACGACACTTGGATGCCGATTCTGCATAAAAGGATCTGCTCGGCCATCGATGATTTGCCGCCTGATATTGATTTCGACCTCTCACAGTCAGCTTCTTTCTCGCAGTCTGGACTTCTGAGTTCTCAGCAATCAAACGTTGAGTCTACATTGGACGAAGGCGATAGCCAATCGAGCTTTCTGGCCTCGCAAGAAGTTACACCAACTACGTCATTCACTCAGGCAACGGAGCCAGCATTCAAGAAGCCAAGGAATAAGCGAGCTGGCGGGCAGCAACGCTGAGGTGCGAGAAGTATATATCGTCGTCTTGTCAAACAAATCAAGCAGTCAGTCTACTTGCCCCTTTTACATAACAGTCAATAAATCCCCATGCGCAGCGGTGCAGCTTCCCTTCAAAAAGGGCAATTACAACTGGGCCGAGAGCGACAAATTCTCAGATGTAGGGGCTGAGACAGACAAGTTACATAAGCGAGACGGATCAATCTAAGATTCGTATAGAGAGGCGTTATCTAGCAGATATAGAGTATCGTGCAGGGTTTTGCTTTTCTCGATTCTCAGACATATGATCCCTCAAAGCCAAGTTATAACCTTCGAGTTCCGTTCCGTCCCTTGCCCTTGTTATCAAGCTCTTGTGGCGACTTCTTTTTAGGCTCACTAAGGTCGTATGCCGTCTCCTCCCTCTAGCTCCTTCCCAGCTGGCCGGCCCTCACGTGTATTTCTACTGAGGTCCTCGCGATGTACCGGTGTCTCGTACAAATGAAGCAAAAAGTTATTTTTACAGGACCAGGCAGAGTAGTAACCGGGGCAAGTACGGAGCTTGCAATACCAGCCATAGCGGCGGCTAGGTGCGAGGGTGGAGCTTTCGGTAGGTCAAAGAGACGATTGTCAGAAGACCACGTCTCGAGGAAGCCTTTTTAGGATTTCGCTCGTTTGAAGACATTTAAAGCTTTTGCTATCGTTACTAATCTATGCATTGATAAGCGCAAATAAGATCCATCAACCTGGCTAATGGGCATGACCCGTCTTAAGACAAAGACTGTCTCCAGACGGTCTCTAGACGTATCTAGTCAGTAGACGGATTCGTCGGTAGTTAGACAGTGACAGACCCAACAAATCGGCCAAGAAGCTCAGGTGAAGACCAAAGAAAAGCGGCGCCATGTTGATTATCGAAAGAGTTCCTGTCCTGTCTCCCACCCCGTCGAAGGAAGTCACGCGAAAGGTGACGCAGAAGACGTTAAGTGAAATATACAAGAGCTGAAGCAGAATATCGGCGGGACTCCACGGCCCCAAAATGCGGTGACGTCGGACGACCAATGGATAGGTGAGATACCTAGATATGGTAACGTTGAGCGATTGGAGAACTTGGTGGATGAATGGAGAACCTTTCATGAACAAGCAACGGGAGTTGCGGAGGCTGCTGCGAAGAGAAGACTACGCAGCGGCTTTCGATGCTCTGTTGCCTTTTCCGGGTCTGTGGCCGGACGGAATGCGGTTCGGCGTGACGAAGGCCATGATCGGTTCGAAATGTGATGAGGTAGGCCAGCCCTTCGTACGGATTGTGAGCTCACGAGACTATCAAGCCGCAGGAGATGTTCCACTACCTCGACCATGTGAGGAGATTCTGGACCGGCTTGGTTCGACACGACAAGCACGATATGCAGAAGGTGGATTACGGTACGGTGAAGGCGCTAGAACTGAAAGCACCGGGCACGTCGATATCTGACAGCATGACTTTGTATCGTCAACTGAGAAAAGGGGAGATATTCAGCGCATTCAACTTGGACCGTCGCATGGAGATCTGGGCGAAGCTGCAGGCGTGGGAGGGTCTCATCCCCACTCTTTGGACGTTCTTTGAAGACTTCAAGTACCTCAAAGCCTGCGCCCATTGGGTGAAGAGCTTGGTAAGGGTGCCTTCCGGGGGAACTCTGTATACGGCGATGGCGCGGAGCTTCTCCGAGACAAATCAGAAGAGAGGTAAATGCATGGTCCAGGAAGCGGAATCGGCCTTCACTTTCAGATCCAGCAATACCCAAAACCGCGTGGCTCTCCACTACCGACAAGTGTTTCTCTACGTCATGCGACACCTTCGTGAGTTGTCACCAAGGTCCACGAAGTTGGAGCCCAAACCGAGTGAGAGAAAGATCCGGACGACGAAGGATCCCAATCAATCCGTACTATACGGACTGGCTGACTTGGCGGAGCGGCTAGGATTCCAGTCGGAGAAGATCAGCGATTTGAAGGCGAAATACTCCGGTCATGCAGACGAACGGTCACCGTCCGTGTAATCGAAGCCTGCGTACGTCGTCGACGGACCTGGAGAGTGCCAGGAGAGAAGATGTGCATGTCCCTTTGACCTGGCGTATGAGCAGAGCAAGGAATTTCTTTTCCTCGATAACATGCATAGCACAGATAAAAGCCAGGGGAGCAGTATCCAACCCATTTTCGTGAGGAGGTCCGTTTATCTGGCTTACTTTGGCAGACGGGTATCCTATTCGGAACCTGAATTGAATGATCAGGACAGAGAACACGGCGATCAAGAGCAAGAACGAGACCCAACGCGAGAAGACAGAGATTAAATGTACGCACCCCAAGAGCAACCAAACGCAGAGGAAACGCGAGAGGATCGAGACACAAGCGAATGGCCAGATTATGCGGAGCAGCAAGGAGACACGAGCCATCGGTTGGAAAGTCCGCCCCGTTCACAGAGCGTTCAGGGGAATCAGGAACCTCAACCGATGGACGACGTCGAAGAGCTGGTGACGGATGACGGCGAGGGAGAACGGGGTTCGGTGGCGCCTTCTATAATTTCGTTAAGTTTTTATTCAGACGAGATCCCGCCCGAAGAAGGCCCGCTCGAGGAAAGGGTCCCGTTTGAGGAAACTCCTCTTCGGGCAATGACTTCAGCGCTCATGGAAGCTACCGAAAAGGACGAACCCTTTCGAGAACGGTTCCAATTCATCTTTCGCGACGGAGACGATTGGATTACGATGGAAGAATACTTTTTCGGTCCATCTCTTTCCTCTTCGGTGGAGCTCACGGCAGAAAACCACGCGAGGGAGGGACGATATCTATTCGACACTGCTCTTTGGTCATTGCACCCCTCGGAATGCTTTGAAGCTGCTATAGCAAATGGCACGCACGTCATTCTTGTATTTCCCGCAGGAAGAGTTTGTATATCCCAGCAGCTCGCCGCATCTGCTTCCCAATTGGTTGATCACGCCAGATCATTTAAGGGTAACACTAGAAAGAGACTTGCCAACGAGGACATCTCCACGGAAGATCAGGTACGAAAGAAACAAATTCTATAAACCCCGTTTACATGCCTTCACGTCCTGTGCCATGATTCAATGTTGAACTGAATTTGCTGCTGTTAATACAAACTTGTGTCCAACCAACCAGTGTCCAACTAACCGTATGTGCGTCGGCAAGTCTATGTACAGTATGGACCCAAGGAATGGCTCTGTGGTTGCTACCTAGGTGCGGCAACACGTCGAGCGGTTCAACCCCACCGCTCCAAACACCAGATTCGGATGGCTCGTCCGGGTGAGACGACGCAGTTCTCACGGTCTCGCAAAGTCTTGCGCCAATATTTGAACCGTTCATTCGGGACGATTATCGCCACGTCTCAAACCCTGGTCTCGTTATTTCGCATTCCCTAAGTTCGAACCTTGATCAAGGCACTCAATACTGCATGGATCGTATCACTTCTTCTACCTCTTGAACTCGTTCATCTAGGTTTGCCATCGGCGGGCCTGAGTCCTCTGCTGGTCCCTTCAGGCGATTCTCTTCGGCAGCGAGCTTTCCCGATAACATTCCCTGCACCTCCAGCACACATTCTTTCATGTCTAATGCTTTCAAGACTTCCGGGTTCAAGGCAGACAGCTCGTCGAGGCGTTCGCGCCGCTTCGCCCAATTTTGGAGGCGGAGCTCCTTTCCTTTTTGAATTTCCTCCTGTTGAGTTGCCTGCCATTTTCTTCGGGGTCGGTTCGTCTTTCTGTGTTCTGTCGTGGGTCTCGGTCCTCTACTTGCGTTGAGCCCAAGATTCGGGCGCAGCGGGTGACCTGGGCATGGTGGATGCGATTGCGACGTGCCGGTGGATTGTGCCATATCGGACTTGGAGAAGCAAGTCGCGGATTAGGTTCCTGCAGCTTTGACTCTGAACGTGTCTCTCCCAGAGAATCCAGCTGTCCGGGCTAATCCGTTCCTTGGTAGTCTTCGCCTTTTCGTTGTATTATTCCATCCTTCCTCTCGCAGGGCATCCACTTCTGGACCCGTATCCCATCCTTGCACTTGCGTCTACTTCTGGCTCCCACCATCATTTTTGGAGCTACCGTGGGGAGGACATATTGTGTCTCCAGACACAACATGTCGCCAGACCTGGCATGTCTTCAAACATTGGTCTAGAGACGTCTTGTATCGCTCCGTGGAGATAATGTCTTTCGCACTCATCGCGCTACACGTATTTGCCGCTGTCCATCACAACCCTCCGTATTCTTTACGCGTGCCCGGGAACCTTTATTTGCTCATCGTAAGTCACATCGTCACCTTCGCCAATACGTCACTCACAGACTGGTAGGGTATATCTTCTGTCAGCTTCTTAATGATACTCTCGTTACGCTTCATCCGCAAGCTTTCGTACGAATTCTTCCTCCGGACCACCAAGCGTTGGCGTTCCTGATTGGGTATGTGCTCTGGCGTCATCAGAGTTCGAAATCGTTCGTCAATCAGGTCTGTCTCTATGTCACGGCTGGGATCTTCGGCTTCACATCCGTGGTTCAGCTCTTTGCCACTTTGTATCGGAACAGCGTGTTTCGGGGACGCCTCCCGCGAGCAGTGATCACCAAGGCTGGCGGCGGCTTCAAAATAAGCCTCACCGTCCACGGCAAATTGAAGGTCAACCCAGGACAGTATATCAATTTATGGATACCATCGGTCAGTTTTTGGTCCTTCCTGCAAAGTCATCCGTTCGTAGTAGCGTCTTGCGAGGAAGGCGAGCAGACGACTCTGGACTTACTGGTCGACCCTCAGAAAGGGTTCACCTCTAAACTTCAGCGGCTGGCCAGATACGAAAGCGGATCCGATTGGAGCGATTTCCGTGTGGCATTGTTCACTGGTCCGCATGGGGCCAGCGCTCCTCTGGGGGAATTTGAACGAGTTCTCATGGTCGCTTCGGGATTTGGAATAGTCGCCCAATTGCCATACCTACGACTACTGATCCGAGGCTACAACGACTTCACCACCCGCACACGGCGAATTCGCTTGGTCTGGCAATTGGAAAACATCGGTAAGTGCGCAGGTCGTCGGCGGTGGATGAGCCGCTAACGATGGCAGAGGATGGGGCACCGGCGCAAGAGATTTTGAATCAAGCCTTGAAGGAAGATGCACTGGATGACAGCTACGTACGTAAATTGCGAATTTCATCCCGAGATTGATGTCACTAATTTGTCTAGATCTTACGCATCTCCATCTACTACGCGTCCGGACATCTTGAGCATGGCTCCTTAAATGAGGGCCAACATCGGCGAGTCTCTGCTCATAAGGGGACGGTGAATCTGGATGATGTGTTACGAGCGAAAGTATTCAGAGAGTATAAATCGAATAAGTCAGACGTGATGCTTACAACGATGGAAAAGGGAGGAGAAGATTGGGATGGGGATGGAGACACACTTGTGGACGGAGTTCCTGGACCTGGCGAAGTAAAGCTGGCATCCGTGAAAAAAATGCTGAGCGGGCTAAAGGAAAGGAAGAAGGGCGGTGAAATGCTTGTCATGGGTAAGGCTCCTTGCCCGGTCGACGATGATGACTTACTAATGGACACCGAAGTGTCGGGATCTCAGGAAATGCGAGATGGCTTGCGAAGGCTTGTGCGAGGCTATTTAGATGACGGATTGAGTTTGTTGGAAATGGATTATCAACCGAATAAATAATACGTGAGCGTTAGCCTACGCGTAAGATAAATTTAAAGTATTCCACGCAGCTACGAATAGGGTTTTCCTTCGACTACGCAAGATTTTTTGCATGGTCAATGAATCGGCGCTACTGAATTAGCCACAAGACTTTCGGTATTGCTGAACCATTTTTGGTGTGAACTACACCTCGTGGTTTGGACCACTTTTGGTGTGCACCACAGTTAATGGTGTGAACCACGTCTCGTGGTGTAGACCACTTTGGGTGTACGCCATGGCTGGTGGTGTGGACCACGCCTCATGGTGCGGACCACTTTGGGTGTACGCTATGGCTGGTGGTGTGGACCATTTTTGGTGATGAAACTCCTTGCTTTGTTGCTGCGCCTCATCCTTCCGCATCAGCATCCAGTTCTTGCTCCCAGCATCCACTCCTGACTGCCTTATCTAAGCTTCGTTCACGTAAGCGCTTTGCGGGGCGACATAGGTGCCGGGATTGGACCAAGGTGCGGAGTAGGGTATACTGGTTGGTAATTCTTTCTGCTGTAACCATGGTAGACTGAGTTGTATGTTGCAATATTTCACTTGATTGGCTATTGTATTTGTAGGATCGCTAGTCTGATGAGTCAGCTCCCTTCAAGACGTCTCGGGCCAACAGTCCATTACCAGCACTCGAATAAGTGAAGCGATACGACTGGTGATCTACTAGTCGATTTGTCTAGCCAATCAGACGATTACTGCCTCTCCTTGCTTGCGCCGGGGCGCAGTACAAAGCTGCGAACCCCCTCTCTTGGATAGATCGCACGCTTTTCTAACTGCATGGTCGCAAAGTCTTGGATCGAGATGCCTTTCAAGCTCGGAGGCCTTTTCCGCTCAAGAGAGTCAAGGTCGCAATCACCACTGCCGACGCCTCCCCCGCCGATACCTGAACCGTCCCGCGCATACTCCTCACAAGCCGCCCCACCGCAAGACCTAAACGTCCAACCATCGCAGGCGACCATCGGTCCGGCATCGACGGCTACAAACATACAAGCTTCTCCACCACCCATCGGAGAAGGCCAGAACTATGGCGTTAAACCGCTGTACGATAGTGACATAGAGGGCATAGAGGCGACTGTCGATATCGTGTTCGTGCACGGGTTGACGGGCAATGCGTACAACACCTGGCTTCACAAGGACCAAGGCACAAGGGTGCACTGGCCGAGCGAACTTCTGAGGCAAGACATCCCGGACGCACGCATTTTGAGCTTTGGCTATGACGCAGATATCGTCAATTTCTGGAACCCTGCATCCAACAGTCGACTGAGCAACCATGCTGAGAATATGGTTGGCGAACTTGTGCGAAAGCGAGAGCGAACGGATACAGAATCCAGAAAGATTCTTTTTGTTGCTCATAGTCTCGGTGGACTTGTTACTGAGCAGGCTCTTAGCTATTCGAGGAATACCGCAGACAAGTTCCTCCACCAGATCGAGCGCTGCACGGCTGGGATAGTCTTCCTGGGAGTCCCGCATTGTGGGTCTGATTTAGCATCCTGGGCAAGTTTTGGGACACGAATGGTCAATCTCCTCAAACGCTCAAACTCAGACATCGTAGGAGTGTTGGAGCCAGGATCCGAAATGCTTCGCATGGTGGGGAATGGATTTCAAACCATCCTCAGACGAAGGAAGGACGAAGGGTCTGAGATCCTAATCACATGCTTCTATGAAGAACTTGGTGTTGCAGGGGTTGGAGAGGTATGAATGTCAATGCATCACGCTAGGCGTTGATCCTGATTCGTCTAGATTGTGCCTTTACATTCCGCAGAGATTAGAGGCTATAGCTGTTATGGTATTCACGCAAATCACATGGTAATCCGGGTTATGCCATCGATTGTTCTGTTTGCTAATCACCGTAGGACATGACGAAGTTCCCAAATCGAGAAGATCGCGGATACGACGCCATTCGAGGTGAACTTGAGCGCTGGAAGAAGTCAGTCCACAGAGCACTGGGGAATGATCGGCAATCAGGTTAGGCTCGAGTCTTGGTTTATATCCCCCGGTGATTTTACGTAAGACGTCGCTACCAGTTTTAGTGGGCGTTGGTCGAGAGCTCTGAATTCCTTCGCCGTGAATGCGTTGGTCAGATACTCAAAAGCTGATCTGCTTGTTCTTGTCAGCGGTGGACAAAGTCACGGATCAGCGAGAAAATACGTCGACCGGCATAAGGACCGAGATAGGTGATCGCAAAAAGCTGACGTCAGGGGGTATGATGGCCGAGCAAGGCTCGAATCGGTTTGGTGACAGTCATGCTTGGAACAGCCAGGTGGTCCAAGGAAACTTCTATAATGCAGTCATTAGTCAGTCCTCTCGTCGCTAGTCGTACTCCAAATCTAACCGAGACCTACATTACAAGACCCCAAAACGACGGCGTGGCCTGACTCCACCGGTCAGTAATCTTATTACATATTGGGCGCCCCTTGTCCGCTATGAACGCAGCCCTTCGATTTACTCCAAGACCAGTGACCACCTAACAGCTTCACGTGATGTACACAGATCATAAAACGGCCAACCGATGGATAGTGCCTCGTTCCGCCAGCCGTGTCTATACCGGACGCGGAGACATTGGTGAGCGCCTTGCTCAAGTGCTCTCATTTGATCCCGCGACGCCTCCGAAACAGCAGAGGACTTTTGTCATCGTCGGTGTCGGTGGTACAGGCAAGAGCGAAGTCTGTCTAAAGTTTGCAGAAGACCATCGAGATGAGTACGTAGAATCAAACGTCTTGCCGATGTCCTGCTGACAAGCTAGGTACTGGGGGGTTTTCTGGCTTGACGTTAGGATCACCGCCACGGCCGAGCAGGGATATATCGATATCGGGCGACGGTGCGGTGTCGCTGAACCGAGCGTTGAAAATGTGAAGTCATGGCTAGCCTGCAATCGCCAGCGGTGGCTTCTGATCCTCGACAACGCCGATGACCTCGAGATTGATTACTCTGAATACATGCCGCCCAGTAGAGGAGGCGACATTTTGCTCACCACACGCAATCCAGAATGCGGTACATACAACACCGTGGGACGTGAAACGCTGGGTGGTCTCGAGCCTGAGCTTGCCCGGGAACTCCTACTCCGGGCTACTGATATAGCACAGAGTCGGTGGAAGGAGAAGGAGAAAGATGCTATGGCCGTTGTCACGATTCTTGGGTCACATACACTTGCAATTATCCAAGCAGGCGCGTTTATCAGGCAAAAGTTATGCACTCTCGAGCAGTATCCGACCATCTTCCAGCAGCAAAAGGGGCAGCTTCTGAAGTTTCACTCAAAGCAAAACCTGTCGGTGTATCGCAATGTGTACACGACATTCGAGGTTTCCGCAGAATATCTCCAGAACTCTAAATTGCCAGAGGGTTTGGATGCTTTGAACTTTCTTCATACTCTTGCGTTCATGCATAACAGTGGAATTTCGGAGACAATGTTTCAGAACGCTTCTGAATATGCCTCCAAGCTCAAGGAGACGGGGACAAGTAATGACGATGAAGTCTTATCTTTATCCGTGCGTCACGTCGCGAGGCTACCGGAATATGCCAAGCAGGGGTGGTCCAGCCTTCAAGACCGCTTGCGGTGGCGCAAAGCTTGTACAATCTTGGAATCTTTGTCGATCATTACCGTGCATGAGGATGACGATTCCACAACTATTGCCGCGCATTCTCTAGTGCATACGTGGGCTAAAGAGCGGCAAGACCATCAAAGTCGATGTAGAGCGTGGCAGTCGGCCGCGACGATCGTCGCGCTATCGTGTCAGGGATGGTACTCCTATTGTCCTTTTTTCATCTTCCTCCAACCTCACGTGCGAGCCTGTGTGAACCACGAAATCGATGAATACACACAGACCATGTCCGACATCGAAGCTGCTCAAATACTCTTCCAACTTGCATATGTTCTCTATATTATGAAGGATGAGAGCTCGCTTGCTTTTCTTGTTCACCGTATCCGCTTGAGGCTGCAAAATAGATATGGAGCCGACCAGGAAATAACACTACAAATCAAAATCTTCACTGGGCGTATATCTTTGCAACAGGGAAAATATGGAGAGGCCGTTGATGTCTTCAGACAGATTGTCGAGTGTCGATCTCGAGCGCTGGCCGAAGACGATTCCTCTAGGCTTGCTTCGCAGCATGCCCTCGCTGGTGCTTACAAAGCAAATGGGCAAGTTGGCGAGGCCGTCGACCTACTCGAGCACGTCGTCAAGGTTCAAGAAAAGCTGACCGAAGATCATCCCTCCCGGCTTGCTTCACAGCATGAACTCGCTTGTTCTTACGAAGCAAATGGGCAAGTTAGCGAGGCCGTCGAGCTACTCGAGTACGTCGTCAAGGTTCAAGAAAAGCTGACCGAAGATCATCCCTCCCGGCTTGCTTCACAGCATGAACTCGCTGGTTCTTACGAAGCAAATGGGCAAGTTAGCGAGGCCGTCGAGCTGCTCGAGCATGTCGTCAAGGTTAGACAAAAGCTAGCTGAAGATCATCCCTCCCGGCTTGCTTCACAGCATGCCCTCGCTGGTACTTACGAAGTAAATGGGCAAGTTAGCGAGGCCGTCGAGCTGCTCGAGCACGTCGTCAAGGTTCAAGAAAAGCTGACCGAAGATCATCCCTCCCGGCTTGCTTCGCAGCATACCCTCGCTGGTGCTTACGAAGCAAATGGGCAAGTTAGCGAGGCCGTCGAGCTGCTCGAGCACGTCGTCAAGGTTGAACAAAAGCTGGCCGAAGATCATCCCTCCCGGCTTGCTTCACAGCATGAACTCGCTGGTGCTTATAAAGTAAATGGGCAAGTTAGTAAGGCCGTCGAGCTGCTCGAGCATGTCGTTAAGGTTAAAGAAAAGCTGGCCGAAGATCATCCCTCCCGGCTTGCTTCACAGCATGCCCTCGCTTGTGCTTATAAAGTAAATGGGCAAGTTAGTGAGGCCGTCGAGCTGCTCGAGCACGTCGTTAAGGTTAAAGAAAAGCTGGCCGAAGATCATCCCTCCCGGCTTGCTTCACAGCATGCCCTCGCTGGTACTTACGAAGCAAATGGGCAAGTTAGCGAGGCCGTCGAGCTACTCGAGCACGTCGTCAAGGTTCAAGAAAAGCTGACCGAAGATTATCCCTCCCGGCTTGCTTCATAGCATGAACTCGCCGGTTCTTACGAAGCAAATAGGCAAGATGACGAGGCGGTAAGGATTGAGAGTAGGCCTATCCGAATCATTTTAGATGAGCTATAAAAGGTCTACTAGGGATCTTTAAATTTTCTTTCTCCTTTAATCAAAGGGTTAACAGCACGTGAAGGGGAAAATTGAGTCGGTGTTTTATAGTCTTAAATGCCGTCCTTTACCTTACAGTGATCTAGTCTATACAAGCTTAATGGATTTTCAAGATATTAAATCATAAGCAGCGTTTAGAATTGAAATTGCTACTTAGAACAAGAATATATAAAAAGAGGCTCTAGCAGTTTTTCTTTTGCAACACTATACATAATAAGTGAGAATTAATCCCGCGCCAGGTGCTTTACGGTATATTGTAGCCCCTCCTGTGACGTCCTATCTCATTCCGCGCTATCCTGTAACTAGTCAACTACAATCTGGTCCAACTTGCCTTTTTCCACTTCCTTCCCACTCTTCACCAGATCGGCGTGCAAAATGCAGGAACTGCGAAACGGGCCTAAACTACAAGGTCACTATCTCTTCATCGACACCGTATTACCAGCTGGCTGAGGCATGCACCGCAGGGTGGTGCGAGAATTGGAGCAGGGTGCCAGCTCATCGCTCCAACTACAAGCCGTGTTAAAGCGCTTCCTAGACGACCACTTAGACGAACGAAGCCAGGGACCACAAACGTCGCCCTTGGACTAAAAAGGGAGCGAGGCGCCAAGTTTGGCTTGAGGGGCCACGTCTGCATTGGCTGTGTACAGGGTGCTAGAACTGGATTGGGGTGGGCATCCAGTATAGACCTGAGGTGACAAGCCAAAACTGGAGACTCTTCGACTCATTTACATTTAAGGCAAAGATGGTCTCGCTGGTTTGTTCGAACTTCTATAGGAGATGTCCAATCTTTGTCCAGTCTCTATTAATCGAAGTCAGCAATCTTGCAATATGCCTTACGCAGCAAAAGCAAAGACACAACAATTCACGAGGAGAAAATCAGATTTGATGAAAAAAGCAGGTCAGTTGGCGCGATTATGTATGGAAAGTACTATACTTGTCGATCAACCGATCACGAACGGTGGCCTCCTAGTATAACAGAAATCGTACGGATGAAGCCGATATATCGATGTTTAAGCTGACGCGAGTTTAGGGAGCCTCTTACCCTAAGCCTGTTAATATGTAATCCAAAGACTTTGATCACACCATTCGTGAAGTTCCGCATAACTCAAAGGTGGAGACTTTGTCGAGCGAGAGGTCTGGCTCGGCAGCTAGCCTCGCCAAGTCTCTGTTATCGCTGCGAGTAAGAATTCTCGATAACGACGGAGGGATATTGAGAATCGGCACGCGCAAAGGAGGCGTCTGGTGTGTGCTTGGGATAGCGGTCGTCGATGGGTTGGTATCCATAGAGATAGACGTCCGAGGTCGACTCTGATCTAACCAGATCAACAACAGCTGCGATATCCGTGTCCCCACGACCAACTTTTTCAGCTGGGATTCAATCTTCTGAACAACAAGCTCCGTATATATATCGTGGGTAGATGTTGACATCCTGACGGTGAACCGGGAAGTATGTGGAGACCAGTCGAATCTAGTGATCACAGTGGTTCTCATTAGTTCCATACTTTTGCAACACCAGGAAAGCCCTGTCTACTTACCGGAGTTTGCCCACCACGTAGTCATAAAGCGGTTTGTGTCTCTCCAGGATCAACCATACCGCCTGAATCTCTTCTGGTGTGATCGCAAACACCGTCCACGGTTCCACCTCTTTGTCTTTGTGGCATGAAATCAGAACGTCAAGGAGACTGCTGGCCGTCTTTAATGGTGTGGTGATCTGAGTCGATGGACAAGGTAGAAGACTATGGGGGATCTCATACGCGGTTATATAGATGATGTGAAATTGGGAAGATGGGATTACAAAAACTGCGCTTGTTAAGCTAGTACGACAGATGTCGATGCCTGTGGAGCATTTGCGGCTTATAGCTGCAAGATGAAGGGGGAACGGAAGTGAAGTGAAGGTGGTTTTGCAGTCAGAATGGTCATTGTGGGAACGTTCAAGGATTTATTACGCGGATGAGACCATATATACTCGGCCAGGACAAGAGAGGTCGCCAATAGCTTCGGTGCCTTGATTTAAGTATTTTCATACATCTAGAGTGTTCAGCTTCGCAATGAGAACGTAATTATATGCATAAATGAACAACAATGCCCACAGCAAACTTTTTTAACCAAAAATCCTGCACAATCATTATGGTTCTTCGCTTTGCTCCTTTGAGGCGGAAAGAAGATTACCACAGCAGATAAGCGTGGCGAGATTTTGTGCTGTGTTCAGGAGCCAAGTCGGTAGAGCTTACTGCAGTATATCATTATCTATTAGTACACTTGGAAATATGTTAATATAGCAACATCGAATGGAAAGCATACCCTCAAAGTTTATACATCCTTCGATTTAATACACTATCTCAGGGTGTAGCCTTCTAGAGAGGAACCCAGGGAATCAGAGGGTGTCCCCCACTCTCCCAGTGCTAGAGCTTTCCAAGTCGTCAAAGTATCGAGAGAGACAAATCGTAGAACAGTTACTTAAATATACACAATCAATCCGTGAGGCCAGATAACTCAATAACCAACCCAAAACTCCACGAGGCATGCTAAATCTTGTCAGACATATAGATTCCGTGAATGATTGCCGCATGATTCTTAAAATGCATCACACTGTCAAGCGTGACTGCCGCACATTCGGGATGGGGGAAAGGACAGGGTTCGCGAGGCCGAAAAGGGTGACGGCGGTCAAGGTGCCGCTGCAACGAATGTTTACTTCCAAGGTTATGGAGTCGCTCCTCCAACGGTAAGTGGGTATCACCTAGGCAGTAAAGGCACTGGTAGGGTTTGCATCTGACAGGAAAGAGATGGGGGATCGAGGAGTCCGACTCAGACTCGGACTTGACGGCGTTCAAGGGACATTCTGCGTCATTATCAAGAAAACTTCCCCTCGCGTGAATCCTCCGTATTCGGCGGGCTTTGCGGAACCTTCCCTCCTGCCGGATACAGAGCGACACCATATCATCGACAATGGAGACCCGCCAATCCACATTGCCCTCGGCACCACGAGTCGACGGCGGGTCGAAGAAGGCCTTCGCGATGCGTGATCGTTCCACCAACGCGTATCGAACAGGCCCTGAGGTGGAGAGAATGGGACTGAGCGACTCCGTATCTCCCTCGAGCTGCGCTCGCATGTCTTGCACCGGAGCGACGGCATCGTATTCTTTATGGATCTGCTTCAAGAGCTCCCGCTCTCGCGTTTTGATCTTTCGATCCACGGCTCGTTTGGCCTCCTCGTACTGATCGTAGATGGCGTGTCCCTCTGCACGGTAGATGAACGTGAATTGGTGCCGAATGCGCTGGAACAGCTCATCTCGGCGGCCGCGAAGCTCCTGGATTTCATCCTCCTGGCGGATACTTGCACTCTGCGCCTCGGTCAGCTCTTTGGGTCGTCGGGGGTCAATTCGTCGGCTCATCCGGTTGGCCGCTTGGATCAACTCCGTCCGAGGCGCCGTACCCCCGTATGCAGCTTGGGTGTCGTATCGGATCATGCGGGACAGGTAGTTGCGCTGGAAGATGGCTGAGTTGGTGTGATCCATGACCAGGTTGCGGACGGCCTCATTGGAATTGGGATCGTCTGGTGGATGCTCGTGTTAGTCTAGGCCCCCTGGGACCAGAAGCCTTAGGACTTACCATTGATGGCATTTCCCGTCGCTCGCCGGAGACAATAGGTCGTGAAGACCTGTACGAAGCCAGTCTCTTCTCCTAACCTTTTGATCCACTCGTGATACTTCTCGTAGGAGAGTGCCGTGTCGGCCGAGATGGAACAGCCCCTGGGGGTTTGCACAGGCGCACGGAACAACGGTACGTCCAGTAGATCCTCTTTCCACGGGATTAGTTGGCAGTTCAGTCCCTTTCGGACGCCCAGCGTCAGAACTGTCCTGGGGGTTGTATTCGGGAAAAGGTAGGCGTCGTCGTCGCAGGCGAGGCCGATGATATGGGATATGATACAGAAGACGGGATTGGTGTCGATAAAGAATGTGTAGGTTTTCCTGCACGCCTGTCAGATGGATGGACTCGATTTCTGGGCGGTCACTTACGGTCTCTTGCGCTTCTTGCGAGACTTGGTTCGGGTGAGCTTCAGCTGCAAAGTGAGCGCCACTTCCCCAGTGGTCCTGTTGTACTGGACGAACAAATCCAGGTCGCGGTAGGTAAGTCCAAGAAGGGCTCCGGGTCGGGATCCAGTGAACGCCGCGACCAGCAGGATCGTTGCCAGCTGCACCCGTTGCCGTTCGTGAGGGAAGGTGTTGGTGTCTGTCACCCAATGGCAACGCAGCAGCTCCACGAAATCTACCGCATCCAGGAGAGGCTTGTCGGTTTCGCTGCCGTCCAGCCTGTGTTCTTCGGCCAATGGACCGTTGATGAACTGTTCTAACGTTACTCGTGTATAGAAGCATTAACGTGTGCACCTTTCACTTACATTATAGATTTGCTTCAAGGTCAACGGACTGATCCGTCGACCCTTCCATTTGATGTAGAGCTGGCTCAGTTGATGCCAGTAGGTCTCGACCGAACTGATTTTCTTGACGGAGTAGTTGTTACACATCCAATGAAAAAAGTTCTTGATTCGACCCTCTATCGACCTTTTAAGTGTGTAATAGGGATCGATATCGACGGTGTCGCAATACCTAGAGATCGAGGATTAACAACGTGAGCAGGACGACTGTAGAATCAATACTGGAGGCGACTCACTCTCTCCACAAACCCTCGAGACGATCGATGTGTAAGTTGGTGACATCGGCGTAAAGAGTCGTTGATCGATGGTATTTATCAATCTTCTCGTATCGTGCGTTGTAGTATTCTCGAGCTGAGAGCTGGCTTCTCGTGGAGGAGGCGTGAGACGAGTTTGCGTCTTGCTTTTGAGCATGCAGCAGTGCTTTGCGACGAGCCATCGCAGTTGGCGGTGAGGATAACTGCCTGTGTGCAGAACGAGTGAAGGCGAGTCCTGGAGAACAGCAGTAAAAAGAGGGAAGTAAGTTGGGAAGAGAGGAATGCAGAGGGGGGGAGGGCCATCTTTAGAGGCGCCTGAAGCAGCCGGGGGTCCCAGTGTGTACACCTCGCCCCCTCTCTCTTTCTCTTCTCGCCTCTTTCCCTCCTCATCTCTGCACTGCCCGACCACGCATCGAGGATTTAATGGGCGACCCATGGTAAAGTGATAGAGATGATCAAGGAGTTGATGCAGGAACGTCTTGACTCAATGCGATCGACTAGCGCGCAAGCCTGCATGCAGCCATTGAGAGAGAGGGGATTGGTGGGGGAGCGCGTCAGCCGTCCAGGCGGCGTGGTATGGGCAGGGGACCCTGGTGCAAAAGGTGCTTAAAACAGCGTCCACGTCTACCGAAAACGGCTACCTTTTTACCCCGATCTAGTTTAAGAAAATAATATTTATTACTAAAAATAATTAAATATATAGAAATATATTATTACTAAGAGGATATTATTATAAGTAATATAGTTATAACCCGATTTAATTGTATAGTTATAGAGGCGTAACATCATCTATTACGCGGGGTCGGGGTCGGGGTATTACAGCACGCTAATCATATTGAGCCTACACACGCTAATAGACGGTGAACCCTTCTACGGGATTTCTGAAGGATTTTCAGTTATTTGAGCAGGCCTCACCGCTTTGTTGGTGGGGGATCACCCGATAACCCACTCAGGTGAGCGCGCGCATCTAGAAGACTTGGCTTTGTGGATCTTCAGCCTTGAGTATGGGAGCCGTGCAGTGGCGTGATGCTGTCATCTAGCACTTCTACAAGCTGAACAAGGTGATTAGCATATCACGTTGCTGCTGGCCGGCTTGTTCCTGAACGGCTGCCCGGGACACAATTTCTGACTGCATGCACACCTACATTGACAGCGTGCGGGTCGTTCAGCCAGCTCTGCGATAAGCAGTTTTCAACGTTAGCAATGCTGCTTTGCCAGCAGTGCAGCACGAAGGACCCTGGTTGCCTTGTCGATCACCGACGTAGGAGGTAGATGAGAACATGTACAATTCAAGTGTCTTGATAAGCAGCAGTAGCGTCGCAGTGTCTATATACGCTTTACTACACAGAGTCGGGAGATTAGTGGTAGTGGGCAGCTCAACCTTGCACTACTATATATCGTTTAGCCGTCTTCAACTCATGACGTGCGACGCTTCCACAGGTCTTGCGGAGGTAGAGGAACGTCGTCGAGAGCAAAACCGCCTTGCACAACGCAGATTTCGACGTAAGTACACACTGCTGAGTGGCCATGAACTAAACCGATGGATGACGACTGATCTTGAGCGATCTCGACATCTAGAGAAACACAGAAAACGAAAGTCCGTAGATCAACATCAACGCACTCGCAGTCTGGATTCCGATGCTCAAAGCCCGGAAGATGCCGTTCTGCCTGAAGCCCGAGATACATCTGGTCTGGACGATAAGAGGTCTTTGACAAGCCTGCACGATCCAATCGCTCCTGGAGTCGATACTCTTGTGGTCCCAGATAACATGGAATTCGGCAACATCGGTACGCTTTGGATGACAGGCCCAGGCTTCGATCCTGCGCCTAACTTCTCGCAAATCGAGTCATCCCAAGCGAAAAAGAATGAGGAACCTCTCGAGTGTTCCCCTTGCATTGACTCCGATGTTCTTTGGGAGAACCTCGGCGGAGATGGAACTGCGACTTACACTCCTAAGAGCAATCACGAAGGTCGCTTTCGGGCGAGTACGCTCCACACGGCAGTGCAGAAGGGCAACGGCAGGATCGTGCGTCTCCTGCTCGAACATGGGGCAGACTGCAATAGCAAGGACGCTGCTGGCTTCACACCTTTGCTCCATGCCACGATTGGAGGCTACGAAGAGGTGACGGATCTGCTGTTGTCGTACGGAGCCGGTTATCAACATGTTGATGATTGCCATCGATCAGCTCTGCATTGGGCTGTAATCCACGGCCGTGAGCGTCTGCTACAGAAGCTTCTGAAGCATTGTGCAGGGAATTGTGCTTTAGTAAACGGATATACCATAGAGGGAAGGACGGCGTTACATATTGCTGTTGAGATGGGTTTCGAACCAGCCGTAGAATTACTATTAGAACATGGGGCGAAGATTGACTGATTGTCGATTGTGCCAGAAAGTGTGATCTACAAGCTATTGACAGGCCAATTAGACCTCAAGAATGATAGACACATAGCTGTGGATTTAACCAATATCTCAACTAGGTAAGTAGATTGGCTAAATCCTATTACTACTCTAGAAGGATTCTTCTTCTTTAAAAGGGAGGTTCTACAACTATTTTCAATTCTGAATTATAGTCCTCAACTTTGCTACTATAATCTAACATACCGAAAACAATCGGAGTGAAGCGCTTCGTCGCCACCATGACCGATAATAAGACCGATTACACTGTCACATCCCTTCTGAGTCAAAAATCGGAATCACAAAGAGTACTCAGGAATTATCTAGCCTTCATGAAGACTAGAGGGACTTTAGTACAGTGCATCCGCTCCGGTAATGGAGGGGAGTATGCCGGTTATAATACCATCGAATTGATGAAAGAATATGGACTAAAATGGGAGCCGACCGCCCCTTATGATCCTAGTTAAAATGGTGTGGCCGAACGTTGCTTTCGTACTCTATTCGAGCGGACTCACTCGATATTGGCCAATGCCAAATCAAATTCAACGATTTGGGGGGAGGCGATAAGCACTGTCACCTACCTTAAGAATGAAGTCCTACCAAAGGACTTGACAAAATAACACCCTACGAAGCCTGGCACAAGAAGAAACCGGGTCTTTCGAATTTACACACCTTCAGGTATGATGTCTATCATCATCTAGTAGAGGCGCGTCGAAAGCTCGATGGCAAGAGCATAAAGTATCGCTTTCTAGGCTATGAGGGAGCCAATCAATTCCGCCCATGGACCGGTGATCGAGTGATCGTATCCAGTGATGTAGTATGGAATGAATTACTCTTCACCGAAGTAGGGGGCGAAGACCTTGCGGCACTGATTTTCGATGACACCAGTACTGAATCTATCGAAAAGTCGGAATTCAACGAAAGTTCCGATGGTCACCCTCATCAAACACCACCATCAAGCTTCATCATCGAAGATGCCGAGCCAACCGTTATCAATGCCGGTGCTCAAGAAGCTGAGTCTGTTGATTCTGATGTTAGTATTGATTCAGATAACTCAGAAACCTCACCCGACGAGGAAATTCCTAGCACTGGGCTTCGTCGAGCTGCTGCTGACAGTGTCGACTATAGAACACTACAAGATCCATGGAGCAAAAGCTCCAAGCGAGAATTTGCAATCCGAGCAAACAAAGGTCCAGATAGAATCCGAATGCCCAAGTTCTATTGAACAGGCCAAGCAAAGGACGGACTGGGACCTCTGGAAGGCTGCCGCTCAAAGCGAGATTGACGCTCTCCAAACGAATAATACTTATAGTCTACTAGCACCTTCACCTGGCCAGCGTGTATTACCAACCCGCTGGGTATTCAACGTCAAAAGAGGTGCATCGGGTGAAATCATCAAATATAAAGCTCGGTGCATGTGTGGTCAGATCCTCTATTGCCAAAACGCTACTTGCGCTGGCGGCTAAATATGACTACGAAATCGAGCAGATGGACGTCATTATTGCTTTTCTGGAAGCAAATATCTACAAAAAGAGGTGTGGGTGCAGCAACCCCATGGATTTGAACAAACGGGGTCAGCCAAGGAAATTCTAGCTTGTCGATTGACCAAGACACTCTATGGCCTGAAGCAAGCACCGAGGGAATGATATTCCACCCTCAAAACTTATCTAATATCTATAGGCTATCAGCGCATAGACAAAAATCATTCGGTGTTCACCCACGAAAATGGCACCATTATCGCCATCTATGTAGATGATTTACTAATTTTGGGACCGAATATATCGAACATCAAAGTCCTGAAGCGTCAACTTTCTGAGTGCTAGCAAACGAAAGACCTAGGCCCAATCGGCTGGTAGCTAGGCATGAATATTACTCGCAACCGATCCGAGCGAGTTCTATGGATTAATCAATCCACCTATATCAAGCGCGCCGTCGAACTAATGCGCATGAGCGACTGCCAGCCCGCCAAGAGTCCAATGGACTCTAGGAGTCAACTGAAGAAGGGGGTTCATCGGAACTCCGACTGAATAGAATATCAATCCACCCCTGAAGAACGAGCAGGATATCAATCCATAATCGGTACACTGCTTTGGATCGCCTGTCAGACCCGGCCAGATATTGCCTATGTAGTGAGCCGGTGCAGTAGATATGCTGCTATTCCTTAGCCTGACCATGATACCGCAATCAAGCGGATTGTGAGGTATTCGGCTGGAAGCAGTGATCTAGGACTGAAATACGGTCCTACCAAAGTTGAAGGAACAGAGGGAGCAGACGAAGGAGGTCTAGTGGGTTATACCGATTCGGCCTATGCTGATTGCTTACCAAGCTCCACGTCCGGCTATATCTATTTCTTGTGGAATGGACCAATCAGCTGGAGTTCCAAACGCCAGCCCAGCTTGTCAGTACATTTACTGCTGAGGCCGAAAACGTTGGCGAATGCCAGGCTTCCAAAGAAGTCAAATTCCTAGTCCAAGCACTGAAAGAGGTGGGCTACGAAGGTCAGGATACTAGGCCGGCCACCATTTTGGCCGATCATCAGACGGCGATCAAAATGGCCAGCAATCCGGTCAATCAGCCCCGGGCAAAGCATATTGACGTCGCTTATCATTTTGTATAAGACGAAGTGGAAAAGGGGGCAATCAAATTGAAATACATACCCACCGACCAGATGGTGGCCGATGGTCTTACCAAGCCACTGGAACTCACCAGATTCCTGGCCTCTAGGTCCATGATGGGGCTGAGTCCAGGTGGTTATGAAGAGGTGGATCAGGGTTAAATACCATAGACATTGAAGCTGTAGAGCTCAATTTCCAAAAGAGAGTGTTGGAATTTGGGGTGGTGCACCAAGGGTTCATCCCTATGTTGAAAATTTCCTTACTAGCCCATGTCGGCATGGCATCCGTCAGTAATGCCGAGGCTCACCCGGGGTTCCTGAACACTAAAGAATCGATGTGCTCACCATTCATATTAGGATCTTTCTGTCTACTCCCTTGAGGATCAACGTTAATAATGAAGGATACTACAATCTAGGTACGCTTATAAGCTATGTAACATGTATCTTTATCGTGAAATGCGATGTTGGAAGAGGTGATCCCGTAGTCAGAAATTTGATGGTTCTTGCCAAGAAATGACAGATGCCAGACTTGCCACGATGGGATAGGGCTGGCCCTACCGCTGCAGAGATTTTACTCTCCGAACACTCTTCCTTCGTAGAGCCACCATAGTCAATGCTCAGTCTATTGCTTTATCTAACATTGCCTAACATTATATAACACCTGTACCACCTGTGACTCCCCGTGCAAGCCGGCTCTTGGCTTGCCAGGACTTTCGATGTCGATCTCCGTACAGAGGTACTTTAGACACCAAAAGTTCTGACAGACGCTAATAGCGCCACACAATATGTAAGGTACATTGCTAAGTGCGACTTTTTGCCTGGTGGTAGAGCGGCAGAGAGCACAGCCTTAGTCCCAGGCTAAAACCGGGGATTTATTTAGTAAGACGATCTCCAGATACGGGGGAGTTCATTGGTCAGCAGGGCGAAGCTGATCACTAGCTGTGGCTTCAGTTATCAGTACTAACAAATGTTACCCCAGCAGGTCGGTGATAAAGACCATTGTGCACTAGCGACTTGGCAGAGACCGCCCGCCAAAATTGTTCACGTTTCTCCACCTCTTCATTAGCTACTAGTATGTCGTCTCCTACTACTCACGTTCTTAAAAAAGTATGTCTCTGCAAGTCTAGGCTCTCCTTGGTGGTAACGGCTAAATGAAATCATTTCTAGAGATCTTTGGTGGGCTCTCTGCCAAGTCGCTAGAATAGTGTACACTGGTTTTTATCACCGACTTGCCCAGATACCGTAGTAGAGTCAACTGAGGATCGCTCGAAGGATCAATCCCGTCCAGCTGGAATCGTCAGCTGAAAGACTACTTTGATGGCACCGTGCGCCCCCAGGCAATTCTGAGGCGCCCGTGACGACCCGTGTAAGCCGGCTCTTGACAAGCCAGAACTTACGATGTCCACCTCCGTATGGAGTGTCAGCAACTTGATACAACCTGGCTCATCCTTCGTTTGTTATGTGCCGTGTTGCCAATCAACGAATCACCCAGGAAAGGCTGGAATACGGATTTCTTTGGGGGGCCTGGAAGTCAGCAATATGCCTCAACGACCTGATGCCTCTTCTGTAGGATTGGCATGGAAGGAGACCGCATACAAGGCTATAAAGTCTTGCTTGTCTCTCGCTGGCATCGTCGTAAAATTCTCACGTCTCCTTCAACATGGCATTTTGGCGCAGCTTCCTCTGGTCTCTGACTGTTTCACCCCTTTCACTATGTGCTGTCCTCCTAGAGTCTCAAGTCCGCAATGTGGAGCGAGGCTCTGCTTGCGTGAATGGTCCGGCCACGCGAGCTTGCTGGACGAATGGATACAGTATCGCTACCGACTCTGACCAAAAGTTTCCAACAACCGGCAAAACGGTGTCTTATACCCTGGAAGTTACCAACACGACTTGCAACCCTGACGGCAGTGGATCCAGGATCTGTATGCTTGTCAACGGTCAGTATCCTGGTCCGACGCTTCGGGCCTCATGGGGCGATACCCTGGACATCACGGTCAAGAATTCTCTGCAGAATAACGGAACCTCGATCCATTATGTACGTGACGATATATCTCATCAACATTGGGGATTGTGAAGCTTACTTGCGCTTTTAAAGCACGGCGTTCGCCAACATTACAGCCCCGGAAGTGATGGAGTGAATGGCATCACTCAATGTGCCATTGCTCCAGGTGACTCGGCAACATACAGTTTCCAAGCAACTCAATATGGGACCTCATGGTATCATTCGCACACATCTCTCCAATACGGCGACGGTGTCTTCGGGCCTATAGTGATCGACGGGCCGGCTTCAGCGAATTATGACATCGATCTAGGTCCCTACACATTCAACGAAATCTTTGGGACAACCACGGCTTGGCAGGCCGGCGCACTCGCGCATGCGAGCATCCAGCTGAGGGGAGGACCACCACGGGGGACAAGTCTACTCATTAACGGCACAAGCACGAACGCCGCCGGCGGGGGAACTTACAACAACGTCACCATCCAAAGCGGAAAGAAATATCGCCTACGTCTCATCAATACTTCAGTGAATACATATATCCGAGTATCCCTGGATAACCACCTCCTAACAGTGATTGCCGCCGACTTCGTCCCTATCAGCCCCTTTACGACGGACTACCTATTGATTGCCATTGGGCAGCGTTACGACGTGATCATTGACGCGAACCAGACTTCGGGGAATTATTGGTTCCGCGCAGACGTCCCTAAGCTGTGCTTTAGTGGTACCATCCGCAATGGCAGTGCCATTTGGACTTATGGAAGCCCAGCTAACCAGACGATTCCTACTTCTTCTCCGTGGCCCAACGAAACTTCACAATGTATCGAGCCTGTGGTGAGACCTTACTGGGACGAAGCCGTGTAAGCATACCCAACGAGGTTTTGCCCGTTGAACGTCTTGCTTACACTAGACTCTACTCCTACAGACCAAGAGCCTCCTTTTCCAATACCCTGGACGCCAATCTCACCAATGCAGTTGCCATGCCAAACGGAGACAGCATGGTGGTATGGGTTCTGAACAATCCCATCTGGACTGATTACGCCGACCCTACCCTCGGCTACGTGATGCGCGGCGATACCAACTATCCCAAACTTTTCAACACTATCGACGCCAGCAGTGAAGGATCATGGAACTACTGGTTGATCGTAAACGACCCGACCGCATTTCCCATCCCGCACCCAATCCATCTACACGGCCATGATTTCTTCGTGATCGGCAACGGCGCGGGACTATTCGATGAGGCGACAGCCAACCTCAACTGGCAGAATCCGACGAGACGCGACACTACCTCGCTTCCTGCCGCCGGCTGGCTGGCGATCGCATATCGATCCGATAATCCTGGGACGTGGCTGATGCACTGCCACATTGCATTTCATATTGCCGAGGGATTTGGCATGCAATTCATCGAAGCACCGGACAATACGACGTTGCCGGATGAAAACACTTTCAACCAGACTTGCAGCAATTGGAAGGCGTATCAAACGACGGAGCTTTACCAGTCCGAAGACTCGGGACTTTGATTTCCCGTCTAGACGGGTTGCGGGGCGCTGAGGAGATCAGATGTAAGCGTAAGCATAAGCGTAGAAAATACAAGGGGTAATACAGAGTATCACTAAGCCATAAGCATAGAAAATACAAAGAATAATACAGAGTATCACTAAGCCAAAAGGTCCGCGGGTGCGTGAACGAGTCTACGTAAAGTACAGTTATAACCCCATTTGGCAATCCACTCAGCAAGCATAGGCGTATCTGGGTAAGCCAAAGGCGTTGCACTAGACAAGGTGATGCAGTAGTTTTGGCCCCGTGTGAGAGTCTTACTTATTGTCTACTACACTCTAGACCAATTCGGTACCCGCTCGTTTGCCTAATTCCCTCTTCAAGTAAAACAGGTCCCGTGTGAAGTGGCAAACGTTAGGCTTGGCGAATTCGCGCGCGGCTTCCCAAAAGAAACTGATCGAGCTTCAGCGCTGTCCACACGGCGAAAAGCAAATTGGCAAGATGCTCCACACAGCGCTGAGTGAGCTGTTTGATCGGTCATGCGTACAGAACGAGATCTTCCGGGCCGTTCGGGATCCATGCAGTCCTTCGTTGAAACAATGGCCATGTATAGACACTTACAGTCGGCCGGACATTCACTCATTCTGGAGGACATTTTCCTGCCAGATCCTTTGTCCAGCCGCCCCGATACATCTACGTCCCTCACTATTACCACCGATCAAAATTACTTAACGACGGTCCATCGTGCATAGCGATGGGGAGAAAGGAGGTGAGTGGCCGAACTGATGGCATCTCCCACCTCCGTCAAATCATCGACCAAGCAGGCATCACACCCGAGATCGAGGCTTGGAAATTCGATGGTGCTGGCACAGAAGACGACCCGTACATCGTTCTGTGGATTGACGACGATGCTCGAAACCCCATGTTATACAGCCAGCGGAAGAAGTGGAGTATTACTGCGTTGGCCTCTCTCTCTACGCTCGCCGTCGCACTGTTATCCAGCGTGTATGCGGGAGGTCGAGATCCGATTGTGCGGGAGTTTGGCATCGGAGGCGAAGTCTTCACGCTCGGCGTATCGCTGTTCGTTCTGGGCTTCGCTCTTGGTCCTCTGCTGTGGGCACCGCTTTCAGAGCTCTTCGGCCGCCAGATCCTGTTCGCCATTACCTACGGAGCACTCACTGCCTTCAATGCGGGAGCGGCAGGAAGCAAGAACATCCAGACGTTGCTCATCCTGCGATTCTTGGCTGGAGCCATTGGATCGAGCCCACTGACCGGGGCCGTGGGTGTGATTGCAGACCTGTTTGCCGCAAGAGAGCGAGGTCCGGCCATGTCGTTGTTCGCCGCAGCGCCTTTTTTGGGTCCGGTGCTCGGCCCCGTTATCGGAGGCTTTATCGGCGAGACGGTCGGTTGGCGTTGGATCGAAGGAGTGATGGCGATATTCACGGGTGTCCTGTGGTTGGTTGGCATGCTAGTCATCCCAGAGACATATGCACCCGTTCTCCAACGTCGTCGTGCGCAGAAACTCAGCAAGATGACTGGCAAAGTCTACAAGAGCCGTGGTGATGTCGACCGTGGCCAACCGACCTTCCGCCAGGTGTTCCGGACTTCTCTTCTACGCCCGTGGGTGTTGCTCTTCCGTGAGCCCATCGTGTTGCTCTTGAGCGTCTACATGGCGATCATCTATGGAACACTCTACATGCTGCTCGACGCATTCCCAATCGTATATCAACAGGACCGCGGCTGGTCGCCAGGTCTTGGTGGACTGTCCTTTCTGGGCATAGCAATTGGTAGCTTCGCGGCCATCGCCTTCAGTCTGTGGGACAATAAACGCTATTGCAGAATCAGCGATAAATACCAAGGCTTTGCACCTCCAGAGGCACGCCTTCCGTGTGCGATGCTCGGTGGTATCTTGGTTCCCATTGGATTCTTTTGGTTTGCCTGTGAGTATCTTATCCCTCGACGTCGAGTCAAACTTTGAAACTGAACTGTGTGCCCAGGGACCAACTCTCCTGACATCCACTACCTGGTGTCAATCGCCGCAGGGATTCCAATGGGCGCCGGTATGATCATGATCTTCCTGGGAGTAGTGAGCTACCTGATTGACAGCTACACGCTCTTTGCCTCCTCCGTCCTCGCAGCAAACGGAGTCCTTCGTTCCCTCTTTGGCGCCGCCTTTCCGCTTTTTACAACCCAGATGTACGACTCATTGGGAATTCACTGGGCTTCGTCAGTCCCGGCTCTCTTGGCTTTGGCATGCGTTCCTTTCCCATTCCTGTTCTACAAGTACGGCGCAGCAATCCGTTCGAGATGCAAGTACGCCGCACAATCGCAGGAGTTCATGAAGAGGATTCAAGCCAAATCGCAGTCAGTTCAGTCAATAGTACAATCAAAGCATGAAACAGGCGCTCAGTAATACAAGGAAACGCGGTGTCCCTCTTGGCATGGCATTCTATGTGATAGAAAGCTGATCTTGTAAGAGTACGGTTCAAAGTGAATGTATAGAAGACTCGACGTCTGACTGGATAGATTAATTTCTGGTCACCATTCTGAACATTTTGTTCGTTGGCACAAGGAGAAGCTAGCAGGACTCAGTTAGTGACTTATCTGATGTTCTCACCTTTTTGCAATGCTCGCGGCACAATGGCTCTTTATGGTCTCGTCCTAATAGACATAAGTTGTCTCGATGTGCTTTGCTTGTAGAAAATGCAAATCTAGGGCCTGCATGCTGGCTATGATGTTGAAGGTATGTAGGAAAACTCTGCAGGGAGTAATAATATAGCCGGATGGGCTAATATAAGCGGGGGTTTCCATCCGTTTCCACCATATTCCATAGGTATATTCCAACTCTCCCCTTTGGAAACCTGAGCCTAGAAAGGAAATTTCGAAGCTATTCGAAGCTTCCATTTGGGAGTAGCTAGCTCCCCTTTTTATAGGCCGTCTAGCCTATCGTTTCTCAACTGTATTACGAGTATTACCTTATGTATTTTTTTTAATAACGTAATATAAATAGTAGCGTGCTATATCTAATACTATATATAGATAGCTAGAAATTAGATACTATAATTTAAGATTACGCTTTTAATATAATATATATATCCTGAATTTAATACAGTTAAACTAGTTTATAATAATATTAGGTATAATAATATCCGCTTAGTAATAATATTTTTCCGTGTATTTAATTATTTTTAGTAACGAATAATAATATTCGTGATATAATAATTATTATTAGTTTTATAGATATCCTTAGTATATATTATTATAGTATTTTACGGGGTATACTAATATTCTACGGTAGACTAGCCTTTAGAGGCCTAAGAGCCGCGATTTTACTTGCTAGTAGGCTAGCTAATAAGCTATTTCAGGTTAGTATTACTAATTACTAAGTACGTAGGAGTACTCTGTAATATTAGGTATTATAATATCCCCTTTATAATAATATCTAGACTAACCGTCGAGTTAGGATTTAGTACTAAGAATTAGTACAGACTGAATACTTAGTACTAGCTCTAGGTACCGACCCGAATACTTAGTACCTACTTCTAGTACCGACTCGCTAAGGCCTTAATACCTTAGCGAATTAGGCTGATACTACTTAAATCGCCAAGGTATCGCCAAGACGCCAAGCCCCTAATAAAATAGTAAGGGACACTAAAAATTTTCTAGAATTACCCCTATATTAAAAATAGATTTTTTTTAATTAGAATTTTAATACCCCTTTTAGTTCTCTGGGGATATATATTATCTTTTTGTATTACCTTAAAGAATTACCTAGATTAGGCTAGGTAATTATAATAATAATACTTAGTAATATAGTAGTAAATTATAGATATATTAGTAAATACTACTATAAATAGAAAATACCTATAGTATTATAGTTATTATTTTTATAGGAATAGTTATTACTTTTCTAATTATCTTATTTACTATTAAGAATTACCTAGGTAATAATAATAATACTAATTAGAAAAAATAATAGAAAATATAGTAAGAAATACTACTAAAAATAGAAAATATTACTAGATAAAATATCTTAGCGATTTAAGTTAATACTTTAGTACTAATACTTAGTATCTACCTAGGTACTAACTCGAGGTACTTAGTACCAGATTTTAGTATCGAATCGCTAAGACTCAAGTCGGGTACTCGACTCGAGTTCGAAGTACTAACTCGATGCGATTAGTCTAATAATATCCCTTAATAGAAATTACATATCGTTATAGACCGGTCTAATTGTACTAGACTAATCTTGAGGCCATTTTACCTTAGACGTGCCAAGCCGGGCAAGCCGATCGCTAAGCCCTTCGGGCTAGTAAGGCTGACTACGTAAGGTGTTACCGCCTAGCTACGTACCTTAGCGTCGCGAAGTAGTTTACTAGGATCGTAATAGAACCGTCTAGTTACTATTATTAATAGGTAATATTAAAAATTATTTATACTACTAAAAACGAATCTCGTTCTTAATATATCTAATTAAGTAATAGTATTAACTTTTTATAATAGTTCTCTTAACTAATAATACCTTACAAACCTTAATCTTAGTGTTATAATAAAAAACGCCGCTGCGTTAAGGGTATATTAGGAGTACCTATTACTTACTACCTACATGTTAACCCCTGTAGCCTAGGAACCTAGCGTATTACCCCCGCGTGAAAAACGGCTGAATCGATTGATTCTAATACTAGATTCCAAGCAACGTCGATAAAATACTTAACCCCGTACTTCCAAGTAGGGCTTATAGCAGCCTTAGTAGTATTACAAGCGTTTACTATTACGTGTAGTACTATCCTTAAAACGTAATAAAACTAGCGACGTACTATATTTACTATTATATATAGACGGCTAGGAATTAGATACTATGATTAAAATTAGCGCTAATGATATTATACGTGAAATCTTGATTTACTATAGTAATTACCGTTCCCAACTTGCTACCGCCTACAGACCGTCAGAAGGATCCATTGCCCGCCGCTAAGGTAGTCAGCATCGTTAACCCGAAGGAGCTTAGCGCCCGGCTTGGAAAAAGGCCGAGGTTCTGAGAGAGCCATATGTGCTTAGCTTCTACGCCTATTCTACAAGGATACCATCAATCCACCTACTTCGTCTATAAACCTTGCTCTACCAAACTGGGCTATCAACGTTGATCCTGCTGCATACTTTTGCCTGTGAATAGTGAATGTGTTCTTAGAATACAACTTGCACTACCTCTGTCATGTACATCTACCGGCTCCAGCCACTTTAAAAGCTTGCCCATACAACCTCCGCGTATCAAGTAAGGAATCTATCTTTTGTTCGTGTTCAACGAAGCAATCTTTTCAGCTCCCCAATGGTGTCAACTTCGAGGAAGAAAGCATCGCGCATCTCGATCCCCAATCCATCACGCAATTTCTGGGACAGGACAAGCGACATAAGGGAGTCAAGACCAAGGTCTCCAAGCTCAACCTCATCCGTAAGCTGGCCAACGTCGACCGCGAGCTCCTCGGCGATCATGACAAGTGCGCGCGCAGTAATATCCTCTACGCCTGTACCCTCACGTGCACCGCTCGATGAACCTGGGGTCGTGCCTGGGGTCATGCCTGTGGTCAGGCTTAGGGTTGTCAAGCCTCGAGTCGAGGAGCCCTGATCGAGCTGAGGCACAATCACTGGCGAGGAAGTCAGACTGTCCGAGGGTTGCGTTGGGCGGGCTGGTGTAACAGCGGGCGCAAGAAGTGAGGCAGGCTTGCTTTGAGCGGGCATTCGTGCAGTCGTCTTCGCTGCAGCATCCGGAGGACTGAAGAAGCGGTTGAGCATTACCCTCGGCCACTGCAGAAACAGGATGGCCTCTACGACCCCGACAATCTCAGAACCTTGGAGGATGTACACGTCGCCGACGAAGGAGTGGTTTTCCGCAGGCACCATCCTGACATAAGCCAAGTATCGACCGCCTGGAGTCAGTGGCTTTGCGAAACGCATCGATTTCCATGAGGGTGTGATGAAGAAGTTCTTCGTGTTCTCAAAGTGGGTACCGCCATTCAGAACGAAGCCGGACAGGGAGATACAACCATCGATGAAATGCGGTGGAACAGTCCAGGTACCGCTGGTATCGTGAGGGAAAAACACCTCAGCTACGGCCTCGTCTTCGTTGAGAATCACCGATTGCATGGTCCGATACATCTTTGAATAGTCCACCAGTTTCCCGAAGAGACTATAGGCGAGGTCGGTTGTCAGTTTGCTGGCTGATCCCGCGGCTGCCATGGCGTTCAGTGCTTCAATCCGAGATGTGATGAGTTTTGCAGAGCGAGACCAGTTTGAAAGCCAAGACGACGGATCTTCGTAGGATACCGTGGCGTGGCAATACCATAGCTCCTTTGCGGGATTGAACCATTTCACGTGGACCTCCATCTTGTTCAGGTCAGCCTCTGCAGCAATTTTAATGGGCTGAGGATCATGAGTGCTTTGCCGCTTGACCACTGGCTCGTGATACTCGAAATCTCGGACATTGATCCCACTGGAGGCCGAGCTCGGCAGTGCCTGGTCACGTATGCGTTTTGCCAAAGTGAATGCCATCTCGGCGTGGAGAAACTGTATGGGGTCAGCGCAATGCCTGATGTGTTAGGATGACCGTAATGATTTACCGACGAAGCAACGCCGTACCCGTTCATGGCATGGCCATCGACCACACCTTGTAGAGAGGGGTCCGTGATACTGGATTCGGCCATGATCTGAGCCGTGGTCCCGTCGTATCGCTCTGAAAGAAGTTGGTGAATACTAGATGTGGAGAAGCCCTTAACGGCAGCGGTGGGCCTGAGTTCGGCTTCGGCTCGTCCTTTCGTCAGGTTCCACTCCCCACGATACTGGATCCAGTAGTTCTTGTTATTCCATGCGTACGCTGGTGCATCAACTAGTCGAAGCGACTGCTCAAACGGACGATGATACGCATCCCAATCGAGATCCATTCCGGCATTGCACAACGCACAGAGGGCTTTGGCCATGGTTTTCCAATTGTCATCATCTCGGTGTAGACTCGAACATGCCAGGCGAGTTGCAGGCAGCGTCCGGCTGATAAATCCACACAAAGTAGGATGATGACCTATCTCAAGCCAAATGGTTGAGTCAGAGACTACGCCAGTATCCCACGCAACATTGAGGGCACCAGCAAAATCCACTTTCTCTCGAGTCGCAGCAGCCAAGTATGAGATATCGACCTTATCTAGCGAGGACAGTACTTTGGCATGCCGAGGCGAAATGATGGGGACACTGGGCTTCTTGCAGACGACCGCCTGGGTCTGTTCGACGAACTCATCCAGGAGAGCGTCCATTTGACGGGTATGATAGGCATGTGCGACTTGCAATTTGAAAGTTCTGTGGCCTGCTGTAGCCAGAGCCGCTGAAAGTGCATCCAAGTCTGCAATTGAGCCACCAACAACTGTTTCGTTGGGACTGTTGATACACGCAACCTCGACCGGAAGGCCATCTGCCGCTTCTACGATATTTGCCACGGAAGTGCGCACGGATAACATGCCATGAGTGTAAGAGGTGCATTTCGAATCCAGCAACAGGGCACGGGTGCCGACCAGGAATATGGCAACGCTGTCGGAGAGAACACCTGCCACAGCGAGGGCAGCATACTCTCCCAAGCTGTGACCAATGACGGCGCTTGGCTTGACTCCGAATGAAGTCCAGAGACGTGCCAAGGCAATCTCCACGCACACTATGGCCACATGCATAGACGCCGTCGAGACATCGTCCGGCTCGCAGGTCCCTGCAACAATGGGCAAGAAGGAAGAGAAGTTCTGTCGACGTGCAAGACTGTCCAGCTGATCCAGCTGCTGTCGGAACAGAGAAGAGTCTCGATACAACTGTTTGCCGATGCCGACATAGAAGGTACCTTGTCCGGTGAAAGCAAAGATCACAGGAGGCTGTTTCCCAGAGTGTGGCTTTTGGGCGAGAGAGGTCTCGATGTGAGGTCGGAGCATATCAACAGCTTCAGTCCGGGAGGTGGCAAGGATGGAGACCTGGTAGTTGTAGTGTGATCTCCTGGCCGTCAGGGTGTACGACAAATCTGTGATGGAGACGTTTTCGTTTGTTTGAATGTAATCCACAAGACGTTTGAGGTTTTCGTGGAGAGAAATGGCCGTCTTCGCTGAGACAGTAATGACCTGTCCTTGCCGCGTGTCCTCGCCGATCCTTGGCCGTGGCTTCGCCTCTTCTACGATGATGGAAGTGTTCCCACCAGCAGCTCCAAAGTTGTTCACCATGGCTAGCCGCGGTTTCTTGCCTGGTCCCCAGGAAGTTGCCGTGTAAGGAATGACCACATTCCGGTTCGTCAAATCAGGCAGAGCCGGATTCAATCGTGTCTTGATCCCAATATGAGGGGGTATGATACCTTTCTGGAAGACTAACATGGTCTTGATGAAGGCCATGATGCCAGCAGCCGCCTCTCCGTGGCCCAGGTTGGACTTGACTGTTCCAATGTGGAGAGGGACATCGTGGGCCCGGCCACGGCCGTTCTCAGGGGCGAACACGCTTGTGACCGATTTCATCTCTGTCTTATCACCTGCCTGGGTTCCCGTGCCGTGCATCTCGACATAGCCGACCGCCAATGGGTCGATTCCGGCCCGTCTGACTACCTGCGTGTAAAGATGGGCCTGCGCCTCGTCGTGGGGATGTGTGATGGACACGGCTTCCGCCGAATGATCCGTGGCTGCGGACAACACAACAGCAAGAATGTTGTCGTTGTCAGCCTCAGCGTCTTCGAATCGTTTCAATACGACGCTTCCAACGCCTGAAATGATGGGTTAAAGAGTCAGCAGGTGTCTTGAACGAATACTTGGAGGCTAGGGTAGGATAAGACACATGGCTAGAGTCGGTCGGTCGGCCGGCATATTTCAAGCAAGAATGCTAGAAACGATCTTGTTAGAGACCGTTCTAACACAAAAGCCCGAAAAACGTCTTGGATGAGCGCACCCAGCCAAGTCTCTCATCCTACCTTTTACCAATTGGTCAGGCTTACCATCAGACCTGCAATAGCCATTGGCACCCTCATCCCACGTTTTACAATTTCCAGTAGGCGACAAGAAGTGGCCATTGCTCAACCCAGCGTAGACATCCGAGTTGGTGATAATGTTCAGGCCCCCGGTGATAGCCATATCGACGTCTCCGCTCCACAGGGACGAACATGCAGTCTGAATTGCGGCCAAGCTAGATGAGCATGCCGTATCGACGCTGAAACTCGGGCCCCAGAACTTGAAGAAGTAGTTGATGCGACCAGGGGCAAAGGCTCTGCATCCCCCAGGGATGAAGTAAGTGCTGATTTCTTGCCCGGAGTTGACCTCGCGATAGTCGTCACTGGCTTGTCCGTAGAATGTGCCCACCCGCCGAGCATGTATGCCTCGACCACGCACATACCCTGCATGCTCGAGGGCCTCATAGGCGGTCACAAGGGCCAGTCGATGCATCGGGTCGGTTTGCTCAGCCTCACGTGGGCTCATCCCAAAAAACGTTGCGTCGAATGCGCCAGGATTGTCCACGAAGCAGCCGTAGGGTGTCTTGGACGTGTTGTGCTTTTTTCCTGTTGGATCAACGTGGGTCTCTGCATTGAATCTATCGGAAGGGACGCGAGTATGGGCATCTTTCGCTTGCGCCAACAGCTCCCAAAACTTTTCAGTGCTATCAGCTCCTCCAGGAAATCGGCATGCCATGCCCACGACGGCTAACTTAGACGACTGCGGGTCTCTGGGCCGGCTGATCCCTAGAGGAAGACTCACGACTGCGGACATCATATCCTGGCTCGACGGAATTGAGTTAGGAAGCTCGCTTCGCCAGTGCTCAAGCAGACTCTCGAGATAGTGTGACGGTTGAATGCTGATAAGCTTGATGGAGTCTTGCGAATGTTGCCTCAACCAATCGGTAACGCTTTTGACGGTTAGATCCCAATGGATTCTCTGCGTCAGCATCTCCTCCATGATGCCTTCGAGCAGCGTCGTGGCGTCGGTCAGCTCAAACGCGGTTCCCGTCACAGGAGAGAATAGTGGAAGATGCATTTGGTGTCCTTGGTCGATCTTGGGGACGATTTGCCGAACGTGCTCCGTGCCGTAAGCTCTGGCCGTGTGCCAAAAGCCCTGAACTTTCCTCATTGGCACATTCTTCGTATGCTTGAAGAACTCACACTCTGAGAAGAGAGCTTTAAGAGTTGACGGTGGACCACCGATGCTGACAGACTTTCCATCGACGTTGAAGACCGATGCCATACTCGTCATGGGATATGCCTAGTGTGCTTTTTAGCACTGAAGCGATGTACACTGGAATATTGACTCACCTTGTCAATGTTGAAACGAGCTACTGCTTCGTGGGCGTCTTTCTCGTCAGCTCCGTGGGCACAGTATATCCAGGCGCCTTCGGCATTGATCTCGTCCGATGAGACCTCGAGTGACCGACAAACTTGGTCAACGACAAGTCCAAATCTAAATGCGACCCGAGTTATATGTTCAGCGATGCTTGGGATCATTGATATGCTGGGAGAGAGCCCGACAGCTGCCGCGGAGAGCAAGCCTGGACCTCTTCCGATGAGAGACGTATTCGACGCCCGAAAGTTGTACTCGAGTGGGTGAGCTTCATGGTATCTGTGAGACATCAGCACGCTTCTTCTTCATCACTTGTGATTCGAGATACATACGCAATGAAGCTACCCAACTGGAATACGACAACCAGCACTCGCTCCACAGCTCCGCCAAGGGACGTTTTCCGAAGCTGAACGACGTGGTCGGTCAAGTCTAAGACGCTCTCAAAGGATGGTACCACATCTCGCTGAGCTCGGTTCAGTCGACTGCATTCTTCTTTCAAAGCTGAGGTGACCGAGTCGAGAAACGAAGCAAGGATTGCGTGGTCTTTCTCCTTGCTGAGCAGGTGCAACTTCCTGAAAAGATCCCGTTGGTCGCCCTCCGGGTCTCCCTGGGGAATTTCACCGGAGAAGTAGAGAACCTTTGCCGGGGACATGTTCAACGAAGGTTTGTTTCCCGCAGACGTCTTTGAAAACACACAGTCCAGAGATTCGTGAAGACTTAATCATTACTCCAATATTTACGTGGGACTATATCAAGTGAAGACATATATCACTTGCGCAAGGATTCTTCAGCCGCCTTACATACAAGTCTCTTATCGGCCACTTGATTAACAGCATCATATTGATAGATGGGATGAGCCGGATTGTCATCAACGTGCAGCAGTAAGCGTGCTATTATGGGTAAGAAAGGCCTCGCAAATCCGTGTTTCCCGCCTGTCACTGCTGTCAGAGCCGAACCCGAAAACATGTCGAATGCTAATTTCACATTATTGGTCACATTTGTGACGCAGGATTCACCGCCAGTCTTATCTCTGTCACCGCCAGTCTTATTCCTCTCAAGACGACATGCTTACTGTTTAGTACGTGCAATCTGCAAGCCTTTAGGAGGCCATTTAGACCTCAGGGGTAATAGACGCACAAGCCGTGATATCTCGGCTAAGCGAGTAAATCGGCTGAACTGTACGATAAACACTTCTTCAATCAATCAATCGATTTCAAATACTAAATCAACCTCCATAGTAGCCGAGTAAGTAAGCTTACTGTCGGATACTTACGGCCAGCCCCCAATTTTCTTATGCTTAGCTTACGGTTTATTAGACCCGCAGGATTCATTACATGATGTGACATCCATTTGGAACGCCCACTATGCCAGGAAAACGCCAGAAGCCCCTATATAGGAAAGTAGTTGGGAAGACAGTGAAGCAGAAGTGCAATCCATCTCAAGCTCTTAGCAATCCTGTTCGAATTTTGTGCTGTTCCATTCTACGAAAACATCCCTGCACCATCTATTAAGCTATCATGTCGAGTTCTCTTGAAGATGTGAGGCAGCTTTTGGCGTCCAAGGATGGAATTTCGAAGAAGCTCCTGCTGCGTGATCTGCACGAGATCATTGTCGGTGCAGAGACGCCCGAGGAAACTGCCACACGCATGTAAGTAAAATCTCCTTTTGGAGAACTCTATTCAGACCGTCTCGCTCACATCTTTGTAGCTCGCTTTATGTCAGAACAATCAATAGACCTCGATCTCCTCGCCATGACTAACCACTTCCGTAGCCACTGCAAACCTCAGTGGCTCGAATCGGCCATGATCTGAAGATTTTTCAAACTCTCGCCGACTCGGGACCGAAGACTCTCGAGGAACTCCAGCAGGAAACGAAGGCTCATCCCATCACTCTTGGTGCGTTCTATTCTGCCAACCCTTCGCTTCGAGGCTTGATGAATTCGATCGTGGCCACGAAAGATCGATGCCTCATCGGCAATGGTGCTATGTTGCAGTGGTGAAAACGGCCATGATCAAGTTCATCAAGCCTCGCGCGCTTCCTGGTAGCCTATGCTTATCCTCGCGCCAGGCCGCCTGCTTCGATACATGGCCTCTGTCGGCATGATTCGCGAGCCAAGTGCCAACCGGTTCGAAGCCAACAAGAAATGCCAGAACCTTGCAAAGCCAGCGGCAGTCACAATAGTGACGCATTTGTAAGTGACGCTTGAAGCCGCCGATGTAAAGAATATGATGATGATGATTCGTTCTGTGCGTGTAGCTTTGAGAATTGCTGTCCTCTATTCCAGGAAATGCCCGCTTTCTTGCGCAGGAGCGAATACCAGGACGTCACCGATGGGAAGGCCACTGTCTTCCAGCCTGCGTACAAGACCGACTTGGACACGTACACGTGGTTCTCCAAGAATCCCGAGCACAGGGGAGCTCTGATCAAGTACATGGCGATGGAGCAAACGGTCCGCGGCCGCTGGTTGGACGAATATCCGTTCGAGCGTGAAACAATGAGCTGGGATGCCAACCAGCCTGTGTTCGTGGACGTCGGTGGCAACGTTGGCCACTATTGCGCATTGTTCAAAACCCGCTTTCCTGCAGTTCCTGGCCGTGTCATCTTGCAAGATCTGCCCTCTACCCTTGCTCATGCGGTGCAGACTCCGGGCGTTGAAGCTCTTGGACACGATTTCTTTGAGCCTCAACCTATCAAAGGTTAGTGAACCATTCGAACGGGTGAATCTACCAGATATCCATGCATGCTGATGGTTCCGTCTAGGCGCCAAGTATTATCACCTTGGTTGGATCCTCCATAATTGGAGCGATGAGAAGGCGAAGGAGATCCTCTATAAGATCAAGTCCGCAATGACTGCTCAGTCCACACTTCTGATCAATGACCTGGTACTGCCCGAAGCCGGAGTACCCGCCTTTTCAGCTTCACTCGACCTCGTGATGTTAGGTGCCTGCGGCAGTCGAGAGCGTCGGATGAAGGAGTGGCAGGAGCTACTGGACGACGTCGGTTTGGTTATCAAGGACTGCATCATTTACAATCGCGAGCTCTGCCACGGTATAATCTGTGCTACGTTGACGTGAGGGTTGCTTAAGGAACTGAACTACCATCTGCGGCTGTACATCGACTTAGAACAATCAGATTTCTCTGCCACTGCCCCACCTGTTATCCATGCCGATGGCTGATGGGTTCTGAACGTGGTCATTCTCTACCTTCTCCAATTGCAGCGACACTGGATTAGCAGTCTTCTTTCATCTTAAATGCATCTTTTTTGTTGCTGCCACTGCACTGTTGAGAGACCGGCGGGAACAGGCTGGACACCGAACGGACTAGATGAGCCCTTCTCGCAATCTCAGGAGGATAAGTGTTGGACAGTGTGTCTTTTATGATGCGGCAATGGCCAATTCAAGCCACCCTCGTGCACCCGATCGGGGGCTACCATTTCTCAAGGTAAAGAATACTCTGCTTCTGATCACGCAATCATTTCCTAGCAAAAATGCCATCATCTTCATAGAAACCATATCGATTGACTTTTTGAGGCCGGAGTATACTCGAGCCCATACCAGTCTTGTGAAGATCTGGTCGTCTGGCACTCGTTAGGCATCTCAAGAAGCAAAAGGATGACTTTGCGTAGCCCCCGTGAGATTTGACCCAGAGGATCGATGATATTGATGGCTGTCGCCTGAAGGGGGTACTGCTCAGCCTACATTCACGCTGTTGGGATAACGGAAAGTCGCCTCGAGGCTCCAGCTTCGAGGCTCAAGGCTCAAGGACTCGACTTTGTGAACACTATAGGGCGTTCTCGACAGTATCCCGACCATATGCTAGCTCGAGCAAGCCAAGATACCTTATCGCAGGTGAAGACAGCGCGTTAGGGCTCACTGATTTCGGAGGACAAGGAAGTGTCCATCATCAGATTCGTTAAGCCTTGTCGGCAATTTCCTTGCAACGGCTTCCCGACCCCTGACGGCATATCTGCAGTCATTAAATAGCTCATCAACGTAGCCTCAATCATCAATCATCAAGATCACATTTGCCACTGTCAGCGCTAAGCTCAGAACGAAGCATAAGGGCTCGGCTACTTGAATGTCACCGACCCTGTGTCCTCTTGCAGGAGCTGATCCTTACGGCGGCTACTTACCTGCGTAATAAGGTCCACATCTCTTTTGGGGAAGATTCGCAATAATGGCTTACTTATTATGCTTATTCTTATGACGATGACAAGCGCAGAGGATGATGTAGATGGTAATCGGAGTTTGTATCTTATCCGGATTTCTGGCTCTACAAGGATCTACACATCTTGGCTGAAAGTAATACATGTTGTTAGCATCCATCCTGAATCCCAAAATCCAGCAGGAAGAACACACTCCGCGCAACATGGCTGAAAACCACTCCCCTCACGTGCTCATCATTGGAGCGGGCATGAGCGGCCTGACCCTCGCCCACCAGCTCAAGCAAAACAACATCACCTTCGAGATCTTCGAGCGTGACCCGGATGGTAACGCCCGCGCTCAAGGATGGGCCCTCTCATTGTTCGGCCAGGCACTCTCAGACCTGGAAGCCACGATGCCCGCGGAGTTGGGCCCGATCGACCAGACAAGCCATCTTCTACCGCTAGACCTCCCGGCACAGTTCGTGTTTTATGACGTCACGAGGCCCGGCATGCGAGTCGGCGTCAAGAGCGATGAGACCGGCAAAATCATTCGTGCTCATCGACAAAGGCTGAGGGACTGGCTGCTTCAGGGACTTGATGTGCAATTCGGGAAGCGCCTGGTGGAGGTGAATGAGAGCGCGGAGAAGGTGACCGTGCACTTTGAGGATGGCACCTCGGCGACCGGCGACATCTTGGTGGGTGCGGAAGGTACGCGGAGTGTGGTGCGGAAACATATCCTGAAAGGCCAAGATGTGATGAAGCCTCTGGCGCTAGGCTCCATCGTCGGCGAGGTCGCGCTCAGCGGAGATGACTTTGCCAGCCAGCTTAAGCTTGCTCACTCGGGCTACATCGTCATGAACTCGACCTTGGGCAGCGATGACCAGAGTGCCATCTTCGGCGCCTTGAACAAGGTCAGCGATGATGGGAAGACCGGCTATTATTATTACATCCTGCTTTGGGTCGACAAGCAAGCTCCCTTGACCGACGACAAGAATCCCAGCTGGACCGTCGGAGCCACATCGGAGCAGCTCGCTGCCTTTGCACACGAGAAGACAAAGTCGTACCCAGATCACCTCCGGGGGCTTGTCGACAAGGTCCCCGTGAAGGGATACAAAAGCCCTGGATTTCAACTCCAAGGGGTGCAGTTGGAAGCTCACCAGCTGCCGGCTGGTAGGGTCTTAGTCGTTGGCGATGCGGCGCATTCCATGACACCTTGTAAGTCTCGTCTCCAACGTCCCCTGTACGCAAGATCTGAGCTGATCATCGTGAAGTCCGTGGTGAGGCGGGCGTCTGCGCCTTCACCGACGCCGTGAGGCTTGGGAAAACCCTCGTCCAGGTTCGGGATTCGCAGGCCACAGGGACGGAGTTCAAAGCTCTCATGGCCGAGTTTCGGGATGATATGCTTGCGCGCGGGAAGTGGGCCATTGAAGTGTCGAATCCGGTCTTGGAAGATTACGGGAAATACGCTGCCGATTACAAGTTTGGCACATTCGGAAAGGAGGCCGTGCCGATAGAAGCCATCCCAATGGCAGAGACTGTTGTAGTACAGTAGTCTAGTCAGCTTTAGACTTGCGCAGAGTCCCCCAGGGGTGTTGGAAATTCACTTGGTGCCACTGATCTCAGTGGAGCGGTGTGCGACGACTATTTAACGACTCTAATAATATTACGCGATAAGAGCACCCATAAGCCCCCGTAATCACACGTTACGTAGTAGCTACTAGTAAGTAATATAATCTATGTTGGAATTTAGTCTAGATAAACCTTAGTAATTATAAACACTGTCTTAGTAGTAGATATTAGAAGAGGTTTTCCTTTCTATATCTTTCTTATATATTTATAATATTATCTATTAGTTATTAATACTATTAGTATATATATCTAATTATATATATATAACTTATACTTATTATAATATTTAATAGGTTATAAGCCTAGATTTAGTATAACTTTAAGAGTTATATAATCTATATAGTAAGCTTTTTAATAAGTCTTAAGATAGTCTTAAAAGTATTATTCCTTAACCTATTTATTACTACTACTATAATTAGGTATATATACTAGTTTTATTAATAACTAATAGATAATATAATAGCTATATAGAAAAGGAGGTATAGGAAGAATATCTCTTCTATTACCTACTATGAAGACCGTGATTGATAATTACCGAGGTTTACCCGGAATAAATTCCAACATATACGTGGCTATACGTAGATATATGTACCTAAACAACAAGACAGTAACAACACAATGCTCCCGAAAGCTCTAATCCAAAACCACAAACCCATCTCCCTCCAACCTCACAGCAAAAGAACCCCCACCTCACCTCCACCCCGCCAAAATCTCACTCGCAATCTTCTCCGCCAACGCATAAACGGTCGCTTGCGGATGTCCCGGCGGCAAAAACGGAAAACTACTCGCATCCACCACCCTCAATCTGCGCGTCCCGTACACCCGCATCGCGCCGTCAACAACAGCCATCGCATCCCCCTTCCTCCCCATCTTACACGTAGCCGCCGCGTGCCATATTGGCGCCACGGCCTTCCTCACAAACGCCAAAATCTCCGCATCGCTCTGCACGTCCGGGCCTGGGAAATATTCCTCTCCGATCGTGATAGCGGCAAGCTTGGACCATATTTCGCGCTGGCGTTCGAAGGCCGCGACGGCGAGGTTTTCGTCTGCGGGGTTGGTGAGCCAGTTTGGGTTTATGAGGGGCGGGTCGGTCATGTTGGGGCTGGAAATAGAGACGGTGCCCCGGCTCAGGGTCGTTATGAGGGCTGTGGCTATGGTGGCGTAGTTGTGACCGTCGACGGGGTCGAGGGTTAGGAAGTTGCCGGCGTGGCCGACGACGGTGGCTATGGGGAGGAATTCGAGTTCGGGCCAGTCGGGGGGGAAGGCTGCGAGGGCTTTTTGGGTGGACGGGGAGAGCCAGGCTGTGCGGTTGGGGGAGGGGACGTTTTCCCAGCCGAGGACGGGGACGGCGGGGTTGGTGAGGGGACTGGTTGCTGAGGAGAGGTATGCGGCGATGGCAGCGGCGTTGAGGGTGGCGTTATTGAGGGCGGCGGAGGCGGTGGGGATGTTGACGCGGAAGGAGGTGCCGAAGAAGGGTTGGTCCTGGAGGTTTTGGCCGACGCCGGGGAGGTGGTGTAGGACGGTGATGTTGAGGTTTTGGAGTGTCTGGCGGGGGCCGATGCCGGAGACCATCAGGAGTTGGGGCGATTGGAAGGCTCCGGCGGATAGGATTACTTCCTTTTTGGCAGTGAGCGTGTAACTGGCGCCTGTTTCTTGGGAGGTGCTCTCCGAGGAAACTACGACTCCATGGGCGATGTTTTTGTGGCCGTGGAAGATGATCTTTTGGGCCAGAGTGTTGTTGTAAACTTTTAGGTTGTTCGGGCTTTGCGCCGATTCCAGGAAGCTTGACTGCGAGGAAGACCTGTGGCCGTTGACAGGGTTCTCGGTGAACGCTATGTATGCAGACCCGATCAGCTGGCCTAATTGGAAGCCTTTGATTGCGGCCTGTCCAGCAGCTTGGAATGCTCCTTGTGCCCAAGTGCCGAACGGGTCCTCGTACTTGCCAAAGCTTACTTGTAAGGGCCCTCCTGAAGATTCAAAAGCACCGCTTGCTTGATCGTTCGAGCTGTTCTTGTATTCGATACTTGGCGGCGTATATTGCACACTCTTCTTGTAGAAGGGCAGTAGATTCGCGAGAGTGTAGCTTGAGTCACCAACCTCGTCCGCCCACATCTGCATCGATCCAGTTGTCGGCCTGCACCGGTTAGTACGCTGTGGAACAACTCCGTCATATCGACTTGCCTATGATAGGCAAGAAAATTGCGGGCTGAAGAGCCCCCTAATGTCTTGCCGCGGGCATAATGCAGTCTTCGGTTATCTGCACCCTGAAGAATATCAACAGGAAGTTGACTCTAGAAATGGCAAATACGTACAGCTTGAGGCTCCGTGACAAAGCCCCAATCGACCAAAGGTTGCGTATCATTCGCGTCGGTTCCAACGTAGAAAATATCGTATGCAGGCGTGGTACTGATGTTGCCATTATCGGCCTCGTAGAATCCTCCAGCTTCAACCACAGCAACACTGATTGATGGATTCTCCGCGAGTCGAGTTGCAAGAACCAAACCAGCAGTGCCTCCACCTACGATGACATAGTCGAACGAAGAGTCAACTCCCGCCACACCGAAGGAGTACCCGGCCGTCGAGGTCTCGTTAGTGTTCAATTGTCTGCTGCCATGCAGCGAAGCTGCGAAGACGGCCAAAGCCCATGCCAAGCACAATAGCAACTTTGAAAGCATTATTGTCCTGTAGGATGCCTGAACGATGCGTGGTACTCACTGTACTTCAGATAGCTTAAGTACTTCGAGCTGACTTTATACAATCTTACTCGGAATATTGATACGACTCGGGTATTCTTCTGCGCCAGAGCAGTTCGTGCTCACTGCAAGAAGGATTCCGTAGGATCTGGGACATATATATAGAAGCGCTTATGCACCACCTGCATGAGTACGTAGAATCGTCGTTTAGTCGCGTTGCAAAGCCGCAAGAAGGGTGCTTCATAGAGCAAAGACCGCGAGAAGCGCTGGGGCTGCAGATAGACTCAAGCGATAGTTCGTCCATTCGGCCTATTAAAGTCCTTAGCTTCTCATTCTGTATAGATTATCACATGAATATTACTTACTACCTTACCTTATGAATAATGACAACAGGATCCGAGCCATGAAGGATTCAAGCCATGAGACGGGAGACATATTTGATTCTATATTTGACTTTGCGGGAAACCACGCTGCTGGTAGCGCGGTAAATTTCTACCACCTTCCACATAGAATTAATGCTTCCCCCAATCCTGGATCTCGATCTATGTGGATTGCTCTTCTTCCGATCCTCTTCTTCCGATATTAGATCTGACAAGCTGTCTCGTATCAGCTTGTGGATATCTAGAAGTTGCGAACCAGGCGAATATCACGAAAGACCAACCATAACCCAGAGCAGGCAGTCAACGGCGGGGCTGCCACAGCTCCTCGATGACTTTCAAACGATATCCAAAGAGGTGCAGATGGTGATCGACGGTTGTCATAGCCACCAGTCCATTTCATCCGAAAGGTAGCCCAACCAGGACTCAGGCTTCGAGTCTGGTATAGCTTGAATCTTCGATTCTGATCGAAAGGGCTGCAGATAATAAAAGAGACCCAGCACTATGACCACTTGACCCCTGACATGATTCAAGGCGGTCCGGATTTGCGCGAATACTCCTCCAAAGAGGCAGACTTTAAAGGTCTTGGACGCTTCTTATAAGTCGAACGCAGACTCACCGTGCCAGAGGTCCACTTTGTTGAACCCACGAGTCGCTCAGTAAGCAACGGCGTCTTGATCGGACTCACCCTTCAGGTACAAGATATTCTTGCAACGTCTCCTTCGCCACAAGGAAAGGCGCTGGTAATGGTGGTACAAATCGTGGTCACAATACTCATTACGACGACCTCAAATATGGCGGTGCGATCGAACGTAAGAAGAATTTTGCAATATTTCGTTCGTTGTTCTCCTAGTATTGGTTGATGCTGTTCTACAGCGACCGCAAGAGGACGAAAGTTTTGTTGAGGTGAGCGATTTCTCGATACGATCGATCATTGCGGATACCATACAGACAGACTTCTGCAAGAGGATGGCCTTTCAAGGAGCGACCGATCTACTCGGTATCAGCCTTTGCTTAAGCATTCCATCGATCGGCCAAAGGAGCGACATAGGCCCTCCAATAATAGAATTCAAGAGACAGATCACCAATCATCGCACCCACATCACGGGGGGATCAAGCAATCTTCGCCTGTGCCGAGCCGGTGTGTTGACAGAAACACCGAGCACCCAACTACGCACTCAAGGACAACACAAACCCCAAGGCCACCATACAGACATCAAAAAAATCAAGAAAATCTCAGACAGCTCCCATCTCGAACCCAGAACCCCCACCCAACACAATCAATTCCCCAAAAATACCAACACCCAAGTCCAAAAATTAAAATCCAAATTCCAAATCCCACCCCCAGATTCGAACATCCATCCCAACTCCAGCACCCAAAAATATCAAAAGAACAGACAGCTCAGCCCCAACTCCCAAGATGGGAGAAGAAGGTGAACAGCTGTAGAAACCCCGGTGGTTTACTTGCGACTCGAAGCTTCGTCGGTAACCGTTCGAAGCTTGTTAGCGTTGTGTTGTTGTCGTTCGGGTATATTTATATCTTCCGGTTCCGTTCGGAGAAATCAGACCGAGACAATTTGAGACAAAGGAGAGATTCTTTAGATAAGGAAATTTCCCGTTGCGCCAACTGTGCTTTTTGACTTACTGGGGATATGCCGCTTATTTTGGGATATATTCTCCCTGGGGGTATGGGTGCCTGGTTTGATGGGTTTGGGGCTGGATGTTACTGATGGCTTCTGTCTTTCTGCTACGATATACAGTTGTATGTATCACTGGGCACATGTGAGGGAGAGAAGGATATGGATATGAATATGTGATAGATTGCATTGGTCATGTTGTGTTATGTATGCCGCCGATCCAAAATCCTCCAGAGCGCCCTCGCTCGGGCAATCTTCCTTGCGAAAAACGCTCAGTACCTTCAAAACGCTTTCGCACAATCAAATTCAGCCACGGTTCAACGCCTGTTTGTCGAATCAAAGCTCTCCGCCCTTCTTCTACCGTCTTCCACCAAGGAACCCCTGAGTCTCCTCATCTGCACCCCTCCCACTCCCATCCTCACCAAGCAACCACTCCGCCTCCCTACAATATTTCACAGCTCCATCGCCCCGTCCTCTCTCGCTACCCCAACACACGACAACTGCATCGACCACACCAGCAACGATACCATCCATAGCACCCAAGATACCCCATCCGATCGCCGCAGCAATGAGGCCTACCACATACGCGTACAAGCTTCCTTTGATGGAGCCGCCAGTCGCGCCTTCGGCGGTCTTCAAAGTGAGCGAGCGCGCTGTGTTGACCCAGCCGCCGAAACCGAGGGCTAGAGAGGTGATGAAGCGGGTGGCTCTGAGAAGGAGCAGGGAGAGTGTGTAAGAGTGGAGGGGTGTTTGAGAAGGCATATTGCGGGTTCGGAAAGGTGTGGAATCCGGATCTTTGGGTGTGATGAAGGATAGGCGAGCCAAGGCCCGCGAGGAGGTCGTGAGGGGCTGAGAGTGGATAGCGCTGTAGGTAAGGGTCAGAGGGTTGGTGAGGGTAGCGACCGAAGAGGGGATGACGGTGTAGGAGCAGATTCCAGCGAGAGCAAGGACACGCCGAGGAAGTATAAGGAACGGTAGCCGGATGAGAAGTGCGAGCAGGGTGGAGAGGCATATCGTGCCGAAGAGAGTTGTAGTTGCGTGAGAGAAGGCGGCGTTGATGACTTGGCGGGAGGTTGGGGTCGGTACGGTCAGGCGGTGGAAGTACCATTGGGAGACAGTGGCAGCAGTGGTAGCACGTTGAATGCCAGAGAGGACACCAAGACTCCAGAGGTAGACTAGCACGAAGAACATGCCTAGCCACCAAGTGCTTGCATCGATGACATAAAGCGTTTTGGCGCCGGAGAGATGGCCGCCAAGGAAGACGGGGGTGAACATTGCCATCCAGGTCCAAGTCCACGCGATGACGCCGACTAGGCTTGCAAAGCCTACGACTAGGAGTCCTGGATTTGCGGCTAGGATCCTGCAGGAGAATTCGAGAATCGAGATGGCTTTGCTGAATGAATGACGGCCTCGATAGACGGTGATACCCCATAGGATAGCTAGTAGTCCGGGTATGAACGAAAACCAGCGCATTGCTTTGTCTTGGATGCTTGCGCCGTGGTACATCCCTTGGTAGCTTGAGATGAGCGGGTACAGAAAGAAGGAGAAAAGGATCACTGGCACTGCGACGAGTATCATATAGACCAAAGGCCGGACATAGGAACGTAGCACTGCAAGCCAAAGTAGTGAAACGATGACTGCGACTAATGTGTCGACTGCCAATAGGTAGTATGATGCATGCAGGGTAGTGTAGACAGTGTCGCCTAGTGGATGCTTGAGAGATGGTGCTGCTGTATGCAGGCATACAAGTAGAAAGCTTGCGAAGAGCGCGGCCAGTGAGATGAGGTATAGTGAACCCCAGAAGGCATCATGTCGAGGAGGTTCTGCAATAGGATCCGCGAATGTTGGCGGAGCTGATGAAATGTCTGAATCTGGAGGATGCGGTCTGTCATATGCGTCCTCTGCAGTTGTCTCCTGTGGCAATAAAGGCGATGTTCCGTCGAATCTAGTAGCATTTGGTAATTTACGGAATTGCTGTATCGACGGAGGGTCATCGTCTGGTGGTATCTCCACAGCCAGGTCATCTGGAGGTTCGTCCCCATTCGCACTGCCTTGCGTGGTGCTTTCAAGCCCCACATCTTCCATTCTCCCTTTACTTCCGCTGCTTGCTTCACTGTCGACTCTGGCCAGAGGCGCCGTATCAACTGCGTCGGCCTTGGTAGTGCCACCTCCTCTACCTCGCCCGCGTGCTTTGTCGCCCATCCATGAGCTCTTGATGCCTCTACCCCTGCCGTAACCCCGCTCATCTACGTTTCTACCATCCCCGTTATCTTCCAGCGATCCTTTGCTGCCTTCATCTTCTGCTTCCGATGATTCCTCCAGTCGGCTTCCACCAAATTGCCTTCTCGACCGCTGCAGCGCGTAGAAGTCGGCTACTTCTCTCTCATGCTCCTCTTCGTCGTCCTCTTCCCTGAACTGATCCGTAGCACTGTAGAACAGCGGCGCATTTGGAGCTGGTCGTGAAGCGAAAGGAAATTGGGAGAATTGTGAAGCGCTGGCCTGATAAGGGTTGCCTAAAGTAGGACGCTGGAGGTATGACCTTGAAGACTGGAATCGTGAAGAGTCCTGCCTCCTTTGCCTTTGCAAAGGATTCCTAGGCGGTTCTTCGGGTTGACCAAATCCGACTCTCGACTGTGACTGAGCGAGGAACCTGCTCGCATCTGATAAACGCATCAGCATGTAAACCTTGTACCGATGTTGTATGGGTATAGATTCCAGCTCCAGAAAAGCTCAACATACATTCAGAGAACATGGTGCAGTACAACGGGCTTGCTCAGCTCTTTCCCCGCGGTCGCCAGACGTGCTTCGTCTGCTCCAATAATATCCGCGGCGATAAGGTGAGTGAAGTCCAGATATTGAGGGACGCTGACGACCACTCAGTATTCACCGATCTCTAGATCGTGTGCAAGGATATATCATGTCTTGGAGCTCTAAGAATGGTAAAATGTCATGCGGAATCGAATGAATGTCATGCTCGGAGTCACCCAGGCGGTCATCCGCTTTGATCGTACGGTCATCCAAACGTGATTTCACGCCACGCTAGCTAAATATCCGGAATCAATACTTATCTCCATGCCAAGGCTGTATGATATCAACGTCTCAATGATTCGGCTTTCAAGCACGGTTCCAAAACGCCCTTTGTCGACTATGATGACTGCTGACACGGCTCGACTTAAACCTTTGCTACGCGTTCCTGTGCAATTGTCCATCCAGCCGTCGTTCGCAAGAAGCGTATAGATCCGCTCGGGATTTCTATCTACATTTCTCTTTTGTTGTAAACCACTACAATGACCCAGCCATGGGACTACATCGCCAAACTCGTCTGCATCGGCGACTCTGCCACAGGCAAATCTTCCCTCACAATTCGTCTCTGCGAAGGCCGTTTCTCAAACCTGCACGACGTGACCATCGGCGTCGAATTCGGCTCCCGCATCGTCCCCGTCGGACCTCCTGCAAACAGCTCGCTCTCTCCAACAGCCTCGGCCACATCAGGCCTACCTGCACAGACAAGTGGTACGGGTGCGCAGGTGCAGAAGAAGATGAAGCTTAGTCTTTGGGACACGGCGGGACAAGAGACTTATAAGAGTATCACGCGGAGTTACTTCCGAGGCGCAAGTGGGGCATTATTAGTCTTCGATATCTCACGGAGGGAAACGTTCGAGCATGCGACTAGTTGGTTGCATGATTTAAGGCAGATAGCGGAGGAAGGGATCGTCGTCATTCTGGTGGGCAATAAGTCAGATTTGGCGTCATCATCCACCATTTCTCGTTCCGCCAACGAAGCCCAAGGCTTAGCGAGCGAGAATAGAAGAGCAGTGACAATTTCCGAGGCAGAAGACTGGTGCAGGCGAAATGACGTTATGCGATACGTGGAGACGAGTGCGAAGAGTGGGGAGGGCGTCGAACATGCGTTTTTGGAAGTGGCGGAGCGCATCTATGCCAATATTGAAAAGGGTCGTTACGACTTGAATGATCGGAGAAGCGGCGTTAGGGGGCCTGGGACTGGGCAGGGACAAAAGACGACAGGGGGAACAGTGAGATTGGATGGTAGCGCGGCTAAGGGTCCAAAGGGATGGGGAGGCGGGTGCTGTTGAATTGACTGTTGCTGCGACTGCTGTTGTGGATCTGTATCGTACATAAGATGGCATGGTAGGGTGGTATTAGGTTTTGCATAGCGGGCGGTGTCTGGATATCAAGGAAAGCGATATGTAAATTAGATAATTGAATTCTTCAGGATGATCTTTGTCACCATAAACCAATGTGGTCTTCTCAGAGTAAAAAGCTCAGGTAATGCAAACCATATGGATATCATGTCTCGGTACGGATCGCTACAAATCAAACCTACCGGCAAATTCAACCACGTCTAGGTGCTTTGCCCTGCGCAGCTGCCTGCCTCGCTTTCATCCTTCTAAACGCATCCTCTCCACTCGCACCCAACGGTCTCGCAAACATCCCGCCCGAAACCTGTCCACTCCTCGGCACAATCGTGTAGGTCTTCCGATCAATCTCGACCCTCGCCCTGTTGCTGATCTGCGGCTTTTCCAACGCCCTTGCGATCGCCTCTGCATTCGTTTGCGTTGCTGATGTTGGGACAGCAACCCTCGGGCGCAACAACGGATCATAGTCGGCAGTTTCGAGTTGGCGCTTGCGGTAGTCGTCACTCCGTTTCAGGATAGGACGTGTCCATTCACCCATTAGACGTTCGGCGGCGCGTTTGATGCCGAGCTCGGGCTTTTTGGATTTGGTGTAGAAGAGCACTACCTTGCCAATGCCGCTGGATATCAGCGCTTCCTTGTCGATCGGCAGCTTGGCGAGGGAGGCGAAGAGCTCGCGCTGGATATTGTAGGCGGGGAGAGAACCGTCGGAGAGGGGTTCGAGGAAGAAGCGAACGCTTTCAAGAAGGTTGTTTTCAGGGTCTACAATGGCTGATTCGACATCTCGGCTATTGCGATTTAGGAGAGCTGTTACTTCGGGGAGGAGACGGAGTTTATGCATGGCTGGCTTTGGGGGAACGGATTGACGGGCTTGAATGTCGGCTTCGGCAGCTTCAGCCATGCGAATGCGGAGATTGGCGATTTCTTCGTCGGCCATACTGTTGAGATCCTAAAACAAGTTTTAGTCTATGTGTCCCCTGCTTTTGCGTGATATATGGGAATACGTACGACTTCGCCAGCCTTGCGACGTCGCTTGGTCGGATTCTTGAGTGCAGCGTCCATAGCTCTGTCGAGCGCACGTCTCCGCCCTAGACAACCTCTCATTTCAGTCTATGCTCGACCAACGAGTATCGCTCCTGAATCGACTTACGCTCTTCTGGATCCAGCTCCTCCTCGTTCTCCGGACTCGGCTTCCTAGGCTTTTGCTTCTCCTTTCTCGGTTTTCCCCCCTCCTCTGTAAAAGCCTTCCTCTTCCTGACCCGCTTTCCTTCAACCTCCTGCCCTCCACTGAAGTCATCATCACTATCTTGTCTCTTCCTCGCCTTCTTCACCTTTTCCCTTTTCCCCTCCTTTTTCTTCTTCTTTCCACCGTCTCCGTCAACCTCTCCATCCGCTCGCTTGCGCTTATGTCGGCCCAAGAGCTTTACAGTATCCTCATCGACGGCGATAGGCCGCTCCTCAATCGCGACTTGGTTTGGATCAAAGTCTTCAAATTGGGCTTCATCGACGTCTGAGAGAACGGAATCGTTGTCTGAGAGGTCGTCGACGTCTGCTCTGGGATTAGTGATAGGAGCCGTTGATTGGTCACGGATGTCTTCCGTTGGCTGATCGGGATCATCTGGATTATAGCCCGGGTCTGGGGGAGGTGATGGAGGTGGGGAATTGTCTGAGATTGAAGGGGAGGACATGTTGGATACTGTGTGTTTTCGACAGCTGGCAAGACCTTTGCGGTGCGTAGATAGTAGAATTAACAGAGTCACTCAGACAGCGGAAGGCGATAGCTTCGCGTTGAAATGATGCACGAGGCAGAGGATCCCTAGAACCGCATTCAGGTACCAATTCTCACGGCCTTAGCGGAGATCATCAGCCCTACAAATCTTTCATCAGTCTCAAGAGACAAACAGTTTTCAATTCTAGCGGATAAAGCTACAATCAGCTAGGCGCCCAGTTCCTGCTAAAGTGAATGATATGAAGTAGCTGAGATATGTTGCTGACATCTGGTCTGGCCTTATTAGCAGACTAGAATGGCTTAGCGCCAAGCCAAAGGGATCAGCCCTGAATGAGGTCGGTGAAAACACGTTGACTTCTCGAAACCCAAATTCGCTTTCATTCGCAGCTTGGAAGCTCCCTCAAAAGCTTCAGTTCCTACAGTATTCCGGTGTTTACCGATGTCATGGTTGCATAGTCATTGTAATACACTTTTTTCTCTACTTTCTTTTCCCATCTTCAAGCTAGAATAGCCGATTCCCCTTGCCGCAACTTTCGAAGACGACTTCTGGAACTATTGTTCTGCTGTCCGTATTTTTTACGGAGTTTGGCGACATCACCTGACGACCGAAGCCAAGCATGGCGAGTGACAGAGCGAGCATCGCTTCAGGAGCAGCACAAGATGGGCTTGATCTCAGACGGAGAAATGTGCCCAGCCATGGTACGAATGGCAGCGTCGTACCCACACAGGAAGAGGACGACAATAAGAAAGTCCAAAAGGTACGCACAGGTCTTGTGTTGTGGATGGCGTGGTGTTAACATGGTTCGGAGCAGCCCAAATTGCAGTTTTCAATGCTCGATATACTCGATGAATATGAGTTCCTCATAGCACCCCTGATATTCACGTTCCTGGCCTTCTTCACACGAATGTACAAGATAGGAATATCGGATATTGTCACATGGGATGAAGCTCAGTAAGTTGGAAGTCTCGCAGCTCAAGCCCCAGTACGCTTTCTCGGCTTTCAAGTCAATGCTAATAAGCTTCCTAACCTCAGCTTTGGCAAGTTCGGTTCCCACTACTTGAAAAGAGAGTTCTATTTCGACGTGCATCCTCCTCTCGGGAAGATGTTGGTCGGTCTCTCCGGTTTGCTGGCAGGCTACAATGGCTCCTTTGAGTTCAAGTCGGGGGAAAAGTATCCCGAGGAGCTCAATTATACCTTCATGCGTCTATTCAACTCCGCCTTTGGCGCAATGTGCGTCCCTGTGGCCTATTTCACCGCGAAAGAGTTGAACTTCAGGAGACCGGCAGTCTGGCTAGTAACCCTGATGGTGCTGTTCGAGAATTCATACGCAACCATCTCGAGATTCATCCTTCTGGACTCCATGCTACTTTTCTTTACCTTCACGACTGTGCTTTGTTGGGCAAGGTTTCACCGTTTGAGGGATCAGAGTTTCTCCATTGAATGGTTCTTGTGGCTCTTCCTCACGGGTATCAGTATTGGGTGCGTCTGTAGTGTCAAATGGGTTGGGATGTTTGGTACGGCGCTCGTTGGACTTTACACAATTGAAGATTTATGGAACAAGTACGGAGATCTAAAGATGCCCAAGGTATGAGACTGAGAATGCAGCAGGTTGGGCATGCTAACGTTCTTACAGGTCGAACTTGCTTCGCACCTCTTATCTAGGGTAGCTGGTCTCATCATTATCCCACTGCTTGTGTATATGTTCTCCTTCTGGGTCCACTTCCTCGTTCTCGAGAACAGCGGCCCTGGCGACGCGCAGATGAGCTCTCTATTCCAAGCAAACCTGAAAGGTACCGAGGTCGGAAAAGACAGCCCGTTAGAGATCGCTTTGGGCTCAAGAGCTACCTTGAAAAACATGGGATACGGAGGTGGTTTGCTACATTCTCACGTGCAGACATATCCTGAAGGATCCAACCAACAGCAGGTTACATGCTATCACCATAAGGACGCCAACAATGATTGGTTCTTCTACCCAAACCGAAGTCAGCCATTGTATGATCAAGAGGCTCCCATCGAATACGTTGGAAATAAGGATGTGATCCGATTGATTCACTCTCAGACAGGACGAAACCTCCATTCGCACGCAGTTTCGGCTCCTGTGACTAAAGGTGACAATGAAGTCTCGTCGTATGGCAACACAACTGTAGGCGACGAAAAGGATCACTGGACCGTTGAGGTTGTGAATGACGCAGCGTCAAGAGATTGGTCCAAGATCAGGACATTGACTACCTCGTTTCGGCTGAAGCATACAGCCCTCGGCTGCTATTTACGGGCGGGCAACGTTAACCTTCCTCAGTGGGGCTTTAAGCAGATAGAGGTCACTTGCGTGAAGGAAAATAAACCAAGAGACGTGTACACACATTGGAATGTTGAGTCTCATTGGAACGATAGACGTAAGCTTCGACATTATAAAACCTCATTTACATCTACTAAATTTCGTAGTACCGGCTAGCGACCCAGGTTCCTACAAATCGCCCTTCCTTCGCGACTTTATGCACCTCAATGTCGCCATGATGACCTCTAATAACGCCCTAGTACCTGATCCTGACAAGCAAGATGACCTTGCCTCTCAATTTTGGCAGTGGCCCATCCTTAATGTTGGGCTTCGAATGTGCGGCTGGGACGACCATATCGTCAAGTATTTCCTTCTTGGTAATCCCATTGTCTACTGGGGTAGCACGGCTTCGCTACTAGTCTTTGCCGGCATTGTAGCTTGGTACCTTGTGCGTTGGCAACGCGGTTACGAGGAGCTCAAGCCTTCCGAGATCGACCAAATCCATTATGCCGGCATATATCCAGTCGTTGGATGGTTCTTGCACTATCTACCCTTCGTCGCGATGGCCCGAGTCACCTATGTGCACCATTACTATCCTGCATTGTACTTCGCAATTCTGACAATGGGCTTCGTGATGGACTGGGCTACACGACCATTAGCGAGGAAGAACAAGATGTTCGAGTGGGCTATCTATGGTGTTCTTTACGTCGCTGTTATAGGAATGTTCGTTCTCTTCAGAGCGGTGGTGTTTGGTATGGAGGGGGATAATAAGCAATGGAGGCATTTGAAGTGGTTCGAGAAATGGAGGATCACTGATTAGGTTGAACATGTTCCGATTATGGCAAAAGATCAAGAAACTTGAGGTGGGTGAGTTGTGGAGGAAGAGAAGCGGGGCGTAAGCTGAATTGTCTGTAACATCAACTCGGCTGGTTGAAATTGGTCTCTGCATGTTGTATCATCGTCACGTTTCTTGGAAGGCATCAATAGGAACGGACCAGAATTACCACCTCCCATGGTGCTAAGCATCATTCAAACAACATGACCCCACTATTGACATAGTGGCTCCTTTTCGCTCAATGTCTACGCTCAAGTCCTCTCCCTCTATCTCAAGATTAGGTACGCTCTACCATTCCCCCACGTCCCTCAACCACCCCGCGCCTCGAGTAAGATCTCCTAGAACATTCGTAATATCCTCTTCAAAGCCGCACGTACACTCAGGAACCCGAACTATTATCCTTCATGACTCACAACATAAAACCGTATCGTCTTCTCACATACACCACGCAAGAAAGCTGACAAAGATTGTAATTCCATATATCCTATGATGACATATACCTTAGTACTCGTAACTTAGGTATTCAGCAAGGAAATAATCTCTTGCTATGGTGGGGCATGCATAAGGTAGTCTCAATGGATATGGGACGTTGAGGTGTCAAGAATGTCGTGTTTTTGATGGTGTTGTTATGGGGGACGAGGGGGAGGTAAGGTTTGCTATGCGTGTATGTATGTGTGTATGTAAGCTTACGAGTATTGGTCCGTGGTTGAATGGCGGGAAAAGTTGGATTTTTGCTTTTTGGTGGGTTTGAGGGGATGTGAGAGAGAATTGTACTTTTTGTGGAAAAAGGGGGGGAGAAGAGGGAAGGCAGCGTTGATTCTACGTCCTCGCATTTCTATAATCGATAGACGCCTTTGGTTGGGTATCATTACTCTGAATTATGATGGATGGACTAGTGGAAGATGCGATGATTTTTCTATATATATGGTTTTTGCTATAGGTAAGTGAGGAAGCAACAGCATGACCATTACTGTATGTTGTATGGTCCGATTTCGAACAGGGAGGTCTTTCTGGTAGAGCAAGTGCTATATGTTCCTGTCGTGCCTGGTATTATCATATACCTTTGCAGATTCGATGATCTTTGTGGCCTTTTTGTGAACTCGATGACGGAATTGCCATAACCCTCGCTCATGTACTGGATATCTTCAATTTCTCGCTGAGACTGCTTTTCAAGATCCAATTTCTAAGCTAAGCATAATCAGCGGTATGCAGATATGAAGATCGGACTAGAAGTTACCTTCCACGAACAACGAATGGCTTTCTGCATGGTAGCAAGCAGGTAATGCATCTGCGGCGTTTTGAATTGGTGTATACGTCGCCTTTGAAGGTGGGAGTGGTCTACTCATAGTGAGTGATATCGTTGCGAATTTCAAGTAGGGAAATCATAGATTTAACGTACATCCTACCGTCTGTCGGATGATTTCTTTCCCTTGTCGTTGGGATGATGCGTTTGTGAACTTTGGATACGTCGTGGGATGTTTTGGCAGGCTTGAGTAACAAAAAGCCGTTTGTTGCTTTGTCGATATAGTCATCCCGTTTTCATGATTGGAAGCTGAATCGAAAGGCACGTTGCAATCAATGTAGGTCGGGTTTTGTCTGAGAAGCTGAGGTCCTGTGGAACGCAACCCAGCTCGATTGTTTCGTTTGGAATTGTTTCGAGGTCATCCACGGAAGCCTAGCTTCTTCACTGTCCTGCCGTGCCATCTTGTTGGGTCAGACCCAGGGCGCTCCTGTTCAGCGTTAGTAACCTCAAGCAATTTACGGTCAACCTGGACTGTAATACTGACAGTAGCATATTCACAGTTCGATTGTGATTCCTGTGGGAGGTCCTAGACTAGAATTAGAGACGTAAAAGATGCTGATGCTTGATGGAGGATATACTCGAAGACTCTCTTCCGATATTCTCTGACTCTGGTCTGAGGTATCGACTGTCTTATCCCGGTCTTGCATTTCGCGGACCAGAGATGCGTAATACTGGGAGCACAGCTGTGTGTCAGGATGGTCTAGGCCGTATGTCTTCTCAAACCCTGCCAAAGCTCTGCGATAGAGGATGGAAGCTTCATGGTACCGATCTTGACTGTGTAATAGGCTGGCAAAGTGCCAAGCGCTATTTAATGTATCACAATGCTCGTCTCCTAGTAGCTTTTCGAATCCTTCTAACGCTCGTAGGCTCATCTCCTCTGCCACTTTGTACTTCCTCATTTCTCGGTATGTCAAAGCTAGACCACGGACACTGGCTAAAGTGTCAGGATGCTCGACTCCTTGTACCTTCTCCAATCCTGCTAACGCTCGTAGGCCCATCTCCTCTGCCGCCTCATACTTTCCCTGTGACCGAAGTGTCCATGCGAGATCACCGACGTGGATTAGTGTATTAGGATGCTCGACTCCTTGTACCTTCTCGAATCCTGTTAAGGCTCGTAGGCCCATCTCCTCTGCCGCCTCATACTTCTCCTGTAAGCGAAGTAATTTTGCAAGCTCGCCAACGTTTCTTAGTGTATCAGGATGCTCGACTCCTAGTACCTTCTCCTGTCCTGCTAACCCTTGTCGGTACATCTTTTCGGACGCCTCTAACTTGCCGCGAAACCGAAGCACTCTTACTAGTATTTGAATACAGCTCAATGTGTAAGGGTGCGTGATTCCTAGTGCCTTCTTATATCTCACTAGAGCCCGCCGAAATTGTGTCTCAGCAGCCTTATGCTCCCCTAGATATCCAAGCGCTCCTGCTAGATTTTGTAGGCTTTGTAATTCACTAGGATAGTCAACTTCTAGTGCCTTCTCACTTCCTTCTAGCGCCCGTTCACTCATCTCTATAGACGCTTTATACTTCCCCTGTTCTGAAAGTATGGATGCAAGTAAGTTCAAGCTGTTCAATGTTGTATTGGCGGAATCCCCTGTTCGATCTTGGTAGATCTCATATGATTTCGGGGGTGCTTGATATGCAGAGACATATCTGCCTTGGCGCACTTCAAATCATCCGACGTTGTATAGGAGACGTGCACGGTGTTTCATATCCTTGTCTGATGTGCATTTGTGGCATAGCACTGCTTGAGCATGCGCTAACATTGATCTACACGTCTCTTCATGCTCATGCTTATCGTCCGGGAATTCTTTCAGCCAATAGCTGCAAAGCTTGGGTTGCGTAGTCCGCTTTCTGGCTTTTCTGCTCAAGCCAGTAATGCACCGATGCTCGCACGAGTGAGTGGATCGTGTATGCCTCTGCTCCAGTCTCTCCTCCAGTCTCTTGACGAATCAAAGCGTAGTCGGAAATTGTACCGATAGCCGTCTTGAAATCCACATCCCTCTCAGCTAGCCGTCGCAACACTCTCTCTGGGATTCCTCGCGGAGCAAGCATTGCTAAAACCGATAGTAGATTCGCCGTTTTGGGCTCTTGAGCGAGGATTTGATTGAAGGACAAAGTCAACGTTCCAGGCAGAGAAATGAGCAATCTAACTTGCGTCCGGTGATCTCGATGCTCCTGGCTTAGATAGTCCGTCAAGTTCTGCTCGTTGCGTCCGAGATCTGCTAGATACATTTATATACTCAATCCATTGCGGTACATGAAAGCAGCAGCATGTGTAATGGCTAACGGAAGATATTCCAGGACAGCTAGGAGCTCTCCCGCACTGTGCTTGTCAGAAAGATCCACAGCTTTGTTCGCCTTCGATTGCAATAACTCCGTCGCTTCTTGAAGTGAGAGTTATGGCACATCAATACCTGGTTCTCCGTCGGCTAGATCACGATCTATGGATCTACTTCTTGTTGTAAAGAGTAATGACTTCTGGGAACGTAGGATTTTTGGAAAGTAATCGATTAGAGGTCTTCGAGATTCTGTAATAGTGGCAGGTGGCATCCCCGGTTCGGCCAAGGGGAAAAGGAGATCCGTATCATCAGCATTGTCTATAATCATAAGCTAACAATTGTCCTTCTCCTCCAGCCACTTTGAAACTTGTTCACCTGCATCAGTCTTGGAACTATCGCATGCAGGAAGCTGAAACATACGTACGATGCTGTGAAAGTCACGCGCAATAGACGCAGGGTTGGCTGCGTACACCCAGAAGCCATGACCCTGCTGGTGGGATTGCCGAAACTTGTAAACGTACCCAGAGACGATCAGGAATCTTCTGGCATCTTTTGTCAGTGTCTGGGAGAATTTATGCAAGAGAAGAATGCATACCCAACTCCTCCCATTCTTTACATATAGAAACGCGATAATGCATGTGCAGCTGCTTCTAAATGTGGGAGAATATGTCTTTCCGGTCAATAAATCTCGTTTCTCTTCGGAACGGCACGAAGAGAGGCTCTACCAAAGTAGCCACGGAAGAATCAGCTATATATAATCTGAGTCTGGCATTTGTTCGTCAAACATAAAGAGATGGGATCCAATGTCCTCATCAAACTCGGGGTCTCTAAGGAAGTGATCTCCACGTCCTGACCCTCTCCTCCCTATGCCTAGGCGATAGGAATCAATAAAGTCTACTCACCCATTTTCGTGGATATGGCAATCGCCCCCTGCGCGTGGGCTACCAGCGGTCCTGGGATGATGTAGAGAAGCTCTTTAGTATACGCCGCTGCCGTTGCCGCCGCATAATGTCGCCAGCGCTCGCTTTTGTGTGTATCGGCATAATTGCATATCCCTCGAATCACTAGACATGGAAAATTATCCATTAGACCGGCTGCCTCCATCTCGAAGCACAGCACGTTGAGCTCTTTACGTAGGCTATCCCGCGTTACTCCGTCCCTCATCACTTGGTTCCCTGACGCGATTAATCCATAGTGAACTGTAGGAGTCTCGTCTTCACGATCAGATCGAGTAATCAGTCGCTCATTGTCACAATGAACGCACGTCAGTTGGCCGGTTCGATGGACATACTCTGCCTCGTATAATTGATCGTGCTCTGCGCCCTGATATGCGCTTTTCTCTTGCATCTTTGGGTATTTCGCCAGCATCTGTGACAGATGTCTTGGGATTTCCGTGTCTTCCATGAAATGTCGGGCCTGTATACTGCTCACAGCGGTAAGCAGCACATCAGGTGGTCGATTGAGTGACCCTGTCCGCTTTAATTGACCTCCATGAACGGTTTTCCCGAAATCATATTGGATCACCCCACCAAACGTCTCGGCGGGTTGACTGACCACCACATCACCCAGTCGAATATCATTTTCCTTGCTTGGAGCTCCACCGCCAATTCCGACCATGAGACCAAACCTGATTGATGGAAAGGTAAAGCTAATGTAACTCGCCACGATGGCCGCCGAAGTAATGCCAGGCAATCCAGCCGGCAAACACGCAATAGCTACATTATGCCTTCCAATCCGCCCCAGGATGTAGTCGTTGGTGTCACAAGAATCCTGACTGAGTTGATCATGGTGTTCGTCCAGCATGGCCACCGCTGCAGCTAGCTCCGCCGGCAACGCACAAATCCATCCCACGGTATAATCTTGATGCTCCATCTCTTTCACGGCATATTGTATGGGCACGAGGGACCGTTCCGCTACCTTGCTCCGTGTGTGAGGTAATCGCTTTCGGTCTCGAAGGCTTCATGGGACTCTGGTTTGATTAGGCATCGACGCTGGTGATTGAATGGCAGATATCAGCTCATCTCATTATCACAGCTGACTGCTCTTGTAGGAACCCCACGGCCCCAAGGCTGATGTGGCCTATTCCTGCCTTGGCTAGCGGCAAAGGCTCATAGTTAGCCGTGCCCAATATACTTTGGAAAATTATTTACCTGAGGAGGCTTGATTCAAGATCTCGGCTCTTTAGTCGAAGGAGTCAAGAATAACAACAACCGGAATTACAGTGCGATCTCTCCCAGCCAAAGCAAGCGCGAATACTGTAGAATATATATATTCCGATTGAGGCTGACTAGGTAGATCCCGTAATCTGCCACCATACTCCAAGGTTTGGTCCAGCCGGTCGGAGGTAGGCATTCTCCCTCTCAGCGATCCCATATCCTCTGCTGGCATTAGGTCCTTCAGCGTATGCAAGAGTCGTGCAAGAGCTTGGCACAGGCTGCGCAAGAATTTGGTCGATTAGGGACAATCACTGGCCAAAGCAGAAAGCCCAACAATGGACTCACTTTTCGGCATACGAGCAATATCAGACTACCTAACATTAACTCAAAGCAAGAAGACTCTAAGGGCCACTTACTTGTATCAAAGTAGGTCGAGGGTTGTTGCGCGCATTGCTTTTATGAAAGTCCTTCACGGCCTTCGTGAGCTCAGCCACGCGATCGGACCTGCCTATCGAGGTCTCATGCAATCTTAATTGCTCAATCCTGAGCTGGGTGCCCTCATGTGTTGGCTATTACCCTGGGTATTTATTCTCTACTTTGACAACGTCGATCATAATCAGTTGCTGCAAGGTTGTTTCATATCTCGAATATGTGATGTTCTGCATAGTAGTCCGCTCTTTTTGCCTTTGCTTGTCGCTCCCTGGCCATTTCTTGGGTTCAGAGATAGCTGACCTCGTGCAGAGTGATGACCCGGATTTAATAAATACATTGGGTGGCCAGGTCTTTGAACATCCAGGAAATGGATATCCATAATCTTGATATTCTCAGTAGAACTGATGCGTACACAGTCTGCTTAAACGAAGCTTACATTGATCCATTTCTTACCAGTGTGCCAACGTCAAGAGATCTAGGTGAACAGACATGCGGCGTTGTTCTTGTTATATATTTCAGAATGTGTTCAAGGGTTATCAAGCTTGGAACATAAACAGCTTCAATGCTCTTGTGGAGCTCTGTTGGTGCGCCGAAGATCTTGAGTGTCTTCGCGGTCTTTCCAGAGAGGATAGAGTTTAGGTGAAAGGGCCTCCTTCATGGGGGTTCTCAACCACGAGGCTGCCATTGTATCATCAGCTACAAAGCTCTCGCTCTCATAAGACGAACTCTGAAGATCGACTTGACTCCCCCACAGACATTGAAACAGTATCTAGATTGAGTTGGTAAGAGCTCAAGTCTTGCTTCGAAAAGAGTTGCCGGTAACCTGCAACAGAGCGAAAAGCCTTGCGGACCTTACCACAGACGTTTCAAGTATCATTGTAAGATTCAGCTGCGTTGTCGACTTCTTCAAGTACTTCCATCCAATAATGAACGAGAGACCAGTCAATGTTAGCCTCATATTTTGGACCCACAGCGATTACGGATCTCTCGTGTTCCTTTGCAGCTTCTATGAGGTGTTCTGTATCTTCAGAAGAATTCTCATAAGGCTTCTCGCTTAGCTGCAAGAGCCGACAACCCGAAGGAGAATTAATTGCATGGTGGGAAAGTCACTTCCCTCACTCGACTTACCTCCTTCGTCCTTCGTTTCCAGTAAGGGTAGATATTCGTCTGTTTGCAATATGCAAGCAGTCTCATAAATCTCGTAACCCTCAACACTGCATGTCGCATCCGCCATCACGTGTAGCCGGCGACGCATCGTCTCCTTGCATACACGCATGAATTTCCAAGCGCACCACGTCATACTGCATTGAGGTTACACGAGCAAAAAATGGGAAGCGAGCTGCGAGAACATCTTCATAACCTCAGATTGAGATTCCTTAACAAGGTACTCGCTCCGTCTATAAAGCATTCTCACTTCACCTCTCCACAACCAGACATTGCCACCAACCATGCACTCCCTTTTCAACCTCCACCTTCACCATTACGTTCTCCTCCTCCTCCTCCCCTCAACCCTTACTCTCACCCTCGCCCTCCCCTCCCACCCACTCACAGAACAAAACTACTGCACCTCCAACCGAGTCCCCTGGTCCATCTCCCATTTCTCCACCTACACAACCACCCACAAAACCAAACCCGCGCACAAAAACACCATCGCCTTCACCTTCCACGACGCCAATAACGGACTTACGATATCCTGTGAACGCAGCATAGCGTCGGACTCCAGCGATCCGATTATTGATACTGATAACTTTTACGCGTGTGCGGATTCTCAGGTGCAGTATTTGTATTATGGGGATGGGATTACGATTAGGGAGGGGGTGGGGTGTGGGAAGTGAGTCCTTTTCTGATTCCTGGTGTGGGGTTGGGTGATTGGTATGTATGTACTGATGAGTGGTGGTGTTGTAGCGAGACGGTGGTGGCGACGGGGAGTTCGGTGTTGGCTTTGGTTTGTCAAGAGGGGGATGGAGGGGTGACGTGTGTGGTTGAGAGAGAGGTGGAGGTGCCTTTTCGTGTGGGTTGAGGATCGAGAGGTAAGGCGTTTGTGGGTGCGATGGGGAGTCGGGGTTGGAGGTGAGATTGCGGTTGAAGAAGCTGGGGGGTAGAGACTTACCTGAGGGTCAATGTCTGTGAGAGCTCGGAAGTAGAGGTTCTTACGTATCTACTGCGACGACGTTCCTATCTACTACCTTGAGTTCTGTCGAGTATAGGTGCTGTGCGATAAGCCATATCTTGGTATATCGATGCTGAATAGGCGGCAGCCGTATGCAAAGTAACCGAGAGACTGATATTGAAAGTTATTGGAAGGAAGGATGATGCTGCTCCTGGACGCAGGTGATCACGTTGAGGGTGGAAGAAAATCGGACCGCGGTGATTGTCTCAAAGGCTCCGAGAACATCTCATGATTTTTGGGAGCCGCGAAATTCTAGAGCATTATTTAGTAACTATTGAGATAGAAAGGATCGGTATAGAGGTCAGGCTAGAATCCTGCTTGCTTGATGAACACTCTTACCCTACTTTTTCATTCTGAGACGGAGAGAAGACTGGCTATATAAGGCGAAAATCACTTCTCGATGTCTGCGCCAAAACCTTCTTCTCTGCCCTTCCACCCTCTATCCCTTCTCCTTCCATGCCAGATTCCCTGGATGTTCCTCCCCCCCTACATCACCAGATACCCATCTCTATACTTCAACTCAAACTCGGTCCACAGATCGAAAATAGTCCTGCCTTCCGCGCCCTCCTCCGTCACCTTCACCTTGACCGTGTAATTAGCTTCCGGCTGATAGCCACCTAGTATCAGAAGCGTAGAGCTGATCTTCGCCTTTCCTTTCTTAGGCGGGCAGACAGCCTTCTCTTTCCGCCTCTGTCTCTGTACAATGGGATTGAAAAGATCGGGGAGAAGGTCGGGATGAGGTTGGTTGGCGTAGTCTTGTGCCAGAGCTTGTGCCTGAATTCCTGTGTTGGCATCGTCGTCGTCGTCGTCGTCGCTGCCTTCCTGACGGACGGTGGCCCATTCGCAGAAAGCATCTTCGCCGCGGATCAGGCCTGTGCGGTTATTGGGGAGATGTGAGGTCACGCTGAAGGAGATGTGCGGGGTTGTGTTTGTTAGGGAGGTCGTGAATTCGCCGCGGATGAGGACGCCGCAGTAAGCTTCTCTGTTGCGGTTGGTTTGCGTTAGAGGTATTTGTTTTTGAATCAGAAAGAAATGGGGTGAGAAGGAGGTTGTGGTTGTTCTTTTGTGCAATCATTTCTTCATCGTGGTGGGTACTCCTCTCATCATCAATGATCTGCTTCTCGTTCCCTCCGAACATGGACATGGACATGAAATAAAGAAGTGCGAGCTTTGCACGATTCTGGGAATTGTTGGGTAGGAGAACGGGACTGAGAGACTTACATGGCGCATGGATTAGGGTGCATGTCGAGGTTTTCAATTTGGAAAAGGTCGTTGGCGGGATCATTGTGATATTTGACAGGTGACACACCGGGCACAGCACTCCCATTATGAGGTACTGTGTTGACCTTAGTGATGATTTGACTTGGAGCTTGGAGAGGACCCAGAGCTTGTGTCATCGATTGCATTAACCAAATTGCTGAGGTCAAACGACGAAAGAGACTGTTTGGAGACATCATTTGGAGACGATTGTGGGTAGCAAGAAGAATGATTGAGTGAGGTATGTTGCGTGTTTCCGTGCCTCGCAGCTTACTCTCATTCCCTTACGTGGGAAGGCGTCAAGATTCTGATCGGCGAGTAAGTTTCAAAGATGTGTTATATGGGCGCTAAGCGGTCCTCTTAGGATTCAGGTCCGAGATACAACACTGGATGGGTCGTCTTGCATCGCATCGCCCTAGAACTAATGCACTGCAGTGTTTCACCAGTTCACTTACGATCCTTCGATTTTCCACTACTCCAATCAGAGCACATACTATTATGAGAGCGTTAAGGCCATCCTCAGGATACAGTCATTGGTGGCTTCTTCCGAAGCTACGAATCTTAGCTTCTCTCTAAGCGCCCCTAGAGCTCGGGGCGGGGTATCGGCACGCCCGGGGCGCGATAGCCTCGCGCGGGGCTACGTAGAAAAAGATAAAATACTCACTTCAGTCGCATCAACCTCTAGGCCCCGATGCCGCGCATCCATTTACGTTTGATAACACCTGCTGTGCCAAAGCAATGAACAGAAAGGCGCTCCTCTTCCTCCTTCCTTCTGTATCGTGAAACCTCCTGCCGATCTGTCATAATAATGTGGGGGCGATGGACATCAACGTTGCAACCACCAAGACGCTGAAACCACCAATCACTGATACCAAGCCAGAACCCAGCCGATCTTGGTATCACTGCATACTCCTTGTGAAGGCTGAGTGAGTAACGAGGTACCAAAATTTTATTTCACGTCTCGTTTCAGGTCTACAAGCTAGTTCAAGAGGGTGTCTCCACCGAGGATGCCACGATAGAGTACTTTTTCATGCAACTATGTGAAACGTAGTGGCCACATTCGCGATGACTTTTACTACTGTCCAAAATCCTATTCTTCCATTTCTGACCACATCTTGACAACCTCTTCCCCCTTTTCTTTAACTGCGTTCGAAGATGAAACTTCACTCCAATCCTTTGATAGTAAGGGTGAGATGTTGTGGTTGCTTGAGAGTCATTCGCACTCCTTCCAAATCCAACATGATTTCAGAGTCGCAGCAAAGAGGCAGTACTCGTTGTGGCCACCTTGTGAAAATCAAGAGCCGCTGAATGGATAGGATTATTGTCTCGTGTCCGCAGAGATCCATACTGCAAGAAAGCATGTTGCATCATTGATTCTTAGCAGTATTCTTGAGGTTGCAGAGGTCTGAGCCGCCTGGATCATGCTCAGCTCAGCTTTGTTGCATGGATTGGATCCTCAGCAAGATGGTATTGTTCGATGATACAGGTATATATTTAAGGGTTTGACAGCGTCTTCGATATCCATCATCGGAGTTCACTAAACGAGGTCTTCTTTCTTTTCTATAATATGATTTTACTCCCAAAAGCCTGCCTTGCCTTCATTGGCTTATTCTTACAATGTCAAGCCTATCCAAGCCCCCTGTCTTACGATGAACCAAGTGAGCTAGGAAAACGTGGCGCCGAGCCGATACAGGAATGGACTGGAATGGGCGACTCTTATGCATCTGGCGTTGGCGCCGGACCTCAGCCACCAGACGATACGAACAGATGCTTCCGTTTTCCACAAGCCTATCCTGTTGTTGTGCAAGCGGGGCTGTACCCCGTCCCATCGAAGTTTCACCACGTCGCTTGTAGCGGCAATGTATTCAAAGAGATCAAAGAAAAGGAACTACTTGACAAACCCCTGCCGGATGGGAACAACGGCATACGTCCGGTCTGGGGTACGGCTCCCGAATTCGTGACCATCACCATGGGGGGAAATGATATTGGCATTTTGAACTTGATCGCCACCTGCATTTTATCTCTTAAACTTTGGGGATTGGACTGCGAAGGGGTGATCAAATATGGACACGACACGATCAACAGTCAGGTGTTCAAAGATGACCTCAACAGCCTTGTCCAAGCGATTGTCGACAAGGGTCGCGGTACCAAGGTTGGGGATAAGTTCAAGGTCTTCATCGTCGGCTACGCGCAGTTTTTCAATCAAGAGACGACGCAGTGCAACAAGGTCACCTTTAAGTCATATTGGAATCCTATGGCATCTCAATACTTGACAGTCGAAAGGCGGAAGGCGATGAATGGACTTGCACTCCACCTTAACAAAGCTTTGTCTGAAGCAGCCGACCGTTTCAAAGATAAGGGAGTCTACTGGGTCGATTACGACAAGGACTTTGATGGTCATAGGTTCTGCGACCGCGAAGAGCCCAGGCCCAACGACCCGGATACGTATTTTTCCAATTATTACACGACCGACGACCCGAAAATGGAGGTGGCGCAGAGAATCACCAAAAAACTCCCAGTCTACCAAGCGAGCATTCAAGGTAAGACTGACGTTGCCTTAAAGACCGATAAAGACTACATCAACGCCTTGGCCGACGCAGCCAAGGACGACCCTCACGCCGAGTCCTTTTTGTCCGATACCGTACGCATGTTCCACCCTACCACACGCGGCCATGAGAAGATCCGCGATGTCGTCCTCAAAGCCCTTAACGACAATGGTATTCCTACAGGAAAGTCCGCTGAACAGCATCCCGCCCCTCAGCCTCCCAAGTGTCATGGAGTTGGTGGAGACACGTGGATGCTAAGTAGAGACCAGGCAGTGTCCGCCGCAGAACAATTCTGCAAGCAAGACCATAAAGATTCAGAGTATGTTCCCCACCCGAGAAACCTTCCCAACAGCAGTTCCTTGTAATTCTGACAATCACCAGATATTTCCAAGGCAGCGCCGACTCCGTAAAACTCTCAGCCCACAACAAAGACGATTCCAAAGCCCTCTCAACCATCAACGACTGCGTCGGCAAATTCAGAGTCATCATCGACGGCTGCGACAGCAACGACCCGGTCAACAACCCGCACAACTACAAGTTCGGCGGCACCTTCACCAGCCCCGAAGGCTGGACCTTCGAAGTGAAGCCGACGGCCACGAAACCCACCGAGGACAGCTGCGACGTCTCGTACAAGTTTGCCATAGACACTTTCGAGGTTCGCGGCAAGAATTTCGCGGACGCCCGGTTGGGTGCGAATGGGGAGGGGCTGAAGAAGGAGATTAAAGGTTGCGGAGCTCTTACCGATTGGCATTTCAATTGGACGCCGAAGGATGTCAAGTATCAGTGGTATGCGTCTGGGACCTTACCTGTTGGGACGAAGTCGTGCATGGGTAGGGCGGTGAGGAGTGCTGGTGGTACTAGTGCTGGTAACTGTCACGGCGCTGGCTAGTAATGGTACCGACGAATCTGTAAGTTATGGGAAGTTATTGCGCTGGCTAGTATTGGTATCGACGAATGTGTAAGTTATAGGAAAGTTCGGGATGAGGTTTGAGCATGTTTTTAGGGAGTTTGTCCAGATTCATGTTATTACGCGGCATCGCATGTCATTCTTCTCGCGCCTTGTTTGATAATGACTTTTAACGAATAGAACGATATTCCAGCCCATTCTAACCAAAATGCGTTGCATTTCACATCATTAATGATATTTACGCCTCGATCCATGATTCCCGTCTCTAATCAACCGTGACTATGATAGTAGCTGACCTTTACAACTACAACAGAGATACAACAGCGTGTCAATAGTAATCTGATAGCAGAACCCAAGAAGGCACGCAGCATCCCTAACCCACCTGCCCAACAAAAGCATCCGAACTCATCTAGATCCTCAAACCGTGCCATCATACCTATATTCTAACCCCTCTCAACCCCTCCATCCCTCCCTTCCTAATCCCCATGAAGACCACCACACCACCACCACCAATCCACCGCCCTCTCATCTCCTAGCCTCAAATCCGAACAACACATTATTTATTCAATAGCCATCAACAGCATACCTATCATAATAAGATACAGCAGAGCTCTTGCGATCGGGCGTGGAGGTAGGGAAATGGAAAGTACCATGTAAAGGGAAGGGGTTGTAGTTGTAGATTAATATTGTCACGATTATTATTGGAAGAGGTTTTGGTTTCCCAGCTAGTCCCCGAAGCATGGAGATGATGGAGACTTTCACACACCCACAACTCCACAACGTCTCCTATCTTCCTCCTATCCTTCAACAAGTCTACATATGCATCGACACTCCGACTGCATAGCTATAACGTGACGAAGGACCCGCCGTCAGAGTTGTCGAATATGATCAAGAGGTGTAGCACAGATAACAGTTAATCACGACAATGTTGGATCCAAGGTCTCTATGTTGTAGACGGGTATAGAATTGATAGACAGGTAATGCTATGATATGATATGATACTGGAGATTGAGATTGAAACGGAAGGGAAGGGGATGATGGGTGGATAGGTATATAGAAAGAATATAGCTGGGTGAGTAGCGAGGAGTTAGGCGTAGGGTTAGGAGTAGGAGTAGGGATGAGGATGAAGGTTTCGTGTTTGATGTCTGGAATAGAAGAGAGGATGTTGTAAGCGATACCTCAAAGCCAAGCTGTTGAGAAACTAAGGGAGAGATAGTATAGTCATGGCCTATGTCACGATTCCGAGCACGAAGTGTTTCGAGACGGGAACGAAGAACCATGAGGGAATATCAGGTGGGATACGACGACCTCTCATACCACATAATACATACGAAACTCTACAAAAGAGCGAAGAGAAATATCCCATGTTCTTTCCATCATTCGCTAGAACACAGCTGTGGAATCGTTTCTGTATATGTTTGTACCTGAATTCTACACTTATAGAGAAGTTCAATAGGTCATATTGTTCAAGGGCATCGACGTTGCTGTTGTCTCGCAGGATATTGTGGGGATGTTGTGGATGCTGTTTGTTAGTAAGGTAACATGTGGATTGATGGCTGGTGTGTTACTTGGCTTTGTGATGGATGTTTGTTTTTGGGTGATGTGAGAGGGGGATGGTCTGGAATTTTGGTGGAGAGATGGTGTATTTGATGAGGCGCGTGGGTGGAGATGTGTTTTTGATGATGTGTGGGTGCAGATGGGGAGGTGCGGGTTATGGGTGGAGGTATGATAGATAGAACTTGTCAATAGGTTCGATCTCGCAGCCTTGAGGACATATAGTTGTAGAATCTTCGGCTTGAATGGAGAGAAATCGCTGATATTGAAGAGGTGTTTCATCTCGTATCAATTAATTTCTTATCGGTGCTTGGGGGTTACCCTCTCGCGCGGGTTGAGATGAGTAGGGTTGGGGTGTTGAACGGTCTCAGGGGTCTGATGGATGATTTGGCTATCATTTGCTATTCTAAATGTCCGAAAAAGGTGAAAAGGTACAAGACAACGAGACAAAGACTTTGTAGACGTGGCCACTCGCTTATTGTCTTGGCAGAAGGGCTTATTTCCAACATGGGGTGAGTACATAGGTGATGTGACGTGGGTTTTATCTAGTGAAACAATATTGACGATGTTGATCAGATTAGAAAATTCCTTGTACTAGGAATTAAACTGGAATATCGATAGAATAGTAGACTGGGTTTGTCCAGACGTGGCTTACTACTTAGTACAGTATCAATAAAATGTACTACTGATCAGCCTTTTGGTCAAGGGGTGTCTTCCCGTTCCTAGCTCTTTCCTAGGATATCCGTTGAATTGTGTAATGCTGCAGGAGACGGGGACCTCAAGCGAATTTGAACACCGTGATGCGAAATTGTTGAGTCTTGAATGAAGTTGTGCTTGCAGAAAGGAGAAAGTAAGCGATTTCGCAGGTCCATATGTTGTTCATGGTAAATGCAAGCCATCCCACGTCCAAAATCAAATGCATTGATATAGTAACGTTAGCTTGAAGATACATTATCTAATAAAGTTCTTGGCGTACCCGATTCGGCCAAATGAGAAAAACGCTCAGCCAAGTCGAAGACGCAGTCGCTCCCAATATAAGAAGAGTCCACGCAACAGTCTCGACCCATGCTACCAAGGCCGGTGGTATGAAGCCTCTTACGCGGTCCCGCCACGATTCGAATACCGCTCCAACCCGAATCATCCACTTAGGTCGTGGCATGGGAACATCCTCAACGGTGCAGATGACACCGATGATAGAGGATGCCCAGATGACTCCTGAATTGATAGCCAGCCATTCAGCATATAATGGTATGAGGTATGGTCCAGCGTCTTTGAGGCGCCTGATGGCGCCTGCGGCCGGGAAGGCAGCTAGTATTTCTCCTGCGACGGCTAGTGACAGGCAATAGATCAGTAGGATCAACATGCGGAACCAGCGATATTTGTAGAATTCTAGTCTTTGCTGCGTTGGTAGAGCGGTGGAGTCTGGATGATGCCGTTGGTTGACAGCCTCGCCATCGATCGTGTGATGTGCGTTTTGCACGGTGGTAGCATTGTCCTCTGCGGCAAGTTTCCTTATTGCTTCGTACTGGACAGCGTCTGTATTTGTTCTCGTCGACCGTTGCCTCGGATTTGGGATGGACTGGAGATGCAATTCGGTTGTATGATTGTGATTGGGCCGACACATATTTTGTAACGTTTTGGCATCAGTAGCATCCGAAGGAGGTCTGGCGTCAAAGGCCCCCTTAGGGTTTATTGAGCTTCCAGTGGGTCTGAAAAGTATTTCTATGGCACAAACATATCAAACATCAGACTGTGTTCTATATGGCTGTTGCAATGAACCTGGAACGGCGAACTTACCATAGGACACCCCAAAGAATGATACAAAGGGCGAGAGCAAAAGCATCACAGCAACGATTTGGCCGAAACCCCACTGGTCCTCGTCAGAGATATCTATACCTCCCTGGCTACCGTACTGTCCACCCCCACAATCTGCAACGATCCGAATAGTGCCCCACGTCAAAGCGAAGACCAGCCAAGTAATCTATACGCCCATCAGCAATCATCAACACCCGGAAACATTTGTTGTATACAACCTCCCAAAGAAGCGAGCCCCAAAGTTCTGCAGTAGCTTCAAATGTGCACCATAATGAATAGATGAATCTATATAGTATGGCCCCTTGAACCCTGAAAAGGGTTGAATGTGTGTAATTGGCACGGGTTTCCACTGCATCGAGCGTTCTTCGAAACCTGCCGCGTGGCCTGACTCGGAAGAAATGGTGCACAGCGTCTGTTCTACCTGGAAATAGCTGTATGATACGAGTGAAGTAAGATACTATCAGAAAGCCCAAAGTGACGCCAATGTACCAGCCATCGTAGTGGCCCTCGTTGCCACTTCTTTCGAGATCCTTGGGATGGAAAAGACATAGTGCTGGGAATGACGGATTGGTGTTCTGACCTATGAAGCCTGTAGAGCCTAAGGAAGTGGCCAGCATCGCTGCCGTTATGGCGATGCAGAACAATCTCCACGCCCTTAGCGCTGGCCGTTGTTGGAAGTAATGTCGAAGACATGTCAGTGTCGTCAGGTGCGTTAGAGAAGTAAACCATGCCAGATCGAAGGTAATTTGCCAATGATAGGTGGCGAGCGAACAGTCGAGCTGGCTAAACCCGCTCACCAGTACAGCTATGCCTATAAGGCTTTGCTGATCGCTATAAAGAAGGACGGCACTTTGAAAGGCTTCACTCCATCTCTTGGAGTGCATCTTTCTGGTTTCGCTCATTAGAGCCGCGACCTTTCCCCTGAAGATTTCGTCCACCATGTTTTTCCTGTAACGCAGGACTCTATTCCCTTCCTCCATATCTGGACTTTCGACCAATTTCGTACTTGCATTGTCATCGATCAGATAGTAAGCCGTACAGAACACAAGGGTGAAGAAAGCGGAAGCTGCAAAAGTCACAAGGATCTGAAGTACATCATTCAGCACACCTGCGGTTGGTACTCACGTTGCAGAGCAAGAGACTTACGCCTATACCTGAGATGTCGGGGTTTGCTGCTGCTACATGAGGGGTACTACCGTTTGCCCATTCGCTGCAGTTTGTTGGACGGCAAGGCATCGCGGCTGAAAGGAAACCCCTCGTATGCGAAAGTATTGAGTTATAGGAACTGGTGAACAGATCGAATCAATCGAAAAGGTGGGATGCAAGTAATACATTGGCTGGAGATCTTTCAAAAGATGAGATTTGAGGCTGAGGCTCAAGGTGGCAAAGCCAGATACAGCGGCACAGTACTGGGCGATTGCAGTACCTATTAAGCGAATTGTGTCATACAAGTCGGGATCACATCATGAAGGCGGAGTGTAAGTACCTCTCCAGATCTGCCTTTGATGCAGAAGTCAGTAATCACATCTGCCGCTAGTAGCTACTAAATTAGTGATATGTCATATATAGTAGGCATGAGAGAGACGCCTTCGAAATCCTTGCCGGAAGCTTGTGGTGATCTTGTCCATTTTTAGATCATAGTACTGATGGTGATTGGTTGTCTACCTACCTTACCTTACTATTTATTGTAAAGACACGTTGCACGGTTGCAGCAGGGAGGAAGACACTAAGGTAGGATAAGGCTGTTTCAAATACAAGTGGCTTGGCACCGCGGTAAGATATCTCCTACTTAGGTAGGTACTCGTATCAACGTGGTCAAGGCTCGACGCTAAATACATAGCCTCGGATGAATAGTTACCATACCTATCAAACATGCCTACCTATAAGGTACCTAGGTAAGCCAGTAAGATCGGTAACCACGGTAGCATTCAATCCAACCATAAAACAACAAGTCACGTATGTGTGTTCCCGACAGATTTGGTCTCAAGATTTCTTAGATGAACCCTGCAGAACCACACATCGCTGAGCCATTCGAACCTATAAATCTCGGTTCGAGGCTGGGAATCATTCTTATACGCCCCTACCTAGAAAAACAAAACAAATCATCTATGTTGACCATGCCTGTTCACATACTTGAGTGGGTTGGAGGCAAGAAGATGCCTTAGCTATCATCTTGTCCAAGTCTGCCATATCCGCCTCCCTCATCTTTCTTGCCGTTCCCCTTCACTCTCGATGCCATTCGTGATATCCAACCTCCCAAGCCTTCGCTAGCTGCGGGTGTCTCGGGTGGTAATCGGGGTTTACCATTCTCTAACGGCGGGTTGATATCAAGGCCAGGGATCGCGTCGTCTGCACCAAAGTTGCCCGGGCGCCGCAAGTCAAGCGAAGGAACAGGCGAGCGGGCAGCACCCATCAAGGATTCGACTTCGGCGTGTTGAGCTGGGGTTGGCATCGCTGTCGTTGCATCACCAAAGAGTTGATCCATATCTTCGAGGCGGACATTGGCTGTTTCGGGATACAGGAAGTAAACTTGCGAGCTGTCAGTGCGTGTCTCGGTGGCAAGGAAGGGGTGAGCGGTGGAAACGTACCAAGAACAAAGCTGACCGCACAGAAGAACGCATGTACAAGGTACAATCGCCACTTGATCCATTCTTGCAATATCGGCGTCATCTCGCCCACAATCCAATTGAAGGCCCAATTGGATGCTGTACTCAAACTTGCGCCCTTCGCTCGAATGCTGAGGGGGAGAATTTCGGGCGGATATAGCCACGGTATCGGACCCCATGACGCCCCAAAGGCAGCATTGTAGATCATGACAAAGATCACGGTCAAGATCGGCGTGTAGTGAATGTCGATGAAAATGAAGTACGAAATCGCGGACAGTGAGATTATCATGGCGATAGCTCCGGAAAGAAGAATAAAGCGTCGACCCCATCTGTCAACCAAATACCAAGGCGGTACTGTAGACGCAAGATATGTGATTCCGTTGATACCTGTCATGAGGATGGCTCTGCGCCCATACCAGCCAGCAGATTCGAAGACCAATGGTGCATAGTACGAGATGACATTGATGCCGTTAAGCTGCGCGAGCGCCTGCGCGGACATGGCGATGAAAAGGCGCTTGTAGTATTTTCTGAACATCTCGGAGTAGGATCTTTCGCCCTCTTGTCGTTGGAGCAGAACGTTCATCTTGATCTCACGATACTCTTGTCGGGCCTTGTCGTTGTGAATATCTCCACTCCCATAAAGGTTCGCAATTACCACGATGCCCTCCTCATCGTGATCGTTATCGAGAAGCCACCTATGCAGTGTTAGCGAGAAAGTTTTATCTAGGATGATGAAATCACAACCTAGGCGATTCGCAAATGATCAGACTACCCAGTCCAAGGAGAAGCCCCATAAAGCACTGGAGGACTAATGGCACGCGCCACGCATAATCACTTTTGATATAGCTGCAGCCATAGTCCACCCACACACTGGCAGCATAACCAAAGACATTGCCAGTGAACTCCATACAAGCAAGCTTCCCGCGATTATGCGGAGGCGATATCTCTGATTGATAGACTGGCACGATCGTAGACAGTGCACCCACACCCAAACCAGCAATGATTCTTCCAAAGATCATCATCGGCATCCCGTTCGCGAAAGCCTGGAACGCTCCACCAACGAAGAAGATCATCGAGCCAAACAGTATAGTCTTTCGTCTTCCTATCATATCCCCAATCCTGCCAACGCACAGTGATGCGATGAACGCTCCGACTTCAAGGATAGCAACCATGGTCCCAATCTGGGCACGCGTTGGCTGATGAAAGTAGTCTATGAAAAATGAACCTCTGATTGGCATCCAATTGTCAATGTGGTGATTCGAATTGGAAAGATCGAATGCCTTACGTTATTATGCCAGACATGACACCCTGGTCATAGCCAAAAACAAAGACTCCTAATGACACAAACACACTGGTAAAATATCTGTGACATGTCAGCACTGAGCTTCAGCCATACGAGTGCAGTCACATACAGCAAGGGCTGCCCCGTCAGGCCATGCATCTGGGCTCTCTGTCGGTCCCCCGTCATGATGATGGCGAGGACTTTCTCTGTACGACCGATCTGCCTCGCCGGAGGGTTCGGTATCTCGATAGCCTCTTTACTGAGGCCAGGATCGGCAGTCTTTTGCTCTGTATGATTATGGGGTGTATAATGAACGTGTTTCTGTCGGCGCTGTAGAGCCCTCGATTCCCCCGGAGCGCCGTCAGCGGACTCCCTTATCTGTATACGTAGAGGATCCTCCTCGTCGGCAAGCTGTTCTGCGAGGTCGCCGGTGTCACTCCAGAGTGAGAAGTCCGAGCCCGCGGAGTCAGAAGAGCGCCGATCCGGCCGCTTCTCATCCAGCAGTGCCTCTGAATGTTCGTCTCTGGGCTGCGAAGGAGGTGCAAGGGTTCGGAGGGGTATAGTCAAGCCGTGGGGCTTTGAAGGAGAAATGGTGCCGGTGATGGGTGGGCTGGCCGATGAGCAGCCCAAATGAATCTAAATGTAGTCCCGAGGGTAAATAGAGGTATTGTAGGCGGAGAGTATCGTGGAATGGATCAGCAGCCGACGGTGGGCTTCGGACGCGCCTTCTGCGTGGGAAATGGGACTGGATCACGATGGGAGGGGATCACGCATTGGTCGATAGCCGCAGTTTACTATTGCTGGGTGGGGAATAGTTACAAGATACTTTTGCAGAATATCGCACGAGACTTCGTTGAGCGAATATCTGGCAAGTGAGGTCTGGGTGTTTAGTCAGGAGCCAGGGGCCTAAGTACTGCGTGCTGCTGGGCTGCCCTCTTGGCGGCACTGCTAGCCCTATTCTATCTACCTATCATAGCGCAACAACATTCAGAAAACGGGCTCGAGACTTTTTCGAGCCACTTTCCAGTGTACCACGTAGCATGGAGAGCTTGTGACCGACAAGCAAAAGACATGCCACATCTAGGTTTTGCTAGACAGTACTCTTAGGGCAAACGCGACACTTGGCGATGTTATAGCATTTAGCAATGGCTTAGTGGATTGTTTCAAAGAGAGGCTAAAGTCATCTTAACTTAAGGTAGAATAGCGTGGGTAGGACGGGGTAAAGACGGAAGCTACTTTAGAGCAGCTTGATGTTTCTTTCGTTGAGGAAAGGACACAATGCTCAGCAGGCTCAATGTCACGTGATCACGTACGGCGCTAGCAAAAGGGTATGACAGCAGCCAGTGTCGGAGAAATCCCCATCGCTATTGCAGCGTCAAAGAAGTTGTTTGTCCACAGAATTATGACAGCGAAATGTATCCCCTTCACATGTGCACATCCTTACATGATGAGCTCTAGGGAATCCCAGCAAGCAAGTAGAATAATGACCTCGGTCCACAGATGGTCAGTGTTGTACGTTCTCAGCCTGGCCAGATGAAAACTTCTGTATCATTCATCCAGAGTCTCAAAGATAGCTTATGGCACCGATCCGAAATGAAGGTGGAGAGACCAAGATAGAAAATTGTGACCAGGGATACTCGTTGGGGAAAAGGTACAGCGTAGAACTGGAGTTGGCTATCGACCGCAACATGTCGTGCATGATCACTGTGAATCATGATTCAGAGATGGAGAAAGTCGGAAAATCGTAGATAGCCGTCATCACCAAAGCCCAGAGATCCTTTGGCTTTCGCTCTCACCTCCACGACAGGTATGCAGAGGCTAGAGATCCATGCTCGGGCCATAAGCTGCCTCAGCCTCTTGCGACCCGTCAGCGCATGCACAAATTCCGTAGAATATAAACGCTGTAACTCGGAGGTAGCTGAGCGATGAAACTGTATTCATCCGCAAGAAACCACGTAGGTCGACATCAACGAGGCGACGTCGAGCAAGAGTTAGCAGATTGTTTAGACCTTAACGTTTAAAGTTTAGGCTGATTGATGGCCCACCAGCCACTTTTCCTCTTCTCGACCCATCTCATTTCCTGCACCCGCGCGCAATCTCGTTTCCCTGTCTGCAGACATCACGAACTACCCACCTCTTGTCTCCCTCCTCATTCGACCTCGTCGCCGTCAATACAAAGTACTTCGTTCCTTGCCACTCTCTCAAGAGGAAGTCCTGCACGACGCACGCCCAATCGCTCTTTTTGGACGTCGCCCGCAGTTGCCCTGCCGATCTCGCGTCGCTCATTCTCGTTTTAGAACAACCAGTCCGCTGGCGTAGCACTACAACCAACATCGCCCATTGGCTATCTTGAGTGACGTCCGCCTTCATAAATCGAATATTGAACGACCTCCAGCACTTGACTGCTCCCGCATTGAGAAAGCACACTTGTTGCTGGTGGGGCGTAGGTGAAAGTAGGAAGCGTAGAACAATTTCACAATGGGTTCCACACAGTTTGGCAACTTTCATGTATGCCCTAGCTAGGGAACGATGAGTCTTATGTTCACTGACGTATGCAGAACTTTTGTCGAGACTCTACCCTCCCAATATGCAATGTGCGTTCATTCCGGACCCCAATCGACAAATCTCTCGAAGCCTGAAGCATTGCAGCATATTTGGTGGGAGTTTGCGCTAAAGGATGTTGCAGCTATTCAAAGAATCGCCTACACAAGCAAGCTCCGGAAGTCAATTAGAAGGAGCTGGTTTTGGAGGATGTGCGTTGACAGGCATAAGCCTTAGCAACGGACGGCATCTGTCAAATCTTGGTATATCTTGATGAGGTTGTGGAGGAAGCATGCGGTCTGACATTGTTCAGGGTCTATCCTACTCTGCGCGCTTGCCATCCTCGTAACGCTTTTCCTCCTCTACAGATCAGACAGGAAACAGGCGGCAGTGGGTCGGAGGTATGCTCATCGAGGACAGATTCTCTAACAGTCGTTGACCTCTGCTCAGGGAGTTTCAGCTGTTCCTCGTCGGCTATATAATCATTTCGATATGCGAGATCTTCACAGTCGGTGGTTTCCCTCTAGACCGCAAGGTCAGACTTGTACGGAAAATACCACCAGCTACTCAATTCAGGCATGCTGACCAGTGAAGGGCTTCACCGCGGTACACCTCGGCTCGATAACGGCAACGCTGTGGGTTCTACTATTGAACGGCTTCGTGGGCTATCAGCTCCTAGATGATGGGACGCCGTTATCCTTGGGACTCATACTACTCTCCGCCATAGCCTTCTTCGTTGGCACGGGATACATCGCGCTCGACACCGCCTTCAGTTACACAAATACTTTCGTACCCAGTCTGTCAGGCCCAAACAATCGCAATATTGCCCTCTACGTCCTCTACCAACTATTTCCGTTGATCTGCTTAGTCGGATTCTTCCTCCTCGAGACGATACTGGTTTTGAGAGTATTGGGGGAAAAGAAGCCTATGTGTTCGTTGCCTCACGCCAGTACTTCTCCCAACTATCGCTGACGAATCTTAGTATACCTATTTGCGGCGACTTTACTGTTCGCTATCGGCCAAATCTTTCAATACGTAATCAGCACCCACATCTGTCACGGCACCAACGGCAAGATCGACGGTGCCATGTTCGAAACCCTCTTCACCCTCCTCTCCGTCATCACGATCTGGGTCTTCTGGTCAAGCATTACTGAAGACGACTGGCCAATGCCCGTATCAGGAGAACCAAATTATACATAATAGCACCATATCGTCGCTAAGATACATTATGACTGACGTTTTTTGAGCGAGTTGTCTTTAATATTGCATGTCATTAGCTGTACAAACAATATTGCATCAGACCTTGCATCATCTTGGAATAGACAGGCTGCGCGTGTCTTCCGAGCAGGAGTAAGCAGGATGCCTAAGATGGAGACGAGGAGGGCTATATGTCCGCATCGAATAGATGTATACTAAAAACAATAAATGTTAATCATCAAAGACTTTTTCTCGGTGGTTTTCTATGGTACAAGGTTCTTTCTCTGTTGCTCCCGACCGAAATTCTCCCTCTCCGTTATCGTTCCAGACGCATATTCGACAGCTGCGCGCCGGGCACCTGCAAATTGCGTTGACCATTGGCATGCATCCGTCTCGCAAGCTCCGACTTTGACTTCAATTCATAAGATGTATCATGCATGATAACCTGGTCTTCCCTTTCTGCTGACCAAGGTCGCGTTACGCACCCTTCTCTTCCAACAGCTCACCCCATGATTATGTCTTCGATGGTGCGGGATGGACCGATTGCATTTGCAAGACATGGTAATACATGTTTTTGCAGAGAAGAAATAATGCTTCCACTTGCTGTGAATCAAGATCGTCGAGTATCTCCTGAATTGTACTGTTGAGAAATACATGTGAGCTACCGAGGGGATTATGGATGAGATCACCGTCTACATGTGTTTCGTGGAAGCTGTGGAAGCTATGTGCCTGCGATATCGAGGGTGAGGTTAGGTTATAATGGTGGTGTTTGGGTTTGGCCTAGGACGCGTTGCGAATGGATAGGTGAATCGTTGTTGGACGCTTGTGGGGGTTTGAGTAGGTTGTTGCAGAGGCAGTGGGTGTGCTTTTCTTTTCGATTGAGCTAGCCTTGCATTAGGGGGAGTAAGGTTAGCAAGTCCATGAATGGGGCTGCTGAGGAGGCTATTGGTCGTGGGGAATGGGTTTTTTGGAGATTGATATTAGGGTTTTTTGGAGATGGAGGGTTGAATTGTTGGGGAGGTTTGGAGTAAGGGTGGTTAAGTGATGTGTGGTTTTTAAAGGAGAAGGAGAAGTTGGGGGTTAGGCTTGGTTTCCAGATGATTTGTGATTCGATGTTTGAGTAGATGAGTCGATACTTTCAGCTCTACGATAGATACAGTCAATGAGGACCTTGTATAGTATGAGTGTTTCCTAGGCAAGCTGTCATCGGAGTTCATGGCGAACGAGTAACGATGTCGAGCCACTAGCGCATGGAGTAACCTTGGCTCCATCAAGCGAAAAGCTTGGCATTAAGATATGTCGAATCCAAAAGATACGGTAGCAACAACAAACCTTAGACGATGACATAAAATAGCTAGTCTTCAACATGGCCGACTCAGATGACGATTATGTGCAGGATATCTCTGACGAGGAAGTGGCAGCACACCAAGTCACCCGAGGTGCCGGAACAAGCTCTAGAGCGACCGGCCATGGTTCTCGAGGTGCAGGATGGGAGGTTATGCGTACGTGGGAGAACGTTGTGGAAGGAGCGGATGGGACGATAAGTTCTACAGTGGAGGGGCTACTCGAAGCAGGCAAGAGGAAGAGGTGAGAGGGCACATGGTGAAATTATACCAGTCCCCACAAGAAAGTGGAGATGATTGACGGTCTTCGTATTGGTGGCAGGTTGCTCAAAGATACAACACCGCTTCAGCGAGGAATTATACGGCACTTGCTCCTGGTGCTCGATCTATCGGACGCTATGGCTGAGAAGGATCTACGGCCAACAAGATATCTTCTTACGCTTCGCTATACGATTGCCTTCATCACCGAGTTCTTCGAACAGAATCCTATCTCTCAACTCGGCATAATTGGTATGCGAGATGGTATAGCACTTAACGTATCTCCGCTCTCGGGCAACCCCAACGACCATATTGTCAATATCCAGAAACTGCTGCTGGAGGATCCGAAAGGGCAGCCCTCCCTTCAAAACGCTCTCAACATGGCTCACGGCTGGCTATACCATACGCCTAGTCACACAACGAGAGAGGTACTCATCCTCTTCGGCTCTCTACTCTCAAGTGATCCAGACGATATCCATACCACCATCGCAGAACTCGTCTCCTCACATGTCAATGTCCAAATCATTGGTCTAGCCGCTCAAGTGGCCATTTGCCATACCATCGCCACTCGCACAAACCCCACCCTACCCACCTCACAGACTTATACCGTTGCCCTCCATGAGCAGCACTACCGCGATCTGCTCATGCGCTCTACCACACCCCCAACAACCCCTCACGCCAACGCCGAGGAGGATGCTGCCACGAGCTCTCTACTGATGATGGGTTTCCCATCGCGCACTGTCGATCCAGCACCCACCCTCTGTGCATGTCACGGCAAACCCTCGCGCGAAGGCTATCTCTGCTCGCGCTGCAGCAGCAAAGTGTGCACTCTACCCACGCAATGTCCAGCCTGCGGGCTCACACTAATCCTAAGCACCCACCTGGCACGTAACCATCATCATCTGTTCCCATTGAACAACTGGAGAGAGGTCAATTGGATCAAAGCGAGCGCGTCGGGACAAAACCATTGTTTTGGGTGCCAAACACCTTTTCCTGAGAGGCCAGCTGCTGTCGATCGACGTCCAAGTACGACTGGTGGACAGAACCATGATCGGATGTCGCTCAAGACTACTCGTGGTAAACCCAGTGCTCCGAAAAAACCACTCAAAGCGAGCAAAGACGGAGTTTCCGAATCCGGGCGCTATGAATGTGAGAGCTGTGAGTGCTTCTTCTGTATCGATTGCGATGTTTTCGCGCACGAGGTCGTGCATAATTGTCCCGGGTGTCAGAGTCGGCAGGGAGATCTGCAGGATAAGGGTGCGAGGGAAGAGAATGGGGGGATGGAGGTCGTTGTTGAAGATGATCATTGATGAAGGTACGAAAGCAGATATTTGGGTATGTGGGGGGTATATAAGCACATACTACATACTAGTAGGTGCATCTCGATGGCATCCGAGGTATGGCAATGGCGCAAGGTTTGGAAAGGTAATACCCAAAGAAAGATGTCTCATGAGACAGACATGGCAGATCCGGATTTCCCAACCAGGTAAGGTAAGTAGGAAACAACGACACTTTCCATGATTCGTTAATCAGCTCAGCGTTCGGTCTTCATGGCAATATTGCCTCTACCACCAACACCGGGTCCATGCCGTTCGGATTGCTAACATTTGCATCATAGTCAAGTAAGGTAAGTGAGGGGAGGGATATGAATTGGCCTTCCAAGGTCCCTTTTCATAGATTAGCCACTGCCGCTTCGAATTTGACGTTTCCTTAGCATGACGTGGTTCTCCTGTCCACATCTACTAATGAAGATAAGTCGACCTCTTACTATATTCATCCCCTTCATCAATTCGTTGACCAAAATCTACGCCTGCTTCTAAGATTCCATTTCCCGTTTCTCCTTCAAACTCCCCTCTAGCGACGAAGTCTTATACTCCACGCCCCGCCGGACCTTCAGTCTCAACTTCATCGGTTCCTTCTGAATCAGCATGATGACTGGAAAATCGTCAAACTCGACACGCTCCGTCGGCTCCTCCGCGATATCGAACGCCCACAGCAGTCTGGTCACCACGAGGTGCAGTTCTACCCATGCGAGAGGCCGCCCTAGGCAGCTGTGGAAACCGACGCTGAAGGGTTTGCTGGCGGAGAGGTGGTCGTGTGCATACTCGGCGGGACATTCGCCTTGTGGTAGCCAGCGCTCGGGGACGAATTGATCGGGGTTGGTGAATAGTTTTTCGGAGCGGTTGACGGCGAAGGTGCGGACGCCTAGTCTGGTCTGAGAAGCTATTAGAGTTCGGTCTTGGTCATGGTTTGGTCTGGAAGATTCGGTCACTTACGCCACCGGGAAGATAGACACCGCAGTAGGTGTCGCCGCCTTCGGGAACCATGCGTGGTAGACCTCCGGGGATGGGGTTGCACATGCGTAGGCCCTCGTTGAGGACGGCTTCTAGGTATGGGAGACCTTGGATGGAGGTGATGGTGATGTCTTCTTCTCTCTGGTACTTTGTGCGGATCTCCGCGCATAATCTTTGCATGATCTTCTCGTTCCTGGACAAATGGTTGAAGATGCCGGTCAGGGTTGTCGCCGTCGTCTCCGAGCCTCCGACGATGATGAAGTTGAACGTCGAGAGTATCTCGTCCCGCGACATGTTCTCGAAATCGACGTTGTTTCTCATGAACGGTGTCATGAAGTCCGGTCGGTCGCTCTTCATGTCCAGACGACGGTTGATCCGCTCGTTTGCATATTCGGTGTGGCGGCGTTGACCTTCTTTAATGCTGTTGGGGATCAATTTTTCGAAGAGGAACTCGGTAGAGGGATAGTATCGGGGCGCCGCTGCGATCGACATGCCCTTGAGGTAGCTGAATAGGGTGCGGACCCAGGAATGATACTCCCCGGCTTCGAGACAGCCGAACGGTTCCCCGAATGCCAAGTCCCCGATCACGTCCATGGTGAAGAAGTTCAGCCAGTCGGTCATGTTCACGAGGGCGCCGTTGCTCAGGGCGTTGGAGGCGACCGTGTGCTGATAAAGCTTGGCGACGAGCGTGTCTGCATGGTGGTGGATCAGAGGGTGTTGCGTTCGAAGGGAGTCTTCTGTGAAGGAGTTGCTCATGAGACCGCGGACACGGGCATGGAACTTGGCGTCACTCGTCGTGATGAGGTTATCAGCTTGGCCATTTGGTGCTGTTTAAGTCAGTATGAGTGTGAAGACGATGTCGAAGCGGAAGACCTACCTATGTAATATGCTTTGTCTCTGACAGCTCGCTTGTGGCCGCGGCGGAAGGCATAGATGTCGTTCCATGCTTCTTCGTTTGCAAAAGAGACTTCATCCGGTGCGAGACGTATGATGTCGCCATACCTATCGTGAAGTTCCCGCTCGCGTCGAGTGAGCTTGCCGGTCAACAGGCAATAAATGAAGGGCAAGCGAGAGGCAGCCCACAGCTTGGGTCCAGGGAACTTGGCTAGTGGATGAAAGTACAGGTTGTATATCGCTTGGGCAACTGGGTACTACGACAAAGCCCGGTCAGTTGAGTATATTCGAAACAGGTGGAGCAGGACTTGTGCTGACGGATAAGACAGCACAGGTTGCCGCAAGGATTTGAAGCGCAAAGTTATGTTGGAGTGCATCAATGACGACGCTCAAGATAGCCATGATTGACAGAGGTGATGGCAAGCTTTGGGTTTCAGGGCAAGGTTGCGAGTATACAATGCCATAACCTCACATGTACAATGTATTGCAGGCAAGAAGGAAGGGGTGGAGGGTTCGCGAGATGGTGGGATGCCCGTCAATGCACGCTAGTAGGTACTGATCCTGTTGAATGAAGTAAGGTATCGTACCTATGCAACCCTGCGGCACGACTTATCATACTATACTAGTAGTAAGCACTAAGGTAAGTACCGCAGTACAACATACTTTTATGCAGGTATCTTACCACGCTTACTTTACCGACTCCGGGACCCTAATGCGCCATGCGGCCCGTTGGAACGGACTTCCGCTGACTTAGTCCTAGTGCTGTCAGACGTAAAGTACCTCAAGTGCATTAAACGTGCATACTTTACATCTCCAGTAGCGCTATCTGCAATGTAACGCTATGCGACATCAGCTAAGGCTGGAAACTAGCTCATGTTTTTGCAGGCCACGGAGTAGGAAGGTCAAGAATGAAAAGTCAAGACTGGACGATATGAAGCTGATCTACTCACCGTGCCATACTCCCACCTCCATGCTCGTACTCGCAAGCATGGGTATGCTCTTGTTCCATCTCAATCCATCCCACACCTAACTCAATCCCTGTCACCTTTCGAGATGTCTCTTCAACTGCGCCGCTTGATGAGATCTGGGCATCAACCGTGTCCAAGGATTGTTCAGCTATCTATCTATTCGTTATGAGCTCCCTCTGTTCACATTCTTCAGACCTGAGGTGAACCATGTGGTCCATCCCACAGAGTAATCCAGAGGGAAGAGCCTTCATTACCATCGTCATCGTCTTTCTCTTTTTGGCCCTCCTGGCCCTCGCCCTGCGCGTTTATTCTCGTCGACTGAATGAGGCTACGCTTGATGCGAGCGACTACTTCTGCACGGCGGCTTTGGTCAGTGCTACCATAAACTACTCAGACCAACTTCAACAAATTTACTAACATCTCCGAGATCTTGGATGTGGGTCTTGTCGTCATAGTATGGGGAGGTAAGAGGTTACAGACGTGCAACGATCGTCATCTCTCGCACTCCTTACTGAATTCTTCAGCGTTCTCGCATGGCTGGGGCGAGGACATCAGCCGCTTCACGCTGGCAGATGCTCGCATTGCGGCATGGGTAAGCACTGCACTTCATCTTCTTGCCGGCAGCAATTGCAGCCAGAACTTTGTTGATGGACGCAGACATTCGTCGCCATCGAGATAGTCTGGAACGGTGCAACGGTAGCAGTCCGCATCTCCATGCTCCTCCTCTACATCCGCATCTTCCCCGTCCGTAGCTTCCGCCGCATCTGCTGGACCATCGCAGGCCTCAACGCTGCAATCTTCATCTCCGTCGTGCTGGCCACCTGCCTCATCTGTCGCCCCATCACCTACAGTTTCGACAAGACAATCCCGCACGGCAAATGCGGAGACCTGGACCGGTTCGAGAATTATACCGCCATCGTCAGTCTATTCGCAGACACCACCATCGTCGTCCTGCCTATGCCTATGCTCTGGAGGCTGCAAATGGAGGTGAGGAAGAAAGTAGGAATCAGCATCATCCTCGGCATGGGAACCATGTCAGTCCTTGTCCACAAAACCACGATCAATTCGCGACTAACCCAGAAACTCAGCATCTGCGCCCTAACTCTAAACCGCGTCATCTGCTCACACTACTACTACATACACAACTACACCAAACAAGCCGCCCTAATCGCCCTAATAACCGCCCTCGAACCCATCATCGGCGTCATAAACGCCTGTCTCCCCTTCCTCCCCCTCGTCCTCAAACGCCTCGTCCAATCCCCCCTCTTCCTCAACGCCACCACCCCCTTCAACTCAATCTCAATCTCAAAGCGCAGCAACAACAAAAGCTACCACGCCCCCAACAGCAGCAACGGCTTCGCCCGCGTCAACGAATCCGCGTCTAACAAACAGGGCCTCAGATCGGATGTCGAAATGAGCCCGATCAAATTACCGTCGTATGGGAAAACGTACGTGAGTACGGGTTCGCAAAACAGCATCCCGGAAAGCGGCCCATGGGACGATCTGAACGATTTCAGACGCCAGGATCACATTTTCGTGCGTCGAGTTTTCTCGATAGAGTAGAGTAGGGTTTGGCTATGGTAAGGGTAAGGTATGGACGGGCTATGGCAGGGAAGTCGAGAAAATCGGCGTCAATTTTACCACCTTCAATAACGTTATGTATTTGAGAGAGAGACGAATGATAGAGTTCGAGGCATGCAGGCAGGCAGGCAGGGGAATGGGGATGAGCATAGTATAGCATAGCATACGGCAACTGTATACTATACGTATACTAGGAAGGACTATATCCACCATCCACCATCCCAGCATCCCCAATCTCCAAACCTTCCCGTTTCCCCACTTCCAAAACCCCCAACTCAATACTTATCACATAAACGATTAATTCTACATAGATTATTTCTCAAAATCTTGAGCATATGCTATTCCAAGGGAAAGGCACACGATCCCTCAAAACATGCTATTCTATGGGGATTTCTGCCTCGGAGACCGCATCCCTGTGCCAAGTGCATACCCCTCGACGAATTTTGAAGTCATATGGGTACAGCGTTTGCTCCAGTCGTAAATCTCCGACAACTTATTCCATTTGCAGGTTGTTTCCACGCTGCTGGAGGCTGGATTATGGGCACAAGGTGCGCATGAGTACTCCCGAGATAAGGTCTTGAAAATCCTTGAAGATGCCAGAGAAAGTGCTGGAGGCCTTGTCGGCTTTGGTGAGCTATCTTTGATATCGAGCGAATATGGATACTCATAGCGCGGCAGCCCCCGGTATCGAATCTGACTTGGACGACAGTGCAAAGTCGTCTATTATACTCAGCCTGTTTGGCAGACCAGGGTTCTCAGCCCGCATTGTAGAGCACTTCGATTCTTCCAATTGTCTGAAGACGTATAACGCTGAGAGAGTTTCGAGTATCAGCGCCAATTGTAATGCCCTCCTTAGCATGGTTCTTGACTCGGGAGAGTACCAATCGAAAATTCCAACGATGGAGAAAGTGACAGCTTATGTGAGCAACAGCTGGTGGGACACGGACGGTTCGCTAGATGATAAATGGGTAAGTATACTATGTGCTCTGATGAATCTCATGTCGGAGCTGACAATGTGCCATTGCCGGAACAGAACCTTTCAGCGTATTATCCAGCACTGCTGATGGCTCGATCGTTCATTGAATTACTTCGGGCATGGGACACGGGGAGGTGTTCGCAATTTTCGCGCGTGCTTATCCAGATCAATATTATGCCTACACTCTTCCAGTGCATGATCCAGATTCTCCAATCTCAGAACCTTGACGGCTCTTGGGGTCGAAAGGGACCGAATGAAGAGACAGGTTATGCAATTCTCACTCTTTTAAGTTTACGTGTCTTGCCTTTGGCCCAATTCTTTCGCACAGAACTTGCGTCTGCGATCGAGCGTGGCCGTTCATTTCTCAAAACGTCGCAAGTCCTTCAACCAGAGTGTCTATGGGTCGAGAAGGTGACCTATGGGTCTGCAAATCTGGCAAAAGCGTACAGCGTTGCCGCATTGTACGCTTCAACAGATGAACCATCGCTTGGACGAGGTGTGACGGAGCTTTGTAGTACGCACTATAAGGATCTAGCAGAGTTCGGCAGTCTGATTGACCATGGGCCACTGTCGAAGCAACCTAGATGGCTAGTACTCGCGTCCTGGATAGACGGCCGGCTTTGTGTTCCGCAGCTGCAAAGGAGTCTCGGAGATGCCGGCGAGGTACCAGGACTGGTCGAATACCGTGCGATCACGGTATTCCATTGGATCTTTGCAAATCATAGAACAGGTTTGGCACTCTCCAACCGATTCCTCTGCGACATGATGAGCGTGTCAATCTTGAAAGATCGCCTTGTTGCATTGCTAGATGACGCTTCAGTCTACCAAAGCCGAGCAGAGCTTGACCAATTGATCGATGCTATCGACAAGGCTGTTGAGAAGGAAAATCATCCCTCGCTCCCGCACATGCCGAACGGAGATCATAATCTTAATGGTGAAAGCAAGAGATCCAAGGGGTTGTCCATGGCTGAGGACACTATATCCGCTTTCCTAGGCTTCTTTAAAGACCACGATGGTCTCTCCGGAGCTAGCAGACACGACAGGGCAACTTTGCAAAATGAAGTGAACTACTTCCTCCGGGCTCAAATTGTGCGTATAGATGAGCGTAGTAGAACAGAATACCCGAGATCGGATCATTGTGGTATGAATCCTCGCGATCCAGCCCACTGGGATGGTCCAACGGTTTCTGCAAGCCTTACGGGATGGCCTCTCATTTTCGCCGTTGCAACGTGCCTGAGGGCACGTAATGGAAGAGAATCATGCCCCACGGCGTCGCAGAAGCGTGTGGCCGAAGACGTACGCAATTGTTCCGCAACAGTCTTTCGACTCGAACAAGAGCTGTCCACATCTTGTAGCACTTTCCCTGCTTCCAACCTGGGAAGTATAAGGAGTCAAGCCGAGGAGCTTCTGTCGTACGAGAAAAGTCGACTGAGTTTGGCAATGGGACACCTATGGAAGATGGGCCTCCATCAGGACGCACTGAACACCATTGAGCTTGTCGTCGATGTTATAGACCTCGCGGGGAAACCCTTTCAGATGCGGCTTTGAGTCTCGCGTTTGGACTGATATAGAAGGTACAATCGGGAATAAAATAGGGAATGTGGAAGATTTGAAGGCAATTACATTAGCGTGGTTTTGTAAAATTTCTAGATCTAGTCTAGAACTAGCAAGGTGTGGTATTTTTGCAATCTGCCGGTTTCGTTACCAACGTTGCTATCCTTCGCATCATCTACCTCGTCGCTCTCATCACTACGGAAGACTACACTTAGATAGCAGTATACTGCTGGATACAGTCTATGCTTGATCCCAGTATTCTAATCATCGTCGCATGTAGCCCCACAGAAGACATCTCTATCACAGCCTTACGCGGATCGTCCGCTGACGAAAAATTCCCTTCCCATCCTCCAAATTAACAAAGTACGCACTTCGTTTCTCCCTGTAGTGGACACCTGACAAAGCTTTGATTCTCTTCTTGGTGGGGCACTGAAAGAAACTCAACTGTGCAATTCTTGACCTTCCGATCCACCCTCATCATCGCCGGACTCACTTTCCGTTTCCACTCCGTGGTGATAAGACTTCTTGTCTCCCTCATTCCGAGATGCTGGAGCAGCACGCATCTCTTGCTCTTCACGCTGCTGCCTCATTAACCTCCCAATTTTTTCTTCCAGATCCGGGATAGCATAATATATAATATCAGATGCCATGCCGAGGTCCTTGATTTTCTGGGCTTCTACTTTCCTCTTTATGAGCTGTTCGAGTCTATGGCGTGCTTTCTCGAGCTCTTCGCCCGTACTGGTTGGAGGGATATTTGGCTGGTCTGGATTAGGTTGGGCCACTTTGGCGGTATCTGAAGTAGCAAAAGCAGGTTGCGCTCGGGGAAGCGTAAATCTCACTTCTGGGCCTGTTCTTTCCGTTCCTGTTTGTTCCTGGCGGTCGACTTCAATAGGTGGTAAAGGTACCGTAGGGTCTGCACGCCGTCTAACATATATGGTCTCGTGACCGCGAGGAACCTGTAGGGAAGCTTTTGATAGGGAGCTCCTGGCTGGCAAAATATCTTCATATTCAGCGGCGGAACGGTGCTCAGTGTATCTGCCGTATGGAGGATTGTTTTCATTCCAAATTTCAGGCATTGGAGGAGAACCTCGAGGTACCGCAGGAAATCCGGTTGAGTACATATCGGGTCCGCGGTTCATGCCGTCGATAGCTTCACCCCAGCCTCTTTCCTTGATGACTGTCTTTGAACGCTCTTTCGAGTCTTTTTCGAGGGCCTGGTATGAAAGTTTGACAAGCTCTTCAATGTCACTCTTTTCAGGCAAAAGTCAGCTCGTGAACCCAAGTCATTACTTTGGAATCTCTCACATACTAGCTCAAGATCAGCTGAGATCGAAAAGTTTCCCGTTTCTGATCTGGTGTACGAGTATCCAAGGAGATCCAGCGCTTCTCTTCGAATCATACCTCTACCTAGCTCAGTACTTCGAGATTTCCGATGATGACGAGGAATAAGGTGCGAGGGCACGAATTCGCATGAGTAGATAGGATGCTGATCTATATAATGTACTTGGTTGAATGGGGTGCTTTTTGTATAGTAAATGCCGCCCGTCGTAGACCGTAATGCGGCCAGTATTTCATCCCCAAGTCGGCTATCTGGTGGTTGAGCAAAAGGATGAGATGACCTCCAGAAATCCTTCTGGGGTGGAATAGTAATTACACGAGGGGCATTACTATATCGTGGCTGTGATTCATTTAATGGTGGAAATCGTGGCATATGATCATCCTGAAGATGAGAAGAATTTCCATATAATCCTGGATAATGTGTCGGACCAAGATGGTCTTCGTTAGATCCGGCGCCAGGAGATGGCGACCGTCTGTGCGTATCGAAACGAGGGTCTGGACTTCTACGCTTAGATGCCAGCTCACTAAAGAAAGGATGTCAGCAAATCCGAGAACAAACGGTGGCCCTCATACTAACGCTTCGGTTTTCTCTCGAGCAGCTTCTTCATCTAAAATATTGGAAATAGGTGCAGAACCCGAGGTCGTCCATTTGTCCAGTAGCAAGCGGACACTGTTTGTCGCTTCTTGTGTTACAGACTTTGTATTAACGTCTGGACCCTGCCCGGCAGGGATAAGGCGATCGGAGCGAATCCGGTCAGGAACCTTCGGTTTGTATGGGATCATTTGAAGGAGAACATTCGATTCACGATGCATGATAGGATCTGAAGCAAGATAGTGTAACGATCGCGGCTGGAAAGAAGGTCTCGAAATCAACACTTCTGTATCTGAAGTATAGCCCGCTGGTCCAGTACCGTCTTGGTCATCCTGATCTTCGGACTTTGTACTATTAGTATCATCACCAGTCCCGTCATCAAAAATGGAGTCCACGTTCTGGATATCGGAGGCCCTTGACGTAGGCGATGGAGACCGCTTTATCGGCGGCTCGTTAATATTGGATCCGCTCAGTGTATTTGTTGGAATTGTCCTACTGTTCCCATGCGGATAGCGTAGTCTTGGATCATCGCTACCTCCGGACAGGGGCTGAGATCGCACCTCTGCTTCCGTTGATCGTTCAGCACGTCTGAGCTCTGTCAGGTTATTGTAGCTCTCCATGATAAATGTCTTTAGGAGCCTAATTTCCACATTCAGACCAGTGATATTCTCAGAATCTTGCTTAGACCTATTGATCTTAGGAGATGCTAAATTATAATTCGGGGTAATACATACCTTGAGTCTATGTGGCCCAATTTTGACACTGTGAGTGTATGTATTATGCATTGTAGCATGGACTGATGGGAATCCAGCCTGGCCTCTAGCTCCATGGCTTTTGTCCTCTTGAACAACCATCTAACAGCAAAAAAATACCGAGAACGTTTCGATTTCACTGTAAGGTTGATTTCCCTGAATGTCCGTTTACAAGAATGCTTGATCTTTCGAATGTCACGGAGCACCTCTTCAGAGCAATTCGTCCTCTCCGTTTCGAGCACCTGTCCCATATGCTTGAGAACAGCAGTGAATTGTGAGACATGTTTGGCCAAGGCATATATCTGCTGGTTAGCATTTATCATGATGTCGGCTGTCTCGTAAAGAGTCGTCGCTACTGATGTCCCAAAAGCAGCGACGCTGAATATGCTGGCAACGAGGCCAATCTCAGCCATTGTGTCAGGTCACCAGTTGTCAAAAAAATGAGGACAATCTTGCTTGTTTCTATTGAAGTAGTCCGAAAGACATAAGAAGAAAGAAAACTAATTGACTTCTGAGCTCGAGGCTTTTTCAGGCGGTGGCTGTGCTCGTACTAGCATTGCTGAAGGGGTGGGGGCACTTTGAACTTTGTAAAGCCATCGTTTTAGGCATCTGCGACAGCCTTGAGTTGGAAGCAGACTTAGATACGAAGTACGTCAAGGGAAGAGTCAAGATCGACGAAGGAATAGAGCGGAAAGAAATATAGCGCGCGCTCCGCCCCGCAGACTATTCTAGGCCTAGTCTGTCGATCAGGGGAACTCAGGTACCATTAGTACAATTATCCCCCCAAAAGGATACTTCCCCTTTCCATCCTTTGGACTATTATTTATATACATGGTCAGGCTTGCCTACCCCGGCACTGCGTCGCCTAGATGTAGGGGGTTCCTTTGGCACTGGAGCTGCTCACATTCGTTGTGTATAGGCATGGAAGCAGACTCCTGTGGTTGCTTATCGGTCAAATGGTGGAATGAAACATTGTTAGCGTCTCTTCGTTGAGTGATGTGGATGAGGTGATATCCTCCTTATATATATTATTATCTTTTTTACGTGGTATCCATGAGACGACATAGCAGTGATAGATAAGAGGACGTAGGGTAGAGTAATATTCTCGGAGATATTGATATTCCAATTCATGGACCCAATGCAAGCCGAAGTATGACGTTGCTGGTAATCGCTCTGCTCACATGACGGCATCGAGTACCCTTCTCTTCATCGCTTTCAACTCTTCCTCCTTCTCGATCAGCTTTCGCTTCAGAGTCAGCGCTCTCTTCTTCCAATCCACATTATGCTCTTCCTCATCTGCAACTTCAATCGTATCTTCCTCCGACCCTTCATCTAATTGATTGAAGAAATCAGCAGATGATCTCCGCTCCCGATTGTGATTCGATGGACGGTTAATCTCGCCATTGATCAGTAATCTTGGCGGCGTTGCCAACCTCACAGGGCCACCGGAGTGTTCGGGTACTTGGAGTTGAAGTTTTGATCGCTTTGGTAGTATTGTTTGGTCGTTCGGAATGGGTGCCTGAACGAGCTGGATTGGCGGCTGAGCCGCTGGGGTACTCTCCCGGCTCGGCTCGGGGGTTCCTTGCGTTGGTGTTCCTATGCTTATGCTCGGTGTCTTCTTGGCATCCGGATTCGCCGGGAACGTCGAATAAGGGCCGTCCTGTACGGAACGATTGCTCGGAGGTCTGCCTCGCAACTTGCCGGTCGAGGTATTGCTGTTCGAGGGCCAAGCGCTTGATATGGCGGGTCCGTGCCTCTTCCGTGTCCGTGATGGAGATTTGCCCGTTGTGGATGTTGTAGAAGGGTGAGCGGAACTAGGTTCATCGAAGGCAGGGCTGGCGGAGAATGCATGTCTAGGTGTAATTGCAGATTGAGGATACGGTGAAGAAGGGGTCTCGATATTATTGAATCGCCATCGCATCTGCTGGGCTCCAATTTGAGCGCTGAGCAGGTTCGGAGTCGATTCTCGCCCAGTGCTTGGCGTTTTCGGTGCCGGAGCAAGAGCAACTTGGGCTGCTGACCACACGTCTGTTTCACTTGGTTGTGTGCTCCAAGGCATAACACTACTTGGAGCTGCCGAGTATTGGTCTTCGAACATGCTAGAAAATTCGGCGCTACTGGAGCGAGTGTTCTGCTTCTTATTGATGGCATTAGCCTCAGACTCAGCCTCGATGTCCTCCGCTTTCCGTCGTCCACGCTTCGGTCTCCATTCAGGGAGTAGTGCTCGAATCGCCAGGTCTTCTTCTGCAGGAATTGTGTCACGAACGGTGGTGGCTAGAGACTCATCCAATGCAGGTCTCTCCGTAATGTATTCGCTGTTTTTGCTTTGTAGATACTTGAAGAATGCGTCAACATGAGTGACTTTGAGCCATCGCTATTGTCACCATGTCAGCATGTTCTTTGCCTTACCAAAGGTGGTATATAGCTGCATAATCTTTCTGCAGCCTGCATCAACCAATGGTAACAGGTGAAGTACTCGTAACGATATGATAAGAGGATGATGATGATAGTTAAAATATCGGACGGAATTTAATTTGGACCATGTTATGAGAACAAAAGTTGGGAACAGTTTACTTTCCATGAGATGATCTACAACGTATTGTGGTGAAGTGGTAATTTGAGCATACTGCTGACTAGATTGAGAGGTCTGGGCACTTCAATTTACAATGTTGCAGGCAAGGATACGTGCAATACAAAGGCGTTCGTCAACGATGTTGTATTGTGTTGGTGGAGTTGTGCAAATATCGACACGTCGGCGATAGCGGAGAATATTGTTGAATACGCTTTATGGAGATCGTGTTACGAGAACCGATGGAGATGCAAAGAAACGGGTCAGGACTGTGTGCCGGCCAAAAGTCTCTTTGTGACTCAATAGCTGAATGAAGTATCAAGGAGAACGCTCCTGATAAGTAGCATATTCTTGCAGTATAACGAATGGCTGCCTTCTCCCACTGGAGGCGGAGGATGCAAAAAGAGCAGAAGGAGAGAATGGAAAGAGGTAATTACTTTCAGTCTGACGGCATACTGCTGCACCTTCTGCGAGCTCTGATTCTTAGCCGCGTCCGGTTTCTCAACTCCCAATTCAATGACCAGCTGGTTCCAAGTTTTGATATCCTGAACCTCCAGCTTCCTGATCAAATCGAATAGTCTGAAAGGGCTAAAGCTTTTGCCGTCGCTCTTCGGTGGAGTTTGGAAGACTTTTCTCAATTCCGTAGTATCAACATTCGTAGGAACAGACGGATTGCAAAACAATATAAATTGTACATATGCGTCTTCTATCGAGCTGTCGTTAACTCCAGTAGGTGGCAGACTACGCTCTGCTGAAGTAGTGTTGTTGTGGGTATTATTGTGATGGATAGGGATTGGGTATCCATTATTCTGGCCATGAATCGCAGTTGTATTCTGTTGTGATTGAAACCTGGCATAGCTAGGAGATAATTGAGTATGCTGTTGAATTCGGTGACTTTCAAGATTCGGATCTATCATGGGAGCCGTGGGGGCCAAAGTGACAGGTTCGGTCGCCCGTCGCGGCAAATGCTGCTGTTGTTGCTGCTGCTGCTGGTAAAATGGGTTGATATGGTTCATCATAAGGGTATTGTATCAATATCAACTCGTGCTTCATCGAACGCCTGGATGTTCCATCGCGTAGGATGGGTAGATGTCGCAAAATTTTGAGCGCTGGGGATCAAGCTAAAGGACTCAGCCCCAGCGAAGACGCATCCACCACGCCAGATCTTTGATTGCCCTACATGAACCGACAATCTATCTGTATACAAAGGCTAAGCGAACTTTAGAGCTAGATGTTGAAGAATAATCCTTGATGATTTATCTGGGTAATTTGGTTCTTATGGTAGATGAAAAGAACTCGAATAGGCAATCGGCGCGATGGGGTTGCAAGGATTTGAGATACTTTTGGGGAGGACGCTGTCCTACATCAAGCAACATCTGCCGCCATCACCTCAGCTATTACCATTCCCGAACATCTTTGACAGAAACTGCAAAACACACTTCAATCGTTGCTTAGTAGTCTATAGAATGTATTGGAGATAAGAGAGCTGTTGAGTTCGGTAAAACCTATCTTGATAGCACACCAGACTTCATTATTGAATACAGATATATATGATGTTATTTCCGGTTCGTCAGAAGCTGCATCATCCAAGGGCTATTACATCGGTCATCAGAATACCACCTTAGAACGCTACATTACCTTGCTGCGGCATTATCGCTACACCTATGGGAATCATCTGTAGATCTCTAAGCTGTTACTCGTATCGCACGCGCCTATTTTATTAAAGTACCATCCATGTGCCTAAGAAAGATTGGCATTAGCAGATCCTTTCATGAAATCAACCGGAGATACGTGACAAGATTGAGAGGTGTGACGCTTTCGCAACCAGTACTTCAACTCGAAGTTTGGAATGTCTTCGGATGGAAAAGCTTTGGGAGAGATGACTTACTGCAATGTCAGCCCCGTTCCCAATGTTGCCTGTGTTCCCAAAAATATTGACTGGGCCTGAATGTTTCGTGATATCGCCAGCAGTGACAACCACATTGTTGCCAGTGTTGATGTAGTATTCTGGGCTAATATGAACAAAGCCCAGGATAAGAGGTGGCAGTCTTGGCACCGGGTCATCCAAATGTGTGACCCTGAAGTTCCCTCCAAGATTTTGATTCGTAACGTAATTGCTCACAATTAATCCGCCGATCCTTGGTTGCCCATAGGTATACAGATCGGTCGATGTCCCTGCATTGCGTAGTTCAGTCGCCGCGATAGCCGCAATGGCACCTCCAAGACTATGGCCCACGACGACGACTTTGTAAGATGGATTGGCCGCTGCTGCGGTCATCAGAACGGCTAGAACCCCAGTGCGTGCTTCCAGCCAGCTATTGTAAAAGCCTTGATCGACAGTACAGCCTAAACAGAGGTCTGTGGGTACTGCAGGGAAGTCGGCATCGGCAACGAAGTTGCGAACCGATCTGGAACCGCGGAAGGCGAGAATGGTAAGGAAGCGGGTGTGGTCAAGAGCGATATAGCCGGTAACGTCTGTAATAAGAGAGCTGGAAAAGCAACCATTTAGCAGAGGCTCGAGCAGTCATTGAGGCTGATGAATGTCTAGTAGAAGAAGAACCCCACTTTTCGAACTCGTGAACTGTAGTTACGTTGTCGGCTTCGACGAGAGGGCAGTTGTTGCTCGTGGGGCAGGTCAATTTGGCTCCTCCATTTTGAACATTGTTGTTGCTTGGGCAGTAGGCTGCGGCCGCAAATTGTTCGAAAAATTCAAGGTTTGCGAAGGTACCCGAGTCAACCGCTGTTTACTCATGGTGTTAGCGAAGAAATGGCTGTGAGTGAATGGGATGGACTTCTGACATCGAGACTCAATCGGGTTTGCAAGGATTGAGGAGCTATAAAGGAACGCGGTCGCGACTAGCTTAGATATGATAGAGAAAGTCATCATCAGTAGAAGAGCCTGATGTCCGGTGATATAGACTTATGTATACAGAGACGAATATCTGTCATGGGACATTGAGGACAGAAGAAGATATGTATATCCATGCACCCCTTGCATATATACATCGCGTGGAAGCCAAGAAGGAGAAAATGATGCTTTTGGCAAACGGCTGAAGCAGCGGGTCAAGCCAATCCACCACTTGCCCTCTCCAAGGGGCGTTTGGCAAGGGGCAATGTGTGTTGAAGCCAGCCACCACCCATCCACTGGCCGCTGCGCGAAACGTCATAGCACCTGCCCCGCTGGCGCGTAGAAAGTAAGACAGTAAGGTTGACGAATGTGTCCGTGAGGTACCGAGGACAAAGCCATCCAATAGTTTGTGGGGTTGGAGGTCACGGTCGTTATAACGGTAAACCGAGGAGCGGCAGTAGAACGCTTGAAAGGGCGATCAGAGGCGAATTGCGGGGCAGATCGTGGTGAAGTGCGGGCGGGAAGCAGTGTCGCCAGTCGCTGTCAGAATGATGCATGGTTCAGAAAAGCACGGAGGTCGTCTACTGGAATATGTAGCTTTGGTGCCAAGACGACTACCTTCGGCCCGAGGTTGACGATCAAGTATGATTAGTCCTTTTTTGGCCTCCCGGGTACCCAGTGGAGAACCACGCTACCTTACTTTACGCTTAAATGTACCGTAACGGGCGCCCGTCGCCGAGCCTACCGATAATATACTCAAAATAGCGTAATGGCTCCCTTGAAGATCCCCCTAGTCCCCAAAGTGATAAGTCAGACATGCCTAAGCCCAGAATAGTTACCGAGTATTCGCTTCCCGTCCCTGCTCATCCTGGGAATAATCATGTTGGAGAATGGAGCTATTACTACGAATCAGGGGACGTCCGATGCTAGATTTGGCACGAATCCTTGAAGGCAAGATGACTGTTCACGAGTATATATACTCAGTTTGCAATTGGTCGACTGTACGACCGAAGATTGTTTGTTTCCTAGAATATATCCCTGCAGAAGGAGCATTTCCTGTCCTAGATCAAGACACTTCGGAATTGAATAGAGCATGCAAACCAAACTTGTGAGAAGTTGATGCATCCCCTATCGATCTGCATCGGTGGACCTTCGCATGGTAAAGGTTATGCCACTTGGCCTAGAGATGCAATCGCGTCATGGAAAAACATCTCCTACCACAGCATGGTGGCTACAAGGAGATTGAGATTGGTCTGCATGTATGTTGGGAGGAGTGCAAACGTGCCGAATTCTCAAAGGACTTCCATAAGGAAGGACCTCATCACGCGCTCTCCTTAGATGGTGACGTCTCAGGCGTACGGCACTTCCCTCGCAGCATCATTCAAGAAAAGGCACGATATCGAAGCTCTCTTCTAGAGCTGGCTTTCTCTCGCTTTTGTAAAGGAATTGCTCGGTCATTACTGTAGGTTAAGCCCGATCTTATGGTCAATGTTCTGGAGGGCTCAGCGAAAGAGTTATCAAACTTGAGGGTAGCGGGGAAACATCGCCGATTGATTGCTCCTTCTCAGGTCGGCACTTCGGTCGAGATATGAACATGTTCTTGGTGGCTTCGGACTTGTTTGCGTATGGTGCCAATAGACCATTCCAGACTGAACACTAAGAGGGATGACGATTACCTTTCCACAGGAGGTTATTTGATCGATCAATCGTACTGGGAAAGATATATGCCGAGTCCAAGTCTATATCCAAGCCGAATCAAATCGGATTTTGATGGCACACTGTCCTTGCACACGCTTTACCACTTGGCGTATTTTGGCTAGCCACGATCTGATAACTTTCACCAAAGCTGAAGCCATCGGCCATAGATTGCCTACCAGCGATATCTCGAAGGCTTCCAGACTTGGCACGTCAACTCCTGCAAAAGCTAGAAAGGGGAAGTATCTCGATAGGTATAAGGACCATGTGCGAGGTAGTAGCTCAACTTCGTGTGCCCGACCGCTCGTAGCGGGTGGTGAAAATTCAAATTTCGTAAAATGTTTAGGCGTGCGCATGGATTGTGGAAAGTGGAAGGGTACCTACGCTATGGAGATATACAGGTAGGGGGCATCACTAACATCTGAGCACCGCCATTAGGTATGAATTATAAGTTGGGCTGTTTCTTCCATTGCTCGAAGCTCAACTTCGATCTTCAAGCAAGATGCTGGACAAAGTCACTCGTGATAAGTTTCAATTGTGGTATGTCCACCTATGCGGCCTTACAAGAATGGAAAGTCCCAATTACCCAGGTGTCGATTCACCTTTTAGAGAGAGGTTTACTGTACCGATCAGTCAGCATACCTTCAAAAGAACCCTTGCTCATTACGAAATTGCCAGATCTTGATATGGCATATACAATCAATAGCTCCGGCTTGTCTCAAAGTGTGCGAATGCAAGGTTTGTGGAAGGCTATTTCATGGCCGTGCAAGGTATTCCGAAAGAAGTTGTACACCGCATCGGACCAAGATTGAATCGAGAGGGCTTCAGAGAGGCTCCGGAGTCCTTGTTGCATAGTTCTTGAGGAATGTTCAGCCATCGAGACCCCCTGTAACAGGCAAAAGAGGGTGACTACGAGAGAATCACTAGCCAGTGAGGACCCTAAGTCACTCCTATGATATACACACTTTATGGGGCCTACAGCCTAGAGAGCTCATGTGAAGCAGGCATCTTCTTTGGTACCATACTCCGGCGTCGAATTCCCTAAGCGCCTTCGGATGATTCAAGGGACGAGGACCTACAGGCTACAATACAAGAAAAGATCCTGCTTAGGGCTTCCACAAGTCCCCTAGGTCTGCCGCGACGATGCGTAACAAGCCATTATAGGCTTGGACGCCAGCCAGGGCGAAGGTTATAAAGAGATCATGCATGGTCCAGTTAACGCTCCAAGTCCCTATTGAAATCGCGAAGCTGAAAAGATATGTGATTTTGCTAAAGGAAGCCGTATACCATCCGAAGCTGAAGCTTACCAATGCTGCACCCACACAGTTGCTGACGACCAGAAGTAAATACAAAGCTGACATGACTGCGCCAGAACCCAATGATGACTTCAAAGCTCCTGAAGTCAATGTTCAAAACGCTGCTAGTAGGACTGACAGGTGGCTCCTAGCGCTCGCTGAGCAGCGCGCTCACACTGGGCTCAAGCTAATCAAAAACATATGGCTAAGATGTTCTCAGTACAATGGCTACCTGGGCTGATCGAGCACCGATGGCCAACGATGCTGGGCCGACTAAACGATAGATCACAATAACGAGCCATGAACATCACATCTACGTCGGCTATATAAGTTAAAACTGCCAAGAATATCGCCTTTTCTGGAGGAATGAGGTTTGACGCGATCCATAGAGTAATGACAATTCGGGTACACTGAAAGATCTGACGGTGTTCACAATTACTATTTCAGCGAAGGTTTTATCTGGAGATTGGCTGATGATAAGACTTTCTCGATGCATTTTTAGGATCACCTATGGATTTGGTGGCCAACGGGAACGTACCAACCACAGGAAACATGGTTGGCTGACTTCGGAAACTGAAACGCCCAACGTTTCTTGTAAGTGCGACACCCCCACGCATATATCTCAGTGATATTCTCACTACGTGTCGTGATGGATCAGCTGCGATGCGAAGAAGAGACGGGCACAGAATGAATGACGCCATGAGGACTTGAAGCTATCCTATTGCAATGCTCACGGCCCACAGAGCACACCTCTCAATGGCCCCCAACAACTTCATCTGGATAAGCCACCAAGTCGGGAGCCAGACACGGATCAGATACATGCACTAAGCGTGGTTCGATCGCCATTATGACCGTACTACAGTCATCGCTACCGGTCGCCTATCGGCAGTCTGGCAGCTGTCAGAAACATATCCCACGAGCCCGATGATCAAAAACCCTCTTTTGACTTCTCATCCCTACTCCATATCCTCTACACGATGAACCAAAAACCTTCCCTACCTGGACAGAAATGACCAGGTCGCCTCAATGCACTCGCCACCACTCGCACTCCTCCTCGCCTCCCTGCACCTCGCAACCACCGCCTACCTCCCCACCCCTCCACCCCTCACCCACCCCAACATCCTAACCCTCCCCCCCCTAACCCACCCCAACCTCATCGCCCTCCCCCCCACCAACAACTCCACCACCACCTACCCCCTCATCAAACCCCCCACAACCAGCGAATCCTTCGAACGGATCGACTACCTAATCCCCCAAACAACAACCTACATCTCCGTCCTCCTCTTCACCCACCACCCCCTCCCCCCCATGGAAGCCGAAATCGTCCTGTCGGCCATCGAGCACCAACTCACGACCCACATCGCCACCCACGGCGACGGCCCCCTCACCGACGCCGACGACCCCTACGAGTTCGGCCTGCCGGGCGCGCATTGCTCGACGAGCTCGGCGATTGGGGGGGCGTTGACGTATGGCGTTTTGAGGGATACGATGAGGGGGCTGCAGCATGTCGTTGTGGGGGGGAGGAGGTTTTATAAGGCGTTTTATGACATCAGTGAAGGGGATGCGGGGGGGAGGAAGTTGGGGGATGGGTGTTTGGAGGGGGAGGGGCTGGGTCCGCTGGCGCGTTCGCAGCGGGGGAGTGGACGGTCGGCGTAGGTGAGAGGGGGGTAGAGTGTGCGATTTGGGGAAGATATTGGGCTGTGATCTGGTATCATGGTCTGCGGTCAATCTTTTCGAATCTTCTCGGTATAGCAGTGCTTAGTCTTGATTTCCTACATGAATGCAGCACTTCGTTGTAGAATTTTTTAAGGCTATGGCTATTGCCACGTGACACAGGTAACGAGGCCCAAACTAGGCCCACTTCATAACATTTGAACGGGGAAGTATCATCGTATAAGTACAGAGCAGGCCAACACCACGGTGTGATATATGAATACACTCTAGCATAGATCAGCGCGCCAGCATCTTCCCTTCTCCCATAGTCATCAGGATCAATTCCCTGATCTAAACCGCCGTGATCCGAGGAACAATCCACCACGGATGATAGCCCTTACCACTATCTGGTATCTTCACACTAAGCGCATCTCGGATATTCTTAGACCCAGCATTCGCAACCGTTTTCTTCGCAGTCGCCACCATAATGTTCGCCGTGATACACGCTCTGAGTACGTTCTTGACCGACGCCCTCCACCAGTCTTCGCATTCCACACACCGCGCAGTCTTGGCGTTCGCTTTGGACACGGCCTCCCATTCCTTGCGCGCAATCTTGAGCGCTTGATCGGCAACTTCGAGGATGGATGTCGCCTGTTCTTTCAGTAGGGCGGGAGTGGCAGAGCTTCTGCTTGAGCCGTGCGTCTCGGGGTTTTCTGGCGTACGCAGGGAGACCAGAGAAGCGAATTCCTCGTAAGAAGGGGTTTCTGGTAGAGACATGGATAGGAAAGGGCGCATTCGGAGCGTGTAGCGGAGTTCTGGCGTGCTGTAGGGCATTGCATGGTAAGGGGGCGGCACAAGACCTGCATGGGAGAGGAACGAGAAAAGCTAAGGGATCGCTGTGAGTGTTTCTGCTCTGCGACAAATATTGATAGGTGTTTGATTGAGACTCACGCAGGATAACCCATCGGCAAAGGATTGGGTTGCAGATGCCTCCAGCATGGCATAATCAAGGAATGAGAACGATCGTCTAAAAGCTGTCTTTTGCTCGGGAGTGGGCTTGGAGATGCGTGCCAGGCTACGCGTAGCAAAGGTTCGGATGCGCTCCAGGTGTTGGATCAGGGTGGTGGCAACATGCTGCAGATACCTGCGATATACACCTCTCGGTCAATTACTCCCTCACGTTGGCTGGAAGTACATACCAGTACGTGCCTGCTAGCTCATCAACCTGATAAATGTCAAGTTCAAACCCCATTTGAACAATCCATTGTATCTGGCGTAGTTTGTGATAGTATGCCCACGAAGACAAAGGGAAGGCCCAAATCTCTTCGTCCGTATTAGTGGAACTTTTGAGCGGTTGTTCCATGGTGAAGTTACGAAGCTCGGTGTCGTAAGCTTCAGCCTGCCCATCTGTTAGCGGTATTTGATCCCCGTGTTTGGAGAATACTAACGTCGAATTGTATGCTGTCCCAATCAAGAACTAGATGGCAAAGCATGCGTCGCAGTCTCGATCTATTCATACATACTGTCCGAAAGATGTCAAGATAAGGCTTGACATGTCAGCTTCGCCCGTTGCAGCTGCGTGAAGTAGATACAATCATACTCACATCTGCAGCTCGTGTCACGAAAGCGTCCATCTTCTTCAATATCTGGAATCGCGGGTCTTGAGGAGCTTCGATATTGCCATTCGCGGGATCAAGAAGTAGGTCTGCAGGCAGCACAATTTCCTCGAGGTCATCAAACAAAAGTTGTTTGAAAGACATTGTCTTGAGCACCTTCATCTCGCTGAAAATCAGAGACTGGAGTAAAGAGCGGACGTACACCGCGGGCTGTGGTGTACGAGATTGGAACGCCCACACGAATGTCTACGTCGTGACCAGCTTAGCTTCGAGCAGCTGTGAAAGACAGCTTTAACATACCAGAAGATCAGCTCCACCGTGGTATTCAAGGATTTGGTAAGCATCTTTGCCGTGCTGGCAGAGTCTGCTCAGAAATGCGTAAGCATCATCGAAGTTGATGCTGGCTATAGGTCGAGGTGGTACACTGCTGGCTAGCCTTCGCTGTATCTTCACGCTGAAAGATTCATTGACCGGCATACCATGACTTGTGGATTGTTTGATGACGGGAAGTATCTCCATGCAACGCTCCCAGAAGATAATTTTTTGTCGATCCGGGACCTCATCTGTTCGCACGGCTGATAAGAACCGCTTTCGAAACACCAGTCGAGCGACGAGGGCGTCTTTTAAAATCTTCTCGACCACCGAATTTTGCACATTCAAATAATCTACGGCATCATCCAAGCACTGGTCGATGTCTTTGGCCTCAAAGTCCGTAAGTAGTCTTCGATGGTATAGATTGGCCACGAAATCCTCTTCCTATTTGAAGTTGGCAATCGACGACTAACAATACACGCACGTATCGATATGATTCGCTCGACCAACCTCGTAGTAATGCTCTGCGATGATCTTTCGATATACGAAATCACAACTCTTGATGACACCCAGACAGAAAGCCCGTAGTACTCGATGTAGTAATTGGTTTCCTTGAGGCACCGTGCCGCGGTCGAAACGAGCCTGTTCCAGCGTTTTCGGCTCTGGCCAGAGCAGTCGATCAAGATATAGGGAGGTGAAAAGAGACTGTGACAGAGGACTGCCCATGTGCCATGCCATCTACTAGCCCTGTGATCAGTATCAGAATCACTCTACCTCTGGTGGGGATGGCGTAGAACCCACCTCGAAGCACAGCATTTGATCCATAATCCCAAGGACCTCTTCGGGCAACAGCTCTCGGAGTACATTGTAGTCGTCGTCGAGCGTTTCCCCAGCCGTCAGGTAGCCGCTGTCCATCTTGGAATCCATGATCTATCACATCCTCAGCTCAATTCGTATCCTTGCCTCTTTTCCACGCATCATGCACCACGAATATATATGCGTACCTCCAACGCTCCCACTGCTTCGAACAGCGTGAAGGACTCATCTTTGATCAGCTGCCCATTGTTGAGACCTGAACGGTGTAAGGAACGTTATCGAAGACGCAAATTGTGCGGGCTGCCTACGAACCCAATACCGCAGCATGAAAGTCTTTAGTAATGTCTCGAGCTATCGTTCGGCCGCTTCTCGGATCGGTGATGATCTTCGGCTGGCCGTAATCTAGCTGGAGGGTGGCCTCGCTCGAGCCGGCGGTAATGTTGAGCTTTGATATATCTGCCATTGGGCTCCTCACGTTGATGAGCTTTACAGAGACTATGGAGTACAGAGCCCACACTTTAGATGGTTTTCTTGTCTGGATCGGATGCCATATGTTCAAGAGGTTTTATGTACCATGAGCAGGAATACTCAGAGCTGCACGTTCGACTGTTGAAAGCTAAGAGTATTGACGTGGGGATGGAGAGGGTTCGGAATTGACGAGCGATCACAACGTGAATGTTAATGGGATTGGAGAAGAGGCACACCTCTCGGCACGCAAACATGTTAACATCAGGAGCGTCAAATGATCATCGATGCATTCATAGAGCCGACTGGTATATCGAGGAATTCCATTGAAGATTCCACATGCATATATTTACAAGCCTGCCTCAAGCACTATTCCTGCACCACCAATAATCTCTATCTCCTTTTCTTGCCTCCTCATTTCTGCTCTCCTCCAGAGTGCTCCGCCATAGCACTGGTGTTCGCCTGAGCTAGGCCCTTGTTTTCACCCTGCTTGCCGTTCTGTATCCCATACCCCATCAGTCCCTCGCCATCGCATCATACCAGACGATTCTTGAACTCACCTCCCACTTCGCAAACCTCAGCTCCATCTCTCCTCTTCTCTCCGCCTGCAGCCGTGGTCCTTCTTTGAGAGAGCGGCGGACAACGCGGGCTGAGACTGCCAAATATCGATTATAGCTGTAATTTGTCAGCCATTGAGACTCTTGGATAGTTGGATAGCATACGTAAGGCCTGCGGCCTGCCATGCAGATGGCATGGCGTTATTCTCGTATTGTGTTGGTGTAAAGCGGAGGTGTAGTGATAGGGAATGCAGGGAGACCTTCTCTCCACCTCTTGCGCTAATTTGATGGCGCTAGTCCTAATCGAGCTCTAATGGGGAATGAGAAGAAGCCAACATACCTTATTGGATCAAATCCTGTACATATTGTGAGCTTGAACCTGACAGTCGCTGGAATACGCTAGATTCGACAACAATATTCTAGGGATGGAGTGAGGCAAGTACCCCTGTATCAAAACCCTATCGTCGATACAATACGCAGATTCCGTTACTAAACGAGACGCCTGTGTACATATCAACCCACACCATGTCCATCCATCTCAATGCTTCCCTGCCCGACCCATCCCGCAATCCCATCCTGCATAATCTCAAACCTCAGGACTCCCGCAAATTCCGCCCGCGAGAACTTCAATATCCCAGATATTGCTTCTTCCCACATCGTCCAAGTTATCACTTCGCTCGGTATTAACTTCAGAACGACACCATAAGCCGAATATTCCAGGTCATCCTTGTACTCATATACGCGACCCTGACGCCCTGTTAGATCGAATATCGCACGTGTTAAGCACTCTTGAATTCCGTTATTCGTGATGGGAGGACCGTATTGGGAGAATCTGATGGTCTGGCGGGAACCGCGAGCGCGGTAGTCGTAGGGATCATATGGGGGCCTGGTGTTCGTTAGATCTGGCTCGAGTTGAATGATGTACTGAGAGTGAGCGTACTTATGACTAATTCCAGCGACGTTGAACGGCAGCGTTACATTCCGGCTCGGTTGCTGAATGAAACCCGCCAGAAGTCCGGATAATGGCGCCGCGACGGTTGTGGCCCATAGAAGAAACGATGCGGCAAGTATGGATGTGTTGGAGGTTCTCATTGTGTATGATGCAACGTTGAGTTTCTGTGTAAAAGTTCTTCGGGGATACTGCCCTTTATCTCACATGTAGCACACTTGCGTCCGGGCTGTTGAGCGCATATCATTACAACCAGCGCGGTTCGAAAACGCTTACCGTTATTATCCGCAGCGTGCTTTTTGATGTCCTGCTTCACCATTCGTCCCGCATGTTCGAGACTATATTTTTACCCCGGAGCTAGCTATCCAGGCCACAACCACTGTTGAAACGAATGCATGCGAAATTTGATCATGTTTTAAACTGATGCGGAACATTCAAACCTATTGAATGAGCAGACTGCGTTGCCTTCGCACTTCAGCAAATCAAGGTCTCTGCTTGGAAGCTGCGGAGTTTTGTCTATCACATTGCACAATGTGCTGATAGCTAATGATACACAAATCGAAATGCTCGACCAGATCCCTTTAAACTTGTAGATCTATTTCTTCTGCGAAAGGAAGTATGTACAAGTCGCCTACGGTCGAGACGGTAGCCTTTCCGCCCATCAATGATTTTGCTGCCTGCGACAGCTGTGAATTAGCATGATGATCTTCAGCAGTAGCGGAAGGAAATACCTTTTTAACTTGATCCTCGGTCACACCATCAATAGTCTTCCCTAGCTCATCGATTTGGAAAGGCTTTCCACCCTGGACAAGGCCAGCACCCGTCAATTCGATTCCTGTGGAGATATTCTGACCTGACTCCAATGCCTTGAATTTTGCTGTAGCGACAGCCTTTTTTATGTCTTCTTTGCTGACATTGCCGCTAGCTACAGATCTCAATGTTTTGACCACTTCTTCACTTGCCCCCCGAACCTGTCGAGCATTGCCAGAGATGGAGATAGTCAACAGACCGGCGTCTGAGTATGTATGGTGTGTAGTAGCAATATGTGTGTGCGGGTAGGCCTCTGTGGCTTTTGAGAGTAACGAAAAACCCGGTGCCCATTTGATGTTCGATTGGCCGCCGAGAAGTGCTGCTAGCACTTGCGCTTCGGGTTTGTATGAATTGCCAGTCACCGAACCTGATCCCGGGAAGGCAATGACCATGGTGTTGCCAGAGTCGTGAGCAATCCGCTCTTCGCCACCATAGTATTTGGTGGGGTTAGCGCCAGATAATTTAAAGGTCTCGCCTGGTGATTGTTCCAATTCAGTAAAGAATTCGCCAACCCACTTCGACAGCTCCTGGTGTGCGACGCCGTTGGCAACGATCGCAAAGTTAGATTTGGCATACGCTGCTCGGCTGTACTCTGCGAGGCGGTTTTCGTCAAGGTATGTTGTCATTGGCGTGGATGAAGATGGATGTAGAGGATTCCCAAGCTCGCGGTGGAAAGCAACACCGTGGGCGGAATTCATGGCGAATTCGGCAGGTGTACCAAGCATCTTTTTCGAGGAAAGCTTCATGTTTGGGATGACCTGTTCATGAAGCTCATGGGCTTTCAAGAGTCAGCTTCACTAGTCATTCTTTGAATGGCTCGCAGACAATAACCTGCCTGTGTACTTTGTCTGAGATATAACCTCTCCTATCAACTCGGCAAAATATGGTAGGTCATCTCGTAGGAATTTGACACCGATGACAAGATTCTCTCTTGAGTGATAAGAGCTGAATTCCCCGCCTAGTAGTTCTGTTTCCCTCGTTATTCTTAGGGCGGATCGTTTCCAGGTGTTCTATACAGCAACGAACATGACAATCAGCTTTCGAAATCTTCAGAAACAGCCTCAAGCGGTTGAGCATCAATTGAGCCGTCATGACCTCGCAGGACGAACCTTGAATGAGAATTTTTCCAGGCCTTCCGAATAACCCGGCAATGGTTGGTATCGTGTGCCTGCTTTCGCGACAATCGCTAAATGTGATGTAGGCCCTGGGAGATCTCGACTTGCGATGTTCAATCCTGCGACGTCCCCAATCTCGTAGGAGAAGCTTCCTGAAGCTGTGGTAGCAAGACAGCGGCTGGCGTTCCACCTCGCGTGAAGTCGGAGGGCGCGTTGCCCATTGCGAGCGAGTGATGCCCGAGATATCATCTCGTCGAGCCAAGGACAGGCAAGAATAATTGGCCCTCAGTGCTCAATGGTCGCAATAGGTGAACGGTACTTAGGGTGTAGGGGAGATGGGAAAGGTCAATCTCCGTAGAATAGGTAGGGCTGACCCTCTTTTGCCGCGAAATCGACTTTTTGGCCCAGCTCGGATGCCCCTCCAAAATGACTCGTCCCTCACCACGAAATTTTGCTGCAATACGGACGTCTTCAAGCATGTGGGCTGTTCCGTTCAACATACTCATGGGTCGACAGCGGTGACATTGGTGGTACATCTAGAGAATTTGACATACTCTCTAGAATGTAAGAAATATGTCTCGAGTATGTGGGATTCCACCATGCCCCCAAGGAACAACTATTCAAAAGCTTATGACTTTCCCCACAGAATGCTTCCGAATTATGCACTCTCCTCGTAGACGATGTCTATGGGGAGTTGACCTCGGTAAGATAACTTCAGCTACGTACGATCTTCCGCGACAAAACGTGCTATTTTACGAGGACGAAGCTAATCAAAGTAGCTACTTTTTAGAATTCTGCTTCGCTACGGACGATTATCCATTCCAGCTTTGAGACATCACACTTGTCTTTCAGAACGTTTAATCAAACACGGCCTATCCGTCCTCATCCAACATCAACTCATCCTATGGCACACCTCTGACAATAATTCGACAATATACGAAGCCAACACTGCATCTGCATACGCCCTCGTACGCTCAGGAAAATACATCAAAATCGCCGAGGATCAGATCGGCAAATTCGCCGGTGAAATAATCTCAACTTTGCTGAGTCTCGGACATGCTCAGGTTGGAGACCTGTTGGAGGGTTTTGGCGTTGGTCATAGCAAAAGTACCAATGGCTCTCTGGACACAACAGACGTATCAGAAATGCCGCTGTTGAATGGATGGAAGCACGTAGCGGGCACCACTGACGGCCATGGGGTCACGTTCGAAATGATACAATCAACACTGTCCGAATTACTGCGAGCCGGTCTTATTTCTGAAGTCCACGAGTCCCATTTTCGATCAGACGCCGACAACAGACTTGAGGCAGAGAAAGTCGTGCCCCCTCCAGAGTACTATAGAGCAAAGAGTAAAAGGGAAAATGAGGCGCAGTGGGAAACTTCCATCAAAAAGAAGCTGGCGGAGTGGAAGTATGGCATCCAAGCTGAGGCGCTTGAGACTAAAGACTTAAAGAAGAGCAACGGCACAAAGAGAGGCAAAAAGAGATCCCTTGAAAATCCAGAAGAACCTCAATCCAAAAAGCGTCTTTCCTCGGAGGTTCAAGACGCCATTGGTGCACCCGGAACAACCTACCAACTGAAGACGAATGAGACAGGCGTTCTAGATGTAAGAGGTATGGGGAAACCTCAACGGAGCGCCGAAAATTGACTTGTTGCAGGATACAATTACTCTTCGGATCAATCATGACAAGTTTGCCCTCATATCGAGAAACAATCATCTCATCGAGCTTGCGGACCAATCCATCTGCACAAGCACATCCAAAGTCTATGCGGAAGTCCTCCGATCAATCCAGCCTGGTGTCCTGCAATGTAAAGACGAGGCTGGCATAGTGGAGGACGATGACATGAGATCGGACCTTAGCTCTCTTCCTCAGGTTTCTACGGACGAGCTAGTTTACACATTAAGGGACTCGGCCGAGCTAGGCAAAGCGCTGGGTAAAGTTGATGCCTCGAGGATCGACCTGACACAGAATCGGCATCGTAAGAAGCGACGGAAAAAGGAAGCCGACAGTGACGACGAAGTAATGGCAGACGGCGATGCTAGTTCAGACGAGAGTGAGGATGAGGAAGGGGTTTCGGACGGCAATGCATCAAACATATCCTCCGATTCGGACGAAGCCAATGGCCAAGCGGAGTATAATCCAAATTCGCACCCAAGTACGGTACCCAACAATACTCTACGCGAAACGATTCGCGACCACCTACTCCTTCTAACCCATCATCCCCTTGAATTCTTACACCACTTTCCTCAAACCGCAAGTCATCCGGAAAGATGGACCGTCAACTTCCCCGCGCTCACGGGGAACGTTATTCGGCACACTTTGATGCAAAATATCACCTACCGTCACGGGATGTTGGCGACTCGTCTCGTTCGTATCCTCTTGGAGGAAGGCAAAGTGGGCGAGAAAGAACTCTGCACCATATCACTCATCAAGCAGCAGACTTTGCGAAGCTACCTTGCAGCGCTCCACCGAGATGGCGTAGCTCATCTCCAAGAAGTTCCCCGTGACGCCGCTCGGACCGTCCAGCGAACCATATTTCTCTGGTTCTTTGACATAGAGAGATACAAGGCAAAGATGCTGGAAGACTCGTACAAAGCAATGGCACGATGCGTGCAGAGAGCGCGGGTAGAAGGGGATAAAGTCAAAGCGACGGTGGAAAAAGCGAACAGGAGTGATGTCGTAGGTAAGGAGGAACAATATCTCACGATCCAGGAACGCGAAGCATTAGAGAAATGGAGAGCGGTCGAAGAGAGGATTTGGGGAGAGGTAGGGAGGTTGGATGATTTAGTTGCTGTTATACGAGACTACTGATATGAATGGTGTTGAAACCGATTATTTAGCAGATTCATACAGATCGGAATTTTGGACAGATGTCTCATTTCAAAAGACCTAGTGTCCAGTGATCAATTTTGGAAAGCTCATCTATATGGTGACGAATCTCCTGCGAGTGGTCTGATCAGCTCTTTTGGCCATGCCTACAACATATCGCTCGCTGTCTGAGATTGAGCGTGCTTGCCTTCTTTTACTCTTCAGCATTGGCTCTTCAAGTCACACTCTGTCAGGGAAGAAGAAAAATGTGCAAAGAGGCTGATCCTGTTACGATGACGATAGTCTTCAGCCATTCCTACACTGGATACTCGATTGAGTACCTCATTGCAGCTCCCTTCCTCGACATTACTGACCACACTACTACATTGCCACACGCCAGACGCAAGAGAAATGCTTTCCAATTGCTGCAAGGTCTGGCAGACTACTTGTGCTCTAGGTTTACGAGAACGATAAGTGACAAGCTCCAATCAAGCAGGTCTCGATGAAACCCATTCTCTTCCGAACGACGTGAGGGCAATTGAAGCGAGGAAAAGTGCAGCTTTGGGAAAACTCCGAGAAGTCGAAAGTGAACGTTTACGATAGCTATCTTTTCAGGGGAGAGAACCAATGCTCAAGTTGGTCGATATGAGTGTGGATCGTTCTCGGTTCGAAGGATGAATGTGAGTCTCTGAGCCTGTATATCTTGGTTGAAGGACGCGACGACGAGACCAACATCATAGACAGAGGACAAGCACGGGACTTCCCCCACATTCCGATAACCTCGGCCTGCCCTCTCTCACATTCAAAAGCAGGGTTCGGCCAGCGACATTGCTTCCAATCTAACCACTTCATATCTCACTCAACACCAGCAAAGACAGAAGCCATGGCCCAAACGACTACTACCCTTCAGCAGGGCGACAACATCGCCCATGCTCTCGCCGGCGCTGGTGGGGGCCTCCTCTCAATGAGCTTGACGTCAGTCTTTTCCAAATCCCATCCTGGCAGCCCCACTAACTCTCAGAAACTGTAGCTATCCCCTGATAACTCTCTCCACACGCGCTCAAGTCGAATCGAAAAGAGCCCAGTCCTCCACCTATGACGCAATTCGACGCATCGTTCAACGAGAAGGGATAACGGGCCTCTACTCCGGCCTCGACAGCGCACTGTTTGGCATCACTGTCACAAACTTCGTCTACTATTACTGTACAACCTCTCTTCCCAAGTATAGTATCAACCCTGCTAAAGACTCAACACCCAGGGTACGAACGGACCCGCGCCTTTTTCGAACGAGCCGCCATCCGCTCCTCACGCGCCTCAAAGAAACTCACAACCATCGAATCCATGATCGCCGGCGCCCTCGCCGGTTCCGCAACCGTCCTAATAACGAATCCAATCTGGGTCATAAACACCCGCATGACCGCCCGCCAATCCCCCACCTCCTCCCTCCCCACCCCATCCGTCCAATCCTCCCCACCCCCCAAAAAACCCTCCACCCTCCAAACCATCCGAACCCTATTCGCAACCGAAGGCCCCACCGCCCTCTTCGCCGGCGTCCTGCCCGCCCTAGTCCTAGTCATAAACCCGATACTGCAATACACAATCTTCGAACAACTCCGCGACGTCCTCTCCCAACGCCGCCGCGTCACCCCGCGCGACGCCTTCGTCCTCGGCGCTCTTGGCAAGCTGCTCGCCACCTCCATCACATACCCTTACATAACGGTGAAGTCGCGCATGCACGTCGCCACTGCGACCAAGGAGGGTGTGCCGCAGGATGGCATGATGCGGAGCTTTCAGCGTGTCATTATGGAGGAGGGATGGGGGGGGTTGTATAAGGGTATTGGGCCGAAGGTCACGCAGAGTGTTATTACGGCGGCGTTCCTGTTCGCGTTCAAGGATGCGCTGTATGAGGCTTCGGTGAGGGCGAGGAGGAAGATACCGGCGAAGTTGGCTTGAAGGGGGGGGTTTTGGGAACGTAAGGTAGGCGATGGGGTCGTCGATGTTCTATCTATCCTATGTCTTGGCCCTCCGTCTCGGCTGTACCTACCTCGGAAAACCCCCCTGAGACGAGTGCCGTGCCAGGACATAGGCACGATGGGATAGCGAATTGGGACAGCCAACCAGAATTCCCAGCTCCTAACCTCTTCCCATTAGCGCAACATTACATTCATTCGTAGTCTCTACCAACGCTAATATCCAATCTCCCACCTACAATCCATGTACATATTCGAGAACCTGAGTACATGAAACCCTCAGCCCAACATATCTCCATCTCCACACTCCACTCCACTCCACAATACCACTATAGCACTATCAAGCCAAGCCAAGCCAAGACACAACACAGCGAGATCTTAAAGTCCGTAGAGCAGAAAGGGCCCAACCCGAACATTAGTCCGTCGGTAAGATACGAGATTCAACAACGTTCGTTCGTTCATTATGGTAAAGAAAAAGATGTGTGGCGTCTTGATGGAAGTTGATATGCGAAAGAATATATATATATATATATATATATTAGATCTATATGCGTGGGAAACCAGGACTGTTTTATGCAATGCAATGTAATGTAATGCAATACAATGCAGAATCACCGCATCTGAGCAGCGACTCAAAAGCAAAAAAATAATCACAACTTCGCCTTGGTATTCTTCCCCGACTCCTCTTCGGCCAAAGCCTCGGCGTAAAGCTCATCGAGATGCGTGCGATACTTCTTCGCCGTCGGCGGCCGTTTCATTTTCAATCTGAGATTTTTTTTGGGTGTTAGTATCGAGGGGTTTTTGGGAAGTGTGATGAGATACCAAAGGTAGGGCGGGGGGATACTCACGTCGGTGTCAAAAGCTCGTTATCGATCGTAAAAGGATCGAGCATGAGATAGCAATTCCTCACCCTCTCATATCCCGCGAACCCATTCTTCCTCCCCACCTTATCTAAGTCCTTCCTCACCGCCATCCTAACTTTAACATCCGAACACGCCGCCCTGACAGCCTCCACATCCGCAGCGTCGATCTTCCTCCCAAGGACTCTACTGGCATACGGCGCGAACATGTCCGGCTGCACGGCGAAGATGGCGACCAGGAACGTCTGCATCGAGTCGCCGTGCACGTATGCCATGGCAAGGTAATTGAGGTGTGCGAGGTAGATGTTTTCGATGCGCTCGGGGGAGATGTATTCGCCCTGTGCGAGCTTGAGGACGTTTTTCCGCCGGTCGATGATCTGGAAGCGACCGCGGCCGTCGACGGTCGCGATGTCGCCGGTGCGGAGCCAGCCGTCGGGTGTCATGGCCTTGTCGGTTTCTTCGTCGTTGCGGTAGTAGCCAGTGAACAGTGAGTTGCCTCTTACGAGTAGTTCGCCACGCGGCTGCGGCTTGTCCGTGGAGTGATACTCCATATCTGGTACGTCTAGCAGACATACTTCCATGGTTGGCATGACGGCGCCGCAGTTGCCGACGGATAGATCGCCCGGTGTTTGGCATAGACCATGGGCGTATGTTTCGGTCAGGCCGTAGCCTTGAATGAAATTGACACCCAGAGCGGCGCCGAAGAATCTTTGGAGGCTGGGATCCAAGGGTGCGGAACCTGACACCATGTCTGTCACTCGGTCAAGACCTAGAGCAGCGCCGACCTTTTTGCCCCAGATACGATCATAGAAAGCATGCTTGTTCGTTGCAGAGGGCGAGTCGGCCGGCTCCATATTCGCAAGCTTTGTGGATATTATATGACGAGCCATCGTTCCTTTGAAGCCTGGCTGTTGGACCGTGGCAGCACGGACGGCGCCGCCGAAGCGGTTGTAGAGACGGGGTACGGAGGTGAATACAGTAGGTCGGAGCGTCTGCAGGTCATCGACCAGAGCGAGGATGTCGCCATGATAATAACCCAATTGACCCCCGGCCCAAAGTACGCCGTGCTCGGTCATACGTGCGTAAATGTGAGCCAGGGGAAGATAAGATAAAATACTGTGATTGGGGGTATGAGGAATTGTGATGAGTGCAGCTGATGCCGCTGCTACTGCAGCTGCGTGTGTCAATACTACCCCTTTCGGTGGGCCAGTAGTTCCTGACGTGTAATTTATGGTGATTGTGTCCGAGGGGAACGGTGGGTGGTACTGAGGTGGCCCGTTCGAGGCTCCTAAAGCCTCCACTTGCTCCATTGAGTATATTTTGATATTCATCTCCGCAGCCATAGCATTCAATAGGGCAAGCTTTGATTGTCCTTCTCGTTCGCCATTGTCAAGAGGGTCTACAGATATGACCACTCGAAGGGATGGTAGCCTTGGCTTCACCTTGAGAAGAGTCGGTATGTGAGGCAGGGACGTGACGACGCATGGTAGAGAAGCATGGTTGATAATGTACTCCGTTGCTGATGGTCCAAGTGTGTCGTATAACGAGACGGTATACAACGATTGCGACATGCAGGCCAAATCTATGATATTGATGAGCGGCGAAGCTGTCTTTCCGGCTCTGCCGACGCACCTGTGATCTGCCATTCTGGGCCATTCTGGCACCAAAGGCCTACACCATACTTGCGGTCCAAGACTCCAGCTTCCTGATTGACTTGGGCGATACCTGCGCCAAAATTGGCCCTTCGCTTCTGAACGTCACCGTATGTTATCCATTGATACTTCCCAAACGACTTGGTCGCTGGGTCGTATGGTCTGTAGCCTAGACATTTGTTTGTTGGCTGGCGATTCGCGGTGTCCTCGAACATCTGATGTGCGTTGGTGACGTTCGGATCCAACGTCTTTAATGGACCATCTTTGAACCTCCAATGTCGGTATACAGCGCTCCGACCGGTCTTGTGTGAGGCGGGAACTGGGACGGAGAAGGGAGCGCCGGCTGGCACAGGCGAATGGTAGTCCTTCGCAAGCTCTAGGTGGGCAGCCATGATATGGGAGCTATACTTTGGGAAGATGTGGAAGGTGGCCTAGCCTTCAAGAATACTTCAGCTAAGAGGGGACTGTATACCAGACTGTGATGCCTCTCCTCTCATCGTTGAAGGGGAAAAGGATCTGTAGGATGGAGCTAATCAGCCCCAATCCTTCGAATGGAGTCTCCGTATGAACAACCTCGGCCGTTTTTGGATCGGCATCTCCGTCGTTTTGCCAAGCCGGCATTCCATCCCCGTACTCCGTATACTAGACCAAGAAGAGGAATAGTGCAGATACCTTCCGAAGTTCATCCGGGTTACTCTAGGGAGGCCAAGTGGGTGATAAAAACCATGGTACACTCACTAGCGACTTGGCAGAGAGTTCCCTATCAAGTTCCTACTAAAACTATCGAAGATTCTACCCTCACCTACCTCTATATTCATTACTACTACACAAGTAGCTCTTATGTCTCAGCGACTCTAAGATATCCTAGAGAATAACCGCCAAGTGATAATTTATCAATGGGGAAATGTTAATAAATTCATAGATATTTAGTGTGCTCTCTGCCAAGTCGCTAGTGTACCATGGTCTTTTTGGAGTCCAGCACGAAAAACTCCTGCATGATCAATATTATCTGCTACATGATATGCAGCGTACGCTCTAACGCCCGCCAGGACAAAGTAAACCAATGAATGATCGAATTCCTACTTATAGAAGAGATATCATATTAGTATATCGAGTGTTGCATTCTATTGATACCAGGTAAAAGTATGGAATTGGAGTCACTCGTAGACGGTTGCTCGGAGTGGAAGCGTGACCGCTGGATGAATAGTGGATTAGGCAATTGCAATTGAGGGTATGTGGGGGACATTATTGATGTCTGAGATGGAAGAAGATGGAACAGTGCTATAGGAAGGAGAGGAAGTGAGAAAGTAAGCTGTTGCAATAATAAGTCCGGAAGAGTGAGGTATTCTTTATTGATGCAGCACCACTAAGGCACAACACTACAGATCAAGTAGCACCGCCCAACTTCGCATCCCCATCTGTACTTCCCTTAACCTCCCCGTTTTTCTCATCCGCCGGCGCATCCGGCTTCGCCGCCTCGCTCGCCGCAAACGACTGCTCAAAGTCTGCGATGATATCGTCAATGTGCTCCGTCCCGACCGAGATCCTGATCAAGTCCTCTGTGACACCGCTGTCCGTCTTTTCCTGATCGCTGAGCTGTTCGTGGGTGGTGCTCCAGGGGTGGATGGCCAGGGTTTTCGAATCGCCGACATTGGCCAGGTTGGAGATCAGCTTGAAGCCGTCCACGACCTGACTACCCGCAGCTTCTCCGCCCTTGACTCCGAAAGATAATACACCTCCATTGCCCCTTGGGAGATACTTTTTCGCCAACTGATGGGACTGATGGCTCTCCAGGCCTGGATAGCTGACCCAAGCGACGTTTTCGTTCTTTTCTAGGTATTCGGCCACTTTCTGGGCATTGAAGGCATGTCTTTCGCATCGCAAACTTAGCGTCTCCATACCAAGTAGTAATTGCTGTGCCGCGAATGGATTCAGGGCTGTTCCGAGATCTCTGAGTATCTCGACGCGGACACGGATGGCAAAGGTTATAGGACCGAAGGTGTCCCAGAATTTGAGTCCGTGATAGCCTTCTGATGGGTCATTGAACTGAGGGTATCGGGCCGCGTGCTTTCCCCAGTCGAACCTGCCGCTGTCAACAACTATGCCACCGATTGTAGTCCCATGACCTCCAATCCACTTTGTTGCTGAATGCACAATGATATCGGCGCCGTGATCAAAGGGACGGCAGAAGTAGCCGCCTGCTCCAAAAGTATTGTCTACAACAACCGCAACACCATGTTTATGTGCCACAGCAACGATTTTCTCAAAGTCCGGGACATTGTAGCGAGGATTTCCAATGCTCTCCAGGTATATGGCTTTCGTTTTGTCGTCGATCAGTTTCTCAAACTCCTCGGCATCATCGCCTCTGACAAATTTGGTAGTTATGCCAAGGCGAGGAAAGGCGACTTTGAATTGGTTGTAGGTGCCTCCGTACAGGTTGGAGGTGGAGATGATATTGTCCCCCGTGTGGGCGAGAGCTGCAACCACCATCAACTGGGCGGCTTGGCCAGAGGAGGCTGCCACGGCTGCGACGCCGCCTTCAAGTGCTGCTATGCGCTTTTCGAAGACATCGACCGTGGGCTAGGAGTGTAGGATTATAAGCTACAATTGAGGACATTGATCTGAAGTATCATTGGTACGCACATTCATAATACGGCTATAGATATTTCCGAGCTCCTTGAGACCGAACAGGCGAGCACCATGGGCACTGTCGTTGAATACATAGCTCTAGTCCTTGCCGTCAGTATATGTGAAGCCCCCAACTGGGGCAAACGGGGAAGTTACCGTGGTGGCATAGATTGGAACAGCGCGCGAATTGGTAGCTGAATCTGGCTCGTGACTAGGACGTACCGTCAGACTACGGTCCGATACAACAAGTAGAGTAAATGAATCTTGAAAGTCCTACCCAGCGTGCAATTGCAGCGTTTCAAATTTCTGTACTGGAGCTTCTGGCGCCATCTTGGGGCAAATATCTTCAACCTTGAGAGGAGTCCAGGTTATGAGTCTCGGAATGAGTGACAGCAAAACGGGAAGAAGTGCAAATCGAACTGCATCCACATGGAAGAAGATGTGAAGCTCTATAACACCCCACCATTCCGTGGAAATCTCCCGCCTATCCGTTTTAGCGGGAATGGTGTCATCGCTCCAGGCACGCACCGGCCGCCGTGAGAGAGAGCGACTTACGTCCCTGATGCCGTCTCATTGCTCACATCAGGGAGCGGAGAGGGAGATGATGCAGAACTTGTAGAGCAATTGATATAGGACGCAAGCTGAGTATATTACCCCGAGGTGTCTTGGCGCAGGTCAACGATAAGCCCGATAAGCCCTGAAACAATCAAAACCTTATTCGATGCCAAGCCACATCACGTGCATATCCGGACCTCGTCGGCTCCCTAGCGTCTACCACTCCACTGTGGAGCATAACCTTATTCAGGACAAATCCGGCATCACATCGACGATGAACAAGCCCCCGCTGCGCCATTTGATGAAGCTACGCTCCTTTCAGAGTTTTCGTAAAATGAACTGTTCAACCTGTGCGTTGTGATCTCCGGACGGAGCATCTGTCCGATACGAGACTTTGCGGCTTTCTGTTCTCCGTACATGTTGACCATGCGGACGGTTTGCGCATCAGATGTCGTTATTTCTACCCACGATAGGTCAGAAAACGATCCGGAGTAATGCCCTCGGAGGTTCGTCCTTCACTCCGCTCAAGAGAACGAACCACCATCATCATATTGTGTGCTAAACATGAATGTCCGTCGCAATAGACAAGAGAGCTACGTGACATGCAATTACCTAAGCACCTTGCACGAATGGAGAGATGGCAGCGGTGCTTAGTCTTGGACAGTTTGATCGATACTCAGATATACTTGTCTTAACAAATAACGCAAGGCAAGCGGTCATGCGCTGTGTGCTACGGACATCAGCCAACAGACAACCAATCCAGCGCCGGTCGACGTTGTGTGAGTACTATCGAAACGACCAACAGCATGACCGGAGAACAATACCGATCGAAAGTCAATCTTTCCACGAGACCTCACAAACATGTATGTAGTAGCATGTGCTTGATAGCTTTCGAGGGAGGCGATGCAGGGGTTCTACACCATGTGTCATTGATTGCCACATAACGGTGACCAGTAACCTCCCACCTCACTGAATCCTATGCATCGAGAACGACGACAAGCCAGGATGGGTTGTGTTTTGGACCTCGGATGACTTCTACACCGTGCCGATTCCTGCAATTACCCTCCTACACCCATCTCCAAAAGACACACACTGTCCCCAAGAAGACCCACATGCTCAAAGTCTCCTCCCACTTCAGTCAGCGTGGTTTTCATGCCCTTTCCCAGCTCTCGCCCTCTGAATTTCATCTTCATTCAAGCGCGGCCACCAGTCATTTTGCTCCACCATCTCACTCTCAGAGATGATGTTGTCCTCCACATCGTCGGTTGGCATGCCCAGGACTGGGGGCTTGACTTTTCCAAAGAATGCAAGGCCATGGCAATAGGTGCTTTTCTGCGTAAAGGAGGCCGGGAAGGAGTCCCCTGCGCTGGTCCGGCGTTGGTCCAAGGGCAATGAGTTGAACATTGGGTAGTCCCCATCTCGATCAAGCACGTTTTCTCTTGTCGTCAGGCCTGAGCGATCGTACTCTGGATGACCCGAAGTGGGACGATTACGAAGACCGTCGCTGGATGCGTTCTGACCGCTTCTAATCCCCTCTGCTTGTGCAGTCTTCGATTGCGGATATAGCTCGACAATTCTCTGCCTTCGTGCTTTAATGATGGCACGCCTAACGTCTTTCTCCTCGTCATTACTCTTGCGCATACGTATCAAGGACTGATTGCCTTCGGCGCTTTCAACTGTGCACAAGCGTAACCCATCTGGATCTAGGTCCTCCTTTCCAACCTTCTCAGCGTAGGGCGTCTTGTAGCTTAGGCCTTGCGTGACCCCGAAGTCTAAATCGAGAACGACTTGTCCAGAGTTGGTGAGATCTTTGGCCGCTTCTCTACCTTCGGTGCCAGGGTCGTTGTCATTAACGTCAAGAGCTAGCCCACTTCCATCTGGCGCTCGTACAAGAGTGATAGGCAGCTCGGGGCTTAGGTCATCACATCCACTGTCAACTGGTTGCGGCCCGCAAGGAGCTGAGGACAAAACGTGGATGCCTCCATCGGCGTCACCAACAAGCAGATTAGTGCCATCAGGTGAGAAAGCGCCGCTCTGAATCCCAGCACCGAATTGCGCAACGTTGCGAATCAAAACGTCTTGAGGATGCCGTCGAATATCCCATGCTTTGATCATCCCATCTGATGAGCCTGTATAAAAGAGTGTTGCACCTGGACCCCAAAGACTCATCATGACACCGGTATCAACTACTTCCCTTGAGCCGCGCGTGTGGTCCCAGTCGACAAGAGGCTTTCCATGTCTCAAACGATGAAGTGGATAGTCCGGTCGGCGATAATCCCACACAAATGTAGTACCGTCTGTACATCCAGCAGTAACAATGTTTGAATTGATAGGATGGAAGGTGATATCCTGCATATCAAGCGCGGAACACTCATACTCCATCGTGTAGTGGCCAGGAGCTCGAACGTCCCAAGTTCGAACCACAGTCTTGGTTCTGAATTTATCTGTAAGTAGATTACCACCAGGTGCACCGCCAGTCGCAAAGTAATTCATGGTAGGGTGCCACGCTGCCGCAAAAACGCTTTGAGATGACGGGATGACTTTGATGAACTGGAAAGCGTTCGCGTCCCATAGGCAAAGCTGACCTTCCTGTGAAGGTTCGTCCGTGTGATTCTGATGAAAACCAGCTAAAAGCAAATGACTAGTCCACGCTGAGGGGCCCCAGCGTAAGCATTCGGGGTGAATGTTCAAGGCTGGCTTCGCTACCGCACGGGACGAAGAGAAGTCAACGTGTAATGCATAGTTGTTCTCCATGTAATAAACACGGACTGCATTCTCGATGACATTAGACCCCGTAGCGAATAAGCCGGGTGTGTGCGCTGAGACCTCGACGCTGGTAACGTGAGCGTCATGTTGTAGAGTCATTGGAGAATGGTGCGGAGCAGAGGTATCCCAGATCTTCACCGTGCGGTCATGGCTCGCAGTGTACATGCGATCTGCACGGGGTGAAAATGCAATCGAGGATACGGTCTCATATACCATCGGGTCACAAGCTTCGTAAACAGCTTGGCGAGCGTTGTATGTATCGGCCAAAGTCCCTGGTTTCGGCCTGTCAACTCGGTGGTCTGGCAGCTCTGTCAGAGTATTGAGATGTAGGTCGCCCAGCAGCAGATTGCAAGAACGATTATACTGCACATCTTCAGGGTTGGTATGAGCAGCGGCCCCGACAGCGTACGTGATTGAGTCAGGACTCCAGGCGGCCGCCACGATGTCACCGGAGGCTCCTTTCCAATATCTCCAAGGTTCAATCATTTCAGATCTTCGCAAGCAAAGTTCTCTCTGTATATTAACACAGCGACCGTTAGAGTCTGAGCCAAGCTCTCGATGACGTAGCAAGGATGGAATATGACGCTCCGGTCTTCGAACCGGGTCTACCACTTTTGTCTCCAGTCTGGTGAAGTTCGGCTTATCGGTTTTATGGAGCTCAGTCTCCCAATGTGGACGTGCAACGTCGGCAGATCGGAGAACAGCCTTGTTATGAAGAAGCTCTTCTTGCTCGAAATGGTAAATGGAATGTCGGTTCGCTCTGTTCGATGGATTGTGATCCTTAGTCTCATTTGTGATTAAGACTGCAACAAGCTGCTCTAAGTGCGGATCGTAAGCTGTAGTTGATAATCGAGATATTGATGGTTGCTTAATAGTCTGGGGTTGTACGTCTACTATTGAGCGAAGTCGTTTCACCGTACGTTTAACATTCTCCTGGCTGGTCGCTTGAATTCTTGGATGGTTCACGGTGCCTTGGAAATAAGAGGCAGAGGCAGAGGCACCCGAGTTCATAGTAGTGTCTGATTGGGCTTCGGATGATGCTACATTAGCGTATTTACTCGTAGAACCTGCTGAATCGCCTATCTCTTGAGACTGCTTGGCACCCTTCAGCTCCTTGGTAAGGGCTTGAAATTCTGCTAATTGTGCTGGGGAAGCTGTGCCTGAAGCGATCACTTTCAACAAGGCTTCAGCAAATGGATCAGTGGCGACGCGGGCGATAAACATCTGGCTCAACACACCTTGGGACATTTCGGAAGAGCTGGTAGCACTCGTAGCACTCGGTGCGTGCGATCTCTTGCTAGCTTCGTGCGTCCATGTTGTGGCTGTCTGGCTAGACTGAGAAGCCGACACCGATGGGTTGGAATTGTACGGGACCTCTTTTAATGAATGCGGTGCCGGTGTATAATATTTATTTTCACGTCTGCGGCGTAATAGAGGATAGCGACCTCGATCGTAATCAGGGGGAAAGGACGACTCTAAAAGCGACTGGGGATCATCCTGTACTATACTAGGTAGCGGTACGCTTGTGGGCAAGACAGCGGGCAATCTGGGTACGTATTCATTGAGTGTGCCGTAGACAATGCGATCAGCGCCGGTCAATGAGGTTGGCCGCAATGGCTGATGGCTTGGCTCAGTGATAGTCTCGTCTTCCTCTGCACCATGGACTGAATTCTGATCACGGGCAGGGCTTGTTATGTTGAACTCATCGATGTCTGTGGGTAGAAGTTCACTTTCAAGCTTCTGTAGATAGCCAGAGAGGTCTGTTATCTTCTTCTCGGACGATTTGGCCATGGACATACTCGAAGTAGCCGGCTTGGAAGTGGACGACAGCCCTGATTTCCGAGGATCCGTAGTTGACAATTTACCTTTCAAGTCTGCATGCCCTCTATGCGCCGAGTCTATATGGGCCGATGACGTTGGAGATCTCCTTGAACTGGGTCTGGTACTGTTTATACGTCCAGGATTGGTTGGGAGGTATTGGCCTTCTAAGACTCTCTGGGCCGCGATAGAACGCAAGACAGCTTCCTGCACCTTTTTGCGGAAAGATTTCTTTACGAAATGCTTGAGATCCAACTTTTGGGCATCATTCAGTGTTGGCGGTGGCTGTGAGACATAGGCTTTCAGTTTCTGGTCTACGACTTCAATGGCTACCTGTTAACGCAACATTAGCTAAGGGCTCGAGATAAGATAGTGGAGACGAACGCTTGTTCCGATAGCCAAGAGCTCGTCGTTTGTAAGAGACTGATTGGCTCTTCTTTTAGCCTTTTCAAGGACGGGGTACACAACGTTGTTGAATATCTCAGAAATCGGTGCATCTTCCCCAGATAAAAGCGGGACCTCCAGTATGGCACCAATGTCCGTGACGCTGCTGCTGGGGCCTGGGATCGAAATCCCACCGTCAAGTTTTCCATTACTACCAGTAGCATCTCGGACATTCTGTGCGCTTTGCTTAGTGACGAGCTGTACGCTAGTTGGTGTAGTACGTTCATAGCTATGCAAGCTTTCCAGTTTCCTTGATGGATCCCTTGATTTTGAGTCCTCCCGTTTTGCGGACTTAGCGATGCCATCCAAGTGTGGTGACGCGGCCGAGCGCTTTCGCTTCAATTGTAGAGTAATCTTTGGTCTTACGTCAATTATCGGTTCATTTCTACCTATTTTCGGCCCTAGGCTTGGGTTTCGAACTTCGTAGCTTGCCGAGGACGACTGAGTCCCTTGTACCTTCCCTTCTCTTGACTTGATCCCATTAATGTTCGCGGTAGGTCTAGGACTGTTATTTTCGGAGGGTGGTTGTCTATTGAGAGTAACGTTATGGCCAATGGTTGAGAATTTCCTTCTCAAACTAGCTGCAGCAGCTTCCGCTTTCGAGGCCGCTTCACTCAATGTCTCAAGTTGATCGTCGTCGTCGTCTACCTCTGTGAGGTCGATGATGTTGTTGGAGTGAGCGGCCTGCATCTGCGCCACTACCTGTGTTTCATGTATGGAAAACCTGCACAGGGTGTAGCAACAGTTGAACTCAAGGTAGGTTGGTCTGTCGTTTGAAGCAAGACGTGAACGCGTTGGACACTATCTAAATTATGCCGAGAACTAGATCTAGTTTACCCTTTCGAGAGGTTAGACTGCCAAGCTATCACATTTGGAGTGAACCTTCGACCAACATAAGAGCTACATTTCTAGATTCCGAAGCTTTCGTCTCACTTAGTGCTCATTAGCTATGACGATATAGAGGCAAGTCAACTATGGGGTTGCAAAAGGAATTAAGTGTTGTTATCGTCATCGTGGCACTAGTATTCAGTACAACCCAAAACAGAGAGAACCTATTGAATGTGCCGATTACTCGAACAGTACTTTTTATTGAGTTACTTAGATACTTCATCTTCGTCAACGCTTGACGCTTTTTAAAGACGACCAACCTCATTCTGTACTAGCGATGTCGGCGGAGCTTTCAATGACCCAAAGACGACTGCGCATACACCCAACATGCCAGCTCCACCTATACTGTACGCAACATCTCGGCCAGCCCACCAGTATAGAGTACAAAAGAACAATGGACCACATGATCGCCCAAATTGACCTATGTAGAGGACTGATTAGCGAAAGATCAAAGGTCCATCAACATCATTACTCACCCCAGCTACGATGATTGCCCAACTTGCCTCCTCTTTCACCTTCGGCAGCTTCAAAGCTACTCAGGCTGTTTAGTCCGGTTACCACTGTGGCAGTCGTGACTGCCAGTAGGATGGCTGCCGCCCAAAGTGCGGCTTCCGTAGTCAACTGGCCAAGCATGAAAAAGCTTGCTGCACAAGCTACCACACCGATCTGGACCACTTTGAGTGGGTGCAGTCGCCTGGTGACAGCCCCTTGCAATATTGCTGCTATAAGGCCCATGAACCCAAGTAGTCTTCCAGATTGAGAAGAGGAGTAGGCAAAAAGGTCATAAGTCATGAACGGTAGAGAAAACTCCATGCCGCTAAAGAAGAAGATGAAAATGAAATGGGTGAAATTGAGAAGGGTATGCGAATTGGTATGATTAGGCTGCTGTTGCACTTCAGCTTTAGTTTCCGTCTTTAACTTATTCCTTGCTAATAGTGCTCGCGATGAAGGCAAGGTTTCCGGCAGAAAGAAATATAGGTATGCAGTTTCGACAACGATAAGGAGCAGAGAAAAGCCAGCGGCCGTTGCGAAGGGGTTGGCGACCACGGTCTCGACATTCGCTAGAGCCGCTCCCAGCGCAGGCCCGAAGGTGAAAGCAATTGAAAAGCAGACTCCAATGAGTGCCATTGTAGCCCCTCGTTGCTTGTCGTCACTAATGTCTGCCGCCATGGCTATTGCAAGCTGCACGTTTCCTTCGCTCAAGCCCCCAACCACTCTGCTCGCCAGGAACGTTCTGAAATCTGTAGCAGCCACCCAAAGAGCCACCGATGCAATGTTGCCAGCCATAGACCATAGGAGAGCGGTCCTGCGCCCATACTTGTCGGATAGTGTACCGATTATCGGAGAGGCGATCGCCTGCAGAAACGAGAAAAGGGAGCCGAGTGCGCCTCCGAGAAGGACTATGTCATAGCGATCGCTGATGGGCCGTGAGAACGATTGCTTGTAAGTATTTAGGCCATATAGTACGCGATTGAGTAGGGAGGAAGAGTCTTGGGAGGATTCGAGGTTGCGGTAAAACTCGAGGAGCTTTGGAAACAGCGGAAGGATGAACGTGAAAGAAATCTAGACAAGTCTTAGAGCGGGACGCATGAATACAGGGGGCCTGGGTATACCAAGTCTAGCAGTAGGGAGATCAAGATGACCTGCAAGATCTGCTTCCGTTTGGCTGGAGAGACTGGAGACGTAGACATAGTGAGGCGCTGTAGTGACGTGGAATCCCACTTCAACAATGCCAGCTTCCTACATGTCAAAGCGATGTTGCACTATTGTATACGCGGGCCTTCATCGACGCATAGGACACGTTATCTTGTTTAACCTTGGTCTCATAACTTCACGATGCACATAGATCCCATCTTCGCTGACCGAGGCTGGTCCAATGAAGTCTGCAAGCTACCTAACCTTGGCACGCTTAGGTACCGCGGTCTAGTGACTGGCACCTTTCCGTTCTCGGCGATACGCTTGGTATCGGCTACCTTACCCTATGAAGCCTAGTCTGCCCAGCCGTTGAGATAAGCCTCAACAGGTTAGCCGTTGAGGTACACACCACTCCGTAAAGTACTTGATATAAGGTAGACGCTGTCTCTCAGCGCTTACACAGCATCACCAGAAACATAAGTTCAACATAGTTCTATTCCAAACTAAGTCGCAGAATTCTGCCTCGTCATTTTATTCTAGATCAAGCTTGACATACTACGACTGCGACGCACACCCTCTGCGAACCTTCGTTATTTCCATATCACCAACCTGCTCTCGTTTGCCGGCTCCATAGCGATACATATACCTTAGCACAATCCGATTTGATAGAAAGAGTCCGCAGGTACAATGCCTTTGCATTTCTCGTTTGTCTTTGGTATGGGCAGCTACTTCAACTTCAGCTTCACCATCGGACATCCTCCTGCCAGTACGACAACGACAGAAAAACTCGAGTCAGATGAACCTACTTTGAGGCGCCGTGCCAAGCTGCCGGCGTCAAGAGGATCTGCAATGCCACATGAAGTCTCGGTTGACAGGCATGATCATGGCTTGATGCCTCTTCCTAGCCGTGATATGCTAGGCGGTCCTAGCCTTGGGAACCACGCTCATGGCATAACCATTCCGAACCTTGACTTTCTCGATACCCCCTACTCAGACACTATCAACTCATTGGAAACGGAGATTAAGTCTATCAGAGCTGCCACCAGACCCAAGTCCATGCAAAGGTTGCCTGTTGACAACAGGGTAGGCTCATCTCAGCGCTCCTCTTGACAAGCTCTGCCTTTTGCATCTCAGTCAGGCAGGGGAAGACCTCATAGACTGACTGGGCGGCAGAACTCCAAAATTGTGGCTGCTTCGGATCCACCTAAAGCAAGTCAGTATCGATCTGAGAACACGTGTATGGCCGTCAATCATTGTCCACTCTACACCAGGTTACCCGTTGAAGTTCGGCACATGATCTACCGACACGTCCTGGTATCCTCAGAGCGTGTCACGCGCGCGCATGACCTCATTGGTTACAAGACCTTGGTTGCGAGCAATCACCATCCCATTTCAAACATCGACTCACGAGTAATGCAAACTTGTCGATTAATCTACGCGGAGACGTTGCCAATCCTCTACGGGGAAAACGTATTCGAGTTCAGCTCCCCAAACTCGATAAGCCACTTCGCAGATGCGGGGCTGTCAAAATCAAGTATGTTCAACCCTGCAAGTACGTCCTCCTCTAGCTACATACCCAAGAAGAAGATCGTTAATGAAGCCACAGCCTTCGCTTTCGTATCCGCGCCCAGTGGTAGACTGACTCTTTTACGAATGGTCCGTTTGAGATTCACCGCTAGCCTTGCGGGGCTCTTTGGAGGAGGGTTCGGTGCCGGACAGGCCAATGCAACAGATAGAGATTATGTGTGGGCAGGTACGCGACTTTCTAGCATCAATCTCGTTGTAATCAAGGCAATCCTTCATGCCGTAAGACTCAGCGTAGGAATGGGTACTTTTAAGAATGCTGACTCCTGACACAACAGACTGGTCACGGACGCTGTTCTCTGACACCAAGCAGAGCGAATACGCATCGAATCACATTGCTTCGCCTTTGAGCTTCCCTTCTCTCGAAAAGCTGATCCTCGATTTCACTGAGTGGGGATTGAGCGATAAAGAGGCTCTCATGGTCAGTATAAAGTGGAATGCCTAGTCTCCATAGACCATGCTGATGAACCACATAGGTCGAGCCCATCTTGAGAACACTGAACAGGTTTCCAAACCTCAAGGCTATGTCTGTAGAGGGCGTGTCTCACCAGGCTACTCTCGGTAAGCTGGGGGACGGCTTCTTCAAGGGAAGCAAGTTGAGAAAGCGCCAAGGTGCTGAAGAAGCTACCGCGAGCTAGTTGGTTTGACCAGCAGCATCTGTTTGGACGTGACTAGGCAGTGCATGAGTACTGTACGTTATGGAGGATGTAGGGAGGGATTCGGAGGCATTGGTGTAGAAGATGAATGAACGGCCGTTCTTATGTATACTGTTGTAGACGAATTGTGAGCGTCCCAACGTGGGTATGAGTATCATTACTATTTCCAATAGATAGCTTGTTACAGATGGAGAAACGTTCCTTGAACAGAATCCGTAAATCAGCTTTACCATCCAATATCGTAATAACCCCACATCCACATACATGATTCGGCATGTCGAATATCAATCATTCGTCAACCGTTCATCCGCTCAGAGATACTCCGATCCCTCTCTACAAGCACCTCCCTCACAGACCATCACACCATCCCTCTCCACATCAATGTCTTTCAAGAGAACATTCCGCTGCCTCAGCCACTTACCCTTCCCACCGCCCAGCGCAGTCACAACAGCATTCGGTCGTATCTGCTGCCTCAACGCCTTCAAAGCCTCCACGCTATTACCCGTCAGCACAATAGCCTTGAGGCCCAACCGTGCCATGACAACGCTGCCCATCATACCAGCGAAGCAGTGGGGAAATTGCTCCACCTCTGCCTCAAAAGCTTGCACAGTCTCGCCTGCTAGTCGAAAGTAAGACTCGTCTTCCAGCAAAGCGCTCAAGCGGTAGAGATTGCGTGCGCTGATGTTGTTGGAGGATGGTTCGGCGGCGTCCATGCCGCTCTTCAGCCTCATGAGAAGATCCGGTGGGTGTGGCGACGGCGTGGTGTAGAAGCCCGGCGAATCGGCCGAAGTGAAGAGTTCGTTCTGGCGTTTCTGGAGTGTGTCTGCGAACTCGAGATATGCATCGTCGAAGGTGGCTTCATAGAGGTCGATAAGGCCGTGGATGAGGAACGCGTAGTCATCGCAAAGGCCAATGGTCGACCCACGACCTTCACGGTAGACGCGGTAGAGGGTCCTGGATCCTGCGTCCCATAGCTCGTTCTTGATGAAGTTGACGGCGGCGGTGGCGGCTTTGAGACATTCGGATGATTTGGAGGGGTCGATCGATCCAAGCACGGCGGATGTACGACTAAGGGCGCTGATGGCGAGACCGTTCCAACAGACGATTATCTTGTCATCGAGTGCTGGGCGAGGTCGGTGCTGGTCTCGGTATTGACGTAGCTTTTGGCGGCCTCTTTTGAGAGTTTCGGTAACGGATGCCTCAGACAAACCGGAGTGCTTGGCTAGAGCTGCAGGAGTCGTCGTGACTTTGAGTACGTTCAAGCTAATGAATTCGTCATGTGGATCATTGGCTGACGCGACATTTCCGTTTGCCTTTACACCGTAGAATCGAGCGCATATGTCCCCATCGGTTTCGCCCAGAACATTGTGGAACTCTTTGAGAGACCAGACATAGTAAGCTCCTTCCCGCTTCTCGGCATCGTTCGGTGAAGGGTACGAATCCGCATCTTCGGCGGAAAAGAAACCACCGTTTGGAGCGTTCATTGGTGGACTCGTAAGATAGGTAGCAATATCGTAGACAGCGCCAAGCATTTCAGGATCTCGAGTGATTAGAAAAGCATCGAGATAGACATCTAGCAACTGTGATTGATCGTAAAGCATCTTCTCGAAATGTGGAAGGCTCCAGTCTTTCGTCACCGAGTAACGTGCAAAGCCGTAGCCAATTTGATCTCTAATGCCTCCTCTTGCCATCTTGCGAAGCGTATTCACGACCATGGCCGCGGCATTGTTGCACTCCTCTTCGCCAACAACATCTTTCACCGTCTGTGGCCATTGTCCGAGTCTCAGCAGGAGACTCAAATTTGCAGGGGTCGGAAATTTTGGCGCAGTCGAGAAACCTCCATTGACCTTATCGTACTTCTTCGCAAAGTGCTGATATGCCTCTTCTAGCAGTTCGATCTCCAGTCCTTCTCCTTCGCCTCTTTCGCCCATTTGGCGACCATGGCTATGCACCCCTTCTTCGGCGAAATCCCTCAGCTGCCTTGTTATCTCTTTTGCACTTTCTCGACATCTGCCTTCTTGTAGCATCCAAACGTCCTTCATCTTATGTAAAATATCCAAAAGGCCTACTGTTTCAGCGACGACTGTGCCCACTGCGGTCATTGAGTTGTTCGGACCGGGCCAGTAGGTTCCCCCAAACACTGGTTCCAGATCGGGTGTAATAAATACATTGAGCGGCCATCCCCCGGATCCTGTGGTTGCCTGGACGTAATTCATGTAGATGGCATCGATATCAGGTCGTTCTTCGCGGTCGATCTTGATTGGAATGAAGTGGTCATTGAGAACCTGCGCTATCTCGGGAGACTCAAAGCTTTCGCGTTCCATAACGTGGCACCCTGGCAGGTGTTGGCTGATAATTCAAGTATATCGGGACCGAACAATGGCTATCCGCCATACCTACAATGGCACGCCGCATATCCAATACTTACAAAGAGTAGCCGATTGTGCCTCTTAGCCAAATTCAAGGCTTCTGGTCCCCAATTTTGCCATGCCACTGGATTGTGCATGTGTCCCCGGACCTGAAGAGTATTTCTTCAGCCAATGCTTTCCTTCATTGGCCTCTTGAAGAGCCCTCGAAAGAACTTACGTACGGACTCATGCTTTCACTCAGCCTGTTGACCAGATGCAACGGCATCTCTCCATTCTTCTCATCTGCCGTCGTCATAGTCAAAGACGAGGTCGTCCTACAGATCGCGTCGCGTGACTACAGCCAGCCTGGCTTTGCACAAGCTCCTTCAACACAGCCAGCTGATTCAGTGGCTCTCGAGTCGCCAGTGGTAGAGTGTTCCCCAATTTGCAGCCGAGTAGCGCAATAATTTCGGATCAGATCATAGACTTGCAACGTAGTCTGCCGATCGACGTCACTAGAGTTAATCGTTTTTCACTCTTACTACCTGGCGCTGGCACATAATTCGAGGACAGGCAGTTTAAAGGCAATTATTTGTCTACGGCTATGGCAATGCTTGGAATATGTCACTGTACCAAGCTAGGAACTCAATCATTCATGACCACTCAGACTCCCACTTCCTTACTCAAAAGGATGTCAGAATTCCCATAATGACAGCGAACGCACTCAAGTCAACCTACACCACCAGTCTATGTTCCTTCTTTTTCCCATTCGACGCTCATCCCGCTTTTGATATCGCCTGATGACATAGTATTGAGCATGAACTTGATAACATATACTGTTGACCGTTGAATGGCATAGAAAATATGATTGGCTTCCATGTCATCTTTGAGGTCCTTGTGAAAAAAAGGCTGCATATGTGTATAGTCTTTTTCGCCATGTTGCCACCAACATATCATTATACTCACCTCAAAATACAGGAAATGATAGAATAGCTTGAGTAGATGTTATGATAAAGCTGAGCCATGTATGCTGTAGTCATGTCTTCCGAATAGATATGCAGCATGCGCATGCCACGGGCTTATTCAGAAAGATGAAGAGGTCGACGAGTATATGGATATAAACTCGAGAACTCGTGTTGTGTGCAAAGAGCAGACGAGGAGAGATTCGCAGCAGCAATATTGAAGCAATGTTGTCGCGTACACTGATGAGAGACGTGCTTAGATCATTGCAGTTCGATGCAACAGACTGATACTATTGTCAACATACAACACTTATGGCAGTGTTGGGTCTCAGAGCGGTCCGTGCTCGGCACAGTATACTAAGCCCCTATGCTTTGCATAATTCCCCTGAAATTGTGTCTGTCGCCGAAACACTTCTTGTGATATATTCTGGACTACGTTCTTGAGACATGCTGATGTTATATACTCTATTAATTCGAGAAGTAAAGTAAAGTACTTTTAGAGCGCCTTGGGGGTCGAATAAATTATACGGGGTAGATATCTGTAGATATTCTTGACTAATAGATTTCCTTAAATAAAGTACCCCGGGGTATATATATATAATATCCGGGCTATAAGATTAATTTTTAAAAATCTAGGCAGATGCTTTTCTTACTAAAAATCTCGTAGGGAGGAAATCTCGCCGTAAATCTCGCCGTATTTATAATAGCGCTAATGATACTACGCTACTAACTAGGCTCACCCTACTAGAGTACGCTATGCCTTCCCCGTAGTAGGTACCGACTACTACTACTATACGCTCGGTATCTAGGAGGTCATCTCCGCGAGGAAATTACCTAAATCGACTAAATCTAACTATAAGGGTGCTACGCAATAACGTGGCTATTAAGTACTATAAACGGTGCGTATACGTATATATATAGAACTCTCTATTCTTATTAATAGTAAGACTAATTACTACCCTTCCCTTTAGGGGGAATTCCCTCCTCTATATATTATAGGTAAAGGGGTAGTATAGTACTATTATATACTATAAACGCCACGTTAATAGTAGTATTATATTCCTAACTAGTCCTGATAATTATCTCCCTATCTAGGCTCTTAAGCTTTAAGAGTATAAAAGGTTATAATCTATAAAAGATACTCCCTTAGTAATAGAATATCCCCCTAATAAGAGCGTAATAATATAATTAATTATAAGACCCTCTAAGCTAAGCCTTAAGGAATCTATAATTTTATTAAATTATAATAATTATAGATACTACTCTTATATATAATCTTCTATTATAATATATTCCTATTATTCTTCTTATTATCTTTTATTAATTTATTATAAAAGTAGTTAGAAGTCTTAATATTTTAAAGTAAATAAGAAGTTATTACTATTAAGGGTTTATTAAGTACTTAAGGCGTACCTTCTTTATATAACTTTAATATTATTCTTTTAATCATAATATCTTTTATTTTTTATTAATTATATTAAGTCCTTTTTAAGTCTTATTTATATTATTACCCCCTCTACGCCTTACTATACCTCCTTATACTTTTAATAGTTATTTTATAAGTAATCTTTAATAATAAACTTACCCTTACTATTAATTAAAAGAAGACTACTATTACCCCCTCTACTTATAATAGTATATAACCTCCCCTATTAAGCTACTCCTAGCCTATTCTTATATTATCTTATATAATATACCTTTATTATATTATATTCTAATCTAAAGAGTTATAAGTTTAATATTTTTAGTTAAGGCTTTACTTATTTCTTTAGTAGTATAACTTATATACGCGCCTCCCTTAGCTCTACTAGATATAATTATTATAAAGATCTTAATATTAAATATTAATAGGAGATTCCTACTTATACTTACCGCGCTTATACGCGCCTTCTTTAGTCTTTAAACGCCGTAGCTACTTTAGATACTAGCTCTAACCTCCCTTAACTTATTAGATTCTAGTAAACCTTTAATAGGCTTATTTAATAGTATTATTACTACCTTTACTACGGCTCCTATTAGGGTTAACCTAGCTATTACTATCTATATTATAAATACCCTAGAGGGTATTCTTAATATCCTTTATTAGTATATATATATTACTCTATCTCCCCTTTTAAAGTACTTTTAAAGCCTTACTAATATATTATAAGAGTACCTCCCTCCTATTATAAAGGATAAAGAAGAGGATAATAAGGAGGATACTTCTATTACTAGTAGTAGTAATAATAATAAGCCTAGTACTACTATTAATATAATATAGTAGCCCTCTCTTATAACGCCCTTAATAGTCTAGTTATATTAGGTATCTTTTCTTTTTTATTTATAATAATAGAAATTATTTCCCCTCTTATATAATATAAACTTTATACTTTAAGGTAATCCTACTTAAATCTTTCTAATATATTTAATATATTAACTAAGTCCTACTTATATAACTATTAATTATAATTATAAGATTAACCCTTCTACTTTACTAAATATTAAGGTTTATTATAAGAGATTTTATAGTTAAGAATAGCTTTAACTTCCTATTTATCTTTATTATTTATAAGCTCTACTTATATAACTTTTATAATACTCTTATTATTACTTTAATATAGCTTTATAAGTAAGACGTAAAAGATATTATATATATAAAAGGTATTAAGTAGTTATAACTTATATACCTAACTACTAATATAATTAAGGACCTTAAAAGGCCTTAAATAATATTATAATAGTTTTTTAATTACTTATACTAATTTAATATACTTTATATTTAATAAGATATAATTACTTATATTATATTATCTTTACTTTTACTATTTATTTATATACTCTATTTATATAGCTTATACTTAATATAAGTACTACTCTAAACCTTCCCTTTATTTCTAAAGTAATTTAACCCTTTCTTATATTAATAGGACTTCTCCTAATAGTAGCTCTAAAAGCTTTATATCTAGCTTAGGTAAGTAGTTATAAAGCGCGTTATATAGAGGTAACCTAGTACTAATATACTTTATATAATTATATATAAACTTTACTAGATAAAGTAACTCTACCTAATTATCTTATCTTTAAGTAGAATAGTAGTATAAATACTACTTAAGCGTATTATTCTATCTCTCTATTTAACTATCTATTTAAGGGTAGAAACTAGTGTTAAGCTTTCTTTTTATATTAGTATAATAATATATAGCTACCTAGAAGCTATTTATAAATATTATTCCTTAATTACTAATAATACCCTCTAGCTAACTAAACCTTAAAAAGATTTTATAGTATAATAGGTTAGTAATATTAATAGTATTAACTATCTTTATAATAGGTAAATACCTAGCTACCTTAATATAATAGTCTATAACTACTAAGATTATATTATAAACGCCGCCCTTTTATTTACTTAAAGGGAGATCTATAATAAAATCTATTATAATTTCCTAAAAAGGTCTTATAGGTATTAGTAATAGTAATAGTATATTATAAATAGTATATCTATATAACTTTATTAATTAGTAGGTTAAGTATTCTTATATATAATTATAAATATCTTATCCTATTAATTTCTAATAGAACTTCTACTTAATAAGCTCCTATATATACTTTTATAAGTAGTAGCTAGCGTAAGGGTTATTATAATAAAGCTTTAAAATTTCTTATTTAATTACTTTATTCTTAGGTATAAAAACTACGCCGCCCTTATAAAGGACCCCTATCTTATTTATTAATAGAGATATATTAGTAGCCTTTTTATAGCCCTAAGACTTTAATAATTATTTCTTATTATAAATATCCTTATCTCCCTCTTAGAGATATTAGAGTATCTTTAATATTAAGTTATTATACTTATTTTATACGCGTTCTATTATTAACGCGGTTATAATATACCTTCTAGGTACTATTTAATTAATATTAAACTATTCTATAATAGGGTTTAAGCTATTACTTATACTACTCTATATCCCTAAGAGCGCGTTACTCTCTCCTATTTTTAGGATATAAGGCTTTTTAAGCCCTATCTCTAACCTTTTATATTATTTATAATTATAGGCCTTATTATCTTATAAACCTTTATAAATACTATATATATAATACTTATTAAAAGGAATATACCTAATATTCTTTAACTTATTTTATAATATTAATAGATAAGTATCTTCTTTATCTACTATTAATATATAATCTAGTTATATTAATAGGGCGCTAGTTAGGTTCTTAGTACTTATATAATAGTATATCTTAAAGTTATATATTATAAGCTTTATTACTTAATATACTTATCTCCTTATTAATAATAATATTATCTAGAAATACCTTAAGTTATTATAATTAATAATTACTATAATTAGGTATAAGCTACCTTCTAAGAAGTACTTTTATATCTAGAATACCTTAACTATTATAAGTAGTTCCTAGTTATAAGTCTTATATCTAGTTTCCACTAAATATAACTTATAAGAGTAGAAGGTAATAGGATATTATTCTACTTCTACCCCTTTAATACTAATTAGAAACTTTTATAATAAAATAGTTATAATAACTAGAATTAAAGTATTAGTCTTTAATTAGATTTCTCTTATAAAGTTAAAATATATAAGTATTAGTACCTCTTAAAAGAGTCGCTTTAGCTACTTAAATACTACTCTTATAATATTACTTAATATTAACTTTCTATTTTTAATATATAGATAATTATTTTTTAGATAGTCTATTAACGCCGTAGTTATAGAGGAATAGTACTTAATAAAATAATAGTAGAAATTAGTAAACCTTAAAAAGATTTAAATATCCTTAATACTCTTAAGTTCTAGCTATTTTATTATAGTATCTACTTTATATAGATCTATATATACGCCGTCACGGTTAATAATAAAGCTAAGGAATTCTACTTCTACTATTATAAATTTATATTTTTTTAGGCTAATATAAAGTTTAAATTTATAAAGATATTATCATACTATCTTTATAACTCTAATATAAGACTTTTAATCTTAGGAGTAGATAAGAATATTATTTAGATAAATAATATATATAATATTAAGTAGTCCCGCTAGGGCTTTATTAATATATACTTAGAATAAGGTAGGTATATTAATAAGTTTAAAAGGTATAACTATATATTTAAAATAGCTATACCTTATATAGAATATAATCTTCTATTTATTACCCTTTTTTATTTATAAGTAATAATATATATCCTTAAGATCTAACTTAATTAAGTACTTAGTAATTAATTAATCTTATTAATATTTTATTAATTAATAGAAGTAGATAGTAGTTTTTAATTATAATCTTATTAAGCGCCTTATAATTAATATATAAATATAATATTCTATCTTTTTTTAATATAAAAAGAATTAATATACCTATTAAACTTATAAAATAATAAATCTATCCCTTTTTTAAAGCCTATTTAAAGTACTCCCTTAATACGCGTAACTCTTTCTTTAATAAGTTATAAAGTAAGTTGAAGGGAGGTTCCTTATTCTCCTTTAAATTAATTATGTAATTATAATATATATAATTTAATAGCGCCCTAATATTCTTAATTAAGAAGATATCTTAGAATTCCTAAAATTCTAGAAGGAGCTTAACTTTAAGTAGTAGGCTTTTATTACCTACTCCTAAGTATATTATAATAAATACGACGCTATTAAACTACTCTTTTAAGGCTTTAATAGTACTAAAGTACTCCTTAATATTACTTTTTTTAATTGGGAATTACTAGTTTTATATAGGCTAATCTACTTAGGGATTTTATTCTTTTAATTATAGATACCTAAGGTAGAAGTTATAATTAAGGTTTATTATTATATAAAAGGCGCCCTTATAATATTATATAATACTATTAAAATTAATAAGTTTAATTCCTCTTATATAAGAACTTAATAATAATAATAGGTTCCTAACTCTATTATATAAGGTATTACTAGAGCTTAAGTCTATTTCCTAATCCTACTCCTTTATTAAGTATATATTAATATAATTAATATCTACTCTAAAATTAATTAATATAATAAATTCTCTTTATAAGCTCTTAAGCTCTACTTATATTATAATAATAAGTCGCTATATCCGCTTCTTCCCTTATACTATAATAGTAGATATAATTATAGTACTTAGGGGTTTTTTAAATTTAAGCTTCTCTTAGCTAGCTTATTATTAGATATCTTATTAATTATAGGCTTATTAGTTATAATACTTATAATTATTAATTTCACGCTCTAGTAATCCTTAGTTATATATCCCTTCTTTTAATAATTATAATACTTAATAGTAGAGAGGTTAGGCTTAGGCCTTTAAGGAAGGTATAATAATACCCTAATATTACCCTACCCTTCTTACTTTATATATAGGCTATTATCTCTTCGCTCTTAGAAGTTTCCTCTTCCTCTTTAAGGATATTAACCCCTAGTAGGAGTATTATCCCTTTAATCTTTATATATAAGTAGTATTATATAAGGCTCTAAGTAGATTATTAATATAATAAGAGTATCCCTTATCTCTAAGATATTAGGTTATATTATAAGTTAGTTATAAAGATCCTTATATAATTTATTTAAAAAGTTATTATAAAGTATATACTCTATTAATAGCTTAAATTATCTTTCTAACTTAGTAAGGTAATTTATAAAGTTTATAATCTTTTAATATTCCTTTTACTTAGCTTCTAAGTAGTACTTATTAATTATTAGATATTAATTTTAAAGATCTTTTATTTAATCTATTAAGAAACTATTAAAGTATTTCTAGGACTATTTATCCTTTAATATATCCTTTATATACTTATATTATATAGCCTTAGGGTCTAGGGCTATATATTATAACGCGTATTAGATTTTTATAAAGTTATTAAAAAAATAGGCTATATTTATTTTAATTATATTAACTATATTATTAAACTATTCTTAATATTCTTATACTAACTTCCCGTTATATATATATAGGTCCTACGGCCTAAGAATATAGGTTTTATATTAAGGATACTTTAATTCTAATTCTTCTATTAATAATAGGTAATATTAATTACCTACTTAAGTAGTATTATTAATATATATTTCCTACTCTAACTCTTATAAATATTATTATAAATCTTATATCTACTACCTCTTAGAGACTTCTTCTTTAAGTTCTTATATCCTTTATAATAGTACTTCTTAGGTTTTAGGTAGCGGGGACTAGGTTTATATACTTAGTAGCTACCCCTAGATAGTTAGTTATAATCGTAATATATCTATTATTAATTTATTAATTAATTCTTAAGACTTACTTTCTCTATAAGCTTAATCCCTTATATCTAGGCGGGTTATCTACGCTAGTTAACTAACCTTTTTACCTTATACTTATAACGACCCTTCTCTACTTATCTTACTAATAGTTAGGCTACTACCCCTAAATAGGGTAGAGTAATTAGAATATAAGGGTACTATATAATAATATAGCTATTAAGTACTATAAATAGTACGTATATATATATATATAGAACTCTCTATTCTTATTAATAGTAAGACTAATTACTACCCTTCCCTTTAGGGGGAATTCCCTCCTCTATATACTATAGGTAAAGGGGTAGCGTAGTACTACTACGTACTATAGACGCCACGTCGATAGTAGTACCGTATTCCTAACTATTCCTTATACTAACCTCTAATAATTACTAGTATTAATAGGTAACGATATATACGATACCTAAGAAGGGCTTAGCGTATCTAGAATTAAGGTTTACCTAGCTAATACTCTCTACTAGATAATATCCTTAGCGCTAAAATATCTATAATTACTAATAATACTAGGATATTATCTTATTCAGGAACTATGCTTCAGGTAATACTCTTCTACCCATAATATTAATACATCAGGAGGATTCTGGTAAGGTAACTAGTACAACAAGGTCTTTGGATCCTTCCTACTAGAACGACCGTCCTGGTACCATTTGTTCGACCCCCCCAGCGCCCTTAAAGTAAGTAAAGTAGTCTTCTGCCAAGCTTTCCAAGCGCGTCCACAAGCGCCGCAAGACATGTACCCTCACGGCTGTCACCTGTGTGCCTGTCAAGCCTGCAGTACACATGGTAATGTGACAGTGCCATACACATTCTCCACCAACGTTCACTAAACATCATCAAGGAATAGATGAGCCATCGTTGATATAGAGAACAAGGGAGCCTACCGAAATAGGCTTGGAAAATAAGTCACATCAGCAGCGAGCAGACCGGACCATGGGGTCAGCTCAGGATGAGATGCGGGCATACATTCTTCGGCCATTCCCAAGGTGAGTGACATTAGACAATTCAAGAAAGCTTGAGGAATAAAAGTCGCAGCGTCTCTCTACCTCATGGTCTCACTCGTGAGCAGGAGCTCACCTACGCTGTAACCACTCTGGAGCAGCACATGGAAAATACTAAGTACATCTTTCTCCCCCTCACAGTCAAATTCGCACTAATACACCGATGCCAGAGACAAAATCCGGCTCAACGCTCTCTGCGAAGCTGCCAACGCATCAAAGGAGCCTACAACAAACCCGTCATCATACCCACCCTATCCCGATCCTCGACCTAACGCTTTCCGCGAAGCAGCACGTCAAACCTGGAAGCGTGGCACGCCTCCACCAGTCGTGAAGCAGAGCCGAAGAATCCAGCCGGTCTTTCATTTACAGCAGGAGTCTAACAGCCATGTTGCTATTGCAAGGAGAGCCATTGCAAGGTTGAATGACTATGACAGGACTATGAAGCCTGCGATTGAAGCTGTAAAACTTGCTAGAGAGGGTAGGGATGCGATTTCAGGGGCTGCGAATCCAGGCACTGCGCGGCTCGTGAAGAATCTCGGCGCCGCCAAGGAGCCCGTCCATGTGGCGGCAAGCAGGGATCCAAGACTTGCGCCACGAAGGACATGATGGGATGCATCCTTGATCCAGTTGAGGCCGCTTCTTTTATGATTGCAGAAACTGAACGAACTTGATCAATGCAGCAGGGCTGATTTTGATTCTCGATCCACTTCTTTACCACGCGCCACTTAGGAACGCGCGATGGCCATGCACAACACATGGTGGGTGGTTCACGGTCAAGCAACAGGAAGAGTAATACACTCTTTCAATGAAAATTCGATTTTGACACTTGGTCGAATGTAATAAGATTTGGCATTATTGGTGATCTCCCGTGTTAAGTGCACAACCTTAATCTTAGGCCGCAGTTAACCGTTTACGTTTCCCTTGACACTTCGACCGAGCTTCTCCGCGACATGTTTTGAATCGCATTTCCTTCAATCCTCTGTATCAACTTACTGGTGAAGATCCATCAATTCACGCACTGTCACTCAAGTCTTATAAGATTTAATTCGTCCCTTTGGTGACTTTTCGATTGAGAACATCTATAAGACGCCCATACACTCCCCTAGCCACTCGAGTAGCAGGCTTTGAACACTCTGAGTCAGTCAACACCGTCGTCGGGCTGTAGCTAGGGCCCATCTGATGGCTTCTGTCATCCAAACCAGTCTCAGGGAATATCTGCCTTTGGTAGCTTCTGGAAAGGTTCGCGAAGTCTATTCGCTTGACGATTCAGAGCTCCTGTTTGTGGCCACAGATAGGATATCAGGTATTGCCTGGCCCATAGTTCATTGACTCATCACTAACTTGTCCATAGCATACGATGTCGTCATGAAGAATGTAAGACTGTCAGAGCTGTCAATTCATTCCTTCCCGATTCGGGTACAAGTTCGACTGATTCGTGCTGCACACCCTAGGCTATTGACCAAAAGGGTGCTATACTCACGCAGCTCAGTGAATTTTGGTTCACACTACTCCAAACCATGATTCCGGCCTTGCATACACACTACATATCCATGGGCGTTCCTCTTGCAGTGGAAAATCTCCTGCCACCTCAGATGGCGATTAAGCTCCAGCTGCAGCAGCGTAGCATGGTAGTCAAGCGCGTCAAGGTGTTCCCAATTGAGAGCATTGTACGGGGCTACATTACCGGATCTGCTTGGGGTTCTTATCAGAAAGATGGCACGGTTTGCGGTATCCAACTCCCCATTGGGCTCCAGGAATCCGAAAAACTGCAGCAACCACTCTGGACCCCGAGTACCAAAGCCCAATTGGGAGGCAAGGACGAGAACATCAGCCCAGCTGAGGGTACGTTAGCTTCCATTCGAAGAGGTCCATTCCTCAGCAGTTGCGGAACACTCAGCTGATAGCTTCCCGGTAGCGGCCGATATAGTGGGTAAGCAATATGCAGATCAGATCGAAGCTCTGTCACTCCAGATCTATCGATCGGCGAACGATTACGCTGCCAAGCGAGGCATCATCATTGCAGATACCAAGTTCGAATTCGGCCTCGACGAAAAGACGACGCCACCCACAGTCGTCCTAATCGACGAGGTGCTTACACCGGACAGCAGTCGATTCTGGAGAGCTGACAAATATGAGGTCGGTCGAGGCCAGGACTCCTACGATAAGCAATATCTCCGTGGTAGGATCCCAATTGAGTCAACTCAGCTGCAACGGGTACAGCTCCTGCTAATGCTTCGAATAGATTGGCTCACACGAAACGGACTCAAGGGGAAGGAAGAAGTGGAGATGCCATCCGACGTTGTATCGAATACGCTGGATCGATATAAGGAGGCATATCAAACGCTTTCAGGAAAGCGTTGGATCGCCGCTGCGTAGCACGATATCTGCCTCGGCCAATCAGATGGCACCCCTTTCTGCGCCACACGATCATGTCAAGCTGAACGCCACGCGATCTTGACCTAGATTTCCAGGTTCATTGACCGAAATGTCGGTAAAGCTTAACCCTAATACTCCTCTCTTACACGCTGATTCGCTACTCCACACTGCTTGTCAGATCTGCCAAACCTACGCATCTGAGGCTCAAAAAAGGTTGCCGAGACTGCATGCAGATCACCATATCGAAGTTGCGTGCGATAGTGCTCCATTATAGCGTGTCATTCAGGAGAAACCTCGCGAGCTGTCTCCTATAAAGCATGTATTGTCGCGCAGGTTCAGCAGACAACAACAAATCCAGCAGTGTCTGTATATCGTGGCCTCGAAATCTGCCAAATTACCGAAACCTGCGGGTGCCACAAACACGACAAAATTGCAACCTTATCAAACGGGACCTCGCAGCTGCTCACCCGATCACTCGTCATTTCTAATTGACTCAAGTCCATCTCCATTGTCAAAGTATCCAAGCCACCCTTACTAGCCCATTCAATTGCTTATTAGCCTCGAACTTACTTGCAAACACCCTTCCCTCGTCTTTGCTAGGCTTGTTTGTCTCAATCAATCCACATCACACCAACCTCGAGCTAAATTGTTCACATTCAGCGTGCCATCTTCAAATTTTGACATTGCTTCAATTCGCGTACCTCCACCTACCATAATGTGTACGTCCTTTCAGGCCCTGTCTTCCCTCATATACTCGGGTCATTGAGCATCTCGATGTTCTTCGGGAGCACTGAACCTGTCTTGTCCCTTGAAATGTCTTAACCTGACTCCCATCCTGGTCATCCATCAACGGAGACTTATGCTGATTTGAAGTCTACGCCCAGGTCACACCCATATCACTTATTTCTCCTGCGGTCACGTGGAGGATTCGAACCACAGCATGTGCCCACAAGCGATGATAGAGATGAATCACAACACAACCACCACGCAAACCACCAAGAATTACCAATGCGCCGCATGCTTTGCCAGAGGGGTTGAGGAAAAGACTCGGGCAGCAAGGGATGCACAAGCAAAGAAGTGACAGCGGACAAATGCAGGTGATAGGGCTGGCAGCATGTCAGAACCGTGAAGCTTGATGATTGGACAAGGAGGGCGGAAGAAAAGCGCAATGACAAGGGTACAGCTGTCTCGCAGTGCGAACGGTAATTTTGTTGTATATGATTGGGGACGCATGCACGGACAGGGTATTGATGCATCGCAGGGAGCTGTAGCAATACTAAACTGGAACATTCATGCAAGGGAAGGAAATTTTCAAATACGAACTTTGCTTTCCCACACAAACGCAGGTCGTTGGACAGCCAAGTCTTCAGATCACGAAAGGAAATCAACGAACCCGCACCTGTCCACAAACTGCGCATGTCCAAGGATATACCCAAAATCAAGTGAACCAAGGAGACACCACAAACACGAATATCCTCGTCACTCGCCCATTAATTACCTTCCCTCCGCTTTGTCGCAAACAGCACCTAATGATTACCATTGACCTGACTCCCATCCACACTGGCCTCCTCCTCCTCCTTCTTAATCTGATCCGTCATCGAATGCCCCTCCTCCACCACCGAAAAGCCCAACTTACTCTGCCCCCTCCCCCGATCCTGACTCGCATCCCGCGGATCCGGCACGCTCCTCCCCTCCAAATGCCACTGCTGAATGCTCCTAATGATATCGACACTCAACTGCCCATTTTTCTTCAACGCATTCTCCCAATGTTGCGGGATCGTGTCGCTGAGCGTCAAATAGCGCGCGATCGAGTTCACCATCATCTCGCGCATGGCATTATCCTCGCTCGTGTTGGCGTACACATACTGCACCCGTCTCAGCCCCGGATAGGTTTCGTGAGCGTGGTAGAAGGCGCGGACGGCCTCGACGACGTCGTCGGATAAGGCGCGGATCTCGAATTGTTCGGAGAGGAAGTAGAGGTCTAGGAGGGGGCCGATGTCGTTTTCGACAGAGGGCGCACGGATGGCGCTGGAGTAGAGCCAGCCGACGAAGAGGGTGAAGGGGGGGTCGTCGGAGTCGGGGAGGCCGAAGGTTTTGGAGGAGGCGGAGGAGTTGGATTTGTTGTAGAAGCGGTGGCGGAAGAAGGGGGAGTGGTGGCAGAGGAGCTTTTCGTGCAGGATCCAGTGGGTGTTTTCGGGGCCGATGTAGATGTCTACGAGGGAGGTGGAGAGGAGTCTGTTTGGTGAGAGGGGGTGGTTAGTAGATTGGTTGGGTGGGGGATATGGATGGGAAAGGGAAAGGGTTAACGTACTCGTGGAGAGGCTTGTCTACTTTTTCGGCACCGCCGGTGTTTTCGTTTGAGGTTGTGGATGACATGGTGGAGACGGTTGAGGGCTTTTTGGATTATTTGGGTTGGGTTAGGATGATGGCAATTGGATATACTGAGTACTGTGTGATCACTGAATTTGCAAGAATAAATGAGATAGGATCTGGAATTAGATTAATTGATGGATTTTTGTATGTTGTAGAGAGGCTGGACTCATTTCCTTGGAGTTGGTCTTATGCCGCGGGATGGCTGGAAATGACGTGCGTCAACAGGGTCCTTCGGCTGCTTCCGCCCCCAATGTCTATTTCCTCCACTTGCCTTGCATTGCCACATCAAAGTCAATGTCTTTATCAAAGTCAATTCTCTCATAGCATAATGTGTCCTACAGCATAAATAACATTCAGCAATATTGCACTTCTCACTTAAAACTTCACAGTTATAGTTCCCCATGTACCTCGTGTTAGCGAAGTGAAGCCGCTTTCCGCCGAAAAATAAAATATTTGACGACTTCTGCGATCCTAGAAATGTAGCGAAAACAAATAAAGGAGAGGTGAAGAGCGCCTGGAACTCGCTGCTTCAGGGTAATTGAAAGCCTACCTCGACAAGACTCCAAGGGATTCTGGTCGTATATGTATCGGAGGTGGCGACTGCGTTCGTGGTTTCTTGCGAGGACCTCTTCAGATCTTAAGCATCTTCATTAGGAGGAATCCAGAAAAGACAATGAGATCAGCCCTTCTTCCAATCTCTTTTACAAATGTCTTTCGCTCTGCCAGAAGAGATGTACAATGACCGAGAGATCCGAAAGACATTAAACGTGCTGACGATGGAATTGTGTCTGAGTTCAAGGTATTGTAAGTTCCCAACGACACACCCTATGCCGAATTCATTTTGTCCGTCCTATGGGCTTTCTGTATGGCTGGTACCACTTTTGACGATAATGTCGATGGTTCCCATGCGCGAAGCTTCTCCTGCGGCCGATGTTGGATGACTTATCATGGGAAGTATGTTCCAGTCATCATATAGTGGCCACAAGGCTTCGAAGTCAGCAATCAATCTCGCCGACGTTGATCGAAAGGGCTATGGCATGGACGATCTTAACGTTCTTATGATCTATCGTTTTCGGCAAACTTTGTCTGCCAATATGCTCTGTAATGCTTCTGCAGACCCAGCTCTGATAGCTCGTTTACCTCTCTTGGCGTTAATTTGAACGTCATAGCCCGCAGATAATCGCTCAGCCGCTCTTCCTTGCCACTCGTAGTAATCGCAACCACCCCCTGATCGAGGCACCACCTCAAGGCTATTTCTCCTTCGGAAACATAATATTTGATCGCCAAAGACGCCAGCATCTTATCGCAAGGGCCGGGCTTTGCCTTGGTCACAGCAGTCAGAGGACCGTATGCCGAGAGAGCGATGTTCTGGGCTTGATGGTAGGCTACGAGACCTGGGTGCTGGAGGTATAGATGAAACTCGATCTGATTGATGGATGGAGGTATTCTTGCAGTCGCAAGAGTGGCCTTCAAATCCTTTTCCAGGTAATTGGATACTCCAATACTCTTCGCTTTCCCGCTCTCCTTCACCTCCTCCATTGTTTTCCATGCCTTCTGTAAATCTTCTACCGTCTTCGCGAAGAACGGTGAATGTATGAGAAACAAGTCGACATACTCCAGTTGCAGATTTTTGAGGCTTCGATCAATGGCCCCGTGGATATCGTCCATGCCTTCCAGTACTTTTGTAGTCACGAAGAGCTTCGATCGTTCAACTTTGCTCTCCTTGATAGCCACCCCCATATCCTCCTCAGTGTTGTAGGTTTCGGCGTTGTCAAGGTGTGTGTAGCCCATCTTGATAGCCGACTTCACAGCCTCGACGATTGTCCGATCGATATTGCGAGAGAGGCTGCTAGTAATACTGCCAAGAACGCCGGTAGCTGAGGGTTTCTTACTCCATACTGTGCCGGTACCATAGCCGAGCTTGGGGTAGCATCAGCTTTATTTAGATGGAATCGAAGTCTTGTGTCCTTACCATGGGAATCGAAGTGCCGTCGTTGAGTCTCAATGTGGGAATGGTTGCGTGCGGTATACCTGCCATTGTAGCAACCGTCGGGCCAAGGCTTGTGTTTAAGTCGTCTGAGGGGATGTAGGATAGCTTAATCAACTTGATAACAGCTGTCACTGGTCTCAATGATATGCGTACTTCTAGATATGCGTAATACTAAGAACACAGGACCACAATTGGTATTGTATACACGGGTCGGAGATATGATAAGCAGCCGGAGTTATATTCAATCTTAAACTGCACGTCATTGGACATGGGACTTGACGTACTGTAGGTAATGAATTATTGCCTCCTCTTTTACCACGCAGGATGCTTACTTTGCGATCCATGAGCTTTTGACTATACGAGAATCAACATCTCATATTGTACATGATTCTCCACGCTCTGTCTCATCGTCCACATATTCCATACTTGCGTATCGTCCGAATGTTTGCCCCTCTTTCCAACGGCGCCACCCATGGCACCAGCAATGGCACCTATCGTGGTGTATCGCTGCAAGATCTACCCAAATCAAACACATTCACCCAGAATCTTCCACCAGATCGCGAGTTCAAGACACCGTCTGCATCATACAACGCTCCCCGAAGCGATCTCGGACCTCGAATGGTGAAGGGAGCATTATTCACATATGTAAGACCAGAAGAGACGGAGAATCCAGAGCTTCTTGGGATCAGTCGTACTGCAATGAGAGATATCGGGTTGTCCGAAGGTCAAGAGAATACTGAAGAGTTCAAGAAAACAGTCGCTGGGAATAAGATATTCTGGGACAACAAAATAGAAGAAGGAATATATCCTTGGGCACAGTGTTATGGCGGCTGGCAATTTGGGTCTTGGGCCGGCCAGCTTGGCGATGGTAGAGCCATATCTCTTTTCGAATCCACCAATCCTTCCACAAAAATTCGATACGAAGTTCAGCTTAAGGGTGCAGGGAAAACACCGTACTCCAGATTTGCCGACGGAAAGGCCGTTCTGAGGTCAAGTATTCGCGAATTTATCGTTTCAGAGGCTCTTAATGGTCTTCACATCCCTACCACTCGCGCTCTCTCCCTCACCCTGGCTCCAAACTCTCGAGTTCGCCGTGAACGTCTTGAACCTGGCGCAATAGTCGCTCGCTTTGCACAATCATGGTTGCGTATCGGCACATTCGATATCATTCGTGCTCGTGGCGACAGGAGCTTACTTCGAACTTTATCCAACTATGTAGCTGAGCATGTGTATCAGGGTTGGGAGTCACTGCCTGGAGCCCAGAAAGATCCATGGAAACCGGATGCAGCCGATCCTGTTAGTTCAAAACCAAAACACACCATCCAAGGAGCAGAAGGTGTAGAAGAAAACCGCTACGCGCGTCTCTATCGAGCCATCGCCCGCAAGAATGCCCTCACAGTCGCCGCATGGCAGGCTTACGCCTTTACGAATGGCGTTTTGAACACAGATAATACATCGCTTCTTGGTCTCTCACTTGATTTTGGTCCGTTCGCCTTTCTGGATAATTTTGATCCTAATTATACCCCCAATCATGATGACCATGCATTGAGGTACAGCTACAAGAATCAACCAAGCATAATTTGGTGGAATCTCGTTCGTCTAGGGGAGTCAATGGGTGAGCTCATTGGCTTGGGGCCGAAGGTCGATGATCAGCAATTTGTAGAGAAAGGAGTGCCCGAGGCCTTCGCGCCGGAGCTGATAAAGAGAGCTGAGACAATAATTCACAACGTAGGTGACGAGTACAAAGCTGTCTTCTTGGCCGAGTACACACGCTTGATGCGGGCGCGGTTGGGTTTGCAAAGCGACCAAGACACTGATTTCAAGGAACTGTTCTCGGAATTGCTCGATACGCTCGAGGCGTTGGAACTCGACTTCAACCACTTCTTCCGCCGACTTTCGTCGATTAGGGTGTCTGAACTGGATACAGAAGAGCAACGAAAGCAAAAAGCACATATTTTCTTCCACGTCGAAGGCATGGCTAACACGGCGGGTATCACTGAGACCGCGGCTCACGATCGCATTGCTCTTTGGCTTGCGAAATGGGCTATCAGAGTGAAGCAAGACTGGGGTCTTGATCGGGACAGTGAACGAGAAGCTGAGATGAAGCAAGTAAACCCCAAGTTCATCCCCAGATCATGGGTACTCGACGAGATCATTCAGCGGGTTGAGCATGGAGGGGAAAGAGATGTGATCAAGAGAGCTATGACGATGGCCGAGCATCCTTTTCAGGAAAGCTGGGGTGGCGACACAGAAGAAGAAGAGCGATGGTGTGGCGATGTTCCGCGACATGGACGCATGATGCAGTGCAGCTGCTCTTCATGAACATGGATCCGCATATCACATGCGATGTCTAGTGATGAGCAATGATGCCCATAAAAGAGTTTTTCGGCATCACTCATCGCTAAACTGTCTGCTGTTGTCTACCTACCATCTAGCGTATTAATTCCGTACATCGGCACTTTGTTTGCTGAGATGCTTTCGCGATGAAGGCTCAAACTCGAATAACACGCGGGGATTTTGCGGATGAGGCTTGACGGAACGGAGTTTGACCTACAGACTTCAACAAACATCGATAGCTAGACGAAATTGCCTGTTGATCAATCTCAAGGAAGAGCAAACATTCATGTCAGTTGTCGGCTCCAACATCATGGCAGCAGAGGTTTTAAGGGATCAAAACCTGGTCCTTGACTCCAACGCACTTCCAAGAGCCCAAACGCTCGGAACCCCTGCTTGTATTTCTCTGAAGCAGTCAAGGTTTCGCCTGTAACGTTACTCTCCAAAAGATACAAAGGACCAATCAAGTATAAAAACGCAAGCGAGAGGACGCCGGACAGCCATAACGCAAAGGGTCCCAACATATTTCATATTTCTAGCATCCTCTACTCTACAAAGACTAGCACCTTGCGTCGAAGGCAACCTTCCTGGAAGCTAGGTCGCTACGCACTTCCGCGATGGCCTCAAATCCCACCAAGTCAAGATTGCCCCGCTAGTGGAAGCGAGGAGCGTCCTCAGCATCACGGCCGTGTACATCAATCTCCAACACCAACGCCAGGATGTCTCAGCGTATTTCCATCCGGTCACATGCGTACCTGCTTGGTGTCACGATCGCTTGCTTCGCTTTATCACGTCTAATTGCGTCGTCATGTATTCATGCCTCTAGCCATATTGTGGCCTATGATTCCTGCTGCACAATTAGCTGAGGTGTTTTCAACTCTGGCCAGCCCCACAGATAGCCAAACAGCGGGATCAGCTGCATGCGTACCCACTATAACAGTACGGAATTGAACGGATACCAGAGTGCGCCGTGGACAACCCTACCCTACCCCTCAGAGATGGAACGCTGAGGGCATTGTCCGTCTTGCCGCTGTCAAAGGGCAGATTGCGTATGAGCTCAATCCGCAGGCTAGATATACGGTGTGCAATCGAAGGTGAAGATGAGGGTGATGAATGAATGATCAGGGTACATGGTTGTTCGATGCGTAAGTGGTCAACAGGTAGCAGCATACTACTCTGACCGCATCGAGCCCCAAGAATAACGCGTCGTGAAACATCTACGGTATCTTGGATCGTGGAGACCATTATTGGGTTCTCTACACATCCCTCAAGTCATCAGATCATCCATCGTCTCCACCATACCCAAGAAAAAAACGCAAGTAAAACAAAACAAAACAAAACATACATCCACAATCCCCAACAAGATAACCATCCATCTCCCGAAAATCTACATTCCTACCAGCTGAGTTCGTAGCTCAAAAACGAATAAGAGAACAGCACACAAGATCCGATATCCTTCTACCGAAAAGTCACTACTGTAGATGCACCATTTGTACGGAAAAGTTCTATGACCGCTTTACGACATGATTCGCCTCACGTCACAAATATCTACGTTCATATATTCTATGACGGACGCCGCGACCCCATAGATGATGTTGGACGAAGGTGCTGATGCCAATGGTATGAAGATGGTCATCTCTGTGACTGCTCGAAAGTGAAAGCGACTTATCGTAGCGTCGACGACGAATGTCTAGATGATTCTTTTCAGGTTCTGTTGTGGGGTTTCGCTATCGGTATTACGAGGTCGTGTGATATATATGTATAGGTGTACGGTTGTAGAGTTAACGACGCTACGTACCGTTGCTGGATCATGTTCGCTATATCTAAGATCTAAATTCTCTGAAGCTTCGGTCCTCATTACTATATATAAAGGGAAAAACATTTTCGTACAATCGCCTTTCCTCTATGGTATGCGTATACAATGTTGTAGAGAATCAGAGATGGGATCGTTTTGATACTTACTACTCCGAACCGGCTGAACGAGACGAAGACTCAGTTTCTCACTTGCATAGTCAAATGATATTGCAAGGGGAGAGAGTTCTCTATGTCTTACCAACCAGTATTCCTACTCGCCTGAAACCGAGATGATTACTTGGTCGGCGATGTAAGCCGTTACACATTTCAGACTCAGCGTACCCTGGAAATAGGTGCGCAGCAAGGATGCGGTGGAGCCTTGATCGTTGCAAAAGGTGCGCACTGGGTCATAGTGTCGAAATGGCAAAAGTTGTCAAGACACTTGAATCATCTTATTATGGTATTTGTAGTATATTTCAACACTCCCCTTACTATGGATACCTCTAATTGGGTGTTCGACGTAGGTGATCAGGTAGATGTGTTTTTTAACTATTTTTTGGTGTGTGGTTTTTGCGATGGCGGAAATTAGTGCGGGGATCGAACTCCCGACCTCCCTGTGCGGGGGCGCTTTCGTTGCCACTAAGCTAACCGGGCTCATAACCTGTTGAAATGGCAAAAGTTGCCAAGCACTTGAAGCTTCTTATTATGGTATTTATAGTATATTTCAACACATAGAAGGGTTCACCCTTCTGGTCCAAACTTACTTCTGGTCCAACCCTTCGCGGCTAGCGGGCCGGATCTTTCGAACTCCGTACTCCCGGGTCTAGCTCTAGGGTACCCTTAGGCCTAATAACGTTTATTTCTATAAGTCTCTAACCAGCCTGATTATATTAATTAGAGTGCTATAAGAATTATTAGGCCTAAGGTGCTCTATAATATTTATTGCGAAAATAAGTCGAAAAAGTCGGTCGTTGTGGAACTAGAGGGCGTGGACCAGAAGTAAGTTTGGACCAGAAGGGGGTGAACCCTTCTAGTGCCAGTCCGGTCCCACGGCAAGTTTATCGTCAAAAATCTCATCGCCACTGCAACACAACGCTTGACCCGTTCATGATATCTCCTGTAGCGACGGTTTGCCTCATTGCATTGCCCTACTGCTTGTGCGACCTGATACCCGAAAATAGATAGAGCGTTCGAACTTCTTTTTCGCAGTCATGCCGGTTTTTATTTGCAAACCACTTTCGACATGCCTCCACAAATCCTCAGCATGGAGTCAAAAATGACACCGCACCTGCCGAACGAAGTGCTGATTAAGATTCTTTCTCGCCTTCCTGATAGCCGCGACCTTGCGTTAGTCGCTCTAGTGTCTCGAAACTTCGATGCCCTCGTCCAAGGACTTCTGTATCGCTCTCTCAACCTGACCGTTGGCTGCACAGAGGAAGGAAGCTTATCCTCTCACTCAAGCAGTGATGAGCTACACATGTTCAAGCGGTCCTCCCGTCTCATCGACAAATTATCAACGAAATCTGAGTTCGGGTACGTCTATTTTCAGATCTCACACTGCCAGCGCTGAAAGATACCGAATGTGAGATGCTGAGACTACGGCACTCACTAGGAATCAGACGGATGCTCTTTCCTTGACGGTCCCAGACCATCGCTGGTACGCAACTGGCGATTATCTCAGGCTCATGCAGCATATTCCTAATTTGCGACATTTGACACTCAGGCCACCGCCACCAGAACGGCATAGACTGGAAGGTCACCGTCTGTCATCGATCCTGCTGGACTTCAAGCATGAGGATGATCACTATGATACGAGTCACGGTCGGCATGACATGGACTGGTGGGTGCGTATATCTTCTGCTATCTTTTGCATAAAATCTGGGGTCGCTGCGGTGACTGGCAATTTCGCAATCCTCGCGATAACCACCAGACATGCCTGGCTATTTGTTTTTGGACCGCAAAGAAGCTGCTGATTATGACCTCTTTCCAGACAAAGATCTCAGATACAACTCATTATTTTATGTGGTACAGAAATCTCCACAAGTTCCATATCGAGAATCTGAATGTCGAGAAATCTCTGTACGGAATTTTTGCCTCGTTCACCCCAAAACAGGGAGATTTGAGAGGAATGTGTAGTGTAGAGGACCTTCGCTTGACCGACTTCCATATCGCAACATTTGACGAGTGCTTTGAAATCCTCCTAGCGAATATCCGAGTCTTGACACGTTTTGTCACTGTGAGCAACGTCTCACCCGTCTTCGAAGGCTTAGCAGAGGATCGTCGTCCATCTATACATGGAATTTCGCGCGGTCTGATACGGCACATGGCTTCCGTAGAGGAGTTGGTACTGAGCCCAAGCGATGGCACGTACGGAGGATGCCTTCTCAGCGAAAGATACTTCGACCATTGTTTTACAAACCTTCGGAGTGTTGCTGTACCTAAATGCCTCCTCCTTCAGGATATTGCTAGGAGGCCTCCATGTCTCCTTCCTAGCACGGTGGAAGAAGTGCAAATACAGTTCACCATGTCTGCGGAAGTTCCTGAAGGATCTGACCAGACAGACTCTACGCGAGAGGAGGACGTTGCGGCAGTGGAGTGGATGGCGAAAGCGAAACTGGTAAGCTTGCCAGAGCTGAAGCGTGTGATATGGTGGTGCCAACCTTGCGAGCTGAATGGCCCAGAGACATGTGTTGGAGTCGAAGGAAGCCCCTTTGATGGGTTTCTTCCTGAGCTACGGCGGCTGGGTGCAAGGTTCGACGATGTTCAAGTCAGTTTCGAGTGGGTATTTGCACGGTTCTTCAAGGAAACGCCCTTTGGCAGGCGGTTGAACGAGTAAGCTGTGCATGATATGGAAGGCCTTTTGTGAGTACAGGTTTCAGATTCGAAGGATATGAGTCTTCATCATGCGACAACAAATATTCGAGTGAGTTGCCTGCGATATCGGTGCATCGATGAGGGTGACGGGGAGGACAGCTTCATACAATAAAGGAGATTCAGGATGATCGGGTTCCAAGTACTTGAGGTGATGAGGATTGAAGTATAGGCAGGCCATTGCTGTCCAATTTAAGGATGCCTGCAATGCTTATACCGCCGAGCTTGCCGATACGCAGAAATTCAATCCGAATAGGTAGCTTAATGCCGTTGAAGATCTCTATATATACCGTCGCTCGGTCAGGAATTCTGCCATCAAACTCTGGCACGAGAAGATGCATGTTCCCCTTCACGCCAGAATCGAGGCGTCGAAGACAAACGTACCCCACGCATAATATCAAAAAAGTGTATCCTACACACGTATGAAGGTAGAGTGTTGCATTTGGTTCTCCGGGATTCAAAGTTATATTTCTGATGCCAGATCGCCAAGACGCTAGTACCCACGAAAGCATTTTTGACCTCACGATTCTCCTAGTAATCGGCGCTCCACCCCTAGTCGCTGTCCAGAAGTTGATGCTATCATGATTCTGGTTATATCGTAATACGTCACACACAACATGCCCGAACAGATAAACATCCGATGTTCATTCGATACCCAATGCTGCCCTTCCTAAGCCACCACCATAACGAAAAACAGGTCATTCCATGCGTGTTATCGCTGCTGAGTAGGTAGCCTCATAGGCCGCAACAGCTTCCTGGTTTGCTCCATGATGTATTGCACCACCAGTCCCACCCCCATTTCCACCCTCCGGTCCCGTTTCCTTCTGGCCCAAGCAACCAATATTCCCACGAAAGCCAGATCCAGAAGCGCATGCCTGATGGCAGCCCACACTAGCCATGCCATCCATGCCCATATTCCATTCCTTTTCTTGCCCTCGCTGATCGTCTTGGCTTCTATTTGCTCCCTCAGTGCGGCGACCTCCGCTGTCATTTTTACAAGAGCTTGCTCTATTCTCCTCCTCCACTTGCGGTTTCGGACGTCCAGGTCCTCCGTCTCTGGGACGATATCGTCTCCGTTGTTATACGCGTCACCACGAGCTTCTCGATATTCTTCCTCCTCCTCATCTCCATCGCTGATAGGTCGAAGTACTCTTAGTCCACCACCCCCCTCGTCTGCCCTTCTAGAGGCTCTTGCAGAGGTTCTTGCAGAGGGTCCGCCAAGGCTTGCGTAGCTAGGGTTTGTGATTTGATGGCTCGATTCCACGGGTATTTGGCCTGGTGATGAAGCTGCTGAAGAGACTGAATTGGACTTGATTTGATCCCAAACGAACTCCAATTCGGAGACGAGTTCGCGCGCTTCCGATGTAGTCGTCGCGTACTCATGCATGGTTTCAATGAGGGTAGAGATGTATCGCCGTTTGGCATCTGTGCGCGAGAGGCCACGGTGGGCGTGCCATGCGTCCCTGTCTGGGATCAATATGACAGATTCTCCCTCATCTTGCTAGCAGTGAGCGAAATACCATTTGTCCCTCTCCGCTACCACTTCTGGATCGCTACCATCTGGTCTTCGCGAAAGACCTTCAACGTCACCCTCTGTGCTTTGCTTGTAGAGACCGTAGAGTTTGAGGCGGTCTGAGGGAGGAGGTCTTGCGGAGCCGGTCCGGGGGATCCTCTTGACGGTATTGAGCGCGTGTACAAAGACTCTGTCTGCAGCTTACAAGACGGAGTCAGCATGAGCAGGGGCAACCTCGAGTCTTGAGCAGCACTTGCCTACAGAATCAGACATCGCGTTGGTACCTCCAGGGGTACTGAGTTTCAGAACAGCATCATTTTCAGTGTAGGATAGCACAACGGAGAGTCTATCGTAGCCGGATAAGCACGCTATGAATCCGTAATCTCATGCCCCTTGCATATGTACCTGCCTCATGCTTTGCTGGGTCTGTTAGGGCTAAACTCGATGACGGCGATCAGTTTCCTTGGCATTGCAAGGCGACAAAAATCTGCCCCCAACTCAGTCGAAGCTCGCTCGGGGGCTGCCGCTTTAGCGAGGGAGCTGGGTAAGCAGGGGTGATGCGGCACCCCAGCCTGGTAATGTAATACCCCGACCGGGTGATGAGCGCTCCACGCTCACCCTTCCTTCCCACTTACCAAGACCCCCCTTCGTTCGAGTATCTAGAGAAGCGCGCGCTCTCGCACAGCCCACCTTAAGGGCCCTAGAGATAGCCGTTAAGGTAGGGTATAAAAGGTAGCGGTACGCCGCCTATCCTAGCTCTTCCACTCTTACTCTTATAACGAAAAGATTACGACTACCATCTCCCCTATAGTTATCCTCGTCTCTTCTCTCTATTTCGTGCGGTTATAGGCCAGAACGACGTATCACTAGTAGAGCTACTAGAGAGAGCTATAGCTAACGGCTACGAGCGAGGAGCTTATTAGGAAGAGGATAGTAAGAGGGATAATATAAAGTATATAAAGAAGACCCTAAGAGATTAAGATATTACTTTAAGACGTTATAAGAAGTAAATACTAATATTAGCTCGGTCCCGTTTAAAGACGTATACTTATCTAATTAAGTAGATAGGTAGTTACTATTAAAAAGAAGGATTAGGATAGGGGCGAGGCACTTTTTAGTAATAATACCGCGGTCGACGCCTCTTATACTATAGAAGCACGGAGCCTTTAAGAAGGCTTACCTCCCCTCGATCTTACTACTATTAAGGACTTCCTTTACTTTATTATTACTACTAGCTAAGGAATTATTAATAATAAATAGAAAAAGGTTACCGTCAATTTAATAAATACTTTTACCGAGTAGTTCTTTACTAGATTTACTCGAGTAACGGGTAACCGTATTAATAAGGAGGATAGATATACGGTATATAATATAAGTATATATTAAAGTAGAATATAATTATCCTTAAAACTAAACGGAACTCTATTAGTAGACTAGGAGTACCCTAACTAAAGAAGGCCTAGTCGTAAATAAGAAAAAGCCGAAGTACTTATTTAGGGAAAAGGAGCTAGTCTAGTTTACTAATATATTCTAGACTATCGATGACGCCTAATTTACCTATCTATATAATAAAGTTTAAATCCCCTTTATAATCGCTATCTTCTACTAGATAGGAGCTAGAATCGGTGCCTTCTTCCTTAAGAAGGAGAATAAATATAAAGGGGGTCTTTAGTACTAGGTAGGTCTCCCTAGAAGGATTTAAGGGGAGATTCGCTAATAGCTTATAGGATATTAACCTTATTCTAAAACGTATCCCTAGCGGTAGGTAGAAGGTAATCTATTAGATTAACTAGCGCTAGGTGAAAAATAACCGCGACCCTAAGAATACTATATAATATTCTCTCTACCTTATCTTATATATATTTACTAATAATAGTTTACTTTTAAAGGTATAAAGCGTCTACTAGTTAATATAGTAAGCTACTCTACGATAATACCTAGTATCTACTTACTTTAACTCTTATAGATAACGCTATTTAGGGTATAGATTTATTCGAAGATTTATAGTAGTTATAAATACCTCTAGGCGAAGACGAGCTTATCCTTCGGTAGAATAATTTTATAGAGGCTCTACCTGTACTCCGCAACGTAACTATATAATATAGTGTTATTAAAGAGCCGCTTCTAAAAAGAACCTTCGATCGTACTCTTAAATCTATATTAAACCTTTTAGGTTACTTTAATAATACTATAGTTTATATTATACGCCGCTACCTCGGCAAGAAGGTTAATAGTAAGTAGTCCTAAGAAACTAATAGAAAGTAGAATCCGGTCTCGCTAAGTAGCGAATAATATAGGGAGGTATACTAAGGTTAAACAATCCTAGTATATTAACTAGACCGATCCTCGTATATACGGCTAAAGTTATATAGCGAATACCTCTTCTATTAATAGAAGATCGGCTTTCTTAAATAAACTAGCTTAATATAATTATTTTAATTATTTTTAATCTTTTACCCTACTTCTTAAAAAGGGCCTTTTAAGTAGGCTACTAGCCTACTAAGAAGATGCGATCCGGCGAGATTTATAACTTCTAGAATTTAAAACTAACGTCTACCGGCTTAAATAAAGAAACGCTACTACTTCCTAAATTAAAGCGGCTGAAAGTAAAACTTAGGGTTATTAAGCCAGCCTTACGAAGAAGAGCTTATAGTAATATAAACTCGAATAGGTCTAGTAGCGGCGGGACTAGAAAGTTACGACTTATAAGAAGGAGCGTCCTTATAATAATAAGAATACGGACCTCTTAGGGATTCTATTATAAGTAATACTAGAACGCGGTCGTCTTATATAGACGATAATCTTAGATAAAGTCGTATTTAAAGAAGAATAAAGACAAGCTATTAAAGATCTATATTCCCTTATATCTCGAGACTACACGATCCTATACCGACTGGGAGAGAAGCCTATTAAGGGTATTTACCCCGTAGAGGGCTATTATATAGAGATAATAAGGTATAATCTTTAGAGTCCGCGGATTAGTAGAAGTCTAATAGTTATAGTTTACGTAAACCTTAATAGAGTATATATATCTATAACTACCGTTAATAATAGCTAGCGTATACCCTTAAGCAACTATAATCTAAATTAAAATATTACTTTACTTACTTTAATTAGTTTATCGAAGAGGAATAGGTTTAGTACTACTAAACGCACCTCGAGTCGATTTCTTTAAAGCGGTACGGGTCTATTACCTATTATTATATACTCTTCTATCCCGCGTTTTATCTATTCTATATAGGTAATAATTAGCTCCCCGCATTATTATAATAGTACTCCTAGACCTAAGAAGCTAAATTATAGAGCCATCTCGAATTATATCTAGAAGCGTCTCGTTAGCCGTTAAAATATCCTTACCCGTTATATAGCCTACACCTTTATAATAAAATATCATTTCTTTACTATCTAAGCGACGTGTATAGCTTATAGATAAGCCCCTATATAAATAAATATCGGTAATAAGGGCGTAATTTAGAACCTTTTATCGACCGGACTCCTAACACCGTAAGCTAGAAGCGGAAGAGGTTAGATAGCGATAAATAAGAGCTATAACCTCGGAAGTAAAATAAAAGTACTCTAAGAATCGACGGGAGTAGTAAGCTATCTCCACGTTAGTCGTTAGATCGAAAAGCTCTTAACGGAATTTAGACCGTATCTCCTTATATATTATCTAAGGTCTCCCTAACTAATATACCTACGGATAAAAATTAATAGGACCTATTAGAATTAACTTATAACGGGCTAACGTCACCTCCTAATAGCGATAATCTATCCTTAATAGACGACTATTATCTAGGCGAAACTATCCTATATAAGGAGCTATATAACGAGCTCGAGTAGCTAAGGGATATACTAGAGACTATATCCGATAAATATAAACCCCCTTTACCTTATAAGGACGCTCTATTCTCTTAGTACTTACGCTCCCGATCTCTATACTCTTCTATAAAGGGTATCGGCGATAATAATAATAATGGAGGCATATACTCGTATACTACGACTCTTAGTAATATTTACCTCTCCACGGAGGAGAACCCTTACCTAGTAGATTTAATCGATTATAATACCGTCTAACTAAAAAGCGTTCTAATTAAGGCTAAGTAAGCTCGTATTATACTTCGACTATACTAATCTAAACTTAAACCTAAGCCTAGGACGTTACTACGTTTAAGCTAACTAAAGCTAGCCCTTACTTAGAAGCCTATTCGTCGGGTAAAGCAGGGTGTTAACGATCGTAGAAAATAATAGAATAGAATTTAAGCTCTATAAAAAGTGTCGTTTTTAGGGTTATATAGAAGTATCTCGGTTTATATAATCCCTTTGAGATTATTATATATATCTAAAGACTATCTTATAGTATCTATTAAGACTATCTAACTAATATATTATCTACTAATATAAAGATTCAGGTCAAGTTTTAGTATATTAATAAACTTATCTACTAACTAAGTTATTATATTTCTAAAGTATTTAACTAGACCTATTAAGTTTTATACTTATTATTATAATATTTACTTGTCTATCTCAGCTATTTATATTATCGACTATAGTCGAGTCGCTTCTTCTTTAGCTAGTAAAATAGAAAAGCCCTATACTTTTTATAAGGCGTAGGGAAAATAAAAGGCTTTTCTATTTCTACCCTTACTATAAAACCCCCTGCGGTATAAAAGTCCCTACGGTATAAAATCTCCTAGGGGAATGAATCCCTATAGTATAAAAGTCCCTACGGTTTTTTAATCCCTGCGCTTATTAAGATCCTGCGGTATAAAATCTCCTATGATATAAAAGTCCCTATACTTATATAGTCCTTATACTTCCAGGCTCCCTATACTTCTAGACTCCGTAGGGACCTTTAGACCGTAAGGACTTCTATGCCCTAAGGTCTATTATACCGTAGGGGCCTATAGACCGTAAGGACTTCTATGCCCTATTATATAAAATCCCTTAGGGGAACAAATCCCTAACGGTATAAAAGTCTCTACACTTTTTAGGGCCCTATACTTTTAGAATCCCCGCACCTTTAGAATCCTATAAAGTTCTAGCCGAAAAATTCTAGGATAGTTGAAATATTCTCTAAAAGTCGCCGCTCGCTCTAAGTCCCTATTTATTTAGTCCTTAGTCGCTTAAATTCCCTGCTCCTTTAAGGTCCTTAGTCGCTTAAAATCTCTACTTATTTAAAGTCCCTACTCGCTTAGTATCTAAGTGTAGTAGGTAGAACCTAAACGTCGCTACGCCTTTCTATAAGTAAGTAGTTATAAACCTATAAATTCCGTATCCGAGATAATATAAATACTCGTTTAAAGGGTAATATTAATCAGTTATTTTATAGATATATATCTAGGCTCGGGTATTCTACGTTAGAAGAGGAGGCACGTGTTAAACGATATTATAATCCTATAATATTAACTTAGCCTAGGGCTAGAATATATATTAGAGAGGCTAGTATCCCCTATATTAATATCCTACGCTACCGAGTAATTAGAAATTTATAATTCCTTAAGTATAGGGATTATAAGAGATAGTAGTAGAGGCGAGTATTAAGATAGGAATAGATTGGCTTATTAGCGAGACTAGCGCCGGGACTATTTACGACCCCCTTCCTACTAGGCTGCAGCTTTATTTAGTAATATTTAAAGCTAATAGAGGAATTTAGAGCTTTAATTCATGATTTATAGCTTCTAGGTAATATTTTAAAAGCTCTCAGATAGTCTATATCCTTTATATAAGTGGACGCGGTTTATTCTAAAAGTAGAACTATTCTACTATAATATTAATAGTTCCCGTCGCTAAGGTCTAAGCTATATAATCCCTTCCTATACTAGTTATAAAGGAGCGTATAGTAATAGTATATACTAAAAATAGTAGTGTATACTAGAAATTATACACGCTAGAATAAGTAGTACATACTAGAAATTGTATATACTAGAAAAAGCGGCGTATACTAAAAAATTTGGTGTATACTAATGCTTAGGCTCTTATGAATTATACTGCGCTAAATAAGTAATTGAAAATAGCGCTAGAACGAGCTAGCTGTTATAACGTAGAAAGCGCTAGGTAGTATAGAACGCCAGCTAGTAGGATTAGAGCTAAGGTACAGGTGACTATCTACGAGCTTACCTATAAATTAGTAACGCCGGGGGGTACGTCTCCAGACCGACTTCGTATATAAAACGGCGGTTTCTAGACTTAGTAGGTCTGGCGACTACGGTCTTCTAACGCGCTATATTAAAAGACGTTAGTCTAGTTATAAGTATTTCCCGATATTATAAGTCTTAAAACAGGCGTCCCTAGATCTTAAATATCTAGAGATACTCCTTATCTCTAGAAGTACTATATTAAAAGATATTAATTGTCTAATAATAGGCGTTTCCTAATACAGTAGGTCTTAAAACGGCCGTCTCTAGACCTTAAATATCTAGAGATACTCCTCGTCTTTATATACTAGTCTCTAGATACTTAATATCTAGCTACACTTGTTTTAAGACATTATCTATAATAGGACTATATTACTCTAATCTATTAGAGGCGTTCGGAAATATATATAGGTAATATAAAGATTAAACGTCGCCTCCGTCGCTTAGGGTTAAGAGATAAATTACGTAGTTAAAATTATAATATAAAGAGCCTTTCTTAAGTCCTACTACCTACACGTTAATTATTATACTTGCCCTATTATTTATAATATAGTCTAGATATATTATTATTACCTACTTTTTCGGTGCCTACTTTTATAATACCGTCCGGTACGATACTATTATTTACGGTATTATCTTTTATAATATCGCTTTTTATAGTATTATCTTTTTAGTAAGTATAAATATCTAATAATACCTACGCTCTTACTTCTTTAAATATAACTTGCCCTTAAATAGAATTAACCCTTTATAATCGCTTTAATCCGCGTATACTCCTCTATATAAATACGTTTATTAACCGGCCGCTTATATTCTTACTTATACCCTTTATTAATAACGGCCGCGTCGTTTCCTTCTATCGCCTAATTAGTCGTTTTAGGGCGGGTTTTAAGACTCGTAACGCGTAAATAGGGTGAGGACGAGTATATATTCTATCTTTAATCGGGACCACCGCGTTATATCTAGGCCTAGTAGCGCTAGAGTTAATATTCGTCTTTTCCGCCGCTTATAATACGTCGCGCGCGACTATTATACTTTAACGGGTACTCTATTTCTTCTTAGAGGACTTAGTAACTTTCGCTAGATCGACCGGATTAAGGATTGACTTCGCCGTTAATAGTTTCCGTAGACGAGCGCGTTTCTTTATAGGATAGTTAATATAAGATACTTCTATAGTATAGGGACTCTAAATAGCTCTAGAGCTAGCTCTTATTAACCGCCTTAAGCCGCTTTCTCGCTTAGTACTAGCGCCGTCACCGACTATCTCTTAACGCTCCCGCTCTACCTAGTCTAATAGAGCTTTAAGCCGTTTTATTTCCCCTTTTAACTCCGGTATCTTATATAATTTATTAAGTACTCCCTATTTCCGGCTTAATACTTTCCGCGACTCCTCCTCCTCCTCTACGTGGAATTTAGTAAATTATATTTCTTTTTTAATCCGTCTAATTAATACGACTCGTTCGATAATTAGGGCTAGATCCTCCGTCCGAGCGGGCTTTAAGACCTCCTTAGCGAACCTTAGCTTAATTTTCGCCCTAGTATATATACTACTAGCCTTATAGGCCCGTTTATAGAGCTTATTACCTTTCTAGACTTTAGCGCGGTATTCCGGCGTTTTAACCTCGAGCTTAAATAAATAGTTCCGTTTATTATAATATTCTATTATCTCCTTCGCGGTAATTCTTATAAAATCGAGTTTTATAAAGTTCTTAAAGCGGTTCTTATTATACCTTACGCCCTACTCTTTACGTCTTACTTCTACCTACTACTCGTACGGCTTTATATCCTAGTCGGCCTTATCCTCCGCACGTTATAACTCGTTTAATGCTCTCTATCACGATTCCACCTCTTTTTTAAACTATCTAATCTAGCGGTCTTATTTAACCCTCTCTCCTAGCTCCTTTAATCGAGCGACCTCTAATCTCTTTTTAGCTATTATTAGCTTCCGCTCTGCTAGCTCCTACTTCTTCCTTACTTCCCCCTCTTTTATATCCTATTCGAAGTTCATGCCGAAGTATTCTCTAAACTCTAGCTCTTCGATCTCCTTAAACGCCGGATACCCTTCCTCTACTAACTTTTTCCGCCTAGATACTAGTTCTTCTTAGGCGCCCTTAAGTCTCCGCTCTAAATCCTCGTATTATAGAAGCTTATAGTCTTAGTATTCCATCTAATTATCTAGTAGGCTCTACTCGGCTACTTTTTTATATAATTATAGATCCCCGTCTAATCCGTATTTACGCCGCCGTTTACGGAGAAAATCTTAGAATTAATAAAACTTATTATAACGCACGTAAACGTTTTAATCGCGCTATTAATAATAGCGAAAGCTCTTATTCTATTTATACTACTAAGCCGAGAATACCCGTCTCTTATTTAAACGGCCCTACTACTAATATTTAAAGACCTCCTTATACTACCTAGGATTATTAAAGACGTTAAGCCCGAGCTTGATCGGGTAGTACGGCCGACTATTATCTTTAATTAAGGCTATATAAGATTCTCCTTCTCTCTACTAATCGTCTTTAAGATTTTTTTTAAGTTCTTCCTCAGGGCTTAATATATAGAAGATAGTAGTATTTAAATTAGACGGGCTTACTAAGCGCGGCCGGTTAATCCGGTTATAAAGGAGAGACTTATTAGTAGATATAAGGGGGGTTATTATAAAAGCCTTTAAGTGTACTTAAGTTTATCTATTAATATATTCGCGTCTACGGTTAAAGACTAGGCTAACTCGTCCCTCTAGTTTTTTAGCTCTCTAAGTACTATTAGCCTAATTAAATAACACGAAACGGTAGAGTAGGGCTACGTTAGGGTTCTCCTTACCGAAGCTTTAAAATATATCGATTCTATTCTTAAGGCGTTAACTTTAAATAGCCTTGGATTTTAACGTCGTTACTAGGAAAGCTATTACTAAATAAATATAGTTAGTATAATAGCGGCTATATTATTTACTTAAGCTATAAGATATCCTTACTTAGGTTTTTAGAAATCTTTAACTATTAAATTTAGTACTTCTTTAACGGAGTATACTCTATTAGATAATATAACGGCTAGATAGGGAGGGGTAGAGTAGAGGGATAAGTTAAAGTCTTCGGGAGACAGGTAGTTATAAAAATCCCGACTAGGCGTAAATCTAATCTAGTATAGTCGTCGAGTCGCTAGGTTACCTTAGTACTAGCCCCTTATCCCCCTACTATCTATAAAACGTAAAAGCGCCGTCTTACTAGACGAGGGAGCGCGTCGCGTTCCTACTATATTTTAAGAAACACTAATAAGACGTAGTATAAACGCTACTAGCCCCCCCTTTACGAAATAAGGCAGGTATATAGGCGGGGGAAGGGCTAGTAATATAAAATCCTACTACCTCCCCGCTAATATCTTTTAGTTAGAGCCTATAAAGAGTAAAGATAGAGGAAGACGACGTCCTTATTACTACCTTAATACCGGTAGATAATAATATAGACCGCGAGTTTAAGCTTAGTCCGAATAAAGCCCGCTGCCTTCTACCTACGCGAAGGCGGTTCAACGAGGAGGGCCCTACTCTCTCTAGTCGAGATCCTACCCCCGCGTGCGATTTACTATAGATATAGAATAATAATAGCTAAGATAACCCCGAACGCTAGTACCGCCTCCTCTTAAACTTCAAGAAGCCGTTAAAGGACCCTGCGAAAGGGTACGCCTTTAGTACTAATAAACGGAAGTACGATATCTTATTAGGGCCTAGTCGCGCGCGGGGTACTAGTAGGGTTTATTTTTATATTACGTTCGATATAATCCGTGGAAAGAGATGTCTCGTATTAAGGGATTCTTCGACTTAGGGAACCGCCGTTAGCTATAGCGGGCAAGCGGAATATAAAGTACGGTATAAATTCACCTGGATTCTAAATTTAAAGGAGATTGAAGGGGAGAAGGGAGAAGGGGAGAAGGAGGGAAAAGGAGAATGGAAGCTCAAGGTTCACGTTCGAGGGCTGGAATTTAAAGTCGAGCTAGCTAGCTACTAGACGAGCAAGGTCGATTATAAAGAGAAGGTAATAAACTTCCTTAAGTTTAGTCGTACTACTAATCCTATTATAGGCGGGTTAAGCCTTAATAATAATAAGACGGAGAAGCCTAGCTAATCCCTTACTCCTAGCTAACGTCCCGTCTATATTTATCTAAATTACCTTAGAAAAGGCTCGTTTAGATAGGTTAATAAAGTTATCGACGTGAGTACGGGCGCGATTTACGCTCGAAAGATATTTTTTAAACCTAGATAGAGAAAAGACGAGGAGCGGAGGAGATGATAACGGGAGGAGTAGCTAGACTAAATCCGCCGAGAGATTTAAATTATAAGGGAGCATCTATATATAAGTATAACTACCCGGGCGGGCGAGACGGATATTAACTACCTCGGAAGAACTATATTATCCTAATTAAGTATCCTTAAGAAGACTCGCAGCTTTTCTTCTTAATGCCGTATTTGCTATTAGGTAGTCTAAAAGATAAATATCACGGAAACCCTCTCGCCGAAGGAGAAACCGTCGACCTGCTCTTCTAGGGGTTAACCGTACTTAAATACCTGTACTCGCGGGGCGTAGTATATCGAGATTTAAAGCCGGAGAATATCCTAGTTAAACGTCGGTCTCCTTTATACTTATAGTTCGCCGACTTTAGCCTCGCGAATAATTAGCCCGACTTAATAACTTTCTATAAAATAGAGTAATACGCCGCGCCCGAGATCTTTACTAGTAGGAATTATACTACTACGGTAGATATATAGTCGCTAGGGGTAATTATATTAGAGTATATATACGGCCTTCCGCTAGACGTATAAGTATATATAGGCGGGAAAGCCGCGTTAAGAGAACGGGGCCTAGCCTAGTACCGCTATCTCGTTAAGTACGTTAACGACTAGGACTCGGATCTCTTAATTAATCTTCTTACCACCGGTATACTACGGATAGAGCTACGGGAGCGACTCTCCGCTAGTACGTATTTAATAAAAGTAGATAATCTAGGACTTTTTAATAATCTATCCGTGGGCTTAGGAGACGCTATACCGACACTAATAAGGGTCCTAGCGAGCGCGGTATATAATAATAAAGAAATACCTACTATTATTACGGGTACCCTATAGAACGCGGGGAGGGAAAGTAGGAATTACGACGACGACGACGACGATTATACGGGATACCCTATCTCTAATAACCTTCCTATAACCTCGACGTCTTACTAGCTCGGAGTCTCGGGATTCTAGAGTAGTATAAGTACACTACGGCCGCGAAAGGATAGTCTTAAGGCTATCTCCGGTCCTTTAAATAACTATATTCGATCGTCGTTAGAACCTTAGTCTCTACCTAGGGCTAGGTTAATATATACCGGATCTAAGCGCTATTAATCGCCGGTCGTAAGCTTATCTAGTAATCTATTAGACCGGAGCTAGGTTAAACGTCGACCGCCGGAGACTCGTCTTATACAGGTTTCTCTAGAATCTAAGGCTGATAAGGTATCTATTTTATAATAGTAAAGATATAAAATATACTAATAGCTATAAGGTAATAAACTTTAACGCGAACTATATTAGAATAACGGTTAATAGCTAAATTATACTCGTATAAAAATAGGATTAGATAATTAACGTTATATAAATTATTAAGCTTACGTATAAGAGTAGTAAGGAGTAAGGTAGTATACTCGACTATCTAAGACGTAAGAGAAAATATAAAACACGGCGCTTTCTAAATAGACTAAATATATAGATTAGTATCTAGCGCGGAAAGGAGTTTTACGTTAAACTTAGGTTAGAGGAGAGGCTACGCCCTCTCTTAGATAAGGAGTCTGATTTATAAAGCTACTAATCCGATATAGATAAATATAAATTTCGCGCCTTAGTTTTAAATAACCCTTTAGAAACTACTAACGCAGGCGAGGTAGGTGAGGTAGACCTATCCTTAAAACCTAGAGCGGAATATATTAAGATAATAGTTAACGGGTAAGCCGTACTTATATAGGAATATAATTATTCTATTAATATAGTATAGATTTTTAAACTTACTTAAAAAGATCGCTCGTAACGAGATTAAGTAATTAAAACTTTAAAAAATAATAATAAGGTAGTATTTTATCCGGCTCTAAGGACTCGCGGATAGGAGAATATATAGGTTAGTATCTAGCGCGGGAAAGATCTCTGCGTTAAACTCAGACTTATAGAAAGGCTATAGCCTCTATTAGACTACGGACTAGCTTTATAACTAAATAGATCTAACCTAAGTTAAGAGAAGGTTCGCGATTAATATCTTACCTCTATATAAAAAATTCAACTAATATCTATCTAGAGCCTCGTCGGCCCTAAGTATTTATTATAATTTCCTACTAACGCGCCTAAGAAGTTCTCGTTTATCTAAGTCGTTAACCGGCCGTACTTAATTACGGTTTAAAAGTCGGACTAGAGGGTTGATTACACGCAGATAGTAAATAAAGCGGTAATAGAGTAACTAAGACGGAAATTAAGACGGGAAACCCTAGATTTATATAATATTATTTAAAAAGGCTTAAAAGATTATTAAGGGACCTACGTAGACTTTAATATAATAATTAAATAGTACCGTTAATTAGGACTTAGCGACCTCGCTAATTAATTTTATTTAACGCGTATAAAAATCGAATAAGTTATAGATATATAGGAAGACCGCGTCGTTTATTTAGTTATTAAAGATTTGATAATAATCCTAGTTTTATTATAATTAGCCGATTCGGATTATAATTAAAATAGAGCCGTTACTAGACCGTCGTATTTACAGGAGTCTTCTAAGTCTAAAGACCTTATAGTTATAAGTAATATAAAGAGTAAAGGCTAGGAGGAAGATAATAATCCGTTAGAGGAGGATAATAATTCGTTAGAGGAGGAGGATAATAATTTATTAGAGGAAGATAATAGTTCTTTAAAGGAAGATAATACGTCGTTAGTTAATACTAATATTACGTAGCTCCACGCTCTATAATTAAATAAGTCTAATAATAAAGTATTATCGCGGTAGTTAGATAATAATACTAAAATAAATAGTAATTAACGCGTGAAATAGAGAACCTTATACTACTCCTATAATAGGCCTTAAAACTCGGAGTTAAAGGAGGTAAAAATAGGCTTATAAGCTCCCTTAAAGACCTCGTCGCGGTATAATAGTATAACGGATATCTCCTATTTATTCTTATAAACGGCATCCGATAGATAAGACCCGCGTACTAGGAACTTCTATTTATAAGGAAAGTAAAAGCGAGTTTGGTAGGGTAAAGGCCTAAGATAATTACGTATAGGTTCTTATATAGTTTTAACTTAAATCGATAATACTAAAGGCTTATAGGCTTGGCTTTTTTTTTTAATAGTATATATATTTCTGTAAATAAAGTAGCTAATAACTACCGACCCTTATCTAGGCGAGCCCGTCCGCCCTGCTTATATCTACGCTGCGCCCGGCGTCTCGCTTTAAATTCCTATAGTAACCGCTTCGCGTTTCCTAACTCGCTCCTAGGTAGCCATATATCCTTCCAGCGCACCTTATACTTATAGCCCTTTCCCGCCCGTCTCTTACCGATAATCTTTCTAATCTCCTATTCCCCCTCTTCAAGTACTAAGGAGCCGGCCTCGGATTGCTAACGGAGTAATGGAGTGCTAGCGCTAGGAGGGCTTATAAACGCTACTGCTCCGTTCTCGTCTTCGCAGACGACCCGCCCATCTAAATACTAGGGAAGAGCGACGTCGGGAGAGGTCGGCCGATCAAGGGGTTTAACGAGAGGGTCAGGGGCAGTAAGAGTATCTAAGTCCCTAAGGGTCTTGAGCTCTTCCCTCCGGGAGGAGCTGAGGAGGGGCGTATTTCCAATCTCCGGCTTAACGCTAGTGGCTTAGGTGGAAGCGCTAGATTTACCGGTCTTTTCGCCGTCATCGTCAACTACGAGAGGGTCCTCTAGAATATATTAGAAGAAGGGCCTCGACGCTAGTTAAAAAGGTACTAGGGGGCTCACCTTAGCTGTCGCCAGCCCTACTAGGTCGACTTGAGCTTGTTATGTTCTCGCGTTCCTGGAAATCTCGCTAAGAGGGAGGATATTAGAAGACAGGCTTAGGTAGCGACCGGAGCCGTGCGAACTTGAGGTCGCTTATAACCTTATCGGCATCATCTATCTGGTTAATAGGGTCTTTAAAAAATTATTAGCCGTGGTATATAGCGATTAGGGTCTATAGACTAACCTATACGTCGGACCTTATCCGACCTAGGCACGTCTTCACCCCCTTTATTTAAACCTGCATTACCCGCCGTGCGCTTCGAGGAACCTTGAATGCTTATAGCGCCTGTAGCCGTCCGGTCCCTATCTCGTTTATGCCTATCTCTATTATACCCGTCACCTATATCTGCCTTCTCCTTCCCTTTATTAAAGGAACTAGGTCCGATATTATTAAGGGCGCCGTTACTTGATTCTATCTATATATCGGATATAGACGAGAGGACGATATCAGCGGCTGGTGGTAGTAATAAGGGAGGAGGAGTATCGGAGAGCGAGCTTTAAGCATTCTTGGGGAGGGTAAAATCTCTAAATCGGGGCCATCTATTAGCAGTAGAATCATCGGAAAAGAGGTTGTCAGGGACGTACCTGACTTTTAGACCTAGCATTAAAGTCGTTAAAGAGTTAGGAGGACCCTGCTGCGCGCCCTGCTCCGCGCCCTGCTCCGCAGATATCGAGCCGTCGCTACTCGGGCGGATACCGCTGCGGCCATTAGTCTCCCCACGCTTGCCTCTACCTCGTGTCCCTCTAAGAGTAGGAGCGTCATCGCAGTCGATTGGGGTAGGATTTTCAGCGGCGTCGTTAGCCCTCCCACTTCCGTGGTCGACACTTGATACTACGTGCTATAGGCCCTATGCTCCTCCGGCATCGCCTAACAGCTCCTCGACGGTTGGGAGGGGGCCGTTATTTTCCTCGTCACTGGATTTGAAATAGGACCTTATTAAGAGGGAATCTAGAAGTCGTTATTTAACGCCCGTTAATAGCAAGGACGGTGGACGTTACCTTAGGCGTTTCCCGTACCTTTAAAGTCTAGTACTAGCTCACCGAACGGATTAAAAGACTCTATCGGTAGGGAGGTAGTTAGATCAACGCACTTATTAAGAGCATAGTCTGCGAGTCTAGTACTCGGGATGATATTCTATATAAGGGCTATAGAAATGTTATGCTCGCAGGCTTTGATAGTACGTGAAAGAGAGTATGAAAAATGGGCTGAATATTTCGTCGGCGATGCGAAAGCCGTCTGGAGGCCCATCGAGGCGGCGAACGGCGGGTCATAAATACTTATAGGCGGACGGGCCATCCACTGCAGTACTCGCCGTATATAAATTCCCCTCCTTCCCCTCCTACACTCCGTAGGCCACCGATCGCCGCTACCTAAGCGCTCCTCGCACCTCAGGGGTAGGCCTCCGCGCAGCAGGATTACCACTGCACCCCTCGCAGACCTCTATATCGCGTGGAGGACGTCAGCTGCCGCGGCTAGGGCCTGCAAGCTGAGACTGCCATAACGCATCGGCTGCACCGCGTCCTCTACGATACTCAGCGAAAAACGAGATCCACGTCTTAAGGGCTTATCGGCGCAGCCCTTAGTAGCTTATTTATAAAACCCCTTGCCTCTCGCATTATCCAGTCATCCTCTGTTTTCTCTTGGCCTTATACCTCGATCGAACTCTATAGCAGTAACTAGTTATACCGTTATAAGCGTTCGCTTCGCAGAATACCTCGCAAGACACTTGGCAGCGCTTATATAGCCTGGATACTCGCCCTTCCGAGGTTTATCGCCGGTGCTCTATTGATCGCGGAAGGCTCAGCGTCGGCATATTTAAAAACCTCGAGGTCACGAGCGACAGGCTCGCCGCTATAATTGGCTCGGTCGAGGAAAATCCGGCAAAACGGCATGCGAGAGCGTTACACCTCTAAGAGCTTAATTCCTGATCCCGGCGTCGCTGGGCAGCGCTGATATACCATCTTCGTAATCGAGTCGGCGCCACGTCAGCGATAGCTGGTTCCTGAAACCAGCTGTCCCGTACTCGGATCGAGGTGCCCAATTACCGCGCACGTTAGATACACTCTGTACAGGTCACCAGACCCATAGGCAGCGTTAAGGCGTTATCATCCAGCGGCGGCGTACCGTAAGGCATTTATTCCATTGGCCCCGTCATCGCCAATAATAGACTGAGCTGTACACGTAAGCTGGCAGGTCGTCTTATCGGATCGAAGGTGGGAGGACCCATCCAGGAGATACTGAAGCATCGAGGCACGAGGAATGGAGGTGAGGGCTGCGCGGGGCGGCCATTTCCGAGATCGAGTTAGTAGACACGTCGCCAGTGGCGAGGAGAGCTGCCAGTAGCAGCGCAGGCGAGGCATCGAAGCTGGCAGATACCGGAGGGACGACTATCTCGACGGTCGGCCTTCTACGTTGTCCAGGTGTGGGTCAGGGTCCGAGCGAGAGGCGTCATGGGACGGCATAGAGGTACCGGTCGCTGTGCGAGCGAGCGAGCAAGACTAGGGGGCGTAGACGGATAGATAGGAAGGGATAAAGGAACGTTGGAAGGAGAGAGGGAGGTTACAGGTATTTATATGGTGGAAGAAAGCGGTGAGGGGCGGTGCCCAGGCGCGTTGCCGGATTCGGGGGGGACTATACCCGGCGAGGCAAACACCGGTAAAGTAATAACTAGAAGGAAATCAGGTCTTAGTAATCAAATCACTGCTCTATTTCTATAGTTCGGCGGACTTTTTAAAAATTGGCTCCGAATAGACTTCAACTCTATAGCCTCTTCTTGGTTAACTCTCGCTTATCAAGCCGAGTATACGTGCGTAGCCAAAGAACTAGCCAGATAATCACCGCCACGAGGTGTCCTGTACCTTTATAAAAGCAGATAGCATCTATAACGGCCGGTACCCCGGGTAGTAGGGAGAAGGGGAGCGCCTATAATAGATGTGTAGGCTTTTTTTAGAAACAGGGACTTTTATAAAGGCAGCATTCTTAATGCTTAACATGAACATATATCTCGCTTACTTAAAGGCAAGTACATCCTTACTTAATCGCTTACACTTCTATAAGCAATTATAAGATGCCTTACCCGGTAAAAGCTAAGATATAGCGGTTCACGAGAAGGATGTCTAATTTACTAAAAAAGGCAGATTAACTGGCACGATTATGTTATATAGAGCTCGCCCTAATCATTCGCAAGAATGGAAGATATTACATATATCGATCGACCGCAAGGGAATTTATAAAATCCCCTTTTATGCAGGGACTTTTCATGCCGCAGGGTATACTTTTCTGTCTTTTTATATAAATCTGACTTAGACTCTTCGCCTAGATCGAACGAAATCTCCTCTACTAGTACCTTCCGGAATTAGAAGCGTACCGGACCAAATTAAGCGACGACGTCGGTCAAGACGCTGCGGAGCTGAAGTACCTCAGCCTACTAATAGACTTCATTAAGAGTAAATACGCCTCGACGACGGATTATCTGATTCCGCTTCTCGAGAATAGTAAAATTATATACGAACTGCTTTAGGCTCTCTTTAAACTAAACACGATTATATATACCATATATCTTAATACCGAATATAGGCGAAGAGAGGACGATAGTAACCGGCACCATATATTTCCACATAGAGTACCGACATCTCGATTCTAACGGAGCTGTCTTTGGCGAAGTCTCAGCGGTACTAGGTGTTATGAAATTTGCCGGTGTTAAGCGGATCGTTACCTTTATTATATTTCCCTTTACGTACTATCCGCGTAGAAGCGAGATAAAGACTAGTCTTATAGAACGGGGCCGGCGGTTCGTTTCTTTATTAGGCGTGTACCACCTTTAGTACTACGGAAACGCCTTTTTTATAAAAAAGGGGGAGGTGGTTGAAGTTCCTGTTAAGGGTCGAATTATAGTCGATGCTACCTTCTTCCGTGAGAATAACCCGAACTATATCAGACCACGTATCAGCGGATTAACCGAGAAGAAATCATTAAATAACGGATAGTTTAGTCTTATACCTGAAAATGAGGTTAGGAGCAATGGCACGGAGCTAAGTAAGACGAAGGAGGACGATTTGCTCCTTTACAGCCTAACCGTACGCGAGTAGAGCTTTAGTAATAAATTATAACGTGAGTTTCTCCTCTCTCGCTAGATGATAACAGTATAAGATAATAAGTTAATAACCTCTGAAGTTGAGTTTATAATAGATAATATCTTAAAAATCGTCTTAAACCCATCGTCTTTTACTAATCTCGCGATCCTTTCCTAGAAAAAGTAACTTGTCCTAGCCCTCGCTAAGGCTTATCTTAGCGAAATATCCGACTATACGTTTAATAACTTCGTGGTAGAAAGGGACGGGGCCTGATTATACTCTTACAGTAATGTGTATAACGTCTAATAGGAAATTCTTGCGCTGACGGCCGATTTAGTAGTCCTCCTAGGGTCGGTAAGACTTAGACCGCCGAGGGACTATCGGAGTATCTAAAACGGCCGCTTTACGCGGTATATACTCTTCCCATTCAATGCTGTTAGACATTCTAACTATCCAGGTTTCTGCCGGAGAGCTGGGTTATGAAACGAAGAAGCTAAAGGATTAGTTGTCCTATATATCTTAACTGGCGTATTACTAGAAAGCCCTAATCCTTCTGGATGAAGCGGATGTATTCGTGCAAGCGCGCTCGATCGACAGTTATTAAAACGCTCGCGTCTCGGTCTTCCGCAAGCTCGAGTACAATCAAGGGATCATGTTTCTTACGACTAACCGAGTCAGGGACTTCAATAATATAATCTAGAGCAGGATCACTCTGGCGCTAAGGTACGAGCCGCTTAGTCTCGCCACCAGAAAGCAGGTCTGGGCAAGCTTTTTAAAAAAGGCCGTAACAGCTAACGGAGCGGTAAAATACAATCCCGAAGACCTCGACGGGTTAGCGAGGAAAAATCTTAACGGTTAGCAGGTTAAAGCTCTATTATCGAATCCTATTAAATCTATTAATATATATATATAAATATATATTATATATACCCCGAGCTTAGGATTAGGAATTACTATATTCGATTAGGAAAGGGAGCAGGGCCGTTTTAGAGGGAGCACCGAGGCAGTAAGGGAGAGTATCAAGAGAGCAGGGGGAGTACCGAGGGAGTAGGAGGGAGCACCGAGGGAGCAAGAGCAAGACAGAGCATGGAGGGAGGACTCTAGGGCAGTGCAAGGGCGCAGCAGGTGGGAGCCTGAAATGGCTTCCTCCATCTCAGCTTAAGCTGCCCTCGTTACTTTTCTACTGCCTATATATGGGTCGGAGCGGCGATAAGTAGTGCTGAGCGAGCGAGGATTAATTTAATTTAATGTGATTTAATTACGTTATAGTCGGTACAGGCCTACATGCGCGATTTATATCTAGAGCTAGAATTTCCTTCTTCGCACCTACTTAATTCTTTCAATCCTTTTATTCACTCGCGAATTAGCGGAGAAAACATCATGGATTTACTCTAATTTATTTCTATCAGCGCTTATTATTTATCTGCTATCATCCTCGTCTTTAGGTTCAGGCACTGGAAGTCCGAGCAAATCACGTATATTGCTCGAAGATGGTAGTATCTCCCTATAATTTGGTTATTTACGACGTAAGTAAACACGAGTAATATAGCATGCTTTTTATTAACTAATTAGAGTGCAGCTCGTCTCTCCGTATATTCTTAACAGCCTTCCGAGGCTACGAAATACTATATCTCGTGGGCGGTATTTTATACCGCTATATAAGCTTATTTATCGTCTTTACGTTTATTAACCTGATGATATACAGCTTCTAATTCTTTACCGTGAATCGGGCCCGTTATAAGAAATTCAGTCTGCTACTATTAACTCTCTCTATTATATTTATTACTATAATACCTCTATAGATATTCTCGGCTATATTAAAGAACCACTCTTCTAGCTCTCTAGCTTGGAATTCATCGCCGTCAGAAGAAATATAGAAATACTTGAGTGAAGGTACTAAAGAGCTGCCTTAACTGCCTACTATATTCTACCTGGGGTCGACGATCGAAATCGTACAAGAGTCCCAGGAAAAATTAAATGAGATTCCCGTTAAAGTAATCCTGAAAGCTTTATAAGATATAGATAGCAGAATAACATCGACTTATATTTCAGAACTTCGCCAGTAAGGGAAAGTCGAATATATAAAGCAGCAATTTGGTCGGGTTAAAGGAAAGCTATTACAAGATTAAAAAAACCCATACTTGTTTAAAGAATTAAAGAGTCTAGCTAGTAAAATTTCCTCGGCCTTTATTAGGTTAGACGCAGTTACTTAGTGGGGACGCCGCTTAGTTAAAGTCTTATTAGTGATTATAGCTATAACTCTAAAGACGTAATAATCTATTAACTCGCAGGTCTAGGCTAGAATTATAACACTAACGTCGCTTAGTTAGCTTCGTGGCTTGTATTCGGCACGGCTCTAGTATTAATCTAAGAGTCTACTAGTAGTTTAGCAGCGATTTGCCTCCGCTTTATTAGAGACTTCCAAGTCTTCAGTATAATCTAAGTTACGGCAGCGATTTTAGACTCGATATATTTCACTCTGATATTTGAATATATTATCAACATTAGTTTTTAGTAGCACGAAAATAAGGCTGAAGACATAGCGGCAGTCGGTTCCGGTATATAGTTAGGAAATATATATGCGAACCGAGATTAGTTAGCCCCGCAAGCTCCGGTTATAGTAAGGTATTTAAACCTTGAATTCTCTAAGCAGGCGGGCTAATTAGTTAAAGTAGGCAGTTATCTACTCTAGATACTTGAGTACGATATTATGTAAGATAGAGCTAATATTATAGTCTTAGGTATTATTAAAATCTTAAATAGGTCTAAAGCCTTACTTAATATAATATAAATACTATTAAACGATAGTAGAGTATTTAGGTCTTATATAGCTCGATAATTCGGCCTTAGATAATACGTATAAAGTAGCTACAAGCTACGGCGGCTTAATCTTCGCGTGAACGGTACTTACACTGCTTAAAGTAATAAATCGAAGCCTTATAACTTCCTCCTAGAAAAGTCTATATAGATTTGGCGCATTATTATCGTCGAGTATAATTAGTAACTCTAAAAGGCTAATTTCTAAAAGGTATACCCCCAGGCTATAGATGTCGTGACTAGCGTTAAATCTTTCTTTAATATGTAGACCTTGCCGTTATAAATAGCGGTATAGGTTTTTCTACTAGTCGTCATCGCCTAATCTATACGAGAGCATTTCCTTAGTCCTTATAAAGGTCTAGTTCGTTAGAAAGGGAACCCATGTCTTATAAGCGCTTGGAGGGTCCCCTCGCGCTCTATTATCCTTTAATAATAGAATGCTCTCTAGTCTAATATTCTTATACAGAAGCCCTACTCTTTACGCATTAGATATAGCGGTAGAAACTATATAGGTAAACTGGAGTTTATCTACCTTTAATATTATCGAGTTCTTGCTTTAAACGTTTGATTTTAGAAGGCTCTAGAGCGTACGCGGTCTTAAGAATGATTCGGGTACTTTAAATACTAGTTCTAGTATAGGCTCTTTGCGATATCCTAGACACCTTAAGATACCGGATTTTAGGAAAGGTTCTCGCGGTAGGTATATAGCGAGATAGACGAGAGTATTAAGGACTTTATAAAGGATTCAAGCCTTATATTCATGCCTCTTAAATAGAATAAATGTATTCTGCCTCTCTATATCACCTCTTTTCCATTCTGCGTGACTAGTATATGCATAAGATGTCCTAGGAATAGGTTTACTATAGTTACCTTTATCGTTAATAGACGGGAGGAAGATACTATGCGTTAGGGTCATGCTTTCTCGCTAACGCCGAAGTATATCCAGGCTATTAATAAGAGAATCAAAGTCGCTCTAATATTTTCGCAATTACTTAAGATTCTCTACGAGTTAACTAGCTAATAATACTATAAAGCGGACCTAATTAATTTCACCTTTATTATTATAGGATTTAGATAGCGTCTACTAAACTTCGTCTAGACCGGCCTTAAATCTCCGTATTTACTTGTCAAGCTAAGCGGTAAAGTAAGGCTTATTAAAGTCGGCCGTAAACGCCTATATAAGCATAATATTTATATATAACTAGCCTTTATAAATTTCGGTGCCGAACTTATATAACTCTGCGAGGATACTAGGTGCTTTGTTATAGAGACGGATCTTCTAAGTAATAAAACTACTAATTTTACTTATTATGAAAATGTTCCCTAGTAGAGCTATCACGCTAAAAGCGAGTGTAGACGCTATACTTAGAAACGAAATGGCAGGTATTACTAGTCTTCTTATAACATCCTCGAAAGCAGATATACCTGTGGAATTAAACCTGCTTTTTTTTATAGTTTAATAACGTTATAATATATAAGGTACCTATTAGTATTCGTGTAAGCGACGTCACTAATAGGCGCAGACTATTACTAGCTACAGCCTCCTACGTAGATATATAGTTGACCTGAGGCTGAATATGATATTCGTTAGCTGGTCTTTAATACCCATATTTTAGTGTGAATATCAGCCTTATATTATCTCTAAGGACTAAGCCTTTTTAATAGAAACTGCTAAAGTAACTCTCTTATATGCTAAAAAGACCTAATACGCAGTCGCGTTCTTTTATTATATAATCTGAAGTCGAAGAGAGGGAATAGGTAAAATATCTAAATACGAGGAGGTAAGTATAATATCGATCGGAGCCGGTAATAGTAGTCGAGTAGAGAAGATCGTAAGGAGCTGGGACTAAAAGGTGATTTCTTAATAATTAAGGTGAACGCTAGGACTAGTATTTCTAATATTAGTTAGACTATAGCTCGAAAGATTATAAATATTAACACGGCAAGCGAGAAAAGTAAGCGATATATACGCAGCGAATATCGAACCTAACGATAGCTTAACTATCTAAATATTATAGAATATATCGATATTAAATAGGGCGATAGCTAAGTTAAATTTTATATATATTATTTTCCGAATAGAAGTCTAGATACTATAATAAATAAGAGAAGTAACGGAATCCCTATTAATAATATCTAGGCTATTACGTATTAGTTAAGTAGTACGGTTACTTATTACTATAATCCTACGAAGAATATAAAAGTTATAGCGGATAATAGAAGTAGTAAATAAAGTCTACACTTAAAGATTATCTACTATCGAGATATAAAACCGTAAAATAGTTCGTGATATTAATCTTACCCTCTAATAGTAATATTAAGTATACTAACGCTCGTAGTTCTTTAGGCTAATAAAAAGGAGAACCCTCTTAAGGTATTAAAACTTTATAATTTTAGCTTAAGCTTTATTCTTAAGGGGTCTAAGAAGCTAATAACTAGGGCTGGAATAGATACTTATATGCTACCGGTAATAAGGCTCGAGTATCTTCTCTTCTAGAAGTAAGCTAACTATGGCATTAGGAGAGAGATTTAGATAGTAATATTAACTGGTCTACGAAATATAATATTTATTTAATAGGTTATTAGTACTTTTAAAGGGTCGATTCTCTATAAAAGGAAACTGAATTATATTATAAGCACCTTATATCAAGTCTATAATAGCAAGCTACCGTTCAGGTAGTCCCCGCAGAATAAGGAAGAAGTAGAAAGGTTTACCTCGCTTAATAAGTACTATAAAGACGACGAGCTAAGAAATTTAATTACCAAGTACTTGAAATTCCATCTGAATAAGCGGCTCGAGGTAACGGAAATATATAAAACCGCAAGGGAAAGCTCGAGTAAATAAAATATAAGGACGCTCTAAAATACCAACTACTATTAGAAGCTATAGAGGAAGGTAAGATTAAAAGAGTTAAGGGTTATCTTAAAGACTTTATAACGGAATAATTAAATGATATAAAACGCTTAATACTACTTTATAGAGCTATCTAGTATAGGAGGGTAAATATTATAGAAATACTACTTGAAAAAGGATTTACCGCTTATACGGAGATGAAAGAAAAGGAAACTCTACTATATATAGCGTTTAAGTCGATAATAGAGTTAAAAGAGAGGTCGCTATCTTTAAGGAGCAAGGTATTAGGAATAAAGAACGATATATCGAGTTCATTAAATCAGATTATAATAAAACGCTTGGAGGTATATATTAGTATATTAGAATCGGAAGATAATATTATAGCTAGATTACTAGTCGATAACTATAGATATAGTGATATTAATATCTGGAGTAGGTATTATTTACAGGGATAGTCGTTACTCTATCTAGTAGCTACCGCTAACTGCGTGCCGATTATCAAGAAGATACTTCAAGACAAGCCTAGTTAAAATATTACGACGAAGGCGAGGGGATAGTCTCTTATATATATAACTGTAAGAGCTGGCTATATAAAGCTATTAAGATTTCTTATTAAGTGGAATAGAGAGAAACTCAAGCGCGAAAAAAGGAGCTAGACAGACGTAATTAACGCTCTTAGTACGGATAGAGTAACACCCTTCTTTAAAGCATGCAAGCTAGGTCAAGCGGAGGTTATAAGACTTCTCCTCGAAGAAGGTACTAACGTTAATATAAGAGGCTATAATATCAAGATAGGAATTAATAAAATCAGGAGTAAAGTAATAGCGCTACACGTTACGGCTTTTTAAGGATATAAAGAGACTATTAATATACTCCTAGCTAATAGTTCTAAGAGAATAGCTAAGATTATCTTAGTAAAGACTAACTTAGGCGAGATAGTATTATATCTTATAGTCCGCAGCTATAATAATAGCTGTGAGGATATTCTTAAAGCCTTAAAATTATATATTAATTATAAAGAGACAGCCGCTCTTAGGAAAAACTTTAGAGGTAAGTAGATAGCTCTTTATATAACAGCGGAAAATAGTAATAGTAAAGGGGCTCGCAAACTTTTAAAGCTTGGCGCTAGTTTAAACGCGAAAAATAAGGACTTTAATATAATACTTTATTTAGTAGCACGAAGAGGATCTAAGGATATCGTGGATATACTTCTCTATTAAGGGGCTAAAGCTAGCGAACCGAATCGCTAGAAGGCTTAACCCTTACACGATATTATTTAGAATTTAGTAAATAAGGGACCGTATAAGCGAGTTATAGCGATTAAAAAGATAACGGAGATAGTAAAGGTTCTTATTAACTATTATAGAAGCTTAGTATATACTATATCTAGATACGGTGATAATATACTATATCTTACTATAAAGGTAGGGAATATAGAGATCGTTATAACGATTATTAATCTTAATCCAGACCTAGTAAAAAAGAAAAATAATAGTAGAGAGACCGCTCTCTATCTAGTAGCTCAGGCAGACTTCATAGACATCGTCAAGCTTCTGGTCAATCTAGTAGACTTGGACGCGAAAGATAGGCATGGCAGAACTATAGCATATATAGCGACCGGAGAATCTAGGGATTATTTAGAGGGATATAGTTAGCGAGTAAATAGCCTATTAAGCGATAAAGGGCTTAATAATACGTAATACCTTCTTCCGCTAAGCTGAGGTAATAAATTCTGATATAGAAAGATCTGTATTCTGCTAGGCGCTCCTGCTGTCTAGTACTATACTAGTAGTAAACCGAGCGATTAGCGTTTCGGGACGGGAAAGGGAGTAAAGCCGCTTTAGAAGGAGCACCGAGGGAGTACGGGAGTATCGGGGGAGTAGGGGGGAGCATAGGGAGAGTACTAGGGAGCAGCGAGCAAGATAGGGGAGTATAAAGGGAGTAGATAGCCGAAACGGGCTTTAGCGCGGGAGTAAAGCGGTAATACTAAGTCAGCGAATAGTCACGTAATCGCCTAGGTCCGGAAATTACTATATATATATTATATACACCCCGAACTTAGGATTGAGAATTGCTGTTCCGGGTCGGGAAAGAGAGTAGGTCGTTCTAGGGGGAGCACCGAGGCAGTACTAAGCGAGCATGGGGGAGCATCGAGAGAGTACGAGGGAGCAGAGAGGGAGCAGAGAGGGAGCAGAGGGGCGTAGCAAGAGAGGAAAGGTTCTGGCTCCTTAGTGAGCCTGATTTAGCTGCACCCTACTCGGCTATAACTGCTCCTATTATTTACCTAGTAGTATTGCCTAGCTCAGCCTGCTGCTACCTATATTTTTACAGCTTCGCCGGCTCTAGGCTTCATCATGTTCTACTAAAACCCGCAGGGATTAATAGCTGGGGTTCTAATAACTCCGATCTCACTAGCTTTTTAGAATAAAAGGCGTGTTAGGAGCCTTTAATATTCCCTATTAATTGTAGCGCAGGGCTACTATACCCGTATGCCCTAGGGGGCGCGGCGTATATAATCTTGCAGCCCTAGGGGATTTAGGGTGTAGCGATGAGTTTGATAATACTATTGCCATCTACAAGACGATCTACAAGTCCCGCCTACGTAGCTCCATAGTCATACTGTTGCTACAACCCTTACATAAAACGAATTATTCAAGCGACGATAGCTTAAATTAATATAATAAGCTGGAGTTTTAGAATGCCAAGTTTTCGGGAGGTTTTGCATACGCTAAAACCATTCGCTACGATATTAGAGGTCTACGAGGCCCACGTATTGAAGGCTAAGGCCGCGCAAGAAATATTATATTTCAGCCTTACCTTTCCGTCGAAATTCGAACGTTCCAGCACTCTGTTACCGTACGACTGTCCTATACCAATCGCTGAAAGGCCACGAGTCAAGTGAAATTCCTTCCGTAAGGATGGCAGTTAGAAGCAGAACCCAAATGATTTGCGTAATATAAAACAACACATTCGATGTGTATTAAGCTAAACATTCCATAGTGCAGATGCGGGGTCTGTTATGATTCGGTCCTTTCCAATGGCATTGCCGTCAAATCCAGCTGTCCTCATTGCGGAAGAAAGTGGTGCTTGGGATGTACCAAGGTAGAAACATGGGTGGAGATGATCTCAAGAACAATCCAGCACCCTGTAAGTAAATGGGCATTAACATAGTCTCAGGAAGGTGAAGCTAATTCTTAATCAGTATTACGAAGATAAGACTATTGAAGTAGTAGATAAGCATACGTTTAATATCACATGGCGATATAGTTAGTTTTTAGACAAGAAACTTGTCGGAGTTAAAAGCGGGGGGTACGATAGTTAGCAGATGCTTGTCTTCGATAATGGTCTAGAAGTAACTTAGAACGTTCTGAATAGATCAAGTCCGATAATATATTGAGACGTTTTATATAAGACCTTGCTCTTCCCCTTCGGAAAGTATATAGCGTAGTATTTTACAAACGGTATAAGCCTGATTTATATCTATTGTTGCGGTCTTGATATAGATCTGTACTATTAATTCAAGGTTTTAATATTACTCTATCTGGCTTATTAGATTCAGATGGCTTACAAGCGAAGGCAAATTCCTTTATATTAAAATTTCTCTGGCCTCTAGTAGTTACTATCGCATCTAGGATCCACTAATTCCCATGGGGTTTAGCTCCGTACAATTTTTCGCTATAGAACTTCTGCGGAGTCGGAGCTTTGGTTCCTTAGATTATTTCATGTTGGAAATCAGCCTGTGCGAGTGCTGACTAAGCAATGTGCTAGTACTAACTAAGTAATCCTTAGTATAACCTCCTATTATATAGCATGTAGTTACCCTCCTAGAATAATTAATTAACTATTTAACTTATGAACGTATACTATAGTTATACTATTAACGCTATTTTCTATTAGGTTATAAGCCCGGCTATACTAAGTATGCGTTCTATTAATTTATAGGGGTAATTAGTAGATATTTTAGTAATTACAGAGTTTTCTTGAAAAGTAGTACAGGAGAAGAAATCCTAGTATAGGGCTATTAACTAATAACTACCCTTTAGAATAACTATATATCCTAAGCGATAGTTATTCGATACTAGACGTATTAACCCCCTAAACGTCGATCTCAGATATCGTAATAGCGGTAAGGGATATATTTTTACTAATTTTCAACTTCCCTAAGCTTAAGGGCTCGACTAATTACCGATTATAGAAAAGAAGTATGAAACGGGCGTTAGAATATAAAGGATTAGTTAATATCCTAGAAGATACCTATCCTCCCGACCTTCTAGATAAGGTCGATAACGCCGGTAATCCTCCTCGATGAATACTAACTTAAACTATTACTTATAAAGCTTAAATTACTACCTATACCGCTAAATAGAAGGAATAGAAATAAAGAAACTATAAAGCTAGGAACCTTATTCTATCTATATATAAGGATAAGCCTAAGGAATATATCGATAATATTTTATAGGTAGGAAGTATATAGATTATACTAAAGGAGTAATACTAGGAGATAGGCTTTAACTACCGTAATACTACCTACCGTTAATTATTAGACGTTTTAATTATAACTACGATAATTTAGTAGATTTATATATTACTACTATCCGCTTAAAAGAGAAAGAGCTGAAGAGAATAGGGGTATACTTCCCGGATATTAGGGACTAGGCTGGGAACTACTATTAAAGAGGTATCTGGATTAGGTAATAAGGTGGAACTTAGGTCTATACTAGATTTAATATATAAGACGAAAGACGAGGAAGGAAAGAGGGAAACGGGGCGACGCTAGTTATATAAGATTACAGGTCCTTAAACTAGTAAGAACTAGCTTAGGGGGTAGATCGGGAGTTAGTTTACCTAATAGGTTTCGTTAGCGGGTTACTAACCTAGTACTACAATAGTAGCTCCCCTCTATAAGGTAGAGCTCCTACGAGGCGGTTAAGATATTATAGCGAACGGCCGGAGGACTAGGGACTAGGAGATAACAAGGCTTAGGGTTATTAAGGGCGAGGCGAGGCGAGATATCTAGGTTTATTAAACCGTATCGAGGTTTATTAAACTAGACTAGAAAAGCTAGGCGCGTTTAAAGTAACGGAGTACTACCGAGGCTAAGAACGAGGTATAAATCTAGGTTTATTAAACTATATCGGTATTTATTAAACTAGGTTAGAAAGGCGGGACGCGTTTGAAGTAACGGAGTACTATCTCGGTTAAGGTAGGGAGATCCTTATTATCTAGGTAAGATCTAGAAAGCTAGGCGCGTTTAAAGTAACGGAGTCCTATTTAGGTTAGAACTTAGTATCGGGGCTAGGTTTCTTAATACTAGTAGTCGTAGATAACGTAGGGTACTACGTAGAGTCCCTCGGCGGCGGGATTTACTAAATAATACTTATTAAGGGCTTACTAATAATCGTCTAGAAGATTAAAGGGTTCTTAAATCGGGAAATAACCTTCCTAGTCGACGTAGACTAAACGAGTACTTAGGGTATAAACTAATTACTAGCTTCGGCCTACTCCTATAGAGTCTATATAGAAGTCTCCGCTAGATCCTCTTCTAGTTTCGAGGTTACTTAGTCTAACTAGGATTTAACGTCTTTAACGTTAAATTCTTTAATATTTAGCTCTATCGAAGCTAACGTAATAAGGGGAGCTAGAGGGACTAGGGCGAGGTATAACTAGACGGGATCTAAAGTAATAGCTCGATATTAGAGATTTTTAACGATCTTAGAATCTAGGACGTAAGTTTTTAAGATTATCTAATATTAGTATAAGTATCGAGGGTCGGAAGTATCCCCCTCCTTAGAGAGATCTCCTAAGCGACGTATAAGAGCGTCGGGTTTTCCTTCGACCTTACTAGGGCGATACGTAATTTAATAATTAAAACGGGATAAAAACTCGCTCTATCGAGCTTAACGACGACTTAATTACTTAGTTAATATAAAATATTTAAGGTTTTTATAATCCGTAATTACCTCGACGGGGTGGGTTAAACCTTTAAGTTCTAGACGCTATTCTTCGAATATACGGATAATAGCTATAAGCTCTTTATCGTAGATCTTATAGTTATACTCGGCTAGATTATACTTCTTTAAAAAGTAAGTAACTAGATAAAGAACTCTATCTTTATCGTACTAGGAGAGAATACCTCCGGATACGTAGTTCGAAGTATCGGTTTCTACTACTATTTTATAGTCTAGGTTATAATAACGTAAGACTACGTCGAAGATAAAGGCTTTCTTTAAGATTTCGAATATACTCTAGTATTCCTAGGACTAGATAAAGGTTACGTCCTTTCTAATAAGACGGGTTAGTAGGGCGGCTATCTTATTATAACTATAAATAAATCTCCTATAGAAGTTCGCGAATCCTAGGAAACTCTAAATATCTTTAACGTTAATTATAGTAGGCTAATTAATAATAGTATCTACCTTAGCTAGGTCTATCTTAACTCCTTCGGTAGTAATTATTAATCCTAGATACGGGACCTCGGTAATATAGAATTCGTATTTAGTAATATCGACTTATAAGCCTACTTCGCGTAGCTTCTAATAAATAAGCTTAACTTAAACCTCGTATTTAAGTTTATTATTACTATAAATTAGAATATCGTCTAGATAAGCGGTCAAGAACTTATCTAGAAATTCTCGAAGGGTATCGTTAATATATTCTTAAAACGAGGTAGGTTTATTATATAGACTAAAGGGTATAATAAGATACTTGAAAAGACTAAAACGAGTTCGGAAAGTAGTAAGAGCTTCGTCTCCTTCCCGGATACGTAGTCTATTAAACGCGGAAATAATATTAAGCTTAGTAAAGATCTTAGCTCGGCTAAGACGATTTAGCGTCTTAGAAATTAAGGGTAGAGGATATTAATTCTTAACTATAATAGCGTTTAGACCTCTATAATCTACGTAGAATCTTAGTCTACCTTCGAGTTTCTTAATAAAGAGGATAGGGGCTACCGCCTAGGAGCGACTAGCTCGGATAAATCCTTTACTAAGATTCTTATTTAGATAACGACGAAGTTCGAGAGCTTCGTTACGGCTTATATTATATAAAGCGGAAGCGGGGGGCTAGGTACCTTTCTTAAGGTAAATAGCGTAGTTATAGAAGCGGTATAGAGGTAAAGTATCTATATCCTTCTTAAAGAAGATATTAAGGAACTCTAAGTATCGGGGAGGTAGAATCGTAGTTAGGTCGATATTCTTACTTTATCGATAATATTCTAGGTCTTCTTAGGTAGTAGAGGCGGCTAGATAAAGTTCTTTTTTTATCTAGTAGAGAGCTAGACGATAATCTCGATCGTAGATATTAATCTTAATATCTATATAGGACGGCGAGGGTTTCCGGAGATTTAATAAACTAGAGGTTTAAATAAGGCTAGGCGAGGATTTAATAAGATTTAGGAAGAGGTCTATCTTATTTAGGGTAATACTAAATATTTCCGTATCCTTTATACGAGCGGCGCGATTAAATTTATAAGCTTCTAACTTAACTAGGTTAAGTTATATAAGGTGTTATTTAGTCTATTAGATACGTTATTTAGTAGAGGTTCGAAAGGACGAAAGACTTCGGTACTTAATTTTCGGGGAGTATCCCTTCTAAACGGCTTAAAGGATACGACTAGAAGCTTCTTACTCCGGGGTTAACGAGGCGGGACTAGATTACTTCTAACGAGCGGGACTAGATTACTCTTAGCGAGCAGGACTAGATTACTTCTAGCGAGTAGAACTAGATTACTTCTTATAAGCGGGACTAGATTACTCCTTATAAGCGAGACTAGATTACTCCTAACGAGCGGGACTAGATTACTCCTAGCGAGTGACTAGAATACTAGATATCTTCTATAAAGATAAGCTAGAACTAGATAAAGGGACTTAATCTTAGAGCTCCTATATACGTTAGGACTCCTTAGGTAATAGGAATTCTTTTTCTTCTTGAGTAGTACCGTAGATTTTAACTAGAGACGGGTAATAGTATTTTAAATAAAAGGGGGAAGATATAGTAAGCGTATTATAGCTAAAGTTTATATTAATAGAGTAGCGTCGAAGCTATAATAGGCCTCTAACGATAGGATACTAGTTTAGTCTAGTTACGTAAAGGAATAGTCTCTCGATATAACCTTCGAGAACTATAGTAGTTTCGGCGACGTAGGTAATATCGCCCGTTAGAGCTACTTAACCGTTAAATCCCCGAAGCCTACGAGGGTAGGTTAACTAGTAGAATAGGAGATTATATTATTACGCGAAAGATTTATTAATAAAAGCGTAGGCTAAGGCTCTACTATTAATAAGAGTTATAGTAGAAATTCGAGATTAGGCTTAGCGTAAAATAGAGGAGACTATTATATAACTATCCTTAAATATAGGATTAGACTTAAAGAGTTCTAACGTAGTTTTAGTCGAGAATCTCTTATAGGATTAAAGAGAGGGGGAAAACGACGAGACTAGAAGGTAAGAAGATATATAAATTAATTCCGGAACGCGACTTTATTTAGGAACTAGACTTTTCCCGTTAATAGCGAGACTCCTTTATTAACGCTAGAAGTATTATCTAGGTTAGTAAAGCGAAGAGCGGTAAATTTCTTATTAGGGTATTCCTTTACGGTTTTACCCGGGTATTATAACTTATAGTAGTAGTATAGCTTCTACTTATTATAAATTTCTTTTACCCCTAGTATAGCTAGGGATTTACCTTAAACGATAATAATAGTAGAGCTTAAATCTATTAGCTCGCCGGTAGTTAACGGGGATAGAGATATAACTAGAATAACGGGAATAGGAAAAGGAACTCGAGATTCTAACGGGTTACTAGTTAGGCTAGGGATAGGTTTTTACTTAGTAAAAGTAGCGGCGGCTAGGGAGGTACGAGGTTAACGGTACTTAAGTTATTAAAGCTCCTCGTCGGTTTCGGTAAAAGCTTAAACCTACTACTAAAAGATAGATAGTCGTTTATTATCGGAGGTTCGCTAAGATATAGCGGCGACTTAGGTAGAATAATTAACGTTACGTTTTATATATTTAATTAGCGAAGTATCCTCTATTTAAGAACGCTCTTTCTTCTAGTAGAAGAGGTTATAGTATTCCGTAAAGCTTATAGAGCCTTACTTTAGAGTCTCGTAAAGATACGAGCGTATATCTTCCGCTTTAAAAGGGTTATTATAGTAGTAACGTAGATTTCGACGCTATTCGTCGAAAGAGGTAAGGGTATAGAGGCTATTAACTCGGTATTAGCCTATAAGGTTATAGGCCTTCTTTTCTATAATAAGTCGAGACCCCTTATAGGCGATCTTAGCTCGATTCGTAGAATATCTATTATAATTAACGTCTATACGTTATATAAGATTTTACTTCTACGCGTCTAATTATTCCTTATCTCCCTTATATTATAGTATATCGGGGAGCTTCTTAGATCTAAGGGTTATAGGGCTAGTAGTATTTATAGGGAGCTATATAACGGGAGGAGGTTAGTTACTTATAGCTTAAGTAAGGGCTTAAACTAGTTTAGCTATAAATAATAGGTCTAATACTATAGGAGGAGGGCTTAGGATAAATGAGACGGGGGTAATATTAGCGTTAAGACGCGCTTAGTTCTAAAGCTCTCGGAATTAGCGAAGGGCTTCGACTAGATCTTAGGCGATCTACTAGGCGAAATTATCGACGCTTAGCTCGATCTTAGGAAGGGACTCGGGGTACTCTATTAGAGCTAGGGAATAACGTAAGTATTAGTATACTCGGGGAAGCTAGAACTAGATTTTAATATATAAAGCGTTACTAGAGTTATAGGTCTTTCGTAATATTAGGGACTAGGCTAGGAATCTCTCTTTAAGAGGTATCTTAGAAGGGTTCTAATACTACCCGGTAGTATTAGAACCTAATATTAATTAGGGAACTAGAATTACTATTAAAGAGGTATCTAGATTAGGTAACGAGGTGGAACTTAGGTCTATACTAGATTTAATATATAAGACGAAAGACGAGGAAGGAAAGAGGGAAACGGGGCGACGCTAGTTATATAAGATTACAGGGCCCTAAACTAGTAGGAACTAGCTCAAGGGGTTAGATCGGGAGTTAGTTCACCCGACAGGTTTCGTTAGCGGGTTGCTAACCTAGTACCATGATAGGTATTTAGGTTTTCGAGAGTTTTATAGGGTAAATCGTAATATTACGGGCTAGGTTTAAGGTATATTAGAAGAATCGATTTCTAGAAGCTAGGCTATTTTATAAGACGATCTACGAAGAAAGAAAGAAGAAGAAGAAGAGTAATCGTAAGATTAAATACCTATAGGATACGCTAATCCTCGATAATATCTTATAAGGCTGAGACTAATATATAACTAAATAATATATAGGATTAATATTATAAAGGAAATTAACACGATTTCTCACTTTACAGGGTCTAATAATATCATTCTCAAAGTGATAAAGGTGGAACCGTGATAATACCGGTAGTCTATAGAGTCTAAAGACCTCCCGGACTAGTAATATTAATATTTCTTTAGTAGACGTTCCGCCGTCTTCTACGGTATATAGGATGTAGTAACGTTCCTTTATTAGCCGGTAGTATACTACCTTTATAGTATTATACCCTTCCGACTATAGTAATCTAGTAATAAAGTCGTAGGTAAGGTCCTACTATCGTTTTTTAGGTACGGGTAGGGGTTAAAGTAGTCCGTTTAGAGTATTCCTCGGGGCTTTAACTCTAGAGTAGGTATAGTAGTTTCGAATATATTAGGTTACTATATCTTTTATTCCGCGCTAATAGAACTCCCGTTTTAGTAATTCAGAGGTACGTTTATTACTCGAATAACTATAAGCGGGTTAATTATAGACTTCCCTAATTACTTTAGTACTTAAATCTTAGGGGACCTATATGATAGAAAACAGCGTTAATAGTGTAACTGCAGTGTGCGTTTAAGAGTTAAATAGTTAATTAATTAATCTAGGAAGGCAAACTGTATACTACATAATAGGAGCAAGTGCCAAGGACTACTTAGTTAGTACTAGAATAGGCTGATTTCTAATATACCCCTATTAGCCGTATAGCTAGTGTACTCTCTAATCTACTATTTTTGAAGCTATTTAGCTTATCCCGATCTACCTAATAAAACCTTTAAACTTGTCGGTAGTTAGAGCCTTCGTTAGCCCGTCAGCTACCATTTTAGACGTCTAAACCTATTAAAATTCAACTACTCCTGTTTCAACTTGATCCCTTACGAAATACCACTATATATCGATATGCTTAGTCCGGGAGTAGTATCAGGGGTCTTTTACCAGTACTATTACCCCCTAATTATCAGCCTTAATAAGGACTAGGGCTTTTAGCAGGCTATAGCCTAAATCTAACTTAGTAAGTAAACGGGATATCTAAATAGCTTCCTTTAAAGCCTATATCTACGCTATATATTCAGCCTTATATAAGGATAAGGCGATAGTTATTTAACGCTTAGAGTACTAACTAATTACTCCTCTATATATAACGTAGATATATACCCCTACTAAGCGGCGAGTCTCTTCGTCTACTACCTAGTCCGTATTAGTAAATCTAACTAGTCCTATAACTAGTCCCTAGCTTTTATCGCCGTAGGTAATTCCCTAATTTATTATACCCCTAAGGTATCTAAGTACTCGCTTAGCGGCTTTTATATACTTAGAAGTCGGATTTTAATTATATCTTGATAAAATAATAACTGCAAAACATATATCCGGTCGGGTTTAAACTATTAGATATATTAGTAAACCGATTATTAACTAATAGTACTTTATATCTTTCTTATTAGCTTATAAGATCGTTTCCTTACGAAGCTAAAGACCCGCGACTATTAGAGTAAGGGAGGTAGAGTATATAGTTATATTAAATCGAGCTAATACCTTCCTCAGGTAAGCTAACTACGTAATTCGCACGGTCCTCCTAATCCGATCCCTTTTTATTTCTATACTAAGGTATTAAGTATATAGTACTAAGTACTAAGAGATTGTTTTAGTAGCTTTATATACGGCGAGTCCCTAGGGCCTAGTATCTATAAGTTATCTATATAAACGCTAACTATCAGTCTCGTTAATTAGTTAACGAATAAAGAATAATCCGACTTAGTATACCTAAAACCTTTATCTACTAGGAAACTACTAATAGTCTAATACTATACTCTTAGCGATTGTTTTAACCTATATAGGGCACGAAGAAGTAGATAAGCGTTACCCCCTACTTATTCGTATCCTGTAGGTTATTCGATAAAGACCGTCTTATATAATAGTACGTTTAGAAAAGTAGTAACGATATCTATTTACTCGTATTCCAGATTATAATACGCTATTATAGCGAATATCATCTTGAACGAGCTAGATTTAACGACGGATAAGTATATTTCGTTAAAATTAACGCTATACTATTACTTAAAGCCCCGAACTACCTACCGAGCTTTGAAAAGCTTAGAGCTATCGGCCTTTCGTTTAATCTTAAATACCTATTTACTACTAAGTACTATATCGCGAGGACGCTTAACTAATTTATATATACTTATACGTTTAAAAGACGTAATTTTAGCGTCTATAGTAGTAATTTATTACTTAGCGTATAGCCCCTTTATTACCTAAGTATAATTTAGAGGTTTATCGTCTAAAACCGTACTATACCCCCTTAGGGTAGACGTAATAGCTAGGTTAAACTTAGGGTTAAAATCGTAGTACTTATCCCCTTTAAGGGTAGCGGTAGCTAGTCTATAATATAATTACTCCTGCTCTATAGTTTTTTCGGACCTTTTATATGCGACTACCTATCGAGCCTATATCTAATCTTCAAGGACCTTCCGCGATAGATTAGTCTCACGTCGTCGACGTACCTCTATAGCGTTAGGAGTAAGGTTAGGGTATTTATAGAGCTCGAAATAATCCTACTACTCCTTATATTTAGGTTCAGGTTCCTAGATTTCTTCTAGGTCCGGATCCTAATTTATTTCTAGGTCCGGGCCTTCTATAGGTCCTTAATCTACTGAGATATCGGATCTCTTAATCTTATCCGTAGGATAGGGATAAGGAAGATATTGAACTACCGGGACGTCTGGATTCTCCAAGACCTCTAGCTCCTTAGTAGGCACCTCCCCTTCTTCCGAATTAAATAGCCAGTAGCCGGTATTAGTTATTTTAGAACTAATAAGGTTCGATTTATTAAAATCGATATAAGTCGCCCTTTTAACTCTCCTAGTACTCGGGTTCTAAACGCGGAAGATATTTACGGCGTTATAGCTAATTAAGTTGTACTTAGTACTTCGTTCGTTAAGCTTCTTTCGCTTTTCCTTTAGAATATACACCTATGCGAGGTATCTAATGATGCGTATATAACCTAGTTCCGGCTTTACTTTATACCAAGCTTTATATAGCGTCTTCCTATATAAACGAGTCGTAGGTGACCTATTCTTAAGGTATACCTTTATTTAAAGCAGCTCTGGCCATAGACATTTTATTAATTTTGAATTAAAAATTATTAAACGTACTCTATTTATAACGATGCGGTTCTAGACCTTACTTAGTCTATTTTATTCCGGGGTACATACTACTATTAGCTTCTATATAATACCGCTATCCCTAGATAGCTTCTTGAAGCTATTAATAATATACTCGCCGCCGTTATTAAGGCGGACGATTTTAACTCTGTAGCTTAACTAGTTTTTAACTATTATTTTCTATATAGAAAAGCTCTTATATACCTTATCCTTATACTTGAAAATATAGTACTAGGTATAGCTAGTAGCTTTATTAGTAAATAGTATATAATACTAGGTACCTCCTAGGCCGGGCATATTAATTAGTCCTCCTAAATTAGTATATATACGGCTAAGCTTTTAGGTAACTTTCTGCTAAGCCTTCCCGGATAGCTTTCGTGTGGACTTTTCTATTAAGTAGGCGTCGCAAAGTAATCTCATCCTAGGCTTTATTAATAAAGAGATCCCTTTACTTATTCCGACGAGACGTTTCAGGTCAGCCTTATTAAGGTGACCTATCCGGCGGTACTATAGTTTAATAGCCTCGTTATTATATAATAGGCTTATAAGTATTGCTTTTATATTATACTCGATAAGAGTCGTAATCTAAGTAGTTAGATAGGTGACGTTTAACGTATAGACGTTTATTTGTTTTGACGCCGTACCGATAATCTTATTACCTTTTATAATAGCACAGTCGTTATTTAAAATGATTACCTCAAACCCCTTACTTGTTACCTGATAAATTGAGAACAGTCCGTATATAAGAGTGGGAATATAAAGGACGTTTTTAATATAAATAATATGAGACGAACCGTCCGCAAGTATTTATTCTATTTAAGTAGTCCCTCGGCTACTAGTCTATATAGTCGTTCCGTTAGCGATAATTATCCCTGCCCTGTAGTTAGAGTAGTTAATAAACGACTCCTTATTATAGTATATATAGTGCGTACACCCTAAGTCTATAAGCTAGTTAATAGACCTAGCGTTAGTATTAGCGGCTAAATAGGCCTAGAAGTAAGTTAGTATTCTATTAGTAAATCGTTTAACTATTTTTACTTCCTTATAATATACGGGTAGACGTCTAGATTCTCTAGGACCTCTAGCTCCTTCCCTATCGTATACCGGTTAAGGTAGAGAGCTATACTCCTTATTTTCCTTATTATATACGGGTAGAGGTAGAGAGCTATCTAGCTCCTTAGTACCCCTACTCCGTCCGTAGGCAAAATCTAGTAACGTTTTAAAAGAGGATAGGTTTTCTTTATTAGTTCCCTTATTGCTCCCACGGCTTATATATTTTTAAGTAGCTGAAATAGTATCTAATAGTAAGTAATTATTACTCCCCTTATTTGAAAAATTATTAACGTTAGTACCGGTGCCCTAGTAGGTAGCATCGTCTTCTTTATCGGGCACCTAATAGTACTTATAACTATAACGGGCAAGTATAGAATAATGAGACTCCTACTCGCTATCCTCCTCGCCCTTATCCTTATTCTTTGCGGCTAACTTAGCTATTCTGGCCTTATATTTTGCCGGTGCTTATTCGGGGTGTAGCTTCTAGTAAAGACTATTCTAATAGTATCTAGGCTTCGCGCCTTTATAATATTTATATTTAGGAGGATTACCCTTACCGATGTAGTCTTTATTATTAGGGTCTTTACTATTAAGCGATAGAGGCTATCTACCCCTAGACCCTATACTCTTGTCCTTATTCCGGGACTAACGCTCCTTATCCTTGTACTTCTTAAGCTGAGCTACTAATACTAATGCGGATGTAGAGTTATTTTCCTTCTTACTTAGTCGTTCTTCTTCCTGAAGCTAAGCGGCCAGAACCTTAAATTTAGGATCAGTCTTCTTAGGTAATGTAGTGATTATTCTATAAATAAACTCCTTGTATTTACTATCTAGACTATAGAGTAGGGTAGATATATAGAGCCACTCCGGGAAGTATACCCCTATTCTCTTAAGCTCTTTCTCTTTTAAGCGGATAGTAGTAATATATAAATTTACTGAATTATCGCAGTTACTAATAGATACGTCTATTAGTTACCGGTAGGTAGTATAACGGTAGTTAAATCCTATCTCCTAGTATTACTCCTTTAGTATAATCTACATGCTTCCTACCTATAATATATTATTAATATGTTCCCTAGGCTTATCTTCATATATAGATAAGACTAGGTTTCGAGCTTTATAGTTTATTTACTTCTATTCCTTCTACTTAATAGTATAGGTAGTAATTTGAGCTTTATAGGCAGTAGTTTAATTTAGTATTCGTCGAGGAGGATTACCGGCGTTATCGACGTCGTCTAGGAGGTCCGGAGGATAGGTTTCTTCTAGGATATTAACCAGTCCTTTATATTCTAACGCGCCTTTTATACTTCTTTCTTATAACCGGTAGTTAGTCGAGCCCTTAAGCTTAGGGAAGTTAAAAATTAGTGAAAATATATCCCTTACCGCTATTACGATATCTGAGATCGTCGTTTAGGGGGATAATAGGTATCGTATCGAACAAGTATCGCTTAGGATATATAGTTGTTCTAAAGGGTGGTTATTAATTAATAGCCTGTTCTAGGATTTCTTCTCCTGTACTACTTTTAATAAAAACTCTATAATTACTAATATATCTGCTAATTACCCCTATGAATTAATACAACGCGTACTTAGTATAGCCGGGCTTATAACCTGATAGAAAACAGCGTTAATAGTGCGACTGTAGTATACGTTTAAGAGTTAAATAGTTAATTAATTAATCTAGGAAGGCAAACTGCATGCTATATAATAGGAGCAAGTGCCAAGGACTGCTTAGTCAGCACTAGAACAGGCTGATTTCTAACACTATAGACGGTCCTTATAGTAGAGAACTCTATCCTATACTACGTATTTAAAAGCTTAGTACCCTTATATTTGATTTTATCCTCGGTAATAGTATTCCGGATTTTAGAGTAGTATTCGTTAGTCTTATTTACCTTAGATATTCGATAGTAAATAGGATCGTCTATATTATAGATATTAACGCCGTTAAGTTTAAGTCTTAGCTTTAGCTCTAGCTCTATCTCTTTATAGATTCGATCTAGGGTAAGAACGGTCCTAAACTAATAGCGAACTCGTTCGTTATTAGAATTATAAGGTTTAGAACTAGGAAGCCTTATAAGTGCGTCTACCTTTAGATTACTATTACCGGTTCTATAAATAATCCTGATATTAAATTTTAATAGTAGATCTAGATATCTTACCTAGCGTCTAATTAATTCCTTGGCTTTAGTAAAATATATAAGTCCTTTATAATCCGTAAAGATCTTAATAGAAAGGTCTGTAATTTCTAGTTCCGGACGCTAATATTTAAGGTATTTAATAATTGCTAGTAGTTCTTTATTATAGATCTGGTAATTATATTCCGCCGGCGTTAGGTTCTTTCTATAGAAAGTAATAGGATATAGCTTTCCCTTATCGTCTATTTAGAATAGAATACTACTATTAACGTAATCGGATAAGTCCGTTTTAAGAATAGCTTCCTTTATTATATTAAAATACCTAAGAACTAGGGCGGTAGTTATAGTATGTTTTAATAGTTTAAATACCTCCTAGTATTACGGCGTCTAGTTAAATAAGGCGTCCTTATTAGTTAGTTTTATTATCGGTCTAACGATCTTTAAGAAGTCTCTAATAAAGCGTCGGTAGAAATAATAGAAGCTAATAAAGGCTTAAACCTCTTTAAGCTTAGTAGGTATTAGCTAGTTAGAGACTACCTATATCTTAAACGGGTCTATTCTTAGACCTTCGGTAGATACTATAAGTCCTAGGAATTTAGTCTCCTAGATATAGAACTCGTATTTTAGGATATCTACTTAGAGTCCTACGTCTCGTAGCTTTTAAAGTACCTTCCAAACGTACTAAATATACTCCTTTCGTATTTTACTATAGATAAGGATATTATCTAGGTAGGCTTGGCAGAAATCGTTTAGATACTCGAATAGTATATTATTTATATACTGCTAATAAGTTGCCGATCTATTAGTTAATTTAAACGGGAGTACCCGGTATTTATATAATCCTAGGTGTTACGAGTCGAACCTGTTCGAACCGGATATCGAACCAGACATCGAACCGGATATCGAACCTGATATAATATTAGTGTTACCTCCTAATAGGGTTAGCGTCTTAGTAGCGGGCTATATCTTCTTTTACTTATACTATAGATTTATCTCCTTAGATTTATTCTCTTAGTTACTAAATTACTATTAACTCGCTCTAGTTATATCCTAATATTAGAATAAATCTCTTTACTATATCGCTCGTACGTATCGAACGAGCTTAAAGAAATTAATTAAGGAAATAGGATCCTTAGTATTAGAACCCTAGAGTCGGTTCCTTATCCCTAATATCGGTCGACTACGAGTATACGACGATATAAGCTACTAAAGGAGGTAGGCTTATTACCTTATAAGAAAATAGAAGGACTACCTAAGTATAGAGTTAGTACCTAGAGTATACGGAGCTATTACTTACTAAAGAACTACCTAATATACTAACGTTTATTAAACCTTAACTAAACGTTTATTAAATACGCCCTTTAGTCGAACGTAGCTAATTTACCTCGTTTAAGCTCTATACCTATCTAACTATCTATATAGTTAATTAAGGAACTAATCCTTATCCTCCTAATAATTTAGAAATAATATCGACCGGGGATATAGAATACCTAAATCTATAAGAGAGTCTTAGGCGGTTAGGACGCGATACGAGATACGCCCGACTATTTATCCTAGGTAATAACCTCCCTAGTAGTAATACCGATACTAGGGATACCTAGTAAATTAAGACTATCGACTAACTATAGTTCTAGGCGGAGTAAGATCCTGAGGGCTTACTTACTATAATTAATACGCTTAGGGAATAATGAGACTTAGGCCTTTAGGTAAATAAGCTCTACTACGTAACTATAAAGGACGCTACGGATCTACGATCCTAACTCGATCTAACTTATAACGACCTACCTCCTCGTCCTCCCCTAGCCTCTTTCTTATCTTCCTCCTCGAACTCTACCGCGAACGAATAACTTCTACAATAATAGGTACGAGATCTAAAAGCCTCTAAAGTAGTAAGAGACCGGGAGATACGGAACTTACGCGAAACGTCGTACGCCTCTAGTTAGGATACTCTTAGTAAATTAGAAAAGATCTTAACCCCGCCTATACTAATAGACGGTAAAGAGCCTATATAGGAAACGTAGAAGCTTTATATTAGTAATAAATTATCTACCGGAAACTTCCGAGACGAACTCTATAAGGTTATTTATATTTATAATAGGACGGGCGGTAAAGCCGCTATAATTCTCGAGTCTAGACGGGATATTCTACGGGGATATCCCTTTACTACGGTTCTCGAGGTCCTAAGGGAGTTAGAACCTTACTTCGCCGACCCGAATAAGTTTAAGAAGGTCGAACGATAGTATAACGACTTATAGTAAGGGAACTAGCGTACCGCTAATCTTATTACGATAACTTAACTCTATACCGTTACCTTAGGTCTCGATTACTCTCGACTACTTAGAGAGTTATTAAAGAAGTTTAATTTCTATATTAAGGATTCGCTAGACTACCTCGGTTCTAAGTTCTAGCCTTTCGAGACGATAAAGGTATACGTTATTCGAATCGACGACGCTCGCCGTTATTCTCGTAAAGAGAGAGACTGTAGGAAAGAAAATAATCGTCTAAGACGTCCGCTATTTAAGAAGACCTCGCTAGTTCCCGTCGTCTCTATAAAGTACTCTACTCCTTTCCGCCGTATAAAACGTTTACCTAAGGGTATACCCTCTAGTACGAGTAAAGTCCTTACCTATTATACCTATAGTATAAAGGGCTATACCTCCCGTATCTACCCTTAAAAGCCGGCGCGTAACGGGAAGATTAACGCCTTATAAGCGATAGGTAATTCTAAAAAAGAGGGCTATATCCTCTATAAATCTAGTACTTCCGAAGGCGACTCGAAGTCGGAAAACGACGAACCCCTTCTAAAGTTACGGTAGGGGGTAAGATCTTATTATTATATAATATAGACTCTTTCTACGAAGACGCTATCTTTACGAATCGTCTATTCCTAGTTCCCGGTACCCTTAGCTATTAGGAAGATAAATACTAGCTCGATTTCCTAGTAGATACTAGAGCGATAGGTTATACTTTTATTAATAAAGCCCTCGTACCCGTTATTTATAATATACTTAATCTCGACCCTTTACCGTTAGTAAAATCTAAGCGGATTCGAGGATTCGATAGGGTAGTTAGAAAGAGGCCTATAATATACGCTATCTACCTAACCCTTCAACTAGATAGTTATAATAAATTAACCTTACTAATACTTATAACCGATTTAGGTTCCTACTTAGCTATCCTAGGGAAGCTCTAGATAAAAAAGGCTAGTTACCTATTAGATATAAGAAACGATTCTATTATCTAGCTCGATAAGCTCGCTTTTACGTCTAAGTTAGAGATAAGGAGACGCCTAACGGAAATAGCTATATATACTATTCTATTTACCCCGAAGGTAACCCTAAGCCCTATTAAACTAGGTAGTAAGATCGATATTAGACTAGACGAGGAGACTACTAAAAGCGCGCGGCGCGGTTTAGGTAGTCTTGAGAACCGCCCGGTATCTAAAGTTAAGCCGAAGCTACTTCGTCGTCCTACGCCGGAAAAAGAGGATTCTCCTTTCGATATATATAGTATTAGAGTATATACTTTTAGACTTTTAGCTAAGAGAGCGAAGTAAGGTAGTACCTACGTTTTCGCTACGTTTATAGAAGAGATAAATAATAAGCTAGCTCTCTACCGGAATCTATAGGTAGAATTACTAAAACTATTTTCCGTAGAAGCGTCTATAGCTAATCTTAAGGACGTAAAGAAGACGTTACTAAAGGAATACTACGACTTCCTAGACGTATTCGACCGATTGAAAGCTAATAAGCTACCCCCGTACCGTCCTTCCGATTATAAGATTAAAATCGTCGGTAACTAATCCCCTCCGTAGAGTCGAGTCTATAAGATATCGCTATTTAAGTTAACTAAGGTTAAGGAATACCTAACTAATAACTTATCTAAGGGTTTTATTACTCCTAGTAAAGCTTTATACTCGTCCCCCGTCCTATTCGCTCTAAAGTAAATAGAGACTTACGCTTCTATATTAACTACCGTAAGCTAAACGCCTTAACTAAACGGAATCGCTACCTCCTACCCTTAATAGACGAAGTTATCGGTAAGATTAGGGGATACTCGTATCTTATACGATTAAATATTATCTCGGCCTTTAATAAAATAAGAATAGACCCCGATAGTAAGGACTATACGACGTTTACTACGGCTCTCGAATAATATAAGTATCGAGTCCTCTCTTTCAGACTAACTAATAGTTCTAGGAGTTTCTAGTAATATATAAACGATATATTATAGGAGTTTCTAAACGATTTCTACTAGGCCTACCTAGATAATATTCTTATCTATAATAAACCCCGCTCTACGTATCGAAAATACGTTAGATAAGTAATAGAATACCTACGTAAAGCTAGATTATAGGTAGATATTAAGAAGTACGAGTTTAACGTTAAAGAGACGGTTTTCCTCGGTATTATAATCTTAGGAGAAGGTCTTCGTATAGACCCTAAGAAAATCGAAGCTATCGTTAAATAGGCTATCCCTACTAATCTTACTAAAACTTAGACTTTTATAGGGTTCGCGAACTTCTATCGACGTGTTATTCGGGAATTCTCTAGGCTAGTTAAACCTCTCGTTTATTTAATAGAGAAGGATATATCGTTCGTCTAGAGCGCGGCTTATTAGGCTATCTTCTAAGCTCTTAAAGATTATATAGTATTAGCCCTAGTCCTTTATTATTTTAACCCGAACCGCTAGTCGATCCTAGAGACGGACGTATCTAATTAGGTAACCGGCGGAATCCTATCCTAGTATAACGGCGAAGGTATATTATATCCGGTAGCCTTCTATAGTAAAAATATAGTCCTAGCCGAATATAACTATTATATCTACGATAAGGAACTTCTAGCGATTATTTAATACTTCGAATACTAGCGCCCTAAGTTAGAATATACGGATCTCCCTATTTAAATCTTTACGGATTATTAAGCCCTAAAGACTTTTATAGAGAATAAGAAATTAACTCGTCGCTAGGCTCGATATTTAGATCTACTTACTAAATTTAGCTTCTAGATTATCTTCTGATTAGGTAAGTAGAATACTGAAGCGGATACCCTGACTAGGAGGGCTGATTCCCGCCCCGTAGACGATTAGGATAAACGTTATAAGTACTAATACTAGATAATCCTTACTCCCGACCGTATTAAAATCCGCCTAGGCGACGCCGAGGAAATATTATTCGACCGGTTATTAGCTACTAATAAAGATAATACTAACTTCTAGGAATTCGTTTAAGCTATCTCTAAAGGCGAGAAGCGTTATAAAGGCGTAGGCTTAGAAGACTATCGGGTAGTTAACGGGGCCCTATTTAAGAAGGGACTCCTCTAGGTTCCCGGAGATTAACGTACTAAAGTAATTTAAGAAGTATATAATTAACTATCTACCGGTTACGTAGGTATAGCCCGAACCCTAGATATACTTAAAAGATACTTCTACGAGCTGAGATACTCGAGCGACGTCCGCCGCTATATTCGTAATTATTATTCTTATTAACGAAGTAAAGTACCTCGTAATAAAGCTAATAATCTTCTATAGCCGTTACCGATCCCTAATTAACGCTAGCAAGATATCGCTATAAATTTTATTATAAACTTGCCGGACTTAGAAGGTTATAATACTATTTATACCGTTATCGATCGTTTAATAAAGGAACGCTACTATATTCCCTACTACGAGGGCGAAGGACGGCTATTAGTAGAAGAGCTCGTATAGATTATAATCTAGAACGTCTTCCGCCTTTACGGACTTCCTAGCTTTATCGTATTAAATTAAGACCCTGGGTTTATTTCCAATATATAGTAATTACTATATTAACGGCTTCGTATTAAAGCTAATATCTCTACCGCTTACTACCCGGAGATAGACGGATAAACTAAAAGGGCTAACTAAGACGTTAAATAAAGGCTCCGGAAATACGTCGTATATATATAAGACGACTAGGCGAAGTAGTTACCTATTATTAGATTTAGCGATAATAATAATACCTCTTCGGCTAGCTTAATAACCCTATTCTATATAAATAAGGGATTCTACCCCCGTATATCTTTCGGCCCCGATACTTCTATATACTCGTTAATAAGGGCTCGTCTAGAGGCGTCTAAGGCCGAAGATATAAGTAAGCGTATAGAAGAGTTACTAGACTATAATAAGTCTAACCTCCGAGGTACTTAAGAGTAGATAAAGGATTAAGCGGATAAATACCGGCGGGACGTATCTTATAATATCGGCGATATAGTATAGATTTCGTCGAGAGATATAAAGATAAGTCGCCTATTTAAGTCGCTTAAAGACTAAATACTAGGCCCTTATAAGATCGTTAAGAAAATTAGGACGTCCTACCGACTAGAGCTTCCCCTAAGTATAAAATGAAGTAAAGGTTTCTACGTTTTAAAGCTACGGCCTTTAGTAAGTAATCCTTTACCTAGTTAAAGGCTCCCTCTACTAAATCCAGTAACTATCGAGGACGAAAACGAATTTATTATCGACGATATCCTATCCTTACGCCGCGAACCCCGTACTCGACGCCTATAATTTAAAGTAAAATAGAAAGGCTACGACCGCGACGATAAATAGTACTACGTAGACGCTAGTAAGTTCGATAACGTAAAAGGGGTAGTAGAGGAATTCTATAAGCGGTACCCGCGGATAACTAAGTAATCGATTATATAGAGGTTTAAGGACGTTTATAGAGGTTTAATAAACTACTTTCTAATCGGCTCGGGACGAGCCTTTTCTAGAGGGGGGGGTAATATTACGAGTCGAACCTGTTCGAATCGGATATCGAACCGGATATCGAACCTGATATAATATTAGTGTTACCTCCTAATAGGGTTAGCGTCTTGGCAGCGGGCTATATCTTCTTTTACTTATACTATAGATTTGTCTCCTTAGATTTATTCTCTTAGTTACTAAATTACTATTGACTCGCTCTGATTATATCCTGATACTAGGGAAGTAATAAAGGTAGTATAGTCTTCGCTATTAGAATATATACGCAGTTTATTAAATACGGCGATAATATCTAGTCGGGTAAGATATTTATATCCCTAGACCCGTCCTAGGACTTTATTAATTAATAGAATTAAATACCGGTTCCTTTTAGTCAGGGTATTTAATCGTCGGTAGTTAACGTAAAACCTTAGTCCGCCGTTCTACTTTTCTACGAAAAGGATAGGTAAGGTAAATAGAGCCTGACTTAGAACGATAAATCCCTTTTTTAGATATTCCTCCAGGTACGTCTTAACTTACTCTAGTCTATAACCGGATATAGGGTAGATTCTACTTTTTAGTAGATGAAGTTTAGTATCCTTTTCGATAAATTCCTGCTTATAATTATAGAGTCGGTAGGGAGGGAGCTTATTAACTTGTACCTTATTAAAAAGATCTATATAGTTATAGTACTCAAGAAGTAGTTTTTTCTTAATATCTTTCGAACTAAGCTCTTCAGCACTATAGATTTCAGCGTCTCGTCCGTAGTATCTTTTAAATTTATAGCCGGATCCGTATAGGTATAGGCTACCACGAGACGAGGTAATAGCCGATAGTCGTTCTTTAATCTTACTAATAGTTAAAGAGAATAGTTAATTAGTTTTGTCCTTTACTAATAGATAGAATGGCGCGGTACCGATTTTATGAATATCTAGAATATCCGGGTCCTTAGATCTGGCAGCTTTAGTAGCCCTAGGGGTAGAGGTTTTTCGTTTCTTTTTATAGTAAGAGTTTATAACTGGCGGTAGAGGATTATCTTCTTCTAAATCCGGTTTAATAGGGACTAAGGGGATTGGATTAGGAAAATCCTTTAAAGGGGGTAGGAAAGTAAGGTCTTTATGAGAAGATATTTCATTTCCGTTATAATCGTAACGTCTCGGAATAAATAGGAGCTTATCCCTAAGTATATCCAGGAGGACACCGTATCTATTTCACTATAGTTTTCCTAGAATAGCACCATATTATCCTAATAGGGTAATAAGTATCGGGTAGGTTAATTCCTTATATCCTCCTATCTTAATAGTAGGGAGGAGTATATAGGTAATTAGTCTATCGGATATTTTACCGTCCTATCCTCTTAAAGGTTAGATTTTACTAGAGGGACCGGTTCAATTTATAGTTATTCGTATATATTAGATACGAGGGCCTCGTTAATAACGGTACATACTCTAGTATATCTACTATTAACAAGGGCTTGTAGAGTAAATTATCGGTCGGAAGAAGAGAGAGTAACTAGCGTCTTAAATAAGTATCTAGCTTATAGATCCCTAGGGGTATCGGTTAGGTATACCTTATTTATATCGCCTCTTACCGGCTTTTTAATAAGGGCTAGGCGTTTTCCGAATTTGAATCCGACTCTAAATCATCTAATCCCTAATCCGAATTGATAGGATATCCTACTGCGGTATATATACTGTCTATTCCTATTTTATAGATCCTACTAGCTTCCTTTACTACTATTCTTCCGACGTCGGTTTAAACTAGTTTAGGGTAGACGTTCTAAATATGGCTAGGTTTTCTATAGTTAAAATACTTAGGTTTATATTCCGGCTAAGGCTTTATAAAGAGAGTGAATAATTCTAATCCTAATTCTATAAATTAAATAGTCTTCGGGGTAAACGCGTATTTACTTATTAATTAGGACGCGGATATCTTATTTTTCTACGGTATTAGATACTTATACCTATAGCCATTCTTAACGTTAGTAAAGAAGATCCGGAGTTTCGAGATATTAGTAATATACCTTCTTTGGTTAATATAAGCGACTAGGAGTCGAGGTAATACCTTATTTATGATATCTATAATACCTTTCTACTTAGTATATCCTATTTCTATTAATAGTCGGGTAAATTCAGCCTAGAATTAATTAGATAGTTAATTATTCTTCTACTTAAGGGCGAGATACCTATAATAGGTATTTCGTTCCCGGTCGTGTCACGGGCTGGGTTTAAGATATATTGGAAGGATCGATTTCTAGAAGCTAGGCTATTTTATAAGACGATCTACGAAGAAAGAAAGAAGAAGAAGAAGAGTAATCGTAAGATTAAATACCTATAGGATTCGCTAATCCTCGATAATATCTTATAAGGCTAAGACTAATATATAACTAAATAATTTATAGGATTAATATTATAAAGGAGATTAATACGAATTCTTACTTTATAGGGTCTAATAATAATATTCCTAAAGTAGTAAAGATAGAACCGTAATAGTAGCCCTCTCTTAGGGACCAAAGCTCCTACGAGGTCTTATTACTCGTCGTCGTCGTAATCTAAGTCTTTATAAGCCTAGTACGTAGTCTAGGTATCGTACCCGAGTCGGTCTAGGTACTTCCGGAAGTAATTTTTAATAGCTTCGTCTACGGAGCCGAGTAGATTAGGTAATCGCCGCTAGTCTAGCCGATAACCTACCTAATTTATAAAGAATTTAAGGTAGCTACGCTATATCCGAGAGTCTAGGATACTAGTAACTTCCTAGATTTCTTAGCCGTTACCGTCGACGATAGGGAATAATATAGAGGTAATTTAGTCTAGGATAGAGTTAGTAGCCCCCGGGCGTAGCCTACTAGTATAGAATATATCGTAGTAGGTCTAGGCGTCGGGGAGCTTAAGCTAATAAGCGTAAGAGCTTATAGTCTTAGTAATTAGAAAGGGGCCTTCGAACTTATTAGATAGCTTTTTATTCGGGCGCTAAATTACGAGGTTTCGGGCGTTAAGCTTAATATAGTCGCTAACGCTATACCTTAGAGCGTTCTAGCGTTAGCGGTTTATATTAACCTCGTAGACTACTTAAGCTAGAGTTATCTATTCGCGGAGAATTTTATTAATAGTTATTATTTTCTCGATAAATCCGTTAGCGCTTCTACGATCTTATTATTCCTTAAGGTCTATAATCTTACTTACGGCCGTATAGGGTTCTAGTCCTATACGAGGGTACCATTCGTAGTTAGCTATAAACGGGGTATAGTCCGTAGTTTCTAAGAAGTAATTATTAACTATAAATTCGGCCGACGGTAGCTATAAGACCTAGTTATTCTATAGGAAACTAATATAGGTACGAAGGTACTATTCTAGAACGGTATTTATAATCTCGGTTTATCCGTCTATTTCGGGGTAGAATATCGTCGATTAATTAGCCTTAACTTCTAGGCGTTAATAGAGCTAATCCTAGAAGTAGCTAACGAATTAAGTTCCTCGATCTAAGATAAAAGAGCTAGGAAGGCCGTAATCTTTATAAATATTAATATAAAAGGCTCGAGCGGTATCTACGACGGTAATCCCGTCTATAGAAATAAACTTTACTATTTTACTTAGGCGGTCTACGATAACTAGGATATTAATATAATCTCGTCTCTAAAGGTCTCGGCTAACGGGGAAGGTAATAACGAAATCTATGAAGATATAAGTCTATCTTCTCTTAGGGATAGGTAATAGCTTGAGGGCTCCCTAATACTAGTCGCGAGAGGTCTTACTACAGCGGTAACTATAATAGTTACGGACGTAGCGCTTAATATCGTCTAGTATTCCTAGCTAGTAGTAGTAACGGCTAAGTATCTTATAAATCTTTACTCGACCGAGGTACCCGGAGGTAGGGGTATCGTAGGCTTCCCTAAGTAGGCGTAGTCGTAGAGCGTCGTATTCGGAGACGAAGAGACGGTCTTAAAAGTAGAGGCGTCCGTCTCTAGCTTCTAACTCTACTAACGGGAAGTCTTTTAGTTTAAATTATCTCGATTTAAGGGCCTTAAGAATTTCCTAAGCCCGTTCGTCCTCTTAGTAAGCGGCCTATAAGGCGTTATTAATATTAATAAGATCGTCTTTAGGCGTCGATTCGGGCGTCGTATTATAACTAGAAACTAGGGCTAAATAAAGTACTTAGAGTTTTAAATTTTCCTCCTTTAGTACCGTTTACTATTAATATTATCGACGGCTATCTCCCCCTTCGGAGGGGAGATCTCCTAATTAACGGGTTAGAGTATCGGCGCGGTAGTTTATAGCCTCGAGGCGATAGACGATTTAAAAGTTAAACCTTAAAAGGAATTCGGACTAACGGGCTTATCGACGACTAAGGAGTTTAGTTAATATAAAATATTTAAGATTTTTATAATCCGATATAACTTATACGGGGGTTTTAGTTCTATAACGGGGCTTTAATAGTCCTAATAACGTATGCCCTATAATTAATTACTTCGTACGGCGTAGTAGTACGCCTCGTAACTACGCCTCGCCGCTAAGGCGTATTAGACAGCGTACCGAAGTACGAGTACTAGAACTCGTACCTTCGTAACTTAATACCTAGCTTCCTTAGTAATTAGTCTTCTAATTAATAACTACTAAAACGTCTACTTACTTACCGTAACCTATCCACGTAATTAACTACGTAGCTCTATTAAAAGGGGTCCGTAGCTACCTAATAAGTTCCCTCGTACTCGAGGCGTTAGCCTTCGAAGGTATAAATAATTATAAGAAGCTCCTTATCATCGGCAAAAAAATTAACTGACTACCTACTTGAAATCAACCCTATCGGACCCTTTTATAACCGATAGTCTATGTCATTTACTAAATACGCTGACGGCGGGATCAGTAACTCTGAAATCTAACAGCAACTTATATATTAGACGAACACCCCTAGTTAATAACTAATAGAATACGCTATTAGGTACGTAATAGTATGCGCTATAATATAAGCTATAGTTGCAGCTATAAATCGCCCTGTAGTATACGCAGGCCATGAATTAATTAAATAAATAGAATAAACCATGGCATATAAATAAACCATGGTACATAAATAGATCATGGAATAGACTATAGTATAAACTATAGTATAAATATATATGCGCTAATAGTTAGAACATGCGAGGGCGCACCCCCGCGAGAACTTTGGCTAAAACTTATTATTTTGAAATAATTAGGTCGATAGCGTTAATAGTCGTCGCCCTAGGTCGCTACCGTTAATAGCGACGATTATAGAAAATTATAAAAAATTATTAATTAAATAATCGACTGTCATCCGTCTATTAGTTAATAGTCTAAGTTACTAATTACGTATATAGCTGTTAGTCGGCTTAGTAGATTTACTAATTACGCTAATAGCTGTAGATTAGTAGTTTTTAATTTTTACCGATAATCGTAGATCTCGTAATTATATTCTACGGGGCTTATCTTAGAGGAGAAGTAGATAATTAGTCGTAACTAGCCGTTATTATCGTACTAAGATAGAACGCCGGTAGTAATAAAGTCTAACGCGTCCGTCTTAATAATAATTTTCTTTTTATAGTCGAAATATATTAGGATAGAGGTAGTACTAAAGGCGAGCTTTAGGGTATCGAATATCTTTTAATACTCGTTCGTCTACTAAAAGGGAAGGTCCTTCTTAGTAAGCTTAGTAAGTAGGGTAGCGATCTTCGAAAAAAGTCGGATAAAACGTTGATAGAAGTTCGCGAACCTGAGGAAGCTCTAGATATCCTTAACGTTTACGAGAGTTATCTAATTAAGGATAGCGGTAACCTTCTTAGGGTTTATTTTTAAACCGTCGGTTCCGATAATTAGATCTAGGTATTTCACCTCCGGGATAGAGAATTCGTATTTATTAATATTTAGCTAGAGTCCGGCTTCGTTTAGTCGTTAAAGTACTTACCTAACTTATTTCCGGTACTCCTTCTTAGAGTTACTATAAATTAGGATATTATCGATATACGCCGTATAGAATAGGTTAAGAAAATCGTAGAGTATATCGTTAATATAGTTCTAGAACGTAGATAGGGTATTCGCGAGACTGAAATTATAACTAGAGATTTAAATAGCCCGTAGCGAGTTTATATAGCCGTCTCCTATTCTTTTCCCGAGGCTATACGGATCTTATTAAACGCGGCGATAATATTAAGTTTAGTAAAGATTACGGCTTTAGCTATACGAGCTAATATTTCCTAGATAAAGGGTAATAAATACCGGTTCTTAACCGTAATCGTATTAACCGCCCTATAGTCTATATAAAGCCGTAGGCCTCTATTAGATTTCTTAGCGAATAGAACTAGGGAGGCGTAAGGGGATTTACTAGGGCGAATAAATCCTTTCTTAAGATTCTCGTCGATAAATTACTTTAGTACTAGAAGCTTTAGATAGGATATACCGTATAGCGGTCTAAAGCCGAGTTATTTACCTTCGGCGAACTCGATCTTATAATCGTACGGGCGATACGGAGGTAGCTTATCGACTTCGGCGCGAGAGAATAAAGATAGCTATTCGTAATTCTCTTCGGGAAGTAACTTAGCGGAGTCGGAATAAACTTTTAGAGTGAGGGATTATTTAATATCGCGAATTAAAGAAGCTTTAAGTTCTAGATTACTAGGGTCTAAGGCCTAATTAATATCGTCTATAGTAGTTATAAATAGCTCGACCCCTTCTTATCTAGTAGTATATACCTATAGAGCTATATTAATAAGTTTAATATCTAGAGACGTAGCTCCGAGAGTAGAGGTAGATTCTAGTTTAGGGGTAGGCGGGCTTACCGAAGTATTAGGCCTAAAGGTTAACTTACTTTTCTAGAGGCTAAGTTCGATTATTATTTATTACGCCTATATTTATAGGAGTCTAATTATAGCTTTATAGCCTACGACGGCAAATCGAAAACCGGCTCTACGGGCTCGAGGCCTAAGCGTAAGCGGCTTAGAGCGCCCCGAGCGCTCGACGGGAGCTTAGGGCGCCCGACCCGGCTCGATAGGAGCTCGATAGGAGCTCGAAGCTAATACGTAGCTAGCTTCGGGCGTATAACGCGCGTAAATAACCCTAAATACGTATTTTACTTTATAGGCCCCCCTCGAGCTAGATTACGTGATTTTTAGCCCTAAATAATTAAAAAAATCTTGATATTCTATAATCGCCCCTATCGACGGTAGCGACCACCTAGAATTACCCCTAACGCCATTAACTTTTAATACCCGGAATCGATTGATTTAGGTAAATTCTTCGCGGGGGTAGCGGCCCGACAGCGGTGCGACAGCGGTGCGACAGCGGTGCGACAGCGGTAGGTAGGTACGACCGCCATAGATAGGGGCCGCAGCTATAGATAGAGGCCGCAGCTATGGATACGCCATGGCTATAGATGCGCCAGGGCCATAGATGCGCCATGGCCATAGATACGTTATAACCATTGATTATATGGGGGCTATTACTAGGGGTAAAAGTTAGTGGCGTATACTAAATTAGTGCTACTCGAAGCCGGCTCGGTAGGCCCCTAAGTAGCTCGAAGCCTATTAGTTATACGCGTCGGGCTCCCGTCGAGTCGGGAGATAGGTAACGCGTTCGAGGCTCCCCGAGCTCCTATCGAGCGCCCTGAGCTACTATCGAGCCGGTTTTTATTTTGCCGACGTAGGAGGTCGATAACGAAGAATCGAGTAAGGATAGTCTCTCCGCCTGAGGCTTAAAAGCGGATTTCGATAAAATAGGAGACGGGCCTTAAAGAGACTAGGAGGCTATTAAAACCGTAAAGGGCTCGGGGTTAAGGTAAGGGAATAAGGGGGTAACGATATTTTTACGCGTATATACGATCGATAAATACTTCTCTAGTAGTACCGGTATTAAAGAGAGTTAGGTAGTATATAGTAGTTCTATTATAACTAAGAGTATATAGAAGAGTAAGGTATTCGCTATCCGAAGTACCTCTTAATTAACTTAAGTAGGTAGATATCGAAAGGTAGAGCGGTTCTTATAAACGACTTAATATAAGGACTAGGCGTTTCCCTTCTATAGTAGAGCGACTTCGGGCTCGATAGGTACTATATTAGTACCGCGAGCTTATAAGGGGGCTCGGGTAGACTTTCGTAGATATATAAAGGCGAAATAGCCGTACTCGCTATAGTATAAGTAGTCGTCGTTAGCCTGACGACGATCCTTTTCTTTCTAAGTTAACGGGGTACGGGGGGCCGTCGCGGACGTTAGCGATACTAAGGTCTATTACGTCTAGATTACGAGGGGCTATAATAGAGGCGACGGGGGCTCTAATACCCCTACTAGTACTAAAGCGTAAAGACTATAGGGGGCGTCCCTTATTACCGGTAGCGACGGCGGCCTTATAAGGAATAATTAGTTAATAACGAGAGTCGAAGCGTTAGTAGAGCTATACTAGCTTATCGAACGTAAGGCCTTCGACGTCGATAATAACTAAGTACTATTAGAGCTTAGTACTAAGTCCTTATTTAAGGTAGTACTTCTAGTTAGCTAGGTCGTATCCGGTATCGCTAATCTAGCGCTAAAACTCCGAATAGTAGATAGCAAACGTACGATTTACTTATTTAAGTTTATAAATCTTCTTCCAGGCGGTACCCTTAGGATTCGAATCTCTAAAGTTTATCTTAAGGGCGGCGATTAGCTCCTTAACGATCTAGATCCCTTCGGTTTCTAGACGCTTTAGGAGCTAGATTTCTATCTTTCCTACGATACGACTAAACGCGTAGCGGGTTTTATTTATAGGAGTAGAGTACTAATTCTAATTAGCGAGGAGTTTAGATTTAAGCTTATAAATAAAGCTCGGGAGCTTATCTTTCTACTATCTAGTAAACGCTTCTAGGTCGGGGAATTTCTCGGTCTTACGTAGATATAAGACGGGTTATAAAAAACGGAATTAGGGGGCTTAAGATTAGGAAGCGGCGTTAGCGTTAGCGTTCTCTCTCTCTTAAGCGAGAGTATACTCTAAGTTTTAAATTTAGAGTTAAGATTAGGCTAAGTAGCGCTTAGCTTAACGAGTAGCTTCGGTAGCTACGATACCTTCTTATTAAATATTCTTTATTACTTAGAGGAAGCTTAGTCTATCGGCTTCTAACTATTAAGCTATCCCTTCGTAATCGTCGAGGTCGATAATACGAGGGCCCTTATAGTAGTAGATAGAGCCGGTTTTACTAATATCTTAGTTTATAGTAGATAAATAAGCCCTATCGGTATTAAAAGGGTCTTAGTATTCTTAAAATAGTTAAGGCTAGGTTTACTAAGGCTAGGGTTACTTAGATTACTAGCGCGGCTAAGGTCCGAGACTAAAGTCTAAGGAGTTTAATAGAGCTCTAAAAGCTATAATATCTTAAGAGTTAGTATTAAAAAAGGTATTTAGGTTTTCGAGAGTTTTATAAGGTAAATCGTAATATTACGGGCTAGGTTTAAGGTATATTAGAAGGATCGATTTCTAGAAGCTAGGCTATTTTATAAGACGATCTACGAAGAAAGAAAGAAGAAGAAGAAGAGTAATCGTAAGATTAAATACCTATAGGATTCGCTAATCCTCGATAATATCTTATAAGGCTAAGACTAATATATAACTAAATAATTTATAGGATTAATATTATAAAGGAGATTAATACGAATTCTTACTTTATAGGGTCTAATAATATTATTCCTAAAGTAGCAAAGATAGAATCGTAATACTACTTTATAGGGCTAAGTAACATCATTCCTCAAGTAGCAAAGGTGGAACCGTAACAGGTCGGGGTCGTTATAGATTTCCTTGAGTTATTACAAGATCTTATCGGATAGGGTAGATAGATTAATACTACTATACCGACGTCTACTTATAGTATAACGGGCGGCTTAACCTCCTAGTCTAGAAAGGATATAGACTATTCGGTACCTTTAGTAGAGTAGTAGTCCCTAATAATTTCCAGCTTTTCTTGAATTTCAGAGGAACACTCGTCCTTCAAGGGTTCAGATCTATTAGTAAATAATAGGGGATCCGGGACTTTTAACGATTTATCCTTCCTGCTAGGATTTCGAGGTCTAGATTCCTTCTTAGGATCTTTAGGGGGGTCTTTGTTCTCGTCCTTAGAATAGTCCTTCTTATCGACCTATACCGGTTCTTTTTTCTCTTTCCGATTCCGTTATATCTACTATTTTATCGCATTAAGCTCTTACCGTAAGACCTATTTATTAATTCGATACTAATCGGTAAGTTCCTAAGCTTCTATAACTTAGATTTATACTCTCTCTATATTATCTAGTACGTTCTTATAATAAATAGAGTATTATCTAAATATATCTCGCTCTTTTCGTAATTCGAGGATTATATCTATTACTCTAGAAGGCTTCTTTTATACCTATTACTATAATTACCGGGTAGACGAGATCTTCTATAAGGTATTAGTAGTATCTATTTTAGTTAGGGCGTCGTCTAGTAGGACTAACTAACGTCTACCGTCCGTCTTTTTAACGATATCCCTTATTTATAATTTATAATTTAGCGTCGTTTAGCTTCCTACTACTATAACTTAGAACTATCCCGAACTATAGAGGTTTAAATATTAAGTAGTCTTTAAGCTTACTTTTAGTACGGAGTAAGTAGATTTTAATTTAGAGTATTTATTTCCGAGTCTTTTCCCGTTACTATTATAGTAGGGTTTAGGGGGTTATTTAGACTATAAATAGTCGGTTCGGTTTCTTATATAAGAGGAAGATAGTTTCTAGTATTAAAGGAGATTTAGGTTTCTTGATTTAAAAGATCTAGGGGGTTTAGTTAGTTTCCTTTAGATTCGCCTATAGTACGAATAGTCCTCCGGCTTCTTTATTACTCGTTCTAGTACGAGTCCGGTACGCTATCCTAGTAAGGCTCTTTATAACGTATTACCTATATAGTAGACTAACCTAGGGGTACGATATTTGTAAATAAAGCTCCTACTAGCGTTTTCTTTAAATTCGATAGCTATTCGAATAAAATAAGTTGAGGGTAAGTTAGTTATAGTATTAGAACCGGTATAGAAGCAATATCAATATAGGTGTATTAAATAAGATAACTAACTAAAGAACTAAAACCTAGGTGCTAAGGAGTAGGATATATATCCTAAGCGCTAAGCCTAATCTACTAGTATCTATATTAAAGCCTCCGTATTACCCTTTATTACCTACGTATATAAATACTTATTAGGACTAATCAGGCGTATATATTAATAGAAGTATTTAGATATATCAAATATAGGAGGGGCGCACGTGACGTGCATATAATGCGGAGGATAACGAAGATAAGATAGTCGGACGATATAAGAAGGATAGGGTTAAAAGATATAAGAAGAAGGATAGAGGTAAGGATTTAAAATAAGAACTAAGGTAAGGACTACCCCTCTTTTTAATTCACTTTATTTCAATTTACTTCACTTTATTTTAGTTACGTTGCCGATACCGCCTAAAGGACTTCGGGTATAACGTTATCGAGCTTTATAATACCGTAGTCTATACTAAGCTATATAATACTATAGCTCACGCTCTAATAATTTCGTAGTAGCTAGAATAGTAACGAGGTATAACCTATAGAGGACGAGCTCCTATCTAAGTAAGCTAAAAATATAGGAGTAAGCTATAGGTATATAAATACGGCCAAGTAGTTTATATAGCTCCCTTCCTCAGCCTTTTCCGAGGCTGACGAATAGTCTACTAGAGGGGGAGTAGCGGCGAACTAGGATTAGCTAGGTATCTAGTACGTATAGTATAAGTCTTTAAATAGTCCCTATAAAAGGTACCTCGTATACGTCGTCTATTCCTTTACCTTAAAAGGAACGATAACCCGTACTTCCCTCTATAGCCTGAGATCTTAAACGGCCCTCTCTACCTAGCTTATAGCTTGCCAGTTTTCTTTTACTAGAGTATAGCTAGGTCGCCTACCTTATACGTAGCTTTATAAACGCCCTTATTATACCTTCGAGCTATATCCTCCTTCTATCTCTTAGAAGCTTTAGCGATAACGTTATAAGTATCGGCTATATACTTAAGGTATACGTATAAGGCTTAGCGATAGCTTTATAAATCGTCTAGCTCCTAAGCCTATTAAGCTATACCTCGACCTAGTAGGCTAAGTAGAGTAGAAGCCGTTGCGGATACTAGTCGTAAGAGACCGAATAGGATAGAGGAAGACGAGTATCCTAGATAGTCGATAACGCGAGAATTTAATACTTTAGTACTCTTAGGTAAACCTAGATCCTAATCCTAGCCCTACTTAGCTAGTACCTCCTCGAGTAATCGATTTATAATCTCGACTATACTAGTACTCTTAGAAGCTCCGGACGGACTATAATTAATAGCTATACCTTCCAGCCTTAGGAACTCTCGTAGCTCCTCGTTATTAAAGTATTAACCCGAATTATAATAAAAAGTATAAGGTTTTCGATATATCGCAAAGACCAGCTTAAGGTACTAAATAACGTCCTCGATATTAGCTATTTTATACGCGAAGGGAATCGTAAACCTAGATATATAGTAAACTACGATAAGGATAAACCGAGCTCTTAAGCTAGCTTTAGGTAGCGGTCCTATCTAATTTATACCTATTAGTTAGAGAGGGAATATAACGAAAACGGGGTTTAAGGGCTGAGAGCGTATAGCTAGGCCGAAGCGAGTATACTAGATACAGCTAGCTATATACTTCTCTATATCCTAAGCTTAGTTAGGCTAGTAGTATATCCCCCTAAGCCTAGCTATTATACCTATCTTAGCCTAATAGCCATCGTTATTATAGGTGTCTCTCAGGACCTCTATAACTTTAGCTTCAGGTATATAAGGTAGCACCGTGTTTTTAAGGTATTTCTACAAGATATCTCCTATAGTTTCGTACTCCCAAATACGATTATCTACCTCGATATTTCCCTCCTTCCTCAGGAACTTATAGATATCCCTAAATCATATAGAGGACTTATAGGCTAACCTCTATAACTAAGTAGTTAAGGTCGGGGCTATAGCTACGGCTAGGTAGTATATATCTATTAGAAAGGTAGGGAGCCTATCTAACGTAGCTCTATTAATAACTTCTGATTTATTACTCTCGTTAAGCGACTTTAAAAACTCGTTAAATCCTCCTTTACTATCCTTCTATATCTATACTAGTCCTTGCCTTACGAGCTCGGTAATTATCTTCGAGGTCTACTCAGGCGAGCTAAATAAGGTCCTTAATAAGCTATTAGCTACCTTATTGCGATAACCTAGGATCTACTTAATTTTAATACTTAAGCGCCGGAGCTTATCAGCCTAATATCTATAGATCCCCTCATAAGAGTCTGATTTAAGGAAATACGTAAGGGGCTTATAATCTATATAAATAATAGCTAGGATAAAGGGGTACTTATATAGATAGTCGTATTTCTAAAGGAATATAACTATAGCGCACAGCTCCTTCTTATAAATAGGGTACCTAGCTTAAGAGCTCGTCTATAGAAAAGAATTATAGATAATCGAAACCTCGACTAAGGAGTCCTCCTTCGTAGTAGGTCCTACGTCGATAAGCTTCGCCCTTTAGAACTAAGTTAAGTAGAACCTAGCTACGTCCGGAGAGGTATCGGTATAAATATAATTAATAAGCTTCGGGTCGATACCGTGTATAGCTACCCTAGCTATATACTTATACTTTAGAATCTTAAAGGATACCTACTCTACTTCTTCCTACTACTAGGGTACCTTCCTAGTAAGCCTTAAGAGAGGCTTAGTAATCTTATAATAATTCTTAACCTATCGACGGGTAATACCGATACTACCTAGGAACGAGCGGACTCTAGTATAACTAGTAGGTATAGGCTATTATAGAATCTTATATATCCGTTCCTCAAGAATATAAAGTAAACTACCTACGGAATAGTTAATACTAAGAGCTTTTAAGGTTTCTATAAATAGCTTTAGCTTCTTAAACGATAGACGTAGCTAAGCCTATTCGATTTGAGGAAGGAAATAGTAGCGAAGGAACTCGTAAAGCTCCTCCCAGCTTCTAAAGCTACCGAAGAAGTTATCTATATAGAATATAAGAGCGGGAGGCTTATTAGGGTAAGAAGAGTATAGTAGGCTCGGCTTATTTATCGGAGCTAGGAGGGGACCGAAAGCTCGGTTCGTAAGCTCGTTTATTATAAAACTAGCTAACTGTAAGCCTTACTATATCCTATAAGGTTATAGCTGACTTATACCCGATACTAAAAAGGTAAAGTAATAACGGTTATCTAGGTGAAGAGGTATCGTTAAATATATATACTTTAAATCAGCTACTATAAGAACGCGATACTAAGGGTTAGAGAGGTTATTATAGACCTTAGAGCTTAGCTCGAGGAAGGTACTAGGTAATAGCTTATTTACCCTAGAATAATCGATAGTAATCCTTAGCTCGTCTATAGGTATTAGGTTCGAGACTTTATTAATAATAATAGGTCGAGTATTCTACTTACTTAGTCGTCTATTAGCTGGCTCTACTAATTTATAGATACCTCCTTATATACCTTCCTTTATTAGCTTCTACAGCCAGTATTCCTAATAGCCCGGGTACCTCCGTTAGATAGGGTTCGAAGTAGGCTTTATCCCTAGGACTATCCGCACGCGATATATAATAAGGTCGGTACAAGGAAGGTCTATAAGGTCGGTACTATTAAGATACCGGTAATAGTATAATAATAGTAGCACCCTACGTCGGTCTACTAAGGTAGGAATAAGCGGACCTAGGATAAGTTCTATAGAGTCTACCTAATCCTCTAAGAGGTAATTAGGTATATAAGTATCTATAGATAGCCTCAGCACTTTCCGGTTAGGAAAAGGTAACTTCGATACCGGTAAGCCGAGAGCTGGCCTTAGGAAGGGCTCTACCTTAGTATAGCTAGCTTCTATAGGATATAAGAACGAGTAACTAGGACGTATAATACTTTCGGGGTAGTCTATTAATAATAACCTAGCTTCGATAGCTCCGGTAATAGCTAGGACGTATAGCTTAGCTTTAGGGAGGTACTCCGATAGTACTAGCCTAGTACCGTCGAAGCTTACGAGAAGCTTAGTTACGGATCCTAGTAGTTTAGTATTATACTTTAGACGTTCTAAAAATCCTAGTCGGATATATCGGACACGTTATTAGATAAGGAGCTTAGTTCAGTATTACTATTAGACGAGGAGTCGTCTACTTTAGTAACTATAGCTTTAGGGGGAGGTGATTTCGATCGGAACGAACGAGGATATATAAGTATAATATAGTCGGTTAAAAAGAATATTTCTAGACTAACGACTTCACGAACTTATTCTCTAGCCGAGCTATCCCTAAGGTATAGCTTTAAATCTCGGACTAAAATATATATATTTACCTACTAAAGCTAAGGAAGGCCTAGGATAAGGCTTATCTAGTAACCGCGCTTACTATTAGTAACGTTAGGACCTATAAAGTAGCGTATAGTACGCTAGACGTCTACTACGCCTATAGTTAAGCTAACCTAGTAATATAGTATTATTTCTCGATAATTAGTAGTCTTTATAAATAAGCTAGTAAAGCCGATATTACCTAGCGGGGATAGTATAATACCGAGTATACTAGCTAGCCTAGGTAAAATAATATTAATATTAGAGCCTTAGTCTACCTAAGTAACGGCCTTCGGTAGAGATATAACGTCGTTACCTTCCTTACGTATCTTAGCTTCGATGCGGTACTACTTATTATAGCTAGCTATCTTAGTACCTAGCTCGCGGGTATAACGCTTAGTATATATACGCTCTATTTCCGTAGCTTTAGTAGCTACGCTCGAAGCTCTAGCTATAATTAATAGCTGCCCTTAATTCTCTTATAGAGGTAGGTTCTAAGGAGGGGAAGTAGTAATTTAAAGTGAGGGCTGGAATTAAGGAAACTAGGTCGGTATAGCTTATTGTAGTAGAGGTATAGCTAGTATTTAAGGAATTAACTGATAGGTTTAAGGATTAAAAGGAGGATAGAACTAAGGTAGAGGAGGAGCTATAAACTATTAGGGGCCTATAGGCGGTTACTATATAGCTTTACCTTTTCCCTTCTTCTTACGCTTCTTAGATACGCGTATATATATACGCTTAACCTCCTTATATACTTAAGGTAACTAAGTAATAAGGTCTATCTAAGAGATATTAACTTTATTCTCTCGGAGTATCTATCGAACTAAAATTACTTTATTATAAGCTCCGATAGTATCGTTAAATAGTCCTACTAAGGGAGCCGGCTTAGTTTTCTTACTAACTCGCTTCTACCCTTTATACTTCGGACGCTCTTCTATAAACTATATAGATTAAGGTAGCTAAGCTTATAGGAGCGGGGGTTATTATAAGGTCTCTTAGTATTCTAGTATAGGGTTCTTACGAGGTCGCTTACTTAGGCCAGAGCCTTTACCGTATATAGCAGCTATAGCTTTAGCTACCTAAGGTAGCTAAGGTATAGCTTAGTCGAGCTTAAGCCCGGCTACTCCTAGGAGGATAGAGCTAGTAGATATAGAAGTCGAGGGTAACCTAGTAGATCCTATCTTAGTAGAATAGTAAGGTTATATAGCTCTATCGTAAGCACCGAAGTATATAGTAGTAAAGCTAACTTAGGGAGGATCACTAAAGATAAAGGCCTTAAGGTAAGACTACTCCTAAGTAGGTAGTACCTTGTTATTATAATCCTTCTTAACGTGCCCTAGGTACCCGTACTAGTAATAAAGCGATCTATCCTCCCGATACTACACCTTACTCTTATTAACGTAGGGATTCTTAGAGGTCTTCTTATTAGGAAGAGCTTTATTAATAGGAGGGTATATTAGCTTCTTATAACTAGGACGATTATTTCGAGGAAAGTTATTATTATATAATAGGGGCTGATTATTTCTACGGTTAGTACTCTATAAGGTTTAACGACTAGTTTACTCGATCCTATCTTAGGGAGGAGCTTAAGGAGGAGCTAGTAAGGGCTCGTCCCTAGCTATATACGAAGCTCGTATTATATAGATCTAAGCTGGTAATAAGTTTCGCTCAGTAAGCTTCTTGTAGAAGGAGAGGTTATTCTCTTTCTTTTCCTCTTTAAATAGCTTCTTAATTTCTAGGTTTACTCGTCTTACTTTATTAGTAATAGTAAATATCTTCCTTAATAAACGATTAGTAGTAGCTATACTCTTAGTAGTCTTACGTTTAACCTTAGGGTTTAGTAGGCCCTTAACCTATTAACGTAAAAAGGTATCTAGTAAGGAGGACTCGGTAAGTATAAGAATCCTAATAGTAGAGCGGTCCTTAGCTCCGTACTTTTATATAAGGTTACTAGCACGGTTATAGTAGGAGGTTAAGATCTCCTCTAGATGTTAGCGTAGCTCCGAGAGCTCGGTATTAAACGATAGGGGTAGCTCCTCAACGGCCTTCGATAGGAAGCATTCCTTAAATAGGGAAGTAAAATTATTAACGGTTTCCTTAGTTAGACTTTTAACTTCTATTAGTCTAGCTACGTCTAGGTTAGTTTCGAGCTAGTCTACTATATCTTTAGAGAGTAATAGGTCTAGGTACTTAAGGTATATCTTAGGAGGTACTATATCGTTAACCTAGAATATTAGATCCTCTAGCTCGTAGCTATAGGCTTTAAGCTAACGGGTAGCTAATATATCCTTTCCCGTAAATTTTCTATAAAAAGTAAACTTATAGGACTTAGCGGATATCTTAAGCTCGGCTATCGATAACGAGAAGCTTAATATCTAGGGAGTAGGAGGAGTAAGGACGGGAGGAGTAGACGGGGTCGACTAGAATAGAGGAGGTACTAAGTATAGTATAATTATTTCCTCTTCCGAACTAAGGTCTGAATCGTTCTTTCCTTCTTAGTAGGGTAAAAACGCTAACGTGTCTAGATCGAACCGAGGACTGTCTAGTAAGAACGTAAAAGCGAGCTCTTCGAATAGGTTATAATAGTAATAGGCTAGCTTACTAGATAGTAAGTTTAAGCTCGGATCTGTGAAGCTATAAGTAGTCCTAGCTGCGTAGACGGGGTCTATAGGGTTGGTTATAGGGTAAAAAAACGACTGAACGACTTAGTACTGCAAGAGGCCCTAAACTGGTACTTCTGCTGCTAGGGGAGGATGGGGGGGGTACTTATAGGAACGATCTCTTCGTAGGCCTTTCAGAATCGCACCGTGGTCGCCAGTTTAATGGCAGGGGGGGGGCGTTCTTCAGGGTTGCGAAGGATGATTGATTCTAACAGCTTCAGCTGCTGGCAAACTCCAAGGGAGCTGACTAATCCTAGCTAAGCCATATCCGTCCTCGCTGCTAAACTCAGTCGTCAAGCTGCGAAGTCAGTTGCCAAGGCTCGCCTAGAATTATAGACGGCAACATGAGCCCTTGCTGTCAGCAACCCTCGAGGATCGAGCAAGCCCGGATCACTGAGCGATCCCTGGAGATTCTACCCACCACGGTGAAAGCAAAACAGATCTACGGGAAGAATACTTGGAAAACCTAAGCCATCTTGCACCGGAGAGAACGATTGAAGCTGAATAGCTGGATGGATCGCCCCCTTCAGTGCTACGGGCTTCGCACTTGCTGCCCAAGGCGTCACCTCAACGCGGTGACGATAAGATAGGCGTAGAAAAGTCTATGTCCGCGGTGTTTGTATACAAATACATTCCCTTGAGCTGTTAGGCTGACTCTGAATTGCTCATGTTGTTCCTGTGAGAGCAATAGTTATTCCTCATCAAAGATGGATCCGCTGTCTGTTGCTGCGAGCTTATCTGGACTAGTCCTCGCGATTACACAATTGACTTCAGCAATATACAACTATGGCAAAGAGGTTAAGGGCGCGAAGGCTGAAATCAGTCAACTATGCAGCGACCTCTTCGCGCTCAAGGGCGCACTGGAGCACATGCGCTTGAATTTGGAGACCTCAATCGACATCGATGACGACGAGAAGCAGACTATAGCACCCTCGACATCCCTCGTTCGGACAGCAGAATTCAATGATATGCTTTCTACAACTGACACTTTCATCAAAAGCTTGTCCAAGAGCTTTAACAAGAGCTCCGGTTGGAGACAGGCTCTCAAGACCAGCTTGGCCTGGCCCCTGAAGAAGGACGAAATTCAGAATGAGCTCCAGAGGCTCGAGAGGATTAAATCCTACTTTGTACTTGCGAACACCACTGATAATCTAGAGCTCACCAAGCAAGTCTATATTAAGGTCCACTCGATTGCCAGCGCTGTTGACGGGCAGCAACAGCAACAAAAAAGGAAGGCGGAGGAGAAGTTTCGCCAGTCTGTGATTGAATGGTTGGCTCCATATAATCCTACTGCCCTTTACCGAGCTGCTCTATCGTCAAAACAGCCTGGTACTGGCAAATGGTTCATCGATGGACCGCTCCGTAACTGGTTATCTGATCATTCCTCTGAGCAAGTGCTGCTTCTTCGAGGCAAGTCTGGGACTGGCAAAACAACTCTAATCTCTGCCTCCTATGATAAGACGAACACTTTGGACTCAGATAGCGACCATCGTGCGACGGCCTACTTCTTTTGTTCATTCACCGATTTGTCCTCACAAGAGCCTGTCAACCTTTTTGGCTCCCTCCTCGTCCAGCTTTGCTCGTTTGAGCCAAATCTATGGGCTGCGGTTGACCATCATTTTCCCGGGAAACAGCGTCAGAGCTCTTCGACTCCAATTCAATTAAACCTTGTTGAGATTCAAGCGTTGTTTGAGCAAACATGCAAAGCTCTGCCGAACGTCTTGATTTTTATTGATGCTGTCAACGAAAGTAAGCAGCCTGCACTCATCTTGTCAACACTATGGAAGCTCATCCAGTCCCTTCCCCATCTGCGAGTCGTCCTGTCGAGCACTGAGGAGCTTTTCGCCTCTCCTCTGGACTCTCCGATGCCCTCTCATCGCACCATCAGAATGACCCCGAATATGGTTGACGAGGATATACGAGACTACGTTGAATCTTGGCTTGCCCATCACGATAGATTGCGCTCCCTGCCACCTCGTCTTAAGCATGACATCAGGTCTAAGCTGGTCTCAGAGTCCAACGGAGTGTGAGTATTCAAGCTGCACTATCGATGTATAATAAGAGATGCTCATGATCTATAGCTTCAGATGGGTACAATGTCAACTAAAGGAGCTGGTGTTGAAGAAAACACCAGCTGCCATGAAAACGGCGCTTGATACGGTCCCCGCCACTTTAGAGCAGACCTACTGCAACATCCTTCTCAGAATCCCGAATGATGACCGAGAGATCGCTAAGAAAACGTTCATGTGGCTTGTCTTTTCCATCAGGATGATGACCTTCAGCGAATTATGCGAAGCAGTTGTCATTGACGAGCGACGCGCAGGTGTGGACGAGAACGCGAGATTATTGCAACCCGAAGACCTTCTCCATATCTGCTCAAGTCTGATCGAGTACGACTCGAAAAAGCAAACCATTGCTCTGGCACACTCTTCCGTACCACAGTACTTGATTTCTACACACCTCAGAGAAAGCCATGCGTCTGAATTCTGGATAGATCCTAACACTGCGGATGCCATTCTAACGTGTAAGTGCATTAGCTATTTACGCTCTCGCGACCTCGCATCTGGCTACTGTGATACTATGACAGAGTTCACTAGGAGGTGGGATGATTTACCGTTTCTCGATTACGCTGTGCATGGTTGGCAGACACATGCTAGGTACTTAAATGAAGGTGACATCGATGACCTTACCAAGAACATGTTTTTGGGTTTCTTCGAGACGGCTGAGAGACACCGAGGGGGCAATTTTGGGGCATGGATTCAATTATTCCTGCCATTTGCGGAGATGAACATCGAGAATTCGACTCCTCTCTACTACGCAGCTCGCTTTGGACTAACGTCCATTCTCAAGATGATCCTGGCTGTTCAAGGCAAAAAAGATCTAGAAACGCTCGGGGGTCGCCGAGATTCAACCCCATTACACGTAGCGAGTGCTTTTGGGAGGGTACAAGTAGTCAAAACGTTGCTCGAGGCTGGAGCAAACGCAAGAGAGATCAATGGAAAAGGGGAATCCGGGCTTCGATGGGCTTGCCTTTACGGCTCATTCGCAATTGTGCGAATGCTTCTCAAAGCAGGTGCGGATCCTAATTGTAGAGATCGTAGGGGCTGTACGCCGCTGTGTTACGCGATCTTCAACCAGGATTATCGCTGCGCCGCTGAGCTGCTGGATGCCGGCGCAGATTCCGAGAACATTGACGGTAACAGGACCAGCGTTGCTGCTTTGGGTGACAAGAGCTTTCTTGAATGGAACAAGGTCCGCGATGGGAGGACCAGGCTCCAATCGACGCCGGATCTGGATACAGTATGATGGTTGGCGATCAGTACACATTCTGGAAACCCGATGAGCAAGTGGCTGGCTAAGTTGAAATGAAATGCACCCTAAGCATGATCAAAGCGTCTAGCAAGGGCCGAAAGCCTTCAAGTACAGCCATTCTTCTCTGTAAGGGAGCGCAAAGGTACTCAAAAGCGATGTATCCGTTGAATGTAAGCAAAATTTAGCTGTAAAATTTGGGGGGATTCTACCAATCGTCTATCGATCAAAATTGGGAGAATTGATTGCTACAAGTATGTCTCTGCCAGTTGCCTGTGAGCTCCGCATCTACTTTGTGCCTCCGTCTGCAACTGCTCATCCAACATTCGTCTTCAACATACGAACCAGTCATCTGGCTGCTGGTACCATCGACTTCTTTAGCTCTTCTGTCTGATACCTTAAGCTCGTCAATTGGCGCCGGAACCAACAGTATATTCGCTAGGAGTTGGTAGTAATTGTCTGGTCGCTGGGTCATGACATCGCCGGAAACCGTGCTTAAGGGTGGTTCGAAAGCTGCGGCATCAGTCATCATGAAGTCTGATTAATCACGTCCTTCTCTTACAAGTATCTTTGTGGGCTTGACCAAGTGTACAAGGAGCGAGGGATGTCCTCCGAGGCTCCGTGTTGAAAACATCATATAAGTGCATGTGTCCTGACGATGACTGTTCAAGGAAGCGACATCCGTCTTGAGACCGTACACTTGTTCTACCTGCTTGCGTAAAAGTAACAGTTCTCGGTGTTCCTCCTCTAGTTTCTCGACTCCTTCAGTAGTTCTTCGCAGGCCTCCTACGTTCAGAGATCTTGTCAGGTGTGCGTGAAGGAGACCGGCATAAAATATCAGCGCGAGCCAAATCCGAGTTTGGGTCCGATTTTGTAATTCCTTACTCGCAACAACATGTGACGCTTGGCTATCGTGGCTATCCAGCAACTCTCCGCCATCGGTCATCCTTGGCTAGCCATTTCCGTCTATTTCGAACTGTAGGTGTCGCAGCAAACCATGCAAGCGCAATGTAAGATGGAAAATCTTTGAGTGCCAAGGGGGTGACGTTCCTTGGGGAACGCATTCTCGTAGCGCATAGTATCTTGAGGCGGGATACAGGACGAATAATTCCTTGCAACATCAGAAGCCCGTCTCTATTGCTCGAATCTACCGTAGTATGCCAGTGTCAAGATATGGATTCGGGTGATGGTGAACTGAGTGAAGAGATAGGTAATGGACGTCGGCCTGTAGAGCCGTTGAGTCTGACGGACATAGCGGTGGCTCCGTTTTCGGGGGTAGGAGTCGAAAGACTAGAGCGGGCATCACTTCTGACTGCTAACAAAGCACACGTCAAGATGCCTGCTGTGACTATAGAATTTTGCATGTTAGCCGAAATCCGAGGCACTCATCCTTGAGATTGTAGCTGTAGACGTACTCGCGTTGTAGGGATCCTCCTTTTCTCGGATTCCTTTAACAGCACACTCGAATGTCGAGGATGATCCTGCTGGAGATACCAGAATCAGGTTGAAACCTATGACTTCAAATCTTCGTATTCCACCAGATACCGAAGTTGTCTCCAAGCACGGGCGCCCTTGTCTCAATAGCTGTCAATGCACGAATTGTCCTTCGGCTGGCGGAGGCTGATAGTTGGCGAGCCAATTTGACGGTCAGGGCGTTGATTAGAGTAGCTTCTCCTCTAGCTGGTTGAATGTCGCGCGCTGGACAAGCGGCCCAAAGGGCGCATCTCTTCGTCATCGTCAATGGACGTTGCAGATCTGCAAATGACGAAGGGCGACAATAGATACGTTGATAGGCACGGACGGCAACGCCTCGCCAAGATCACATGCTCGACCCTTCATGGAGTGATTCTGCGACGAGATAACAGTGCTGAACTATACATAGTAGATAGATCAATGCTGGAGGTGCGGGTACTCCACAGCTGAAGATCGTCTTTCTGACTGCTAAGACTGCTAATCAATGCACCGGGAGAGTACTATGTAGAGTACTATGTAGTAGAAGAGTTCACCTAGTGACCGTCCATACCCCGTCCCGTCCATTCTAACTCGAGAACCGCTGAGCTTAATAACTTACTTTTGCCCTGTAAAGTAGTAGCTCTTACTAATCTCGATAACTTTCGTACTAAGTGCTTAACGGGTACCAGCGGTGTAATCAAGTTAAACGTAATTATTAGTACTGGCAGATTAGGCAGTATAGCCGACAGGCCGGTAAACCCTTTTAGGAATCTTCTAGGGAATAAACACTTGGTTAAAAAGTTATAGAGATTAACAAAGGCTACAACTTTACAGGCAAAAGTAAATTATCAAGCTCAGCGGTTCTCGAGTTAGAAAAAAAGTGGTTCTACTACGTAGTAGGGCTGGACGGGACGGGGTATAGACGGTTACTAGGTGGACTCTTCTAGCCGAGGGGCCGAGTACTTACTTGGCTGCCATCCATCCATCTCCCCATCGATGTGGTCAAGGTAACCTCGATTATGCCCGGCTCGTATACTAGCCACTCCAAAGCCAATGACAAACCATCCACTCTACCACTTGACCATATCCAGCAGGCGCATTTTTCAAGCGATGGACATAAGATGTGAATAGCATTTGTTTTCTCACTACCAACATGCTCTTTGAGAGGGGAAAAGGCACGACGTGTCCGAGAAACTTCCTGCTCCGAGCACGAGGCTGTATTTACGCTCAGTAAGTTTGAGAGGCACCAGAAGGCCGACGGCCTGATGATTGTGCACACATGGGCCGCGAGGCGCGCTGCTCCAGGTCAGTCATGATCAGGCAGCTGATATCCAGTTGAGCCAACTTTCCAGAACCATGGCACAGTCTCGACGCCACAACGCAGCGGAAGCCGTAACGTTTATCGTCAACTCTTGATTATCGCTAGTCTTCGTCTGTACCGTCGAATCGTTCAAGCAAACATTAGCTAGCAGAGCTCTGTACGCTGGAGAGTGGGCCTTACTAGATAAAGGCCCACACTTCTCTCTGAAGCGAACTCAACCTTGAGCCAGAACAGTCCTGACGCCTACAATGACGAAAATGCTTCCTCTGCTATTTCGAAACAGCCACCCTCGAAGGTTGAAATGCGCTTGACAGGTATTGGTAAAGTACAAGCAGTGCTTTTTACACAATGGGTTGCGAGCGACGATGGGCATATTGACCCCCCGGCTATAGCTATCTACAACGTCAGTCCAATCAGCCGAAGCTCGCTTTGGAGTAATATGGACGATCGAGCCTCGATGCAATCCAAAGTGCTCTGAAATGAGCAGGGCGCCTACATGTCCCGTGGACGCCTGATCTTGGCGTATCCAAGATTCAAGCTTTGTAACGACGGGAAAGGGACAGTATTGGCCTGCACTGAGCTTTCAGCTCGCGCTTGTCTTGCCCAATTATGAAGGCAGACAGTCAGCACTACTACTCGGGCAGGGAGTCCACAAAAGCTAATCATCAGCTCGGGTAGTAAGCACTAGTGGTACTTAGACTACATTCGGGCAGTACTAGTAGTAATCTCGGCTGAGCCGGAGAATCTCATGGTGCCCGTATTCGGGCTTGTAGCTCGGTGGGGGTCAGCATATCCTAAGTATATGCGCTAATATTAGGGTTGAGCCGGGGTTAAGCATATACGTTGTATATGCGAGAAGCTCAGCTGGGGTTAAAAATATACTCCGGGGTCGCTCTAGGGGCGTTAATGTCAGCAAACTAAGCAGGGTTAAAACCTACAGAAACCCCCCTAATTCTGCATCTACTTTGCTTATACTTCGCATATACTAAAAGAACGCCTTCAACCGATAACTCTATACTCTACTTGTATTATCGAGTATTAATTAAATAGGGCTTAGGCTCAGGCAAGTACGGACTTAAAATATATATCGTATATACTCAGGATATGCTCAGGATATATATCGTATATACTTAGTATATACTGAAGTCAAGGTGTATATACACGCCAGTATTTAAAATGGAAAGGATATTAGGGGCCTCTGTAGCACGAGTTAATACTAGGTAGAAGCGGAATTTATACGTATCGCTTATGCTAAGCATATGCGCGTTACTTATACCAAGTATATGCTGCGGCTCCGGGGGCCACCCCCGAAAGCCAAGAGTTGAGCTGGGGTTCAAAAAAGTTCAGCTGGGGTCAAAGCCGTATAAGCCGAGCATATATGACGGTTTGACCCCAGCTGAACTTTTTTTGACCCCTGATCTACTGCATCCCCCCCGGATTCACAAGCTGAGAAATGATTTCCTTTATTGGGAGCTGTTTCCTAAGTCAAGGTACTAATCGTCTCTCGATCCCTATGTGTCGTACTTTCTTTTGAGGAGTTTTGCTGGTCGTCTTGTTTTTGAAACACTCTGGCAAAGTCGCTGTAAAAATGCTTCCGTCTCTTTGGTCTATAGTTCTGATTCCCTTTCTGCTGAAATCGGTGCTCGCGCAGTCTTTCTCGTGTGAGTCTTCTGAGTCTGGTGATTGGCACAGTTGCCTGCGCTGACACATCATGCAGTCAGGCAGTCGATCGTCAATGCTTCCAGCATTCAGCTCTCTGGCTCTTCGCTCACCATAACCTCGCCTCCAGTGTCCACCACTCCAGGTAGTGTAAAGTCGACCTGCATAGGATGTGCCTTGTTTCTCGGTCCCCAAGTTTTGCAACAGATAGTTTGGTATAACGAAACCATCAGCATTACTCTCGACACAGTCTCTGTTCAAATCACAAGCTAGAAGGGTTCACCCCTATTTCGTCTAAACCCCCATTTCGTCCAAGCCCTATAGGGCTATTACTAGTTTACATACGATTTTTCAACTTTTATTGCTGTAAACGACTATTCAACATCTAGTAACGCTTCTTATTTCACCCTCAAAGACCCTCAGGACCCCGATATCGAGCTCCCGTAAAGGGAGCGCGTGGAGCTTGCCTATAAACAATAGAAGGAGGTAAAAGGTACTCTCTCGTAGTATAAAGCGGCTCAGCGATATAGTATTTCTAGAACTACTCTACAGGGCCGTATTAATAGGTATATACCGTAGTTATAGTACTATGAATTAAGCTAAAGGCTTTATCCGGTAGAGGAAAAGGCCTTTATAAACTGGATCCTCCGCCTCTAGGCCTAGGGTTAGCCCCTACGAGTAGAGTAAACTATTACGAGCATGGACCAGCGGTCCTTATACTACGCCTAGCGAAGGTACTTCTCGTCACCGTCAGGTGGATCGGTCTAGAGAGAGACTCGACCTACAAGTAGATCAGGTGGATTAGCTTACTAAACTATAGGAGCCACGTATAGATCAGATAGATCGGTCTACCGACTTATACCTCTTAGCAGGATCTTATATATCTATATAAAGAGCGTGCGTTCCTGCTTAGATAGGAGCTTCGTACTCAACTTATATTATTAACCTAGATATCTCCTAGATACTAAATATAATACTCGACCTGTATTAGACTAGTTTAGTACGAAGCCTATTTACCCTAGTCCTTAACACTCCTCTCTACGAGATCCACCCAGACTCCGGAGCCTTCTAGTTAGAAGACGACGGGTCGTAACACTTTAAGTACCCTCAAGATAAGTACCTCAGGACAAAGGGACCTCACCCTAGGTGAACGCGGTCCACGATAGTTAGTAACAGCGGAAGTTAAAGAAGGTATTAAAGTTACCAAGCCAGATTTATACTATAGCGATCGAGATAAACTTGAAGAGTAGTTAGTAGAGATATAGCTATACTTCTCTTTTAATAAAGACGCTATAAGACTAAAGAAATAACTACTATTTATAATAACTTATATAAGAGGACGGGCCTAGAGATAGTCCGCTCTATTTCTCAAACGATATATAGAAGATCCCGACGACGATAATAATATCTCTATTAAATTATAGATAGAAAGCCTAATACTCTTTTATAGAGAAATAAGGCGAATATTCGGACCTTCTAATAAAGCAAGCGTAGTAATAAGGGTTATCTAGTACTTAATATAAAAGAAATCGGTATCTAAATACGTAATATAGTTCTAATAGTATTTTATAAGAACTAATTAGGATAATAACGCGCTAATAGTAATATATCGGAGAGGATTAAAACCTCAGGTAAAGAAGGAACTTATGCGAGACGGAGCCGTTTATAATAACTTAGACTTATTAATAAGAGCCTTAACACGAGTTAATAACTAGATCTACGAGTTAGTAATAGAACTACGTTATAATAGTAGAGTTTCTAGACTCGGTCATACAGGACTCTATTCCGGAGGAAGTTATAGGAAGAAGCGATTCTCACGCGATCCTTACGGTCCGATACTAATAGAGTTAGACTTTACCAAGAAGAAGAAACCGTTTAGAGGTAAGAAATAGCAAGGGGGTAAGAAAGTAATGAATTGCTATAACTGTAGCAAACCGGGCTATATTACTAAAGACTATAGGTTAAAAAACATAGTAAAACGACCTCAGTTAAATATATTAGAAAGAGTTCCAGTCGGGAAGACTGAACCTCTAAAGGATTAATAAGAAACGGAGTACGACGACACCGAGCTAGACGTAATTATAGATGATTTACTAGCCCTCGTTAATCTACCTATTAATAGAGAACTATAATCTAGAGAGGAAGAATTACGCGAAGAAATAGCTAAGAAATAGAGGAATATCATAAAGATTAAATAAAGGCTAGTAGATATTCACGAATAACTTAAGGAATTAGACTCTAATAATAAATATAATAATGGTTGTATTCAGAAGGGAAAACCCGAATAAAGCCGAGAAAGCGAGGATAATTCCGACTAGGAAAACCTTAGCCAGACTTCTAAGAAAGAAGGTAATAGAGTAGTATCTCGAGCTTCCACATTAAAAGATCCACAGATAAAACTCGAGGAACGGGTAGAGTTCTACTAAGAAAAAGTAGTAGGAGGACTTCTACAGAAGGAGTTTAGAAATGACTTAGTACATCTATAGTACGGAGTAATACACTAGTTAGCCTGCGCTGATAAAATATATATGATTTACTACTAAGTGAAAATAAACTTAGGAAAGTCTATTAGAATCCAAATATATAGAAAAGTTTAGTCAAGTTATAATAATATAAGTTATTATTAGCACTTAGTAACTAAGAGATCGAGGAAGTAGTTTCTAAACCATAACTAAAGATGGCATAGTAGTCTCCACGGACACCTTAAGCATGACGAGTATACTTCTAAGTGTCACTTACAGGACTAGTATACCTGCTTCTACGACAATTACAGAAAGCATATATATATAAAAAGAACTACCGGATTCCTATCCTTTTCGGGAAAAGAGTAATCCCTTATACTAGGGGGAAGTATAAGGAGATTAATGTCCTTACCCTAAAAATATATCAGCTATATTTAACGAACTACGTAATATATATAAATATACCAGTTAAAATAGATAGTTAGCGGACTATAGTAATAATAGATTCTAGAGTATCTGGAAACTTTATCTCTAAAGTATTAGTACGGTTAGTAGGCCTACTAACGTAAAGAAAGAAGGATCTATATAATTTACGAATGGCCGACGGGTCAACGCTATTAAAAGGAAGCGTAGACGAGGAGATAACCTCGCTACTATTTATAATTTAACGATACTATAAGGAAATGTCCTTCGATATTATAGGGATAGCCACCTATTATATTATATTAGGTATACCTTAGTTAGAAAAGTATAACCTAGTAATTAACTGGAGAAGAAAAGTACTTAAGTTTAAGCGAACTGGCGATATTACTAGATTCTAACCTATACGTCGATAGTAGACGACGGTAGATAAAAAATCGAACTAGAAGACGGTTAAGGCATATATTACCTTAATTTCGAATAAGGATGACCTTAAAATATAAGGATCCGACTTAACAGACACTGGCAGCGGTCCGCCAGGTCAATAAGTTAGAGTTCTTAGAGTAACTAATAGTACTCCTAATATCCTATAAGAGTATTAAAGATAGAAACGCCTCTTTATAAAAGAGATAATAGTAAAAGCTCTACCTAAATACTAACCTTAGGATTATAAGATTGAACTCGAACTAGGGAAGGAACTAATATTTGGACCTATTTATACGTTATCTAAAAAGGAACTTATAATACTACGCGGGTACCTTGATAAGAACCTAAAAAAGGGATTTATTCGAGAATCTAAATTACTAGCAGGATATCCGATACTCTTTATAAAGAAGAAAGATGGATCCTTACGACTATACGTAGACTATCGAAAGTTAAATAATATAACGATAAAGAATCGTTACCCGCTACCTAATATTAGCGAGCTGCAGGATCGGCTAGCTAAAGCAAAGATCTTTATAAAACTAGATCTTCGAGGAGCGTACAACTTGATTTAAATAAAAGAAGGTGACGAATAGAAAATAGTATTTAGGACTCGATATAGATATTACGAGTATCTAGTCATACCGTTTAGTCTTACTAACGTACTAGTAACCTACTAGGTATTAGTTAATAATATTATACGAGCTTATTTAGATCTTATAACGATCGCGTACCTCGACGACATATTAATTTACTCTAAAACTCTTAAGGAATATATCCTTTATATATAAGATGTATTAACATGCTTATTATAAGCTAGACTCCTCTTAAAGCTAGAGAAATATAAGTTTTATAAGACCTTAGTTAAGTTCTTAGGGTTTATAGTAATAACTAAAGGCGTTCGTATAAGCCCTAAGAAGATTCAGGCTATACAGGAATAGCCTCCACCACACGATATTAAATTAGTATAAGGGTTTCTAGGATTCACTAACTTTAACAGACGTTTTATAGAAGGCTACTCTAAGAAAGCCTTGCTACTAACGGAAATCACCAAGAAAGATACGGGATTTCGATGGGATACTAACTAGAAGAGAGTATTTAAAGAACTGAAGCAAGCTTATATAGATCCTCCGGTACTCTACACGTTTTATAACGGAGAACCGGTACGTATTAAAACAGATGCTTCGGATCTTATAATCGGAGCATGCCTCTATTAGTAGAAAGACGGTAAGTGGTATCTAGTAGTATACTACTCGCGCAAGATATCTCTAGTAGAATAGAACTATAATATACACGATAAAGAGCTTTTAGTAGTCGTCTATTCTCTATAGTATTAGAGAGTATATGCTGAAAGCTATTCGGAACTTACTATCTTTACTAATTATAAAAATTTAGTAGGTTTTACGACTATAAAAGAATTAAATCGACGATAGGTTTAATAGTCTAAACTCCTTAAGTAATATAAGTTTAAAATTTAGTACACCCTAGGAAAAGATAATAGACGAGCAGACGCTTTAAGTAGACGATCTAACTATATATAAGTAAAAGATATTACCACTTAACCTATCTTAAAATAAAATAACGATAGGTCGTTAGTACTAGTAAGGAATCTAGCCACGACTATACAAGTCACGATACATGTAGTTCCTGATTTAAAGGAAGCATACGAGAATAACAACCTAGCTAGATAACTTAGGAAGGAACAGCCTAGCCGGGACCTGTTACTATATAAATAGAAGCTATACTTACCACTAAAAGTAATAGAAGAAGTAATTAGAGATTACTATAATAATCCTTTACTAGGATATCTAGGAGTATCTAAGATATTAGAACTTATTTAAAGAGTATACGCCGTACTAAACCTGCGAGCGTTAGTCGAGTAATATATCAGGGAATATATATACTACCAGCAGAATAAATCTGTAAGACATACTAAGTACGGATAAATTCAGTTTGCCGAAGTTCTAGACACATTATAGAAAGACGTCGCGATGGACTTTATTATAAAACTACCTCGGTTAGTTAACCCGGTAACTAACGACAAGTACGACTTAATAATAGTTATTATTAATAAACTTACTAAGTATACTATTATAATCCTATATAAGGAATCCTATAACGCTAGTTAGCTTGAATTCATTTTATTAGACAGACTAATTAGAGATTATAGTATACTAGAATTAATAACTTCAGATAGAGATAAACTCTTTATATCAAACTATTAGAAGACTTTAATCGCGTTAATAGGAACTAAACTACGAATATTAATAGCCTATTACCCTTAAACGGATAGATAGACTAAACGTACCAATTAGATAATAGAAGTATACCTTAGATACTACGTTAATAAAAGGCAAAATAATTAGGTTATATTACTCCTAATAGTATAATTAGTATATAACGATAAAAGGTTAGATATAATAAGGCTGTCACCGTTTTTTATAAACTACGGTCGACACGTAAACTTATTCCTAGATCCTCGACAAGGACTAGATACCGAAAAAGCCTTAGTATTAACTTCTAATATAAAAAGCCTATATAAAGATATATAGCACGCGATTAGCGAGGCTAATATTACTATAAAGAAGTTAGTAGATAAGAAAAGAAAATTGGGTCCTTAGCTAAAGAAGGGGGATAAAGTATACCTCCTTATAAAGAATTTAAAAGGTATAAGACTAAGTAGGAAACTAGACTATATTAAAGTCGGACCATTTTTAGTTATTAGAAATAAAGGGCCTGTCAACTATAAATTACAGCTTCTACCTGACGCTAAAATCTACCTAGTATTCTATATCTTAATATTAGAACTAGTAGATCCTAATACACCCTTATAAGAAACCTTCTATTTTAAAATAGAAGAAGAAAACGAATTCGAAGCCGAAAGAATTCTAGTATATAAGAGTTAGAAGTACCTAGTAAAATAGAAAGGGTATAAGGATTTAGAAAGTACCTAGGAACTAGTCAAGAACCTTAAGAACTATTAGGGCCTCCTATAATAGTTCCGCTAATAATAGTAAACCCAGACCAGTTAAAGTTAAGAGGGACTTCGACCTATTCTAAAGAAATATTAAAGAGGAAGTCGTTAGGGGAAGGATCAGCTATTTACTTATTAACCCCGACCTCCTCGATATTTTATAGTTCCCCTTTAACTATTTCTCTTTAAACTCGCTCTAATATTTCCAGCTCTATGGTGAGACGAACTATTCGAGCCTAGGCCTCCTTTTAGAAAGCCTTCTACTCTACTAGCTTAGCATCGCGCTGTTTCTAAACGCGAGCCTAACGAGTAGGGGAGAAAGGAGCGAGATCGCAGCTGTAGCCTAGTCGGGCGTATTCCACGTAACGATTAGACGAACCCCCTACTTTATACTTCTCTAGGCGCCTAGCCTTTTCGCAGTTCTTATAAACGCGCATTAGAGTTACCGGCGCGATTAACGATAATAGCTGGCGATAACGGAAAGAGCTTGATAGTTTATACCTATCAGCAGGCATTATAGAAGTTAGGATTATCGGGACGATAATTCTTAGAGGGGGAGCTAATATTACGAGTATAGACCAGCGGTCCTTATACTACGCCTAGCGAAGGTACTTCTCGTTACCGTTAGGTAGATCGGTCTGGAGAGAGACTCGACCTACAGGTGGATTAGGTGGATCAGCTTACTAAACTATAGGAGCCACGTGTAGATTAGATAGATCGGTCTACCGACCTATACCTCTTAGCAGGATCTTATATATCTATATAAAGAGCGTGCGTTCCTACTTAGATAGGAGCTTTATACTCAACTTATATTATTAACCTAGATATCTCCTAGATACTAAATATAATACTCGACCTGTATTAGACTAGTTTAGTACGAAGCCTATTTACCCTAGTCCTTAATACTCCTCTCTACGAGATCCACCCAGACTCCGGAGCCTTCTAGTTAGAAGACGACGGGTCGTAACATAAACGCGCCGAATAGCTGAAGAAATACTATAAAAAAAAGGGTAGCTCTCAGAAGCTTGGAATTAATTAGCCGCAGAAGTTCCTAAAACGTTACCCTGTTATTAGGAGCAGGGGCAGGAGCAGGAGCAGGAGCAGGAGCAGGAGCAGGAGCAGGAGCAGGAGTAGAAGGGTTCAGAAACATCAAAGGGGCGTAGTTTACGTGTCAAAAAACCGTCAACGTTCAGACGATAGCATAGAGATCAGTTGATAGCTTAATAGTGAGTAAAAAGTCGATTGCAGCAATAAAAGTTGAAAAATTTGCCTCCTTTCGCTGGCGTGTAACTAAAATATTAGCTCCGGTAGCTAAGCTATTCGACCTATTACCAGCTACTTACTAATATTTTAAGGTAGGACTTATTTTGTTACACGCCTGCTCCGGAAACTTTAATATCGAAAAAAATAACCTTCGTGTCTACACTAAAAAACGATAAAAGTAACTATCTGCGATTATACGTAGAAGTTCAGCATATAGTTTTTTCGTATTTAAAGTAAATAGATTCTTATACTTCTAAAGACGCTCTATAAGTCTATAACTATATAAAAATAATCCTACGTAGGATAAGGTCCTGATTACTACGTCGCGCGCAGGCGTAATTTATTATTTTTAGCCGGAAGCCTACTTTTCGCAAAAGCGCGGGTTTTCGGTGCAGACCTCCTGCGGAGGATTGCCCTTGGGCGCTAGAAATCTGGTCTAAGCAGGGGTCTGCATATTGGAGGCAATGAAAAATCGCATGTAAACTAGTAATAGCCCTATAGGGCTTGGACGAAATGGGGGTTTGGACGAAATGGGGGTGAACCCTTCTACCCCGGAAATCTCAGCGCCGTCACCAATACTATTACAAAGTATGGTGATCTCAGTACCTTGAATGTTAGTACCGTATCTGCAGCTTTGTCCATATCTTCCAAGGTGATAGAATTTGTCGTACAGCAGTATGGAGGCGGCGGGAATGTTTTTCTGGCCAGTGGTACTGACGGCGCCCTTGATGATGTCACATCTCTTGTCTGGCCAACACCCTATGTGCGCATATCATCCATTGTCTCGTATACGACTGTCGATTATACTCCATGCCCATACGGCTTGTCAACCTTAGCTGGGGTCTCCTACGGCTGCGCATTAAGGACCAATGAGAACCTTCTCACCGCTGAGCAAGGAGTAACATCCAGTCTGGTACCTCTCAGTGCTAATTTTTATAACCCGCTATCGCCCCAATCATTCAACCTGAATGGCCTTTACATGGAATCCTATGATGAATTTGCCCGTCTGAATGTATCTAGCTTTTCTTCTTGGTTCGTCAAGCAGCCCTGGGCCACAACTGCGGTCCCTAATCTGGACCGTTGTTTCTTCGCAGGTGCACCGCAAGGCCCACCAGGGGTCAAGATACCTGTCTCGGCCTTGACTGCGTCTGTCACTACTACGATACAAGGCAGTCTTCCATCTACGTCCATTGCACAGCCAGCTGGCACACTTTCTTCACCTGAGGCGACCCAAACCATCCAAACAAGTCCGGTCGATGTACCACCTGCCCACATTCCTTCGCCTACTAAGAATTCTGGTAACAGTGGACCTAATGAGGGCATCAGTGGACCTAGTGGCCCTAATGAGGCCGGTGGACAATCCTCAGCCTCTGTCGCAGTTCTTTTTGCCCTCTCCCCTTCCAGTGCCTGCCCCAGCTGAAACCCACAGTATCACTAATCCAAGCGGGTCTACCGGAGACAATGCTAATCCGCTCGGCCTTGGAAACTCAGTCAGCGATGATCATACTATGACAGCTGGCGGGACAGTGTCAGCCCTACCCAATCCAGCAATCCCTGTTGCTACTGGCGGTAGCAACAATGCCGCTGGTAGAAACAATGCCACTGGTGGTGGTAACAATGCTGGTGGCGGCAACAGTGCTGGTGGCGGCAACAATGCTGGTGGTGGCAACAATGCTGGTGGCGCTAGCAACGCTGGTAGTGGCAGCGATGTCCAATCGCAAATTCCATCTCCGCCTGTCGAAGCTCCCCCCGCCCAAGCAGTCGCTACACTGGGCGGTCAGATTGCCAGCTTCATTCCCAGCAGTAGTGCAGTCTTTGTTGGGGCCAGCACTCTTACTCCTGGCGCACCTGCTATGACTATATCTGGCACAGAAATCTCCGTGGGGCAGTCGGCGATTGTTGTTGGACCTAGCACAATTCCTCTGCCAGCAAGCGCTCCAAGTACTACAATCTCTGCGGCAGGTCACGTTATTACTTCGAAATCCGGGGCTGTATCGGTCTCTGGTCAGATCATCAAGCCGGGTGCACCCGCTCTCATCGTATCAGGAACTGCCGTCTCTCTAGGAGACTCAGGCCTGGTGATAGGAACATCGACGATCGCTCTTCCTACGCCACTCCCAAGCTCTCCGAGTTTCACCGTTGGTGGAGAGGCCCTCACCGCGGTCCCTGAAGGAGTAGTACTCCCCGGACATACTATCAATGCAGGTGCACCGGCCATCACGATTTCAGGAACTGCTGTTTCACTAGGAAACTCTGGCCTCGTGATAGGCAGCTCGACGATATCTCTCCCAACATCGCCTGTGAGATCGTCTGCTTTTACTGTTGGAGACCAAGTTTTTACGGCAGTTCCTAATGGAGTAGCCTTCTCCGGCCATACACTCCAATCGGGTGCCCCGGGGCTTACGATTTCTGGAACCACTGTGTCCTTAGGGGACTCCGGCCTTGTATTAGGTACATCGACTATTATAATCCCTACACCACCTCCAAGCTCCTCCGCCTTCGCGGTTGCGGGTCACATTTTCACCGCCATTCCAGGTGGAGTAGCTGTCGGTGGTAGCACTCTTCAAGCAGGCGGGCCTCCGATCACCATCTCGGGAACAAGGATTTCTCTTGGACCCTCCGGGCTTGTTGTAGGTAGCTCTATAGCGATCATACCCAATGCCAGCCAGCCTTCAAGTACATTTGTGGTCAACGGTCAGACTTTCACTGCCAAGCCAAGTGGAGTGGTGATCTCTGGCACTTCTATTCAACCAGGCGGCTCTCCAATTACGGTTGCAGGAACCTCAATCAGCCTTGGCTCAGCAGGATTGGTGGTAGGCACCTCTACGGTGGCAGTTCCTAGTGCGCTATCAAGTACTTTTGTGGTTGGCGGCCAAACTTTCACCACTGGCTCCAACGGTGTGACCATATCTGGCACTACGCTCCAAGAAGGAGGCTCCCCGATCACGATATCTGGAACTCGGATAAGTCTCGGACCGGCAGGTTTAGTAGTGGGTACCTCCACGGTGCCAGTCCCCACCACCCTCGGCCCCTCATCCACAACATTCGTTCTCGGCGGCGAGACATTCACCGCAAACCCGACCGCCATATACATATCCGGTACCGCGCTGACCGAAGGCGGTCCTGCAGTTACAGTAGATGGCACAGCAGTCTCGCTCGGCACGGCCGGATTGGTGATTGCGAGCAGCACATACAAACTCCCTTCATCATTTCTGCCCTCAAGCATCCTGACCATCGACGGCGAAACGTTCACCATCAACCCCACCGCGATCCAGATCGCAGGCACCACGCTCCAGGAAGGTGGACCACCGATCACGGTCAGCGGGACTCAGATCTCTCTTGGCACCGCGGGTTTGGTTATTGGCAGCAGTACGGTGTCGTATCGCGGTGGGCCGTTGACAGAGACTGGTGGTGTGGGTAGTGCCATCATGGCGGGCTTCGGACCTAGTGCTACGGCGCCGACTGCTTCGGCGACGCAGCAGGCATTTTTTGAGGGAAGAGCGGGGAAGAGCGTTGGACAGCCTTCGTTATTGTTGTTGATGCTTCTGGGAGTGGTGGCGTCGCCGGGTAGGTGGATACTCTGGATATACTGATTGATGGTTTTTTTCTGTAATGTATGTATGTATGTTCGAAAATGGAAGGGTGGGAGGCTTTCTTCTCGTTTACGGTATATATATAACGTTGGGTAACTTTACTATAATACGAACACTGCCTTTCAAAATCACAAATCACAAAACGCCGCGTGAGTCGAACTTGATCACCAGGACTAGAACAAGCCCCATTTCAATACCCCTCATTTATCCATACTTCATTGGCGTTTGTGATATTGAGATATAGATAGGTATGGCTCCGTCTATATATATCCATGATAACTAACTCATCCTCCTCCCTCTTTCAATGCTCATAGCCTATCCAATCTAACCCAATCCAAGAAAAAAAATCCAAAACCAAGATCCCAGCCTCATCCTCCCCCTTCTTCCTCCGCAATTTTCTCATCATACATCGCCTCCCTTTTAAAACTCCCTCAACTCCCACCCATCCATCCAGGACAAAAAGTTCGTCCAAGCGCTTTCTCCCTTATTGCTAGTTCTTGAAGAAATTATTGTACAGTACCTCCGCAAAAGTTTGCGTACAACCCCACTTTCACACCAAAACCTATACTTTACAACTCAGTATTTCAGTACCTGTAGCGCCAACGATTCCTCAGTAAATTTCAGATCTTATAGATTTTCATAGCGAATAAAATATGATCAGCTCAGAAATATAAATTTTTACAACTTTCGTGATTGATATCGTTGCGCATCAAAACATAAGATTTTCGCTTCAATTTTTGATGTAAAAGTTAACTTTTCGATCTTGTTCTCAGCGCGCTTTAACTTCGCTCAATTTAAACAACGATTTTAAGAAATATGAATTGACAGTATTAAGGATTCATCTTTTAAAAAAAATTCTGTTAACTGTGTATCAATAGATGATTTTTGAAAAGAATAGATTTTGGTGTAAAAGTGAGATCGTACGCAGACTTTTGCGTTAGTACTGTATACACCCCGAACTCAGGATTTGCGATTGCCGTTTTCGATCGAGAAAGGGAGCAAGGCCGCTTTAGAGAGCACAGCAAGGGAGCATCGAGGGCGCAAAGGGGAGCACAGAGGGGGCACGGGGGCACGGGGGCACCAACCGTCTGGACCCAATTTCTTGGAGCTCTGTGTTATATGAAATGATAATTGGTTGAATAGAGAAAGTTTCTATCTGCAGCTGCACATATATGTATCCCAAGCTTAACAGATATCTTGAGATATTTGTTTTTCACTGCTACCCAACAATCACTGCCATTTAACAGCTACTGCCACCCACACCTGAAAGGCAACTTCTATGGATGCCTGAGGCATCTGAAATATTTTCTACATTAAGGTCTATTGAGGATATATAGTCGAATAAGAGACTAGGGAGTGCGGTCGCACTTTTGCATATCTCTAACAAGGTCTGCCCTATCTAGTCGCTCTCTTGCCCTTGAAGGGCTTAGGCAGGAGGTAAATTAAGGGTTATACTCCTAGTGTTACTAATACGCTCTGATTCTATCCTAGGCTGTTGATAGTCACCGAGAACATGCTCTATAATAATAGAGGTGACTAAAGTCCGGCTAAACACAGCCAGTTTAGGCTCCTATGGACTGCACCCCATTTCACACAGGTCCTGCTCACCCTTGCTACCTCTTGCTCCCTTTAAAGGGTCTTTGCTCTCTTTTCTAAATGAAAACAAAAAACCAGAATCCTAGATTGGACAGCAAATTCTAGCACGTCCCTTGCCCGAAACATTATCAAAAGGTAAGCTGCATACAATCCATTCACGGCTGAACTCTCGCATCATACGTTCGACACATCTGAAGCGATGATTGAGGGAGAACAGACAGGGATGCTGTGGCCGGACCCTACGCCTAATGCAAGCCATTGCGGTGCTGGCAGCTTCTGGACGCAGTGCTACGTTGCAACGTAGGCGATAAGCCGAGGCAAGGCTACAAAGGCATCCTATTAAATCTATTCACCTGCGACAGCTGGGGAACAACTGTTCATTTTCCTCAGTGTGTTTCCCTGAAAGCGAATTAAAGCAGCTCATCTTCAGTTTCGCGATCAACTTTGATAACTCAATCTAGCAACAGCATTTACCAGTCCAAACCCTTATCTAAGAACGAATATGCCTTACAAGCACCATGTCCAGCAGGGCTACGCCGTCCTGGAATACATCTACCCAACAGCCTTCCTCGAGACTTATGAAGAACGCTACACACCTGAAAACCAGGCGTATACGCACCCAGTACATGAGAAGAAGTCAATGAGATGCAAGGAGATCTACCGAGCATCTTTATACTCCCGATGCGCGAAGAATCAAACGAATGATGAGTACCTGAGTCGTTGGTATTCACAGGTCGCGAGACCAGAAGCTGAGCGGTTGATTCAGATGGCAATTGAGAAGGCACAGAACCATAGCAAAAGAAGAGTAAAGGAATGGGAAGAGCATTCGAAGAAAGGTTGGATAAAACCAAATTCACCTCCGCCACCAATATTTGAATGCGACGAGTTTGACGCGAGGCTTCTGGAGGCCAAAAAATTATATTGCAGTGAGAATGAGCCTGCTGAGGGTAATGGAAAGAAAATTCAGTGGATTTGAATGGGCTCAAGGTGACACAAGAGAATGGAGAAGTTTGAGGGTTTCTATCGTTGGAGTCAATGCTGAGATGGGAATCCTAGCAAAGCAGGAAAGCCTTGGCTGTTGAGCCGTATAGAGCAAAAAGGGAATAGTTCGTATGATGCAGAGTGGATATGAGATAACAACGTACACAACAGCGCACTTTTATACAATAAATTGCTGCACGCCGCGGGCATCCAAGTTGAAAGACGGCTCCTTCGTCCAAAATGCATCCAAGAGAATATACGTACTGCCTCAGGTCGTCCAGAAATGAACTTAGGCTCATCTTCCTGCTTGGCCGTCTTCTAAATCGTGACCCACGCAACAGGAAGTCAAGCATTGGCAGGCTGAGCTTGGCGACACCACTGAAGTATATCCCATAGAATATTAGTAATTCTGGCCGAGCAAAGGGTAAGCCAAATCAGGATCCTACTTTACTACGCTTCCTGATATAATGAGCTAGAATTCTGCTCCTTTGCTACGCATCTTTGTTGGAAATCAGCCTGTTCTAGTGCTGACTAATCAGTCCTTGGCACTTGCTCCTATTATGTAGCATGTAGTTTGCCTTCCTAGATTAATCAATTAACTATTCAACTCATAAACGCATACTTCAGTTGCACTATTAACGCTGTTTTCTATCAATCTTTACTCACTCGGTGGTGCTTCGGTGATCTCCTAAGATCCTCGATGCTCCCGTATTAAGCGCTACTACTCTTTCGTACTCCCTTTCCGGATCGAGAAATGTAATATTTGATTCTAAGTTCGGAGTTCATATAACGTATATATTCGTATTTCCCCTGAGTTGAAGCTAATATATAATTGTTAGCCGATTGTAATCTTAATACTTTGTTTACACGTTTATACCTGTTTCGTCTATATACTCCCTTAGTACTCTTGTTAAAAACGGCTCTACTCCCGTTACTAAATGGAGACGGTAATCTCAAGTCTTAAGTTCGGGGTAGGTATAATATACCTAGATAACATCTTAGAAAATCCCTAGAAAAGTTAAAATAGGTGTTAATATGTATGAATTTCAGGATATTCCAATTATTAGCTCTCCTCCTATTTGCGATGGATTAGGCGAAGATTGTAATACCGCGGCTAAGGGAAAGATAAATTCAAAGTTATTACAAGATTGGAGGGGATTTATGTCGAGGCCTATTAAGTCCCCTAATATCGTCGACGGTCCTAAACGGAACGTATAATGACCTAACGATACGTATAATTTCAACTTCCCTTTCCCTTAGAGATATTATCGTCATTTAAATCGGTCTTTATTAAAGGCTTTAGGCTATACGTTTCCGCATCGTCGAAGAACTACGCGGCGGTCCTTGTTTTTTTCGTTATTAGGAAGGAGATAAATGTAAGAGATAAGCCAAATTACAAGAAGTATTAAAACGCGGGAAATAACAAGAAATAATGCTTGCTAAATGGAAATTAAATATTCTATAGCACTGAATATAGAACGAATGAAAGAGAAAGAGGAGAGGAGCGTATATAAGTAGTTAGCAGAGCTATATATAGAACTAATAGATTAGTATCTACCTCTAGCTATACGAACGGTCTCGTTTAAACTTGTAAGAAATCGATAGCTAGAACTAAAGCAGGAAGTAGCTAAGGGGGAGTAAGGGAGAGTATAGGGGGAGTACAGGGGAGTACGGGGGAGGCACGAGGGAGCGTCGAGGGACTATAGGAGAGCGAAGGGGGAGTAAAAGCACGAAGTAGGCCTTAGCGCGGGAGTAATACAGCGGTACCGTATATTTAAAACTCGAGGATACTATATATATATATATATATAACCGAGTCGTTTATCGTAGATTATAAATATAGTCGCCGCGGCTTATACGTTAGCCGTGTATTATAATACTAAGGTATCTATATCTTATTTAGAATTAGTTACTAGTTTAAGCGAGGAATTTGAATCTAATTTTAGAGGTACTAGCTAAGCTTCTAATAAGTACTCTTACCTTTAGCTCTTACTTTTATAATTAATATTATCCTTAGCTTATTAAAAGTTTCTATAATACTAGCCTTAAAGAGAAATTATAGTTACTATTATAACTTATTTAATAGATACGGAGGGATAGAATAAATATATAAAGCGAGGCTTACTACTTTAAGGATACGTATATAAGACTTAATAGAGATCCGCTTAATAGTAGCCTCGCTATCTAGGCGTAAACCGCTTACTATAATATAGATCGAGTAAAGAGATAAAAGAATCTTAAAGGATAGGAAAATAATTACGCCCGTAAGTATTAAGCCTAAGAGTACTACCTTATATAGAGGTAGACCTTAGCCCTACTAGAGCGATAATAATTTATAACACCGAGTAGTAACCGGTTACTAAGGATAATGAGTCTATAGAGGAATAGCTTATAACTAAGTCTCGTAGCTAAGGCGACTTATTCTACCGTAACTAGACCGACTATTATAGACTGCAGCTAATTAATACTTACTACCTAGTCTTCCCTAAGATATAGGTTCGGCACGTATTTCTAGAGTAACTTCTAAAGATATCTACTTTTATCTTTATCTTTATTATACGCTACTCCCGCCTTATCCTTAATCCCTATCTATAGTAATTTCTTTCAGGAGAGTTCTCCTAGGCCGAGAGAAGAGCTGGAGTGAGCTGCCTTTACTACCTAGCTATCTCTCCGGGGCGGAGGGAAGAGCTGGTATAAGCTGGTATTAGATTAAACATTTTCGAATATTCGCTACTACTCTATAATCACCTCTATAGATAGCCTACTTAACTAGGTTATAGGATAGTACGATACTAGGAGAGATAGGGCGATTAAAGGGGGAGGTAATAGGTTTAGTAGTAGTAGGACTTAAGTAACCGTGTGTCTTTAGCTCTAATCTCAGACTCTATATAGGTAGAACCGCTAGTTTCGCCAGTCTTTTCTTTATTATCCTCTACCACGAGAGGGTTACCTTAAGTATATTAGAAGAAATCCTAGGTACTAGTTAGAAATATACTAAGGGCCGTACCACCTTAACTATTACTAACTTTACTAGATCGACTTAAACTTCTTATTTTCTCGTATTACTAGAAGTTTCGCGGAGGAAGAGGCTATCTAAAGATAGGCTTAGGTTATAATCGGATCCGTACGACCTTAATATCGCTGAAGTTATTATTAATATTATCTATCTCGTCGATTATAATTAGGTCTTTCTAGAGTTATTAAACGCGCTTATAAGGACTAGGACCTACGTACTAACTTATACGCTGGGCCTTCTTTAACCTATACCTACTTAACCCTTATTTAAACCTGTACTATCTATTATACGCTTAGAGGAATCTCGAATATTAGTAGCGCCCGTCGCTATTATAGGCTCGGCGTCCGTAAAACGTGTTAGGCTTTATATCTACGGCGAGCCAACCTAATCTACCGTTAGTCCTACGGCGTCTTCTCGGAGCGGAGACCGCCGCGAAACTAATAGCGGTTTAGGAGTTAGTAACGTAATAGGGGATCGGAGAGAGTATAGAATAATATTATCTATACTATAGCTCGCTCTATTCTCCCCTTTCTCTTTCCTCCTACTAGAGTAATAAGGCTTAATATTTTTAAAGTAGGTTTATATATCGTGTATTAACGAGAGGAGGGTATTAGGGAGTAGAGGAGGAGGATTAGAGATAGTATCTTCTATCTTCTAGTGGAGAACGGAACGTCTAGGTAGGCGCTATCTATTAGTATTAGAATTAGCGACCGGGGTTTCCGAGGGTTATACCTAGCTTCTAAGCCTACTATAGAAGTCGGTAGAGTATTAAGGGAGTAGTACCTCCCGCCTTACTCTTTAGAAGTTGAGCCGTTACTTCTAGGGTAGACGCTACTACTACTGTCGGTGTTTATACCCTTATCTCTACTAAGTCTTAAGTCCGGTCGCTACGACTCTTATACTCCTCCGATACTAAGTAGTAGTTTCTCGATAGATAGAAGGCTTTTATCTTCCTCTCTACCGCCTTAGCCGTGGCCGCTACTAAGATCGAATCTATTTAAGGGACCTAGAGCCGTTATTAAACGCCTATTAAAACTAAGAATAGTAAATATTACTTCCGGCGTATAATTTAGTACCTTTAAGATCCGGTACCGGCTCGGGAGATAGATCGAAAGGATACTTCGACGACGAGCTAGTTAAGTCGAGGACTTTAACTAGGTCGTAGTTATCGAGTCGTTAAACCTATCCGCCACTATATATAGAAACCCTAGGGGTATTCCTCTCTTAATAGACGACGGGGATATTACTAATTAATACTATTAATAGTTATTTACTAGCTAAATCGGCTTTAGTAGGGGCTTAGTATAACTAAACGGAATCTAAGTTAATTAAGGGTACTATATATCTTAAATACAGATAAAGGAGCTATATATAGAGTTTAAAATTAGAAATCTAAGACGCTTAGAACGGGGCGAGATAAGGATTATATACGCTTCTAAGTCGTACGTATAGCGGCGTTACTATACTTATACTCTCTCTAAAAAATAGAATACTAAGGACCACCTAAATAGCGTCTCCCTTATCCTAGTACCTTCCTTTCTTCTTTAAATCGCCGATCTCTAGCCATCGCCGCTTAACCGCTAGACCGAGTATACTCGATCCCTATTTATCTGTCTTATATACTACGGTATAAACTAGCGTGCCTTTCTACTATTAGAGCCTTATATTCAATCTACGTCTAATATAAGCCGAGTTTTCGCTACGTACCTCAGATATATCTATCCGTTATATCTCGTTAGCTACTACGGCTTAGATCTTTAAGCTGAGCTAGCTAGGTCGTCGTGAATTCCCGCTATACTAGACGCCTCGCAGGACTCTTAGTAGCGCCCTTATAGTGCGGATCTTTATATATCTATTACTAGTCGCTACTAATCTACTAATTATATAAGGTCTAGCGTTATTACGCCAGACCCTTATATTAATAAGCTCGAGACCTGTCGCTATAATTAGCGCAGGTAATAAGTACTTAGTAAGATAGCACGTTAAAAGCTTTATACTTCTAGGAGGCCTATCCCCGATCTAGGTATCGCTGGGTAGTATAAACGTATAGTCCTCTCGATAGAGCTACTACTACGTCAGCGATAGGCTAATATCTAAAACCTAGCTAAGCTAAATTCTATAAGGACGCCTAATTATCGCCCTTTAGATCTATATAATCGTTACTACTAGTAATATTAAAACGCCGTCCTTTTAAGGTACGGGGTAGTATATATATATATCCTCTTGACGGAGCCGCTAGCACGTTAGTAACAGCTAATACCTGAAACCTAACTAAGTTATACTCGACGTAAATACCTAGTTACTAGACCTATATAGGAAATATTACCTGACTACTAGCGACGTCGACTTATTCTTTCGCCGGCGGCGTAGTAAGGGAAGGTCCCTAGTACCTATAAGGTATTTATTCGATTAGTCCTACTACGCCCGTATAGAAGCCTTAGATCGAATCTATTTCGCTAGCGCCCCTATTATAGTTATAGCTATACCGATAGCCTATATATATAAGCTAAGGCAGGCTGTAACGCTATTATAATAAATATAGGAAGGCTAATAGTAAGGAACCGGGAAACGTTAAGAAATAGGACGAAATTATAAAAGGTCAGGCGGTTCAAGGGTAAAGAGGGACTAGGGTTACTTAAGGCGATGATTTAACTAGCTAAGAGGGAACTACGCGTTATTAGATAGGAGAGAAGGGGTTAAATAGGAGGGCTTATAAAAGATCGAGATCGTCGTAGCCTTTAACGTATTCCTAGTAAAGGTCGAGATTCGAACTTTAGTAATATAATGGTAGAAGAGGAGCCGATAACTAAGCGTGCGAGCAAGTCCGACTAGGGCTAGGGGAGGGTAGATGTAAAAGTAAATAAGGAGAGAAAGAAGGAAAGAAGAAGTTAAGAGTATTAAGGAAGGTAGGAAGAAATAAGGTTAAGGGAGCGCGATATTAATAATAGATATCTTTCCTATTATCGCCGCTTTTCTATAGAGACACGCGCTTGAAAGGTAAATCTAGAATAGCTCTACGCCTAAATCTCAACTAGGCTATTAGTTTACGTAGTAACGAACCGCTTATCTAGGACGGTAAAAGAGACACGTAATAGTTTTTAATAAGAATAGTAATTAGGTAGCAGCTTACCTACCTCTAAGGGCTAGGATCACCTAGGCTCGCGCGACGGTCACCCGCGTCGCGCGAGAATAAAGCGGCGCTCACCTTATACCCGACCGAGGGTAAGGCCGGGGCAGATTTCTGTCACCTTGGCATTTACATATCTTAATATGAAGTCGTACTCCAAACTTCATAGCTTGAACATAGGTTGTAGCTGTAGGAGAAGCTTACAAGGACCATTTACCCATTGAGGGTAGTCTAGATTCGGACTCGTACGTGATTTGCTTGTTTCATGATGCAGGATTAATTCTCGGACGCTGCACGTACTTACCTGGGCCAATTGCTGGACTACAGGCCTATACGATACGCAACAAAAAGATCTTGTCCTTCCGTAGGAGAAGACCTTTGGTACTCAAGCATAATCATCGGGTAGAGCTTGGACAGTCCTCATAACGGAGATCAGACTCGGAGGAAAGATGACCGTCTGCGATTGCGCTGCTCTGGAGAAAGTGATACTGGCACTGATCGATGTAACGCGTTTGTTCTCAACCAACAATAATGGAAATGGCAAAGAGACATGCACGCTGGTCCAGAAGTAGAAGACTACGAGATCAAGCCCGACATGGGCCAGTAGATGTTCACCTTGTCAAGGAAGAGGGACCAATCTACCTTGTGCCCAAGGGCATGGTACCGAGGATGCATGAAGTGTCTGGGCAGCTATTGTCAAACCTCCGATTTGATTAAGTGGATGACTCGTGACCCTTGAAGCCGAGCTTTGTGCATGATCTATCACAAGTACCGATACTCCATATACTCTGCTTCTAGAAGGATGAAATGGAGCGCCATCAGTCAAGTACCACCCAAAAGCATCTCTAGGTATGCCGTAATTGTGGACTAATACCGGCTAACGTGTTCACCACGCAAGAAGGATATAGAGAGGCTCCAGTCCAAGTCCTCCGGTAATTGTGTACTGCTTTGAAAGTCAATGAATGCACTGATGCAGCCTTTATCTTGAGGTTCGACCAGCGAGTGGAGTGGGTGGTTGACTTTCAAGGTCAACAAATGCGGTCATGCCTCTGCGGCCAGCGTCATTGTTTCGTGTGCTCCTTGAGTTCCACGCTCTTGCGCGTGAAAGTACTGGTGGATATTAAGCGTTCACACCATTGATCTTGCGCGCCTTTGACAGCTTCACAACGAGGGGACCTACAGGGTGTTGCCACGTTAACTTTTCCCAAGATTTCCCGCCATATTGGACCTAGGCGAAAGGAGATAAAATTCGTCAAAATATGCCAGTTCAAGATGCAGAGGTGCCTTGGCATATGCAGGCTGCTCTTGACTTGCATGACGACTAGTCATCCTGCAGGTGAACAGAGAACCCTGCATGCCCCAGGAATCAGGTTTTACCGATACCCCACACATCAAGAAATCATCCTTCCGAAAGATCATCATACAAGAAGCGCTCCTTCAGATCTTCCAAGATAGGGACAATTGAGGTCTCTGTGTTGAAAGTCTGAATATAAATATGACAGATGAAGAAAACTTGGCGGTTGTAAGGAGCCTCTTGTCTCGCGCCGAGCCCGCAAGCCCCTACAAGGCTACCCCTCCTCGGCCCGCTGTGTGGCTTAAAGTTACCGTACCTGACTTATCTAGCGCGCGGAGAGATCGCCTCGCGGGGAAGCGAATATAATATTTCTTTCTCTATGTTTCTCCTCGGTGAAGCCCGTTTTCTTCCCTCTACAGCGCTCAAAAGTTATTTTTTAGCTACATTGTCTCTTGGAATTTTCCGATCATCTATAATCGAAGAGTCGCAATGCCTATGTAAGCTAAGCAAGCATCTGTTTGTCGTCGAACTATGACTCATTTTAACATGCTCTATGTAAACATAGGCTTCAAGATCCTTCTTTGAAATATCGTCGCTCTAAAACTCTTCATCTACCTGAGCGCCAATGGCCTTCTCGTACAATAGACAAGCCTCCGCGCTGGCTGTCAACGGACCTTCGCGATGGGAATCAATCTCTTGTCGATCCAATGGTACGTCATAATATGCATTGATCTTCAGAGAATGAAATTCTTATTATAATCTCTAGAACGAGGAGCAAAAATTCTACTACTTCAAGATGTTAGTCGAGCTTGGTTACAAGGAGATCGAAGTTTCATTCCCGAGCGCGTCAGATACAGACTTCAACTTTACCCGCCGTCTCATAGATCCCGAAGTGGTTCCGGACGATGTTTGGCTTCAAGTACTTTCGCCATGTAGGGAGGATCTAATCCGACGGACCGTGGATTCTGTAAAAGGTGCCCGCAAAGCGATTCTCCACCTTTACCTGGCCACGAGTGAATGCTTTCGACGCATTGTTTTTGGTTTCACTCAAGAACAGAGCATCCGCCGCGCCGTGGAGTGCACCAAGTATGCTCGATCAATAACAAAGGACCTACAAAGCGAGACAGAATGGGCATACGAGTTCTCTCCCGAAACTTTCTCCGATACATCGCCGGAATTCGTAGTCGAGATATGTGAAGCCGTCAAAGCAGCCTGGGAGCCCTCAGCCTCCAATCCTCTGATCTTTAATCTTCCGGCAACGGTAGAGATCGCTTCTCCTAACGTCTATGCTGATCAGATTGAATTCTTCTGTACTCACATGACGGAACGAGAAAAGTTCTGCGTATCCTTACATCCACACAACGATCGGGGATGTGCCGTGGCTGCGGCCGAACTTGCACAGATGGCTGGTGCTGATCGTGTCGAAGGAACTCTTTTCGGGAATGGTGAACGGACGGGAAATGTGGACCTTGTCACCTTGGCATTGAACCTGTACACGCAGGTATATATAACTGACTCCATGCCGTTAGTCGATATCTAAAATGACAAGCATATAGGGAATTCACCCAGGTATTGACTTTTCAGACCTAAACTCCGTTATCGAAACGGTGGAAAAAGCAAATAAGATACCAGTCCATCCGAGAGCGCCTTATGGTGGGCAGCTCGTGGTCTGTGCCTTCAGTGGATCGCATCAAGATGCGATCAAGAAGGGTTTCCACGTTCGTGATCAGCTCACTGACTCCACCAAATGGGAGATACCATATCTTCCCCTTGACCCCCAAGATATTGGTCGCACTTACGAGGCGGTCATACGAGTCAATAGTCAAAGCGGCAAAGGCGGTGCTGCGTGGATTATCCAAAAAAGTCTCGGACTCGGTAGGTTTGTATTTAGCGGTCTTCAGCTTCAGGATCTCAGTTGCACAAAGTCAAAGTTGCAGCTTGTCGTTTTGCACTCGTTGAAGTTGTTATAGACTCCTCCCGCTCGCAATCTCTCTCTTTGTGAACTTTCCCCCAAAGGGGCAGGGCTAATTTCAGACTCTGCACAGATCTTCCTCGAGACTTGCAGATTGCGTTCTCACGCATTGTACAACGCACTACAAACGCATTGGGACGCGAACTACTCTCCGCAGAGATCCAAAAGCTATTCGAAGACACATATTATCTCGGACCTACCGCTCAGCTTCGCTTCCTCCTAGTCGACTATAATATCATTCCGGATCGCTCCCGCAGCCCCACTCCTTCGATTAAGGGCAAAAGTCAAGACACTCGAAGACTCAACCGTTGTTTCGATGGTGTGATCTCAGTAAATGGTGCCGAAGTACATGTCTCCGGTCGTGGAAACGGTCCCATTTCATCTCTCGCCAATGCTTTCTACAAGGAATTCGGCATCGATCTGGACGTGAAAGGTTACAGCGAGCACACTGTCGGAAAAGACAAGAGAGCGAAAGCTGCGGCTTACGTCGAATGCACTATCGTCGGTACTGAAGAAACAGTCTGGGGCGTGGGTATCGACTCCGATACGGCTCAGGCAAGTTTGATCGCTTTTCTGTCGGCAGCGTCCTCGTTTGTCACGTCCCATCCGAATGCACTGCCACCACCTTCCACCAACGGCCATTCAGAGTGCGGCACTAATCACAGCGCCCAAAGTGATCATCTTCAGCCCGAGCGAGGAAGGGACGGAAGGCCGGTTCGACGGTAGTGCATTACGTGGTCCATATATTGAAGCGAATAACGATGGGCAATAATGATTGACCCCAACATGGGGCGAGTATAACTTTCAATGTTATTTATGTAGTTGGCGAAACATCTATGAATTGTGTATTAACGTCGTTCATCCTCGGTTTCGGATACCAAAAACAATTTACGTCCTCATATCCCATCCACTTGCCTTATCAGTCTGATTGCTGTTGTGCACTGGTGAGATCTATCAGCTCACCAGGACTACAGAATTAGTACGGCATTACGGGAATCACGATCTCACATCAACCTACGCGACGAGAATGACTGTCGGGTTCAACTCTACATAGAGTACGATATGGTGATCGATGGGGGCAGCTGCAACCGACCTTTTGAAGATCCGGGGATGTGCCAAGCTTTCCTATGATTAGAATTAGAGCCAGTAAAGTCGCGTGGTGATAGGAGCTAAATCTGAGGAAGCGAGAGACTAAGGTACTTTAGCGGGAGACTTTACTCTGAACAGAAATTCTACCAACGAAGGCTTGAGAATTGAGACGGAAACGCAGACAGTGCAGACAATAGGCTACGGACTTGGCGATATGCATTCGTCCTGTCTGCTGACAATGCTATAATGCTTGCATGCGTGGTAGCCAAGGTGCCACGGCGAGCTTTCATCTTATTCTACCCTCCCACCTCCGCACCTTATCGCTTGGCGCGGTCATGATAGCGTCGCCCCTTTTTGTCACCGGCCGATTGCTCAGGCTCCTGCTCAATTGGTCTTCGAATATTTGATGTGATCGACGATTCAAACATTACGAAGTACCAATACACGGCAGGTTATCATATATCTTCCAGTGTAGTCTCGAGGGATAAGTATTGTACTCGGTTCGCTACCGACTTTCTGCTGCCCCGCCAAGATTTCGGCAGCGACTTTCGACACTGAATGCCGAGCCGGTGAACCAAGTCCTGCCCAGATATCATTATCGTTTGGGCAAGCACACGACCAACTTCTTCACCATGGCTTTCCCTCCCTCCTACCCTCACCACCCTCCCACTTGTTTATATTCCTGCGCTTGGCCCATTGTTAACCATTCACCATCCGTACACCAGCCTCTTCTCTACATCTTCGGTGACACCGGGCAGTCACCATCCGCAAGCAGTGAAGACCGGCTTACCTTAGTCCCCAAACTTCACTCAGCGCCCTAACTTGTCCGCCGCACGCCCCAATGCTGAAGTCCCTCACTCCACTATCCCTACGGGGATAGGTGAGCTTCATACTCACTGTCCCCACGGTCTTTCCTATCAGTACATGCACAAACGCAATCATGAAACTGCGGCACCTTATCCTCACTTTATCTCTTAATCTCCACATCCTCATCGAAGCTACGTTAACACCTCGCTCTACCACCGACTTCAAAGAACGCCTAGAGCGACGAAGCCGGGCAAAGAAACATATCTTAAAACCCCGAACACAGGATGGCTGGGCGAAATATTTCCACGAACCTGGCGGCACCGAGCTTGCCAACCACTACGATAGCAGATACGAGCACGGCATCCTTAGTTACGAAGAAAAGCAGGACGCACAGGTCCATATGATGAGAGCATATCTGGATTTCTTCAAGAAGAACGGCATTGAGACGTGGCTAGCACATGGCACACTGTTGGGATGGTGGTGGAATGGGAAGGTGAGATATGTATCTTGTTCTTGGTGCCAGATGCCGAGACTAATAAATATGAGGGTAGATGCTGCCGTGGGACTGGGATATCGATACCCAGATCTCTGGGCCTTCGCTGATGTATCTCGGCAAGTATTTCAACTGCTCAACATACGACTATACCTCGAAAGACTCGGATCCAGACTTGGAGCCTGTCGTCGAGCGCCGGTATCTTCTCGATATCAATCCTGCTATCGTCGAACGCGATCGAGGCAATGGCGACAATGTCATCGATGCGCGGTGGATCGACATACGAAACGGGCTATACATTGATGTCACCGGTCTGTCTGAAACGGAGCCAAGGGACCAGCCTGGAGTCTGGTCATGTAAGAACTATCATCATTACAAGACCACGGAACTGTATCCGATGAGGGAGAGCATGTTCGAGGGCGTTGTCGCCAAGGTGCCATATGCGTACGACAGGATATTGACACAAGAATATCAGGAGAAGGCGCTCGTTGTGACCGAGTATGAAGGGTGAGAGCTTTCGGTCGCAATGACAAGGAAAACCAGCTAATCCTCTCCCAGGCACAAATGGCATCCCGATACCAAACAATGGCTTAAGAAAACCCCTGCAGAGATCAAGCAGGCACGGCTTGTCAGGCACGCTGCCAGGCAGAGGAAGCAGGAGGAGAAAGCCGACAAGAAAAAGGAGAAGATGGAGAAGGCGGAACAGAAACATCAAGAGGCTCGGATTCAGGCTGGAGGGAAGGCCAAGGCAGACGGTATTGCCGTCGTTCCGGGACCGGAAGAGGTGATTCAGGATGATCATGGTATCAAGGAGCCGGAGAAGGAACCTCACTAGAAATGCAATGCTGAGCTGAAGCCGAACGCTGACCTTGATCAAGAGACGCAACTGGAGAGGAAAACTTTGAGTCTTGTTTATCTACGTCGACAGCAGCTGGATGTCACTCGATGGTCTTCTCTATCACCCTGTCGCATCCCCTGACCCAGCGCCACCACTCTCCTAGCCTTCCTTCGTTTCCATCGATACCCCCATTACGTTTCGTTTTCTCAAAGCGAGCTGTACATACTTTCTGTGTTGTATGTATGTTTTACCACCGGCGACTGTCAATACACGGCGCTGTTCCTTCCTTATTCTTTAGGATTATAAGGCGTTGGCAGCGACTGTAATAGTATGACGGATGGATTCATAGGCCAGACCTAACTAGTCATTATGACGCCGTTATGCTGAAAATTGGCTACATCATTCTGTTTCTCATTCATTTATAGGGACTACGTAAGGCATGATGTATGAGCGGAGACCTGGAGAGCGTGGGATGCTGCCTAGGTTCGATAAAGCTTACTTTGATAACCAATCATGTTTATTCATATCATCTAGTTCGTTCACATCCGTCCAAGTGATATTATTCCAGACACTCGAAATGACATCGCATTGTCAAGCCGACTCCCCACTCCCTCCCTCACCAGCCTCTCTCTGCCTCTTCATCCTCTCCTCCGCCGCCTTCGCCATAACCTCCCTCCTACTCAACGTCTGCGCCGGAGCACCAGCACCAGCACCACCCTCCCCGCCCCCTCCAAGCACATACTCCCCCCCACTCCACCCACCCCCATCCACCTCCCCTCCACTCCCCTCTCTATCCTGCGGATCATAAAAAACCTCATCCGAAACCGCCCTCCCCCCACTCCTCCAATCCCCCTCCCTAACCTCCCTCTCGATCTCCCTCGTCAGCTGCCAAAACCTCCCATCATGTTCCCCCCACACACAATGCGCCAACTCATGACACAGCGTGTCCCGTATCGTCTTATAATCGCGATACCCATCGTACGCATCGGTGCGCAGGCGCAGCTCGATGACTTCGCCCCGGTTGCGGTTCAGACCTAGGGTTTTGCCGGAGTGGGTGGTGTGGTCTGCCGGGTTCATTTCTGTGAGGAGGCCGACGCTGAATTTGTGAAGGCGCATTGTGGTGATGATGCCGGGGTCGGAGCGGAGGCGGGAGAGGAGGGCGAGGGAGCGGGAGGGGTGGGGGAGGTGCGGGAGGGGGAGGAGGGTGTGGAAGGTGTAGGTTGCTTCTTCTTGGGTTTTGCGCCAGTCGCGGTGGCGGGTGGGGGTTGAGGGTTTGAGGCGGGGGTTTGAGGGGTAGGAGGGAGGGGTGAGGGTGGCGATTTCGGCGGCGGTGGGGGCGAGGAGGAGGATCTTTTTGGAGAGGAGGGTTGTTAGGGGTGGGGAGGGAGTGGCGAAGGGGGGTTTGAGGACGCCGAGTTTGGGGGTTATGATGAATTTTTGGTTGGTGGGGAGGATGGATAGGTCGGTGTGGATGCGGGTGGAGAGGTCGGTGAGGGTGGAGGTTGGGGGGAAGGTGTAGGTGTGGGGTGTGCCGTGGTGGGTGAAGGTGATGCTGATGGGTTGTTCTGCTGAGGTTGGAGGTTGGGATGATGGCGATGCGGATGGCGATGGGATGGCTGTCATGTCTTGTAGAATCGCTGGAGGCTTGGAATTGATATTTGGTGTAGGGAGAGCGTGATAGTGGAGGAATATCTGATGTTTACTTCACTTCCTCTGTTGTAAAGAAACTTACAGTTCAGGCTGATTTGTCACATCTTCGGAGGATGACACCAAAAGTCTTGAGCAGGTGCTAACGGAAGAGGCACCAGATTTCTAAGGGTCACCGCCACTGGCACCCCGGAAACCGCACCCGGGTCCCCTGGAGCTAGTCCCCAAATCTTAATGCCTTGGCCCCTGTAGATTCAGCGCTTGCTCAAGACTTTTCGTGTCATCCTCCGTACTGTGGAATAGTATGGACGCCACCGGTCTACGCTAGACCTATCTCTATTCTCAGCCCTATAACGTAGAATAGCACAGAATTGGGCCTTGGCGGGAACCCCACGTGCCCACCAAAACCCTTGGCTTGAACGTTCCAGCTTTTTTGCGACCCGCGTGAATAGGTAAGGTAGTCCTACTTGCCGCTACCGTTCCTACACTTCATTGGAAAACAGTCGGCCTTTAATTACGTAATCACCATGTTCTCTGATTCTTATGAAATATCGGCATGTACCAAGTAGCATTTGCGGGACCCCAGATTCTAGCCAAAAGGACTATCCACAGACGGAAGTACCACAAGCAGGATGGCATTGAACACCGAGTCAATCACCGACTACCTACCTGCAGGATCACGTAGCGCGAAAATGCCTTCGAGTCTGAGCGTTGTATATTGTCTCATGATTCGGGGACGGGGACAACATGAACAGCTATTCCTTCGGGTTATTGCATTGGATGCTCAGAAAGCCTTGGATGGGCCCAATCACATCCCTCTATATGATTGAGATGCAAACTCTTACAGCTTGCATACTGTCTTGAGGGCCAACACACTATGCGTCGCATTGTCTAGTCAGTCCTCAAGGCCTGCGGCATATTATCTTTTCGTCCCCAAGCAACAAGATATCAATTCATTGCTTCCTCGACAGACACTGTGCTATCTGTTCAATCAATCGGTGATACGTAATTCGAGGTCACCAGACATAATGGCTGATCCTCTCTCCGTATCCACCAGCATCGCTGGCTTGATGATATTGGCAGAATCGGTCTTTAGTCGAACGGTCAGATATGTCAAAGATGTGAAAGGAGCTCCGAAACAGATAGCAGCATTATCCGGGGAGCTCGGCCGTCTCTATGGAATTCTCGTCAGTCTGAATGTACTAGCCCCTGAACTCGACGTAGGATTACAAAATACAACAATTCAAATAGGCCATGTCCATGCCTGTCATCACACACTGGAAAAAATAAAAGCTTTGATTGAAAAACATGAGGGAAGCCTGACCCAAGACCGTGTCATGGAATCACTGATGAAGAGAATGAAATGGCCATTCTCTATCACCGAAGCCAAAGATCTGCTCGCCGAAGTTGAGGGACACAAGTCAACCCTCAGCCTGGCATTGACGGCTGATGGTTTGACTGGTATACTCCGTGTTCTGTCGGAGCAAAATGCTATGGCAAACGACGTCAGTTCGATTAGACAGGATCTCCGGGAGCGTCGTGAGGCAGAGACACGAATCGCCTTGAGCGAGGCAAACCAAGCTATTCTTGATACCCTTGGTTCGATCGATCCACACGAAAGTCATAGGACGAATCTGAAGTTGCGACACTTTGGTACAGGTCACTGGTTCACGAGTGGTGACGAATTCAATCATTGGCTGATGACGCCAAAGTCCCGACGACTCTGGCTTTATGGCATCCCGGGAGCGGGGAAAACCATATTGTGCTCGTCCGTGATCGAAATAGCTTTAGCTAGGAGTAACCGCGACATCGCAGTGGCTTTCTTCTATTGCGACTACAAAGACACTACAACACAAGATCCTTCCAATATTCTCGGTTCTTTGGCGAAGCAGATTGCCAAGCAGGATGAGCAGAGCTTTGAGATGCTCCGAAAGCTCCAGCAGAGCAAGACTCGAGACGGCCTGCCATGCGTCCATTACGATCCAGAAGAACTTCGAGTTCTGATTGTGAGCATGGCTTCGAATTACGACCATACCATGATTGTCGTAGACGGCTTGGACGAATGCGGACGAAATACAAGGGTCGTAGTTGACCTTCTTGCAAGTCTCAATACCGATCTTGAGAACTGCAATATCAAGACGCTGTTCCTAAGCAGGCAAGAGCAGGACATCCAGGAGCTCTTGAAGAATTATGCACAGGTCTCAATAGCCGCGAATGTTGTTGATCTTGAATTATACGTTGGAGCGGAGATCGAAATGAGGACACGCACTAAACAGCTGCGAATCAAAGATCAATCAATGAAGGACCACATCATAGAGCGGCTAGTCGGAGGCGCGGAAGGCATGTATGTTAGACTTTCCAGCTCAGGTCCCTTGCTTAGTGGCACCAAAACGTATTGATACCATACTGATCAAGACTTCTGAGCGTAGGTTTCGCTGGGTTACTTGTCAAATGGACTATCTTTGCGAGCTAACTAACGACACTGCACGACGAAAAGCCTTGAACTCCCTCCCTCCCACACTCAATGCAACGTATGAACGAATTCTCAGACAAGTCAACCATGGTAGTCAAGATGCTCAAATGTTGGTTCAGAGAACACTTAGGGTTATTGTGCACTCCAATACATCTCTTAGTATTGCTGCATTGTGCGAGGCCGTCTCCATCAACGTTGGAGATAAGATTTTTGATCGAGATGCTGTCCCACACGAGGACGAGATACTCCGCTACTGTAGTAGCCTTGTGCGCCGGTCTGCAGTTCGTCCTGGTTTAGAACTTGCGCACTTCACCGTTGAAGAATTCCTTTTGGGTTTGGAAGAATGTCCGAGTCCTGAATTCAGACGTTTTCACATTCAACCTGTTGATACCAACGTTTATCTTGCCGAGGTATGTCTCACGTATCTGAATTTGCAGGACTTCTCCCACCTGAACTTCACTGGCGAAGGAGCTTCACAACACTACGAAAGGGAATATGCATTTCGCGAGTACGCTGTGAAATTCTGGATGGAACATTCGCGAAACAATATGTCCCAGGCAACCATCCTCTCCCTGATACAAAAGCTTTTGCATCCTATGAAGCCAAATGCTTTCCTCAATTGGGCTCTTGAGTACGCTCAATACACGTATAATGAAGGGACTGCGAGATACTTCAATAAACGCGATGACTTTGAAGCCTTGTTGTTAATCTACCTAAGCTCTGCCAGTCCGCTACACTTTGCCGCTATGTTGGCCCTCCCAAGTATCTGCGACTGGCTCGTCAAGAATGGTTGTCGGGTTAATCAACAGAGTGGTTTTGGAAGTCCGCTCCATTGTGCCTTACTTGGACCCGTTGCTATCGAAATACCCCTATCTGGTCATAGCATAAAAATCGGCTGCTTAGACTATCGAAACGGTCATGCCTACCAGGGAATGATAGATTCAACAGTTGAGATTATCTTAGCGGCAGGGGCTGACGTCCATTGCCCCTACTCTAACCAGTGCCCCTCTATTTCGCCCCTCTATATAGCCTTTTGCCGCGAGTATTGGACTACAATCACAGCTTTACGCAAGAAAGGAGCACTAATGGACAGGAACACAGCAAGTAAGCTCAGGTGGCATTACGGATTCAAAGTCGGGGGGAAAAAGCCTCTCCATAACATGAGTGAATTTAGACTTGCCAAGCTACGCGACTTCGCTCTTGAATCTGATACCTATGTCGACAAGTCAGTGGAAGGGTCCTCATTCTCAGACAGATGCGCATCGTTGCGAATTGCTGCCGAATTTGGGCAAGTAGGTATCGTCAAAAGCATTCTCCATAACACATCATTCGACATCAACGCTGTAGACAACGGTAGTGGTTGCACAGCCCTCCATTATGCTGCTGCGACTGATCATGCTGAAATCGTTGAGCTTCTACTGGACTATAATGTCGACTGCAGTGTGATTGATGACAAAGGCAATATCGCGCTACATCATTCGGTCAGATCGGGAGGATGGCATTGTTTGTCGATGCTCTTGAAGCAGAACCCCAATGTTTCCTTGAAAACCCATACTGGATTTTCGGTGTGGCATTTAGCCGCTAAAGAGGATAACATTAAAGCGCTGGAAGCTCTTGAGAGGTACATGGTACGTTGCAAGCGTTCCACCATCACAGTAGCCCAAGATATACACAGTGGGTCCCATACATCAAATGGCTTTGCGGAACCCTCTGAGCCAATCTATTTCTACAAAGGACAAGATATCGCGATCAGATCGTTGGACGGTGCCACGCCAGTCCACGTTGCTGCTCGTGCTGGTTCTGTTAGAGCACTCGGATTTTTTATTGACAACGGGTTCGATACGAACGCACTGACTAGTGATGGTTCCAGCGCGCTTCATTGTGCTGTCGAGAATGCCAACATAGTGAGCGATGATATCGTTCGATTACTGCTTGAAGTAGGGGTAGACCCGCAGCGAGCCCGATTAGACGGAATGGCTCCAATACACGTTTTGATTGAGTCTATCTTGAAGGCAAACGAGCCCTGGTTGTCAGATGAACAGAGATCAGTCCTTCATCGGTTTGCTCGGTGCGCAGTAACATTACACCAATCTAATACTGATAGTTTGACCGCCTTGCATCAAATCTGTCAAACGTCTTCGAGATTTGAGTCAACTTTGCTTATGCCGGTAGTGAAGATTTTGCTTAGGCATGGTGCAGACCCTCAAGATCCAGATGGTTTCGGCAGAACAGCCTTCAATACTATAGTGGATAAATGGAAAGAGGGATGTCCAAGGGGAGTAGCGACAGGATCCAATGGCATATTGCATTTGTCTGAATGGCGCGAAGTTATTTCCTGGTTTCTTGCTTCTGTTACCAATGGTGATGCCTTGTCCAAGATGTGCAATGATCCTTGGTTGCTTTTCCTGTCGATTCGGTTTCGCGAGGAGGGGTTGGCTCATAATCTACTCGATGGATCCCACGATGTCGACTCCAAAGCTGACCGACGTACTCTACTCTCGGCGATACAGGCCGCTTGCCGGTATGGCTGCAGTCATTCCCTGCTCGAAAAATTGATTAACAAATCGAGACTTCGATCTGAGGTAACGAGACTACATTTTGGATTGATTCATTCGGCCTGCGCGAGTGACCATACTACGTCAGTCAGCATAGTAGTACAACTTCTTCGAGCAGGAATTGATCCGAACGGTCGATCTATAGGGGGCGTGACTGCGTTGATGGTGGCTGCCAGGACGAGGAATCCTGCCCTGATCGACACCCTACTTTCCCATCATGCTGATCCATTCATCACAGACAATAGAGGCTGGAGCATGGTTCACCATGCTTGTGAATCTGGGGATGTGGATGTATTGCCCATATTGAAGAGCTTGTCATTGGACTGGACTGCTACAGTAAGAGCAAAAATAGGCCGGAGATGGCTTTCCGACGTCACTGCCCTGCATATCGCAGCATCGCGCGAAGACCCTCGTATCTTGAAGTTCATACTTGACAATGAGTGTGTTCCCAACATTGATAGTACTGCTCAGTCTACATCAACGGCACTGTTCGTGGCTTCTTACATGGGGCGCGAGCAGAACGTAACCCTGCTACTGTTCAGAGACGCGGATGCGACTATCCGCGAATCTAGTAGTCCGCTGGCCCGCTCTCCTCTGCATGTTGCTGCAGAGCTAGGACATACGGAAGTTGCTATGGCCTTCGTCAATCATGGATGCGATACCCTGATCAAGGATCGCTTGAGTCTCACCCCTGAACTCATTGCACGAAGAGGGAAACATCTAGAACTTGCAAACCTTCTAAAAGGATGCATTCCCAGCGAAGGTACGTATCGCATCTGCCCAGCATTGTGGGAGCAGCATCTTCTGAACAGTCATCACCAGATCGCCATCATTCTGCCGCGAATCTTCCTGAATTAGATTCAGAGCTTCAGCAGCGTGGCCCTTCGGAGCCCTTGAAAGTGGCCATTGAGACCCAAGACCTGGATCTTTGCCAACGAGTTGTGCAGGAGGGGGCTGATCTGATCCTCGGATATCCCTCGTGTGACGGATGCACACCATTACTCTACTCTCTCCATCATGAAAACACCGAGATTGCTAGCTATCTCATCGAACAAAGCGCCGAGATAGCTGGAGAGGCGTGTGCTAAATATGGCTCACGCGGCTACACCGCATTTCATTACGCTGCAAGTTTCGGCTGGGTTGGAATTCTGACTCTTCTGTTGGAAAGGGCTTCAAAACATTTTGTGCGGCTCCATTCTGCCGTGAATCCCCTACATTTAGCTGTAGCAAATGGTCAAGTTGAGTGCTGCAGGCTGATGTTGGGTTTTCTCGAAAAGGGTAAGACCTGCTCCACCATATATTAAGCATTACAACGTACTGATGGGAAAATAGGAGTAGACCATTGGTGCTCCGGACGAGCTCGTTCCGGAGAGAACCTTGCACAGTTCTTGGCCAACCTTCCTGTACAACACAAACAGATCCGTTGGTCTTGGTTCTTGAACCATGGCGAGAGCTTTCCGTCAAGACTCTACTCGGCAACGCCACTGCAGATCGCGGCCGATGGTGGCGATGCTCAGATCGTACAAACGCTCATCGATCATGGAAGTCTCATCAATGCCGCAGATGCTCAACATCGAACGGCATTGGATTATGCAGCAGCTCAAGGCCACACCGAAGTAGTCAAGCTACTACTCGAAAATGGAGCGAATTTGAATGCAGTGAACGGCGATTTGCAGAGCCCACTTATTGCAGCAGCTCGGTATGGTAGTGTGGCATCTTGTGAAAGTCTACTACAGAGCGGAGCAGATCCTCGAATGCATGATAATAAGGGTCGAACAGTCCTACATCATGCGGCGATCAATGTATCCGATCCCTCTATGCTTCTGCTAATCCTGGACTATGTGGACGACCATGAACTTGGAATAGAAGACCACTCGGGCGAGTCTCCGCTAGTTGCATTACTAGCAACAGCAGAAACACCCACAGTGGCGGCTATGCTGAATTACGCACCACATCCTAGCGTCTACATACCTGGAAAAAGCAGTGTTTTGACAGCCATTGTCTCTAATAACGCTATCGGAACCTCAACTCTGAGAAGATTGCTGCGTCGCGTCCCACCAGAATTAGCACCCAAACTCTTGACTCATAGAGCTTTGTGTGGTGGCACACCACTCTACGCAGCCGCGACAATAGCGGCTTCGCACTTGCAAGGCGACTTCATCGATATCCTGTTGCATGCAGGTGCAGACCTTGAGCTTGAAGGTGGTGCTTTTGGAACACCATTGATGGGCGCCTGTGGAGCTGGTCGCCTTGAAGCGGTCAAGATACTTGTTGCTAAAGGGGCTGCGATATGCTACAGGAGGGATGACGAGATTGTTAGCGCTTTACGTGTCGCTGAGCACTTTCCTGATATTAAGAGGTGGTTACTTGTTGGAAGATTCACAGAGGGACCTAGATTACTTGAGGATACTGACAACGGATGAGGAAGTCATGACTCTGAGGGCCACTCCTAGCCAAAAGCACCAAGGCCTGGATTGTTGTGGAGTCAATCCTGATGTTTCTGAGAGGTATATACGAGTATGTTCTATACTATATTTGTATAGCTACGTCACCTGCGACCTGATTGCTATCACACAATCCGAACAAAGACATGATACGACACCTATATCCATCTGGCCTCAAAAGGCCCATAGGAACAAAGATGGGTCTTACAGCGCTTAGTCTCCGACAAGGAGCAAACATTAAAAACCCCTTGCGCCAATGACGAAGCAGGACCTATCTAAAACATCTAAAGGCATGCAGGATCCTGATGTTTTTCCTGATGTTTCTGGAAGATATATGCAAAAAGACTTCATACCATATCTGCATATCTACCATACCTGCGGTTCAATTGCAATCATCAACGCTGTACGATATATAGTCGCTAATAAAACATACAGCCCTCACATCTACCGAACAAAGACACCATACGACATCTATATCCATCTGTCCCCAAGAGACCTACAGGAACAAAGATGGGCTTTACAGCGCCTAGTCTCCGACATGAAGCAAACATCCTATACCCGTCTGATCAATGACAAAGTGGGAAACAGCTAAAGGCATGCAGCATCCTGAAGTCAATCCTGATGTTTCTCAAAAATATATGCAAAAAGACTTTCATACCATATTTCCACAACTACCTTACTCACAGGCCAATTCCAAACATCAACGCTATACGCTCGCTGATGCAGCTTCCCGATATCCGAACAAAGACATGGCAAGACACCTATCCCATATCCATCTTTCCCCAAGAGCCCTACAGGAACAAAGATGATTTTTACAGCGCTTAGTGTCCGACATGAAGCAAACATCCCGAATCCTCTTTCATCAACGACGAAGTAGGATCTATCTACTAGAAACAGCTAAAGATCCAAACAAAAGCACGCCGTTATATTAATCCTATTGACCTACATACATCCAACCTTACACGAAAGAATCCCACCTTTCACAAAATCCCTTACAATCCATCCCCTTCCCCTTTCGCCAAGTACAACAACATCTCACTCCACCCAAAGAGCCCCAACCCACCATTCCCCCTCTCAAAATGTGTCTACCATTCCCACTCCCCTCCCATCGCGCGCACCACACCCCCAACGCCATCCCCATCCCTCATCGCTACAAACCCCCACACCAGAAAAACCCTTCAACCAACCTCCCTACCCGCATAGCTGATCCAGAACCTCAGAATCATAATCAGTATCAATCATGGTCCTACGAGAAACCATACACAACCCACCCTCGCTCAAAACTTCCGACCTTCCATCCAAATGTGCAAACAACAAAATACAACACCGAATCCGCAGCCCCAAATCGGAAATCGAAAGCCGCAGGCGTAAAGATACCAGTACACATATCCCCCGACCCCATATCCAACCCTCACAAGATCTCCTCCAACAACAAACCCAACCCCTATCCCACCACCCCCAAACCTCCCAAACCTCCCCTCATCGACAACCAATATCCAAACCCCCAAACCCCCAAAAACTCCCACCAACAAGTCCTTTCCAATCCCAATCCCCCTCCCAATCCCAATCCCAACACCAATCCTACCATGAAAACCCACCTCAACCCCAATACTCCTATCAAATCCCACCTCCTAAACAACCAAGGCGTACCAGCACGCTTGCTACTTCCAACAGCCAACCCAAAGTTCATGTACCTACACCAAAAACCCCAAACCCAAAACCGAGACTAAACCTGAACCCGAATCCAAATCCAAATCCATAACAAACGAGGCACGCACCACAAACCCACGACGGATAAAGCAGGTACCAGTTGAGTCTTGGAATTGAGGGATTTCGTTTCTTAGATAGTTGAAGCGGAGCTATTCATGCGAGATATGGATCCAGAACCGGAAAAGGGAAGGGAAAAGGAAAAGGATCCATACCAGCCTTCAGAGAAGTTTCGAAAGCAAGATAATTTAAGTCTTCATAACCACCAGGTCACCCACACCCATACGCACCACCATCTAAACACGAGCGACTACTCTCCATCGAAATCAAATCTCTCGCTTCCATTCGAAGCTATGTTACCACTTCATCGTGAGCAGGCCAGAGAGTAAATAGTGGTATGTGATCTGCGGAGCCGCTGGTATGGGAGACGTATTTGGAGATAGGGTGATGTATTTGTGGAGATGGGGATGGGGATGAGGATGCGGTGTGCGGCGTACGTATGTGAGGTTGTTCCTGATTGGTGGGGGGAGATGTTGGGTGCAGGTAGCGAGGCGGTATGGTGAGTAGAGGGGGGATGGAGGGGGGAGAGAAAAAGGGGGAGAGGTGATAGAAGGGGGAGGAATAAGAGAAGGCACTGAGTCGCAGTTGGATTTGGTAGTAAGAGAGATTCGGAGATCACTATCCATGGGTCGATATCGTCTGCGGCTTTCTGTGTATCGTCATTTTTGCTAGAGCTCGTAGCTGTATGTATGATGTAGAAGCGTCGTCTATGTTCACGGGCATCTGTTACAATACATCAACAAGTTTCGCAGACGTAAATGGTAAGAGACCTAGAGACATTGGTGCACACGTCTTCGGATTTTTGTAATCGACCTTGCTGCGGACTCGCTCCCCTTTCGACACGGTCTCTGCCTTGATCACGTCTAATCCTGTAGTGATGCTCCTTCGTTTTCCATCCGCAATTGAGCCATTTCCTCTTTCAGCGCTTTTTCTTTCATACTCCTGATTTGTTCCAGTTCCTCCCGTAAAGCTTCCTCCTTCTGAACCTTGATTTGCTCCATTTCCTCTTCCAACACGCTCTTTTTCTCGATCTTGATCTGGGCCTTTGTTTTCCAGGGAATCTCCCCCTCACCTTTCGCGGCCCTCTCGGCAGCAAGATTCGCATCGTAGGCTTTCTTCACAGCGTTGATCTCCTCAGTCAGCGGATTTTTCACGGCCTCGACTGCTGCCATAGCTCCAGCCTCTGACTTGTTCAATCCCGTTCCACTACCTAGATGCTGATTTTCCCAGCCCCAGCCCGTAAGGTAGACCCCGATGTGGTAAACCCTCTTTCCTTGGTCCCTGATCTCTATGGGCGGGCTCTCCTCTACATAATTCAATCTGATACCCTTGCTCAATACTTTTCTCCCTAGATCATTCTTAGCATTGGGATCGGCTGTTTGGGTCTCAAAGGCTGGCTTCGATTGTAGAGGAGACAACTTGTTCTGCCAAAGTGCCGTAAGCCATGCCTCCGCCGTTTGGAAGCCGGTGCTAGGGTTGGATATGATGATGGCGGCTACGTAAGCTTCGAATACATCACCCATTGTCTTGATCCAAAGCTTTCTCTCCCCTTTGTGGATCTGGACCGGTAACCTTGCCCGCTTGTCGAAACCGTAGGCATGTGCATATTCGGATAGTGTTTCGTTCTTAACGCACAACTCTCGGTGCTGCGATAGGCGACCGGCTGGTAGATTGGGAAACAAACGGAAGATAAGACGGGTGGCGATGACTTCGATGTAGGCATCACCTAGGAATTCCAGGCGGTCGTAAGTGGTGTGCAGTTTTGAAGAAACTGAGCTGTTTAAGTAGCCTGGGCTAGTGAAGGGGACCAAGGTGAGAGACTCGGAGAGAATTGGGGGAAGAGGTGGGAGGGTTGAAGGGTCGCCCGTGTAAGGTGGCAGGGCGTTGATGGATTCACACAACTGCTGAGGTGCTTGGTAAAGTTTTGTGGATTTTGTAAAGTTAAGAGCCTGAGATGGCCCTCGGTCGTCCCTTTCCACATGTTTTGCAAGGCCTTTCAAAGGTAAGTGTCTTGGTTTAAGTTTGAAAAGTTGAGTATACCCTTAGATTCAGAAGGTACCTGCTCGCTTCCAACATCTCTGACCCTCGATTTTGACCCATTGTCACTCACCGACGATGACTTCAGCTTCTTGGAAGGAGCCTGCTTGTCCTCAACAGCCTGATCATTGCTACGCTTCTTGCCCATTGCTGTTTTCTTTGAAGACGCCTTCTGCTGATTTCTGTCTTGGAAATAGAACAGATGGCATATCACCTAATATGCAGTATATTGTACCATCTGGCTCATGTCTTCTTTGAGTAAAATTTGCAAAGAATTGGGTAATGTGTAGTTGCAAAGTTCTGGGGAAGAGAACAGAACTGATAGCGCCGTCCACTAGCGTCACTCCGATGTTCACTAGACGTCCGTGTTCCCTTGCTCTCATCCAGAAAATCACAATGTCGGTTCCTCAAGCCCGTATCCTGGATCTCTTGCAGGTACTTCCTCCCTCTCCCTCCCTGACCCGCATCGTTAATTTCCCCCTATCATCGCTTTAACCCCCGCCTATCCCACAGGTCCAATGCCGCATCTTCTCCTCAACCTACAACCCTCTCCGCCTCCGCACCGGCAACCGCGTCCTGCGCCAACGTCTCCGCGGGCCCTCGGTCGCCTCCTACTATCCGCGGCGCGTAGCTACGATCAAGGATCTGCAAAAGGCGTACAAAGGTTTTGACGAGGAACTCGAGACATGGGATGATTACGAGGAAGATCGATTGGAGCATATAGTGCTGGCGAAGCAGAGAGGGAAGGGGGCGCCGAAGAAGAAGAGGACTGCTGAGGGTGTGTATTTTCTTGTGTTGTTTTGGCTTGAAGGTGGGAAAGTGTTTGGAGTCAAACAGCTAATCATGTGGTGTATAGAATCGAAAAAGTCCAAGGGGAAGAAGAAGCCGGCTCCAGCTGCGAGTGCGGCATGAGATATCCTTTGTTGAGCATAGAGTCTAGGCTGCACATATATAATTTTGATCATAGCGACGGAGTAAAGAGCCTGTGGAATACAGGTGCACATTTGCAGTGTCTCAATTCGAAGCATTGAAAACGGTCCAGTGCACTAGAACTTGTTATACAGGATCGCAAAGTTGCTCTTATTGGATATGAAAGACCTATGCACGTCTAGAGATCGTTGTGATTGATAACACTATTCCGAGCAGCCCGGGTCTACGAAGATTCTTCGTTCCCCATTTCGCGTTCTGAGTGCACTATCGCTGACACTTGAATGCTCGACGAATCACCATCTACGTCGAAACCTGAGTAGCCGGCCAAGTCTGCACATAACGCCGGACAAAGATCTCCATCTGACTTAAAAGTACCACATTTCCAATCTCCTGTAATATCACAACAACCATGTCAATCCACTTGTTCTTCTGGTCAGAAGGCGGTTCCGCTACCAATCCCTTCACCACTCATCTCCTCCAACGCTGTCTCAGCCAACTCACTCCTCAGGCCATCCCTTCTACTTTCACGCTCTAGACTTTCCCACTCCCTCAAATTCTTTCTCTTATCCCGCTGTTTCTCTTCAATCTGCTCCATCAACTTCTTCTTTCCCTCTTCTAATTCCAACAAACGCTTTTTAGCAGCCGGATCGATAAGACTTGGCAAAGCCTCACCTCCATCTTTAATGGCAGGTACTGAGGCTAAGTGGTTGAAGCGTTGGGTGCGTGGATATGTTGTGGAGCTGCTGTTGTTCGAGCGAAAAGGTGGTGGAGCACGGTAAGGAGCTTCGTATGGAGTCGCGGGGCCGTGGTGAGACGAGCGAGGGCCATACGGGGCATGGCCGTCAGATGGTGACTGGCGAGGGTCAAAATGCTGACGAGGTGGGCCATGATAAGGCGATGGTGGTGGCGGACGTCCCCCACGATGGGGTGGAGGGCCGCCATGTGGGTGGTCTCGTGAACCACGGTCGGCAAAGGAGGATCCGCCACGAGGACGAGTAGGTGCAGCAAGAACAGAAGCACTACCTGGACGGTTATGAGCCGACATAGATATCGGTGCTGCAGGTGGGACTTCGGGTTGCGTATCGCGAGAATACGAGCCTCTATTAGCAGGACCGCTTGGCGGTGGACGAACATCTCCATTGCGATAGCCAGATGGCTGTGGATTAGCGTTGGGCGTTTCAGACCATTTGACGGGAGTAGCTCCGTTAGTAACATCGTCCCTGAAATCGTCTCGATCCCTCGGTTGCGGCGAGCGGTTGCGGTAGGCCACCGGTTCACGAGGTGGCGCGCGAGGTGGAGATCGAGGCAATGGCGAATGGGCTCTTCGTGGAGGGGATCTGTCAACATATCCTGGATCTCGTGCAAGATGTGGGCGAGATCCACGAAAGGTAGGAGAGTGCTGGCCTGATCTGGTATTCACCATCCGGTCTGGATGGATTGGAGGTGAAGAGCGACGTGAAGAGTTGGGCGATACCTTGTGAGACACGTGCTGAGAGCGTCGAGGGGAAGGAGACCGCTCTCCAGGACGGTAATTATTTTCATTAGGGTATGCAGGTCGCCCATGCCGGGGTGGAGAGTACCCACGCCTATCATACCGTTCTCTTGGTAGGGACGTCATTCGTTCCCGTTTAGCTGGGAGTGGCGAGCGTGGTCGACGGTACGGTGACAGGTCTCGCTTGACAGCATGTGAGGATCTTTGTCGTACAGGGGGTGATCTAGAAAATCGTCGAGTCCTTGGTAGTGGTGATCTCTCGCGTGTATCTCGTCTTGGTGAGTATCTTCTGGCTGGAGATCGGCCTCTGTAGCTGCCGCCACCCCTTCCACTGTATGATGGGCCTGTGCAGATCCTGTTGTCAGCCTTCCAAAGACACTGGCTGAGCACATTAAACCTTCAAAGTCTGTGGCCAAGAAAGACCTGAATCTCATAGTGTGTCCAACATCAAATGCCGGGAGACTGAACCATTCAGGAGGCTACTTACCAGGGCTTCGCGAGCGACGTCTTTCTGGAGGAGCATAAGTATCTGCAGCGTATGGAGGTGGTGTACGCCCTCTACGAGGTGGAGAGCGGTATCCACGGTAGTCTGAGCGCGGAGGCCCATTGCGGTCAGACGGGCGATACGTCTCGCCTCCAAAAGAACGGTCACCGTCATCGTACCTGAGTTGGGCTACGTTAGCTTTCTAAGGTATGTGTTGTCTTGCGAATCACACTGGCATTGGCAACGATCGCTCGAAGAGGTGCAAGCAAACAGACCTTCTATCTCGGCCTCGATCCATGTTTCGGCGAAGTGGCTGTCACAGCGGGAGAGTGAGTGCTGAATGATATACCAGCTTCGAAGCAGTGGCGGATACTGAAATCCGCAGGTTATGTGAAAGTACGATACGCGTAGCAGCTGTGCAAAAGTTCGACGATGATCGTCAGAAAATGTTTCTCCTTGGCAGCACGCTAACCACAATGGGCTGAACGGCTAGTTGTCTATGCTTCAATGTAACTTTTGGTTGTCCAGCAAAGCCTCTTGAGTTCCGAGTTGGTCTGTCCTGGAGTGAATACTCCTTTATCTTCACAGAGAAACTCCAGATCCTTACCTCTATAAATGCATTTAGATCACTTGTGATGCCAGGCTCAAATCTTGGTTGTTCTTACTTTCATTAGGTGATTGGATTGCATGGCATGCTCAATCTTGAAATGCTTCTGATCAAGTCTTCAAGTTCCTGTCCATCTCACCCTAGATTGATCATGCTACCGCTTGCCGCTCCGCTCCTCATCCTTCTTCTGCCTTTTTCGGCTTTCATTTGCTATCATCTCACTCAAATCTTCTTGATGCCCCCAGTGCCCTTGCTCCTCCTTCTTTTGTGCGTCATACAGCCTCTTCAATTCTTCCTTATCCATGCTGTCCTTAGCTTGCAAGATATCTGGATCCATGGCCACCTCCACGTCCCCTGGCTTCTTCCTCTTCCTATTCCAGTCCTCTTGCCCCAGCACAGGCAAAGTGCTTTGAGCTGCCTTGAGGTCATACGTACGCTCTCCACCGAAGAAGCCAGTCACCTTCGCTTGCTGCTCGGGAATGACCTGATATGCTGTTCGGGGATGTGTAGACTCTTCTGTATCTGTACCACGCCTTTGCTTCCGTAGATCAAATTCATAAGCGACGCTGTCAGCACCACCATACTCTGATGGAACAGTAGAAGCCATGCCTCCTGGGGTTTCCGTGCCACTTGGTGTTTGTAAACCTGTGGCAGCATCTTCTTCGCCTTCATCCTCTTCTTCATCGCTCTCCTCTTCAGACTCTTCTTCCGGCTCTTGCAACTCACCCCACAGCGTCTTCTCGACGGGCTCGCCTAGCTGAGTGTTCTGCTGTGGTTGCAGCACACCAAAGATATCACCGCCATAGAGGGGGCGATTGTACTCATCGACAGGTGGCTTCCCATATCCACCAGGGTGGAATCCCCAAGCGCCACCAGGTGGAGGAGGAGCATTGAGTCCGGGTATCTTAAGCGCAGCATATGATGGAGGTGGACCGAAACGCTGTTGATTGATCAGCCATGGCGGCGGAGCGCCGGGTGGAATGTTAAGAGCTTCTTTCAGCTCTTCGCTGAGCTCACCAGGTCGCAGATGTTTGAGGTTGGTCTCATACTCTTTGCCCTCGTAGTACACTTCTCCATACCGTGTCAGCTCGGGCTTGGTCTGAAATCTAAAGAAGGCTTCGTAAAGTTTTTGGTAGTCGATATCGAGCTTTCCCATCTTAGGCTGGACTCGCTCTCGTTGTTTCTGTTTGAGACTTGCTTGATCTTGCTTTTCGAGAACTGCATCTCTCATCTCTGCGATACCGGTTTCTTGGATGAATTTTGGTAGTGCAAAGGGCGGCTTCTCTACGCCACGTTTGGATGATAGATACTCACGCTTTAACGACCAGTGCGAGGGTACAGGTACAATGTTTCGGTATGCCTTGATGTGGACAAGCAATCGCGGATCTGAAGCTGATGTGTCAGTCCAATCTACAGTCTCCGGCTTCTCCACTAATGCCTTGAGTTCCGCGACTGATAGTTTGTTCTGTTCTTTCCTCTTCTTTTTTGACATTTTAGGCTGGCCTGCCTCTTCATCCTCGTCGGGTATTTCATCGTCGTCATCGTAGAAGATTTCGGGCTTTTCGGGTTCCTTTGTAGATGGGTCCTCTTTGTCATTCTGCTCGAATCTACTCATTATGTCTTTGTACATCTCGTAAAGCGGATCCGTTCCGTCGATACCAACGATGCCATCGGAAAGGCCATCTTCGTCTTGTGTTGATAGCACAGCAGGCGCTGTTTCACCGGGTTTTAGCTTATCCTCAATCTCCGTCTCAGTATCAGTCACAAGCTCAGGCGTTGGGGAGGGGAGGTTCTGCAACAGAGCGTCAGCAGGAGTATAATGCTTTTTGTGTGAATTGGGAATACCCCGTTGTGCTTGGCGGCCTTCTTCTTCGCCCTCCGGAGCTGGTTTTTCGTCGGCTTGGTCGCTGTAGGCATCTTGTATGTCCGTGCTAAACTTCCTGAACTTGAACGCTATAAGCCGCTATAGATGGACCGTGGTAGCGACCTTGATAGTATGTTGCGCCTTGCAGAGATATTGAATTAGTGGTGAGCATTGGCTATCTTGCTCTGCAGAGAAAGGTAAAACTGAGGGTATTAAAAGACTACGCTAGCATAGCGCCCTACCAGGCTGGTGGTGAGAACCAAAGGCTATGGATGTTTCCAGATCAGACATACATGACGGATGGTCCCCGAAGAAGATGTCACAAGATTATATAGGTCACTGATCCGAGGAGCTATTGTATGCAGAAATTCATGGATCGTACCCCTCGACAGGCTTTTCTCCTTATAATACCCTTGTAGGTCGTTGCAAAGCTCTGATAAATACTGGGCACGAAACCTTACTCGAGACTATATCTGTCGATTGCATACACAAATATGCATCTCTACCCTTCCTCATAGGCGCATCAACTGGACCAGACCTCCCATTCTGTAGTCAAAGATGGCATTGTTCTATCGAAATCTTGCTAGATACAGCCATGCTTACTAGATACGGCCAATGATGACCCCTTCAACCTGAAATGCTCGCTCATCATGTCAGGCTTCGCAACAGAGGTGGTAAGATCAGGATATTGCCTCCAAAGAGGGTACATTGGGTTCTCTCTCGCAAGTTTTGTGACGCAGATTGAGATAATGAAAATAGAAATGCAGAAAATCTGTAATTGTCGCGGTCTGTGTGGGCGGCCGAAATGGTACTGTGGTGTGTTGTTCACAGGATCTGTCTCGCAAGAATGCAGAAATTTGTTGCTTGATGATGAACAACTCCAGTAGACTTGTTTCAAAGAAGTTCCGCACGCTGGCGACCCGACTCGGCGAGCCTCGGCCTGCACTAAGTTGTCGAAGGTGATTGATAACAAAAAGAGACAAGGTGTCGCTGTGATGCTGTACGCAATATGGATACAGGGAATCAAAGTGATGCTCTGTGCCTGTGCTCCATGCTGCTACAGAGTCGATCAGCAAGTTCTGCTACACTCAGCAGAATGTTGTTGAGCTCGCTGCAAATGATGTACTAGAGCAAAGACGGGATGTGTGACAATGCGTAAAGAATTCATATCCGTTGAGCGCCAGGCTTCGAAGGAAGGCCGATCATCCAAATATGTATCCAGGCGATTGTTGTCATGCGTATCATAATTGTGAAGTGCGTAATATAGGATTATCAGGCCGTATTCGCATGATGTCGTAGGGTACAGATCATTTACATTCAAAAGAAGCCACCGTTGGCCCCAAAACGCCCATAAGACGGTGCAGGCTGTTGTACAGACTGCTGATTGCTGTCCGCATTGAGTTGCAAGAAGTTATTGGACCCGTTGCTCATGGTGTGAGAGTGAACCACGGAAGGAGTGTACTGGGGATAGGCGCCACGGTACTGGGTATTAAAATTGTAATTCATTGCGTTGAATCCGTTGACTGGTGCTGCGTATGTGTTTGTCATTGGACTTGAGGCCATTTGCAATCCCAACGGGATCTGCCCTGAGGAACGGTCAGTGGGAGTGCCACTGCCGCTGAAGCGGCCTTGGCCATCCTGCGCCATAATCTTGCTCTGGATGCGTCGACCGTGGGGCGACTGGCGAATCGATGGCAGAAGGGGACGTATGGCCTCGACAAGACGGCCTTTAGTCTCTGGATCCGCGTAGTCCATCGCTGTCTGCACGACATAGTTGGCATATGAGTCTTTGAGCATACGCTCAAGCTCGGGTGCGTTGAGCATCTCTTCAATCATCATCCGAGTGACGCTTGAATCCGCTCCGCGGATGCACTTCTCAATGACGTTAGAACTGAACTTTTGCTTAGACAACAAAGGAATTCTTCCTTGAAACGCATGGCACAGAGGGTTTGTAAATGGCTCCTCCTGAAGATCGACGATATACTGTAAAACATAGTTGCCGAACGGATCTTGAACAAGCTGGAAGGCGCTATCGGTGATTTGGCTAATGAGCTTCGCTTTTTGGGAGCCCGTGGCATGGTCGATGCAGCGCTGAAGAACACAACAGCCGTGGCGGTGAGTACCAACGGCAACGCAATTTGATCCAACAGTGTCAAAAATGAACTATGAGGTGTCAGCTCTGTGTGTTTGAACGTTAACCTCAGACAACCAACATACCTGAGCGTCAGTGGCAGAAAGACGATTTAGGCATTTCTGGATGACATGATTGCCGTTCAAGTCTTGAATCAGTTCTACCACCCTGTCGTCCAAGGCATTGATGATAGTCTGAATTTGCTCCTCCGTGTTGATGAATTCAATCATTTTTTGCAAAGCGCGAGTCCCGTGGCTGTTTAGAGCGATCTTAACCATTTCTGGGGCTGCATTGTTGATCAAAACGGTACGCTGGTCATCGTTGCAGAACTCAAGGAGCTTTTGACACAGGTAGTTCCCAAAGGGATCGGTCATGAGCTCTACCACATGCAAGTACGTCTCAATGAAGATGACGTGGATGTGCTCGGGATTGCGTTCCTCGAGTTTCTTTTGCAAGTAACGGCAGCCGTGCTGATCTTTGCACAGACCAAGGATCTCACCCTGAAGTTGCTCCAGCTTGACATTACTGAAGCGAGCGTTTTCCTCGCCATTCTGTATACGTCGCTGCTGAATGACACGTGCTTGGCTATCCTGAAAGCGGTTTTGGGCAGAGTAATTGGGGTAAAGAGTATAAGCATTCTGTGTTTGGTAAGGTTGCATCTGGTTCTGAAAGGCCATTGGGCTCGCCATGTTCATAGGTGTCATTCCGATATCCATCATCTGCATTCCATATTGAGGGTACCCAAAAGCTTGATTTGCAAATTGCATGGTATTAATCTGAGCCACTGGATTTGGTAATGACTCCACGGGGGAAGCCGCAGTGGTGGCAGGGCCAAAAGAAGCAGCGCTGGCTTGCAGACCTGACATCGTCTGCTGGTATTGATTGGCCGGCTCATCACGTCGAGCATCACCTCCGGATAGCTCACGGCTATGCTTATGGCTCATCGCACCTGGAGGAATGCGGCCCAGACTGGCGTTATGATTATGGAATTGCTGCTGAGCTTGGGACTTTGGAGGCGTGATATTCGTCGTCATCAGCCCATTAGCTTTCTTCAATGTCGGAACATCGTTGGTCGAGTACGAGTTGTGAATGCTGCCTAAGGTTGTTGGTCGGCTTGAATCGTTTGACGAAGCTTGACTCGACTGAGCATTGTATGCAGCAAGGCTTGCTTCCATAGAATGCCGATTGGGATTTCGCAGGTTACTCATTGTTTCGGTTGACTTTTGGGACTCAATGTTAGCAATACCGTTGCTCATCTGATTGGCTGTTAGAGAGGGGAGAACAGTTTGTGGGAGACCCTGTTGAGAAAGGCGGTGACCAGCAACAGGAGTCCAGCCGTTTGTCTGCGCCTCCGGTCCAGGAGACTGTGAAAGCGCTAAGTCCAGGGCACGCGAAGATGCAGAAAGCTGCGGCATGCCGTGAGCTTTGACCTGCGGAAGATAGGTTCGAATAAGACTCACCACTCCAGGATAATCATTGCGACGGACCAAAATAGGAAACTTATCGTCAGTAGCGTTCATTTGGAGGTAGTTTTTCACATCTGGAGACGTGGTTGCCTCTTTGGCATCTTCATCATCGAAGAGGAAGCTTGTAGTATTGATCTGACCAAGGGTCCCAGTAGCGGAGTGCTCGGGTACGGTTTCGTGATTGAGGCTCCTCAGACCTGTAACGGGCATCGAGTATCGATTGCTACTAGCCAAAGGTCAGTAGGTAAAGCTCCGAGTTCCTAATCCATGGAGCGGAGGATAACTTACGCCGCATTACGACGGCTCGTACCATTGGTCTCGGGGACGTATGCACGGATTGCCTCGTTCGATCCACGCCTTGAACCGGGTACGGACTTTGAGGGCAGGGTGTCGGAAGTGATGTGATTGTGTAAGGTCTGAGCGAGTTCGGAAGGTGGCGAAGTGATCTGCGAACCGGAGCGACTGCTTCGATTGAGACCAGGAGGCGAAGTGATGCTCGAGGTCGAGTAGCGATTGCTGCGACCAAAGGCTGAACCAAAGACCGAATCTCGGTACTCAGGCGGTGTTGTCGGCTCGCTCTGGTGTCCACCGTTCAGACTAGATTGCTGAAGATCAACTGTCATTCGATCTAATTCCTCCTTTTCCAGCGCTTGCTGCTTATTGAAAATAGCCATTTGGGCCTCGAAACGCTCCTTTTGCTCTTGAAGGTTCTTCAGCTCCAGTCTCTTCTTCTCGACCTGCAATGCGTCAGGATGAGAACTTGTAGTGACCAATGATTTTGAACATGACAAGCTCTGGATGCCAGGAAGCTGCATAGGGTGGAAGGGAAGATGGGCTTACAAGCTGAGCCTTGTGGATAGTCTGAAGGAAGTAATCGTCAGTTAAATCATATGATAACCGCACAAAGGTCACGAGAATGAATTCAAAGGACCGTAATGGCGCAGCTTCTTGATGTTCGTGGTTGCAAAAAGTGATATGAAAGATAGATCCATAGGATGGAAAAGTGAGGTCTTGAGCAACTCACTGAAGCAGACAGATCAACTGGCTCCATTACTTGTGTTGGCTGTTGGCCAATGGGTGTCATAGGGGGCATCTTGCTCAAGTCTGTAGTCTGCCTACGCTGGAGGCTTGTTCGAGCGTCGCTGCCGAAGGGTTGAGAGTGATTAGGCACAAAACTGCCAGAGTATCTTGAGGAAGGTGTGGTGGTGCCGGTACTGGTTGAAGTGAGAGGAGGATTTGGTGATCGTAATTCGTCGTAACGTGCAGTGATAGAATTATTGAATGCCATGATGCTAAGACGAGATAGAAGCCATTAGTACTTGGGTACCAAGATATCTGAAGCGAGGTCGGAGTGTGGGGTTGAGGTGGGCGGTGAAGGTAGGCAATTGAGAAGTTGAAGGTGAACTGAAAGAAGCCGTCTTTTCCAAGAGGAACAGTGAGGTGAGGCTATTGCCCGTCGGAATGACGAAATACTCACAAAGTGAATGAGGCCCAATGTGAAGGTCACGATTGGAGCAGAGTGATGGTCAACAATTGGTCTTCCAAGTGAATGGGTCTGCTTGCATCGGCTCCGCCTGCGAAGCCCCGCGGGTTCTCGTATCTGCGATCTGATCTCGTACAGCGTTCCGAAGAATCGAAACTTCTAGTGATGGATATGCAAAGTACAAATACAAAAGAACGCGATAGGAAGGGTGGTAGAGAAGGAGGAAAGCGTTTTAAGGTGTCAAATTGGGGTGGGATTGATGTTGGCGATCTAGGCTTGCGCTACGATCAATATTCTACCTTGGTTCGTTCATTGTACCTTTGAATTGGCCAAGAAAGTAAAGATGGCCATGCGTGACGATAGTCAAGATCAGACTCAAAGTTACCGGTATGACTGGCTGAACCATTCCGTCTGCTCTTTGCTGTTGCGAAAGCAGTTGAAACCCTTATGAGTTCACATCTTCCAATTCTACAGCCGCGAATCGGAGGATACCAGAAGGCCACACCCTGAACCCCCTCATCTGCCATTCAAGATCTATAGTGAAGTAAGATACTGAGCCTTACATAGTACAAGTGCATCATGCTCCCCACATTTAGGATCATGAGGCACTTGTCAAATTCATTCAATAACTTAAGTTACCCCTGAAAATCCTGATAGAAGTAGAATAGTCCTAACAGTTTTCCGCTGCGGCTCTACGCTCCGAGGTCATGCGTCCATGGTGATCTTATAGGAACGTACCTACCTTAGTGAACAGCCCACAAGAAAAAGATGGTAGGTGTGACACCGTGAGGCAACTGGTAGCAGGCAGCTGAAGATACGTGAATTACCAAGGTGCCAAGTAGGTACCTTAGGCAAAAACCCCACTCCGCCTACCGCGCATTGAAGCGGTGAGGATTCGGCTATTCCTTTTTGAGTGCCAGGGTCCACTACGTTACGGCAGATCGACAACGACGGCTGTGTCAGTAAAGTGTAAACGGAGTGCGTTACGGCCAATCAGATGCTCTATCAAATCGTATCTGCGAAAACCTACGATATTTCTGGCATGGAATATAAATCTCCATGGCGCCTCCTCCCACCCGTACAAGAGGTACAGAGCCGGTAGAGACATCCAAGGACCCAGAAGCTGATCCAGTATCATCTCAGGTACAGCAGGTTTTTTCTCTTCACTCGCTTCCACTAACAATGATTAGCACACATCAACTTCGAAACCAGCTCCCAAAAGGGTCAGAAAACAGGCTCAGCCAAAATCAGCCGTCACTCAAGCTGAATCAGCAACTGAGAAGCAACGCAATGTTGGCCAGAAAGATGTATATTTGGTCTCTTACGGTGCAAGAATGTTCTGACATAAAAACCCTCCTTCTAGGGCTTCGATGCTCTCCTTGAGCCCTTTTATCAGGGAAAATCCTTGACTGATCCTATCGACACTGCAAAGGTATTGACACAGAAGTCCTCTCTATTGTCCTATCCTACCAGACTCTTAACTCGGTATTTGGCTGCGAGCTTTCATGGTTCAGTGAAGTCACAAGAATCCCAAAGAACTTTCCTTGTGGTGTAGACGGCCTAGAGATTGGCCAGTGCTAAACATCAAACGCCGAGACACCACCAACCCTTTCCATTGGTGAAGCATGCTGCGTCAACTGACGGGTGACTTAGGACAAATGGAACCTTCTCCCAGCCTTTCTCAAGGTCAAAGGTCTTGTGAAGCAGCACATTGACTCCTACAACTTCTTTATCGATGTAGATATGAAGAGAATTGTCAAGGCAAATAAGAGAATACTTAGCGATATAGACCCCAAATTTTTCATCGAGTATACGAATATCTACCTCGGTTGGCCGACCCGCATAGAGGAAGACGAGGCGGATATGGCGAAGTATCGCTGGGGAAATTCGACTGTCACGCCAAATGAATGCCGCCTCCGCGACAATAGCTACTCCGCCCCAATTATGGTTGACGTTTCCTACTCGCGTGGTCTTCGCACTATCCGCCGAAAGGGCATCGTGATCGGGCGGCTACCTGTTATGCTACGAAGTTCTAGATGCATCCTCACAAACAAGACAGAGGACGAAATGGCAAACCTTCGAGAATGTCCATTAGACCCCGGTGGCTATTTCGTTGTGAACGGCACCGAGAAAGTGATCTTGGTCCAAGAGCAGATCAGTAAGAACAGGGTTATCGTGGAGAAAGGAACAAAATATGGCATTGTCCAAGCCTCTGTGACTTGGTGTGTTGAAACTCTAGCCTCCTTGCTTGTCCTGGACTGATTTCCCCAGCTCTACTCACGAGCGCAAATCGAAGACCTATGTCTTTATGAAGCATGATCGGATTTTCCTCAAACACAATTTCCTTAGCGAAGATCTCCCAGTTGTTTTGGTGCTCAAAGCGCTAGGAATACATTCCGACCACGAGATCCTATTGCTTATTGCAGGCCAAGATTCTGCTTATCAAGATACATTTGCGGTCAACTTCGAAGAGTGCGCCAAGCTAGGGGTCACTACGCAGTATGAGGCTCTAGAATACATTGGTCAGAAGGTTCAGATGAAAGGGACAATGAGGTATTCAGATTTCCGACGGAGATATGTACAGGAAGCAATAGAGGCGATGGCTAATGTGATAATCAATCACGTCCCTGTCATTGGCCTTGACTTCCGCCCGAAAGCTCTCTACGTTGCTTATATGACAAGGCGGACGCTGATGGCATTCCATGATGACACCCTGGTAGACGATAGGGACTATTATGGGAACAAACGGCTTGAATTGGCTGGGCAGCTCTTATCGTTATTGTTTGAGGATTTATTCAAAAAGTTCAACCATGACATAAAAGTTGGCATAGACAAAGTGCTCAAAAAGCCGGCGAGAACTGAGGAATTTGATGCGCTAAGATATCTAACAATGCAGGCCAACCATATCACAGCTGGCATATCGCGATCCGTTGCTACAGGGAATTGGGACCTAAAAAGGTTCAAGATGAAGCGCGCGGGCGTGACCCACGTCTTGAGTCGACTAAGCTACATCAGTGCTTTAGGTATGATGACCAGGATTACCAGTCAATTTGAGAAGACGAGGAAGATTACAGGGCCGCGAGCATTACAGCCATCGCAATTTGGGATGCTTTGTCCGTCAGATACACCTGAGGGAGAAGCCTGCGGATTGGTAAAAAATTTGGCCCTGATGACTCATATCACTACGGACAATGAGGAAGCTCCAGTAAGAAAGATCGTGTTTATTTTAGGGGCCCAAGACGTGCATACAGCCAACGGTAAAGACATGTACTCACACGGAGCCCATATGATTTTCATCAATGGTACACCTATAGCTCTTACGCATCACCCAAGGCAATTTATAGTTCAATTCCGACGACTGCGTCGAGCGGGTCGAGTCTCTGAATTTGTCAGCGTCTCTCTCAACGGTCACCAGAATGCGGTCCATATTGCAACGGATGAAGGAAGAATCTGTCGCCCCCTTATTATCGTCGAAAAAGCAAAATCAAAGGTGACATCTCGATTTCTCCGAGCTCTGCGAAAGGGGAAAATGGACTTCGACGACTTCCTTTCTCGAGGACTAGTCGAGTATCTGGACGTCAACGAGGAGGATGACTCGAATATTGCAATGTACGAGACCAATATCAATCAAGCAACCACTCATCTTGAGATCGAGCCATTTACCATACTTGGAGCTGTGGCAGGTCTAATTCCATACCCTCATCACAATCAGTCTCCTCGAAATACCTACCAATGCGCTATGGGTAAACAAGCCATCGGTGCCATCGCTCACAACCAATATACACGCATTGACTCCATCCTCTACCTCCTCGTATACCCTCAGAAACCGATGGTCAAGACCCGGGCGATCGAACTCATCAAGTACGACAAATTACCCGCCGGCCAAAATGCGATCGTCGCTGTAATGTCCTATTCGGGTTACGATATAGAAGACGCCCTCGTCCTCAATAAAGCTTCCTGCGATCGAGGTTTTGGCCGCTGCCAAGTGTTCCGTAAGTACAGTACCATCCTACGCAGATGGCCCAACGGCCTAGAAGAGCGGGTGGGCGATCCTCATAAAGAGAATAATGTCAACATCAAAAAGCATGCTCTTCTTGACGACCACGGTCTGGCACAAGTTGGTGAAAAGGTTTCCTCAGGCGAGGTCTTCATCATGAAGCAAACGCCTATCGATCCGCATGCCTCCACCGGTATCGGTGGCGACCTGACAGTTCCAGACTTCAAAGATACGCCTATGACCTATCGCCTCCCAGACCCGAGCTATATCGATAAAGTCATGATTTCGACCATGGAGAGCGATCATAAGATTATTAAAGTACAGACACGCCAAACCCGCTTCCCAGAAGTCGGCGACAAATTCTCGTCTCGCCATGGTCAAAAAGGTGTTGTGGGTCTCATCGCCGAACAAATCGACATGCCCTTCACCGACGAAGGCATCGTTCCAGACATCATCATGAATCCGCACGGTTTTCCCTCTCGTATGACCGTCGGCAAGATGATGGAACTCGTCTCTGGGAAAGCGGGCGTTATGTCCGGCGACCTGCAGTACGGGACAGCGTTTGGCGGCAGCAAAATCGAAGACATGGGCGATATACTCATCAAGCACGGTTTCAACTACGGCGGCAAAGACTTCGTGACAAGCGGCATCACAGGAGAGTCTCTGCCAGCATATGTCTTCTTTGGGCCCATCTACTATCAAAAACTCAAGCACATGGTCATGGACAAGATGCACTCCCGTGCTCGCGGTCCTCGTGCGACTCTCACCCGCCAACCTATGGAAGGTCGTTCTCGTGACGGAGGGTTACGTCTTGGGGAGATGGAGCGTGATTGCCTGATCGCGTATGGCGCATCTCAGCTCTTGCTGGAAAGATTGATGCTGAGCAGCGACGCACATGTTGTCGATATTTGCGGAACGTGCGGTATGATGGGATATCTCGGGTACTGCCAAACTTGCAAGAAGAGCGAAGGTATGACGAAGATGACCATACCGTATGCGGCAAAGCTGTTGATCCAGGAGTTGCTGAGCATGAACGTTGTGGCGAGAGTGGGGCTGGAGGATGAATTTCCTGTACCGGAATTGGTTAAGGCTGGGTGAGCATGTTGATGTGGAAAAGAAATGAGTCAATACTTCATGCGGTATGCGACTGATGTGGATAAGATATCTGTATAAAGGGATTGTATCCTAAATGATGGACTGTATATAGAGCCGGGTTTTCCATCCCAAATGTAAAGTACTCCGTGCGCTGTGTCGGAGTATTGATAAAGCGGTTCGCTGCCCTCAGCGATGCGAAATGTGATCTCACCGTCTCGACAACAATCATCTGGGACACGTAGCTAGGATCCAAAGCCGATTTTGCTGCACTGCTTTGGCGTCAACAGAGACAACTTACATGTCGCCTCACCCATCCAATTATACTTGATACAGACGTCGGTTTCGACATCCAATAGTACACGCCGCTTACCTTCCACGTCATGAATCGTACAATCATCCCTCCATACCTGCAATCCATAAAGATCGCCTATCAACACAACCCACTCGCCCCATTCACCACCCCACCTCCACCCATACCCGTCTTCTTCCTCATCTGCTCTCGCGCCTTATCAAACTTCTCCCCATAAATCTCGCCCTTCCGAAACAACTCCACAGCCTACATAGGTAACCCACCCATCAGCCACAATCTCACATCCCTACCCTCCCTCTAAAAATCCACATCAAGAACAAAACCTACCTCCCACGCACTCGGCCTCCCCAAATCAACATCTGCCCCCGCCCCAAGCAACAACTCCACAATCGCACCCTCATCCTTAAACACCGCCCCCGCCAACGGACTCTGCCCCCTATCATTCAGCCGGTTGGGATCGGCGCCATGCGATAGCAGGAGCGTGGAGAGCGCATGGTGGCCGTGGTAGGTGGATAGCATGAGCAGGGTGTCGCCTTTGTCGTTGGTCATGTTTGCGGGGAGGCCGGCGGGCAGGGCTTGTTGGAAGATGGGGAGGTCGCCGGCGCGGGCGGCGTTGTAGATGCGGGTTGCGAAGGCGATCACTTCGGGGGATTCGGGGGTGGGTTGGGTGGGTTGGGAGATGGGTGGGATTGCCATGTTGGGTGGGTGGGTACTTGTGGAGTATGATAATGGGATGTGGTAATGAAACACCACGCGGCTAGCGCGCTAAGTAGTTTCGATGAAGTACCAAGTAGCGAGAGGGGCACAGGGGGTATCGGAGGATTTTGGATACAACACTCTGCACTCGCTGTGTCCTAAAACCTTGGCTATCGCCAGGATCTTGTCGATCGCCTTGATCAATCGATATGATACGTTACCCCCAAACGTATCTGAACTGCCAAAGAGTGATGTGACAGACTTGATGACTCGGCAGCATTTGCCGCATTCCTGGGCTTTGATCCTCTTCTCTACAAAAGGAACCTTCGCGCAGATTGTGGAACTTCACGTTAGCCCAGTGTGACCCCAAGTCACGCTGGCTAGTGTTGTGTCGTGTGAGGCAAATCGAGGCAAATCGAGGCAAATCTTGCAATAGCACCTACCCCTCCCATCGTTCCAATGATCTATGAAGTAAGCCACCATGCTGGGTCGTTATTATACCAGAATTTATGACCAAGAATAGCAGTCGAGTCAGCATGGCTAGGCACTGTACCCAGCTTAATATCTGGAAAAGCTGCAACAGACGGCGAGTCTGGTCCTCTCAAGTACGCCTTCGAAAATTCAAAGTCTAAAATGGAACCCAAGACAGACCGGAATAGTAGTCTCCGGCGAAGACCCATCTGAGAAGGTCTCAAACAATGACGGTAATGTTTCAGACTGCCTGTTGTATCCCCTTCGAGCTGTCTACTCTGCTCTTATTCAAGCCCCAAGTGCCATGAAGCCCTGTCTCTGTATGGCTTATGTAAAGACCTAAGTTTCCAGCACTGCAATGTAGGAACCCCGCAGGACAAAGCACGAAGAATAGCCTTCAAACTTGAAACCAGAATCTCACGCACTGAAATAGAAGACACCCCACCCTCACCCACTCCGACAGGACATAATCCTAAGTTACGTGTCAATGATCTTCTTGCAGAAGAAACAAAGGAATACTTAGGAGGGAGGCTTGCCGCTCCTCTAAGCTTATCTGAAGACCCCAATGTACTAGAAAGCATTGACGTTGTCAACACACTCTCCGCACACTTCGAACAAGCGGCAGCCAACATTCGGTACCGCGTGATAGCGTACGCTACGCTCCTCCTCGATTAAAGTAGAGCAGTCCCTTGGCTAGGACAATGGCGTTGAGCGCGCGGCATGATGATCACAACGACTTTGGAGTTCTGGGAGAAGATGAGAGCCACGCGATCGAGGTGAGTAGTGGTAGTAGTGACAGTGAGAGTGGTGCTCGAAACATTTTCACACAAGGCCATGGGTCCCCACGTTATTCAATCGCTTCACACAATCCTGCACCTCCACCCAGCCCTAGTGTATACGACTTTCGCCGTCAACATTATCTCGGCAAAGACCGCAAAATATCATCTGTAAGTGGTGAAAGGACTTTTGCGCGAAGTACCACCCTCGTTCGGACTGAATGTGCGGCCTGCGAGGGTCGCCGCAAAACCAAGGTCGGACGGTGAATCTGCGCCCACAATTCTGCCTGGCTGACATGAATGCAGTGTCGGTGCACTGTTGATGTTCCCGGTAACGAGGATCCTACGAAACTTCGTCACACAGCGATCTCCAGACTCAATGGACGGCAATATGTCATCCAGGCCACTAAACAACAGCCAATTCCACGGAAAGTCAGTAGCGATGCTGTCGACAGTAATGGAAACAAGACCACGCCAACCGTACCGAAATTACCAGTACCTGTCGTGCAACGGTCTCTTTCTATGGATCGGTCTCCCTCTAATAGCTCTGAAGATTCTGACCCGCCAATCAACTCTTCGCAAAAAAGAAACTCTGCCACTCGCTCGTCGGCCGAAAATCAGCTAGACAGCTCTGAGGAGTCTGACCCACCAATCAACCCTTCGCAGAAACGAAGTTTTGCTAGACGCCATGCCAAATCGAATAGGCAGCCAGGCAGCTGCGACGACTCTGATGCACCCATCCGCCTTTCGAAGAAACGACGTCTTGCAAAACGCCATCCTGCCTGGCGGAACAAGCAGCCAAACAGCTCCGATCACTCTGATCCACCCCTGACCTTCATGAAGAGCCCACTTGCCATGTCTCCGGTTGCCGGACTGAAAGCTGCTGATGTTGCTGATCCATCTCCAAAAACGGTCAACCCGGAACAAGGTCAGACGTTTGGGAGCAGTGGAGGTGATGCCTCTGACTCGAATGCAATATCCCTTACCTCAAGGAAAATACCCATCGAGGCTTCCACCCAAAGCGTACGTGACCGCCCACTTGACGAGAATAGAACCAAGTCACTATTGGAGGCCAGTGGCACGGAGGATGATCAAGATGCTCGGATCTGCCTGGAAATTGGGGGTTCGCTACTTGATAGTTCTTCAGGAAAGACTTGTAAAAGTTCGATATCTGGAGGTAGATTGGTCAAAAATCTTACTGAAAATGACCACGGACAACATCCCGCATCCAGGGTTCCGCAGACAGGAAAGCCGATCGAGCCTATCCGTGTCGTTAGATCTGCGGGACCGATTATCAGTCAGTCTACAGATGTAAAAGGCAAAGTGGACCTTATGGAGAAGGAGAACTCACAGCAAAAGTTCACTTTAGGCAATAGGGCTACGAAATCTATCAAGAGAAGGCCACTGTTTGCTATCAAGGACATTGTCCCAGAAGCAGTTTCTTCGAAAAGATCTTCTTTCACACTGAACGATGTCATACCAAGCAAGTATTCAAAACAACCACTGGGCCGGGGACGGGGTTCTAAGCTCAAGGTATTCCACAATGCCCTGCGTGTGTCTTTTGCTCCAGTCGTTGTGGGTCCAGAGTGGATTATGAATGCTCCTTTGAAAAAGCGGAAGTTCACGTTGGCAGATGTCACCGGAACTGGACCTCAGGAACCTCTATTCAGTATCGCATACGCGCTTGAACAAAACCAAGATCGTCAAACTGATCACGAGCAGTGCATTTCCGACCAATCCACAGATCAGCTTCAAGACGCGGGGGGTACGATCATTGGGGAGCCGACAGCGGGATCGCAAGGTGGAGAGCGTATGACATTGAGAAGCAATCATCGCAGTAGGGCAAGACCCATGCAGGATAGCTAATACAACGTTAAGCGCACTGCAGGCCGAGCTGCCTAGCCAGATTGGACGACAAGGGTAGCTAAGGTGGAGAACAAAGTAGGTGATGAGAACGCGGCGTCTACCACAGAGCGCTAGAAGGAGTATCAAAGAGCAGCGAGGAAGCTTCATTTGCACACATTCAAGATCCAGCTATGCACTAAGGTGGTATAGCATGTGACAATGAGCTATCGTGTCGCTTCCCTAGCAGTAGAAGCCAGTACCCAGCCAAAAGACGCTTTATCTATCATAGACCCAGCAAATCCCCCAACATCTGCAATCTCTCCCTTCTATAGCTGAAACCCCACTTTGCCTCAAACACCACTGCACTACCCTCCCCGCCCCCTCCCCCCTTCATCATCATCCAACACACAAAACCCACCCCATTACTCCATTGCAAAAAAGCTCCCACAAACCCGGCTATCAAAGCTCCAATAATAACCTACTCTCTCACTTTTTTACTCGAGAGCCCACGTCTGCAAAAAGAAAATGGCCCGCTGCCAAAGCCCAAGACAGAGGATGATATGCAGAATGTCGACGGAATATGTTGTATGCGCCTAGACAAGATTGTATATAGGTAGGTATGAGTGGATATGATGAGCTCTAAAGATGAAGTAAACCGGCTTGCTGATAACAACTCTCTCTACTGGTTACGAGGCCACAAGGCTGAATCTGACACTTGCTTCATCAATATAGAATATATACCTGTATTGAATCACCAGCATTACGGCGGATGCGTTGCTTGCACTATGAGAACGCTGAATAATGTCGATTTGTCCGATCACCTACTCTACTTCATCAGCTGTACAAAGTACCATCTACTAAGAACGAAGAACTCGTACAATGATCGAGCTGGGAGGACGGGAAATTGTGATGTGGAAAAATGGGTGGTGGGTGGTGGGTGGTGGGTATGTGCTGGCTTTTATTGATGGACAAGGCCTATTTTGAGAGGTTAAGTACCAAAATTGTTAGTATTCATGTTTTACCTTAGGGACTCCATACCCTTCGTTTTCGCACCGGATTGAACGCATATTCGGAGTCCATGTATTTCAAGAGTGGTGTATGTCTCAGGCAGAGTCACAAATGCAAAGGAGAACTCATCTCGAATGCATTTGATATACACGCCTAATGTATTTGGATTATTAAGGAATGGTAGGTACAAACTGTCAGTCTAATCAGGCAAGTCAAAAAGGACCCCCTACATCCTCAACAAACATGCAGAATGACCAAAGTGACTCACCTAGTACGCGGTACACCGAGCTCTCTTCAGATCATACACCACCTTCTGATCCCCGTCCTGCAACACATCAGCCGCCTGCCCCACCAACGCCGCCCTCTCGTCGATCTTCTGCAGCTCCCTCTCCGACATGCCCGGTTTCCGGAGCTTGTCCGGATGAGAAGTGACGCGCATCGAACGTGCGGCTATCTTAATCTCGTCGGCCGATGCGCTGGAGGAGATACCGAGGGTTTTGTAGTAGTCTGGTAGAATCGTTGGGGGCGGAGGAGGTGGTGGTGGAACCGAGCTTGTGTAGTGTCGATCGTCGCGGTAGTTGTCTCTGGAGTGTCTGTCATCCCTACTACGGTCGTGACCCGCGTGATGATAGTGGCTACTTCTGCCTTTCGACTCGTACTCGTCGCGGTCGTGGTGGTGGCTTCGGCTACTCTTGTACTTTGAGTCGGGTCTAGGGGAGTGGCGGGAGCTTTCTTCACGACGGTGGCTGCTTGGGGCCGGCCTGCTATCGTGAGCGCCTTCCCTTCGACTCTCGTAGGCTCTGGTTCTTGCGGATCGAGGAGTAGTGTAGCTTGGCTTTCGAGTACTAGGGGGTCGGCGTGAATCATGTTTGCTTCGGTGTGACCGAGGATAGCTACTGCTGTCTGAATCTTCGTCAGTACTGTAGTCGGACTCTGCATGGGAAGAATGTCTCGGAGAAGGATAAGAGTGATAGCTGCTCTTCCTGTCTTTAGTCGACCTTGCCCCACGCTCTCTATGGGAATAATCGCCAGATCCACGGCGAGCTTGATGTCTGTCGGATTCAGCTTCGCGCCGAGGAGGTGCCCTCTCGAAGTAATGACGTGCAGGGTCTCCTCGAACATGTTCGCGATATTTGTGGGGATAGTCACGATTACAGCAAGCTGGTGCCTCGGATGGTGGCAGTTCGACGTAATGATTTCCAAACGCTGGCACCTCACCAAGACGATGGAGATTATCGGGGGAACAGCAAGATGATGTGTGGGGAGCATAACGGACATCATGAGAATGGCTGTCGTGGTGACTCTCGCGGTAAACCCTGTGTCTGCGACCACCAGTATGATGACGTGACTGCTCGGTGTAAGTGTCATGAGAAGTGTAGTAGCTACTGCTTCCATGGACTCTGGACGAACGTCGAGGAGAACGAGGACGGTAGTCAGGCATTTTCGCTCGCTTGTATATGTTGAAGCTTGATTCTAAGTGTCAATGAAGTTGGTGATTGTTTTCGTTTTCTCGACGACGAACGAGATGTTGTTGTTTGCACTGCGTAGAAGGTATGGGAGATGAGCGAAACATAATCGCGGTTGTACAATTTATGAAGTAAACCCTCACACAACGAACTGCAGTGAACAATACATTTTATGTTATTTCCCTTATATAGGATAACAAAGCCTCGTGAAGGCCGAGATCGAAAGGCATTGTCTTCGTTGCCAAGTAAAGAACAAGAGATAATGGAACAGGCTCTAATAATTGTTTTCATATGCCTGAGCTTTCTCCCGTACAATACGCCCATTCACGTTCGAGCGGAAACGGAGAGTATAAGCCATTGTTTTCAGACACATGCCTGTATTACTGTCAATTGGAATGTAACCTATACCACCTTTTTAAGGGCACCCAGAAGGCAATTGTCAAAGGCCGTCTTTAGCCATGGCCTTTTCGTACTGAGTTCTCGATCTGCAAGTCTGGATAACGATATTCATTGAGCAAGGGTCCTTTGCTCGAAGCACAAGCGGAGGGTTCGAGGCGAAGTGATGCTAGTACAATAAGTTTCTTCTCGAGTTGGTCATGCACTAAGGAGTATAGTACTTCCTTATTATCGACCCTAGCAAGATGGGAACATTGTAATAGTGGAAGATATCTGTATCAATAATGATGCCGAGATGCTTGTTTTAGCTATAGGGCTCGTACCAGATTGTGAAAGTAACTTGGACAAAGCCAAAGCAAGTAGAGTAGGAAGGCGCGAAGGGTGAAAGGAATATATGATTGATTAGGATTAGCGCCAATCTGTCGTCTGTTAATGGACGATCCTCATAATCGAGGCTTTTGCTGTAACTATGCCTTATGATATCTGGCAGTGGGCATTGGTTAGACAGATCTTCTGAACTTCTGTCTTGCTGACCGAGGGTCGGTTGCAAAAGTCCCTGCCGATTTTTTGGTGGGGGAGCGGGCGAGGGGGGGGGCTGTAACAATTGATTCACCTGCACAACCCAAGAACTTACCTTCCTCGATTGGGCGTGATTGGCGGCAGGAACCCTCCTTTTTAATTTGACAGGTATTCAACTTACCATACATTGGATAATGTTAGTCGATGGAAGCGTGTTCAAAGACAATACCGGTCTACCCCCTTTCCAGGTATATGGCCCTGAAGACGCTACTGAATCGGGCATCGCAGATCTTCATAGCTCGATATGTCTGGAGCTGGTCTGCTAAAGGCTCAGCAGAGACACTGGGGTTGAGTTATGAATCTTTTATCGAGCTGGAACATCGTAGAAGTCATAATGACGGCACTTTGATTGACAATGTTGAAGGACGATCCAGGAGCAAAACTTCGTTTCGTGGGTGACATAGCTAGAGATGCCGTAGCTTCGGAATGAAGGATCTGATTCCTCTGTCATGTCCTCCGTTGTTGGTCACTGTTCGATTGGAAAGCAATCATGTTCCTGTACGAGGAATCGATATTAGAAAAGGCCTATTCTATATAAGCCTCGCGTAATACAGATGATGTTGATGAGCAGTGCCTCACTCCCACCATTATCCTAAAGAGGTTAGCGTATATCAGAGCTTCGAAGCTCTTTCTGCTTGAATAGAAGTCGATCATCAAATCCCCGATCCTCCCCTCAACGTTATGCCTGCCACCACAGCTGAGACTCTCTCACTTGTATCGCGTAACGTCTCCGTCGCACCCCTCGTCCTCCTCTCCGCAGCAGATCACTTTGGCCGCTCCGGCAAAGGCTTACGAAAGCGAGTCGTAGGAGTATTACTTGGGCAGAACGATGGCAAGAACGTGAGAGTATCGAACAGCTTTGCTGGTACGCACACCCCCCAGCTTGCCGTTAAGATCTGTAAGCAGGGCTCTGCTCATGGCTTAATCTAGTACCTTTCGAAGAAGACGAGAAGGATCCATCAGTATGGTTCCTGGACCACAATTATGTCGAGGGCATGAACGACATGTTTAAGAAAGTCAACGCTCGGGAAAAGCTGATAGGATGGTACCACTCTGGACCCAAATTACGGGCGTCAGATTTGGAGATCAATGAGCTATTCAAGCGCTACACACCGAATCCACTGCTCGTCATCATAGATGTTCAGCCGAAGGAAGTGGGCGTGCCTACGGATGCGTACTTTGCGGTCGAAGAGATAAAAGATGTATGATTGCGCTATTTGTTTTACTCTGGTACAAGAATTCGTGTGCTGACAGATTAATTGGCAGGATGGCACCACCACAACCAAAACCTTCATGCATACCCCCTCCATAATCGAAGCCGAAGAAGCAGAAGAAATAGGCGTCGAGCACCTCCTGCGCGACATCCGTGACGTAGCCGTCGGCACTCTCTCCACCCGCATAACATCTCAGCTCCAATCGCTTCAAGGCCTGCACCTCCGTCTCCGCGATATCGGTCAATATTTGCAAAAAGTTATGGACAAGGACCTCCCGGTCAACCACGCCATACTGGGGAATCTACAAGATGTATTCAATCTGCTGCCGAACCTGAGCAATCCTACAGCTACACCGAGTGAAGCATTTGGTGGTAAAGGGGGGGAAGGGAAGGATAGGACGAACAACACGGAACTGGCGCGGGCGATGAGCGTCAAGACGAATGACCAGCTGATGGCAATCTATTTGAGTAGTTTGATAAGAGCGATTACGGCCTTCCATGACCTGATAGAGAATAAGATACAGAATCGGCAACAACAGGAAGAGAAAGACGCGAAGAAGGAAGAGGAGGGGAAGGATAAGGAGAGCAAGAAGACCAATGGCGTTGACGGTATCAATGGGGTTGAGGAGGCAAAGGAGGAAGAGAGTGGTGGGAAGGAGAAAGGGAAGGAGGCAGATAAAAAGAAGTGATTTTGGCGAAAGCCTTTGGGGAGAAGGATACCGAACTCATCAGCATAGAAGGCATACCACAGGAAAAGGTGCCATTTCTCATAGCGAGCGTTCATATGTACAACAAGCTCCATTCGGTTCTATGGACATTCACAGTGGCTTTTACCAATTTATTTACAGCCCATCAGTCGGATTACAGGCTGACAGGGTACTCTGTCGTCTCGATCCTATTGCGATATTCGATGCCAGCCTGCTTGCGGACCTGATCCAAGGTTTCCATGATGACGATGGATTCCTCCCAGGACATTCCCTCGCTCTCGAGTTTCCCGTCCCTGAGACATCTACATATATATCGTCAGTATGCCATAATACCACTGTCCAAAGATTTCCTCATGCAAGGAAACACACCTCGCGCACTCATCAGCTTCCCAAAACATGCCCTGTCCCGGAATCGGAAAATCGTAATCCTGTACCTTCGGATTAATTCCCTTTTTATCACTTTGCGGCTCCACGTCGTCTTCCGCGGGTATGATTCTGTAATGACTAGGACGGAAGGCTGGGCCGGAGACTTGAATCTCGCCTTTGGTGCCCTGGATCCGCACGGCCGGGTTCGTCGTAAAGTAGCCGTCAGGGTCGGTGGCGACGCGGAAGTTGGTAAGTGCAATGCCATGGGCTGTCTGCTTGCCTCCCGGTGCGGAGGGGAATGTGAGGATCATCGAGGTTTTCTCGTCGGCACCTGTGTGGTACTTTGCTACGGAGGAAACGATGGTGGGTGGTTTTCGTTGGGCGACTGGCACGGTGTGGTAGATGCTTTGGAAGCACCATGTGAGTGGATAGATCCCGACTGGGGATTCAATTCTGTTAGCAGCCATTTCAGGTTTCTCGAAAAGTGAGGAAAAGCAAATGGGGACGTACGATCCAGCATCGCACCACCAGCGAGATCCATGTTGACCATCCTATGCTTCGCTCCATCCGCACCCCACGTATTTTCTACATCCTGTGCAAAGCTCAGGTCCGCAATTACACGATGTATAGCACCCAACTCTCCACTTTCGATCTTCCTTCTGATCTCAATACTCAGAGGGAAGAATCGCGTCCACACGGCTTCCATCAGAAACAATTTCTTCTCCCTTGCCGTCTCGACCAACTTCTTCGCCTGCGCTGCATTCACTGTGAAAGCCTTCTCACATAGCACATGCTTACCAGCGAGCAGGCAAAGCATGGTATTCTGGTAATGGTGGGAATGCGGAGTAGCTACGTATACGATGTCGACGGCTGGGTCTTTGACGAGTTCTTCATAGGAACCGTACGCGGCTGCTGAAGAGGGGCATTTGCAGGTTTCGAGGAACTGCTTCGCTCGGGATTTGCTAGAAGAGGAGGCTGCTGCTGTGACTGTGTGCTTGACATCGGAGACAATGCGAGTAGACGGGTCGATCATGAGGTCCTTGGCGAATTCTAAGGGTGGTGTGTGAGCGAATATCAAGGCGATTGAGACTGACGAGAGAGCTTACTTTCGGCAATGCCTCCAGTTGCTAGATGTCATGTTAGCCTAGAGTTGCAGACTCTCTTCCCAGTAGGGAGGAACAGGTATGAAGGCCGCGGAACAAGGCAGACATCCACTCGTACCCAGAATGCCCCAGCGGATGGTATATGGCGAAGGCATACTGAGTGCATGTGATGGCTTGAGGATATCCGGGTCAATTGGTTCATTGGCAGTGCATTATAAAATGTACGGAGAGAAAGTAAAGGATATCTTCCCGAGCTGTGGCGGGGAACGTGGGGCATTGACCGACGTCAGTACTTGCCTGACATGCATGCAGTTATCGACCAGCCACAGGAACTCGCGCACATGGAAGGTTCATGTATAACACTGGATAGTAGAAGCTATCACTACCTAGGTAGTTTAGAACCACATCTTTGGGCCAAAAGGTTTGAGAGACGCTAGGAAGCAGCACCCATGTTTTCAACGTTGCGAAACAAACTTTGACAAGAAATGCCTAAAGGAATCAATGCGCCTTGTGTTGCCAGAACGGAAATGTCGAACAACGCAGGCTTAGGGTATGGATGAGGGAAGACAAAATGCACGATCGACCTATTTGGAACTCATGCCTTGATCGCCTTAGCATGATTTGCCATGATATCAGGAATCTGCGACCAATCAGTAACGCCTAGTGAAGGTCCACCCTCCAATGTACTTACCTCCGCTGCAAAAGCTTTCCTCTTTCCCAGCACGCTGTCTGGTGTTCCCAACCTCCCAGGCGTATTCCCACCGTCCTTCTTGACCTCAGAGTGACAACTTGCATGATACACCCTGCTGCCTATGTGGATGGCATCTTGCCACACGAAATCCTCCACTTCCTTATTGTATGTGGTCACGAAATTTTCTTGGCATATTGGACATGGTAGCCGTTCTAGTGTTGAGTCTGAGGGAACAGGGATGAATTTATTTTGGGGGTCGGCAGCAGCAAGGGAAGCAGCCACCGCGGCTTTACTTGTCAAAGGAGAACCCTCTGCTAGCGGAGCGTCGTCAGGACTGTCGCGCGATCGGATCCACTCCTAGCAAACTTTAGCCCTAGTTCATGTCTGGAGTTTGCAATGGGAGATCCTTACCAATTCATCTACGTACCAGCTCCGGCTCTGTCCTCGCTGAGCAGAGGCAGTCAGTCGAGAATTGGTCCGAAAGTGCCAATCCAGATGCCGGGCCTTCTTCTCTCTACCTTCCTCTGTAGAAAGGAAACGTCTGCCGCAAGTCGAGCACTGGTTTGGCCGCGCCTCATATAAAGTGGAGATGAGATGAGGTCGTGGTCTGATTTATTAGTAAAGGCGTAGCATGAAAGATCAAGGCCGAGGCTGGACATACCGTTTAAGGGAAGCTGGCGTAAGTTCTACATCATTAATCAAGGCAGGGCGTACCAAGCTTGTGGAAAGTGTTGATGGGGTATGTGAAGTTGTTGGGAGCGGCACATACCCATTCGAGTCGTTCGCTGGCGTTATGGAGCCAGAAGGCAATAAGCCTTGCGCTCTGAGTGCCGCAACTAGATCCACACCTGGCGCTGGCTGCATGGAAGAATGAGGATTGGGTGCAGATTGTGGTTGCGGCAGGGACGCCTGGGGAGCCGGAGGAGTTGCGGAACTTTGCTGAGCTCTTGCAATGATGTCCGCTAAACTCTTTGAATCAAGGGAAGCCTGCAAGCCATTTGTCTGTTGCTGTCGTGCGGGTATTAGGGGTTGATGAAAGGGCAGCGGTTGTTGATGGAGTGCTTGTGTTGGAGGCACATAGGAAGCTGTGGCTGGCACGCGACTCAGGGGTGCGGAAAGCGCTGTAATCTGATCTCGAATTGCCTGAACCTGATTGGGCGTGACCAACTGCCTGCTCATTACATCCTGCAATTGTAGCAGAGCAGTCAAACGACCTTTGAGGCCATTATCATAGACATTTGCGGCAAGTAGTTCTTGCGTGGTCCTGACCAATTCTGCTATATCATTGATCAACGAGTCCAGAGGCTGTTGGGGCGGTGGATTGTGAGGATACGATACTGGCTGCTGAAACGGTTGCTGGAATGGTTGGGGTACCTGCTGCAAAGGAGGGTATTGGTGTTGTGGCAGATAAGACGGACGTTGCTGCCAGCAACAATCAGCACATAGCCCAGGACGGCATACTAAAGCATCACATACCTGATATTGGCCATTAAGTAGGTTCTGTTGGTAGAATCCGTGTTGTAGGGGGGTAGGAAAATCAGTGTTCACCTGTGGTGGAGTTGGGGTACTTCGCCATTGGGTATTTGGCATGACCATTGGCCGTTGACGGGCCAACATCTGCTGAGTCCGAGCTTGCTCTTGCTGGGATCGTTCGGCAGCAGCACTTCGGGCTTTGTGGAGTGCGTTCTTTATGGGCCGTATTGTTTCAATGGGGAACACTGGCCTCTGATCCAGTGATCCAGGTACAGGTTGTTCCCATGTATCAAGCATCTCCTCCAACTTCCTCCGTACGTTATGATTGAGCAAAGTATATGCATTCATAAAGATGCTGTAAAGATTTCGACCTAGGAAAAGAGTATAAGGGGTGCCAACATTCTTCACGATCGAATCAAGGACATAGAGGGCTGGAAGCTTGCGATCTGGTGGAGTCTACAATGCAGTCAGCATCGGTTGTAGGGGTTGATACGAACTACTGTTCTCTATGGCTTCTCCACAGTACACCAATCAGGCCGTAGCTAAGAAGATATTATTGGACTCACATTTCTGATATGGTTTTCCAAGACCCGGGATATTGCTAATGCATGCTCTGTAGTTTCTTTTGCAACGAGTGTTAGATTGCTTATTTCGACTCGCGAGTTGAGGGTCAAATCCTCGAGGCCCTTTTTGTAATCTTCAGCGGCTTCATCGGAAGGGAGTCCAACGGACATGATGAGCTTTGTTGTTGAAAGGGGTATAGAGAGTTTCTATGATCAGAGTAGACGCAGAAAAAGGGAAGACTTTCTTTCTGACTGAGTGGTAAGTGTGTTATTGGGTTGAATCCAATGCGCCACAGTGTTTTATTACTCCTTGCGAGGATGGAAAGACCACGGAACCACGACCTCAGTTATGCTCTTGGATGGAACAGTCACTGAAGATTTTGCTAGCTATGTTTGTTCAAATCCAAGCACGAAGGCTTGACCTGCGCAAGTTGCGCTTCACCACCAATGTACCTCCTCAGCTCCAAACGCCTTTTCCTTTTTCAAGCAGAATTCCCAACTACCGAGACCCACCTTCCGAGACAGCAAGTACTTGGCGTGATGGTCTATCAATTGCAAAACGATCCAAGAAGACGGCGGATGGGGCAAGTGATGATTGTGAATGATGGAGGTGAGCTTGATGAAAGAAAGAGTTGCAAGCGGACAGAGGATCGGGATCTTGGTCAAATAATTGATGACTAATGGTATTCTATCGGCTGAGCTTGGCACCTTCACTGCTTCACTCCTCTAGGCGTCGGTATCTTTCGATCGCTTCGCATTACCCATCAACATCAACATCGCTTCCTTTTCAAACAATCTGTCTCCAAGATGAATCTCATCATCCTTCTTTCTTTCCTTGGCCTTCTTGTTTTCGGCGTCACTGCACAGGAGTCGCAGAGACAAGTCCTCATTACATATCCAAATGACGCACCTCAGTCTGATCTGAATGAATACAAGAACGCCATCGAAGCCGCTGGAGGAGTGGTGCTACATGAATTCGAACTTATAAAGTATTGACTTGACAGCTCCTGTCTGATGGGATAGTGCTAAGAGAACGTTACAGAGGCTTCATTGTCAAGGCTTCGTCCCAAGCGATCGATTCCATTGATACATTGTCTCAAAAATTTGCTCCTACTATAGAGGATGACCAGACCGTGACCACTCAAGAGCAGGAACACTGATCGAATCATCTCATTGCAGTGCCGGTAATGTCGGTCCTACATTAGCATTGTCTCTGCTGGCTTTTTGGAAGCTGAGGGACCATCCGGGTATTTTGGGGTCATGAGGATATTACACGACAACGGATACACAACCATCTGCCAACGCTTGACTAAGAGCAAGCATAGGGTTCTCCAGGTGGTCCGGTTCATTCGCATTACTTTGTACAATACTGCAGAGTATAGAAGGATGGCCGTACCAAGATCCAGCCGTATTTAAGGAGCATCACATAGCCCCTCGATAGTACTACTATGCAAGGTGGCAAGATACTCAGAAGTGGGCGGGATGTAGCCCTAATACACGCCTGCGATTATTGAAAATCTCCGTCTAGTCGACGATAAATATTCTTAGCTCTTGTTTGCATTGTGATCCATGTCATAAGCGAGATGATTATGACGAAAAATTTGTCTTCGAGGACAAAGGTTGAGTACGGGAGTGTGCAAAAGACATTCAGTCCTTATCGATTACGTCGCACTAGCGCGGTGTTGAAAAGCCGAGGACAAGGGTCTTTATTCAATATCGCGTTCCCCTAAAGCCTCATTCTTCATGCTTTTACTGCTCCGCCAATATGCTACCTTGCTCTTTCGCCCGTCCTTTCCACACAAATCTGATCGCAAGGCCCTATATAGAAAAACATGACTACGAATGGGACTCTCCTCCACGAGACCGAAGCGGCGCTGGTCGTCTGGGTACGTAACGCGTTTTCCCAACTTTTCAGGAATCAGATGCTGATAAACTTACTCGTAGGCCAATTCTTTCCATTTGCGCAATCATGTGGACTCCCTAGGGGAGATGAATGATGGGCATGCCTTTTGGGAAATGCTCTGTACGTACAGCTGGCTGCTAGAGACCCGGGTGCATACTGATGGAATTCCAGGTGAAATCAATTATGACTACTTTTTCGGCCAACTACCAACCAATAGACAGTCAGATTATGCTAGGGAGCAAAATTGTAAGATTTCCTACCTGGGTTATGAGGTATTTGCATAAACAAATGCTAATATGGAGCAGTACAGGTCATCTACAAGCGGTTGTCCTCGTATTTGGACCAACAAGGTGCGGCGTATACCATTATTTCAGACGATGAAATCAAGGAACTTGCTTCAGATGGGCCGAGCTCCATTGTTGCCAGGGCAAGTCCTGTGAACTCGACAATAGCAGCTACTAGATCTAAACTAGCAGCGCAGTTTGTGAAGCTCATCCTCCAAGTTGCCATTTCCCCACCGAAGGCACATATAATCAAGAAGATCGCAACTCTACCCCACCCGACTCCAGAGGTGATATCCGATCTCATTAAAGATCTGGATCCGTCCCAGTCGTCGTCTGATGTTGAAGACGCTTGTGAAGATGATGGAGGTCCCGATCAAGATCAGAGCAATTGGAGAGGAGCTACCCCATTCTCTCCCTCGCCCCATGCGACTTCGGTATTTCAGTTGGAGGAGGAGCTCTTCAAGGTTACAGCACAGTTGAAGCGTCGGAATGGTGAGGTTGAATGTCTGGAACTAGAGAGACAAGCACTTGACGATGCGTATGAACGGCTGGAAGAGAACTACGAAGCCATCAAAAAGCAGTCCGCCGAGGTTGAGGATCAGCTAAAGAAAATAACCTTAGCACACAGTGATAGAGACAAATCCTCACCCAGGGAGTTGGAAGACAAGATATCTCAGCAAGAAGAGATTATCCGTGGTCAGGAATCACAAATCAAGGAACACCAGTCCCGTGAAGCCGAATTGCGGCGGAAGGCTGACAAGTTTACCAATACCGAGGTTAAACTGCGAGAGAAGGAAGATGAACTCGACATCCAGAAACGGGAGCTGGAGAAGCAGACAAGAATGGCAAATGCTGGGGAGAAATATAAGCAAAAGGTTCAAGCTAATCAGGCCATTGAGAAGGAGCGGGATTCGCTTCGCGCACAGTTTGACGAAGCTCGCCCAAAATTGAAAGCTTATGAGGACATACGGCGACACAACACGAGGCTCGAGAAGGAGAACCAAGAGATTCATCGTGCCCTTTCTGGAAGCGAACGCGACAACAGTCAGCTGCGAGAAACTAAGCAGAGTGTCATCGCTGAGAATGACCGGCTTCGACGCGAGTCGATAGCGATGCGCGAGGCTCTAGCAAGGAATCTGGAAAGCATCGCAATATTGGAAGACGGATCTGGTGGATCAGAGATACATTCCTCCCCAACCATAGTCAATGGTGGGCTTGAGTCTGAATTAACCGAAAGTTATAAGCATGAGCAGCAGATGCAAGTCGCTGGTACTCTCCTCTGGTGGGCACGGGGACTAATGAGAGCCAGGAAAATCCGGATCTCTGAGCTTGAGAAAGATAATTGTCAATTGGAAAGCGCCGCCAACGGAAAGGACGATAAAGCTACAGCGCTACAGCGGCAACTTGATAGTATTCAGGACCTATCAGCCAACCAGTCAGCTAAGGAGCAGCGACTGCGTCAGGACATTTCCAGCCTTGAGTCTTCGATCACAGACGTGCGGCAAGGACATCCAATCGAGGGGTCTGTATCCCCTGCTCAGAATATTGTCAATCTCGCTCACGCATTTGAAAGCACCGAAACTTTCCGGCGATTGCGCGCTCAGCTCAACGACGAGCAGAAGAAGAGCGGCGAGCTTGAAGAAAAGTTGTCGATAGCCCAGAAGGATATCGATGCAGCAACCAATGATCGTATGTCAGCCTTTGACAGACATTGCATGATGGCAGAATTAACTATTGACCTCCTTGAAGGTGAACTCGTCGGGAAGCCGAAGCTCGAAATGATTGAGGGGGTGAAGAGGCAGTATGCAATAGCACTAACACAGCTTCAGGGCGAACATGGTGCGCTCAGGAAACGCTACAATCGTCTCCAGGAAGAGTCCGACAAGCTATGGGAGGAACGGAACCAAGCTTGGCGGTTATCTTATGACACCGTGGTTGCGAAGACGAAAGAAGATTTAGAGAACGCGACGACCAGGCTGGCGCACCAACAACTTACAGACTTCATCATGCAGGCTTCGAAAGACACAACGGATTCGATCAGGAATAGCACCGACATTTCACAGAAGAACCTGCAAGTCATCACTGCAAAGATCGAAGAAGGCTATGCGACCCAGATTGAGGGAAGCCGAGAGCGGATAGCGAATGCTCAAAAGGTAGACAGACAATTATTTGAATCTGGCGGCACCTTTATAGCTCCTCCCCAATCTGCTCCTCATCTAACGTCCTTCAAAGGGGTAAGGAAATTCTTTGGACCAAAGGACGCTGACAAGATCGAACTTCCAGACAATCGAGGACCAGAAAGCCACGATCAAAGATCTCCAAGCTCGTATCGGGCAGCAACACGATAATCAGCAGACCCCGTCTTTGGCTGGAAACGTCCCAAGCCACAAGGCAAGCCCAAACGTCAGTCCCTCACAGACTTCACACTATCACATCTCTAATCTCGTCTTCTGTCTCAATCACGCGTCGACCCTTCAGACCACTATTCCTTGACCAAGTCGAATATATACGAAGTATCGAGTCCGCAGATGCTAATGCCCATATTGTGTACAGACCGTATCGAGCCGTGACGAAAACGCGTACACGCAGAACCTCGAACGAGAACTCAAGCTCATGTCCTGCGCCTATCATGATCTCGCCAGCCGTCTGCAGATGAACAATGTCGTGCTTCACAGACGAGCCGAGGCGCCGAAGAGTTGGCTGGGTAGGCAGAGGAAGGTTATGGAAGGCGTCGGAGGGCTTACGAGATGAGGATGGCTTCTTTCATGTTGAATGCATAGCGGATGGGCTCTTGGCATCCTGGTTGGAGGATTGAGTTCTGGTCTCGGTGTTTGGAGGTCTTGGATTGCGATATACCCATGTAGATTTGTTTTCTGTACTGTATTTGTGTTGGATATTCAGGTCAATGTTCGTCAAAGTGTCCTTGTTCTCAAAAGATTTGGCTGCTTAGATTCTGGAAATTGTGACAGATGTTTCGAAGTTACGCTGAATGTTGCAGAACGCAAGTGAACAACGGAACATAGCAATTGACAGCCAAGTTGCTAATTGCTAGTTTGTCCTCAACCCTGGCATAGCTAATGATTCCACATATTTTACTCAAGATGGGTAGAAAAGCAAACTCTCTTTTCTGAAGCTCTGCCTATCTAAATCCATTCAGTCGGTTCTCTGAGTACCTTAAGTAATCGTTCTTCCCTACTTCCTTTAACAGCGTCGTGCATGTACATCCACCTAGCCGTCAAAGGCAAGCTCATTAGTATGCTTTCAACCCTTGCACCAGGTGTATTTAACCCGAATGATGTCCCGCGATCATGTACAAGGTTGAATTCGACGTATCTTCCGCGCCGTAGTTGCTGCCACTCCTTTTCCTGCTCCGTGTATGGCATATCCTTTCGCTTGGTGACTAGGGGGAGATATGATGGTAAGAAAGCTGTTAGACAGTCTTGGACGAAGGAGTAGAGTTGTTCTTGATCTTTCTCCTCCTCGTCTAGATCGTCGAAGAAAATGCCACCTATGCCTCGTGATTCACCACGATGCGGGATGTAGAAGTATTTATCGCACCACTTTTTGAAACGCGGATAGTAGCCTCGGTCATGTTTGTCGCAGGCGTCTTTGATTGTACGGTGGAAGTGTATGGCGTCTTCGTCGAAAAGATAGGACGGAGTTAGGTCAGTTCCACCACCGAACCACCAAGCATTGCAGTCTCCTTCTCCGTCCATGGTCTCAAAGTATCGGTAATTGAAATGTACCGTTGGTGCATTCGGGTTGTTGGGATGGAGGACACAGCTAAGGCCTGCAGCGAAGAACTCGAGACTTTCGACATCTGGATCTAGCGCTTTGTGGTTGACGCGCATTTTCTCTATGGCAGGACGAGGAAGCGTGCCGTAGACGATGCTTGTATTCACTCCGGCCTTCTCGAATACATTGCCATCTTGCAATACGCAGGAGATACCTCCACCACCATTCGGTCGAGTCCAGGTGTCGATTCGGAATTCGTGAGAAGGATCGAGGGTTTCGAGTTCAGAGACTATTTCCTTCTGCTGGGCTTTGATGAAGGCTTCCATTCGCAGGCGCATGGGGGAGGAGGGTGTTATGCCCGATTCTCGCTTTGCAAGGGTGTCTCGGTCGGCGATGGAGGGGGACTCAAGCTGGAGGGGCGAGGTGAACTGACCTACATAGTGAGCTTGGGACTGTGAGAATGGGGCAGAGCAGGTACCATGGAATAGATTATGGAGCCACAAAGAACAATTCCAATGGAGATACGAAGGTACGGGAATGCTACTCCTCCGACTTGTGGCTTTGGTGGAGGAGGAGCCGATCGAGGTGCTTCTCCGGCAATGGGGGACGCAGAGGGGGTTGTTGAGGCTGCAGCTGGAGATGGTTTTCTCGCACTAACAAGAGGGCGTGGTTTGGGTGGGTCATTGTAAGGTCGAGGCTTTGGTGGGCCAGCAGCCACATATGGTCGAATAGCCTTGCAATGGCTCCCTAAAGGTCCTTGACAACGAAATGCATCTCGTGAGAGCGAATATCTTGCCAAGAGAAGACAGGGTTTCAGGTGTGCCATTGGAGTTTAATAAGCTCGCGGTTGATAGCTTCGGGTCACGGTGATTAACAGCGGATCATTGGAGGTAACGCAACAGGTTAAGACGAAGGATCTTTGGTTTGGTGTAGGTCTGCCCACTCGACTTGAGATAATGGTGACGGAGGCACGGAGGCTTGTCCTCGCTTCTCGTGCCCTAACCCTAGATACTTGCCAAATGGAGGGCGATAGTACATGCTGTTTGCGTATGGATCACACCATCAATAGAGAGTGAAGCAAGCGAACACAATTCCTATAGCCAACTCTACGCTTTTCTACAACTGTGATCAAGAAATGTGACTTTTGCAGGTGATTCATCAGCACTTGAGGGTCACAGCCAAGTCACAGAGACGGAAGAGTACTAGTTCGAGTGGCTGAGATTTGGTCATATCGCGGGGCTAGGCAACCTCATCTTTCTTCCAAAGCTCCACCACCACTTCATCACCTTTCGACAGCTTCAACAATCTTGATCCACAACAAACAGCTCCCCATTACTACATACAGCACCTCGTACTTACCACCAACATGCGCTCTAAGTTCAAGGACGAGCATCCTTTCGAGAAGCGCAAGGCTGAGGCTGAGCGAATCCGACAGAAGTACGCAGACCGTATCCCAGTAAGTCACTCAACGACGTCTACCTCAAGTACTGCACGATTTGCAGTGTACTGACATGTCCGCTTCCGTCAGGTCATCTGCGAGAAAGTAGAGAAGTCGGATATCGCAACCATCGACAAGAAGAAGTACCTCGTCCCTGCCGACCTTACCGTAGGACAGTTTGTCTATGTCATTCGCAAACGCATCAAGCTCTCGCCCGAGAAGGCAATCTTCATCTTCGTCGATGAGGTACTGCCGCCTACCGCTGCCCTCATGAGCAGCATCTATGAAGAGCACAAGGATGAGGATGGCTTCTTATATATCACGTATGTATATCATATGAGCGAACTGAAGCCCTTGCTGATAGGCAAACGTAGCTACTCTGGCGAAAACACCTTCGGTCTTGACTCTTAGTCTATCTTAATGATGCCCCAACGATGCGCTTCGTTGCGCTGGTAGTGATGGATGACCTCTGGGCGTTTCGGATGGACTGTCAGTCTTTGCGGCGTGGGTCCTTACTATGAGTCAACTATTTGCCTGAACAGAGAAGAAGACAAAAACAAAGACAAAGATGACCATGGGCTTTATGATAGGACGGACGGGCTTCTTATGTGCTGGATAGGACTTGTATGCTCATAGATTGTTTCTTCAGACCTAACCTTTCCACCTACATACTTTCCTCACTGATACTATTGGACTGTACATCCTGTCAAGATACTGAGGTTCTGGCGGTCCCGGAAAAGACCATGATCAGTTCTATAAGCTCACTTTCAATATCTTATCGTACTTCAGCTCAAATATCGTAGCCTGCCAAGCTAGAATTTGTAAATTCCATGCACCTTCCCTGTACACACTCACCCCACCTGCTAAGGTCCTAGCTTGCACTGGCTGCAACTCTCAAGGACACAAAGTACACTCCATCTCATCTACTCGTACTCAACCCTCCGAAATGGCCACCACCTTCCCACGCTACAACTACATAATATCTCGGTACCTCACCCCAATCCGCTCTTCCCCTCCCTCCCTTCCCCATCATACCAAATCCCATCCAAATCCCATCCAAATCCCATCCAACCCCCATCCAACACCCCTTCCTAACCACCCTCCTAACCCCTCCAGAACCCTCGACCCCCTCTTCGCCCTCACCATCGGCATCGCCGCAGCCAGCATCCGCATCCGCCGCGAAGAAAACGAGAAGAGAGCTGGTATAGCCACTACATCTATCGTTTCCTCTACGACAGAGGCAAGAGTGCAAGGAACGATTAAGGGGGAGTATGAGGGTGGGGAGGTGGGGTTTCAGGAGGTAGCGAGGATTGGGTGGGGGAGGGTGTGGAGGAGGATTAGGGGGGATGAGGGGGGGTGAGGGGAGAGGGGGGAGGGGGGATATGTGTTGCCTTGGTGGCTTTTATGGGGGGTTGGAGGCTTGGGCGTAAGGGAATGGAGTCATTGTGGGAAAAGGGATATATTCTAGGATCGAGCTTTCGAGAGCAGAAGATGGACTCCATGCCAGCAAATGGCGGAGTATTCCAATCAGCACTGGGAGACCTGATGTAGTGACATCGCAATAGGAACGAGATCATTGTGACCGCCTCTACCAATATCTACAAGGCTCCATGATAGCATCTAGACCCTACATAGCAACCAAACCAACACAAAAGCCTGGACATCACTTCCTTGCCTATAAAGACACACCGCACAGCAAAGGGACCCGTACCTTAGGCGCCGTAGCTCAGAACAGAAGCATGTGGCACAGCAGAAGCCTTTTCAGCATTCGTGATACACCTCTGTTTTACCTATTCTATGTACCTTTTCCTCATCAACGCAGCATGTACGGAGTGTGGGTATCTGAGTTACATGCGAAAAGAACGACTAGATATGAAGCGGATCGGTGGATGGGCCCGCAGGCTGCGAGATGTGGCGTGGTGGGCTGTGGTTGTACCGAGATATGGCTACGTGCTACTGAGTACCGTGGGTGTGCTTAGGGATATACCTATTTCATTGGGAGAGAAACGGAAAACGGGATCCGTCTTTGTCATGGAGGCACACGGGACAGACGTGGATCAGGTGAAGCAAGGGCAACATGGGATGCACTGACAGGAGACATGGGCGTCACTGGTTAGTTCAAGCAGGCATGCCCAAGCAGATTTTTAGTTTTTATATTGTGTTTTATATTGATTGCTTGAATCTCCTATCCAACCCCTTGAACAAAGGAAAAGTTTGTAGAAGTTTTTACAATAATGTAACTGTCTCCCTCTCTTGCCCCCTGCATGCATGGCCATCCATATGCATATGTAGATGGTAGAAGTGAATGTAGTGGTGTAGTCAGATGGCAGTACCAGGTATCGATGACATAACCTCCAGTCGTATCCAAGCCCCCTCCACGTCGCAATCGCAAACTGCACCTCGTGAGGAGGCGAAGATTGTTGAATGAATGCCGAGAGCCCCGCTCCCCCAGGAGGCGCCACATCCCACACGCGACCTTGCGATATGCCAGCTTGTCCAAGAAGAAGAGTAGAAGATTATAAATGGTGAAATGAATAGTTGGGAATCTAATTGCCGTGACGCTTCTTGTTGATTTTGTTATGGACGTGCTGGTGCATGTGTTCATGCCTCTTCTCCTTCGCTTGCACCGTCACTACAACTGGTTCGGCAGTGGTTGTCACCCAGATAATCGAGTCTTCCGGCGGTGGGGTGATTGAGGAGGTAGGTGCGGAGCCAGCTTTGGCGGGTGCAGGAGCTGGAGCTTGAAATGCAAGCTTTTCGGGAGCATTGTTAGGTGAGTGAGCATCGTCATGTGAGTGAGCATCGTTATTTGGGTGGGCATCGTCATGTGGGTGACCACCGTTATTTGGATGGGCATCGTCATGTGGGTGACCACCGTCATGTGAGTGACTTGGCAGCGGGGATGACGAGGTAGAGGACGTGCTGCTGCTCGGTTGAGGGCTTGGGCTTGGCTGGGGGCTTGGTTGCTGTGGATTGGATCCTCCGCTTGATCCTTCCGACCCTCCGCCAACAATCGTGCCAGGCGCATCTGAGCACAGCTCCAAAGTCAGGTGCAGGTGGTCTGGGGCGCTGCCAGTCGCACGGTCATCGAAAGGCTGATTGTAGGCGGCTTGGCATAGTTTTATTCCCTTAGGGCAATTGACATTGACTGAGCCGTCATTGCTGGTCATCTGCACTCCTCCATCCACAAAAGGGTAGCCGTCGATGTTGGAAATGTCATACCAGACTGCATTGGCGGGAGGACCATCCTTCCCGACCGTGTACTCAAATTGGGTCCAATTCGGGTGGGGCAGGTCAAAGTATTCAGGGATCTGACCGATCTTTGGTCCACTGTTGTACTTGGAGGCAATTTTGATCGATGGACCTCCTCCTCCCGGCTTTGAGTGGTAGACTTGGGAATGGCTTTGGCCGGCTGGGACGACTATCCTCTCACCAGCATCCTCAGCAACAGACCAAAGGTACGCATCATCGCCGCAAGAGTTTTTCACAATGGCGGAGCCGTATGCGGAGGCGTAGGCGAAGAAGACTGGCGTCGCAGCCAGGGCTATTGTGCTATAATGCATTGTGTACGATTGTCAGATTTGTTGCGACAAAGGAATGGGTTGAATTCGGCCGGCTGAATATGCGGGTTGTTTTGACGTGGGTGGTATCGATCGAATGTCTGTTCAAAGCGACGTGCACTTGAAGGAGTGAAAGTGCAATGCTGCGTCGAGCAGTGTTGTCGTCGTTGACTGTCGTAGGTAAGCGTGAAAAGAGTGATGCTTTAAGGATTCAGGAATGAAAAAGTAGAAAGCGCGCAAAATATTGCAAGCGAAACGGAAAGGGGGGGGACCAGAGATGCAATTTAGGAGTGCTCGTGCTGTGGCTGGCTATGATTGGTGTAACCGTTGAATTAGATTCCTGTATGGAGTAAAAGCGGCAGCTCGTCTAAATAGGACAGGGTATTGTGTGCCTGACATGTGGAACAGCATCGCGTGTACCATTGGCTGGGGAAGGCACAGTGCGGCGCTAGCATCTCCAGGAACAAACGTCGGCAGAGCGCCGCATTAACGTAGGTCGCATGGAAACAAGGAGATGAGCGTTTTGAGGTAGGTACCGAGGCACGCTAGGGAGTTAGGCTCATGCACTAAATGATTAACCTTTGGGAGGCCTTTGACGGATGCGTGTGAAATGGTGAAATGCCTCTTCTTGGGCTATTCTACACCGCCCCCTGATGACCTCGTGGACTTTGCTACACCAACGGACTGCCTTCCGACAATATGGTTCTGACTGTCAGGAAACGTGGATGACTGACGACCAACGGACAACACACGAGATCCGGCGGGGGCGATCATCATGGAATTAAATAGCATAGTTCATTCTTGACCATTAGCATGGCGAATCTGTAGAGTTCGTGCCAAGTCAGTAGATTCAATACCAAAGTACGTAAAGCAGAATTGGAAGACATCCAGAATGATGTGTTCGTGGTGGTTGCACAACGATAACCTGAGCTGGAGAAACCTTGGTTCTACCTTGACAATTCTCCCTCCTAGAGTATCAGCAGGCCGCAACTCTTGAAAGGATACTCCACATGACGATGGTCATCTTTCGGAGTCCCAGGATTGTCAACTTCCGAGCCTGTCGCCAACGCTTTCATAGTAGGAAGCCCGTTGAACGCTCAAGAACGTGACTCTGAGAAACCACTGCCTCGATCTTTGCCATAGTTAGATCCAAGACTGCTTACGAAATTGAGAATTCATTATGGAACACGTTTTTTAATGGTGAGAAGAAAAGGAAAGAGGAGAAATCGGATGGCTCGATGGTTAACCTCGGCAGATGGCTTTCCGTAGAATTTACAGCCCTGGAATACGGCGAACCACGAGGACAATATAGCAATCACCCACTCCACCACACCCCACATCCGAATGTTTCCACTCCTCCGCATACCGCCAAACCCCAGTGCCTACGCCCTTTCATACTTTAAGCGTGTCTGTTGCCTTGGTCAGGCCCATCATTGATCACTATCGCCAACAATGGCGCCAATTACAGATGATACTGTCGAGGCTCTCCGAGAAACCATCCGTAAGCTCGAGTCGCGGGTACATCAATTGGAGGCCAAGATGACGGGAGACGATGGTGCCCAGTCAAGAAGTACCCTTGCATCTGTGCGAATGATCTTGATGGGCCCACCTGGAGCTGGTAGGGAGCCCCTAGACAAAATGAATTTCACCTTCAATGGCTTACATGTACTTTAGGCAAAGGAACGCAAGCACCCAAAATACAAGAGAAATATTGTGCTTGCCATCTGGTAAACTTATCTTTCCTGTAGCCTTATGCGACATAGGCCCATCCATGCTTACACTTAGCTACAGGCAACAGGGGACATGCTACGATCGCAAGTCGCGAAGAAAACTTCACTGGGACGAGAAGCTAAGAAAATTATGGATCAAGGGGGTCTGGTTAGCGATGAGATCATGATAAACATGATAAAGAACGAATTGGATAGCAATGAAGATTGCCAACGAGGGTAGCTATCTCAAGGTTCAAGAAGTGAGTGGAGCTAAGAGGGTCTGATAGCTTCATCCTGGACGGTTTCCCACGCACGGTCGCACAAGCAGAACGACTGGACGCCATGCTCGGGGTGAAGAACAAGGATCTGCAGCATGCAGTAGAGCTACAGATTGATGACGGCTTGCTAGTCTCAAGGATAACAGGACGCCTCATTCACCCAGCATCTGGTCGATCGTACCACAAGATCTTCAACCCGCCGAAAGAGACCATGAAGGATGACCTGACCGGCGAGCCACTCATCCAGAGATCAGACGATAATGCTGATACGCTGAAGAAGCGACTTGCGACTTACCACGACCAGACTTCACCAGTTGTAGCATATTATAAGAAAACCGGCATCTGGAGGCCAATCGATGCCAGCCAAGAGCCAGGGCAGGTGTGGAAGAGCTTGCTGGGAGTTTTCGGGGCAGACAAAACTTCAAGTACGAGTAGCAGTCTTCTTACTCGGATTGGGCTGAGAAGCTAGGCCCTACCACTAGATTTCTCGATATGTGGCGGTCCAATTGAACATATACGGGGAATGCATCCGGTATCTCTGCCCGGCAATCGTGCTCTTGGCGAGCATATGTGTCTGACATATCGTACGGGACGGTCTGTATACCATCTTACATTGTCTGTAACAGTACATGTACTTCTCACTAGCCGCATGCAGAAAACATTGGGAAGACTTTGCGACTATTGAGTGTCTTCCGGTTCCGAAATAGAGTCCATTACATATGTTTCTCGCAACCCGAGAGCATTGAGATTAGAAAACTCCTTCTCAATTCATGATTCCTCCCAGTGCAGCGCTCGGAGCCCCGGAGTGTGCTCTTGCCTATATTCGCGACTGTAACTCAGCAGAAGTCATGCTATATGCTCTTTGCTGTAGACAACGCAGTCAGCCTCCAGTCCTTATTTTGGATTTACAATTTACTAGTCTCGTTAGCGTTCGATGCATGCCATCCATATCAACATGAGAATCTACATTACATTAACAATATCACTGCTTTTCATTGTGCTTGGTCTATGACATTGCTTAGCACTACCACTATACCAGAGCTTTTAACGTAGCCCTCGTTGGGGTTTCTGACATCTAATGTAAATCTTCATCGGAGATCGAACCATCATAATCAATCCAGTTCTACCGCATATTCCTGGGGAAGGACTTCTTCAAGTGATATTGTTCTCAAGCAAAGTCATTGGTATCTGAAGTTTACTTCACACGCCTGGTGTTGACGCTAAGTCATCAACATCATTATCCACAATCTACCTATCCTTCACTAAAAGAATCTCGATAACCATCGAAAGATTCAGACCCGCTTCAAAAGCTGAGTTGAGATCTTCTACAAGGCTGGGTTCCTCCATCACAATCTTCAGAAAGACCTTTTTTGAGAGCTCACGAAAGGCCGAATACACCGACCAACGTTCAGCCTCTGTTCGGGCACTGAAGTCCAGGACACACTCACCTCAACCGCATGAAACGAGACCGGACTCTATCTTTTCCCACAACAGCACAAGTTATCAATTCGTTCTTGGGCGAGCAGATCACCACGATCGAACTTGTTCATGCGTATCCAAGATTTGATCGCCTTTCCCTAAACGATTCTCCTCGACCAGCGGGTGTTGAGTTCATTGGCAGGGACCGGTCCGAATCTGATCATCCATCTAGCACTCGCTCAACATGCAACGTCAAACCTTTCAATCGCTCCTGGACATCCCCAGCACCAGAGGCAGCGACGAGAATCGCAAGCCTCGGCTGCCAAAGAGTCTCCCCTCCGGCAGTCAGCTACCATCTTGCTGGAATGAAGCAATGGATAGGGCCATTTGCCACATGGAAGCGCAGAACGAAGTGTACCCTTCAGCCATGGTGAGGCTTCTGAAGAGAAGGTTTCCAGAGCTCGATGGCGTAAGTGGAAATCCGATCTCTTGCAACAAGGGGATCCCTGGTAACACGCTCCATAGTATGTGATACCCGCTGACGCGATCGAGCGTCGTATCGAAACCCTTGAGCTTCAGGGAAACGATTATTTCAGAAATGGTATGGAGAGTGCCGTTGCCAATGCAGAGGCAAGCGGGTTCGTCTTGCCCGACTATGATCCTACCAAGTACCCTGGTCGTAAGTTCGTACGCAAGAGTGACCTGGAGGTGTATGGCTCAGGTTCTCCCATGACTGGCGTTTTGGGATATGGGGCAAGCAATGTTCCTGAAGATGAAAATATCGCTCGCGGCGTTCGCAAGGTGAGCACAGGGGATCCTTCGACGACATCTACTCCTGGCAAGTCTTCAGTCAAACAGCGCAATGCTCACGATAACAATCCTGGTGCTCGTCGTGTTCAAATTGGTAGGGGAACTCCTACCGTCATATAGGAACCATGAGTACTAACATAAACCTCCCAGCTGGCGAGTATCTTCAGGTACACAACCTCATGGACGTCACCAACGTCCGCAACAGCCCTGGTCTTCCTGTCACCGGCGCCGCCTATACCAATCCGTCTCTCCCCGCATCTACGAGCAATCCGGCAATCAAGGCAGCCAACACTCCTCTACCTGTAACGCCCATCAACGCTCAAGGCGGTCATTTCTTTTCAACTCCCGGCAGCAAAGACAAGCACGCAAAACCAGAGGGTGCCATCCTCCCCAGCAGGACGTACATTTCAACTCCGAGCAGCAAAGATCAGAGTCGCTCTAAGGGTGCACCTGGCCACTCTCACTCCGCCGCTCAATTCATTGCAACCCCGAGCGGCAGATCTGGCAAAGCAAGTGCTGCTGGCAGAACCTCTGGCGATCTTTACCGCTCTGGCAAGGAGAATACCACGTCTGGTATGTCGATTAGTACAACCAGTACGAGCATCTTGGGCAGAGACATTTCTGGGATGTCGGCGGCGCTTGAACGTAGACATCAGAAGATCGATCAGCGGGCTACGCCTGATGATTGAATGGTTGTTGGATGCACAGGGGCTGCGACTGGCTTATATTTCCCGATCTTTCCAGCGATGGATGGCTCCGACGACTTCCAGCATATGACCAAGCTGCACAAACTTTCAGGTTTGGGAAGCATTATCACAGACTTTATCTGTCCATTTCTGCATGCATAGCTTGCGATCTCCGTCAGCTTCCAATCTAGCTCATCAGTCAATCAAGTCCACAATGTAATTGATGGCGCTTACCATTCAACCAATTACCCTACTTCATCGACGGGTTCAAAGCCTCAGTACCGGCTGACATCTCATCCTCATTCCCTCATCTCATCCTCATCTCTCCCACCATCTCTCCCACCATCTCTCCCACCACCTGCCCTTCCATCACCTCCCCAAACAATCCATTAAACCCCTAATCCCCACCCTCCTCATCCCCCCCACCCAGCCGCCCACCCCGCCATCTCCTCCCTCCCCACCACCCTCTCCTCAACCCCCCTCCACCTCTCCACCAACACACAAGCAAGCAAATGCTTACAAAGCGGCACATCCTCCTCCCCCAACATCATCCCTCCCCACCGCCACCCCCCATCCCCTTCCTCCCTCTCAGGCTCAACCACATCAAGCATCTCCTCATTCTCCTCTCCATTCCCAAAATCCCCAGCACATTCAAAAGCCCCATAACCCATCGTAGCCCCACCGCCGCCGGCATTATTAAACGCCGAGTACGCAAACGCATGACAAGTGCAGCTCCACGCCCCCGTGCGGACTTCATAACTCGTACCTCCTCCATCGCCTCCGCTCCTGCCAATGGTATATCGCGAGCGACCGTCGCGGTGGGCGTTGGACTGCACATAGTAGATCATCCTCTTGCTCTGGCTCTGGCTCTGGCTCTTTCCACCCCCATCTCCATCTCCGTTCGTGCCCTCGCCGACATCATTGGAGCGATCGGTGGGTGGTTCTTCCTCTTGTAGAATGAAACGGGTGACGAGTCCTCTGTCTAGCAGGTCTAGCGCGGGCAGGAGGAGGGTGGGGAAGAGGGCGTGGAGGGTTAGGAGGGTTGGCTTTGCTGCTTGGGAGAGGGGAATGGCGTCATTGTTGGTGGTGGGTGAGGAGGGAAGAGAGGGACTGGGTGTGAGGGTTGAGATGAGGGAGGTGAGGAAGATGTTCGATTGGGGGATGGAGGGAGGTAGGGAGGGGGACATTTGGGGGCGAAAAGGAGGTCCTCTCTGAGGCCAAGGGGGGGCTTCTCATTCACTCATTTTTCTCTCTCGTCAGCAAACACCTGTGCACCACCACCTCTATTGCATGCCCTGGAGAGCCTCGCCACATCTGTCCGTTTATCTACTATCATGAGACATGATCATGTCCACCACACAGGCACTCAACGAATTGAGGGCATTTTGGCGCAGGCATCTAGGCTAATGTCCGCGAAAGGCTTTCACCTTATTCTATTGTGACTATGATCATGCTAGGAACGCAACTGTATCCCTAAAGACCTCTAGAATATCCCAATTTCAAGTGTCTCGTCTGCGGTCTGTAGGTCCAAAGCATTTCCATTCCCACTTACTTCTAAAACTACCCGTCTACTACCCAATCGGTGCCCACTAATATAACAAATGAGCTCACCGGAAGCTTTGGTACATCTCGATTTACCTGTTGACTCATACAACCATTCGTACATGATATACTCCGTGTCTCCTAACGATGTACAGATGGAGTATGGAGTAGTCTTTGAGTGATGCGTGAGGTTTCAATGTTCCTTCCCTCAGGTCCACGAGTCGAGGTTGCCAGAAGATTCAAAGGATTATGTTGACAAAATGGATCAAAACCGTGTTAGATTGATTTCGCCAAGTAAGGCAAGATTTCTTAAGCTTCTTTGAAATTTATGCACCAAGACCGAATGAAAACAGACGCGGTCTTGCTATTATCCCATGTCCTGGCATGGCATCCGTCTCAAGGGTTTTTACCGAGGTACAGCCGAGGCGGATGCCAGCCTTGCCAGGACATGGGATAGTCTTCTTCGGGCATTCTCTGCCTCGCCGCGAGTCATTCCCAAACGAGAGTGGAGTTCAATGATATGTGCCCCCCAATTGTGGCATCCCTATGAATCATTGAATACAATTGATCTTTTCGTTCCATAAATCGCTAGCATTCAACTCTAAGCTAATTGAGTAGGGCCGAAGATGGGTGCGAGACTTGTGATCTGGACTATTGGGACTTGATTGAACCCCTTGAGGATACATCGGTAACTTTATCGCGGGTGGGTTACTAGTATCGAGTATTATTTAGGACAACGGTCCACGTCTTGAGACTTTGGCCCAGAATTTCGATGAGGCTGTATGCTATCCTCACAGTGATTATGAATTTTCGACACGAAAGGTCCTAGAGAATAGGTCTAGGAGACTCAAATGCTTCAGGTCGCCGAGTGTTCTTCATCGTCGATGCCATCATCGGAAATCGCAATTCGGATGAGCGTGGGTTTAGCTGAAAAACCTTGACGACTAATCTTTTGAGAGAATATGGCCAGCTTTCCCGAGACAGCAACAAGTATTGTGAGAAGGATGTGATGAATGCCGGGTAATGCCACCATCGAGAAGGCAGTGAGTCCCACGATACCCACGTCCTCGCATACTATTGTGGGCTACCTTGGAAAAGAGTTGGGTCTAAATGCGGTTGAACTCATCTGAAAACGGTGCTTGCGCTACTCACGAATCGAGTCGACTTGTTCGACATGTTCCCGACTGATCATCAATCGAAATATGTATACGAAAAAGGACGAAAACACCAAATACGTCCTATATCGGGACCCTTTCAACATTATCAACGCCAATCCGAGTCCAGAACAGGATGTACGGGGTCCAACCTCCGGCTGGGCTTTGTGCATCACTGATACGCGCTCTCGAAACTTTTGAGTCGTCCATCTCCACCCACCCTGCGGGACCATTTGCCACTGTTTTATAGTGCCCGAAGTTCATTGTACCTCGGTGGTGGATGACGGAACGCAGCTGATATCTCAATGGATTTTGGCCTAGTGTAAAGGGTGTAAGGTCAAGCTCCTCGTTGAACGCAATTCTTGCCATTTTCTTGGCACCAGTTGATCTGAAGCGGAGAAGCTGGAGCACAAGAACGTCTGGGCTCCTCACAAGGCGGACAGTTTGGGGAGTGTCAGCCGTTGTGTGGCACTTATCGCATCTTCTTCCGTAAAGAATGTTATTCGCGAAGGTCCTTGTTCGCAAAATGATATGCAAGGGAGCAGCTTCTTCGAAACGGATGCCAAGTATGAAATTAGTCTCTCTGCCTTGGGAAGTATGCTGACAATTTGGACATTCCATAGCAGCGAGCAAATCATGCTGGAATATCCTTTTGACCGTAGGCTCCACCCTTTGACTCCATGAGCACGTTTGGAAGGACAGACGACTGCAAATGTAAGACTTACAATCGGTTGTTGTCTAGTATCGCGCTGATTAGAAGAGTATAGAACTCTTCAGCATCATGTTGTTTATACCAGCTCCAGGCATTGTTGCGGAAAGCTGCTACAGTTATGATAGTGACAATTATAGTAGTTTGGGTAGAAACTTACACGTTGAACAAGCCATTTTGGCTCGAAAAGCGCGCAGCTCTCCATTAATTTCTTGTGGTGCTACGGGTACATGCCACTAGCAACGTCAGCGTTTCCTACTGTCCCTATGCGTAGTCTAAAGCCATAAGAGATAATGGAAAGGAGGAAGAGGCTTGAACAAGGACATGCTCTCCAAGATCGAAGCCACTTTCGCAGAGTGAACATTCAACACACATGTGGACAGAAAAGAAACTGCCGACGGCTGTAGTGCAATGCAAGATCCTGAATATCTTCCGAGGAAGACAGACTCGAAACATGCCTTACATATTGGATGCAGAAAGATGCTAGCGAGCACGCCAGGCAATTCGATATGCTACACCATTCATGATGGTCATGTAACCAATCAACGACTTTGGGAGCGTGAAGCAGGGCTTGAAATACACTGTTATGGTAGCACCAACTTCCCGGATTGCGTAAACCTCTGGATGGAGTAGCGCGATCCAGTCGCCTTTGCCAGATCGAAGACGGTGCGCATGACTGCGAAAAGGTTAAGCCCACATTGGTATATTTTGTATCAAGGACTTACTTTGAGGTCGTGTTCTGGCTGTACGATAATGCTCTCAGTCCGCCTCTCGATCGTGTTTGTACGGAGCGGTGCCATTTTCGCTTCATCATTTGACGTGAGGGAAGTGGCCATTACAAACCTGATCGGATGTTGCAATAGTCTCTGAAGAGACAGTTCCGTAGAGTTCAACACGACTTTATTAGAACGTGCTTCATGTTGGGCTTTCATAAGAACAGTCATGTTGATAATGTGAGACTATTCGCCTGTCAAGACTTGAAAATTTTGATATGAATCGGCATAGCATACGGTTGAAAAGCGCAATGGTCTATTCCAAACGGCAAAGTGTTGTTTCTCCGGAAGTAGGACTGTGGCAATTACCGAGTTATAACGACTGGGAAGCTGACTTGTACAGTTCGATACCAGTATCGTCTAGAGTCTGAAGGTTAAGGAGTAGGTAGGCCACTTCTCACGACTTGTGCCAATCAAAGGCTTTCAATAACAAGCCATATAAATCAATATGAACGGGTTCTTGAAGGGGCCGAAGCCCCGGTTTTGTTGGAGGCTGAGGGTGGCAGAAGGCATTGGGCATAAGCAGAGGCTCCAGCAGTACCACACTATTCAATGATACCGTTTTATTAAAGAGCAAGGGTTGTAGACTTCATATGTTGCACCTTGTCGTTCAATGAAAATTCTAACAGAAAGAGAAAGTATGGAGAGTATCACGTGAGTATCTAGAATATTGGAGCCGCTGTCGATCTCCCGCACGCCAAGGACGAGACTGGACCCTGAGTTCACCAATGTCTATCAGATCTTTCTCGCGCACACGGCTTGTGCGACAAATTCAAGTAATGTAATGTCTCTGGTTGACCTCGGGGGTGTGTACGAGGAAAAACATGTCCACCAAGTCTACGAGCAGATAGCCTCACACTTCTCGTCTACTCGCTACAAGCCCTGGCCAATTGTCGAGCGCTTCCTCCACCATCTTCCGCATGGCTCTGTCGGACTCGACATAGGCTGTGGCAATGGCAAGTACCTGGTCGTTAATCCCAATATATTCATCGTCGCCTCTGATCGCTCGACCAACCTTGTGAAGATCGCTAGTCAGCATACATCTCATAGCGCGATCGTAGCGGACAATTTGAGCCTGCCCCACTCACGTGGCACTTTCGACTTTGCCATCTCTATCGCTGTAATACATCACTTGTCTACACCACTTCGCCGCATTGAAGCCGTGGCTACGCTGCTCGACACGCTTCGTCCGCCTATGTCGATGTCAGGTGGAGGTAATGCACTCCAAACGAGAGGAGGACAAGCATTGATCTTCGTTTGGGCTCTCGAGCAAAAGCATAGCCGCCGAGGCTGGGACAAGGGAGACGACCAAGACGTCATGGTACCCTGGGTGATGAAGCAGAAAACGGACCATGCGACCGGAGAGAGCAAGACATTCGAACGTTACTACCATTTATATCGAGAAGGGGAGCTCGAGAGCGACATTTCACAAGCCGGGGGTCGCGTATTGGAGTCTGGCTTCGAAAGAGATAACTGGTGGGCCATCGCCGAGCGAAAACCTAGCTAAGGCGGTCAATGTGGTCGTGGGAATCTAGAAACCCCACAAGCTGGGAATATGCACCTTACGAACTTGGGACCGAAAAGAGAACCTTTTGGCACACACACACAACTCCAGGACCAAGATCACCGCTCCATCGCTCAATACGAGAAAAAGAAATCCCACTTACCATCCCATCCCCAACACTTGCAGAATGGACATCTTTCATGCACGGCATCTCTCGGTCCGCCGCCCCTTGCATAGCACCGCAGCATGTCTCACATGCCACGCAAATCGATCGAACTTCGACAAAAGGGAACATGAGAGATCCCGGACTCAAGTCTAGACTTTAACATGCAAAGTCATGTGCTTGACGGCCCGAGACAAGGCTTCTACCTATCTAGGCTCTGTGAAGAATCTACGATCGACGACTCAGTCGTGTATGTACGTCCAAGCTTACTTTAGCAACGTGTGTCAATCAATTAATTAATCAATCAGGAAGGGTATATGATTAGACAACTACTCAACCGCAATGATGGTCAGACCGGAAACCAATACTACCATCACTCCAGCCGACATCTCAGTCAATATTAATCTTCCATTCCTGCACCCTATCAGAGAACGAACTTACCGGAACTTCACGTGAGAGGGTTACGTATATGAAGATCTTATGTTTGATTCATGCAGAAGCTCGGCTTTCTTCGCTCCTTACTTTACTTCTCGCCGTCTGCGCTGCAGCCCTACCGACCCCTGAGGAGAGCTCAATCCGGCTTGGCGCTCACCAATCTAGTCGAGCCTTGGGCGACTAAGGTGAGACGAGTGTAATTGGCGTTGGAAAGCCTGGAGAAGATTACTTCAATGATCGTACCATGTAATACTATGCTATGCTATGCTATGCTAGGTGCCTCTGTATCGTGTATAGGCGTGTCGCCTGGGGTATCTAATATACAGATTGCCAAACCTTGATGCCGTTTTTCCGCTCCAAGAATACCGAAATTGAGTCTCGTGGTTGTCATTGCTGGTGTGATCGATTAGTATTATTGTTGTCGTTGTTATTGCGTGTACGGTCGTGAGCAGTAGTACCAGGGCCTTCCCTCTCATCATCCACTTGAGAGACTTGCGCCGCTCCCACGTCGACTTTCATCTCTCTCCACTTTCACCCACCCATCCTTCTGAAAGGCCTGGATTTCCCCATCCAACTCCGCAAACCCAGGCAGCCTCGTCCCTCCCGACCTCCGCTTTCTGCGCTTCAAGCTCTCCTCATCGGCTCCGTCATCAAGATCCTTGATGTCGTCGTAGTCAGCAAAGCTTTGCTCATCCTTGATCGGAGCTATCTGCATGTGCGCAGCAGGAGGAACGGCAAAGGAAGTAGAGGCAGGTGCGAGGACGTGGCGATTCCGATTACCGTTAGCACCAGCGAATGGTGAGCTAAGCGTGCTGAGATCACAACCTTCAAAGACTCTGGTGTTTTCTAGCATGCGGTCCCTCTGAGCCACGCGGCCACAATTAGGCTCATGAGGTTCAGCGCGGGCGGCGGCAATCGAGAAGGCGGTGACGTTCGCTCGGCGGGCCATGTCTTGTTCGCCAAGGGCCCAGTGCATGGCTTCGGCGGCACGCCAGGGAACACCGAGTTCGATTGCTATTGGGTTCCACAGTTCCGGCTTGAGTCTGTGGCCGTCAGTAATCTTCAGCTCGGAGACTATCGTGGATGGATGTAAGCAAGGAGGGATTGTGAGACATACCGGTCATAGACCCTCGCTAGCTTGTTCCTTTTTTCTTCGTCCCATTCGCTCCGACGCTCAAGATAGTTCTGATAATGCAACCTGCAGCTAATGGCACTGCGGCCGGGCAGCTCCTTGCTGCAGTCATCCCATTTCATGCCTTTGCCACGTAGTCGGATGATCTTAGCATCCTCTGTGGGGCTCCATTTGGACTGCTTCTTAGCTAGAGGTGAGTGGATGGGTTGTTCGTCTGCGGGTAGTGGACGTTTATGGGATGTCACCGATTCTGCAGTCGTGTCAAGGTTGGGTTTCTGGTGTGGAAATGCTTGCGCAGTGGTCAAAGGCTGATTAGATTGTGCTGAAAGTTGTCGAGAATGCCGCCGTTGTTGATGACCGTACGGATTTGGCGGAGCTGTGTTGATTGAATAGAGAGATGCTATCGAGCTAGACGTGGGTGAAGGATGGGGATTGAAGAATGCACGTGAAGAGGGTACTGGAGTGGATCCAGGAAATGGGGAAGGCTGTATCGGTATTGCAGGTGGAGGAGAGGGACTTGTCTCGAGGAGATCTTTGATATCCAGTTTGGCGACTGGGTAGACAAGAGATGCCTGGGTCATGTGCGCGAAGGTTCCGATGACTTGACAGATCGATAGTGATGGTAACGTGGAAGAGATGGGTCGAGAGTGGGGAATGCAGGACTAGATGTTAGACGACGCTGCAGCCTTGTACTTGTATGCTTTGGGGCAACCCGGTATCACGATTCATGAGATGAAGTTGCTTTAAGACAAGATGAATATTCTTAGAAAAGGGCTTCACATGTCTTAAAGCTCACGACCACATAATAGAGATCTGGCGAGGGCTTCCAGATCGGGTTCAAGGAGGCAAACTAGGAATAATCCATGAACCAATGGAGTTCGTAGACCCCCTGACCGCGTAGAACATTGGCGGACTCAATGTGAAACATAGTCCATGGCCTTCATGAGAGCAATCCAAGAATGAAAGCGAAATTGCAGATAGCCGGCCATAGGCGTCTCTTTGTGTGCGCCTAAATGACGGTGGGGATTCGATAAGTACGTAGCCAAAGCCACAGCATGTAGAGATCGTCTTCGGGAATGACATCCCCGCCTCGCTTCATGAGAGGCTTGCAGTAGTTCGCAGGAATAAAGATTCCGAGATGCTGTACTGCATTTGGAGGCGTTGAGACACCGGAGCTCTGATAAAGAACGGCGAACACCTCGTAGTCTCGTCCATCATTCAACATCTGAGCAAAAGAGGGGGCTTACGAGTAGGCGCGGTCGATCGTAGTGGAGGATTAGCGGGTGACAGAAGTAAAGACAGCGGCGAGTGATGATTGGTAGCTTCATGGTTCGACGTAGCGAATTGCGGTCAAGGAACCAAGCTGTCTGAAGATGTCGAAGACACTTGACAAACAACGAACCAACGGAGAACCTAGGACGACACTTGTAATTTAAAGTCGGCTCTAATCGCAACCACAGGGATGTGAGAAACGACTCGGTACTGAGGAGGAAAGGATCTTGTAAGCTTTCGCTTCCCGGCTTCCCGATTGGAGGTTAGGAGCCGCCAGGACAGCGATGTCAAGGTGAGGCAAAACGTCCGTTTGGGACGATTATCTCGAAAGACAGCTTCTATCGATCGCCTTCTGGTCCCGTTGTACAGAGTTTCCGCAACAGGTCGGATTTCCTGGTCCAAGCAGCAGCTGCGCAGGGGGGGAAGCGATGCAGAACAGAAGCAGCTGAGACGAGCGGGATTGACAGAAGCAAGCTGAGGCGGTGAAGGGTGAATCAATTCTAGTCAATGTTCTGCTATCCTTAGGTTCAGTAGTGTCTCGAACGAGGAGTGTCAAAGACTGAGCGATTGTTTGCATGACATGGCGTTGTGGGTCCAGATGTGCTGGCCCGTGCCGCATTGGCAAGTCCGCTCGACTTTGTGTGCAGCTCAGGCCGCTGTGCAAGCAGCCGGAGATATAATAAGGGGAACCAAAGTGCTGGGACAAAGCATGTCACAAACTGGGGATGTCCATGTTATTATAGCTGAGGTATTAGGAGGGTCCATGTCGACCACACACCCGTATTGGACGACATGCAGCAGCTGAGAAATTAAGGTGGCAGGACATGGAGATGAAAATGGAAAATGGAAAGGAGCGGTGAAACGAACTGCCGTTGGCGTGTGCTTTATTACTGGACTACTCCATAGAATAGCCTCTAACTCTCTGATATCAATAGAGCTAAGGTAGCATCTGTGCATCTGTACCTTAGCCTTCATGCACTGTTCAGGTCTTCTTAATCAACTTCTGATCGACAGCTTGTGAGACATCTCCACACGAACACACCAAGTAACACCCCGACCTAGGACTAGACACCTACCTCAACAAAAAGCCTAATCCTGCATCTTTGACACGTCTACACATGCCTCCTGCCATGATTCCTGCCCGAGATATTCCGCTCCTGATAACCTCCACCGCCTCTTCTTCAGAGCGCCGCATCACACCATCGTGGACTATTGCACATCTCAAAGCGAAGCTAGAGCCTGTAACCGGCATCCCCCCTTCGTCTCAGATCCTCTCACTGCGGCTGCCGGATCAGCAACAAGTGCTTCCAATTCAGGCGGAAGATGAAGATGCTGTCGAGATTGGAACTTGGCCCCTGGTTCCTTACGCCGAATTAAAGGTACAGTCACTGTGACTTTCATTTACTGTTGCCGTTCTTCCTGCTCTATATTCCGCATTGAAGGCCCTCAATGCAGCCCACTCTCACGAAAAACTCGGACAACATTAGCAATGCAGGCACCAGAGCACTAGGTTAAAGTCGATAAGAATGATAATGAGATGCATCCTGTACAGAAGTAGTCTTTGTGATTTAGGTATGCCGATCATGATCATTCAATGGGCTTAGTATGAAGATGATAAGTGTTTGTTGTGCTCAATACTACAACCATAAGTCTGATATTAATTTATCCAAAACACTTCCGGAATATATTGGCCCACCGCGCCTTCATTGATGAGGGGTCGTACGATCTCAACAATCTAAACTTTCCTACTATGCATTGAACACAACCATGCTAGCATCCAAGAAATACGTGCCCTAATTCTATCCTTACAGGTGACGTCCGCCGGTAATACCATCATCTCCAACCTTCCCCCTGCATCTTCTGTCCCAAAATACTCCATGCCCGAAGCCACTTACGAAACACTCCCGGAAACCGTTCTTGCCTACAAGAAAAGCCACAAAATCGGTCGCTTCGACCCCGCAGCACCAGAGATTCAAGAACGGAAAGTCAAGGAGATGTGGAATGAGGTCGAACAGAGAAGTACGTCCCAGTCAACCGGCCCCACATGGAACATCTCTTAATCTTCCCTCAGACGTTAAAGCGGGAGCACGCTGTAGGCTCGCAGAGGAGACCACTCGCCGCGGCTTGGTCGCCTTTGTGGGTCCTGTCTCTTCTCTCCCTGGCCCGTCAGGAGCACCATGGATAGGCATCGCGCTGGATGAGCCGACGGGCAAGAACGATGGTAGCGTCAAAGGTGAGAGGTACTTCCAGTGCGAGAAGAACCGGGGTATCTTCGTTAGGGTGGACAGGGTCGAGGTTGGCGATTGGGGAGAGCTAGCTTTGGAGGAGGAAGATCCTGACATGGAGGAGATATAAAAGAGGGACAAAGAAGACTGTGTGTATTTATAATTCATGTTCAAATGAGGTTTCCCTCGAGACAATTGTGAGTGTCTACTCTCGTTCAGGTTTAGGTATGAGTCTGGTCTGGATAGGGAATTTCTGTCGTGGAGGGAGAACCAGACTTATTTCCAGTGAGGGAAGAGTCACATGCAACTAGTAAAACAAAATCGTAATGACGAAACGTCGTCGTTGGAAGCACCTGCAATACTGTTCATTAGGCGGCTATGCCGTAGCAAATGGTGGATGTAAACATGCGAAGGAAGGGTCTCCTGTTACACAACTCGCTGATGAGTATATCCTGTATCAACCCGATGTTACCTGGGACCATACCCACATCCTCCGAACGCGTCGGAAACTCCGCGCATCTCGATGATCAATTATCGCATTCATGATGATAGCCATCAAAGCTAGTGTAACATTATACTTACTCCTGCGTTATCTGAGCCAGGCTGAGCGATTGACTCCCATGGTGCCATGCAAACGTTGTTTCACTCTGGGCAAAGATATTTGCGATGAACAATCAGGTTATGGTACTTTCGTCCAAGGCATCGGCCTGTATCTCGCAGCCTTGAGCAAAGAAAATGCGCGCATCAAGCGTCTCTGATTCATTCGTAATCGAGTAAAAATTGCCTGTCGGAAGCAATGTTAGTACCTATCGAAATGTTCTGTCTCGTGTTGCCAAGTAAATAAGAAAGGCAGTCGTTTTAGTCAGCGGATTATCACGTTGGGTAAAGCGGAGTCCTGTCCACACAAATTATGATTCGTGCAGTCCCTTCTCAGCTCTGATGATGGAAAAAGCGCCGCAGTGACGGCGATTGAAATGGATGAAGGAGACAGTTATTCTTACCTCGAGGTACTTGCCACTGCCCTCCTTTTCCAATGCTGAATTTGGTGGGGGGAGTTCCGATGCTGACCATTACGCGACCGTAGAAGACAAAGAAGACCATCTGCATTTTCCTCGAATTTTTGATACGTTTGAATCCTCCCGGGGGCAGATGGACCATGCCCGAACCGAAAAAGTCCAGAGTCAATGTCTTGGCGAATTTGAATTCGGCGCCATTGATGTCGTGCATTTCAATGGCTTCATGCGAATAAGCAACGTCTTGCAGAGTCAGTACAAACACAAGGTGGACTGGGAGGTTCACGATAGCCATACCTTCGTCTCTTGTATTCGCCTCGTCATATTTGTTGGTATTTGGATCCCAATCCATTACCTGTGCGACCATAATTCCTGGATCGATCTCCCAAAGTGCTCTCTCCTCCTCCTCTACCTCTTTCTCCTCTATGTCTGCGAGGTGAGGCTTGGCCCAATATGGGTGTCTTTGATAAGATCGATACTGCTTCGGACGTGGCTCTATTACCTCGTCCACCCTCACGACATTTTTAATCCCAGGCAGTGAGGCGGTTGTCCGATCGCTCATAATAGTCCTCTCTCCACGCCATGATGCCAAGGGTTTGATAGATTGCCTTCCATACCGTGTGATCTGCGCGCCGCTGTCATTTGCTGGAGTCTCACTACGCTGGATGAGCCTTGATGTAGATGCAGCTGACGGAGCTCGGGATGGCGGCTTCCCTTTAGAACCTTTTGATACTTTGCTTCTTACATTGGGGTCACGTAACGACGGGGGTGGATTGCGCCTGCCTAGGCGCACTGGAGATGAGGGAGCCGCAAGGCTTACGGCTGGGTCTTGGTAGACCTGAGTCTTTTTCACACCCGGTGGTCTTCCTCGACGTTTTTGCTCGGGCTCAGAGACTGACATCTGCGGAACATCGTGGTCGGAGGTTACGGAAGTCGGCGCGCGTCCTCGCCTTCTCTTCGGCTCTTTGGCGCCAGAGGTGGCGGGAGGTCCCATCAATTGACTATCCTCCTCAGGAATGTCATACGGTTGGCCCAGGGTGTATTCCTCTCCATGCGATTCCTGATCGATCATAGAATCCACCATGATTTGATCGTCACCGTTCGGCATAATGCTTGCATCGTTGGGTAAGATATCATTGGCTGTGCCCGTTTCATCTAAGACTTCAGTCTCCGATTCTTCAATGTCGTCTCCGGCGCCAGTAAGATCAAAAACCCTCTTACTTTTGCCCTTTCCTTTTATCGAAGCAGAAGCTAGCTTCCCTTTTCGCAATTTAGGCTGAGGAACTCTTGGTGGTGATTTCTCTACACTCTCCCTTAATTTTCCTGGCGAGAAATCTAGCCGCCTGTTTACCGGCTTGGTCGCCGGAGGATGGGACGTTGCTCGTGTAGGAATTCCATTATTGAGATTTCTTGATGGAGATGACATCGGTCCCACAGATCGTGGCATCGATCTTCGCGGCGACGAGTTCAGATGTGTTTTGATGGGCGATGTCGCACGAGGGGGGAGACTTATTCTGCCTTTACGAATGCTCTGCACCAATTGGGCAGGCTCTGGTATTGTACCAGCTGCAGATTCAGGTGTCAGAGAGTTGGGTTCTGGATATATGGATCGCACAGAAGTCTTGGCGCTCACTTTGGTCAATGTCCATAGAGTCATCAGCTGAGTAGGTGGCATCGTGGGTGACACCATTTGGTTGGAGCAATGATTTGGCGGGCGAGGAGAATGATGGGATGGGCTCCAGTCCGTTCTCGTCGCGAACACCAGTGTCCTTCAAAGTTACGCCGGTTCGCCTGTGTAGAATCAGCACACACTGGCGATGACTCTCTAGAAACCCGGATGCGCTCTGCAGATTGCTTACCTCCCTTCTTGCCCGAGCGCTGTGTAATTCCCAGGTCCTCTTTCCTTGCGTGGAGTTCTTCTGGGCGCCATCGTTGTTTGGCTTTATTTGCAAGGGCTGGAGCGGAGAATGAAGTGTTCCTTCTGGCTTGACTGAAGTAGTGTATACAGTTGATAACAGTCACAAGTATCAACACCAGTATTGTTAACGAAAGGCGCGTCGCGATTGCGGGCAGCCGATCATGCCAAGGAAAATATCGCTAGGATCTAAGAAGTCTAGCTCATGGAACCCCAATCGACCTTTCCTAAAGCAGTGATCGATAGATTCAGCGCGTGAATTTTACAACCCGACTCGACTCGGTCACCTCTTTCCACTCTTTTTCGTTCGTTAATTGACAGATCACCTTCTGATTTGATAATAGAATAATAATGGAAGAGGTCGACTTGCAAGACATTGGCCAGCAGACACCAGCGAAAGATGTGTTCGTCGCGCCATCCATTCATCGAGACGAAATCTTTGCTGGAATTTCTTATACGCACCATTCATTGGTGCCAAATATAATCGCTCAAGATCTGTCAACAGACTGTGTACTTGGCATCGACGAAGCGGGCAGAGGCCCTGTGCTTGGTGCGTACTCGTCTTATGCGAAAGTCCTCAGCTGAGCCAAAACATCAGGTCCTATGGTATATGGTCTTCTATATCTGCCTCTTACAAAACATCAATCTCTTCTGGCCCAGACTCACCACTTCGATGATTCCAAAGTCCTTACCCCAACCGTTCGCTCCTCGCTCATGAAGACTTTGTGCACCTCCCACTCAGATCTCTTTCAAAATTGCGGCTGGGCAACAAGAGTCATGTCTGCTCGAGACATCTCGGCGGCTATGCTGAAACCGGCCGGAGCCTACAACCTAAATGCTCAAGCTATGGACGCAACTATTGATCTAATCAAAGATGTTTTCGCAAAAGGCATCAGCATCCGAGAGATTTATATCGACACTATTGGAAGCCCTGCTGTGTATCAAAAGAAGCTCGAACGCATCTTCCCAACCACACTTATCACTGTTGCCAAGAAAGCTGATTCACTCTACCCTTGTGTCTCCGCTGCGTCGGTTTGTGCCAAGGTTACCAGAGATGCTGCGCTTGAAGTATGCTATGAAAATCATATAGCTAATTCTGGGGACAAAATGGAGTCTGCAAAGTCTGCTGAAGGTTGGGGATCGGGTTATCCCTCCGATGCTCGCTGCACTACGTGGCTGAAAGGGAATCTGGATTCTGTGTTTGGTTGGGGTAGCGAGTGTCGTTTCAGCTGGGGCACGGCTAAAGATCTACTTGACGCCCAAGGTAGTGCGACCAAGGTCGACTGGCCGATAGACGATGATGAATCAGGCATGCGGGTGACGGACTTCTTCTCGGCCGGACCAGATGGTGTACAAGATAATGGATCTACTGAGTTGGCGGCCTGGTTCGGCACGCCTGTTACGGAGGCGGTGTTCTGGGGTCCTCACGGCTGGTTTGGAGCCACAACAAACATCTGTCGATAATGCATTGCCGATGAACCGACGATATATACACATGCCTCACGGTCTCTAATCCGGATTTGGCACGACGCACAGTTTTGGTACATGACGCCCACATGTCAGCCGACGGAGCCAATTTCGACGAGATTAACAATTTAAAATGCTTGTGCTAGAATAAGTTTGAGGGCGAAAGGCTCCTAATATCGCAGGTCAGATGGTCCTTTGCTCGACATTCGTAACAGAATACGAACAATTCGACATGTGGCGAGCAAGCAACCGCGGCGCATGAAGTCCATTCAGCAGAGGTCTGTTACCGAGCAGCAAAGCCTACCGTCCTCAGTATGAGTCTTCAAGAAGATAAAATTGCGGATTAGATTGCCTTCAGCGCATTTTGTCTTGCGATGCAGAGGGATCAAAGATAAGTCGCGAATCCAACGACGGCGATTCATGCCTTCATGGAGTCTAGGAGGTTGTGAATCTAGCTGTTGGCAAGAACAAACAATGCGGTAGGAGCGGAATTGTTATCGCCACTTTGAGCTCGATAATGACCTCCCGTAGCATCAATTGCACAGAGTCACTCCAGTCACCGGACAGGTACCAGCGGCATCCTTATTCTTCTAGCCGAGATTATGGTTCTTAGTCGACGCAATGCTCTGTCCGCGGAACGCCATACGTCGTCCCAAGTGGGCGAAATTGTGTGGAATTCGTTTCGGCTAGTCCCAAGATCATTCTAAAGGAATGATCACAGTAGGCCGTTACTTTGATCACTTATTCTACACCGTGATTACAGAAGGATATTAGCGATGCAGAGCTGTGAGTCAGGTATGGCAGACGGAAACACCATGAAAACGACCGAAAAGTCGGCGGTTTAGCGATGTGCGCGTCGATGCACCCCCATCATCATTTGGTCGCTGCTGAAGAGTGTACCTCATACTTTATTTGCAGGGTAGAGCGAAGCTCCTGTAATACCACCATCTGCAAAGCCAAAGTCTCAGTACTTCCGTCATTGTAGACAGCAAAGGTCGTAGATAAGTAGTAGATTATAGTCAAGTGAAGTGCCTTGTAAACCTGCCACCCAATTCCTCGCTCGACATGCGATTGGAGATTTCCCGCAGAACTGAACCAATCTATAGTGTCCTGTGGCGGGCCTCGAAGTCAGCATTTCTCCAATAGCACAAACGGGAGTCACGAAACCTGACTCAGGGGCACAACGTCCTATGACGACCATCGATACACCCAAAGCATGTCTCGCGACTCAGCGAATCACACAGATTGGGCAAGGGAAATTCAATGAAAAGAGCCTTACGTCGTCGAAAAATAGTAATCGTCCCAAAGATAGTCGTAGTCTTCGACAATGACCCCTACCATATCCAGCAGCGGCCTCCCCTTCAACTTCGCCGCAAAGCCCTGGATAGATTTCCTCGTGACGTTTTCGTAGAAAGCTCCTCTCATCCCCCACCACGCCATGCCCCAGCCTCGACTTTTCAACTCTTCTCTCTCGACTCCACTTAATCCTCTCGCGCCTCCAATGACACTCTCTTCGACATCCTTCTTTGCAAGCTGTCTCGCTGCTACCTCCAGAGCCAAGCCCAAAGCCCACGGTCTCCAGTCTCTTTTATTTCCCTGATATCTTTGTAGCGCCAATGCGTATACCACAGGCCGTAGTATCCACATCGCCTCTGCTAGCTGCCCCTGCACACTCGTGATCTTTCGCACCAGCCTCTCAGCACTCTTGATCTCATCCGCACCGACGACCCTCCTTCCCAAGAACTCTGTGATGCTCTCCCCTCCAATCCCAGAGTTCGAGGGCAGTTGCGGTAAGCGCATCCCTGTCCTCGGCATCTTCCATTCTCTATCACTCGGCCCCTCGCCTATCCCATCCAATGCTACACTGCCACTACTGCCGGCGTCATCCTCCACTCGCCTCTCGTGCCTTTCGTCACCGACACCCGAAGCAACGACCGGCCTCCCTCCACTCGCTCTCCCCATACACAAACGCAAGACAGCTTTGACGACCTCCAGCACGACTATAACCCGCCACCGCACCTTCTCCCCGGCCCGCTTGGCAAACATTTCACATAATAACTGCGTGTACTGTATCGTTCTCAGCAGCGCCGCACATCGCCCATATAGGGATGATGAAAGCTTCCAGAAGCTCTGATACCGCGCAGCAGGCGAAGGCGGGGTGGGCGACGGGAGCAGATGATTGTTGTAAGCGGTCAGGAGGGTGAGGAAGGTCTGCAGCGATTCGGAGGTGATGGGTGTGTCATGAAAGCGACCGGGGATTATGTAGGTGAGTGAACGGAGGGCGGACTCGATCTGGGATACTTGTGCTGCGTTGGCTTTTACGAAGGAGGAGTAGGAGGATAGCCATTGGGAAGGAAGCTGGAGGTAGGTTGTTGGGATGTTGGTTTGGAGGCGCGCTGAGCGGGTGGGCGTGGTACTGGAAGGGTCTGGTTGTTCTACGGCCATAATGCCAGAGGGCTGTGTTATCGGACTGGCTTTGCTGTCATATTGTATACATGTTTGGCTCGTCGCAAGAACGCGGTTTTGAGCCGAAGTACAGTCAGCCCTATGATCTCTAGTCTTGCCAGTCCAGCATACTAGTTGTTAGCGTCTTGGCGTTCTAGTCGCAGTCCGTAAATAGAAGCAGAAGTAAGGTAAGGTAGTCTCGGGCAGCGCCCCCCTAAAGGGTCTGAGGTTTCTAATACTGAACCAGAAGGTACTTAATTCTGCATGATGTTTACTGCCCGGCTAGCTGACGTTTGCAGCCAATCTCCTTGAAAGACACTATCATTATAAGAAGACCAACTTTGAATGATAAGGAGGGTCTCGAAGAATGGTCCCATGCCAGTCTAGACCTCCAAATCACTGTGCAGGATGAGTCCTCTTCACCGCCTCGACTACTCCCTCCCCTCCCTTCACCATTGTCCAAAAACCTACAATTTCCAAACCCACACTTCCCAGCAGCTCTGTCCACTGACTCTCTGCACGCTCTTGACCGGCGAGTAGCACCATCATGAGTATGTCATTGCAGCTACCCAAGAGTGGTACCCCAGTATCTGGGAGTATGAACTCACGAATGATCAATCGTGAATAATCTGGCTTCATTGCGGCGGCAATGTGGGAGAGAATCGTCCGGCATTCAGCCGTTGGCCAGTCGTGAAGTATAGCCCGCAAGTGATACATTCGGGCTCCTACACACTGAACATTAGCCAACTGTGAACGATCTCAGGCAGGGGGTATAATATAATGACAGGCTGCAGCTCAAGAACTGGCCGACCCAAGCTAGGCTTGACGTTGTTTACCTACCTCTGATGGGCTGCGGTGCAAAGAAGTCATGAGCCATGGACTCAAACACCGTACTAGTTCCCACAACCGTCTCCTGGTCTTGCAGCACCATTCTACCAACACAGGAGAACCTGTCGTGCAGCATTTCGAGATCATGACCTTTACCACCGCCAACGTCTACACAAAACGTAGCATGCTCTCCTCTTTCTGCACCATCGATTAGGTTCGCTTGGATAGGGTAGAAGTCCATCCAGCTCCCTTGATTGAGGCCTTGCCGTCGCCCAGCCATGTAGGAGTCGAATTGCGCGGAAGCTTCCGGGTTCTTTCTCAACTACCATACAGTCCAAGGTCAGCGTTGAAAATCGTGTCGGATGCGTTAGAGACCTAGCACCCAGGAGATGTCCTGCAACTCAAGAAACAACACTTATGCAGAAAGAATGCCGTTCAGCTTACGTACCCACTCGAATTTTGGAGAACCGACTGCATATGCAAATGGCGATTTCACCGAGTCTGCAGGGTTCGTAAAGTGTGTAGACTTGAGGAATTCATTGAGCTTGGCCAAGGGTGCAATCTCGAGGTCATATCTGATCAAAAACCATCAGCAACAGTTTACGACAAGTGACAAACACAAACCGAATCTTGACACCGTTGGAGAAGGCTTCCTGGGCGAGGGTCTGTGTCACGTAGTTGGCCTTGTAAGAATGGACTCCAACCTCATCGCAGACGCCCATGGCAGTAAGAACACGCATCAATCGAACTTGTTGACGTACACTCCAATCAGCGATTTGCAAAGGTCAATATGCTTTTACCCTCACTAACCGATCAACTGCGGGTCGCCGATTACAGTCTCCTGCACATCCAGGGTGTTGAAGTCCTCTTCTTTCTCCATTTTGGAGGTGGCAGGTCCTGCTCGATCTGCCGAGTTTGCTGCCAGCTCGTTGAGATTCAGAGCAGACTCTGCGCTGGCAGCCAACTTGGACAATAGTCCAAGCTCGACGGCTACTCTCAACACTGCATTTTGTACAGGCTAATATATGCACCGTGAGCCATACTTTGACAGGTCTATTGCGAATGGAATCAAGAATTACCTGAGCAAAAATCCGGAGGACAGATTCCACAGGTGTTTCCACCACGTCCCTTATGTTGGATAACTTTGCGACCACACTGGCACGTGTTGCAGGATCGAGCTGATGCTGACTAGAAAGGGTCTTTCTGATGTCTTCAAGTAGAGCAACAGCTTGTATTTGGTCGGGTGACGAGGACATGGTGAGTCGTTGACGAGAGAGTGAGCTCAGTAAGTATCGACTCGTTAGATACTGAGGGATGACTGTCTTTAGTATTTCAACATACGTCAGGCTTGATTGGTGATACTTGAGGCTTATAGCATTCACTCAACACCCCTGCTTACAGAAGACTTGTTCATGCACGTTGCCGTGTGTTCATGTGAATCACGGCGTAGAGGCACGCCAGATCAATATAGATTTGCTTGAGCATACCATGCACTTAGCTGTTGGCTCAATCACGGATCGCAGGATGAGAACTCGTGTTGTGCAATCCCATACTTGTGTGGTACTGAAATTCGGATCGAAAGGCGGTACAGTGCCAGATCGCGGAAGACATGACGAGCTCTGTTCGAAGTCTAGATTCGTTCCAACGATATGGTCACCCTCTCATCGCCAAGGCTTCCATGCATATGTCCAGATGGCCCCAATCAATAATGTATCCGTTCATGCAAGACTACTTTTTTCTTTTTCAAGGATATATTCGTTCCCAATTCCACGATGACCCAAGAGTGACATCCGAGACCGAGAGTTTCCAGTGAACCTTTCGGGCCCATCACGTTAGCTAGAGATTCCCACTTTCAACCCTGTTGGCTGAATTTCATCTGTGGTTATATATTCACTGAGAACTTTGATCAGGCCTCAAGTCATAAGATCTAGCCGGACTTCAAGCTCCAGGGTTCTCGCTGGCTGTGGTCTAGCACTACTCACGATCATTGACTCAGTTGGCGGCCAACTCTATCACTGTCTTATACCTGAGTCACTACCTTAGCACGCTGGGACTCTCTAGCGTAAGCGACTCTATGGCTGAGCCCAACAGGAATACTCGCGCACCCCCTGCGTATTCGTTCAGTATACTGCATCGTATCTGTACTGCATTTACCTATGTTCGAGATAAGGAGCTCGCTAACAAGACTGGGTAAGCCTGCGTCGGCCATCTTGCCATATCATCGATTATTGAAGGCCGAAAAAGAAGCCCAGCTTTGCGTACTCAGCCGACTGTGAGGGGCGGCAAAGACATAGACCCATGGCAAGTACTGCGGGTTGAGAGAGAGCATTGGATACATGGACTGGAGAATGAGCAAATGCACTTCTTAGCTCGACTACACTTTGAGGAGGCACTCGTCCGGAATACTAAATAATCGCGCGATAAACAGCCTTGAACGTATTCGAAGGAGGAATTTGTAGCGGCTCCAGTACCGCGATTGACCCTCCAGATAAAGGCTCCCCGTCCCATCATCCATGGCATTATCGGATTACTGCTCGAAGGCCATATCCGATGTCTGTATTCAGGGCCTGCTAGCCCCTCAGTTGGATACCTAGTCTGACGAAGAAGCGGTGAAAAGGCGTGCCACTTGGAGCCACGCATCTCGACTAAGGTACCTTACTTCATCGAATACGGAGTATCGAGAGTCAAGTCACCGTCTTTTCTGATGTCTTAGGCCACTTCTAGAACTATTTGCCGCACAGCACGGACACTAAAGCCGCTAATCGTCCTAGTGCCCACGTGAGACAGCCCTAGGTATCACGCTACGGATTCAGCTACTTTATGCTTGAGGATTATGGAATCAGGAGAGCTTCGTGCCATTATGATAACTAATCAGCCGCACATCTTCATACAAGTGCCCGGCATGAGACTGCATCAAGAAACTGGCTTTGCGCTTTGTCGCTACCGACTAATACAATCGCGTTCCGCAGAACATGCCACGTTTGTCAAAACACGAGCACTGGAATCTATCTCGTTAGGTACGAGAACTACTGTCTTACTACTGTCATAATCACCAACATGTCCCAAAATTCCCAGTCTGATGGACCTACCGAGTCTTCCCCCTTGGGGAGACCCAAGCGAGAGGGTAATGACTCTCTCTGGAAGCGGGCCCGTCGTACCCTGGGTACCAACTCTCTGACTTTCCTGCAACCTGTGAGTAGACCTACAGGTATGTCATCTTCGTCAAGTCTGTGAAGCGCCCCCTTCCCATGTCCATCCACAACCTCCCTCCTTCCTCTTATGACTCGATGCGAGAACAAAGTTTCAGGAGTGTGATATGGAAAGTTGGATTAGGCACGCAGGGAATCTGCTGCATTTGCACCATCCTTAGGCCATCTGAAGATTATGCTAACATTTGCCGATAAGGTAACACTACTGCTGCTTCTGGGCCAGCAGCGCCAAGCAAACGACGAGAGCAAGTGCGCCATGCCCAACGGTATGTCTTATGATCGAAATCACTAATATCTTCAATTCTCTGGAATTCCCCTTGGCCCGAACACTTCACCTACATAGGTCTGACTTCGCTTGCTGCAGCACACATCGTCAGAGAACACAGAATTATATCAAAACGCTTGAGTCGGAGGTGGTCCGTCTTAGAGAGTCTGAAACGAAATTGATGCAAGAACGTGAAAATCTCTCCGGAGTAAGCGATCAAATCCTTGGTCTCAAGATCCTAAGTTGATGTGGAATTTAGCAAGTTGATTCTCTCAGAAACCTGTTGATCCTCAACGCAATTCATCTGCCGCCTAGTGTGGAAGACGTTTCCTCAGAGCCAACTCATTCTCAGCCATTTCCTGATCTTGAAATGCCAGCAACCGTTTCCTATTCTGCTGACGACCTCGACCATCAACGGCTGCATGTCAACTTTCCACGTCAAGACACCAGTAAGAGACTCGGCTACCCGACGCCAAATTTCTCAAGGTCTTTACCTCATAAACATCAACCACAGTCCGTCTCAGACCTTCCAAACGGTTGGTTTCCACCTTGCTGAAGTCTTCATTATCTCCGGCTGAATCTACTGCAAGACTTCTCCCTCCAATCATTGAACGTCTCGTCGGTTCAAACGGCATCGACTGATGTCGGAGCATCCGCATTCGTCGATACCATCGAGACTGCGATCGACTTTGTCCTTGCTTTAGAGCACCCTTGCATGTCTCATATCCCGTATGGAGACCCAGAATCCAATGACCCTGCGAACCATATGATGATGGCGTCAACTCCACTCGTCGCTCGTGCACCGCAGCCTCCCCGAGTCAATCAACAGTGGACCACTAGTGGAGCCATCATCAAGGAACTATTGAAACTATCTTCGAGCATCAACTTGGACGGCGAGATAACCCCGGTGGAAGCGTGGCATCTTTTGCACGGTCATCCTGACTTTTGGAGGCTGGATCAGAGCCAGATTGAAGGTTTGAAGCACGAATTGAGTGCCGCTGTGAGGTGTTGTGGGTATGTTGCCCCACTTCTTAGGATTTCGCTGTTGCAATGCAGTAGCCCACATCTTATTATTAAGGGTTTCCTTATTTGGAGCAGGTGCTGACAGGTCACTATATAGTTTTGGAGCAGTGCTAGACGAAAGAACATTCTGGGATGCTTTGGATAGATTGCTTGCTGCTGGCCTAAGGTCACAAGGGCGTTAGTCGATGAACGAATTCGCTTGTGCCTCAACAGTCTTTGCGTGCCAGGCGAGATGGGTGGTCATTTTTGCTTGCAAATAAGCTATCTAGATGGGAAGAAATGTCAGTAACGTCAAAGTCGGAAGTCAGATACACACAGACGACTTTTCTACAGGAGCTTGAGAAGCCGATGATATCCCCCAGCAGTTTTAGGGTGTAAGAGATCTCATTACCTATAGATTTATAAATGGACAAGAATGCCTCTTTAACTAACGTTTTGCATCCAAAGGTCCAAGTTTGCCTCCGTTAGTTGTCATATCAACTAGAGAATTTCTGCAGTACCAGTCCCCATTATCACAAACCGTCGATCCAGTATAGACCAGAGTGTTGTACGTGACAATTGCCAGGCTATGTCTCATCTTCAAAACGCAAAGCCTGGCGTTTAGCCAGTTCTTCCATCTCTTTTCTCCCGTCTATCGGTATGAACCGCCTCAGCTGTCGATCCATGTAACCTTGTGGGATTCCTTCTAGCGCCCCGTCCCTAATACCCATGTTCATCCGATGGATGTACTCTTCCTTGGGCCGGTCATCCTCTGTCCTTTTTCGATCGATGTAGACTAGCATGTCTGTCTGCTCGGCTTCTTCTATCACGTCAAGCGGACGACTACCATCCTTTGAAGGCCAAAAATCCACAGATAGCATTTCCTTCGTGTATGAGAACGGAACGCCTTCATTCCGGTCAAGGCTACGTTCATCGTCACAAGTTAAAGTGTAGATTAGACCATACACTTCGGCCCCTGCATTCGAAGTCTGCACGACATTGGCATAACCACGATTGTTAATCATCCAGCGATATCCTGGTAAGCGCCCAACACCCCTGAAGATCGAAGATGGACAGCGTAACGACATCTGTTCCTTCCAGAGGTTGCTTCCATATCCGAAATACATGGTTAGCGACGTCTTCTCCTGCTCGCGCTGGAAATTTGCAAGCCTAGATTTAACATCATCCGCGTTTTCATTGAGGGGAATGGTCTTCGCTGAAGAGTCCGCCATGCTTCATAGCGACAAGACTATTCTGAAGCAGAGGAATCAAGCTCTCGCGTCCTGATTTAGGATACGATAGATGCTTTGACACGAGTAGAATGATGTTTTGAACGCTTATAGTCCTTGCGACGTTCGCTTACGTTGCTCTCCATATGCTGACTTGGTGCAGGGAGGCGATGTTTGTGTTTGAGACAGTCGAACATACTCCGTATGAAGCACCCTTATTCTAGAATATCCTAGCGTGTGCAGTATCCTTGAAAAAGCTTGGCGCTGAATAGCATCCCACTAGAATTTGCACAGAAGTACGTACCTAGATACCATATTTAATATCATGTAGATCAATCCGTAAACTTTTGCTATCCCGAGCATTCGCGACAATGGGTTTTGATCGTCCTTAGTCAATGAAGCCTTTGTGTCCATTGCGGCAGGGGCTTTAGGTAGCGACCATGGCTCATGCAAAGCCTGACCTAAGGCTGCACTGTTATGGACTCTTCTTCAAGAGTGACTATCGAATACACAGATCCGTCTGAGGTCTACCCTCTCTTCGGCAGCAATCTTTCACTTAGACTACCCCTGAGGGAATTACATTGGTCATCATCCTCGCGCCCAATACGTTCTATCAGCACCCTCCAAATAGAGTTGGTCTCCGCTGACGGACCAAAGTCCAAGCTCGAGCCAACATCGACTGAAGACCCCTCTCAAGCTCAAGCTCCGCCAAAGGTCGACGGCGGTAGAAAGGAAAGAAGACACCAGATACCTGGACTTCGACGGACGCCCTATCTGAAGATATATCTCCTTTACTGCAATGATGTTGATACATACAGGGCAAGCTCACGTAAACAGCTACGTGAATGGGTGAAAATTAATACACAAAAAATACAGAGCAGTACCTCTCTCAGTAAACAAGAGAACCACGATGCCTCCGAGTGGCTCATCATACATGTCGTTCCCCCGTCCACATATGGACCGACAGACGAGTCTAGGCCGACCAGCAACAAGGATGATAGCAACCCCGAGAGACAGTCTACCTCTAGTCGATGGCCGTCGCGCAGCTCCACAAGTGTACTTGAGAAGTTACGATCAGACTTCAACAGCTCATCGAAGACCGCCGTTGACCGAGTGGCTCAGATCCAAATCGTAGAGCCTCCCATCGACGATGTCAGACAGGTCGACCTGCGAGCAGAAGATGGGAAGAATGGTTGGGGTGACTTGGTATTCAAGCTCAAATCTCTTATACTAATGTCTTTCGATTTAAGAGTGAGTCAGTACGAGGAGGACATTAGAGATAGGGAAGGACAAAAGAAGGTTTTTGGCTGGAATTTCAATACCTTTTTCGTCTTAAAAGAGGGACTGGCAATGGGATTCGAGAACATGGGGCTGCTTGATGATGCGTTGACGGTATATCAAGAGCTAGCCTTTGGTTTGAGGGCTGTCATTGAGGAACAGCACATTGGGGGAGGGGAGCAGCAGACAGCTCATTTTGTGGACTTCACAGAGGACCTATACGATGACTTCAAGCACGCAAAAATGCTCATTGTCGACACAATGGATAAGGTCCCAGAGATTGGGCAACGAGTAGCTGACCCAGGCGCCTCGATCTTAAATACCGACAAAAAGCCGTTCCGAGAACTGATCCTCACTAACAAGATCTCCTTCTTTGACTTCCAGTGCTATGTATTCGCGCGCCAAGTCTCTCTTTCCCTCCGGCTGGCGAATGCGTTCAATAAACAAGTACGCTCAAAGGATGTCTCAACTTTTCAGAATGAATACAAGAACAAAAATGGTGGCCAACAAGGTGGAGCAGATCTCAGAGAGCCCGGTGATCATAAGCCAGAAAATCTTATCCTTTTGGCTGAAGTTGCGAAGTTATCTACCGAGTTCATAACTTCTACGGCCCGCACAGTACGAGAAGACGTCCAGAATGCCGTCCTCCAGGCCCAAGCACGCCAAGTCGAAGAAGAAGAGAACGGAATATCAATGCAAGATGAAGCGATCGATAATTTCGTCGAATCATGGTTGTTCTCTGCTTGCCAGTGCATCCTCGAAGCGACATCCGCTCGATCGCTCGCTGGTCAGCTTGATCCGCTTCTGCGTCAGCTATCGTCAAAGACTACCGGTACCGAGACCAACGGCGATGGGGATCATCTTGAAAAGAACCTTGGTTCAATCCACCATGATGGCTTGCCGGCCCGAACAAGCTCCCTGCCACCACCAAATACTGCAAAAGTCCTGGCGCTTCCCAGACCTTACTCAGTCGACTGCATAGACATTGCGAGCCTCTCGGCACCAGGCGGTTCTCATCCGGGTGCTCAGGAATTAGCTGCTGAACAAGGAGATATATTGGCCCTGAAGAGGCGAGTACTTGGTCGCCTTGGCCTTCGGCATGGTAATCGGCAGAAAAGACTGGCCGACCTGGCTCTATTTTCTAGGAAGCAAAACGAGGAGATGGAAGATGTCAAGCTAGATGATGGAGATACAGCAAGAGATACTGTCCACCACATGAGCAAGTCCACTGGTGATAAAGGGACAACTACTACTGGCTTGTGTAACAGAAGTCTTCGTTTAGCTCTACTCTCAGGTAGTGAGTTCTACAAGGAATATGAGGTACACCCTGATCATGTCCGCCAAATTTTGAGGAATTCTGATCATGCGGTCAGAGTTTGACTATATCAGCTCTGGCACATTACGTTGTAGGCAATCGAAATAAGGCGGCTGAGGCGATGACTACAGACCTTGCCGTGGCTCGTTTGTAAGACACTGCCACCCCAAAGGTCTGAGTAGTATTGACCAGCTGTAGTCAACAAGAAGACTACGCTTCAGCCGCGTCATATTTCCGTCAATTAGCACCCTTGTATGCTAAAAACGACTGGTCTGAGTTGGAGGTTACAATGCTGGAGACGTATGCTCAATGCCTGAAGCAGCTTGACCAGATCGAAGAATATGTGCGAATCAAACTGAAAGCGCTCGCGAAGATGATCCACGGTCGTAATCAGCGTCCTCTGGAGAACGCAACAGGGTATCTTGGCGAAGTCATGAACGCCTCGATCTCGTTGGGCGCTGAGATTTCTGTCGCAATGAACGATTACTTTGACAATATCCAGCTCGGCAAATACATTCGTCACTTCGCCGATCGGGATGGATTTGAATTGCAACTGAACGTACGAAGCCTTTTGCCAGTGGACCTTCCCATTGATTCCATGCGGGTGAGTCTCCTTTGCGTAGAAGAGGATCAGCGCTCCGAGCTTTGGATGGCTACCGCGGGGCCTCAGATAATCAAACAAGGCTTGGGAGAAATAACGCTTGAATCAAATGTAGGAACTGATAGTGCTTGCTCGGAGCTAATCGCCGCTAAATGTGACGTGTAGATGATGCAGCCTGGCTGGTATATCCTGGATAAAATACATGTCCGCTCTTCAAACGTCAGGTTTACGCTCGATTCCTCCCCTACAACACGATTCCCTCTCTTCCCAAGGAGCAGAGAGTCGGTTCTCTCTTTGGATTCAAACAGCTCTACGAACGGACAGCGTGTTTTGATTTGGCCTAGGTCCGACAGCCTCGATACCCATTTGACACATTACGAACGCATGAATCTTGAGCAGCCAAATTCAATTAAAGTGGCGATATCTGCTGGGCGGAATGAAATCACTAAGTGCAAGCTGTCCATACGAGCTGCTTCGGCTGGGCTGCGGCTGCATACAGCAGATGCAGAAATCGTGGACCAAAAACTTAAAATCTTGGGGAGGTCTCAGCCTGGTAGTATATACATGAATGAGATCTTAGCGGACACCACCGTAAACATCAAAATACCCTACTCTGTCGAGACTGACCCACGAGAGATCAGTGTGCGCGCTTTTATCGATTACACAACGCCAAATGGGGACTTTGCCTTCGCCTGCAGTGCGAGCCTTCTGATTCACCTGCCTTTGGCTATCAACGTACAAGACTCCTTCAAGCAGGCTGTACTAGTATCGAAATTCACCGTAGGCCTATCGACCCCGGTGCCTGTACGTATATCAAGCTGCCACCTCCAAGGGAACAGAGATTTCCGAGTGCATGCGCCAGCTTCGCCAAAGATTGCACTTGACGTCTTTCCTCGTCAGCCACTTTCCCTGGTATCGAAGATCTACCAAACTTCGGCGCACAGGGACCGCAGAGAGGCACCTCAAACCAAATTGTTTCTCAAAGTGGAATATTGTTGTTTGGTTGAAGACATCAGAGCAGCGGTCGAAACAGTGTTCCTCGCCGACCTCGCGACCACGCCTCTCCAAAAGTTCTCACGACCGCTGAGACGCTCGCTACCAGCAGCCTTACACCTACTATACGCAAGGCAGGATCTCGAAGCTATTGCAACTCGCCGCGTAATCCTCGTCAACCCTTTCGAGGAATGGGGTTGGGACGTGGTGCTAGCAGGTCTCCCCCCCAAAGACGGTGCAGAGCTTTGCACATGGTTGCGAGGCTGGTATGAGGTTTGTCGCATTAAACTCCGACAGTTGATAATGCTTAGCTATCTGTAGAAGAATCGTACGATCTCTCTCGACGCAGCCAGCTTCTCGTCACTTGAGCAACACCTTACGGTACCAGTTGAGATACCACGGATGCAGGTTGTACAAACAGCGAAGTTGCGACGTTTCGTGAGATCTGCAATCCCAGACAGGGACTCAAGTCCGGTCTCGATTGGACATGGGCTTCCCATGGAGCTATCAATCAGCTATACCCGGGTCTGGGAATTAGCAAAAGCTTCAAAGACAGAATCGTCGGCGCTGGAATTTCGCTACGAAATACAGGCAGATCCAGACGCGTGGCTGATTGGGGGACAGCGGAAGGGACATTTCAGTGCAACGGTAAGCATGATCCATGGGCAATGACTGATGGAGACGCTCACGTCGTGTGTAGGAGGCGGAAGTCAAAAGATTCAGGCTGCTGCTATGGGCGCAGAAAACGGGGCATCTACTTCTTCCATCGGTGGACATTCAGCTGCTTGCACCCACACTCCCTGCGGGCGACGACACAGAATTGTCAGCGGAACCAGCAGTGTCCTGCGAACTGGATTACCAGAACCTGGGCGATACAATACTAGTTGTGCCTGGCCTGATGAGTACGACAGTCAGTGTCGACCCTGGTGGGAGTGGAGGTGGATGGCTAGTCGAGTGCAAAGACAAGAGCCCGTGACGTTCATTACACTCACCTTGGATCACGGTGGTCGTGGATACATTCCCTCATCATATCTTACCTTGCTTTCAGTTCTCGCCGTGATCGGAGCGTTGCGATACTGTGGATCAATCTAGGCTCTGAGGCTTTGAGCTACGTGGGGACCGAGGCAAGGCTGGAGTGGAACCCCCAATTCAGGGTCATATTGTTGAGGCGCTAGTCTTAGTTCGGCCAAGCGCCAAGGATGGTTGACCGCTTAATTTCACCACCGACTTCCTGCGAGATGTTAAGTAAAACAGTTCTACAGCTGATATGCGTGGATCGATCGAGTCTCCTACATGCGCAGGTGTGCAGTGAAGGCATTAAGGACGATCTGAGAGACTTCGGTGCCGTGTCATGGTCATCGGTCTGGTTCTCCCGCTTGGCAGACGCCTCAGAGGTTTGGTGTAATACTACATGAAGTAGTGTACCGTACTCCGTAAATGTTTGCACAACCACTAGGAACAGCCGAATACGCTCGTTGGCGAATTGAGCGATTGATAGGGCTCGAAAGCAGCCTTCCGTTTGGAGGTTTATGCTTCCCGCATCGGGACGCACTGACGAGGTGAAGCTAGCCTGGAATTCAAGATTTCGCCCTCTACCTCACCGTCCACTTCCACAATTCCGCCGGACCTGCACCTTCACCATCAATTGACCACTCTCCGACAAGCAATCAATTGACCTCACATCCACTCAGAGGATCAGTCTTTGATCCCTCAACACCCCAATTCCGCCACTGGCAGTCGTTGCCCTTCACACCCACGTCTTCGATCTCCTTCAGAGCCAGTATCATCAGATTCCTAGTGCTTCACCGTTGGATTCGTACACACATACCTCCCACATCTTTCCCGACCTTGCATTTGCCATGTCAACGACTACCTTTTCCAACCATGCCTCCTCCGAGAAGATGGGCGCATTCGACTCGTACGATGCGAGCTCCACTTCGACCTCAGTTTCTCTCCAAGATACTCCTAGCCGACCACGGTCCACCTCAAGCCTCTCAAGCATGGATGCGGACTCTCCATTAGATACGGTGGACAAGAATAGCAGAAAGGTTGACATGTCGGACAAGGTGGACTTCGTTGATGCTCTGAATACGGCATTGGCTGCAAAATCCAAGAACCTGGGTATGGTCGATACATACGGGAATGAGTTTCATCTGCCAGATTTTACCATCAAGCAGATCCGTGACGCCATCCCAGCTCATTGCTATGTGCGTTCCGGCTTACGCGGTCTATCGTATGTCGTCCGTGATATCGCCTTCCTCGCTGCCATCTTCACCCTTTTCCACCTGTTCTTGACCCCGGAAAACGTTCCTTCTAAGATCACTCGTGGTCTCTTGTGGACAGTCTATACATTCCTCCAGGGCTTGTTCGCCACGGGTCTCTGGGTCCTCGCTCACGAATGTGGCCATCAATCCTTCTCGCCATCCAAGACGCTCAACGATACTGTTGGATTCATTTGTCACTCGGCCCTCCTAGTTCCATACTTCTCCTGGAAGATCTCGCATGGCAAGCATCACAAATCAACCGGCCACATGGAGCGGGACATGGTCTTTGTCCCTAAAACTCGTGAGCAGTTCGCTTCCAAGATAGGTTACTACGTACACGAGTTGTCCGAGCTCGCCGAGGAAACCCCAATTGCCACCGCCGGCACTCTTCTAGGTCAACAGCTGATGGGCTGGATCATGTATATTAGTACCAATGTCACAGGCCACAACTCTCACTTGCGCCAAAAAGAAGGTCGTGGTATTGGGAAGCAGAACGGGTTTGGCGGCGGTGTCAACCATTTCAATCCTTCAAGTCCACTGTACGAGGCAAAGGATGCCAAACTGATTCTCGCGAGTGATGTTGGTTTGGCGGTCGTCTTTGGTACACTCCTCCTGATCGGCAAGAACTTTGGGTGGGCCAACCTGGCGGTATGGTACTTCCTCCCGTACTTGTGGGTGAATCACTGGCTTGGTAAGCACTCACTTCGAACAGACCTGATCAACTCTAACCTTGCACAGTTGCCATCACATATCTTCAGCATACCGATGGCCAGCTTCCCCACTATCACGACGATGTATGGAACTTCACTCGCGGCGCTGCTGCGACCATCGATCGCGATCTAGGATTCATCGGCACGTACATCATGCATGGCATCGTTGAGACCCATGTTCTCCATCATCTCGTTTCCACCATTCCCTTCTACCATGCCGATGAGGCATCCAAGGCTATCAAGCCCATCATGGGTGTCCACTACCGCGCCGACTGCGAAGGTGGATTTTTTGGCTTCCTCAAAGCTATGTGGACCAACTCACGGATGTGTCATTGGGTTGAAGCATCCGCCGAGGCCAAAGGAGAGGGTAAATCGGTGCTATTTTACCGAAATCGAAACGGCGCTGGCGTACCACCCATGAAAATGACTCCACCTACCGCATTTTAAAGCACTGGAGACGCATTAGCACATCAACAAATGACATACGACAATGAGAGATGATTCACGACGCGCATCCAAGACATATAGACCACATGTGGCAACGCGTCCAATTCTAGAGCCTTGCCCCTGTCACACTGTCCACAACGACTCGAACCCGTTTAGTGTCATAGCCATCTACAGGCGTTTTTCAGTTGAGGACTCTCCCTTGGTCCTTCGCGGCGGCATCAATTATTCATATGCCTGCTGTCCATGAACTTGGAGACCTGCCTAGGGCACAGTGGCCAGCGATCTCCTTTGGCATCCCCGAGCATCTGAACTGGTTGGTGGCGGAATCTTTTTGGAACCAGCATGTTTGGATGTACCGTTTGGTTGGGATGAATCATCAATTTATAGAGATGCTTCTTTCGAGTGTATCTTTCCAGCGTATCAACGAGCATTGCACATAGACACGGTTGTTCGAAGAGAAGGTAGATAGGTATTTGAATAGATATTCTGGCTGTATCGCTCATGTGGCAGTCAAAGCAGACGTTCAACTTATGTTTGCCAGTTTAAAACCCTGTACCCCATCCCAATGTGGTTGAAGAAGTTGGGATCCCTCATGCCTTGCAACCTGTTGCGAAATCCTTCTCGGCGCGAGCGGCTGCTGACGAATGCCGATGCATGAGAAAGTGGGGTAAGATGGCACATGGATACATGATGAACAAAGGAATCCTACCGTTGGGTCGACAGCCTGTCATGTCCGCTTCCATTATTTATTGGTAAGGTAATCATTGTATCCGCCCGGCATCCTTACTCTTGGGTGGATACACTTCTATGGGAAGGATGAACCTATCACTTGTTGTTGTTCACCCTCGACCATTAGGTCCTTCAAGACTACGCCTTTCCCTCTTCCCCTCAAATCTGTACATACTCCCTAGCCTACCTTCCATCCTTCCCCTCTCCACTCTTACCATGCATCCTCTCCATCCTCTCCATCCTCTCTTTCTCTTTCCCTCTTTCCAGAATCATCACCATCACCATTACCATCATTCGATCTCATCTCGTCTTTCCCATTCTTCTTCGCTTAGAATACTTCTTTTCTACTGTTGTTTGCTGATGCTGATGCTGATGCTGGTGCTCGATTTGATGGTGCTGTGATGGTGATGCTGGATTTGATAGTGATGTGGCTTTGATAGTGATGTGGCTTTGATGGTGATGTGGCTTTGATAGTGATGTGATGGTGATGTGGCTTGAATTTGCTTGAATGGGGGTAGGATGGGGGTAGGATGGGGGTGGAAATTGTTGTAGGGCGGTGGAGGGGTGATGGGGAACGGGGGAAGGGGGGGAAGGGGGAACCGGTGAGGGGAGGGGATGGGATAGGGAGGGTAAGTTGGGGGGAATCTAAGGGGAGGGTTATTAGGTCTTTATGTGGGTGATTAGGACGCTGTGGGAGGGTGAATAGGACATTATGGGGGAGTGATTAGGACTTTATGGGGGAGTGGGTGGAGTGAGGGAGTGGTGTATTTTCCGTCAGACGAGTTGATATGGTATGTACCTTATGGAATGGACAAGGCGAGCTGAGACTGGGTCTTGAGAATTGGACGAGGGTTTGGGAGAGTGTACGAAGTCTCGTGATTGATCTATTGGCTGACGAGATAAAGCCGGCATTTTACCGGCGTCCATAAGATAAAATCCATATGTAGAACCAAATCCGTAGCCCTTTCGCTAGGATCTCGACAGGCTTGCGCTACCCCAGTGTTGTGGCATAGATGCTATGAACAATACCCAAAACAACATTTGCCGGCCAGCTGATCAAGCTCTAGAAAGTCAATATTTGAGAGATGTGCCGTCGGTAGATGGTAAATCCCCTTTTCTTCCTTCAAAGAATTGGTATAGATATGTCTTTGGCTGACAAAAACCAGGCCTGAAAAGTGCCAGGTAATGCGAGATCGATATGGGTTTGAGTATCCCCAACCAAAGAGCGAGTGGTCATCGTGTCGCCGGTTGCAGAAGAGAAAAATAATGGAGGAAGTATCCTAAAAGACCAATCGATGCATTGCTGATAGATTGGTGTTCGGGTGGGCTATGATGCCTAGCTGAGTTGTGGTAGTTGTGCTCGCTAGATCGCAAATGTATAAAAGACAGTATTGGTGTGAAGAATCAAAGAATCCGTGCGAAAATGTAGAATGTGGATAAAGAACAAGATAGTGGTTTGTGAATGTAATACAGGATGTTATTGATCAACAAGTTGTGGGGGATCTAGAAGTATGTTCTGGTAGATAGTACGTTTAGCGGCGACGTCGATAATGGGAGCTGTAAACGAGATCAGTTCCCGCTTGAAACATTGTATGTGGCATCACTGACCCAGAGCCATCAATCGGACTCGGGCATTTCTTCGCCTGCTGGGATCCATCCGCACGTTTGTAGATCAGTGTCTTGGCTCTAAAGTCCTCCAGGTCTTCATACGCATCCTCGGTTTCGCCCGAGTCGGCCTCGAGGAATTCGCGATCGCGGCCTTGGTCGGCACTCGTTGGACGCATGCCGTTGTGTATGGGTTGATTCAAGTGCGAAGTGTCAAACACGGTGCCAAACTCGCGCTTGGCAGTGCGGGCCGACAAGGGCATTGGCATGGATTGAATAGACTGCGGTACAGGTGATACGTAAGGGTCGTAGCCGTTCGTGTAGGATGGAGAAGGTATGATAGGTTTAGCGATACTGGCAATTGGCGTCTTGAGCTCGTACTTCGGCTCCATCGCCACATGCTTTGGAAAACTCTCGGTGCGGAGCGGAGGCAGCTGAGGTGGTCCGAATCCACTGATATCGAGAGGGGTTGAAGTTCGTGATCCAGTCTGCTGTTGTGGCGGTACGTAGTAAGATTGCTGGAATCCGGTGTGATTTGGAACGTAATTGTTCATAGCCGAAGGGACGTTGATTGATTGAGTCAGCACGCTTGCTGACGATCGGCGATGGTCCATAATCGGTCGATAGTCTGGATTTTCGGTATATGTTTGAGGTTGATTGTAATTTGTGTGATTTGTATACGGAAGAGTCTGGTGTTGCATTTGGTTATATCCGAAATTCTGAGGAGCCGACATCTGGCGAGAATGTAGATTGGTAGGATATTGGAAGCCATTGGTATTCTGCAGACCGTTGGCGTTCTGCATGTACGTCTGCGTTGGCTGAGCCTGCAGCTGTGGAGGGGGAAATGTTATCGTAGAGGCCGATGTGCCACCGAAGCTCAAATGATTGCCGTAAGAGTTTGCAGACTGGACCGGCATCGAGACCGGGATTGGGGCCGGGACAGGTGGTGGAGGTTGTTGATAGCTTGCTGGGGTGTAGCTACCTTGCTGCTGGAAGTAGTCTTGCTGTAAGGATGGTCGACGTCCAGTACTGTAAGGCGTGTGGGAGTCCATGCTACCGTTGCTGATTGAACGCGGTCTGTCGGGCATGTGTTGTGGTGTCCCAAACCGATCGGGTTGTGCATAAGCTTCTTCATCGTACTCCCCTTGGAAAGCCTCATTGGGTTTATCCCTACGCCTCATGCGAACGTCACGACGTATTCGAACTCGGCATCCTTGCTCAGCCACGGTTCGGCTCAGGGGTGTGCTCTCCGAGAGGCCTGGGAACTTCTTTGCACTGAAGACGGCGAACGGTATCGACTTCACTTCCAGACGGAAGTGGACATGAGCTCGTGGCGCCATGGGGTGACTGCTCAAGGGGTTGTCTCGCGCCTTCGGGCTTCCTTCCGGTGGTTCGACGTCGGAATCTTTGGACTCTTTGAGTTCCTCGAAGAGACTGAAACTTAATCTGTACAAGCCTTCATGACGCACCGAGAGATCTGGGAAGATGAAGTACCCAGCGGGGTTGGGACGGTCCAGATAGGCCATACCAGCCACGGGTGAACCCGTCAAGACCGGAAATGTTGGTGGTGTCAAGGGCAATCTGCCTTTGGCCATGGGACGAGCGTTCTCCAGCGTGGTAAAGAGGAAGAAATTGGCATTGTGGGAGAAGGTGATGTCAGTTTTAGCCTCGCGTTCCCCCTCAAACACCTTGAGTTCGACCACTGGCGGCGGATCGACAGGACGGCGGTCTGCAGAAGCTGGCAAGAGGTCAGTGGGAAGTCTATCAGAATTGATGCTCTAAGATTGTACATTTTGCGCCAGATCCACAAGCTCTTGCGCGTTCCGGTTGCTGGATGACCTTCAGCTCGTAGGTCAGATGGCGGCCGTCATTCGTCACTCTGGTCACCGAGTTCTCCGTCTCATTGTTTACGGCGAGGATAGATGTCATTGTCACGATACGCTTGGCTTGCGAGCCAAGATCTTGATCTTCCAAGCGGATTGCCGTTTCTTCACAGCGTTCTCCTACTGTACGAGCTCATGAAAGCGATGGATATGGAACTGCGGAGCACTGGAGGGACGACTACCATGTCAGCATACTACCGATTGAAACGCTGACAGGCGAGACAGAGTCCGTCTTGGGTCGCTTGACGGCTGACCCGAGGTAGAGCGAGAGATGCACGGCTTACATTGGGAATCCCGAGAATGCGGTTTACAACGTTTTGCCAAACGTGCCAGATCGCGCGAACGTAACGTTGGGGAAATGGAGAATTCACGATGCTTCAGCAGTGGATTTGCGGTTGAAGATGCGTGGGAACACCTGGGGTGGGTCCCTTGGCTTTGACTATGACGACTCGGCGGGTCTTCCCCGTATGCGCAAGCTTGAGGTAAAAGCCCCAATACTTTGCACGAGTACTGGCGTCTTGGGGGTGTCGCCGCGAGATGGGCGACCCGTCAATAGTGGAGGATAGCGAGCAAAAGCGAAATCTGAATCTGAATATGAAGGCAGAACGAGATAGCAGATGCGTCAAACGACTGGGCCACCTGAAGAGGAGGCGCCCGCTTGAGCATGGTTCCAATTGGGGAAAGGCGGAGAAAGCTTCGATGGTCTGGCAGAGGCGTTGCGCTAGTAAAGAGGTTTGGCACTAGTGGATGCGACCGTGGGAAACCCGATGGGCCCAGGGGGGACTAAGCAGGTCTAGCCTGGCCCCTAATCGCTCCCATTTGCAAAACCCGCCAATTTGACATGGTCTTGGCTCTTGGGCCTCCCGATAGTGCGGGATGGGAGCGCTACTCCATTGCAGATTTAGGCATTTACCTTAGCTCATGGGCCATGGCTGCATTTAATCTTTGGTGGGGAGAAAGCCACGGAGCTAGATAGAGTATTGGGTGTTACGGAGTGGTCACCCGGTAATTTGAATAGTATGACATCCATTATGGGCTCTACTTGCCGACCTCAATATTGAAAACCATTGGGATGATGCTTCCGAACGTGTGGCAGGGAAGATAGCGAAGAAGCGGAAGTCAACCTATCTCCTTTGCGTTGTCAATCTTCGCTGATCAAACAGGACACCCATTGATAATGCCTGCTCCGACTACGGGCAGGACGCTATCGTCAGCGCAGCCGAGCCGAAAGCACGAACGAGTTATGTTGCGTACCTGGTAAAGTAGTGCGTCAGTAGCTCCGCCCAGAGACAGTGTGATCGACGAGGAGTTCGCTCGCAACCGAGGTCTCCAAGGTACGGGCTAAGGTGTTGCTCAACCCGTCCGCCAATGATGGATGGTCCCGGTTTTTTGCTATAGCCACTAGGCGCTAGCAGGTGCTTCGTCGTTGCCGCCGCAAGCATTGGATGAATGGATTACCACGCTGGTGACCACTCACAAGCGTTCCCATCAAATGACCCACAGTCGAAGTTTTAGCGGATGGGAGGGCCAGCGGTGCGCACATGAATGACAGGCCTATTGGAACCACTGACAGCTGCCAAGGAACTCTTTCAAGACGGCCGCGACAATGGACAACGCGGGTCTTACCAAGTAGATGGTAGTGCTTCACCTGGCTTTGAGACAAGTGACAGGACATTGCGCCCTTCAAGCCACCATGGACATCCGTGATGTGTGAAGTCAAGTCCGGTCTCGGCTCATCCGTTCTACCTATCGTTCAGAAGTCAAAACGACTAATTCTAGGTGTCTGTGCACTCCGTGCGCCAGTCAAGCGAGTTGTCTTCCCTCCATTGAGGGAAGCTCCATTGAGGGAAGGACCAGCTAGTTACTACTGTGGTATTCTACTGATGAACTCGAGTATTCTTGACATTCTTGATTCGATCGACAGCTTGATAGCCTTGACTGATTGTCCATCAGTCCATCTTTGCCTCGTAGATCAGAACCACTCCTCGAATCTTCCGATAAGGCGCAAGTGTTGATCAATCAACTCCTTTCCTCCTGCTCGGGCCGTCAATCGCTTTTGAGCCCGTTATGCTTGCATAAATCTGCACAGCAAAGTCGGGCCGACTGACCTCATGCCCCTTTCTTTCTGCATCTAAAGGATCGCTTGTTCCCAGAGTCTATCGAGCATCCAACGAATTGCTGCCTTGTGTTTCTTCTTCAACCAACAGATCCGGGCTCGGTACCTTTTAAGATCCGGTCCACAGAAAGATGCAAATCCCGGTATTCGAACGTGCAGACGGGAATATCGATGCTCGGTGCATCGCCCTCAAAACCATCCAACCACCCTCCGCTTTGCTCATCACCAAACCACTCGCAATCAACAGTGGCTCACAACATGTAATCTCAATCGCCGCAAAAAGGTGAAAAGGTAGCCAGCCCGCGCAGTTTCAATAACGGTCGCACGTTTCGCATTATTGAACAGCAGTCTACCTCTGTCTGACCACATCTGCCTGTGCTACTTTATTTGGCAATGAGAAGATTCGAAGGTATCGAGTATAGTGGTCTACCAAGGCCTTTGGTCAACCCGTCTAGCACTTCAGGCTTACTGTCATCCTCTGTCGCTCGGTACACTTCATTGCTCGCGGAAGAATTCTTAGCTGAACCCGCAAATCTCATCATAATAATCTTGAGAAGTATGAAGCCAGTGTCGAGGACGTGAAAGAGCGCTTTATCCACTCATAGATATCTTGTATAGCCTTGCCAGATCCCGATACATCGGTCAATGTATGCCAGTTTCCATGCAGCAAAATGGTTTCCGGGAATCAGAATTATAGCACTAGAAGCGGAGACATCAAACCTTTACGAATACATTCTTCCAGGTAAAAGGATTGCGATTCCCAAATGCGTTCCTCGTGATTCTCATACCTGAGACCACGTCTCGAGTCACAGACCAAATAGTTCTAGTCCTGAACGAAGTCTTCACTAGATACGCCATATTAACCTCGTCCATCAATCTCCAAAGTGCGTGCACGACCCTCAAACCCAATAAGAGCCTGAGTTGACGACTTGGCTTGAGCTGTCACGAGCACGTCTGCTCGAAATGTTTACCGCAATCACTTCAAGTACCGCATCCGACACACTGCGGAGAGCTTTGTAGATATGACACACCTACTGACAAGAAGAGACCACATTGAATAATGCCTGGTCTTCTTTCCCACGCATGAATCGGTGCCCTGTCTTGACGGCTGGATTTGCCTTGGATAGTACATCCTTATGTCCCATCTACACCACTTGGCAAGAAGCCTACCTTGGCCCAGAGACAAGACTTAATACCGTAGCCGCCCTACAAGACTGATACAGTTACCACAGACGAGAGCGCCGTGGTATCAAGTTTCCATCACTTCCGCAAACCGCACAGTGAATTGTACAAATGGCAGATCGGCATTCGGTAGGACAATATTAAGTCTGTCGGTAAGCCGCCCCCGTCTCCTTGCCACAAGACTACGGGCATATCATACAATAACCAAGACGTAGACAAGGAAACAAGACAGAAACACTCATGTACGCCTTCACGCGGATCCCCTCATTCCCTATCCATAGTGTTAGGATCCCAACGAATGTCTAAGACGCCGCCAACACCCACGCTAGTCATATCTATTAGTGTCATCACCGCAAGACGCCTTCACGATACCTCCCAAACCCGAGCCTAGAAGTGATTCTGGACATAGTCAAGCGCCAGACGAGTCAACTCCACCATCTGCGGTATGCGGTCCTTGAGCATCGCTCCAAGAACGAGGACCAGCAAAGGTATCTGAATTTGCGTCAGCCTCCGGGAAAAGACGTACTCAATGAATGTGTACTCACCCAAACCAAAAACAATTTTCGATCACTACTCAGTCTTTTCATCTTCTTCGCATGAGCAGTCACCAATTGCTCTCGCTGACTCTTGGTCAAGCTAGTAGTGCAGAGATTGATGTTGTCAACCACCGAAGGATGTTCAGCTTGATCGAGGGTCTTTTCACATTTTCGGTCCATGAGTATTTCTCCAGCTACGCGCAGAATTGATGCTTTCATGCTGCTAGTGCCGCTTTCCGATTTCTCGGGGTAGATCTCTTCGTAAGCCGGAGGTGACGAGTTCTGCCAAGTGAGAAGCTCCCACCACCGGTAATCGTTCTCCTTGGCAGATCTAGAGATGTCGCTTGCGATTCCATTTCTAGCATTTCGTTGAGGGACCATTTGACTGATCCTCCTGACGACCGGATATGCTTGATAGTCTGGGAGTGCTGGGATTGGTAAATTTGGCAGAGTTCTGTGCATGCTTTGTTGGAATTGCTGAATCTGAGCTACGAGCTGATCCCTCCAGGCGGACATCGGAGGATTCCCAGCGAACATGGATGTATATGGGGAGCCTTCGCCTAGTGAATCTCCAGTAAGGTAATTCTGCTCGGCTGCTAAACTATTACGCCTTGACCGAGCATATGCATGAGATGGCGTCACGGGTCGACTTCTATATGCCCGGCCTAAGACTTCGTTGACTGGTGTTTCATCCTCGAATGGGTTGCTTCTGGTATCAGCGGATGCAACTCCTGCTTGAGCTGGTCCAGATGATTTCGACGACATCACGCTGCTTGCTCGGCTCAAGTGCGATGTGGGGGTAGCCCCTACGCTTCTAGGTCGGGTGCGATCATCCAAGGCATTGCTCGCGTCGTAACACTGTTCAGAAGTTGCCATATCAGCCGGGGTGAAGCCTTTCAAAGTCCGCAGAGTCGGATCGGCACCGGCAGATCGAAGTTTCCGTATGGTTTTGGGGTGACCGCGAAGTGAGGCCACGTGCATCGGTGACAGTCCATTCTCATCCCTAATGTCTGGGTTGGCTCCTCGCGCCAAAAGTCCCGCAGTGAGGCGGTAATAACCAAGGGAAGCGCTCAAGTGCAGCATACTTTGCCCGTTTCTCCCTTGTGCGTTGAGGTTTGCCTGATGAGAGCTATCGTCCAGATCCACCACGTTCAGACAATTTAGTGTTGCTGTCTCGAGATCTATCAACTCCGCCATAGCTACGTTAGAGCCGGATACTGCGCGTTGATGACTACCGCCCTGTTGTGAGCCGCCATGGGGTAAGCCGCCCATGAAAGACGCATTGGCACTAAACATGCTGATTATATGTCGCGCAGATTCGCTAGCATCGTTCATTCCACCGTTCCATTGACGATTGACCAGAGTCAATGCATGCTTCATGAGTTGCTGCTCATCATCGTCGATATACTTGAAAACGGCCAGCTTGTTAAGCGGTGACACTGCCATTTGCTCATAATTATGCTTGAATGTGACCGGCACGGTACCGGCTTGTGTAGCTGGAGGGACCAGGCAGCAAATAGCGTTCTCACCCCAATAAGTCGTTGTGGTCGCCTGGGCATCTCCAAACATTACTTCAAGACCCTGACGGAATCCACTACCTAGGCAGGTGACTTCCATACCTCCAGCTATCGAGCCTTCAGCAGGGGTCAACTTATTTATAAATGGGGATTGAGGGGACTGATGGGGCTGCAGCACCCTTGTAGCAGAATATAGCGAATCTGTAAGGGCCTGCGCGTTGCTCTGCTGCATACCATTGCTCTGCACTCTAGAAGTGGGGGTCGGTACCCGACTTGGTCGTGCTGAATTGAAAACCGAAAATGCGGAGTCTTGCAAATTTTCCATACTCTGTGACCGCTGAGTAGGCGAAAAGCAAGCTCCATCGACTGCGCTTGGGGTTGACGGGTTCGTGTTATATTGCAGGGGCATGTATTGCATTGGTAGTCCATTCGGGGGAACATAAGTAGGCACGAAACCTGGAGCCTCACCATGCCCAGGGTCCACGGACTGACCAGCAGGTGAGACGCAGTTGCTCGAGAAGGTCGGGACATAAGGAGTCTGCAATTTGGTCATTGTCAAATCGTTGGCCCGTACCCTCCCGGAAGAGCTAGCTTTTCTCCTCTTGTGCTGCTGTTCCGATAATGCTGAAGGAGAGGCGGGGCGTGAGAGACTCTTGAGTGCCAGCGTTGTTGACGTTGTTTGTGAGGTGTTTTGAGGCATTGCGTAAGGACTGATGTGTTGCGCATGGAACTGTTGCTGCATATTTTGGAGGTCGTTTGTTGAGTATGATTGACGGAAAGATGCCGGTCCCTGAATCAGCGTAGGTCCTTGGGAAAAGATACTGATGCCCGGGATAATAACGCCATCGGGAAACGTAGCGCCTGACGCTGGCATGGTGCAAAGAGGTGCGTGAGTCTTATGATCATCCGTGATTACAATAGAACCACTGATCTCCTGCGCAACCACGTTGTCTCGGTAGTCTTTCAGTGTGAAAATAACCCTAAAATTGATTAGTACCATGTAGATCAAAAAGACGTGATAAGATCAGTACGTACTGAAAGCCGACCTTTTCCTCTTGATGGCGACAGTAACATGCAATGCGCATTGGGAGGTCGATTTCGACATCATTATCCGAATGACGAAAGTCCTGGAGGTCTCCTCCTTCATTCCTCGACCCTACTGGCTTAACCCAGTCCTTGACCTCGTGTGTATTGAATACAACGGTTCTTTTAGCCTCATCCTTCGTCCACTCTAACTCCTCCTCAGGATTCTTTAATTTCTTTCTACCTGCTCGTTTTCGTTCCCTTTCAATGCAACCCCCACATACGTGTACAGGGCCACCGTTAATAGGCTTATCCTCGTCATCCTCAGGTGATGTGGAACCATCTGAAGATGAGCGGCGGGTCTGCCTAGGTACGATAGGCTGGGGGCCTGCTGCACGAGCGAAGGCTCGGGCTCGCTTTACTTCATCATACATTGCGCTGGTGCATACGAGCATAGCGTGTAACTCAAGCATTTCCGGTGTCTTTTCTGGAGTCGGTTTTGCTACGAGCTTCGCCTTGGACATCGTGTAAGACTGCAAGTGCAGCTTGGTGACACCTTGTGGGCCAGGGGTCAACGTCAGTCTTACGGGAATCTGAGTCTCAACACGCGATTTTGTAGGGAGCTTGTCGACAAACAGCCTAGTATGCTGGAAGGGACCGGAAAGGGGTGCGTGCGAGGTGAAAGGCATGGAGGCTGCAGGCTGATGAGCCACATCTGCCGGGCCAGAATGTATTGATTCTGGGGTTCTGGACGGTACGTTGACTGGCCAGGTCGGTCCCTCCGATGGCTTCCTGAGCATATTGCCATCGACAGAAATGTCACAAACGTTTCTTGTTGTCTGCTGTGATTGTGGTGGTGTTGAGGACCAGCTGCCCTGATTCTTCATCATCATTGACAAAGATGTCTCCCTAGAGCTCTGTGAGAGATTTGTTAGCTTATGTTACTTTCAAGCAATCTCTGTTTTGCGGTAACATCAATGGTGCCTATCAGGTCTGTATACCTTTGGTCTTCCAGAATGTGGCCCGTTTCCATCAGCGAGGCCGAAGTTTGGTGACGACCTAGGAGGTACTACTCGGGGCCTAGATGATGTAGGGTTCGGTAACATATCCAAGCACGTTATGGGACTGCTGGCGGCGCTTTCGAAGTCAAAATGAGACTCCATCGCACGATTGCTGGTATCAAGGTCTGGAGAAGGAGATCGCTCTTGCAATACTTGAGCTTCAATGGGAGATTCGCCAATAGCTATAGCTTTGAGACCTGGTGAGTAGTCGGCCATATATGTTCCTCCATCCGCATCCACCGCCCCAGACCGAGACGATTCCGCCGAGTCGTTTCGCTTATGTTGGTCCCTGAATGAACCGGATGAAGAAGAGTCTGGCAACGACTCGGCGAACTGAGTAGATGGAGGATCCATGCCAGTGGAGGTTGCAACGATACCGGTGCCATCAAACTTGTGTGATGGTTGAGAAGTGGTCGAGAAGAAGTTTTGCGAGTCGTAGAGCGTTGGGTCGAAGTCAAGCCCGTGCTCTTCCAGAGCCTCGGTCATACTTGTATCCAGTATGCGCGGAAGGGATGCAGGGAAAGGGTCGTCGTTGGAATCCATTAGTCCCGAGAAAGCTGCCTCTTGGGTTTGTGCAGCTTGTCAGTCCTTTACTTGAGCATGGGCTGCGATGTGATGCTTGCAACGCTTTCGGATTTGGTGAGTAAGAGCCGGAATGGCCTGCAGAAACACCGCTGTACGCTCATGAACACTGTATTGGACACCTTGGCTAGGGTTCGGAGCAGAGGCTAGATAAAGCTGTGATCTCACAATGTGTATTGTTGAAACAATTCTTGCCGGTGGAAATCTTCAGGCATCACGCAACGTCTGGTAGCAAATTCTTACAAAAAGTTGAAGCAAGTCTAAGTAACGTACGGTAGGCGATCTTGTGCATTGCGGAGAAAGCACGCTAGAACTATTTTCATCTAGCTCTATCTAATCGTCTTATCCGAAGGCAAAGAAGTAAAATATCACAATAGTACATACCTTATGTATAGTACATTTACGCAGATACCTTTGAATACAAGGCCTAGATACCTTACATTCCTCTCTACGGGCGTTCATGAAGATCGTGCGAAGCGGCATACAGAATTTGTATGTATATTCATCCATTTCATGGAGCATCCTGTTTCTCACTCATGCGGCCTTGGGGAAATCCTCCCGCATGATCGAGATGAATTTACGATTTCTAAAACTTGCATATAATGATCTCTTCTGCTGGTGGTAATCTTGGCACTTATCCCTACTTCAATCACAGCCCACTATTCTCGCGATTCAGGACAGTCCCTCTTGTATATGCTGCCTGAGCCAGTCTGGATAAGAGTCGGTCTTGATTTGGCGAAACACCTACAGGATATTGGCCAAAGGGCCCGTCATGCCATCACATTGTTGATCAATGATGACTCTTGACCCCTCAGCGCAGACCATCATTGTACATTGGTACTATAAGTCATACCAGAGTGTTCATGATGAGTTTCCGAGCCCAATCCAGTCAGATGGTCGAATCCACCACAAATGGGCAGAGGGCTGGGGTGTATCTACTATAACTAACAAAGTCGATTCATATCCTCATTCGCGCTCCATGGAAAATGGTCTCGAAAAGAAGCTGTATTCTAAGCTGTCTTGCGGTAGGCGTCTCCGAGAGATTGACAGACAACTGTCGACGCATCGCGGGTTTCTATGATACCACAGGGTCGGCACCAATTCCTAGAAGGTTCAAGCATAGAAAAATCTCGGACTGATGACATGAATTGACCTCTCGTGTTCCACTGGGACAGACTTACCTCAAGTATAGCTCGTGCTTAATAAAATGTTCGTTTTAGTGGGAATATATCGAAGTCTGGGTACCAGTTGGACAAACTCAGCTAGCGGAACGTTTCCGAAATCGTTTCTCTCGACGTCTATTCGCACGATCTTGGTTTGATTTCGGAACCTCTATGTAGTAGTCTACAGCAGGAGAAGAGATCTTATCGCGCTTTTCTTAACATACACATCGCCGTACATTCACAATTGAGATATTGCCCTTCAATCGGGTTGCGGATATTGCTTGCCCCACGCTGTGACGTGTGCTAGAGACAAATGTTGATTTTAGTAATCGACGAATATCAAGGACCATCATGATCTAGGCCACAGTGATAGGTAAGGTATAAACAGGATCTCTGAACTTGTACGAAATTAATGCTCTTTCTCCGAGTGCGGCTCGGTCATTGGTGATTGCCCTTCTTGACCTTCCTAATTCGACCAGCGTGCGTCGAACCTACCGAGTAAGACCTGCCACAACGGTATTCACAAAGCCAATTGCAGAGGAGACGTACAGATAAAGCCAGTCCGCTCGGTTGCCGTACCCATCTTACAAGTTCGGCAGGAGTAGACCTCAAGTAGGTACGAGTGTTCGTACATATAAGTAGGTTGCTTTCTTTCCTTCCTCACCCATATTCGTTTCGTCGATCGTCATGTTGAGCACTATTGCTGCTCTCCTTGGGGTGTGGGCTGCGGGCACTAGTGCTCAATTCGTTCCATCACCTACTGACCTCACCACCACAATAGGGTATGCTGGGTATCAAGTGAGATACAAAGAAGTCCCAACTGGGATATGTGAACAAAGCAGCAATGTCAAGTCGTACTCTGGTTATGTCGACGTTTCGAATGATACCCATATCTTCTTTTGGTTTTTCGAGACAAGAAATGGTGACCCTGCAAGCGCACCGCTGACTACATGGTTAGTTGAGTCTCCTTACTTTATATCTCGGGCTGTTGCGATGCTGACACCTCTCCTAGGATCAATGGAGGTCCGGGAAGCAGCTCAATGATTGGCCTTTTCCAAGAGAACGGGCCCTGCACGGTAGATGCTAATGGAAACGTGCTGAACAATCCCTATTCGTGGTCTGAGACCAGTAATTTGCTATTCATCGACCAACCTGGTGAGCCAAGCTACTGCCTTAGCAGTGCCAGCTTACACAGTATCTGCAGCTCAAGTAGGCTTCTCGTATTCGATTCCCGCACCTGGATACATCAACCCAGCAGATGGAACTGTTGTCGTTCTTTCAAATGCTTCGTGTCCTGGAGGGAATCTGACTCAAGGCACATGCGGAACGTATTCAAAGCCTGTCGCTGATACCCCTACATCGACCTCGGCGGCTGCACCCGCATTTTGGGTGAATGTTGCCGTACTATCATTGCTGAATTATGTCTGATTGATTGTCTAGGCTACTCTTCAAGGATTTATGGGCGCCTTCCCACAGTATTCGAGAGGGACATTCCATTTCGCGACCGAAAGCTATGGGGGTTGTTAGCATGCGCTCCTTGACGGACGTCATATCTTGAGGATTGACTCGCTAACTTTAGTATCTTCAGGACATTATGGGCCTGTTTTCAATGAATATATAGTAAATCGGAATGCTGAAGGGATTGCAGGCGCGCATAATATTAGCCTTGGTAAGTCTGACATGCATCCCCGAACAATTTTGTTCATGGTCTCAGTCTTTGGTTAGAGACTGTCCTTATAGGCAACGGCTGGTATAATCCTCTGATTCAATACCAAGCCTACTATAATTTCACTGTACAGCATCCCTCCTTATCGTCGAGCAGAGCCATCTCTCATTGATTGCAGGTATCCCCTGGGAATACATATGACTACCTCCCCTTCAATGGTAGTACCGCCAACGAGATATACAACAATCTGTACGGAACTGGGAACTGCGTGGATCAGCTGATATCGTGTGCGAATACGGCGGACAATGTGATTTGTTCGGCCGCAGACAATTACTGCGCACAAAGTAAGTGCTCCGCAATGAATTATGTCTCTTGGGCGCCAAGGCACCTTTAAAATGCCATGACTTTATACCCTTGATACTGACGTAGAAACAACTAGACGTTGAGGCGATATATGACAACATCTTGAACCGAGACGAGTATGATATCAGGGAACTTCAACCAGATCCATTCCCACCGACGTATGCCTTTCCCACATCGTTTTCTCTCACTTCTGGCATTGCCTTCCTTTACGAGCGAACCTTAAATCTACAAACAGGTTTTACGTCCAGTACTTGAACACGCCCGCAGTACAAACAGCAATTGGGGCATATGTCAATTTTAGCGGTACGTGAATACCCGAGCTATACAAAATGCAATGCTATCTATTAGAGGCTCACAGCTAACCCAGTATCCACATAGAATCATCTACAGCTGTTGGTAATGCATTCAATACGACTGGTGACGATGGCAGGGAAGATAATACAGTGGAGGATATGCTGCAATTGTTAAAGTGCAAAGTATCCCGAAACCAGTCCGCCTATAGATAGCTGACGTCGGATGAAGGCAAGGTATAACGGTCATGATGTACACCGGAGATGCGGACTATAATTGCAATTGGTAACTCACAGCAATCTTTCTGCTAAAATTCGTCATTCCAGTGAATTAGTACTGATTCGTTGAAAGGCTTGGAGGTCAAGCAGTTTCGCTCGAGGTCAACCAGCCTGGCTTTGAATCAGCCGGTTATGTCAACATCAGTACATCTGACAGCGTTGTCCACGGGCAGGTCAAGCAGAGCGGCGCCTTTTCGTTTGTCAGGATCTACGACGCTGGACGTAAGCGTTGTTCTTGATCTCCTCGTTCTTGTTCCCTGTTTGGGAGCGTCATCTTTCTCGATATGTCTCATAGCTTAAGACCTTGCTCGGTCAGGAAATACTGACCTTCAAATGATCTAGACGAAGTTCCCTTCTATCAGCCGCTGGCAGCGCTCGAGATCTTCGAGAGATCGATCAACGGTTTGGACATTGCGACAGGTCTGACCAAAGTGACCAGCGGGTATCGAACCGTTGGCTCTCCTGAAAGTACCTATAGAGAAGGCAACTCGACAATCCAATTTTCGACTGTTAATAAGACAGCAACCTACAACACCACGACAAACGAGCCCAATCGCCTGTCGAGAAAAGGCAAGATTGTAGACAGGGGGACCAATCAGGGTCAGTGGGGTAAAATCATCAAGCCATCGAGAAGCTTTGATGAAACCCTATGACTTTATTCAACCCCAATCATAGAGAGAACAGAATGAGAAAAGAGATATCTATACCGCTACATTCTTTATCATACCGAAATAGCTCCCATACTCTAGATCCCACAATATATGCACTTCCCTCGGATCGCTAGTGATGTCCACCAGTCAAATGTTGCGACCTCCATCTCGTAAAATACTCGAGGTGTAAGGCAGACTCACTGCGTATGGCCGAAGCCTTATTGATACGAGGCGTCACACGTACTTTGGTCATAGCCTGTTGTGGTTCTAGATCAGTTATTCATCAAAGTTGAAACCGAGGATGCTCACTCGTGGGCCGAGCAAGCTCACTCTCTGCGTCAACGTCAGCCGGCCCTCCCCCTTGGATGGGGTTTGCTTCGATACCGGTCGCCAGCTCGTATGAGACAAAGAAAGCAAATGCCGTACTATCTGGTACAGCTCAATACCGAGGTCATCTTATTGCCATTCCCACCAAGGCCGAAGTTGAGGCCCAATGTCAGACAGTCGAAGTCTTCATTGCTACTGTCCCCGCTCGGTCGGCCAATGATATCTCGAAGTGCTGAATCTAGTGCCTCATAGTTGCTAACACACTGACGGGTATCATAGGGTTGTAGACGCTGCTATCCGTCCGTCCAGTTCTGTCAACCTCCATCATCTCAGACGCTTCATTAAGCCACAACATCTACCGTCGCACCTGAAGCACTTTGGAGAGAGCAGTCCTCCGACATGCCACACTTCTGGCGCCGTAGAGCCGTCAGGATCACCCGACAGCAATCTTGATGACTCGTCTCCTGTGCACAATGGCGCCAATCATAACGATATCGAAAATTCGCAACCATCTCCGGCACAAAATCTGCACTTCCTAATTTGCACAACATCCGCAATTTCCATCAGAAGTCTCCAAACACTGCTCCTCTCGGCTAGTTCTCAAAGCAGCAAAGTCGATCCGCGCCTCCGCTCCATTACGGTGCCACTGCTCCCACCTTCGTCAGAAAGACAAGCAAAGCGATGGAGTGAAGAGTATTGGCCTACGGCTTACAAGGGAGGTAATCCATATGGTCCGCATCCTGTCATTGTCGATCGTACTTCGCAGGAAATCCACAGTCAGGTTGGCCACTTCATGAGCCTTGCAATACGTGCGGGAGTAGCTACATCGATTGAGAGGAAGGGAGAGTCTTTTGGCGCTGTGATCATTGAGCGAAGCCGAGGAGGAGGTACAGAAATTCTCGCGGCTGCTGGTGATGCCCGATGGGAAGGTATTGTTGGCGATTTACGGCAAGGATGTGGGAATGCGGTGGCTCATGCCGTCATGAGGGCTATCGGAATGGTAGCGAAGAAGAGACGATCTTTATTGCAAAACGAACTACAGGCTACGATTTTACCAGACTCTTTCGTAGAGGAACCACTGACCCAGTTAGAGAAGGATCAGTATGCCAAGTCTACATTGGTGCCTGGTGGCTACCTTTGCCTAGACCTCGAGCTTTACATCACACATGAACCGTGTGTCATGTGCTGCATGGCTATCAATCATTCTAGGTTTGGAAAGGTCATCTTCGGCGAACGTATGCCACTTACCGGAGGCCTCACCGCTGAGCATGTCAATGATGGCTCTCTCAACATTCAGTACGGTGGTTATGGCCTATGTTGGCGTCAAGAACTCAACTGGAAATTCATGGTTTGGCAATGGGTCAACGACGACGACGTGCACATGACATCAAGGTTAAGAGGCATCCATGTCTAAGATTGGGGGCTTACGCTCCGGTCACGGCCCTTGGTACACTTGAATTACTACAACTACGCAAACAGCCATCTAAAGTTGAGCAGACTATAAATTGCTGTATCTCCTAGGAATTCCAGTTCTCTTCAAGCCTTTAGAGATCGCCCGCTTTTCGGGCCCGAACGAGTCAGGACTTGGAGGAACATTTCTAAAGTATGACCTTTGAGCCAGAAATGTGTACGATAAAGCTTGAATACGAGTCAGATTTCGCTACCCGAATGCTAGATACATTACCTCCCACTGCTTTCCGCACGACCTGAAGCATTACTCCCTGCTTAGTGGAGGCTTGCTGTGAAGGCCGTCGTATTCGTACGTTAGAACAAATAACCGAATGATGAACATGAACTGGATCGAGGTGGACGGTGGACGCAGTTTTTAAGAGAGTTTGCCTGTCAGCTGTGTGGTGACTTCAAGTCTATCGATAGGACTACCTCAGGGGAAAGGGGCTTGAACCCCGGGCTGGGCCCCCTTCTTGGCCCGGCCCAACCCTGTATCTCCCCAGTCCGGCAGTCCCCACTCCCCAAGGGGTCCACCCAAAAGCCCCGAGGCTTCTTTAGGAGAGTAGTTCTGAAATATCTCCCATGAGAAATTCACTACACGGCACCTCCCCGAAGGCTTTGGGACGGGTCCCGTGGCCTTGACGCCGTTCATGAAATCATTGGCTTGTGAGAATCTTTAACGTTGGAAATTGTCTACGTAGTGCCTTACCCGATAGTTCTCCGTAGTGCTGTTGTGTCTTGCGAATAGAATATTAGGACAGGGTATCTTAGAACCGACCAGAGGTTACGGGACGCAAACTCGATCAAGTGCGCTGAGTAGTTGAAACCTCATATCGGAATGAGGTAGTCATGGGACCGTACTCTACTCGACAAAAGAGGATCGAAAATGGGAAAGCTGAGGAAGTGGTTATCTGCGAGAACAAGCTATGCATGCTATGAGTCACTCGCAAACATGTATCAAGCGAAGTTGCTGATAGACTCATTGGGGTGGTTGGGTGGGTTCGCCTAGTCTGATTAGCCATTCAGTTGCTATCAGCCCTACTTCTGCGGGTTTGCGGGGACATTTCCAGAGAATGCCACTGCGTTCTTGGGATGGACCTCGATTTTGAGAGGAACGGCCAATAGCTGCAATGTTTGAGGTATGTCCTCCGAACAACCTTCGGACCATCGGGCTATTGTTGACCATGAGCAATAGTCTCACGCGAGCGACCGATATCATTTGAGACTCCACCGAGCGCGTAGTGTAAGAAAGGGTTGTCTTGATATCAAGGAATGGGTTATTGACGACCGGTAAGGTCGTGCTTACGAACGATGAACTCGTAGAAATACGTGCTGCACAAAGGACCTTTGAGGTAGATAAGCCATGATCACACTGGCTGCTAATATACTGATCCCGTAGGGCGCCTACATCAGGACTGCCTTAGGTCAATTCAGCTTTTCTCTCGTTATTCTCAAGATCTTCACCAGTGAATTCTATGTGAGCAATAACATTCGGGTGTTTGGTTTGGAGGGCTTTGCTGATCCGGCAAACGTGGAGTCGATTGGAGCCCTGTTCGCCCTATATGGGGCAGGAGTCCTCGCCACAGGTCTCTTCCGCAGACAGCAGGGCAACAGGCAATTCTTCCAGGTACGGACCCCGCAATCTGCTGCATTTCGCGAAGGCAGTCCAAGTATGCTCACTGTTGTTGATGTTTTTGTAGGAGTTGGGCGAGGATGGGCTGAATCATAAGAAATTCCGAACATCAGGCAATGTTGTAGTTATGCTTACCTCGCTTTCCGTTGCTGCGTACGTATGCTTGTTGGCATTGACCCTGAAGCTCTAAGCTCGGGTACTTTCGTGGTCGGCGACCGAAGTTGTCCTCATCCAGTCGTAATCCTAGATGTTCCCAAGCTATTGTGCTCTACTTGAAGCCATTTGTGCTGGTATACCAACGTAGGAACTACCAGGAAGGCAGACACGAGAGCGATTGCCCCCGGATGACCGAAGTGGGTTGCACAGCACCTGTGCTGTTGTTTGACACCATGATTGGATGGAATACATAGGAGGAAGATGAGTGAAGGATGCATTGTTGCAGATACCTAATCAACAGTGGAAAAGAAGTGCGGCGTCTATCCTAAGAATAACGCACGTGAAGCCAAAATTCTGCAACTGATTATAGAAGTAACTGAAGTACTTTACAATGAGCTTCGTTGAGTCAACGCCGAAGAAGCACGCTTGGTCGAAAGTGGCAGTCTTCTGGAAGCCCAAGTGAAAATAAGGCGTCGGCAGAGGCGACTGTCGCGTGAAACAAGGCCGACCGAAGCTTGAGCTCTCCCTGCTACTCTTCAACAATTTTTCCCCCAGAGTCCCTCACTTTACCGAACCAACTTATATTTATCCTTACGCCACGAGATCAAAGCTTCGTATAGGAAGATTTTCAGATCCCTACTCCAGAAGCACCACCCAAGCCAAATACCGAGATCTCTAACGGTGTGAAACGTGACGCCTGGGCCTGGTGCAATCGTAGTATCGCTACAGGCTTCAACAGTTCCATGACAGCGCGCTGGAGCGCTCGTGAGTTTATCGAAGACTTCACTTCAGAGTTCGTCTTCGACTCGCCAGTATGCCGCTTCTGGGCAATGGCGAGTACAGAGAACCTTTTCTGCTTGACGAAATACTTCAGGAACCCAGAGATGGAAGCTCTCCAATGATCCAAGCGAGGAAACAGAGCCAACACTCGGTGACGGCTCGGATCGCTATGAACAACTTCTCCGTACCCAGTACCGACAGTATACAAATTCCAGAAGGAGGTCATCTAGTGAAGAAAGAGCAGGATCCAAAATCATCTGCTTCGCACTCTCACAGCGGCGAGAGTACGCTGGCCGCTCCTTCAAGTGGAGTTAGGCATGGTCTTTCGTACGGCGCTGCTTTGACAGATACACCTATGACAACCGCTCCAAACAGCCCTAACATGTGAGCATACCTCATTTCTTCGCTGTTGCACTCTACGATTACAGGTGTGCGGTCCAGACATGAGGAAAGCTGACTTTTGAAGTTTACCGCGTCGACAGGATTCAGGATCGTCTACGCCAGCCCGGAATCGACCTACGACCCTCGACATTCCAGGATTAACCAAATCTAAGGTGTCGCCCGATGGGCGAATATCCCAACGTGATGTGGGTTCGAAATTAGTAATCGTCATGGTGGGCCTACCCGCCCGAGGAAAAAGCTACATCACAAAGAAAATAGCCCGCTACCTCAACTGGCTCCAGCATGACACGAGGATATTCAACGTAGGGGAAAGGAGACGTGTGGCTACAGCAGGTCCTCCGACAAATACCAGACAAAAACTTGCTAGACGAAGCATAAGCGCTCAGGCAGCCTCGTTGAACGGTACATTGCATAGTGAAGGCATAAGAGTTCCAGAAACGCCAGCTACAAAGATCCTGGTCAACGGTGGGCCTCCTCCCGACACTCCGCCCCTCGATCTTCCATTCCCAGCATTGAGCCTGTGTGAAGAGGAATCGCTACATCTAACTAACAGCAACAACCTATCCAACAATCATACGAACGGTAGAACATCGGTACCAGTCAAGGTTGAACCACCACCATTACCGAGGACAGAATCTGTCGAGCACATGGAGCAGACGGCCTCGTTCTTCGATCCTAACAACGAGAAGGCCGCACACATCCGTGACGAAATAGCGATGGCGACCTTGGACGAGCTTCTAGACTATATCCTCGATCATGGCGGATCCGTAGGGATTTTCGATGCTACCAACAGTACGCTCGAAAGGAGGAAGCTCATCATGGACAAGGTTCGGCAAAGAGCTGGTCCTGAGCTTGGAGTCCTTTTCCTGGAGTCACTTTGTATCGATGAGAACTTATTGGAATCCAATATGCGACTGAAACTCTCTGGACCGGATTACAGAGATCAGGATCCTGTTGTTGCTTTGGACGATTTCAAGAAGCGCGTAGCTTTGTACGAACAAAAGTATGTGCCCCTAGGGGCATATGAGGAGAAGAACAACATGCCGTATGTTCAAATGATAGACGTTGGCCGAAAGGTAGTATCCCACCAGGTCCGAGGATTTCTATCCGCGCAGACCGTTTACTACCTTCTCAATTTTAATCTGGCACCTCGCCAGATCTGGATCACCAGGCATGGCGAGTCCATTGACAACGTCAATGGTAAGATCGGGGGTGATTCAGATCTTAGTGAGGTAGGCCAGGCATATGCAAAGGCGTTGACCAAGTTTATCAAGTACGAACGGGAATCTTGGGAAATGAACCAACGCCAAAAGGCTATGTCCACCCACTTCCCTCCTCAGCCTGGCGATACTACACCACCAAATCCCGACTACGATCATGGTGACGGGGACGACGAGCATACTAGCAAAAGCTTCTGTGTGTGGACATCGATGCTGAAGAGAAGCGTCCAGACAGCCCAGTATTTCGATGAAGAAGATTTCGACGTCAAGCAAATGAAAATGCTTGACGAGCTTAATGCGGGTACGATGGAAGGCCTGACCTACGAAGAAATCATGACAAAATATGCGGAGGAATATGAATTACGGAAAAAAGACAAGCTACATTATCGCTATCCTGGAGCTGGCGGTGAGGGTTATTTGGATATCATCAATCGACTGCGTGCCGTGATAGTCGAAGCGGAGAGAATGACCGATCACGTGCTCCTTGTCGGACATCGGTCTATCGCACGTGTACTGTTGGCCTATTTCAAAGGGTTGAAGAGGGAAGATGTTGCAGATCTGGACGTTCCCTTGGGTATGCTCTACATGCTCGAACCGGTAAGCCTCCTCACTCGCAACCTAATAGCAACCAAATGTTTATTGCATTTAGAAACCATATGGTGTCGATTTCAAGGCGTATAGGTACAATCGGCAAACTGACGGGTTTGATCATGTCCCAGTAAGCTCCCGTAAGGAGGATTTGGATGAAACGCATGGCTGACCCTTCATCAAGGACTACCAATTACGTAGGGCAGCAACTCATTTGTCGGCCTAAGTCACGAAGAAGATCTCAAATGCAATAGCGTAGTCTGTTGTCTCGCGCAAGGTGTCCCGGTGTTTTATTGAAGGCTCTATACCCACCTATTTCGGCCATTGCATGTATGAGTACAGGGCGCAGTGGGATTTTGACCTGGCTGCCTCCAATGACACCTCTCGACCTGTCCGATAAATTCCATTTCGTGCAAATCATCTCGTGTTCAGAACGGAAGCTTACTCGTATTGATAAAGTGCCTCTAGCAAAGCGAGATAGACCATAAGTTTACATGTATTTGCTAGGCGGGCCAGGAATCTGTGATGACAATTTGTGATGACAATTTGCATTGCATGAATGTCCATGCCAGAGAAGATGAATTTGTCCTGAAAGGAGACAGACGCGAAGTCTGAATTACCCGGGCTTTGCTTCGAGAAGTACCAATCAACGTTCCTTCGAGCTTCAACGTCTGAAAGGTACGTAATCATACCGAAGTCTTTGCATGCAGTGGCCTACTTACTTTAGCGTACACATCCATTGATCACGACCCTGGACCTTTCCTTGCTCCCTCTACGGCAAGCTTGTCAGCCTCCACGTTACCCGGATAGTTGGCATGCCCTTTGATCCATTCGAACGTCGTCTGAACGCTGAGTTTATCACGCTCCTCAATCTTCACAAGCACGTTCTCGACAATATCTTTGTTCTCCACTGCTTTACCTGCCGAGGTTTTCCAACCATTTTTACGCCAGTTGACGTACCATGAGGTGACGCAGTCAATGGCGTAACGGCTATCGGTGATAATCACTACGTTTCGATTCCTCGGCACGATCTCGAGCGCTCTGAGGACGGCAGTAAGCTCAGCGCGCTGGTTGGTCTGTCGGGATCCAGGGAGGGTTTCCGACACGTTCCTGGGACAAAACTGAGTAGTATTCAAAATCAACCACTCTCTCATCAACTTGCCTCTCGTCACTAGGGCCAAAATAAACGCCAACGCCTGCGAATGCCCCAGCCTTGCCGTTACCAAGAGAACTGCCATCTGTATGAATGCGTATCGGATCAGTGGGGCCCCCAGCAAACGACTTTGACTTTGTAGCTTGGCGTTGCTCTTGTGTCTTATTGACTATGGTACCTGTCTTTGGATCCAAAATGATGCTTGGATCGAAGCCGTCTTCGGCGTCTGGCGGCATTGGTCCAGTACCAGGGTCGAACTCTGCTTCATTGATAGCCGGTATGGTTGACTTTGCAACGTTAGTAATTGTTTTCGGTTTCTTGTGGGCAGGTGGCGGGACGTCGGACTTGAGTAGCCCACCAGGCGCATGAAGGGTAATAGGGCTGTTGGTGTCTCCGTCGATTGTACCTAGGGTTTCTGTTGGTCGGTCTTTATCCTCGTCCAAAAACCGCTGAGCCTCAAATCGTGTGGTAAAACATCGGTGTTTTGGTTTCTGCCAGCCGGTGATTTGTTCTTGAGCTGATGGCCAATCCATGTAAATTCCTGGTACCCTTCCACTCTTGACTGCGTAGAATTTGGCTGGCGGTGATGACGCATTACTCCCACCTTGAGCGGGATTCTCGCCGGCAACGAAACGCTCAGCATCAGCTAGTGAAGAGAACGATTTGACTAGGAAGGTTGGGGTTAGCGACCTAGGTCTGTGGAAACAGCTGCCGAACTCACAGGTCGCCTTCTTGAACCCCTTGACTTGGTCTAAGCAGTCGTTCCACGTGTGATAGACGCCTGGCTGATGACCAACGCGTACAGCATAGAATTTGACTTCATTGCCTCTCTTCCTCTTCGTACCTATGGAAGCTGTAGTTTCAGCGAGCGAGCCCGATATAATCGAAGCAGTATCATCCATGATATCGGACTCGGATTGGAGGGCGTTGGGAACAGCAAGTCGTGGGATCCAAGTGCATGCAAGACCACCCAGTCTTGTAATTGCTGCCCTTTTCGTTGTTCGAAGATATGCTGTAATCTTGGCCTTTGCTAATTTAGGGATTGTACTGCTTGGAGCATTGCTAGAGACACCGAAAGTTTGGGGAGTGTGTTTGCCTTGGAGGTCGCGACTCAGGATAGACGCCTAATCGACATCTATGTCAGCTCTTCATCAACTATTGCTCGTCTCGGAGAAGGTTTTCCACTTCGATGTACTATAGAATGCTGTGCGTGAAGGGGCCTCAAAATGCCGAAAGCTCAATGGCCATTGCGCTAAGCTTGGGCCATGCACGTCAACCCTAAAGTAAGTTTTCTCTGCTCCGCTTGGCTCGTAGATGCGAACCCAAGTGAACCGATAGTTCTTACGTTCCATTGGGTACCTTACGTACCCTATTCAACTTGCTCGATGAAGATATTCGGCACTCTTCTATTCGTTTTGGCTGCAGGATACAGGGCTGTAACGTTTCGGCAACTCTACTACACTCATCCCAAAGGACTAGTTGCTCTCGCAGCCAAAAAGCCTCGGCGTAGTATTAAGTACATAGTAAAGGGGGTAAGCCGTCTTGGTGCGTTATTAGCCCTGATAGACGTAGAAGGGTTCACCCCCTTCTAGTCCAAACTTACTTCTGGTTCACGCCCTCGCTTTCTATAACGATTAACTTTCATAACTTATTTTTATTATAAGACTTATAAAACACGTAAGACTAAGTATTTTTTATACTAAAATATTTTATATTATTACGCTGGCTAAGAATCTATAGATATAATAGTTTCTAGGCTGAAGGGTACCCTAGAGCTTAACCATATCGCCCTTCAGTCGCTCTTAAGACCTCGCCAAGCCTCACAATCCTGATATCTATGTCATGTCACCGACTATCCTTTTTACATCTGATGTCCGATTTCAGTGAATTTAGTAGGGTAGACTCACTATGATTAAGTGTTACATCCGGACAATGACAGTTTGTATCAAAGTCCAATTGTAGAGAGCACAGTGTGTATGTGTATGTGTGTGTGTGTTATTCCTACGCGGAGGAGACTAGTCGTCAAATATCTAACGTATATGATAAGCACTCTGTCTGGTTTATATGGATTCGTTGATTCGCTATTAAGGATTCTATTAAGGACTGCTTTTATACTCTACGGAAGTATTCCATAGACAAGTAAATAGGTTAGCGACCGTATTAACATACCTAGAAAATAAATAAGACTAACGTCCTTATTATTTCTACTATTAGTTATAAAAGTAATAGTAACCTAACTATCTATTAAGGTCCTTAATACTAACCTTTTACCTACCTATCCTTATAAGCCTTTACTAGGTTACCGGCCTTACTAAGATCCTCTAAGTTATACTATATATTATACTTAGTACCGTCTTTAGTAGTAACTAGGAGAGGCTTCTAACTAAATACCTATTTATAAGGGTTATTACCTACTACCTTAAGCTCTAATTATATAATAGATATAACTAGCTAGATCTTTATAGTTAGAGGAAGCTCTAGCTTATAAGTAAGGGAACTAATTTTATATAAGACTTAAAAGGGTCTTATATATTATTAAGATAATTTATAATTAGTAACTCTAGGAATCTTATAACTATAGTATAGATATAGGAATACTTTATTATTAGTCTTAATATTAAGTTCTTTATATTTACTATAATAGCGCGCTTTTATTATAATATTTATAAATACTATATATTCCTTTATATCCTCTTACTTTATAAGCTATAATATACTAAAGGCTTCTACTAGTAGATTATCTACTATAGTAAGTATGTTTATAGTATTATTTACCTTAAACTTATAATATAGCTTATTTAGAGCGAAGCCTATAATAGTTAAAGGCGAATTATTTATTATTACTTAAATATATAGTAGTATTAGATCCTACTTACTCTATCTATTAAGATTATATATTAGATAAAATCTTATTATAATCTCTATAATCTAGTTTATTTATTTACTCTATCTATTAGTTTATAAGTAATAGGCTATAATTATAAAAAACTTAACTTTAAGATACTTAAAAACTAATTACTAAAATTTAGATATAAAATAAGGATCTCTATTATTAATAATACTTTATAATATTCCCTAATTATATAAAAGAAGTTCTTAAAGTATAATCTCTACCTACTTAGGGGCTTTTTATATATTTAATCCTAGTAAAAGAAGGACCTTCTTTAAGAACTTATATATAATAGTAAGTAAATAGTTTATTCTTATAAGTATTATAAGTAAAGTAAATATAAAATCTATTATAATAGTATAAAAGGGTATTAATAGTATTAATATTATAACTTATATATTATATAATAGGTACCTCTTTATTTAATTTAATTAGTACTAAGGGTAATAAGAGATATATATCTATAAGTTTTTTATTAAGTAATAAATATATATAGAGTCTAAGAGTTAATTATAATACTAGTAGTAATATCTATAATTTAAGAGGTTATATACTTATTTAAATAGTTCTTATTTTATAAATAGAGGTATATATAGCCTATACTTTCCTTTACTATTAATATAGTAGATAAGGTCGTCGCGAAGAATAAATAATAGACTAGGTTTTATTAAAGGAGTAGTATTTACGGAAGGCTTTAATATACTTATAATCTTTTACTATTAATTATCTACCTTATAAGCCTTTTATAACCTAGACTTAAATTTATTAATTATATTTATTAAGGTCGCGTAGTATATTATAATATAGGCTTTATTAAGGTCCTTAATTAGATTAAAGGCTTTAGTAGTCTTATTATAAAGGGTATTAAGTACGCCTTTAATTAAATTAAGTATATTTATATTAATAGTACGTAATTATAATAGGGTATCTAGTATAATATTAGATTTTCTAGCCTTATAATATAATTCTAAATTAAATAAGGATAAGTACTAAGAGGCTTTAATAAGTTATAAATTTAACTTATTAGTACTAGTAGTATTTAATATTATTTACTTAGAGATAGGTATAACTATAGAGTAGTTTATATATATAATAATAAAAGGCCTTAGATTAAACTTAATTATATATCTAATCTTTTTTATAACTTAGATAATCCCTACTATTTCTAGTTTTATAAGCTAATAATTCCGTTCTATATTATTAAGATATCTACTAAAGAATATTATTAGTTAGATATTAGTCCTTATAAAAGGCTTTAAGGATATAGGGTCCCCTTTTATATAATATATTATAGCTGCTAGACTAATAACCTTAGAGGTATTAAGATTAATATATAATACTCTATTATAATTATAATAGATTAGAAAGTATAAAGTATTAAAAGCCTTTTATAAGTCTTAGAATACTAGTATTTCCTTATATATAAGTTTATAAAAGATAACTTATATTATATACCTCTTCTATACTAGCTCTTTTACTCTTATAATAAGGCCCTTGTTAAGGATAACCTTATATTTTTATAATAGATCCGCCTATTAGGCGTATTAAGTAATAGATAAGTAGAGCTATCTAGTAAGACTAAAGAATATTTCTAGGTCTCTAAGGTTATAGGGAAAGTATAGGGATATAATAATAGTAATCTTCTCTTTAGTTATTAATATTCCTAGGCCGTTAATATACTAGCCTAGTAGTATAATAGAAGGGTAGCTAATATATAATTTTAATAGTAATAAGCTTATATATTTCTTCTAGAATAGATTAAAGACTTTATATAAGTATTTAATATAATCTTATAAGGTATATAAGTAAATAATAATATTATTAATATAGGCCTTAGTAAAGGCCTAGTATTACTAAAGTAAAGTATTAGTCTAATATTAAATATATAGAGGCGAGCCCTTATAACTTATAAGGGCTATTAAAGACTACTCCTAGTTATAATAGCTTATAATTATAAGCTTATAATAATCCTTAACCTAGATATAAAACTAATAAAACTACCTAATTATATTAATAATAGAGATATACTAATACCCTTAAATTAAGGCTATTATATTAGCCTATAATAGTAAGGGGTATATATTACTATTTATAATCTTATTAAGCTCCCTAATATTAATAATAACTTAGCCCTTCCTACTATTAGGAGTATCTTACTAAACTATAAAGTAAGGATAGTTATATAGAGTTAGCTAATCTAATTATATAAGTTTCCCTTAGGCCTAGAGCTTATTAAAAGTTTTATTAATAATATCTTTATCCTTTTACCTAAGAGGATATACCTAAGTAGGTCTAGATATCGCGTTAGGCTTTAATAGAATTAGTATCTATTATTCTTTAAGTATATCTACTATATTACCTTTATCTATAAAAAGGTCTTAGTAAGAATTAATAATATTTACTAATTAATTAGCTATATAAGATTTCCTATAGATTTTAACTCTATTAGTAAGTATATACTCTAGAGTAGGATTAATTATAATATCTAGTAAAGGATTCTAATTAAGGCCCTTATTAGGCGTTATAGAAGCCTCTTATAAACTTCCTAATAAAGCTATTATTACTATAATAGTAGCTAATCTAGCTACCTTAGTAAATTTACTCTTCTAAGTATTTTACTATCTAGTAGTAGCAAGGCCGGTATAGTATATATTTAGACTAACCGCGTCGGTTCTATTTAGAATCGAATTTATAATTATTATGTAACGCTAAACCTATACAAGGTATAAGCTAGCCGTAAGTAGTTTAGCGAGTTAGGTTAATACTAAAAAGTAGTACTAAGTACTAAAAAAACGGTTAGTCTATATATATTAACTATAAAATAGCTATTATAGTTAAATTCTTCTATAATACTAAGTCTTACCTTCTTAGAAATAATAATATCTAAGTCTATATTATTCTTAATAAAAACTTAGCCTAGGGAGGTATTAATAATATAGGTAAATACTCTACTAGCGTAGCTAAGATTAAGGTTATAATTAGGCTTAAAGAGAAGATCTCTATTATCTAGTAGAGACCTATTATAAACTACTAGAACTAAGGTAGTAGACCGCGCTAGTACTATAAATTTAGCTTTATTCTTAATAATATATCTTACTAGAGCGGATTATACGCGGGTACTTATAGGTATAATAATATCCTAGTAACTACTAATAGTAATTTATTACCTAGTAAAATCTATTACTATCTCTTTAAGAGTTAGAATATCTACTCTTATAAGTATTTTAGCCTTAAGGTCGTTTATAATATAGACCTCTTATATAATTTAGGTAATAGCTAACTTATTATTAGCCCTACCCTTAAGGTAGAAGGTAATAGTAGTAAACTTATCTAAATAATATAATTTAGACCTAAGACCTCTTATTAGAATACTAGTAGATATAGTCTTAATATTAGTACCTTTAAGAATAAAGGTAGCGTCTATTATTAATATTATATACCCTAGATTAATATATATCTTAATATTTTCCCTATTAGTAGTCTAGCTAATAGTAGTTAATATATAATAGTAGTTCTTAAATATATAGCCTATTCCTTAGACTACTTCTACTAAAGAATAGATAATTAGTAGATTATCCGCGAAAGGGTTTAATATATTAGTATCTATTATAATAATAATTATTATTAATAAGGTCTCTATTAAAGGCTTTACTAGGTCTAATATAGTAGATTTCTAATATTAGTCTTAAAGATAAATAAAGAGTTTATTTTTAGATAAGAATCTCTTAGTATAATATTAATATTTATAATCTAGCGATAATATAAGTATAGTTAAGAAGTAATTATTAAAACCTTTATCCTACTATTTAAAGTCTTTTATAACTAATACTTAATAGTACTATAATAGCTTATCTAGGTATTACTTAGACGTGCCCTTATTATAGTACTAATTAGGGTTATTAGTAGGTTATAACGCGTTATTTTCTTCTTAATTTTCTTCTTATAAGTTCTTAGAGTTCTTAGTATTCTTTATAGTAGCTTAATAGGCTTATTAAGGCTTCTAAGGGTATATACCTCTTAGTCTAAATAGTATCCGGCCCTATTAGTTTTAATTTTAATTCTATCTATATTAAAGACCTTATTAAGGTTAATATTATCTATTAGATTAAGAACTAGACGCGTTTATTAGTACTATAATTTATAACCTTATTAGTTATACGGGTAGAGTATAGATATTTACTCCTTAGTTAAACTATTAATTCTAGTTTAGCTAATAGCCTTAATAGCCTACTAAAGGCTTCTAATATAGGTTATAATAATAAGTATTATTATAGTTATTATTTTAGTAAGGTTAATATTAAGGGGGAGGCTATTACAGAGGCCTATATAACTATTTCTACTAAGCTGAAAATTAAGATTAATACCTACTACGTTATTATTACTACTACTACTAATAGGGTTTCCTATAATAAGAAGTATAAGTCTACTACTAGTACTTTCTCTTATCTAATAAATTAAGGAAATTATTATAGTCTATAATTCTACTAGACTCTAGGATATTACGCTAGAATTCTATATTAAGCCTATACTAAATAAGTAAGATATAGTCCTTTATTATACTAAGCTTAGCGTCTTAGGTAGCTCTTATAATAGCCTAAGCGTATTTATAAGGCTCCTAATATTATAAAGTATCTTATATAATATACCTCTTATAAATTAAGGTACTTATATTAATATTATAGGGTACCTTCTAATATTTTATTAATAGATAATACTTTTTATTAATTTTATAAGTAGTAAGATATTTATTTCCTTCTCTAAGCTCTAAAGTATACTAGCTTATAACTATTTTATAAAGATATAGTTAGAGGTTCTAGTAAATAATATCCCCTTTTATATAAATAATATCCTTAATCTAGTCTATAAATATATATATATCGCGGAAGTATATAGTCTTACTAGTATACTTAATACCTAATACTATATCTACTAATTTATTATTATAGAATAGATTAAAGTAGCTAATATTATTAGGGTTTAATCTTAGTATACTATTATCTATATCTATAGTAGGATTTATAATAGGGTCTATAAGTAGTTATAGGATAATACTAGTAATTATTTTATAAAGCTTAATATATTATACTTTAATAAAGCCTATATTTTCCCTTATAACTAGTAGGGAAGGTCTAATAGGATAATTATAAATAGCTTCTTTAGCTAATATACCCCTAATAGTAGGATTAATAGTCTTATTATTAGATAAGGAGGAGCTTATTACTCCTACTACTAAAGGGTTCTAATACTTCGCAAAGTATACCTAGAGTTATAAAAGGCTATAGTACTATTTAGTATCCTTAGTAAAGGACCTAATAGCTCTCTAAAATACTAGCGTATTAATAGCCTAATTAAATAGAAAGTATAGTAGTTTAACTAATATAGAATATTAAGTCTATACTTTAATACTACTTAATTATTTAAGTTATCCGTAGAATTTAATAATATAGTTAATATAATATCCTATTATTTCTAGTACTTTATATTTATAAGCCTTTCTAGTTATATTAATAAACTTGTAGATCTAGTAGGCTACGGCGATAAGGTGTTTATTAAGAGGTAGTAGAGATATTATAATAGTAGTTTAAAAAAGACTATTAATTATAGCCTTACTAAGATTTTAAGAATAGAAGGAACGTAGTACTTATATAAAGTAAGGTATAGAGGTAGGCTATTAAAAGCTTTAATAGATAGTTATAGTAGTATTAGTAAGGTACCTTATATTTATATAGTCCTACTATTAAGGGCCTTATTATTATAAAGATGTAAGTTAGTTTAGTTATAGAGAAGGGTTAGTAAAGACTTCTCCTAGAGGACCGTAGGATTAATAGTACTATAAGGGTAGCGTTAGTAGGTTTAGTAGTTTATAATAATTAAATAGTATTATAAAGCCTATAGTATAGTATTACTACTAATTAATAAGTACTCTATCTAGTTTATATAGATTCATTGATTTACTATTAAGGATTCTATTAAGGACTGCTTTTATACTCTATAGAAGTATTCTATAGATAAGTAAATAGGTTAGCGACCGTATTAGTATATATACCCTCTAGTAGGATAGGTAGCCTCTACTTAGCTGTAAGGCTATATCTAGTTAAGTATATTATAGTATAGTTTATATAGAATAAAATATCTATAACGGGCCTAGTATATATATTCCGTATATAACCTACTAATTACTAGCTAGAAAGATATAGGATATTCTACAGGATATCCTACGTAGGATAATATAGGACCGTAGGATAGGATAGGTAAATTAGGTCCTAATCCTATATCTTTATAATAGTATAAGACGGGGATAGGATAGGATTTTTTAGTAGGATAGATTATTCGTAGGACTACTTTATAAGATAGGATATTTTTAAGATATTCTATAATTAGTAAGTATATAACGTAGTAATTTTTTAGAAAAATATTCTATTATATACTTACTAATAGGAGGATTTCCTAAAAATATCCTAGAATTATTACTATATAGAATGCTATAACTAGATAGTAAAAATTTTTAGAATATTTTTTAAAAAATTACTACGTTATATACTTACTAATTATAGGATATCCTAAAAATATCCTATCCTATAAAGTAGTCCTATAAAAATCCTATCTTATAGGATTATCCTATAAAAACCTATACTATCCTAGAATAGGATAGGACTAAAATATTAAATAAATTAATAGAATAGTTAATTATCTAGCTATAGACACGTTAGCTATTTATAGTCTATACTAAGTATATAGGGCTAATACTAATATCTAATACTCCCCTTTAGTAGAAAGATCTTATATACTCCTTTAAGGCCCTAAGGGCGTATATATAACTCCTTATAACTCCTTTAATATAGCTATTATATTAACGGCGTAGCTCCCCTAAAATTATACTTCTTATCTTGCTTTAAAGCCTTATTAAACCCGTAAACCTCTACTTAATTTACTCGTTCTAGTATAAAGGGAAATTAGGAAGAGTACTATATAGATAATATTAATATAAGGTATTATTATCCTTATTTCCTTCCCCTATAATATAAGGTATTATTACTCCTATTTCCTTCTCTTTATTTAAGTATTGTAGCCCTTGTTTCCTTCCTCTAATATATAGGATACCCTACTAAGAGGGCTCTAGTACGCTTCCGCTTTCTATCCTAGTACTCCTAGCTAATAAGGTACCCCTAAACTATCCCGTTCTAGCTATATAGCTCTACGGCGTCGTAGTTAATAGTTTTTTTTATAGGAGGGAGGTACTATTAAAGACGCGTAATTACCGTAGTACTACTACTATAACTTAGGCGGATATAGATTAATATAATATAAGGATAAATATAAGCTTCTTATAAAGGAACTATTCCTAGGTATAATAGTACTTAGCTAGGCTTATAACCTATTAAATAGTATAATAATTAATAAGTTATCTATATATAATTCTAGGTATAGTATAATAGTATTTAATAACTAATAGATAGATAATAGCTATATAGAAAAGGAGATATAGAAGGAAAATCTCTTCTAGTATCTACTAAGACGTAATTTATAAGTACTAAGGTTTACCTAAGCTAATTTCTAATATAAAATAGCTAATCCTATACTATACTATATTATAACTAGTAAGACTAATATCCTATACCATCCTATATCTTTCCGGCTAGTACTACCGATCCTAGCTAGGATCGTTATATAAGAGGGAGAGAAGTAGTATCTATTAAACTAGACTATTAAAGCCCTATCTAATCCCCCGTAGGATAATAAGTACCTACGGGCCTTTATATATATTAATACTAATATAAGTAGTAGGTATTTACAATCTTTTATCCTCCGAATATTATAGGTAAGGGGGTTAAGGTACCTAAGTATATTAACTTATTCTTTAACTAATCTACCTCCTAAAAAGAACTCTAGTAGCGGGGACTAGATATTAGTCGTAGTATCTAGGATAAGTTAGATTAATTCACGAGGGTTTTAAGGGGTAATTAGTAATAGTAGTAAAGAGTTACTAGCCCTTTAAGACTATTATTATTATTACCGGAGGATCCGCCGTAGGTATATGTAGTTGCCCTTAATCTACGTAGCTATATCTTACTATTCGTCGAGCTTTATTATAAAATAAATAGGAGGGCTATTCCTTTCGACTCAGTGCGAGTAGCGTCAGCGACGTCCCCCGTTCGTATACTAGACTAGTAGATATACGCCCCTAAGAATAAGATGATTTAGCTGTTCCTATAAGGGACGTTTGTAGCCCCCAGCTCGTATAGCTAACATCTCTCGGGGGCTAATTGTAGAGAGCACAGTAAAGTAGGCTAAAGTAAGCATACTTACCTTAGGTACTTTGGGAGGCAGACCAGATAACGATAGGTCACGTGAGAACACTCTCTTGGCGACAGATCATAGCCAACCAGATCCCTGTCATATCGGAAGTCTATCTGTGCTCTAGCAGCGTAGATCTCTACGCGGGTGTTAGCGTTCGGATATAATAGATGCCAAGGCCACTCTAATGACACATGGGAAAGAGTGGGGTATAAGATAAGCGTCTCAACCTCTGATTATCTCTATCCTGCGACTAGCATCAAACTACAACAACAATTCTGGTCCTATTCTAGCTGCCCTCCTTCTTTGTACCAATCTCGCACAGTTGTTTAGGATCCTGCATGTCTGTGCTGAGCTCCGTCCGCCCGGATACAACATAACCGGGTCGTCCAACGTGAATGACCCGTGCGAACAGATGGCGTACAAGTATCCAGGAGTGCAATAACACTGACCTTTGGCCCAATTGCGGCCACGTCAAAGACGAGAGTGGAAAAGCAGCCACATTGTTTGTGGACTTTCACCATCTTGACTGATTTGTCCTCTGTTCCATCCTTCTCCCTGATATGCCTACTCTTGTGGTCTCGAATTTTAACATTATCTGTGGTGAGATTCTCTCACACTTGCTATTGGGAACCCTGCCTGACTCTAACTGCAGCCACGCTGGGAGGATTTATAACCCTATTGTTGAATGCCCTGAGGCTCACTTCCCACTTGTATAGGCTAACTTGCCTACAGTGGCTTAGTGTCTTACCTGTGTAAGGAACGATACTACCTCTCCGAGGCTCTCATCTCTCTTGTGGCTGGCGTGATCTTCTCTCCGCACGCCGCAAACTTGATCAGGCCTTTGGAATATGCTTTAGGCTCACAAGAGAATTTGGGAGCAATTACCTTATACTTCACACGCCTGGTCCTTGGGGTACAACTAGTTCTTGCTGGTGTGCAATTACCAAGTAAATATTTATGGACGGAATGGAAAAGCCTGGCGCTTTTGTTAGGACCTGGGATGACGGCCATGTGGTTGAGTAGTTCTTTGATCATCTGGGGTATGGTCCCCAACTTGAGCTTCCTCCATTCCCTGGCTATTGGAGCTTGTGTTACTCCAACAGACCCAGTCCTGTCAAATTCCATTGTGAAGGGCAAATTCGCCGATAAGAATATTCCAAAAGATCTGCAAAAAATCATTATTGCCGAATCGGGTGCGAATGATGGGCTAGGATACCCATTTTTATTCCTTGCTCTTTACCTGATCAAGTATGTCGATTCAAAAGGCGCCGGTCAACCTGGAGGCGCAAAATTGGCTATGGCATATTGGTTTGGAGAGACTTGGGGATATACCATCCTACTTAGTGTGGTATATGGAGCTACAGTAGGCTGGGTCGCAAAGGAGCTTCTACATTGGGCGGAAGAGAAGAAATTTGTGGACAGAGAGAGTTTTCTCGTCTTCGCCATTACTTTAGCTGTGAGTGGCTTTGGCTTCGAAGTCCACTCGCGATAGCCTTTCCCTTTGTCTGCCAGTCGGATCCCGCAGAATGCCAAAACTATCAGGAATCAAGCCTCAAAGATGTGGGATTTGGAAAATGTTTCTCACCATCGCCGCTCGACGATTTCTGTCAACGTTATATGCCTTTGCTAACAACTTACAGCTCTTCATCACTGGCACCTGCGGTATGATTGGCAGCGACGACGTTCTGGCATGTTTCGTTGCTGGGAATGCCTTCACGATCGAGTATGTGAACTGCCAATAGCATTAGCAAAAAGAGGATATAATTGACTCTCTTGTAGTGACTGGTTTCGGCTGAAGACCTTGGACGACTCCCTGCAGCCAACAATCGACATGCTACTCAATTTGTCAATCTTTCTTTGGTTTGGAGCGGTGTGTCCTTGGGCCTCTTTTCGTCTTAACGATGTAATCCCAATATGGAGATTGGTCTTCCTCGGAATCCTCATTCTTCTCTTTCGCCGTGTGCCTGTAGTCTTCGCACTGCATTGGAACATCTGGCAAGTCGAAGAGAAGCAGCAAGCTCTGTTTGTCGGATTTTTCGGTCCCATCGGCGTTAGCGCAGTCTTCTACCTCTATGTCAGTCTCGAGTTCCTGGACCAGATCCAGGTTGAGGGTGTCATTCGAGAAGATGCAGCGAGACTGAAGGACGTTTTCTCTGTTGTGATCTGGTTCCTTGCCATCTGTAGCATAGTCAGTGGTCCGTGAATGGTGTTGTGATTGCAGCTGACCCGTAATCATGAAGGTTGTCCACGGTCTAAGCGTTCCTATCGGCAAATTGGGATCTCGACTACCTCGTACGCTCTCCACTGCAATTACCTCAAGGTCCATAAGTGTGGATCCGGAGGAGCCAGAACCACCTTTCCAAATCCGTGATCGCATTCGCAACAAAACACTAATTCTTCATCAAAAAGATCAATCAAAGGACGAACAGCGCGCACGTGAGGAACCTCTTAGGCCTATCTTCCGCATAGGTGGATCGGTCATCCAGGCAACACCGCGGGATATCGAGACTTCAGAGCTATCTAGCCCAAACCAGCACGGTACACTAATCGCCACTGCTACTTGACTCGGACAAGCGAAGAATTTCCCATGATATTTAGGCACTAGAAAGCCACCTGCACCAAAATTCGCCATGCACAAGAGAAGCTGATCTCGAGAAATCAACAAATGATAAGCTCGAAGTAACTGGAATAGACACATAGAGCAAATTTTCTTCGTTGTCAAGTTGAGCACCATCTTGTACCCGTATTACTTGACTTCATTGGCATTGATCCAGGCTGTCCTCGGCAGTCATGGTGCTCAACGGAGAGGATGTGCAACTTTAGTCGCTGCGCTGCACCTTTCATTACGCCTTCACGTTTAACGAAGGATCATTTATGCCATTCGGCCCCCTTCCCAACTTCCCGCAACTAGATGTCACATCGGCGACTCTAAACAGCTACGCGCTCGCATAGTGGGCACTTGGGTAGGCTGGTATAGCGCAAGTCGCTTGTGATAAAAATGTTACGCGACTTTACATAGATTTCTATTCATAATCATCCGAAACTTGCTACCCTTGGTCTTCACCATCCACCAGCATTGTGCTCATCACTGTCATTACAGATCATCGCGGCGTGAGTGTACCAATGAATCCCTTCACGTCCACCGCTCTCTTTACATTGTTGCTGTCATTTCGTGTTTGTCTTGCGGCTGGTCCTCTTGTGCTGCCGGATACCCTACCAGCTTTGTCGACAAATCCCCTGATGCATGCTTTGGCGCCAACGCAGCTCTCAAATGTGTCGATTACGCTCAATACTCTATCTAATTTCACCTCGATGACAGATCTCGGTGGGTTTGGGTAAGCTTTTCCTTCCAGGCAGCAAGACTCAAACTTCTAATACGAAACACCGACAGTGTTTTCATGCCGAAGCCAAAACCCCGACCCAAATCTCCAGCAGAATTCGACGTTCCCGGAACGAGTCTCAGCCTAGAGTTTTCTGATTACTCTCATGGGGTACAGGCCGGCGAAGTGTTGCTTGTATTCCTACAGAGTTTGCTCCAGGCGTTCGATAAAGTTTTGGCCGCTGGTAGAGACGTACCGCTTACCGAGGATGAGAGATTTGAGGAGATCTCGGTGTATATGATCGTGTATGGTGCGCGACGCATGACTTATAGTATCATGAGGGCAGCTATCGGATCCATTGTGGGATTCATGATTGAGTATGGGACTTTCGGCTTCCACGTGAAGATAACACGAGACAAGCAGATGATTTCAAGTATATTAATAGGAAGAAAGTAAGAAGAGATTATATGCGTGATATATATATTATAGTATAGTTTATTATAATAATAAGGCGGTAGTACGTATATACTCTATCCTAGTATATATATTAACTCCCTCTATTTAACTTAGTAGCTTACTACTAGGTTATATAATACTATTAAACTTTCTTACTAATAGATAGATTTTAAAGGCTTTTAAACTATTAGATAGACTCCTTATAAAAGTATATATATTATAAGGACTAATTATTATAGATATAATATTATATAATATATACTATAAAAGACTTCTATAATTACCTTATTATTTCTTAATAGAATAATTAATAGAATAATTAATAATAATTCTTATAATAATTCTATCCTTATTAATTAGTAGTAATACTATAAGTATTTATCTTTAAGCTACTATATAACTAATTAAAGGTATTAACTACTATTATACTATTAATACTATCTTTATAATATTAATAATTCTTCTTTAAAGTCTATTAATTCTACTAAGTCTTATAACTTTAATAATTACTTTAATAATTAAACTATCTCTTATACTTTATAATAAGAGCCTTCTTTATATTAATCTAAATATAGAAGCTTTTAGAAAATACCCTTAAATTATAAATAGGCTTTTAAATTATATAACTTATCTAATACTCCCTCTAATTAAGGCCCCTCTAGTTAGCAAGCTCCTAGGGGTAATTAGCTACTAGTTATTACTACTTAAATAACCTTTTTTCGCGTTTTTAACCTATTATCTTTAAACTATTAGTATATAACTATATTATATTATAATATATCTAGGATACTAAGGATAAGATTCTAGAAGCCTTATAAGACCTTATTAATAATATCTTCCCTAACCCTAGTTAGGCTACTAAGTACTATAGAATTTTAGCGCGTACCCTTTAAAGACGTATTAATAGATATCTCTTACTATTTAAATAACTAGTAACTAACTAAGCACTTAATCTAGCCTAGGAATAGATACTAATTTAGTATATTAAGCGTCTTAATACTATTAGTATATTACTTAAAGTAGGAATAATTAGGAGTAGTACTAACTAGATCTTATATTTAGCTAGTCTAAGTACGCGTTAAGAGGTAGGGCTAAATTAAGTAACTTAGTTTATTACTTATAATAATAATATTTATAAATATAAATAAGCTCCCCTTACTACTAAGTAAAAGAATACCTATTAAGTTAATATCCTTATAACTTATTTTTAATAGTTCTATTATATCTATTATAAGCGTAGTATTATTATTTATAACCTCTATAATATAGATAAGATAGGCTTCTAAATAGATATAAGTATAGTATATTAAGTTATATTATTAAAACTAAAGAAGTATTTAATCCTTATAGACTTAAGGAATTATAATTATATTATATTAATTAAATATATTACTACTAGTAATAATAGTTAGGCGTTACTAGTATTTATTATTTATATAGGGGTATATATTCTAGAAAAATAGGCCTTAATAAATAAACTCTATAATAATACTATACTAATTATAAGTCTCTTAGGCTATTTAAATAATAATCTAGTAATAGACTAGATCTATTATTTTAATAAATATACTAAAGTACGTAGGTAAGGAGTATAGTATATACTAATAATAGACGGCTATAATAGCTATATAATACTAGATTTCTTAAACTATATAGAAGAGGTTATAATATAGCTATTTATCTTCCCTTCCTACTTAATATACCTCTTATAACCCCTAGATATTAGTATCTTTTAGCTATATAAATACTAGTATACTAAGGGCGTTAATAAGGCTATATAATATAACTAGACTAAGTTTAATAAACTTAATTTTTTAAAACTTTTTCTTTATATATATAAGTAAATATTTAATCCTAAGATAATTAGGTTAGTATAGGAGAAAGTAGGCCTTATCTTATATAATCTAGATATTATTCTTAGTAAAATATATATAATTAAAGAGAAGCGTTATCCTATTACGCTGCCCCTAAAACTCCTACTACTTAAATAGATATCTTAAGGGTTTAAGGAAGTTATTAATTATAAAGAAAATCTATTAACCTTAATCTATACTAATAAGTCGCTATTAAGTAACTTTAAGTTAGCCCTTAGGTAATATATTAAGGGAAGTACTATATTAGCCTACTTAAAGGAGCTTATAAAGCGGGATTTATAGAATTCTCACGCCTATTAACTAGTAAAGACTAAACGGGATAGGCTTAGGGGGATATATACTACTAAGTCTAGAGTAGTTACTATAAGTATAATATATACTACTAAGTAAAAATAGGATAATAGTAAGGTAGATAAGGCCTAGAAGGCTATAAATAGTATAGAAGCTAAATTAAAAAAGGAATAAATAAAGGTAGAAAAGGAGTATATTAAAGTAGTTTAAGTAGCTAAATAGCCCTAGAAAGATATTATAAAGGATATTAGAAGGGTATCTATACTCTTCTATAAGTAAAGGGTATAAAAGTAAAAGGATAAGAAAGCTATAACTAAGAAGATATAGATATATAGAAAAAATATTATTTAAGTAGTAATAACTAGTAGCTAATTACCTCTAGGAGCTTACTAACTAGGGTTACCCTAATTAATTCCTTTAAGGAAATAAAACTTTTTATTAAAAATTATTTGAAAAGTTATATAAGTAATATACTTAGTTTTACCTTCTTCTCTACTTCTTTATAATAATTATAATAGCTACTAATATTATTAACTTATAAGGTAGTTACTATTAAAGGCTTTAAGAATATCTTATTAGTCTTAAATATAACTACTTTAATTCTACTATCTATTCTTATACTAATATAGAATATACTCTAGTTACCCTCTTTTATATATTTACTTAAGCTAACTATTAGATTATATTTAAGTACTAAGAATTAGTACTAATTAAATACTTAGTACTAGCTCTAAGTAATAACTTAAATACTTAGTACTAGCTTCTAGTACTAGTCTAAAAAGCTTTTAATATCTTAGTAAGTTAGATTAAACTAATCTAACTTACTAGAATATTACTAAGATACTAAGCTATTAATAAATTAGCTAGATAACCTACTTTTTTTCTTAAATTAGGACTATTTTAAAGATAAATTATTTCTAATTATAATTTTAATAATCCCTTTAATCCTTTAGAGATATATATTACCTTTTTATATTACTTTAATTCCTTACTAAGAATTACCTAGCTAATAATAATAATAATAATAATAATAATAATAATAATAATAATAATAATAATAATAATAATAATAATAATAATAATAATACTTAGTAATATAATAGTAAGTCTTATATATAGTAGTAAATATTACTATAAATAAAGAATATTAGTAATATTATAACTACTATTTTTAATAAGAATTAGACTAATTATAAGGAATTAAGTTTAGAATTAAATTAATAAAGTTATATAATACTAAGCTTATATAAGGTATAAGCTAGTTATAAGTAGTTAAGTAATTTAATTTAATACTAAAAATAACTTCTAAGTACTAAAAAAAAGTTAGTTTAATAAGAATAGCTAATTAGCTATTATCTTTTTATATTACCTTATTTACTATTAAGAATTATCTAGAGCTAGTAATAAGATTAACTTATATATATTACTAATTATAAACCTTCTATCTTATTATAAGAGAGTTAATTAATCTAAATTTAATATAGTTATAATAGAGTTAAGCTATTATATAGAGATTTTTATATACCTAATAACTACTAGCTAGAAAGATATAAGATATCTTATAGAATATCCTATATAGAATTATATAGGACTATAAAATAGGATAGGTAAATTAAGTCCTAATCTTATATCTTTATAATAGTATAAGACGAGGATAAGATATTTATAGAATCTACTAGTAGTATAAGATATTTATAGGATATCTTATAATTAGTAAGTATATAATATAGTATTTTCTAAAAAAAATAATTCTAGAAATCTTTATTATATAGAACGCTATAACTAGAAAGCTAACTAGAAAGATAATGTTTTAGAGGGCTAGATAAATACTAGGCTGTAGTAACTCCTATATATAATAGATTCCTCTACGTTAATATAATAAATCTAGTAGAACTATTAATAGTTATTATAAGAGTATAAAAGATATAATATAATATAAGAGATATAATAAATTAAGGATTATATTAAATAGTCTAATAGTATAGAAGTTATTAGTAGAATAGAATATTATTATACTAGATATCTTATAATTAATTAGGTACTTAATAAATAGTATTAGTCTTTTAATACTTCTATCTTAATAATAATAATATCTTTTCTTAATAATAACTAATATAATAAGTCGTCTAATAATAGTATACTTAATTATACCCTATTAGTCTTAAATAGTAATATTATAATAAAGTTATAATATAAGTAGGCCTAATAACTATTTATTAATACTTTAATATTAGGTAACTATTAATTAATTAATAAGTTATACTTATATTTATCTAAACTATTAAAAGATAATTATAAGGGCTTATAAGTATATTATAGTTACTACTATAATAGTTAACTTATAAGGGAAATTATATACTTATACCTTATAAAGGCTTAGGTAAAAACCCTTATTATTCCTATCTCTTTATAACTTCTAGTCTATTTCTCTTTATATTATATTTAGCTCTTTATACTTAATATTTATATTTATTACCTTATTATCTTAGTTCTCTAGGGCTAGATTATATATTATAGTAATAGGTATTATTCTAATAATAAGGACTTATACCTTAGCTTAATATTAATATAACTATATTATTATAAGTAAAAATTAGCTTAGTATTTTAATTTAATTTAATTATTTTATTACTTACTTTACCCCCTTTATACTTATAAGTATCTTATAAGTATTTAATATATTTAAGGTATCCCTTAGCTCCTAATAGTAATTATAAAACTTAGGGTAGTTAATAAAGATATATCTTATATCCTATTTATATTAGTTATACTTATAACTTATAAATATAATACTAGGGACTTTATATTAATATAAGAAGGTAGTTAGCCCTATCTTCTCTATTTTTATTTATATAAAAGCGGAGCTCTTAGCCTTTTAAAAGCCTTTATAAAGGGCCCTCTTACTAATTTATAAACCTTTAAGCTAGGTAGGGGGATAATCCTTAGCTTTTAATTCTATATAATATTCTTCTTATATTACCTCCTAGGAGGACTTTTATTAATAGTATATCTTCTTTTTAATCTTTTAAAGGTATTAAGTTACCTCCCTAATTATAACCGCGTTCTAGTTATTTAAGTATAAGGAGTATAAAGCCTACTTATTCTTCTCTTTTATAAAGGACTCTACTACCTTTCTCCTCTTCCCTCTTCTAGCTTTAAGCTTCCTCTAGATATATTTATTCCCTATTATTATTACTAGGTAAATTCCTTTTAATATATATTAATAGAGAACTAAGTAGTCTAATATTAATTATATAAGGGTTATCCCTACCTCTATTTTTAATACTTATATTAGGATAGCTTTATATACCCCTAATATATATTTTAAGTAGTTATTTTAAATAACTTTAAGCTTTTTTATATATATTTTCTTTATTTCCCTTAGGCCTTATAATATATATTATATAATAAATATATAGGTTATTATTAACTTTATTATTATATTATATATCCTTTTAACCTTATTAAGGGTAGCTCCTTATATTAATATTAATATTATAAAAAGGATTAAGCTTTAAGTAGTAAGCTTTACTTATACTTTCTTTAAGTATAAGCCCTATTATAATTTATTATTAATATATAATCTTAAGACTTAAATCTCTATTTAGGGTTTTATTATTATATATCCTAAATTAACTATTATACTTATATTAAAGTAATAGGGGTAGTAGGTAAAATAAATTAATTTATATTTTTAAGGGGTAAAGCTTACCTTATATATTAATACCTATTTAAAGTAAATCTTATATATTAATTTTAAAGTCTTATAATTTCCTTTTATAACTTTCTTATATACTAGTAAGTAGATATTATTTATAAATCCTTTAACTTATAATTATAATTTAATAGTTATATACTCCTTAATAAATAGTATATTAAAGAATAAAAAGAGGATAAAGGAGATTAATAACTCTTAGGGGATCTTTATCTTTATTAACTCTATTCTACTTATTATCCTTTTAATAATAATAGATAAAGACCTCCCCTTTAAAAAGCTTTCTATTTAACTTATAATATAATAGGGGATCCCCTTTCCTTTAAAGTTATAAATAAGTCTTTAATAAGAGATATTATTAAAAGCTCTTATTAATATCTAATAAGAGAAGGCTAGTTATATTAACCCTATTATAATCTTATATTATATATATTACTTTTATAATAATCTTTAATATAATCTTAATTAATCTCTTCCTTTATACCCCTATTTATTTTTAGGGGAAGAGGCCTTAGCTCTTAATATAATTATTAAGTTACTTTATAATTATTAATTCTAAAGCCTTTTTAAAGGTGTTTAATAGTATTATTAAATAATATACTTTAAGTTCTATATAATCTTCCTTCTTTAATTTTTTTAAGATAATTATATTAACCTTCTTAAATTCCTTTAAGTAATAATTAAAGGAGAAGTATATATTAAATAAGTAGATAAGCTCTTTAAGGAGCTTATCTACTATTAACTTAAAAAACTAATTTAAGATCTTATTAATCTTTAGGACTTTATCTTACTTTAATTTATAAATAGCCTACTAGACCTCTTTATATATTACCTTATTACTAGGGTCTATTAATAATAATAGATACTTTATCCTCTTAATATTATCTAGATTAACTTATAAAGGGGGTAGGAAGAATATTATCTATAAGACTTCTACTTTCTCCTTAAAGGTCTTAACTACCCTATCCCTATTATTCCTTCTTAAAGGGGGAAACTTAGAGAGGGGTTATAATAATAAGCTATTATTTTTTACCTACTTAATAAAGCCTTATATATCCTTTTATAATTTAATAGTATTATAAACTTTCCTCTTAAAGTTAATTACCTTCTCTATTTATAATATCCTATCTCTTTCTTTAATAGTTATATTCTTAACTCCTTTTATAATAATATCCCTACTTTATTAAAATACTTTTATACTTTTTATAATATTTTTTATAATAAGCTAGTATTTTAAGTTCTAAAAGGTTCTCCTCTTACCCTTAAATTTTACTTAAGGGATTATCTCCTCTATTATCCCCTTTAAACCCTATTAAAGTTATAAGAGGTAGTTATCTATTTAATTTATAATCTTTAATAACTTAAAACTTAACTTTTAATTTAATATATAAGTCTTATTCTTAATCTCTCTTAAGTCTATTATTTTTTATAATCTCTTAGGTATATATTACTATTCCTCTACCCTTAAGTCAAGCTTTATATATATAAAAAGGTAGTTAAAGCTAAATTATAACTTAAGGTATACTTAATAGGCCTATATTATATTAAAGAGCCTAGGTATAATAAAGATTAAATTAATTATACTTTTAAACCCCCTTACCCTCTAAGTAATTATCTTATTTAATAGAGCTAGGTTTATCTTATTATTAAATATAATTCCTATTAGCTAGTTTACTTTAAGGTAGTATAAAAACTATCCTAGGTTATTCTAATTAAAGTAATAGAGGTTAAAATCTCTTATTATAATATATTTCCTAAGGTAGTTAACCTCTTCCTTTATTATTTAAAGGCTTAATAGGTTTTTACTTATTATTAGTAATAGGCTTAAGTTATATATATTATATAATTAGAGGTATATTAGGTATTCCCCCTCCTCCTAAATATAAAGTTAGAGCTTAAGGGTATTAATATCTTTTATAAAGAACTTTATATTTTAGCTATCTATTTAAAGTCTTTTATTAATATCAAATATATACTTATATACCCTATTCTACTTTATATATTAAAAAGAACGCCTTAGAACTAAGGTTATATAATAAGTAGTCCTTTATATTATAATATAATTCCTAGATTATTAAAATATTTATATCCTAGATAGCCCTATCTTTTAATAAGGTTATTATTATACTTATCTTACCCTTAATATTATATTATAATATCTTTAAGGTTAATATATTAAATATCTAGGCTTAAGGTATTACTACTTTCCTCTTATATATCTATTTCTTTTAAAGTAGCTTATTTACCTTCTCTAGTTAGGTAGGTAAGGCTACTTACTACTACTTTTATAAATAGCTTATTAATACTATCTAATAGCTCCCTACTACTATTTATTATTACCTCTAATATTTTCTAGCTTAGCTCCTTTATTAGGAGCCTCTTAAAGATAGGTAGTCTCCCTAGCTTATACCTAGGTCTTTATAATCTTAACTACTCTTTACTACCTAGTATATTATATATTATCTAATTAGTTATAACCTTCCTCTTTTTCTTTACTCTTATAATTATATACTCCTATTTAATCTTATAAAATAGGATCTTAATCGCGACCTATTATTTAATATATTACCTCTCCCTAGCTCTTATTAAATATTTATTAAATTAGGAGGAGTAATCTTATTATTTATATATAATATACCTTTATAAGGCGTTTATAACCTTTACCTTATACTCTATTATATTATAACCCTAATTATAGTTAATATATTATATGTTATTAAAGTAGTTATAATATATATACTTATATAATTAATATTTAAAGTATTATATTAATTTAGCCCTTTATTTATATTACTTTATAAATTTTATCTCTCCTACCTTTATTAAACCTTTCTTAATTAAATTATCTATTATTATTAATAATATAATACTTATTATAAAGGAGGAGTAGGCTTTTTTAAGTATATATATACCTATTAACTACCTCCCTTCTATTATATTTAAATTAGGGTAGAGGGCCTTATTCTTTTATTAGATCTTCTCTTTAATTACCTACTAGTTTTTTATATTAAAGATAAATACTTATACCTTATATATTATTATATTAAATAATTTCCTAACTATTATTATAAAGTAGTATATTATATTTACTTATAACTACTCCCTCTTTAATACCTCCCTTACCTCTATTAAAGTAACTTATAATAATATATTCCTACTCTTTATTTAATTTACTATTATAATTTCTAACGCGTATTTATAACTAGAGGCCTAGAATATTATAACTAGCCTTTTACTTATTACTCCTATTATTACTTTCCTCTCCTTTTTATCTTTTAATACTATTAATATCTACTAGACTCTTTTAGCCTTAACTACCTTTAATATCTATATATATAGCCCTTATAGGGGGGGGGGTAGTATATTCCTTATAAAAGGGGTCCCTTAGCTCTATTAGCCTTATAAGGAGTCTTATCTTATTAGGGTACTAGCCTAATTAGTAGTCCTAGGCCTATTAAGATCTTCTATTCTCTCCTTATATTCTCTCCCTTTTTATTAGAGTTCCTTAATATATATTTATATTAAATTAATATCTATTATTAATTTTTTTTATTTAAACGCGTTTAAGTCTTTAAATTATATATTTTTTATAACCTTAAAAGCTACTATTATTATAATAGCCTAGCTACTTAATTTATTTATAATCCTTATAATATATATATATTATATTCTAAGTATTATTATATTTATTAAGCTTATAAATAGAGTAAAGGCTCTTATAACCTCTACCTTAACGCGTAGCTCTTTATACTCTCCTCCCTCTCTAGCTCTACTACCTTTACCCCTAGTAGTCCCCTAATTAGGGCTAGGGCGCTTTACTACTCTCCTACTCCCCTCTTATACGTATTTCTTAAACGCTTTACTACTTAATACTTATATATTTAAGTTACTCTCTACTATTTTTTTCTAATTATTAGGTAACTATTATAAACTAGAAAATACCTATAAAAATTCAAGATTTTTACTTAGGAAAAGTATACCTAAAAGTATAATTCTTTTATTTATTAGTAAGTAATAATAGTTACAAGGTAAATTTAAGTCTAAATATAATAGATATTTATATAAACTTTTATAGATACTAAGACCCCCCTTAAGTATTATAAGAAATATAGGGTAAATATTACTAAAAATATTAATTTTAGATTTAAGGGAGTATTTATAATAGTTACCTAGTACTAGAGTATTAATAAATAGTTATTAGGCCTACTTATATTATAACTCTACTAGAAAATACCTATAAAAATTTAAGATTTTTACTTAGGAAAAGTATATATAAAAGTATAATTCTTTTATTTATTAGTAAGTAATAATAGTTATAAGGTAAATTTAAGTCTAAATATTATAGATATTTATATAAACTATTATAGATACTAAGACCCCCCTTAAGTATTATAAGAGATATAGGGTAAATATTATTAAAAATATTAATTTTAGATCTAAGGGATTATTTATAATAGTTACCTAGTACTAAAGTATTAATAAATAGTTATTAGGCTTATCTATATTATAACTCTATTATAATATTACTATTTAGGACTAATAAGGTATAATTAAGTATACTATTATTAGATAACTTATTATATTAATTATTATTAAGAAAAGATATTATTATTATTAAGATAGAAGCGTTAAAAGACTAATACTATATATTAGGTACCTAACTAATTATAAGATATCTAGTATAATAATATTATATTCTATTAATAACTTCTATACTATTAGATTATTTAATATAATTCTTAAATTATTATATCCCTTATATTATAATATATCTTTTATACTCTTATAATAATTATTAATAATCCTACTAGATTTATTATATTAATATAAAGGAATCTATTAAATATAAGAGTTAATATAACCTAGTATTTATCTAGCCCTTTAAAGTTTAACTGGTAGTATTTAATAAATTAATTAGTAGAATAGCTTATTTTTATTATTAGAAAGTCTAATATTATAATCTAATATAAAGATATAACTATATAATTAAGTATAATATTAAGCTATTTTTATATTTCTAATATTATAATTAATATTTTTATAAGCTACTAAGTAGCTATTAATAGGATCTAGGGATTAATAATAAGTTATAATTAATATATTAATAGTAGTCTACCTATTATCTAATAGTACCTACTTATATATAATATTTCTTATTATTTAATTAAATATATATCTAAGAGTTTTAAGCCTAATAATATAGAGGTTTCCTTATCTTATTACTTATAATAAAGTTATATATAATTAATTATAATTAAAAGTAGGCCTAGTTTATAAGTTAATACTTATATACTTTATTAATTAGCCTTATAATCTATTAATAGTTATAATAAATACTAGTTAAATAGGATACTACTTATAAATAAAGGGGGTAGGAATCTACCTATTATTTTCTTTAAATTATAATAGTATCTTAAATAGTATTACCTTCTTACTATTATAAGTACTACTTATAATCTCCCCCTTAAAGATATATTTACTATATCTTATTACTTATAATTAGGTCTTATTATATAGATATATATTATAGATATAGGATTCTCCTATATAGTTATATCTTAATGTTTTAATATTCGTCCTCAGGTACGCTACTCCCAACTCGGTTAGACCCTATAAATAAAGAAATCCGATTAGATATTATAGATTTCCTATTCTAGATAGCTAGATAATTTATATATATTATACCCTAGATAACAGACCCGTAATAATAGTAGTAATACTAGATATTTTAATAGGTCTAGGCTGCTAGGCGCCGACCCTAATAGGCTACTCTACGCTAAGAATTACTAGCTATCTAAGCGCTATCTAAGAAGGCCGCTAAGCGCCCTACTAAATAATACTAAGGATCTAAATAAAGAAATTTTTATAATGAAAGCCATTTATAAAATTTTAAAGAAGGTATTTAAAAGGGCGTTATTATAAGTATCTACTACTATTATATTAACTTTCCTACTACTATACCTAGGGAAAAGGGTTAGCCTAAGAAATTCCCCCTACTAGTCTATAACTAACCTAAGAGACCTCCCTTAATATTAAAATCTATATTTAATATAGCTAACCTTAATAATAGTCTTCCTCTAGAAAATAAGGATAGTAATAGTTTAATTACGAGATATACTAAGATAGAAGATAATAATAAAACTACAGAAGGTAAAGATAAGGAAGGAAAGAGATAAAGCCTACATCGGAGGGCTAGAGACTCTATTAAGGGTACTACTAATTTTATCTCCTCTTATAAATAGCTTACCCGCTACGTTAATAGGTTATAAAGTTACTTAATTAATTAGTTAAAACTAATTTAAACCTATAATAAGTCGTAGTTTATTATAATAGAAAAGCGTCTATAGTAATACGCTACTAAGTAAGAGTAACGAGTTAAATCCTTTAAAATAGCTATTTAGGTAGATATTAGTTAGAAATTTAATAACTTCTTAAAAACTTATTATTAGTCTCTATAAAATACCTTCTAGGATATTAAATCTAGTTAGGTAGCCTTACTTAATCCTTTAATTACGACTACGTTCCGTATACTAACTAATTAGCTTCTTTAGACTTAGTAACCCTACGTCCCTCCCTACTATTAGAAGAATAGTTAGGCCGTTTAAGAAGAGGTAGAAGATATAGACGATAAAAATGGTAAATATAATATAAGGGATATATTGAAGAGATAGGGCCGTACTAGTATATAAGGACGTAAAAAGAATACCCTACCTTAACTACTAGATAGACTATATTAATAATAAAGCGAGATAATAAATAATACTTATAAGAGCGAATTTAAACTAACTAAAATTAGTTACTTTTACCCTAGACTAGCCGTCTTAAAAGAAAATCCTAAAGGACCTTATATTATATCTAGTAAAGATATATTCTATTATAATATTAATTTATTTATCTAATAGGCTAAACGTATTAGATAGACTAGGCCCGAAGTAGCTAAAAAACTACACCTTTATTTACGTAGATTAGTTATAATATAGTTTTTATACCTTAAGACTAGCCGTTAAGACTCTCTCTCTAACGACCTTACCTATTTTTATACTACGCTAGTAGAGAAATATAAGTAGTTATAATTATAGGTATTTAATAGGCTATATATAGAATAATATACTATATAAGACGCTAAATAACGTCGCCTTATAAATAAATATATATAAGTAATACTACTTAGTAGATAGTTCTATAACTAATTAGAAGTAGCTATACTAATACTAGCCTAGAAAAATCTAGATTAGGAGCTATAACGAGACGTCCGTCATCTAAATAGTAATTCTAATGATTTTACTCGTAATCTTAATAATATAGTAGACTACTAGGTATTATATCTACTAACCTCCGGATCTAGCTTAATAACTAAGCTAACGCCCTACCCAAATAGTTATAATTATAGCTCCGGACGCGAGCGTATAGCTAAGGATAAGGAAGTAGCCTTCTAACGTAGTTTATATATAGGGGAATAATAGTAACTACCTTCCCTCTAAATCTAATAGGGACCCCCTTAGATCCGTACCTATTAGCCCCCTTCTCGTGGCTTTAACCTAAACCCTCCTAATTTAATACCCCGTTATTAAATTACAGCTAATTAAGCGTCTGCTAAAGAGGTCTTTAATAAAGATAATATAGAAGACGGGTAGTAAAATAATAATAATATAAAAGACGCTAATTTCAGGTCTATATTTAAGTACTATAATAAGAATACTTACATGTATTTTAATAATACTAAATTCTTTAAGTATAATATCCCTCCCTATAGTTATAATATCTACTACGCGGGTTTTATAAATATAGAAGAAATTAATAAATATATACTAGATATTTATACTATTAATATCTAGTCTTCTACTTAGAAGTAATAATATATCTACGCGAATTAGCTAGAGTATATAGCTCTATATATTATAGTTATCTAGCTACCTCCCCTAAATTAAGGCTATACTACCGTTTAAGGATGACTCTTTTTAGAAGATAGTTAATATTAAGACTTTTATATTAATACTAGGAGCTTAGCTACGTTTATTAATAAGTCCTTATTACTAGCGGGAAATCTATACGGCCGTCTATATAAGATGTCCCTAATTATTATCTAAGGAATTAGCGGGGAACGTATTATTAATAAATATATAGATATTTCTCTTTTTATTATAGGTAATAACGGAATAGTGCTACGTGTTAATACGAAGGCGTTTATAATAAAAGGTATTAAGGCGGGTATTATCCTAGGTATAGATAAACTAGGACGGCTAGAAGATAATATTACCTTATAGCTAGGCCGTAAAATTATATAAATTAAGGGTATTAACGTCCCTATTAACTTTATATCGCTAGGAAGTAAACCTATAACGTTCTTTAGCGAGGTTAAATAGAATAGATTAACTAAACTATAGTAATAGCGAGGCTAGTTAAGACGTCTAATTAAAAGGGGCCTAGGGATATAAAGAGTTTTAAAATAGAAAGATATTAGTAATTAACTCCTTTTCACCCTTTAATATTACTAAGTTAATCTAATAATTAATCTGTACCCTAAATAACTAAAATATTAACCTTAGTTAGTTAGTTCAATCTACCTATTAGTAATACTAATCATCGTTATTTTTTTACGGGCTTTAAGACACGGCTCTTACTATTTACTAGGGCTAGTTTATAGCTAAATCGTCGCTGTTATTACCTTACCGTTACTATTAGAGTAGGTCGACTTTCTATATAAGGATAATTATTACCTTCTTTCTTTTATTTATTAGTATTTACTTCCGTATATATAGCGATAGATAGTAAATATATAAGGACTTCTAGATAGCTACTTATATAGCTAAAGTACCTCCCTAGTATTATTATTATAGTAAGGACGTTGTTTTTTCTTAAAAATAGTAGCATTTATTATAGATATAGGATTCTCTTATATAGTTATATCTTGATATTTTAATATTTATCCTCGGGTACGCTACTCCTAACTTGGTTAGACCCTACGAATAAAGAAATCCGATTAGATATTATAGATTTCCTATTCTAGATAGCTAGATAATTTATATATACTACACCCTAGATAACGGACCCGTAATAATATAATAGATTAAGGTTCCTTAATAGTATAACTAGTACGCCTAGCTTAATATGAAGCTTATAAGATAATAGGGATGGTTTATAAAACCTATAAAAGTACTTAAAGGGGAAGAGTTTATTATCTTTTTTTAATATAATATAATTAATACTCTAGTATATTATTGTATTATTAGGGATATATAATATTATTTTAATGTTTATACTAGTAATATCTTTATTAGTAATAATAAGAATAGCCTATTCTAATAGATAAACCCTTTAAGAGATATTTATCCTAATATTAATATAAATATTCTTAATTAAATTATTAATAGTATTTCTAGGGGTATAATTATATCTTTAATATAATATATCTTTATTAGTAGTAGGGCTTTTTTAGATATTAATATTATTATTAATAATAAGGAGATTACTTATAAATAGTCCTATTTTATAATATATAATATCTATTAAGTCGGGATTATTAAGTTACTTATTAATAGTAAGATTTAAATATATAACCTTATTCTAGAAATAAGCCTTTTAAAGATACGCCTTAATAACCTAGCTACTAGATCCTCCTAGAATAACTAGGAGTATTTATTAGAAGTTACTATAAAAGTAGACTACCTTACCCCTAAAATAAGCCTAGTTATTATTATAAATATCTTAAAGGTTATAATTAATAGCTTTTATATTATATTAACTCTATATAAGAGACTTATCTTAAAAGATAATATAAGCTTACTTAATTAACTTAATAAGATTAATACCCTTTTTAATCTTATATAAGGAGGTAGTATTAGAGTCTAAGGGTATCTTAAATTATAAGTAAATAGTCTAACCTCCTTATAATAGTATTAATATAATATTAGAAGATACTACTATTAAAGTAACCTTTTACTAGGAATATAGCCTTTTTATAATAGTATTTTATACTATTATCTTACTAGTCCCCCTAGTACTATTAAGGAAGAATATTATACTTAGAGTATTAAATTTATTATTAATAGTAGTATTAATAGTAGTAATAATCTAATTAATAATATAATATTAATTAGTATTTAGCCTATTTTATAAGACCTTAGCCTTATTAGGGGTAATTTAGTAAGATATTTCTTCTTATAAAAGTCTATTTAGAATATTATTAAAATTATTAAATAGAATAATTAAAATAAGTAGGTTATATTAGGCTAGATCCTTAATATATTTAGGGGTTAATTAATATTCTAATTAGCTATTAATTAGGTAAAGGGGGTACTATTCTATAAATAACTATTACTTATAATAATTATCTAGGATTTAAAGTATTAAAAAATCCTATTATAAGAGGTATAAGTATTTATTTAAGATATACTCCTTATACTTATTCTATAAGGTAAGGGCGTTAGTAGGTTAGAGTTTAACTAATATTAATATAAAAAGATTATATAGCTTATAACCTCCTTAAAAATCCTTTCCCTTATTAAGGATCTTATTAGTATATCTATTATTTTTAATTAACTTAAGCTTTATATAAGCCTCCTTCTAACCTATTAGCTAGCTATCTACTATCTAGAGGTTATTAAATAATATAGCCTCCTTAATATAATAGAGGAGTAGTTAGTAATAATAGAGATCCTTTATTTTTAAGCTAATAAAATTAATATATCTAAGAGTCTCCCCCTTTTTATAAATTTTCTATTATTTATTTATTTTATTCTATATAAAGAACTTAAGAAAATCCGCGTATAAATAGTTAAATAAATCCCTTATAATAGCTAGATATTTCCTATTCTATTTTATAAAAGATAATAGCTAACTATTATTATAAGCTTCTTTAATAAGACGGCTTATATTAAAAAACTTTATTAATATAGTCTTATAAAGCTTATTACTATCTATTAGCTTTTATTTAATAGCCTTATTAGTAGCCTAGTTATTAGCCGGCTTTAAAAGGGTATACTATTAATCTAGGAGGTAGATTTATAAACGCTTTATATAAGGCTTTATAATACTTATATTAAATAAGAGTATCTTCTAAATAGCTTTAATAGACTTAATCTAGTAAGTAGATTAATACTTTATAATCTTATCTACTAACTCCTCTTACTATTACGGCTAGCTATTAGGAGTAGGGTTATTATTATTACGCGTATAATTCCTAGTAAGGGAGATATTAGCTTAATTAGGTCCCTTATAAATATATTTATATAAATAGAAAATAGACTTAATAGAGTTATAAATATTAATATTAATATAGGTACTATATTTCTTTAATAGGTATAAGTTATAAGGGATAACCTATCTATTATTAATAAAGGAATTAGGTTTAGGGGGGCTAACTAGATATTTATAAAAAGGATAACTCCTATTAGGTATAAAAGATGTCTCTTAGTAAAGATCCTTTAAAAAAGCCTTACTATAATAATTCTTCTCCTAATTAAAATATCTATTACTAGGGACCCTAGTATAATAATTATAAACTATATATTATAAGACTAACTTATATAATATATTATTATCTTATTAAGGGGGGATAAATACTTAAATAATACTATTAATATTACTGACTATCTAGATCTAATCCTCCTCCTATATAATAAGGAGAATATAAGTATATAAGAGACCTTACTTTTAAAACTTAATAATATAATAGTAGCCTATATAAATATTAAGGATATATTATTTAAGGAGGTCCTTTATTAACTCCTAGAGCTTCTAATTAAAGATATAGGTAATTAGATTATAATAGTACTCTAATATCTAACTAGGTTCTAATAAGCTCTAAATATTAGGCTACTTAAGATTATATATAAAGGTAATAAAAAATTTAGGTTTACCCCTTTTTTAAACTATTATTATAACGTCTTATATTCTTACTTTTATAGTATATAAGCTTCCTAGTATTATTAATAGGAGGATAGTTACCTTACTATTAATATCTTTAAGTAAGATATCTAGATTAGTACTAAGCCTATCTATTAGGCTAGAGTAGTAGTCCGCTTAAATAGTCTATTAATTTTAATAATATTAAATTAAGTTATTAAGCTCTATTAATATCTAGATATTAGTAGCCTAGTAGCTAAATAGATATCTACTATTAATAGTATAATTAAAGAAATCGGGCTAGATCTAGATATTAATTAACTAATTATTTAAATTATATTAAGTACCCCCTAACTATTATCTAAATAATTTAGAACTATTTATACCTAAGTAGATTTAAGTCTAGAAAATAACTAGGGAAATATATTAAATAGTCTTACTTATATTTATTTTATATAAAATTATTATCTTATTACTTACTAAGACCTATTATAATCTTAAGGTATATACTCGCTAGTAACGTACTAGTCTAGCTCTTACTTAGGGTTACTACTATCTTCCTACTCTAGTTTATTATTACTACTAATTAGGGTATACTAGGTAAGTGTACTAATAATATAGTTCTATTATAATATATATAATAGATAGTCGCCTAGAAGCTAATAGCTAGTTAATAGGAGGCGGTTATATTATAATTATTTATTAAATAGAAATAGGAGTAGATATTAGAGGGCTATATAAAAAGGATACTAATTAGGGATTAATATAAGGCCCTCCTTAATAGTTTTAATATAAATATCCCGCTTAATCTAGCCTCTTATAATATTATTAGGAGTTATTATAATATAAGTAACTTCTATAAAGGTAAGCTAATTATAGGTACCCTTATCCTATTATTTAGAATTTAGCTATTAAATATAAATACTTATAATATTAATAGGATATTATAATTTATCCTTTTTAAGGTAGTTATAGTAGGATTTAAACCCCTAGACGTATAAGTTAATAGACTAGAGGATATACTAAGTAGAAGTAAGGATATCTTAATTTAAATTATTAAAATATTAATAGTAAATATCTAGTTACTCTTATATACTATCTAGTATATAAATCTAGGTAAATTTTAGCCTAAGGCTATTATTAGTAATAAGAGGACCTATTAGATAATAAATAGACCCCTAGATCTAGAAGGTAGTTTAATTAATATAGGTATTAATATTAGTTATACCCTTACTAGTAAAGGAGAGATAATTATTATAGTTAATAATATTATTTAAAAAATCTTTATTATATATAATCCTCCTTTATATAAACTATCTATTAATAATAATAATATTTATATTACTAAGTAATTTATTAATAAATTATACCCTAAGCTCCGCCTCCTTTTAAAGCCCCTTAAGTAATAAGTTAATATTAGCTAGCTTATATAACTAGTTAGGAGATAGCTAATTATTCTTCCTACTATTATAATATAGCTATTAACTATCCCCTAAGTTATTATATTTATTTTTCTATAATAGTATATTATAATATAGATATCTATTTATAAGGGTATTAAATAAACTATTAACTAGGTAGGGTACTATATCTCCTACTATCTAGGGATTCCTATATACTTAATATCCCTAACCTAGCGTCCGCCCCTAATATATATTATTCTAATACCGGTATAAGCCTTATTAAATAGGGGGTTAGTACTTAGTATTATCCTTTATATTAGCCTCCTATTAAGTATACTAGTAACGGGTACGTTAATAGTATTTAGAGGGAGGCTAGGGAGCGATTTCTTAAGGCGCTTCTTTAAAGGCTAGGGGAGTAGGTTACTAAGGGTTCCTAGGTAGAATAACTACTTAAATAGTTATATTAGTAAGGGCTATAAACTACTAGGGAGTAATACCGTAATTAAAGTAGGTATAAGGGCGAGTCCCTAATAGTATTTCTCTAGGAGGTTCTATTAATATAATATCTATTAGGTTAGCCCTAAGGATCCTAGATCTAACTTAGGTACTTATAATAGTTATCTTTAAGTATCTAGTACGCCTTATACCGCTACTCTTATAGGATTTTACCCTCTTATTATTACTATTAAGGGTGTTATAATCTAGCTTAAAAAGAGCTACGCGCTTAGAAGGTATTATAGTAGAGCTAAAGGAGCTAAGTTTAATATAAGAAGGGTAATAGTAGGTAGTTTAAAGACGGCTAATATAAGTTAAATATAATAGATAATTAGGGGGAGTATTAAAATCTATAATATACTATTAAATAGTAATAATAGGTAGGAAGAAAAAATTAGTAATAAGATTAGTAGGCGCTAAGATAATAGATTATTATATTAAATTTAGTAGGTAAATCTATTTATAATAATATATCTTTTAAACTATTATACTAATTCTTATAATTTTTAAAGTATTAAGTATATTAAGATAAGGTATATAACTTATTTTAAATAGAAAATATTAGGAAGTTTTAGTATAAATATAGGTAGAATATAAAGAAATAGTAGAGTTTTAATATTCGCTATAAATAACGCTAGTCCTAAGGAGGTAATTTAGGGGACTTTAAACTAATTAATAAGCTATAATAAGCTTAGGGTCCTAATTTCCATGTCTTCTATTATAGTAAGAAGATTATAATATTATTATTTAGGGCTAATAGGGTATAATTAAGTATACTATTATTAGATAACTTATTATATTAGTTATTATTAAGAAAAGATATTATTATTATTAAGATAAAAGTATTAAAAGACTAATACTATCTGTTAAATACCTAACTAATTATAAGATATCTAATATAATAATATTTTATTTTATTAATAACTTTTATATTACTAGACTATTTAATATAATTCTTAGATTATTATATCTCTTATATTATAATATATCTTTTATACTTTTATAATAACTATTAATAGTCTTACTAGATTTATTATATTAATATAGAGGAATCTAGTAGATATAAGAGTTATTATAACTTAATATTTATCTAGCCCTTTAAAATTTAACTAGTAGTATTTAATAAATTAAATAATAGAATAGCTTATTTTTATTATTAGAAAGTCTAATATTATAATCTAATATAAAGATATAATTATATAATTAAATATAATATTAAGCTATTTTTATACTTTTAATATTATAATTAATATTCTTATAAGCTACTATATTATAGTCCTACTACTTTACTACTTATAGAAGCCTTCCGCGGCTTAGTTATACTAGGCCTAGCGCTTTAGCTTATAGGTAGGATTCCTATACTTAGAGAATATATCTTTTTATTATATCTTAATACCTTTATAATAAAATAGTAGTAATACTAAACTAGCCTCTACTATATACTATTAATTATATAGTAAGCTAAGATTATATACTAGCTTTATAAGTACTAGTTCTTTAGAGTACTACTAGCTATCCTTAGTACTAGTTAAGTCTTATACTCTACTAAAATCCTAGGCCTTTAACCTTATACCGGATCTTTACTAATAAAGCCTTTTATAACCTTAGATATATATAAAGGTCCCCTTTAAAGATTTACTATTAATAAGAGCCTTCTTTATTACCTATTACTACTATTTAATAGTATTAGGATTTCCCTAGAATTATTAGGATTCCTTAATATTTTACTAAGAAAACCTAACTTTTCCCTATTTATTTATTTATGAATTATATACGCGTCTATCTAAACTAATAAAAGATAATTACGGGGGCCTACGGGTATTTTATAGTCGCTACGACGGTAGCCGACTCGTAGGGGAAACCGTATACTTATACTAAGTATAGGCGCGGGTAAAAACCCTTACCTTTCCTACCTTCTCTATAACTTCTATTCCGTTTTCTCTTTATACTATATTCGGTCCTCTATAATAATAGGCGGTCGTATTTACTATTATATTAGTCTAGCTCTCTAGGGCCGGCTTATATACTATAAAAGTGAAATTCGCTCCGGTAGTAAAGATTTACGTCTAAGGTCGGCTCTAGTATAACTACTTTACTACGAGCGAGAACTAGCCTAGTAGCCTAGTCTAGATTATCTATCTTACTATTTATTTTACCCCCCCCGCCTTCGCGAGTATCTTATAGGCGTCTACCGCGCCTAAGGTATCCTTTAGCTCCTAGCGGCGGTCCTAGAGCCTAGGGTAATAGATAAGGATATACTTCGTATCCTACCTATACTAGCTATACCCGTAGCTTACGGATATATAACTAGGGACTTTATACTAGTATAAAAAGGCGGCTAGCCCGATCTTTCCCGTCCTTATCTATATAAGGACGGAGCTCTTAGCCTTTTAAAGGCCCTTATAAAGGGTCCTCCTACCGGTTTATAAGCCCTCGAGCTAGGCGGGGGGGTAATCCCTAGCTCCTAGTCCCGACTAGTATTCGTCTTATATAGTATCCTAGGAGGACTTATACTAATAGTATATTATCTTCTTAATCCTCTAGGGGGGGCGGGCTACCTCCCTAGTTACGATCGCGTCCCCGTTATCTAGGCGTAGGGAGCGTAGAGCCTACTCGTTCTTCTCTTCCATAGGGGATTTTACTACCTCTCTCCTCCTCCCCCTTTTAGCGTTTAGCTTCCTTCGGATACGTATATTCCCTATTACTATTACTAGGTAGATCCCCTTTAGCGTATACCGGCGGAGAACCGAGTAATCTAGTATTAGTTATATAAGGGCTATCCCTAACTCTACCTCTAGTACTCGCGTTAAGGTAGCCTTATATACCCCTAGTACGCGTCTTAAGTAGTTATTTTAGATAACTTTAAGCTTCCTTATATACGTCTTCTTTATATCCTTTAGTCTTTATAATATATATTATAAGGTAGACGCGTAGGTTATAACTAGCCGTACTATTATACTATATACTTTCCTTACCCTATTAAGGGTAGCTCCCTAGGTTAATACCATTATTATAGATAGGGCGAGGCTCTAGGTAGCGAGTTTCACCTATACCCTTTTTAAGTATAGGCCCTACTATAATTTACCGTTAATATATAGTCTTAGGACTTAGATCTCTATTTATAGCTTTATTATTATATGCCCTAGGTTAATAACTATACTTATATTAAAGTAACGGGGGTAACAGGTAAGGTAGACTAATTTATATTTCTAGGGGGCGAAACTCGCCCCGTATATTAAAGCCTATTTAAGGTAGATCTCGTATACTAGTTCTAAGGTCTTATAATTACCTTCCGTAGTTTTCCTATATACTAGTAGGTAGATATTATCTATAAACCCTCTAACTTATAACTATAATTTAGCCGCTATATACTCCTTAATAAGTAGCGCGTTAAAGAATAGGAAGAGGATAAGGGAGATTAGCGACCCCTAGGGAATCCCTATCTCTACCGGCTCTATCCTACTCGTTATCCCCCTAATTATAATAGACGAGGACCTTTCTACTAGGAAACTTTCCGTCTAGCTTATAATATAGCGAGGGATCCCCTTATACCGGAGGTTATAAATAAGCCTCCGGTAGGAGACGTTATTAAAGGCTCCTGTGATATCTAGTAAGAGGAGGCTAGTTATATTACCTCTACTATAGTCTTATACCGTATATACCGCGTCTATAATTATTTCTAGTACTATCTCTATTAATCTATTCCTTTACGCCCTTATTTATTATTACGGGAGGAGGCCTTAACTTTTAGTATAGTCGCTAAGTCGCCTTATAACTATTAATTCTAGGGCCTTTTTAAGGGTACTTAATAGCGCTATCGGACGGTACGCCTTAGGTACTATATAGTCCTCCTTCTTCGGTTTCTTTAAGACGACCGTATTAGCCTTTTTAAATTCCCTTAGGTAGTAGCTAAGGTAGAAGCACGCGTTAAATAAATAAGTAAGCTCCCTAAAGAGCCCGTCTACTATTAGCCTAAGGAACCGATTTAGGATCCTATTAATCCCTAGGGCCTTATCTTATTTTAGCTTATAAATAGCTTATAAGACTTCCTCGCTTATAATATTACTACTATTACCTACCGGTAGTAAGTATTCTATACTATCGATATCTATTAGGTCGGCTTATAGGGGGGGTAGGAAGAATATCGTCTATAGGACTTCTACTTTCTCCTTAAAGGTCTTAGCTACCCCTTCCCTATCGCCCCTCCTTAGAGGGGGGAACTTAAAGAGGGGTTATAGCGACGAGCTATCGTTCCTCGCCTACTTAATAAAGCCCTATATACCCTTTTAAGACTTAGTAGCGTTATAAATCTTTCTTCTAAAGTCGATCGCCTTCTCCGTTCTTAGTACCCTATTCCTTTCCTTAATAGCTGCGTTCTTAGCTCCCTCCGTAGTAGTATAGACCTTAGCCTTATTAGAGGTAATTTAGTAATATATTTCTTCCCGTAAAAGTCTATTTAGAATATTATTAAAATTATTAAATAGGATAATTAGAATAGGTAGGTTATATTAGGCTAGATCCTTAGTATATTTAAGGGTTAATTAATATTCTAATTAGCCGTTAATAAGGTAAAGGGTATACTATTTAGTAAATAACTATTACTTATAATAATTATCTAGTATTTAAAGTATTAAAAAATCTTATTATAGGAGGTATAAGTAATTATTTAAGATATACTCCTTATACTTATTTTATAATATAAGGGTATTAGTAAGTTAGAGTTTAACTAATATTAATATAAAAAGACTATATAGCTTATAACCTCCCTAAAAATCCTTTCCCTTATTAAGGATCTTATTAGTATATCTATTATTTTTAATTAACCTAAGCTTTATATAAGCCTCCTTCTATTCTATTAACTAGCTATTTATTATCTAGAAGTTATTAAATAATATAGCCCCCTTAATATAATAGAGGAGTAGTTAGTAATAGTAGAGATTATTAGTTTTTAAACTAATAAAATTAATACGCCTAAGAGTCTTACCTTTTTTATATATTTTCTATTATTTATTTATTTTATTCTAGGTAAAGAACTTAGGAAAATCCGCGTATAAATAGTTAAGTAGATCCCTTATAATAGCTAGATATTTCCTATTCTATTTTATAAAAGGTAATAGCTAACTATTATTATAAGCTTCCTTAGTAAGATAGTTTATATTAAAAAACTCTATTAATATAGTCTTATAAAGCTTATTACTATTTATTAGCTTTTATTTAATAGCCTTATTAATAGCCTAGTTATTAGCTAGCTTAAAAAGGGTATACTATTAATCTAATAAGTAGATTTATAGATACTTAATATAAGGCTTTATAATACTTATACTAAATAAGAGTATCTTCTAAATAGCCTTAATAGACCTAATCTAGTAAGGAGACTAATACTTTATAATCTTATCTACTAACTCCCCTTACTATTATAACTAGCTATTAGGAGCGGGGTTATTATTATTACGCGTATAATTCCTAGTAAAGGAGATATTAACCTAATTAGATCCTTTATAAATATATTTATATAGATAGAAAATAGACTTAATAAAGCCGTAGATCTTAATATTAATATAAGTACTATATTTCTTTAATAAGTATAAGTTATAAGGGATAACCTATCTATTATTAACAGAGGAATTAGGTTTAAGGGGGCTAACTAGATATTTATAGAAAGGATAACTCTTATTAGGTATAAAAAATATCTCTTAGTAAAAATCCTTTAAAAAAGCCTTATTATAATAATTCTTCTCTTAACTAAAATATCTATTACTAGGAATGCTAGTATAATAATTATAAACTATATATTATAAGACTAACTTATATAATATATTACCCTATTATAAAGGGGGGATAAATACTTAAATAATACTATTAATATTACTAACTATCTAGATCTAATCCTCTTCCTATATAATAAGGAGAATATAAGTATATAGGAGACCTTACTTCTAAACTTAATAATATAATAGTAGGTTATATAAATACTAAGGACGTATTACTTAAAGAGGTCTTTTATTAGCTCCTAAAGCTTCTAATTAAAGATATAGGTAATTAGGTTATAATAGTACTCTAGTATCTAACTAGATACTAGTAAGCTTTAAATATTAGGCTACTTAAGATTATATATAAAGGTAATAAAAAATTTAGGGTTACCTCTCTTTTAAATTATTATTATAATATCTTATATTCTTACTTTTATAATATATAGGCTTCCTAGTATTATTAATAAGAGGATAGTTACCTTACTACTAATATCTTTAAGTAAGATATCTAGATTAGTACTAAGCCTATCTATTAAGCTAGAGTAGTAGTCCGCTTAAATAGTCTATTAATTCTAATAATATTAATTTAGATTATTAAGCTCTATTAATATCTAGATATTAATAGCCTAGTAGCTAAATAAATATCTACTATTAATAGTATAATTAAAGAAATTAGGCTAGATTTAGATATTAATTAATAGATTATTTAAATTATATTAACTATCTTCTAGCTAATATCTAAATTATTTAAAACTATTTATAACTAAGTAGATTTAGGTCTAAAAAATAATTAGGGAAATATATTAAATAGTCTTACTTATATCTATTTTATATAAAATTATTATCTTATTACTTATTAAGACCTATTATAACCCTAAGGTATATACTCGCTAGTAATATACTAGTCTAGTTCCTACTTAGGGTTACTACCCTCTTCCTACTCTAGTTTATTATTACTACTAATTAAGGTATACTAGGCGAGCGTATTAGTAATATAATTCTATTATAATATATATAGTAGATGGTCGCCTAAAAGCTAATAGCCGGCTAATAGAAGGTAGTTATATTATAACTATTTATTAAATAGAAATAGGAGTAGATATTAGAGGGCTATATAAGAAGGATACTAGTTAAGAATTAATATAAGGCCCCCCTTAATAGTTTTAATATAGATATCCTACTTAATCTAGCCTCTTATAATATTATTAGGAGTTATTATAATATAAGTAACTTCTATAAAGGTAAGCTAATTATAGGTACCCTTATCCTATTATTTAGAATTTAGCTATTAAATATAAATACTTATAATATTAATAGGATATTATAATTTATCCTTTTTAAGGTAGTTATAGTAGGATTTAAACCCCTAGACGTATAAGTTAATAGACTAGAGGATATACTAAGTAGAAGTAAGGGTATCTTAATTTAAATTATTAAAATATTAATAGTAAATATCTAATTACTCTTATATATTATCTAGTATATAGATCTAGGTGAATTTTAGTCTAAGGCTATTATTAGTAATAAGAGGACCTATTAAATAATAAATAGACCCCTAGATCTAGAAGGTAGTTTAATTAATATAGGTATTAATATTAGTTATACCCTTACTAGTAAAGGAGAGATAATTATTATAATTAATAATATTATTTAAAAATTCTTTACTATATATAATCCTCCTTTTTATAGACTATCTATTATTAATAATATTATCTATATTATTAAGTAATTTATTAATAAATTATACCCTAAGCTCCACCTCCTTTTAAGGCCCCTTAAGTAATAAGTTAATATTAGCTAGCTTATATAACTAGTTAGGGGATAGCTAATTATTCTTCCTACTATTATAATATAGCTATTAACTATCCCTTAAGTTATTATATAATTTTTTTATAATAGTATATTATAATAGGGGTATATATTACTAGTAATATTAAATAATCTATTAACCTTATAAAGCTTTATATATCTTATTATATAAAGATCCTTATATACTTAATATCCCTAGCCTAGTATCTACCCCTAATATATATAATACCGCCGTTAGTATAAGCCTTATTAGATAGGAGGTTAGTACTTAGTATTATCCTTTATATTAGCCCCCCGTTAAGTATACTAGTAATAGGTACTTTAATTATATTTAGAGGGAGGCTAGGGAGTAATTTATTAAGGCGCTTCTTTAAAGGTTAGGGGGTAAGGTTATTAAGCATCCCTTAATAGAATAACTACTTAAATAATTATATTAGTAAGGGCTATATACTACTAGGGAGTAATACTATTATTAAGGTAGTTATAAGGGCGAGTACTTAATAGTATGTCTTTAAGGCGAGGTTATATTAACGTAATATATCTAGGGTCTACTAGTAGGTTCTTAGATCTAACCTAGGTTCCTAAATTAGTATTCTTTAGGCGTCTAGTATACCTTGTACTATTACTTTTATAAGATCTAGGCCTCTTATTAATAATATTAGGGTCTAGCTTAGAAAGAGCTACGCGCTTAGAAGTTATTAGTAGGGAGCTAGAGAAGCTATATTTAATATAGGAATAGTAATAATATATACTTTAAAGATAATTAGTATAACTTATAAGGTGTAGATTATAAGGGGGGGGAATAATATTTATAATAAGGTGTTAAATAATAAAAATAAAGGTAGGGAGAAAAAATTAGTTAAGTAGTAGGGTTATACTAAGATATTAGATAGTTAGATTAATATTAATAGGTAAAACTATTTATTTAAATATATCTCTTAAACTATTATATTAATTTTTATTATTTTTAAAGTATTAGATAGTTAAAAAGACGCTATATAACTTTATTTAAAAAGAAAATATTATAAAGTATTAGTATATAGGTAGGTAGGATATAAAGAAATATTAGAGTTCTAATATTCGCGCTAGTCTAGGAAAGGAATCTAGGGTACTTATAAACTAACTAATAAGCTGCGATAAGGTTAGGGTCCTAATTCTAGTATTTTCTATTATAGTAAAGAAGATAATATTAGTTAATATAAATTAATAAGTTAATATAAGTTAATATAAGTTAATAATTATATATACTACCTTTTTATAATAACTTTATAAAAGATTAAAGAAAAGTAGTAATAACTTACTATTATAAATTTATAATAGATATTAAGTTCTACTATTTCTATCTTTAATAATAGATTAAGAATACTATTATTTAATTAAACTATTTTAATTTAAGAGTAAAGATTCTTATATTTAATCTTTTATTAATATATATATAACTAGGATTTATTAGTATATACTATATTATATCTATTTAGAAACTACTAGGAATAGTATATTACATTTATATAAATTTTAATAATATAAATATCTAAGTAAGAAGGTCTTAAAGATAAAGTATAAATACTTCTAAGATTTTCTATTTAACTTACTACTTTTATATAAGATTTATATATCCTATATTATAGCATAGTATCTATTAGAAATACTAAGGTTTACCTAGGGTTCTTAAATACTAAAATATAGATATACTTACTATTTATATTAGGAGCTTTCTATTAATTCTATTTAGGATTAATATTAATAATAAAGGATACTTAGATCTAGGTACGCTTATAAGCTATATAATATATATCTTCGTTATAGAATACGATATTAGATAGGGTAATTCCGTAGTTAGTAATTTAATAGTTCTTGCTAAGAAATAATAGATACTAGACATACTATGATATAGGATACTAAGTAGTACTAATAGCTAATAATTACTAGGTAGTAATAGTAAATACTAGGTAGTAGTTATAGATACTAGATAATTATAATAAAATAAGTAGATATCTTAGAAGAATCTTTACTCTATCTTATTATAAGACCTTTCTAATTAAACTTAAATATAATTAACTCGTATATAAATATATAATATTATTCTTAATAGTTTATTAATAGTCTATTAATAGGTATTATCTTATATAATAAAGTTACTAATTAAATAACTTTAATTACTACCTAATCTTATCCTATTAAACTTCTTAATTTAATAAGTTTCTATCCTTATTTACTACTACTACCTAGTATTTATAACTATTTATTACTAGGTAGTAGTAGTAAAAACTAGGTAAATACTAGGTAGTAGTAATAAAGTAAGTAAAAGATCTTAGAATAATCTTTACTCTATTCTATTATAGATTTCTATTTAAAGTTCTATTTATAAAGGTTTATATATATCTTAAAGATTAGTTATATAGATATAGTATAATATAAATAGTATAAGTTAATATATTATTATTATTATCTAATACTTTATTTTCTTTTAGAATAATATAATTAATTACTACTTATTTATCTACTATAAATCCTAGATAATAATAATATTTAATTTATATATATACTTATATATAGACTAACCGCGTTAGATTAGTAATTTAAACTTAAGTTAGATATCTAACTTAACTCTTAGTAAGTTAATACTAGATTCCTAGCCTAAGTATTCGGGTTAGTACTAATAATTAGTACTAAGTATTCGAGTTAATACTATAGGGTACTACTAAGTATCGACTCGAGGTATTAACCCGACTTGCTAAGATATTAGTTCTACCTATATTATTTTACTAAGACTATTATATCAGGAATATTTTTAATTTATAATAATATTTCGTACTATATATAAGACTTACTAATATATTACTAAGTATTATTATTATTACTAACTAGGTAATTCTTAATAGTAAATAAGATAATATAAAAAGGTAATAGCTAATTAGCTATTCCTATAGAAATAATAACTATAATACTACTAGTATTTTCTATTTATAATAGTATTTCTTACTATATATCGGACTTAGTACTATATTAATAGTTATTATTATTATTATTATTATTACTTAGATAATACTCCTAAGTAATAAGGTAATATAAAAAGGTAATATATATCCCTAGGGAATAAATAGAAGTATTAAAATTCTAAATAAAAAAATTCTATTTTTAATATAGAGGTAATTCTAGAAAAAAATTAGTGTCCCTTACTATTTTATTAGGGGCTTAGTATCTTAGAAATACCTTAGCGAGTTAGGTTAGTTTAACTTAACTTACTAAGGTACTAAGGGCTTTTTAGGTTAATACTAGAAGTAGGTACTAAGTATTTAGGTCGGTACCTAAACTAGTATATTAGTAATCTAGGGAATAGAATAATATAGAAAAATGCGCTTTTAGTATATAAGCTTTTAATAGAAATAGCACTTCTATTTAATTAATAGTACTAGTCCTAGTAGGGCTATGCTAGTGAAATTTTAACACGCTAGTATTTATATATAAGCTAGTAGTTTTTAAAGTTTAAGCTAAAACGGACTAGTACTAGCCCCGTTTCTAATTATTAAGTAAAAGGAGATGAGTATTATAATAGCTAATAGACTCGTTCTAATTTTATATATATATAATTAATTAATAGAGAAGGGAAGCTTCTCGTAGGTATAAAACCTACTTATAGAAGGCTTTAGTCTCTAAGCTACTAAGCTATCTAGCTACGCGATATATAATAATACTACTATAAAAGAAGATAAGTAATAACTCTATTACTATATTATATAATACCCTTTAATAAGAACCTTAATTATAATATAGTTAGTTATAAGAATAGCTATTATACTCCTTAATAAGATCCTTTATATTATAAAGGTTATTAGTATTATACTAAGTATTATACTTAAAATTATAACCCTACTACTTTACTAAATACTAAGTTATCTTTCCTAATATCCTCCTCCTAATAATTAACTCTATTTTATAATTATTAGACTTATTAGCGGGACTATCTATTTTAAATATAAGGGGAGGCTAATAATTCTTTACCCTAATATAAGGGTTAGAAGTCTTTAGTAATAACTTAAGTTAAGCTACTAATACAATAGGGTAGATATATATAAGTAGACTAAGTTAGAGTTAATAGGCTAGTTAACCTACTCTTTTAATAATTTTAAAAGGCCCTACTTACTATTAATAGATTTTTAAGTTAGTAATACTAGGGATTTTATAACTATTACCTAGGCTAAGAAAGGCTTTATTACTAGGAGATATTATTATAACTTTATACTTACTATTATAGTAGATTTTAGCGAAGATATTAGTAAAGGTAATTAACTCCTTAGCCTAATCCTATTTAAGCTATTATAAGTATATAAAGTTTTTAGTAGGAAGCTCTTATTATAATAGTATATTAAAGCTATTATAGATATTAAAGCTATATAAGATTTTATTAAGAAATATACTAGTAGATTAGCTTTTAGAATTATTAAGATACCCTTAAAGGTATAAGAGAACTAGGATCTAATTAATAGTATTAATATTCTATATAATATAATATAATAATATAAGGTTATTTTAACTATCTAATTTATCTATTCTAAAAGACTATCCGTCTAAGTATAATAAGCTATTAATATTAGTAGCTTATAACTAAGCTTCTTAAAGATTAATCTCTAGAAAGAAGATATAAATTTAGTATCTCTATTACTAATAATTTTATAAGGGATCCCCTATCTATAAGTAGTTAGCGTAGCTAATATTGTATTAGCTTATTAAGCTACTAACTAGATAATTTATCTAGGAAGGAGAAGTATTTACTTAGAAAACTTATTTATAATTATTAGGAGATTATTAAAGCCTTCTATAAGCTATATTACTAGTAGGGCTATAATAAAGTCTATAGCTATTATATAGAAGGGAAAAATAGGCCGGTTAATTAGTACTATAATTCTATAAGGTTTATACTATTTTATTTAATTTAACTAATAATCTAGATAATACTTTATATTATAGTCGCTTTAATAGCTTCCTTTATAGAAGGCTTCTGCGGCCTAGCTATACTAGGCCTAGCGCTTTAGCTTATAAGCAGGATTCTTATACTTAGAGAATATATCCTTTTACTACTTCTTAACTATATTTATACTAATTAGTAGTAATACTATCTAGCCTCTATTACATACTATTAATTATATAGTAAGCTAAGATTATAAACTAGCTTTATAAGTACTAGCTTCTTAGAGTACTATTAGTTAAGAAACTTTAGTACTAGTTATTTAAATCTTCTACTCTACTATTATCCTAGGCCTTTAACCTTATATTAAACCTTTACTAAGAAGCCTCTTATAACCTTAGATATATATAAAGGTCCCCTTAGAAGAATTAGTATTAATAAGGGCCTTCTTTATTACTTATTACTACTATCTAATAGTATTAGGATTCCATCCTATTCTATTAGAACTCTTAGAGAAACTCCGGTATTTTACTAAGTAAATTTAGGTATATCCCTAAACTATCTCTATTTACTACTTATCCTAGATCCCCTAAGGGAAACCCTTATCCTTACTTTTTAGATAGACGATTTTATTAATACTAGATATAAGTACGCTAATATTATTAATAAGATTAGTTAGTTCTTAATCTTATTTACTATTAAAGGGAAGCTTAGACCTCTTTAAACTAATTATAGCTCCTCCTCTTTATAAGACTAATAATACTATACTAGGTTATTATCCTTAGAGCTAATAAGTCTACTTAATATTAATAAACTATCTTAGCCTATAGATTAGGCTATTAATAGAAGTCTATTTTATATAGTAAATTGTTATTTTAAGCGAGCTACTATATTTATAAGATAGTATTTATAGGAGCCTCCTTTAGCTCTAATACTACTAGCTAGGACTTATTATCTATAAGACTAAGGCCCTTTATTAGTCTTAATATCCTAAATAGGGACCTTAATCTATTCGCTAGTAAGGTTAACTTTATTAATAATAGAGTCTATTTCTATATTAATAGGATCTACTTAAGTAACCTTAGTAGAAGAGGCGATTTATAATTAATTAATAGGACTAAAACTACCTAATCTACTAGAAGCTTTAAATATAGTAGATAATAGTTAGGGTAATAATAGAAATAGTTAGGGTAATAAAAATAAAAATAGCTAAACTAATATACCTATTAGAGGCTTTATAGCTAAATAGTTTAATTTAATATCTACCTATATCTAGGGCTTAAATACTAGCGCTAGTAGATACTAGGCTAATTAGTCTACCGTAACCCCTTAGTTCTAGCTACGTGATATTAGGTATCTTAATCTAAATCCTAATATACCCCCGTAGAAGTTAAGGATACTTATAATATCTATTATAATATTTTTAGTTTTACTAGTAAGCTTAAAGTAAGAGCTATTATAATAGATCTAGCTATTATATAACTAACTCTAGACTTATATCTACTTAGGAAAGCTAATAACTAGTTTATTAACTAGCTAACTTATCTTACATATAGTAGTTTATAGAATAATCCTATTAGTATTACTAAGTAGTATAAGGCTTTATAAGAGTGTTTTTAAGACTCGCCTAGTAAATCTCTTAATCTCCTTAAAAATATTTATTATACTATTAAGGATACTTATAATAGATAAGATCTAGTAGACTATATCTCTAGTATTATATTAAATAGTAAGAATACTAGTATTAATTTAATAGATAGTACTTAAGTACTATTAGTATATAAATATCTTAACGGAGAACTTTATTATAACCTATCTAGACTAAATAATAAGTTAATTATTCTAGAGCTTTTAAAAGAGCTTTACTTTATAAAGGATAATTAGTTTAATATTTATAGGAATAGTAAGGCCCTTTATAAGGTAAAGTAGAATACTTACTATAATAACTATTATAATTAAGATTTATAATTAGGTTAGTATTTAAGTCTATTTTATTAAAACTTCCTACTATACTAATTTAATAGTTATTATAGTAGGGCTCTAAGGCCTTATTATAATAACCCTTAACTATTTATCCCTTATAGTAGGAATAACTTTAGGAATTTTAATAATAATAGGTAGTAAGTATAAGTAGAATAGCTCTAGATTACTAGGTTATATTAACTCCTATAAATAACTAACGGAAATATAAGTAGGTTACCTAGATAGAATTAATATTAGAATTAAGGTTAAGGATATCCCTTACTAAATACTTTAAATAATAATTAGGCCCTATATAAATCTTTTAATAGGGCCTAATAGTAGCCTAGAGTCTATTAAGCTACTATTAAAGATAAAGAAAATTTCTAGGAATAGCCTTATAATAAGTAAGTAAACTATAATACTTATAAGGAGGACTTCTACTAGTCTACTAACTAGGAAAACTCTAGTCACCTAGAGGAGTCTTAGGAAAATAGCTAGAATTCTAGAAATACTAGAAATAATAGTAATAATATTATAAAAACCTATTTCCTATCTATTTAATACCCTACTAAAGACTTTAAGTACTAAAAATATATATTAATATTCTAGTCTAATAATTCTCTTTATAATTATCTATACTAAGGCTGTAATAAAATAAGGGCCTTAATAATATTATTATTAAAGATAGCCTAGGTAAGTAGTAATAGTTACTAAAGCCTTCTATAAGGTAACCCTTTAATTATTTAGAGTATATCTAAGGATAACGCCTTAAGTAGGTATATATTTAGGGGGTATTATTTTATTATAGCCTTAGTTAAACTTATATCTACTAGCTAGCTTTAAAAGCTATACGTAGATACTAGCTATATTATAAGTCTTATAAACTAGGCTTTTCTCCTTAAGTAGGTTCTAAATATTAAAATCTTAAAAATACTAACGCTTATAAGAGTTAGGGGAATTAGTAATAAGAAGTATAATACTAGCTATTATATAAAGTTATAAATATACCTTCCTACTACTAATAGGGCTACTACCCTTATTAAGTATAAAGTATATATAGTAGATAACCTTTTAGCTAATATACTTATTAGTATTAATATTCTTAAGCTAGAAGGAATAGTAATTAATCTAAATAAAAATCTAATAATTATTTAGTTATATTAGAACCTAGAGGTTCTAATTAAAGCTTTAAGTAAAGGTAGTTAAACTAATACTATAATTTTTAATTAAATCTATATTATAATCGCTCTATATACTAATAAATAAATCTAAATTATAGGATCTTATTACTATATGTTATAACTACCTACTAATTAAGACCTAATCTTTAAACTAGAGAAACTTAATAGCCTATCTATTTATATATATATTATTAACTACTATATATTATATATCTTTATTAGGAATAATACTAACGGAGCTATTAAACTCCCTAGGAATATAAAGCTAAGATATATTATAAAATATAAGGCTGTAAAATACTTCCTTATTAAAGCCTTTTATAATAACCTTACTACTAGGCCCCTTAAAAGGGCTAGGGTAATAAACTAGGTTAAGTTAAATCTTTAATAACTTATAATAGTAGCTATTATATTTACTACTATTATCCTAATAATCTCCTCTATAATAAGCGTAGTACTAGAAATAGTTTATAGTATAAGTACTACTATTTATAAATACTTTATAATAAGGCCCTTAATTATAAAGGTTATTAATAGGTATCTAGCCTTATAGTAGGATACTAGTAGCGTGGCTAATATCCTAGAAGCTAAGTAGATAGATATACCCCTAGTAGATAACTAGCCGGAAATCTATAAGCCTAGTTAGGTAAGGGTATACCTACTAGGAAGGGCTAATAAGAAGGTTATTAACGCGGAGTTTAATAAACTCTATAATTAAAGGAGAATAGACTAGATTATAAAAGTAATACTATTCTTATTCTCTTATTTTATTATTTAGAAGGTAATTATAGATAATATAAAGAAATATTATATTATTATAAATATTAGAGCTCTAAATAAAATTACTATACTTAATATATACCTAGTACCCTTATAAGCTAAGATATTAGCCCTATTAAAGGGTATTATATATATTAATATAATAGATACTACTAGTTTCTTCTATTAATAGTTAGTAAATTAATCTTACTAGTATTATCTTATAATAGCTAGCTATTAAGGCTAGGAGATATTTAATATATTAGTACTAGGCTACTAAAACTCGCTAGCTTATATATAGTATATAATTAATTAGATCCTTCGGCCGTTTTAGTATTTCTACTAAGTATATATTAATAATAATATTATTATTTCTAATTCCCTAGAAGAATACCTTTTATACTTAGATTAGGTATTTAAGGCCTTTAATAATATAAATATCTATCTCTTTCCTAAGAAGTTATTCTTTAGATTTCTATTAGTTTATTTATTAGGGTAAAAGGTAGACGCCTTTATATTAGTAATAGTAGAAGAAAAGTTAGCTACTATTATTAACTTATAATTCCTATTTACCCTTAATTTACTTAAGTACTATCTTAGCCTTATTAGGTATTTATATTAGTATATTACCTTTTATACTACTATTATAAAACTATTATAATTATAAAAGACTTATCTTAATAAATTAATTTATAATAACTCTTAATCTAGTATTTAGGGAAATATTCGTAAAAGGCTAGCCTAGAGAATATATCTAGGAAAGCTTATACTAAAAGAACTTAATATATTTTATTAGCTTTAGAAAATATTTACTAGTCTTATAATCCTATATTATTTTAATAAGGTCCTATAACTATTTATAAGTCTAGAAGCTAGTAATCGGGGCCCCCTTAGTCGCAAGCTTCTAGGGGTAATTAGCTACTTATTATTACTAGCTAAATAACGCTTTTTTATATTTCTCCCTATTAGCTTTATACTATTATTACCCTATTAAATTAAATTATATTAACTTTTAGATCTTATATATAAAGTATATGTCTTCTAAAAAATCTTAATAATAATTTATATTTTAATATAAACAAAGTTATAAAGGATTATAATATTCTTATATATATTCTTTAAAGATATATTAATATTTATAACTTAATATATTTCTTATTTCTTATTTTATTTTATTAAAGAAAGGATATAATATAGGTATATTAAGTATCTTAATATTATTAATATTATACTTAAACTAGGAATAATTTAAAAATAATTAAATTAAATCTTATAAATAGCTAATTAAATTATATAAAATAAATTACTTTAAGATATATAATCATAATCCTTTTAAATATACTTAGAAGGCTTTAGAAAGTTATAAATATATTAAAGTTAAGTTAAAAGAGAAATAAAGTAAGATTAAAAGAAAGTAGATTAAAGTAAAATGAAAGGCTTAATAATTTAAAAATAGCTTATTAAATTAAATAAAATTAAGATTTATAAGTTATTTAAGGTATATAATCTACCCCTTTTAAGATAGGACGGTTATAATTAAAGGATTTATATATGTTCTAAAAACGTTATTTAGCTAGTAATAATAAGTAGCTAATTACCCCTAGGAGCTTGCGACTAGGGGGGCCCCGATTAAAGAATTTAGATTTAAGGCTTATATCTATTATATTAGAGGCCTAATAAAGGCTTTTATAAAATACCCTAGATAGAAGTCTTACCTACCTATCCTCTTCCTTAGTTACCTCCTTACTAAGGCTAAAGTATATTATTAGCTAACTAAGTTAGAAATTATAAGTATAGTCTAAGTAGTTAAGAAAATCCGCTATATAATTAAAGTAGCTTAGTTAATAATAATTATTTATATAGACTATATAACTGCAGTTACTATTATCTAATAAACAAGTTATAAGGACTAGTTAGGAATATAGTACTACTATTAACGTGGCGTCTATAGTACGTATTAGCGCTGCGCTACCCCTTTACCTATAATATATAGAGGAGGGAATTCCCCTTAAAGGGAAGGGTAGTAATTAGTCTTACTATTAATAAAAATAGAGAGTTCTATATATAAGTATATATATACTATTTATAGTACTTAATAGCTATATTATTATATAGTACCCTTATATTCTAATTACTTTACCCTACTTAGGGGTAGTAGCCTAACTATTAATAAGATAAGTAGAGAAGGGTTATTATAAGTATAAGGTAAAAAGGTTAGTTAACTATTATAAGCGACCCGCCCTAATATAAGAGATTAAGCTTATATAAAAAGTAAGTCTTAAGATTTAATTAATAAATTAATAATAGATATATTATAATTATAATTAATTATATAAGAGTAGCTATTAGGCGTATAAACTAAGTCCCTACTACCTAATACTTAAGAAGTATTATTATAAAGGATAAAAGAACTTAAAGAAGAAGTCTTAAAAAGGGAGTAGATATACAAGTTAAGATAATACTTATAAGAGTTAAAGAGGGAAATATATATTAATAATTCTACCTAATTAGGTTATTAATATTATTTATTATTAATTAAAGAATTAGATTTAAAGCGTTTTTAATATAAAACCTATATACTTAAGTTATAAGATCTACGTATATATAATAGGAAGTTAGTATAGAAATATTAAGAATAATTTAATAATATAATTAATATAATTAAAATAAGTATAACCTATTTTTTAGATAACTTTATAAAGATCTAATATATATTATATTATATAGCCCTAGACCTTAAGGCTATATAATATAAGTATATAAAGGATATATTAAAGGATAAGTAGTCTTAAATATACTTTAATAGTTTTTTAATAAATTAAATAGAGGATCCTTAGAATTAATATCTTATAATTAATAAGTAATACTTAGAAGCTAAGTAAAAGGAATATTAAAAGATTATAAACTTTATAAATTACCTTACTAGGTTAGAAAGATAGCTTAAACTATTAATAGAGTATATACTTTATAATAACCTATTAAATAAGCTATATAAGGATCTTTATAATTATCTTATAATATAACTTAATATCTCTAAGATAAGAGATACCCTTATTATATTAGTAACTATTAAAATATAGGGTCCTACTAAGACGCTAGTATACTTAGTAATATATAACTAAGTAGTCTCTTAGTATCTATATTTAATTCTTATATATTTAGACTTAATAACCTAATTAATTATTCTACTATATATTTTTATAGGTTATAAGCCTAGAGGTATAGGTATTTATTCTAATTATAATTATTACTTATCTTATCCTAGCTAATATAATATTAAAGTCTTAGTAGCCCCTAATACCCTTTAATAAGTTAATAATTACTATTATTATATATATTACCTAAAATCCTTTAACTTCTTATTAAAGTACTTAGCTTTTACTATTATAAGTAACCTTAGATAAATAA